>ENA-ORXD01000009-ORXD01000009.1-sediment-metagenome-genome-assembly--contig:-NODE-9-length-518306-cov-15.854680_pt1 | contig 518306 bp, 472 predicted proteins | sample MGYA00237862_ERZ511471 | MGnify/ENA metagenome assembly ERZ511471 | reverse complement strand
GAGGACGTGCTGGTCGACGACCGGGGCAACATCTTCATGGACACGCTCCACCAGGGGCTCTACGTGCTTCGGTGCACAGTCTAGAGGGGGCCGGGCCCGGCCGGATGAGGGCGCTTCCGACCCGTCCAACCTTTGAGACAATACACTCATGAACAGACCCGTAAGTGGCCCGGTTCAATGATCGATATTCACATCTTCGCGTATTCTCCGCGGGCAACGATCGGCGGTAGTCTCGAGTATCAAGTGGCGGCCCGCCCAGGCCTCACCGTGAAGGATTGCGTCACCGCCGCCGACATCGGCACGATCGACTCCTACGTCATAATGATTAACGGCTACGGAGCCCGACCTGACTCCGCGGTCAACGATACGGATGAAGTGGTCTTGTTCCCGGCGATCGCTGGTGGCTAGCCTCGTTCTGTTCTTGTCGCCGGATCCACCTTCCTGATGGCGCAGAGAAGCGCCTTGAATCCAGGGAAGCCGGAAATGGGATCGAGATAGTCACCTTCGAGCAGAACGTTCACATCGGACTCGGGATAACAGTGCAGCATGTGGATGACCCCTGCCTTGACAAGTTCGCTCACATTCACTCGCGTTTGGATCGAGCCGGAACGAGTACGTAGTTCGACGAGATCACCCTGCCGGATGCCAAGCTCGCGTGCATCCGTGGGACTGATATCGGCGCCGGCGTCAGACCTCAAGCTTCTAGTCCAGGGAAGACGGAAGGTTCGTGAATGCACGAACATGGGTAGACGCGAGCCGGTGTTCAGGATGAAGGGATAGTCCACAGCCACCTCTGGAGTGGCCGATGGGCTCAGGTCCGGCTCTCGGTAGATGGGAAGAGCATCGATTCCGGGGTAGTCGGAGAATCTGTCCAGGAGGCGGGAAGCGAACTCCATCTTTCCGCTGGGAGTCCGCAGTCCCTCTTCTTCATACTTCCTGAAGGCGACTGGTGACGGGTCTGGAACCGGCATCCCCCCTGGGTGTTCCCCGAGCTCATCGACGGTCATGCCGCTGGGTTCAAGAATCCAATCCAGTGCGGCTTCGAAACCGAGGGAGAAGTCCGGAGCGCCGTTGTCCAAGAACGTGCCCCCTAGCCCGTCTGCCGGACTCAGTAGCGGATCCTCCAGCCCCAGCTTGTTCGCCAGTCCGAAAATGATATCGGTGTCAGAACGCGACTCCCCCAGCGGTCTGATGACCGGCTGGGTAAGGATCACGTACTTCTCCGGATAGCAGCGCAGTTCACTTCGCTCCACCGAGCTGCAGGCGGGAAGGACGATATCCGCGTACTTCGCGCTCTCGGTCATGACCACGTCCACATCGCAGATGAAGTCCAACTTCTCCAACGCGCGAAGCATGCCCGGCGAGTCCGGCCACAATCGATGGTTCAAGCCGAAGCTCACCATCCCGCGAAGCGCGTAGGGATCGCCCGTGTTCACCTGCCTGGGGAGATCCATCGAATGAGCCTCGTCGACCATTTCGGTCCAGACTGGGAATCGCTCCGAACCGAGCCTCGGAGGCAAATCGTCCCAGGCGCAAGGCAGCTCGAACTCGTGCTCTCTGGTCGTGAACCCCGCCCCAGTGATGTGCAGCCAACTGGGGGCCTGTACGACGTTGCCTCCGGGAACATCGAAATTGCCAGTGAGCCCGACGAGTGCGGCGACCGCGCGCTGATTCTGGACGCCGTTGGTATGGTGGACCACCGGAGCCGACCCGGACATCATAGCCGCAGGTTTGATCGAGGCGTATTCGACAGCGGCCTCCCGTATGAGGGCCATCGATACTCCGGTTATGTCTTGCGCGCGCTCGAGAGAGAACTCGCTCGCATAGGCCCGGAACTCGTCGAAGCCATGAGTCCATTCCGCCACGAACTGCCGGTCATGGAGACCCTCGGATATCATGACATCGGCCATTGCCAGCGCCAGGGCCCCATCGGTACCGGGACGGATCTGCAGGTGCAGGTCGGCGATCGAGGCTATCGGCGACTTCCGAGGATCTACCACGATGATCCTGACTCCGCGATCTCTGGCGTCCATCAAATGGCGAGCCATGGTCGTGTTGGAGTAGAAGGCATTACGAGTCCACACGAGAAGACACCTCGCCCGAGTCATATCCGGGCCCGCCATCTGTCCGTAGTTGAGTCGCCAGGCCATTGCGGTGGCGGTGGCGCAAACGCTGGATTCGGTGCAGTAATTGGGAGAGCCAAAGAGCATGGCGAGTCGTTGCAGGAACGGCCGGGGATGCTTCGGATACCCGCAGTAGAACACCACCGCCTCGGGTCCGCTCTCCTCCCGTATGCGCGCAAGGTTATCAGCGACAACATTCAGGGCCTCCGTCCACGAAACGGGCTCCATCCGCCCCGAACCGCGGGGCCCCACCCGCTTCAGCGGCGTCCGCAGCCTGTCCTCGTGATAGACCCATTGCCTCTGAGCTGCACCTTTGCAGCAGAGAGTCCCGGCGCTATGTGGATTCTCGCGGGACCCCTCGACCTTGATGATGCGGCCATCTTTGACGTAGCAGTCAAGCCCACACTGGCTATTCGGATCACAGATGGTGCAGACGGTCTTCCGCAGTTCGATTCCCGTGAGCCGCCCCGGGATCTTGCCCTCAGTCAGCCGATCGACCTCGTCCACGCTTCCCCAATTCCGTTTGAGACAGTCGCCCTCTCGCCCTCGGACGAAACAGTACCCGGGGCCGGACCGGACAGGCTGCTATATGGAGTCCAGCTCGAGTTCGGTCAACGTATCGGGAAGAGGCACTCCGGTCTTGACGTCCCATCCCATGGATCCAAAGAAAGACTCCCTGACAACATCCCAGGGGATACTCTGACCGGCGGCAGGCCCTGCCGTGATCGGAGCCTCAAACCGTTTCGGCAGTGAGAAATCCTCGGGCCTGATCCCCTCGCGCGCCGTGAAGGCTTGACGGATGCTGTGGATCCTTCTACCCGTCCGAAGCGCCTCATCCCAGTCCATCTCCCAACCGGTGATGGCCCTGAGGAGGTCCACCAGCGGCGGGTACTCTCCCGTGTGATCCACAGGCCCGCTCATATACAGCGCACACAGTCCGCCCGAACTGAGAAGCTGAAAGTACGCAGCCCCTCGGGCAAACATATCTCCTTTGAGGTCGTAGTCACCGAAAATCTTCAGCCTATCGGGCTGTAGGAGAGGGTCGGGACCGAGAGCTCTGCCGGCCTCGAGACGAGTCATTCCCTGCCGCCCCATGTGATTTGCAGGTTGGGCGTCGCCCATGTACTGGATACCACAACTCGCCATACCCCGAGGATCGTGATAGGGAATGGCTCTGCCTCCGACGTGCATCGCGAATTCTTCCGTCCCTTTGCCGAGGTGGCCGGCCGCCTCTCTCACGCCATCGGAGAGCAGAGCGCCGATTCCCTCACCGCGGGCGATCTTCTCCGTAAGAGCCACGACTGCAGCCCCGCTACCCCATTCGAGTTCAAGACCGTCGGTCTCTTCAAGCCCGATGGCACCGTTCTCGAAACACTCCGTGGCGAAGGCGACCGCATTGCCAACACCGATGGTGTCGATCCCATAGCGATTGCAGATCTCATTGGCCTTGATCACCGACTCGACGTCGTCGTTGAAACAGAGAGTCCCGAAAGACGCGAGGGTTTCATACTCCGGTCGGTGCATCTTCTCGACAGTCGCATAGGGACCTTCTCTCACTTCGATCAACGCCCCGCACCGTATCGGACACGAGTGACACCCGTAACTCTGTAGTTTGTACTTGTCCATCTTGGCCGCATCCAGGTTCTGTGCGCTGGGCATCGAATCGGTCCCAGTTTCGCGCCAGTTGCGCACGGGAGCATCTCCCACCGACAGGAGACCGCTCGTGCCCGCACCCGTTCCCGCTGCCGACAGATCCTGGAGAAACGGACTCGACTTGAGGTTCCTCAGGTATCCCTTCTGAACGGACCGGAGAGCCCCGCGGTCTGCGACACCGATCCTCGACCCTTTCTGTCCTCGGACAGCGATCGCTTTCAGGTTCTTCGATCCCATCACCGCACCGAGACCCGACCGCGCGGCGATCCTTCCCTTCTCGTTCACTATCCCCGCGAGGCGTGCGGATCGCTCCCCGCTCGGCCCGATGCAGGCGATCTTCCAGCTACCCGGGTCTCCCAGCTCGATCTGAAGAAGGTCATCGGTCTCGTAGGTATCTCTTCCCCAGAGATGGCCGGCGTCCCTGAGGTCGACTCTTCCTCCGTCAATCACCAGATAGACCGGAGAAGGGGAGATACCCTGAAGAAAGAGGCCATCGTACCCCGCCGATTTCAGCTCCGGTCCCCAATATCCACCGGCATTGGAATCACCCCATCCGCCTGTCAGGGGTGATTTGGCCACGACCGTGAACCTTCCTCCGCCATACACACCCGTCCCCGTGAAAGGCCCGGTCACAAAACCAAGAATGCTCTCAGGACCAAGGGGATCCGCGTCAGGTCTCATCCTGCCATAGAGCATCTTGGCACCCAGTCCGGCCCCTCCGATGAATCTCCGGTACACGGCCTCATCGGGAATGATCTCTTCAAACCCTCCCGAAGTGAGGTCACCAACCAGGATCCTGCCACAGTACCCGTCGGGCATTGTCCAAGGCTCCTTTCTCAGTTTCGAAACCGCCCTCGACGATCGAGAGCCACGCCCCGCGACTCCACGCGCCTAGCCTATTCCCCAAACGCTTCCATTGCCACCCGCGTGACGTCAGAGTGAGCGCACAACGGGTGGCCGGACCCGACGGATGTGATCTCCGTCGGGTCCGGCCACCCGAGAAAGCGGGCAAGGCTAGATCACGTTTGCGCGGTGTTTCCTTCTATCGGGAGGAGTTCGGCGTCGACCGGGATGTTCGGAGCGGCGACGTTGCTGACACTCACATAATCAAACGCGTTGCCATGTGTGCCTTTTACCCACTGGCCGGCCATGACCGGCTCCTTGTATACATGCTCATGCACTCTGCGAGGTCCTGGGATGGGGTCTTCGATGGGCGCGGAGAAATCGACAAGCCCACACATGCCTTCGAACTTCATAGTGGGAATGGTGGCGTTGATCGACTCCCTGCTGGCGGGGTCTGCCGCATTCCGAAGCACCCACAGTGCCATCTCGAATATGGCGCTGTGCTCAAGAGCACTTGACCACTGTTCGCCGGTTCTCTTGGTGAACTCGTCGGCGAATTCTTGGCACGTGTCGCCGCAGAAGTAATTCTTGTACGGCCAGGTGGGCGCGAAGAACATGGTGCTGGTCAGATTGTAGCCAAGAGGGGCACCGACGGCTTCGATCGCCTGGGGATAAAGAAGGCCCTTGTCGATACACGCGATCTTGGGCACCCAGCCCTGTTGGTGGCACTGTTTCCAGAAGTTGGTGAAATCCGGGGTGGTGAAGGGACCCTGCAGCAGCTCACACCCCTCCTTCTTGAACAGGGTTATCTGCTGGGTGAAATCCTCTGAGGCAGGCTGCCAACGCCCCGCATCCACGAACGTTATCCCTGCGCTTTCGATGATCGGCGGCATGAACTCCGCGAAGCCATTCCCGTCGGCGTCGTTCGGCCACATGACACCCATGAGCTTGTTCGTCGGGAGAGCGTTCCAGACCGGTATGTAGTTGTTGGAGAAGTCCTCGATGCCCAGGCAGAAGAGCCAACTCCACTTCCATCCCACTTCCGGCTCGGACCCCATCCACACCTGCCAGGGAACATCCGTGGCGACGCACGGCGTGCTCATGGCATCGCACTGGTTGGTTACCGGGTTGACGGTGTCCGGGGTCGAAGCAACCATCATCAACGCTACGTTGGAATTGAGTATGAGGTCACCGGCCACTTGAGAGGCTCGGTTGGGGTCGGACTGGCTGTCCGCTGTCTCGACGCCGATGGCGTGCACCTTGCCGTCTCCAAGAAGCTGTCCTTCGCCGACGGCCTCACGGAAACGTTCGAGCAGGTAGTTGTCGGTCGAAGCGAAGGGAGCGAGCGCGCCGGTCTTCGGTGTCACGAACCCGATCTTGATCTCGGGTCCCATCTCAGCTTCGGTGCTGACCGTCGTCGCAGCTCCCTCAGTGGTCGTGGTGGCTCCGACTGTCGTACTTGCACCCTCGCTCGTCGTCGTCTCGCCTTCCCCGCAGGCCGCAATCAGCCCGCCAAGACCACCACCTATCCCAACAGCTGCACCTGTCATCCCCGCCAGTTTCAGGAACTCTCGTCGGCTTACGGTCCACTCGTCTTTGCTCACGGCCATAACCTCCCCAGCGGTCCCCCGGATGCACTCACCGACTCCCGTGCGCCCCCCAACGCATCTCAGATAAGACAGCCACTACTGACTGGGTTATAACATCCCGCCAAACGGCTGTCAAACACCGTCACCCATACGACCAACCCGCATTCCGGGACCCGAATCGGCCATCGCTTCCGTGCTCTCAACGGACGCAGTTGACACGATCACCTACGCTTGATATAACCCAGCCACCACTGGCTGTATTGGGTGGTCTCACTGGGGCTGATTCGGGCGGGGTACTTCAATCGATTGTCTGACCGGGGGAAGTGTCGGCCTTGAGCGGAGTGAGCGCTCCGTCCGTCTGTTGGGAAGGGAGGTGACCTGCGGGCCAAGGCATCCTGCAACGATCGAACGGGACCTCAGAAACCAGTTCAATTGACGGTCGTGATGTTTCTTCACTGCGGGGGGAAGACATGCATAGAGAACACGAGATGAACGGCCAGGACGACAGCCGACCCCTACTCTCCGAAGGCAAGGGTCTCAGTAGACGAGAGTTCCTCAAGATCGCCGGTATTGCCGGAGCCGCCATGGGAGTCGGCGGCGGTCTAACCGGGCTTCTCGCCGCTTGCGGCGAGGAAACGACGGCAACCACCGCCAGCCAGGACAGCACAACGACGACGGCTTCAGAGGGCACGACCACGTCGGCCAGCGCCGGCGTAGAGACCGGGCGCGAACTCAAGTGGGGCTTTGTCACCCCGGCGACGGGTGGACTTGCTGGCTTCGGAACCGCTGACGACTGGTGTGTGAAGCTCTGGAAGGAATTCGTCGCCGATGGCCTCGTCTGCGGCGACGGCCTGAAGCATCCAGTCACCGTCGAGGTTCGAGACACCCAATCCGACAACAACCGGTGCGGACAGGTGGCCGGCGATCTAATCAACAACGCGAAGGTCGACATCTTGATCGCGGCCTCCACCACAGACACCACGGGCCCGGCCGGCAACCAGGGGGAGGAATTCGGGTGCCCCACCATTCTGACCGACAGCCCCGCGGACTCCTGGGTTGGGTTCCGGGGTGGGAACGCGGACACCAAGTGGAAATGGACCTACTTCTGCAATTGGGGTAACGCGGCTCTCGTCGATGTCAGCGTGGCTTCGTTCGCCGACATCCCGACCAACAAAGTGGTGGGCGGCGTCTGGCCGAACAACGTGGAGGGAAACGACCGCCGGCAGTTCTACGGCGATGAACTGAACAAGCAGGGCTATACGGTGGTAGACCCTGGGGGCTTCGATCCCTCGGCAGAAGACTACACCGAGGTTATCAGCGTCTGGAAGAAAGCGGGCTGTGAGATCCTCACCGGCATCATGTTCCCGCCGATGTGGGAAGCCTGCTTGAGCCAGATGCACCAGCAATCCTACGTTCCCAAGATACTCGACATCGGCATTCCCACCCTCTTCCCGGTCACCATGGAAGCCCTGGGCGAGAAAGGTGTTGGGATGAGCGGCCCGAGTTGGTGGCACCCGACCAACCCGTACAAGTCTTCTCTCACCGGCGAGACGTGTGCGGAATTGGCCCTGCGCTACGAGATGGAGACGGGCGAGCAGTGGACGCAGCCTATCGAGCACTACATGCTGGGTGAATGGGCTGCGGACGTATTCAAGCGCACCAAGAACGTGGACGACAAAGAAGAGATCATCGCCAACGTCGCCAGCACCAAGATGGACACCATCGCCGGGCCCATCGACTTCACCACTCCGGTGACCGATTTCGGCGCAGCTGTCGGCCAGGGTGCGAAAGTGGTGGGTACCCGTATCTTCGAGAACGTTGTGATGTTGCCGATGTGGTGTGGCCAGTGGGTGAAAGGCACCACCCAAAATCCGTGGAGCACCAAGGTCTGGCCCCTTGACCTCCTGATCGTCAACAACGTGGACGCACCGGACCTGGAGCCCCAGGCGAGCTTGATCGCCATGCCGACTACGACGTTCTGACCGGACTGACAGACTCTCGATTCCAGTGGACAGATGCCCCGGGGGGTCCAGAAGCAGGAGGTCCCCCCCGGGCATCTGTGTCAGGTCGTCTTCCTTCGGCTGGGGACCCGCCGGGTCGCGTCCCGAACTCCCCCTTTTTGGTCGACCGGGACGTGCACGATCGGGATCGTGCGAGCAAGTCCACGACTGTGGAGAGGAACCACCGTGAAGTTGAAGACAGAAGCGGCGCAACGACTCAGGGACAAGGTGGCAGTCATCACCGGCGGGGCCGGTCCGAACAGTATCGGCAGGTCCATCTCAATCCGATTCGCAGAAGAGGGCGCGAAGGTGGCAGTGACGGATATCGACCTCGCAGGCGCGCAAGCAGTGGCCTCTGAGATCATCGATGGAGGTGGTACAGCCATCGCCATTGCTTGTGATGTGCGCGATCAGACGCGCTGCCACATGACGGCCCAAGAGGTGGCGGAAGCGTGGGGCGGTCGAATCGACATCCTCGTCAACAACGCGGCCGCCATCAAGGGGGTCATGACGACTTGGAAGCCTTTCACAGAATGGACCTCTGAAGAATGGGACCATGTGCATGGTGTGAACATCAAGGGTCAATGGCATTGTGCGCGAGCGGTCTTTCCGTACATGAAGCCCCTTGGCTACGGCAAGATCATCAACCTTGGCTCGACAAGCTTCTTCGAGGGGATCCCTGGGTTCATCCACTACATCTCCAGTAAGGGCGCCGTCGTCGGTCTCACCAGGGGATTGGGAAAGGAGCTTGGCGAGTTCGGGATCCGAGTGAACACCATCTCTCCAGGTTTCGCCCTCACACAAGCCTCCCTCGCTTTGGCTGAGGGCGACCCCGATTTCATCGAGATACGGAGAAAGGCGCAGGCGCTCGACCAGCGCAATCTGACTGGCGACGACATGGCTGGACCGGCGGTGTTCCTCGCTTCGGAGGACAGCGACATGGTGACCTGCCAGACACTCATTGTCGACGGCGGGGGAAGCATGTGGTAGCAGACGGTACTAGCGCGACAGCCTCACCGTGCGAGAAAGCCTCCGTCAAGAAGCAACTCAGAGCCGGTCATGTACGACGATTCATCTGAAGCGAGAAACAGCACGCCATTCGCTATCTCGATGGGCTGTGCGCCACGGCCGAGAGGGGTCGCGGCAGCGAAGGCCGCGTTGGACTCCTCGTCTCCATCTTCCAGCACCATAGGTGTGAGCACGAGCCCCGGGGCAACGCAATTCACGCGGATGTTGTCGCGGGCATAGGAGATGGCAGCGCTCTTGGTCATCATCCTTATCGCGCCTTTCGTGGCTGCGTACGCTATCCAACCATCCGCGGCCACAAAACCCAGGATGGAGGAGGTGTTGATTATCGACCCGCCTCCCGCTCGGCGAATGGCAGGGACGGCATGTTTCATGCCAAGGAACATGCCCGTCTGATTTGTGGCGACGACTCGATTCCAGTTCTCCTCGGTCTCCTCCACCGCATCGGCGCTGCTGAGCACGCCGGCATTGTTGACCAGGACGTTCAGGAAGCCGTAGCTACTTTCCGCCAGGTCCACGATACTCGCCCAGTCTGCAGAAACCGTGACATCCAGGTGCGAGTAGCGCACGTCGAGGCCTCGCTCCCTCAGGCCTTTCGCGTGCGCTTCTCCCATCTCGTCTCGCACATCGCCCAGCAGGACCTTGGCTCCATGTTCGGCGAACAGCTGACCGATCGCGGCACCCTGACCCCTCGCTCCACCACTTACGATTGCGACCTTGCCCTCAAGCCGATCCTGCATCCTCCGCTCCTGTTCCCGGCCCGTATGCGCCGTGTCTATCTTGGTTGATCTCCGCCAGACTCTTCGGAGATCACCGGTGCCCGGGGTCGCATTCTGTGACCGAACTCAGGCCATCGCTGATTGCTCTTGCTGCACCGCCGAATGATGGATCCTACTCAGCGCCCCGAGTTCTAGCCCACCATCATCCCCATCGTGTCGAGAATATCCTCGATTTCTGGCGTGCAGTCATGCAACTGGAACATGATGCCCCCCGTCTTGCTGGGATCAAGGAAGGCCATCCGAACGCCGTTCTTGCGTAGCGACGTTCCGATGACTCCGATCCCCTTCTTCTGAACCTCAGCAAGCGTCGCGTCGAACTGTTCCGCGCTCACCGAATACCCGAAGTGCCAGATGCCCTCTCCATGGGTTTCCAGGAACTCCTCCACTACGGGGAAGTTGATCGGTTCGAATAGCTCGATGACCATCGACCCCCACTTGGCCAGAGCCACCTTGGCTCTCTGGTCCATCCCCCCGCCATCGTCCCTTTCTTCGAAAGCAAGTCCGGGTTTGGTGTCTCCCAGGATATTGTGGCGCCACGGCCCCAGGCCCAGACTCTCAAAGGTCCCTATTGTCTTATCGATGTCCCTTACGGCCCATCCCAAGTGGACTATGTTGGCAAACGGCAATCCTGGCAGCATTCTGTTCTACCTCCTTCGGCAGCTATGTCACTCCCTCGAACAAACGGTGCTGCCCCCCTTCGACTAAGCACCCGAGGAGGGGCAGCACCCTACTCCAGTCTTCGGACGATCACCCGGTCGAGCCGCTTCCCGCCTAGACGATGCGCCCCACTTCGAATCCTGCCGCTATGGCGTCCATTATCAGACCAGGCTCCTTGCAGTCTCCGACCATGTGAAGCTCGGGTACCGTGCCTTGCAGCGCGTCGTGCAGGCCGACGTTCGGTTCCAGAGGCAGGGTCACCATGATCGAATCCGCCTCAAGCGTGCGCTCCGCGCCGGCTGAATCCGTGATGACCAAACCTTTCTTGTTCACTTCGTGATACTTCACTCCGGTCAGGATGGTGGCTCCTCGCCGTTCAAGCCACGGGTGGAGCAACTCCCACTGGAGCAAGGGGATACCGGCGCCCACCTTGTCGGTCGGTTCGGTGATCACCACATTCCGACCCCGCTTGAGAAGGAACTCGGCGGTCTCGCACCCCTGTATGCCTCCGCCTACGATGACGGCGTTCTTCCCCACCGGCATCCAGAGCTTGGTGAGGCGCTCGACTGCTTTCGCTCCGGTGAGTCTCAGTGCCAGCTTGGCCTGTTTCTGTAGGTCCGAGCTGCTGACCACGTTCTTGCCGTCCATGCCGGGGATATCCAGAGTCGCGGGGAGCCCGCCGGCCGCCACCACTACCGTATCCGGGTTGATGCTGGCGTGTAGCGAGGGAGAGTACTCTTCACCCAGATTCACCTTCACACCCAGCTTGGCCATCTGGCCCTTGTAGTACTCGATCAAGCCGGGAAGGTCGAAGATCTCCGTGCCCTTGACCATCGCCGCCATGTTCAAGAGGCCGCCCAGATAGGCTTCCTTCTCGAACAGGGTCACCTCATGGCCTCTGAGCGACATGACCCGAGCCGCCTCCATGCCGGCCGGACCACCCCCCACGACTACTGTCCTCTTCTTCACCGCTGCAGGCGCGAAGCGCTCGTTATCCGAACCGCGGCCCATGCTCGCGTTGACCTGGCAACGGACCCCCTCGTACTCAACCATGCGGGTCTCGCAGGTGATGCAGGACGTGCAGGGCCGGACCTCGTCCTCCCGGCCTTCGCGGGCCTTGTTGGGATAGTCCGGGTCGGCGAACAGCCGTCGGCCGATGGCGACGGCATCGCACTTACCCTCAGAGATGAACTTCTCTCCCAGCGGAGCGTCGAGCTTGCCCACCGCGATCACCGGGACGGAGACCACCTTCTTGACCGCCGCCGCCAGGTGGACGTTCATCCCCTGCTTGAAGTCGATCGTGGCGAGCTCTTTGATGATAGGTTTGGGCGGCTCCGGATAGGAGAGCTGCTCGGCAATGGCGATCCGACCGTATGCGCCGTAGCCATCGGCGACGATGTTGAAGTAGTCGGATCCCGCAGCCTCGAACATCCTGGCGAACTCCTGGCACTCCGCCGAGGTGGTGCCTTCGGGCATGCCATACTCGGCGCCGTTGAGTTTGATGGCCAGGAGGTAGTCGTCACCGACCCTCTCCCGGCAGGCCCGCATCACCTCCAGGCCGAAACGCGCCCGGTTCTCCAGGCTGCCGGCGCCGTACTCATCATCGCGCCGATTCCACATGCGGGAGAGGAAGGCGTTGATGAGATACATGTGGTCACCATGAAGCTCGACCCCGTCGAACCCGGCCTTTTTCGCCCGCTCGGCTGCGTCAGCGTACTTGACGACGATGTCTTTGATCTCCGGGACGGTCAGCGCCCGCAGCGGCCAGTCTCCGAAGCCGAGCATGAGCATCTTCTTGGTCTCCACAGGCAGATCGGACGGAGACACGGCCACGAAGCCCTCCGGAGTATGCCCGGGATATGGGGGGAACATGGCGTTCGCCCCCAGGTGGTTGATCTGCATGATGATGGGACAGTCGTACTTGTGCACCGCCTCCGCCAACGCGGTCATCCCCGGCAGCATGGAGTCGTCGTGGACGTTCACGCAGCCGTCGCGGCTACCCTGGGGCGCATCGACCATGCACTGCTCGGTGATGATCCCGCCTATCCCGCCTCGGGCTATCGATTCGTAGAACTTGATCAACTCGTCCGTGATGCTCCCGTCGCTGAAATCCGCCATGTTCATGTCTTGAGGCGTCTTCAGCATCCGGTTCTTGAACTTGACGCTCTTGATCTGCCAGGGTTCGTAGACTCGCTCGTATTTCGCCATCCCCGGACCTCCTGTTTGTGCGTCAGCGTTGTGAAGGGCGGTCTCTTCGCACACTATAGTGCGGAGAGACCGCCCAGAGAACGATCGACCACGCCTTGGCTCCGCCGCCGACCAGCTACGACTCGTAATACTGTTCGATCGTCTGGTAGGTCGTGAGGTTGGGCACCCCATCCGAAGCCAGGACGTTCATCTCGTACGGCCACTTGGTGACTGGGTCCGGCTTCGCATCGGCGCCTCTCACACACTGCGAGGTCGTATCCGCCGCCAGATAGAGGTTCGGGGTCAGATGGCGACCGTTCTTGTCGACCGGCCCGGTCAGGTCGATGGGACCGTAGGCGGTCTCCAGGTTCGTCGCCTTGATGGCGGCAAGAATGGACTCTTTGTCGTCGAGGTCCGTAGCCCTCTGCAGTACGTCGACGGCCCAGCTCAGCTTGGATTGGACCCCGACGTTCTGGCTCCACTGCATGCCGGTGTCGGCCTCGTACCGATCGCACAGTTGCTGGACGGTCATGCCCGTCAACGAGTCCGTGAAGGGGAAGGTGCGATGCATGAGCCAGCAAGCCATGAAGCCGATGGCGAGATCGCCCATGGACTCCGCGAAAGTGAGATCGCCGAAGGCCTTGCCACCGCAGAAGACGAGCTTCGGCTTATACCCCTGCTGCAGGGATTGTTTCCAGAAGTTCGTGAAGTCCGGCGGGCTGGACGAACTCACGCATATCTCGCAGCCATCCCTCTTGAAGGCTGCGATCTGCGAGGTGAAGTCCTCGGACGGACTCGGGTACAGGTCAGGCAGCGTCACCTCGTAGCCGAGTGACGGGAATCCCTCCGCCAGCACGGATACCCAGGCCATGCCGTCCGTGTCGTTGGCGAAGAGAAGGCCCACTTTCTTGTTGGTCTCGACCTTGCTGTAGGCTATGGGCTCCATGATCAGCTCTTGGCCGATCGAGAAGACCATGCCGTGCACATACTTCTCCACGGTGTCCAGGGTGATGCCCCGGCCGCCCAAGAAGGCCTCCACGGGGCAGTTGGTGAACAGATACGGGCAGCCAAGAGCCTCCGCTTGGTCCGCCGAAGGGATATCGACGTCCGGCGTGCCCGAACAGACAAGGATGTCCACCTTGTCGTTGGAGATCAGGTCTGCGGCCACTTGCGACGCCCGGGTGACCTCGGACTGGGTGTCACGCTGGATGATCGAGATCTTGTGCATCTTGCCGTCGCCGAGCACCATCCCCTCGCCAAGGACTTCGGTGCTGAGCTGAGTAGACCACTTCTCGTAGGCGCCGAAGCTGGCCAGGTAACCGGTCTGCGGAGTCGGGTTGCCGATCTTGACCTCTCGGCCCACTTCCACCCCGGCGCTGGCCGTGGTGGTCGAACCGGCGGTGGTGGCGGTAGTGTCCGCGGTACCGGTCGTGGTGGTGGTCTCTTCCGTCGTGCCGCAGCCGCCGAGCAGGCCGCCCAGGCCTGCCCCCATGCCCACCGCCGCACCGGCAACGCCGGCGACCTTCAAGAACTCACGACGGCTGACGGTCCGTTCGCGAAGACTCTCCCGTTGATTCTCGTGGTCCTTCTGCCATTTCTCTGTCATCTCAGGTTCCCCCGTTTACTCCATCTTTGCTGGGATCGAAACGCTGACCTGCGAACAGTGCAACTCGGCAAAAGCTTCCGGATGACCGATCGGTTGCCAGACCGAGTCGGTCAAGATGACTGGTCAGGGTACTTGCGGTCGTTGTTGAAGGCCCTCACTTGACCCTGCTCTTTGCCCTTGGGTGTCACCCCCTGATGTTGTGGATCCCCTACAGTTCCACGGCGTTGCGTGCCTCTTCGCCATACTGCAGCTGTATCGCCCTATTGACTCTGATCCAGCGCTTGCATGTCTGCCGGGGCCAGTCTGGGCGCATCCTCCAACTCCGACTCCTTTCGATTCGACTCACAGGGAGCGTCCCAACTCAAAGCCGGCACTGACCGCATCGATGATGAGTCCGGGCTCAGAGCAGTCGCCGATCGCCTTCACTACGCTTGCCTTCCGAGCAAAAGCCGCTGCCATCTGCTCGTGGGGTTTCAAAGGCAATGCCACCACGACGGTGTCAGAGGGAATGGTTCTTGGTCCCCCGTCCTGCTCGATGACCAGGCCTTCCTCTGTGATCTCCCGATAGCGAGCCTCGGTGACGATCTCGACACCCTTCCTCGCCAGCCATGATAGAAGGAGGACCCGCACGAGCATGGGGATCTCCATGGCGATCTCGTCGGTCCGCTCTACGATCGTGACTCGCCGCCCGCGCTTCACCAGGAACTCCGCCATCTCGCACCCCTGGATTCCTCCGCCGATGATGGTCACTCGTTTCCCCACCGGCAGCCACATCTTGGTCACCCGGGCAAGCGCCTTGGGGCCCAGGAGTCTTAGGGCGGTGTTGGCTTTCTCTCTGAGTTCAGCGCTGGAGACGACATCTGTACGTTCGGCCCCGGGGATGTCGAGACTGTCCGGCACTCCTCCCACCGCCACCACAATCGCATCCGCCGCAGACGCTTCGGCTAACTCCGGGGTGAATTCCTTCCCGAGGTTGACCTCCACCCCGAGCCTTGCCATTTCTCGCCTGTAGTACTCGATCAACTCCGGTAGAAGGAAGATGTCGCTCCCGCGGATGAGGGCCGACATGTTGACGGCGCCTCCGATGTACGGCTCCTTCTCGTACACGCAGACCTCGTGGCCGCGTAGTGCCAAGACCCTCGCCGCCTCCAAACCGGCCGGACCCGCCCCCACGACGATTACCTTCTTGGGCTCGGTGGCTGGCTCGAATGCCGACTTGGATCCTCGTCCGATCGACGCGTTGACCGCACATCGAAGACCCTGGTACTCGACCATCCGTGTCTCGCACGTGACGCAGCGCATACACGGCCGTATTTCTTCTTCTCGGCCCCGCTGCGCTTTCGAGGGGTAATCGGGGTCGGCGAGAAGTCGCCTTCCCATGATGATGAAGTCGAGATCCCCGGCCTTCAGTGCCTTTTCGCCGATGTGTGCATCCAAACCGCCCACTGCTCCCACGGGTACCGAAACCACCTTCTTGATGGCGGAAGCCGCCGGGATCACGGCGAAGGCGGGGGAACGCCGCATACCTTCGAGACTCTTGTCCAGAGGGCTCGGCGGCTCAGGGTAGAACATCTGCTCGGGTATGACTACTCGCCAATGCCCCGGGTGACCTGAACGGTCGAAGTAGCCGTCAACGGTGATATTGAAGTAGTCTGCTCCGGCGGCCTCGAGCATCTTGGCGAACTCTTTGGCCTCCTCGACCGTTGTACCCAGCGGGTCGCCGTATTCCGCTCCTTTGAGCTTCTGTCCGACAATGAAGTCGTCGCCGACGCGGTCCCTGCACGCGCGTACGACTTCGATTGGGAAGCGCGCCCGGTTCTCGAGGCTGCTGCATCCATATTCGTCGTCCCTCTTGTTGTAGACGCGAGACAGGAACGCGTTTATCAGGTAGTAATGATCGCCGTGAAGCTCGATCCCATCGAATCCCGCCTTCTTGGCCCGCTCAGCGGCGTCACCATAGCGGTCGACGATCTCTCTGATCTCGGTCTTGGTCAGCGCCCGGGGACCGCCGGCCGGTATGCCTAGATAGACCTGCCGCCTCTGCTCTTCGTTCAGTGCCGACGGCGCGACTGCTCGAAAGTCCTCGTGCCTGCCGTTAGGCGGGAAATGCGCGAAGGCGGCCAGGTGGTTGATCTGCATGATGATCGGGCAGCCATGCTCGTGCGCAGCAGCGGCCAGTTGCGTCATTCCCGGGAGATACTTGTCGTCATGAATCGAGATCGTGCCATCACGGTCGCCACCAGGGTCGACGATCGACTGCTCCACGATGATCGCGCCGACGCCTCCCTTGGCTAGATTGCCATAGAAGTCGAGCAGATCCTGCGTGATGCTTCCATCGGAGAAATCCGCAAGGTTCATGTCCTGGGGACTCTTGACGATTCGGTTCCTGAAGACCGTGTTTCGAACCTGAAGAGGCTCGAACATCCTCTTGAGCGCCGCGGCACTGGACAAGTCTCCCCTCCTTGCCTCCTAGGGATGGTTTCCCCTGTTCTTCCGTCGACCGTCCGGCTGAGGAACGGGCAACTCACGTGCAAGCTATCTCATTATTGTAAACACTCGTTTCACTATTCGACTCCTTGGTATCATGGCTCGTACGGCCGTGTCAAGCATGCCGAAGCGGCGCGAAGAGCCGTGTAGAATCCAACAGAAAGCACTCAGGAGCCTAGATGGAGAAGGGGTCACCCCGGCGGCCGGATGAATCAGGTGAGGCCGCCGCGATCATGGAAGAGACCGCCGCGCCCACACACGAGTCGCCACGGAAGCGCAATAGCAGCTCGGCCGGCAGACCCAGGCAACCAATGAAGGATGAGAACATCGTCGTCCGCTCGCTGCGCCGCGGCTTGACCATCCTCGGCCTCTTCACGCCCGATGATCCCGACTGGTCCCTGGCCCGGATAGTCGAAGCGACCGGCCTCCACAAGGCTACGGCCTATCGCCTGGTAAGAACATTGGAGATCGAGGGGTTTCTCGCCTTCGATCGATCGAGCAACGCTTTCTGCCTGGGACCGTCCCTGCTTCCGTGTACGATCCTTCTCGACTCGTATTCCGAGCTCGTCCGCGTGGTGAAACCATATCTTGGGATCCTCGTAGAGCAGACAGGAGAATCTGCGTACCTAGTCGTGCAGGCCCATACCCGCTCCATCGTGCTGGACGTCGCCTATACCCCCCGGCCTTTCAAACCGGTCATGCACGTCGGCCACGAAGTGGATGATCTGGCGAGCGCGTCGGGCAAGGTGTTCATGGCCTTTTCGCCGGAAGAGGGGAGGGACCAGTTTCTCGCCTGGAAATACCGAAGGTCTGAACTGCGTATGCGAGACCTGCCCCAACTGCTCGAGGAGCTGCAGCAGGTCCGAACGGAAGGCGTGGCCTACGACCCTGGCGAGTACTACGGGTTGTGTGCCGTCGCCGCTCCCATCTGGGATGCCAGGCACGAAGTCAAAGGCGCGCTCGTGGTCGTCGTGCCCGAGGAGCGGGGCGCCCAGGCGGAGATGCGGAAGCATGCCGCCATCGTGAGAGACGTGGCGGCGACTGTTTCTTCGCGGTTGGGCCATTCACCCGAGAGGTCCCCCGGTCCTCGATGAGCCCACGCCGCGGCATCAGAAACGAACCCGCAACCTTTTCTGATTGAACGTTGCGCCTAGTACAACCTGTGACGTGCCGCGACCCGGAGACCCTCACCCGTCCGCCTTCCATCTCCTCGAACCTGCACTCCGAGAGATCGAGGGTGCCCCCCGGGCCGGGCAGTGAATACGGATCGACCTTCTCGTAGAGAGTGTGAGCGGCGGCCGAGGTCGCCGTGAACCGCCGGGACGGACTCAGGGCCTCGAGCACGAACGCATCCTCCTCAAGGATCCCCATCACGCAGTCCGCTCCACTTCCCGGAGTGGCCGCTATGGCCGCGCACTCCAGAATCTTGCCCATGTGAAGGGCCAGACTCTCGTCGTAACCCGCCGCGATCGCAGGCGCGGCGAAGGCCACGGGGTCGTAGGCCCTCCCATAGAGGATCACGTCGAGTTTCTCCGCCAACGCCGCCAGGACCCGCCCATGCCCATCTGCCCCACGACGCTGGTGCTCTGCTCGATGTCCCCTACCGTCAACTCGGGCCCCGGGGGGAGCGGGCGGATGCTCCCGGCGGCAAGAGCCTCGAGGGCTCCACCCAGCATGAGAGCGAGATCACGCTTGACCGCCGCGCGGTCCGTGAACGACGTGCCGGAGCCGAGGTGCTAGGGACCGGGGTCGGTACTCCCCGCGTCAACTGCTATGAGGTCGGGACCCTTCTCCATACCCCGGCGGAAGGACTCCTCGGGAAAACCGTACCCGAGGATGGCGATGAGAGAGAGAGAGAGAGAGAGAGAACCCTGTAACTCGCGCTCATCCCCCGCGGTCATCCGATCTCGCGCAGCCGTCGTCGCCACTGAGATGCGTTGGCAGGATCGTCCAGATGTTCGTAACAGACCAGTAGGTTGTGGACGGTAGCAACATCCTCTGGATTCTGCTGGACCGCATCGAGCAGGTAGGGTAGCGCCTCCTTGTATTCACCCTGGGCGATGTAGATGGACCCGATGTTGCAGAGCGCATTGAACTGGGCTGGATTGGCCTCCACGCTGTCCTTGTAGTGACCGATGGCAGTCTCCAGACGCCCCAGCTTCTCGTAGGCGCGCCCGAGGTTGAACAGGGTCGCCCCACGGAGCTCGACCAGGATCGAATAGTCCAGTACTCGCTCCCACGTCGCGATGGCTTCCTCGAGACGGCCCTGTTTGGCATAGGCCATGCCCTCCGCGTACAGCTTGTTGGCCAACGGTTGGTCGTCCTGGAGGCGCGCGAGCCGTTCGTCTTTGCTGGAGGGGGCTCGGGAGGTCTCCGCGGGCGAATCCCCGACGGTCAGGCCTCCACCCTCTCCCCAGCGCAGGGACTTGCACACCTCATCCATGATCTGGCTGTGCCCGCAGTATCCTTTGAAGTCGCCGGTGCATTCGAAAGTGAAGAGGAACTCGGCCGCCCTGCCTGTTCTGGGATGGACCAGCATGATCGAGACCCTGCGTTTCCATACCTTGAGGATCTTCCCCATCTGGTAGGTCAGGGCCAGGTGGCTCGACCCCTCGCTGTCGAAGAAGAGATGTACGCCCTTGACGCGGACGCCCGGGCTCACATCGCAAAAGTAGTGGTTGGCGTAGTCCACCAATGAGTCGTACAGTACCCTGTCGGCCTGGTGGACCCAGTTCGTCCGCGCCTCGTAGACCCGAGGCTCGTGTTCTTCGCCGTACTGCAGGTTCCAGAAGATCTGTTGGAAACCTTCCATGGTCTTGGAGTAGCAGGGGCCCCCACCGTGGAAGCTCTTCTCTCGCAGCTGCCAGCCGCTGACGTCGATGGTGTACGGCTCTCCGAGGCACTCGCCGGTGAACGTCTCGGTCTTGGACGCTCGTTCGAGCTTCGGACCTGAAACGATCCGCCATCCCGTCCTCTGGCCGATGAACTGGAGCGTCTCATCGAGCCCGTCTCGGTAGAGATGGCGGTGCGCCTGGTCGAGCATCCCGAACTTCCGGTGGGTGAGCGGCTCCTCCGGGATCATGATCTCGAGGATGCGGTCCGGGCCGCAGTGGTCGAGCATCTGCGTCATCTCGAGGCCGCAGTAGTCCGATTGAGCGTAGTCGTCGTTGGTCAAGGCGATCCCAAAGGTGCTCTGTCCGATGGCCCGATCGATGGCCTCCTGGAACCGCTCTCGTTCCACGAGCAAGATCTGGTACTCGGCGAACCAGACCCTCAGGTCCGAGGCGATCAGCCGGTCGGCCAGGGCGCGGGCGAGCTCGGCGTTCCGGCTCTTGTAGCTTATGAACACATCCCACGACGAGTTCTTGCGGCTGAGCGCCATGGGTCTCCTTTCCTCTCTTCAGTCTTCAGCGACCACGATCACCCGGTCGTGCTCGCCGAATGTGACCGGTTCGGACTTCAAAGGGTTCACGACGACGCCGAAGCCGAGCTCCGACGCCCCCCCATCACCGGCGAGCCTACGGTAGCCGATCGCGATCTCGCCCCGGCGTCGCGCCGCCTCCACCACAGTGTAGAAGGTCACCGGCCGGCCACATCGCACGTAGTTGGTGACAGGCTTCAGGTAGATCTCGGCCCCCTCCGGGTCGAACAGGTCCTCGAAGATCGGCTTGAGCCGCTTGTTCTCGGCGATCTGTGCGAGCATCAGGCTGAGAAGGTGTTCGCTCACCACGAAATCGTCCACCTCGGCGACCGTGGCAAGCTCGCGGTTCCTGATATCCCTCATCTCGGTGACGACCGAGAAGAAGGCGCCATTCATCCTGCTGATATCCCGAAGATGCAGCAGCGTCAGCAGGGCGTGGGCGTCGGCCTCCTGCGGATCGGGATCGCTGGAGCCACAAACGATGACGTGGTCATAGCTGGGCACGTCGAGTGCGTCGAGCGTGGCCCTGTCGGTGGGTACGCCCTCCACGACGGAGACCGTCTCGCGACTCAGCCTCGCTCCGAGTTGCTCGACCTCCTTCTTCGGCTCGGCCTCCGGCGTCAACACGGTGACCGTCGAACCGGCGGCCACGTAGGCGTCGAGTTCCGCGATGATGGTGGGAACGGAGGGAGCCCAGCCGAGGATCAAGGTGCGTTCCGGCGCGGACTCGTCGATCGCTTCGGTGACTATGGCATCGGTCTGGATCTCAGGAGCAGACGAGCAGAGCTGCACGGTATCGTCGTCGCGGGAGATGGCGATGATCTCGTCGCCGGGCCGGATCAACCGGTCGAAGTCGCTGCTCAGTGAAGGCTCGCCGCCGGCCGGGCAGAGGCCGATGACCGCGGAGTCCTCGTAGCACGTGAGGGCTTCGCCGAAGGTCTTGCCGACCAGCCCCGGCTCCTCCTGGAAGTAGATCTCGTCACCCTCGAAGTCCATGAGTTCGGTGTGGACGGTCGAGAGTCCGGGCTGACGACACGTTTGCGCGACGATACGGGCCGCCACGTCGCGAAAGACGACCACCTCCACCTCACGCCCGGCGATCATCTCCGTTACCGGTGTGTTGCTCGGATCGGCGAGGGACATGACGATGTGGTACGGCTCGGACCGTCGGCGAGGATGGTTGGTGATCGCCAACAGAGTCTTGATCTCAAGGCCGTCCGACCGAGTGTGGTCCCCGGGCGCGATGATGATGGATCGGGCTTCGGAGAAGCTCACAGTCTCCAAATCCTTTGCGCCGATGGGATCACCTCTGCGGAAGATGACGCGACTGCCCGCAATGCCGCCCACCTTGTCCGCCAGCACGTCTCGGAGTTCCACGGGATCTCGGTCGGCCAGAACGACGATGGCGAGACCGGGATGATTCTCGTTGGCGATGGCGGTCTCGCTGATGATCGTGGGGACGTGCTCCGACCAACCGAGAATGAGCGTGTGGCCCTTCTCGATCACCGTGGAACGGCCTCGGCGAAGCTCCTGGAACACCTTGACGAGGTCGGTGGTCACGAAGCCGATCAGGAGCGCCAGGGCGACGACACCGAGCACGCTGCACACGAACATCGCCACCATGAACACGGCGCTGTCGTTCGCGCTACTCGAACTGACGACCCCCCCGGGGTCGAGGACACGCTGGATCCCCTCCCACAGCAATCGGGGGAAAGACATCCCCGAGGCGCCGGTGAGATAGGCCACCACAGAGATGAAGATGACAGCGGCGACCGTTGAGACCGCCAGCCATCCGATGAGGACCGGCGTCCCCTTGGCCAACACTCCATCCACGAAATAGCGGACGCGAGCTCTGCGTGACGCGCGGGTCATGGTCTCCTCCGAGCGTTCTCGTCCACCTTAGCACCAACCGGCTCACGGGACAGGACGGGCTTTCCGCGGCTCGAGCTTCCCCCGGCAACCGCCGGTCGTAGCGAGTTACCGACGGTCGGTGTAGGATGGAAATGGCATGAGCAGAGCCTGCCACGGAGGCCTCGTGTACCTGTCAGCGGCCGCGTGCAGAAGTCGATCCCTATCTACACCATCGCGTCACCCCTGGGAAATGCCGAGCAGGCTGTGACCATGCCGGAAGCAGAGCTGTCAACCCGAAGTGACAAGAACCGTAGGGAGGAAGAAAGATGTCGTTGCGCTCACAATTCACCGACGCTGAATGGCAAACGCTTCAGCAGGCTCCCATCTACAGCTTCCTGGTGACGGCGGGGGCCGACAAGAAGATCGACGACAAGGAGAAGATGGCGTTCGCCAAGGAACTCGCGGAGTCGCGCCTGTACAACGATGAACTGGCCCGGGAGGTCTTCTCCTCCTGCGGCGGCGACATCAACACGCTGCTGCGCACCTGCCTATCCGTCTCGAGTCCCCAAGAACTCATCAGCTGTCTTCAGTCCGCCCGGACCCTGCTGGATACCAAGGCTCCCGAGCATGCAGAGCATTTCAAGCGAGCCGTGCTGCTCATCTGCAGGAACGTGGCCGAGGCATCCGGAGGAGGCGTCTTCCGGTCCAAGAAGATCTCCGAGAAAGAGATGGAGAACATGGCGTTGCTGGCGGCAACGCTTGGAGTCCGCTTCAGCGACTGAGGCCTCGGCGACCGAGGCCTCGGCCCTCGGGCATAGGCCCGCTACATGCTCTCAGGAAGGTAGTCGGCCAGATCCACGGTTTCGAAATCCGCTCGACGGAACTGCTCCTTGAGAGCGTACGGGACGGTGCAGTCGAATATCGTCTTGCATGAGATACCCGGCCCCCTGAGCAGCGGGTTGAACTCGGGCGTGGCAGATGGGTCGAGCAGATGGCACCGGACCCCGGGGATCATGATGGTGCTCACGTCGCCCTGGAAACGACTCGTCATCGCCCACAGCACGTCGGTCGAATCGAACGGGTCGACATCGTCGTCCACGAGTATGACCTGCTTCAACTCGGCGTAGGAAGCGAAGGCGATTAGCGCCGCTTGGCGCTGGCGCCCCTCGTCGTTCGCCGAGCGCTTGCGGATCTGCAGCACGGCCAGATCGCGACCGCCGCCGGCAGAATGACAGTAGACGTTCTTCAGAAGGCCAGGGATGCTGCTCTCGATGAGCCGATAGATGCTCGTCTCGGTTGGTATCCCGCAGAGGCTGACGTGTTCTTCCCCTGGCCCGACCAGTGTCTGGTACAGAGGGTTCTTCCTATGGGTGATCGCGCGTACCCTGACCACCGGACAGTCCGCCAGGGACAGCCCGACGTAACCGGGATACTCCGGCATCGCGAAGCCGAGCCCGGTGTGCGCGTCCTCATCGGCCCGTTCCCCGGGCATGATCTCGCATTCCAGGACGATCTCCGCGCGTGCGATCGCCTTGGCTTCGACGGATACGCAGTCCACCAACTCGACGGGCCGCCGCCGGATACCGCCCGCCACGGTGAGCTCGTCGAAACCGAACGGCGTCGTGGGCGGCTCGAAGGTGGCACCGAGGTGTATGGCGGGATCAAGCCCGAGATTGATGGTGAGTGGTAGTGGTCGCCCCGCCTGTTCGGCCCGCGCCCGTATCGCGTCTATGTGCCTCCGCCCGGGCGTGAAATTGACGGTCATGGTGTCGGGCCCATGGATACAGAGACGGTGGATGGTGACGTCCGATTCGCCGGTGTCGGCGTCCTCGGCCCGTATCAAGCCCATGTTGATGAAGGGACCGGCGTCGCGTTTCGTGCTGGTGGTGGCGGGCAGGAAGGTCCGGAGATCGAACGGAGGCTTGATGACGACCTCCTGGCAGGGCGCCGCGGACTGCCCGACTACCTCGGGTTCCACCGGGTGTCGAAGCGCCTCCAGCAGATCGAAGCACAGGCTCTCCGGTTGACTTCCGAGAAGCAGGGCCACCCGTTCGCGGCTCGCCAGGATCCCCGTGACCACGGGGCTCTCGAAGCCTTTCGGGTTCTCGAAAATCATGGCGGGTCCCACCTTGGTAGGTGGTGCCACGGGAGTCCCGGCGCCCACCAGCTTGTACACAGCCGGTATCTCTAGATACGGATCCACGGGTACATCGGTGGTCTGCAAATGGCCGCGCTTCGATGCCAGCAGCGCAATGGCCGATCGAAGATCGATGACATCTTCCGAAGACCGTATCCTGGCGTCTTCCCATCTGCTGATACCCATGTCTCTCGTCTCCTTCCCCGTGTTTACAGCTAAGACTTGCTTCGTTCCCAGTGGTCTGGGCTATGTTCCCAGCTTCTGCGCAAGCCTGCCGGATATGCGTGGGAGTCGGCCACCTCGCCGCGAGTCGCCGGTCGGGCCTAGCCGAAGCTTGGCAGCCAACTCCCTACCTGCTTCGTCCGCAGTCTGTTGAGACCCGAGCGGGAGGCACATCGTCTCCCCAGACAGTGGACGTCACATGCTCTCGACCACGTTCATGTCACATGCACCCGTAATCGACACCGCGGTCCTCCTCAAATCTTCTCACCTTAAGAGAAGCAGACCCACGCGTCCCCGGAGGTCACGGTTTGTTCCGCAGAGTGGTTTGCCAATCCGGCGAGTGGAAAGCCGTGGCCACTTCGCACGACGAGCCGTGGATATAATCAATACATATAGGATAGGAGGGTCAGTGGTCGACCGATTCCTCACACCCAATCGGCAAGTTGGTACGGGCAGCGGCCCTCATGTTCTCTCGGATGAGTCCATCCTGTCTGAGCTCACGGGCATGGCCTTCTCTACGGATGCTGACCTAGAAGTCGGGCTTAACCTCATCTCGTCAGACTTCGACATCATCGTCGTCAATCGGGTCAATGAGCGCATGCACGGCAAATCCATGATCGAACTCCTCGGGAAGAAGTGCTACCGGGAGTTCGTGAAGAGGGATTCGATTTGCCCTGGCTGCCCCGGGGTGCTCGCTCTCGAAACAGGGCAACGCCATCACGCTGAACTCGAAGGAGTCCGGGACGACGGCACCAGGTACATCATCTCGTGCATGGCCTATCCGGTCATGGGACCGGACGGCAAACCGATCGGCTTCATCGAGGTCGAGGAAGACATCACCGACCGCAAACGAGCCGAGAAACTCAATGAGGTTCTCACAGGTCTGAGAGCCGCTTTGGAGATCGCCGCAGACGAACACTGGATCCTGCGGGAAGGACTCAGCGCGATCATCTCCCTCGAGGGCATACACTGTGGTTCGGTCTACGGGATCGCGTCGGCGACCGGTGCACACACGCTCATCGCACAGAGAGGGACCCCGGCTGGGTGGCTCGATTCTCTTCCCGATGTGATCCCGCAGGCAGGAGAGATCAAGCTCCAGCTCGCAGGTGGTGCCACAACCGATGACGGCGATCTGGGACCACGGTCCCCGTGTATCGCCCTGGTGGTCCCCATACTTGCCCGCGGTTCCACGGTCGGCAAGTTCGTCATCGGTCTGCACCGGAGCGGCGAGATCCCTTCCACCACGAGAGTGGCAGTCGATAGCATCCGACAAGAGACAGGCGACGCGATCGGACGTGTTCAATTCTGCCGGCTGGAACGCAAAGCCGCCACTGAGCTCGACACCCTCCTGGCAACGATCCCTGTGCCCGTGTGGCGACTGGACGCTTCTGGGATGGTGACGCTCTGGAACGAGGCCGCTGAGCGTCAGTTCGGATGGAAGGTGGAGGAGGTTCTCGGCAACCATTTACCCTTTCATACCTCAGGGAACCACCCCGTCGAAGCCGAGCTATACGCCCCCAGCCACATTCTCGACCGCCCTTCGGGACTCTCGTTCTCCTGTGTCTCGAAGCATGGACATTTGCTGGAGTGCGAGGTGTCCACCGTTCCCACCACCGGCGCCCTTGGAGGCAAGCCTGGGGTGATCGTCGTCTCACGTCTTCCCGCCCATGATGCAGGCGATGTGGAATCAGCGCCACTCGAGCGGGATCACGAGCGCAGGAACGGGTTCCCTCGAGAGAGGTTCACTCGCCTCCTATCAGACGTGGTCAGGATCGCACACGAAGCGCATCCAGCCGAAACAGATGACATGCTCGACGTCGTGACCAAAGCAGCCCGAAACCGAGGAGCGGCTGTCAGGTTCACACGTGAGACCGATGGCGAAGCCCTGCTTCAGATATCCCTGGCGGCACCGCGTGAAGATGCCGTGTCGGACACACGACGGGACTCGACTGATATCGCCCCCAGCGTTCTCGTCTTCGACCACGATCCGGATGCTCGCGGGGTCTTGCGGAACATCTTCGAGTCGTTGGGCTTCGTCACCGTCACCTGTCCCACGGGCGAGGAGACGCTCTCGTGCTTCGAAGCCGCTCTGATCTGCAAGAACCCGTTCAGCCTCGTGATCGCACAGCTCATCGTGCCCCGCGGTCTCGATGGCCTCGCTCTTGTCCATCGCATGTTGAAGCTCTCCCTGAGCGCCAAAGTGATAGCCGCTACCGACTGGCCCCTGACGGGCCACCAGGTCCATGGCTTCGCGGGAGTCCTGTCCAGACCGTTCGGCAGGGAGGAAATCGAAGCGCTGCTCGAATCACTGGCACTGCCTGCCCGCCGTTCCTGACGGCGTTCGCGCCCGACGTCGCTCCTAGTCCCTTTCAACCATCACGATCAGTTCAGTCAGTAGGAAACGCGTCATGCCTGGACAGGGTGTAGTCGCGGATGGGACTCACCCGGGGCCCGCTGTTACGCAAGCCCCGGGATTCGTCCCACAACAGTGTCGAGCTACTCAGACAGTCTCGTATGTCAGAGGAGTGGTGTCTCCGTCCTTCGGGATCTCCGGCGATCCAGCGTTGGAGGTAATCTTCAGGTCATAAGGCCACTTGTCACCCTTGATCCACTGCCCGGCTCCGGCGGGGGTGACAACGACGTTGGGAACCGGATGTCTGCCCTCGACGTCGATTGGAGCCGTGAAGTCGATCGGACCTCCGATAGTATCTAGCTTGAGGGTCTTGACTGCAGCGATTATCGCCTCTTTGTCGTCGATATCGGGAGTCCGTTTCAGAGCGTCGTAGGCCATTTCGAAGACGGCATAGTGGTAGAGACGCGGCTGCCACTGCTCTCCCGCATTCTCCTCGAAATCGGTGGCCATCTCCTGGCAAGTCTCCCCAGTGAGCGAGGACTTGAATGGGAATCTCGGGTGCCAGTAGATGACTGTCGATATACCAAGCGCGATGTCTCCCAGAGCTTCGATGGTCTGACGATCCTGGATGGCCTTCCCGATGGTGATCTGCTTGGGGTAGTAGGACTGCTGCAGTGATTGCTTGAAGAAGTTCGTGAAGTCGGGAGCGGTAACCACGCCTGCCACGATTTCGGCGGCGTCCCTCTTGAACGTCGTTATGACCTGACCATAGTCCTCGAGACCGGGTTCAAATGCCCCGGGGTCCGAGAGCTTCCAGCCTTTCCCCTCGAGCGCTTTTGGCCAACTATTCCTGTAGGCATTGCCATCAGCATCATTCGGCCACAGCGCCCCATAGACCTTGTTGTTGGGGAAGTGCGACCACATGTCGAAGTACGTCCTCTGGTTGTCACGCTGCCCAACAAAGACGTGATACGTCCACTTGAAACCGCCCTCAGGGGCGCCTCGCCCGAACCACCATGCTTCCCAGGGTGCGTCGTTGGTGACGCAAGGTACACCAAACGCCTCAGCTTGATCCGATACCGGGATGACCATGTCCGGGCCCGCAACGGCCATCATCACATCAACCTTGGCATCGTTGATCAGTCCAGCCGCGACTTCACTCGCCCGACTACTGATCGACTGACCGTCTCCAACTTCGAACTTGATGGGGTGCTTCAACCCATCGCCGAGGACTACGCCGTCTCCGACAAACTCCTCCCATCGTTTCACAACGTACCTGGCAGGAACTGCCGCGAGAGCATAGGCTCCGGTGAACGGCGCGATGAAACCAAGCTTGACTTCACGGCCGGTTTCGACGCTGGTGTCGACGGTCGTGGTCGACCCCCCGGTAGTGGTGGTCTGACCGGACGCGCTGGATGTCGTGGTATCAGTCTCTTCCCCGCAGGCCGCCACCAATCCAGCGAGACCGGCTCCCGCAGTGGCGGTCGCGCCGGCGATACCGACCATCCTCAAGAACTCGCGACGACTGACGGTACTATGTGTGCGAGGCTCCTCCCCCGCTTGCTCACGTCCCTCGACATCTCGGTTACTTGGAAGATCACCCATCATTTCCCCCTATTCTCTGAGACATGTCGTCAACAACCCTTGGCCATCGTCCAGATTCCGTTCCTATCTGCACCTCCTTGGCCCAAAGGGACCAAGCAAGCCCGGGTGACCGCCCCACAGACAAGCGCCCGCACCCGAGTATTTACGGACCCCGCTAGTCAAGACGTACATCCTCACAATAGGCTCGACGCATGGACTCCACCAGGGACCTTATGCTCCACCCGATAGGACTTGATTCCGTCTGGCGGGATGGCGAGAGGCTGACTCCTATGGCACCCGCTGCTGGGCCGGGTCCCCGGGGTATCCGAGAGGCGCCTGGATCACATGTCCTCGGCGACGGCACTGTCGATCGTCGCAATCAACTCGCGGCTCGTACGCGAGAGTGATGAATGGCATTGGTGATCTCCTTCCCTGGAAGCGCCCGAGGATCCGTCGCTTAAGGGAGGTGTAAGACCGACGGCCGAAGTCCTTGGGGAAGAAGTGTCGGGGAGGTACCGAAACTTGTGTCGCCCAGGTACCGGAGCCGCGTCCCGAAAGTGTCACATAGCTACCGGAGCCAATGTGTCAACTATGTACCGGGACCGCACACTGCTGTGTCAGGCATCTACCGAAGAAATACAGAAGAAATACAGTGGTGTGGTGGTGTGGTGTTCATTCGGTGAGCATGGGACCCGATACGGCCCTTTGCGGCCCGAGCCACGTTCTCCCCAGAAACGCAGAAAGCCCCGCACACGCCGGGCTTTCATGCTAATGAGCCGTGAAGGACTCGAACCTTCGACCCTCGGATTAAAAGCGTGTACGAGCGGAACTACGGGCGATGTCTGCGATTTGGCTCTTTCGGAAACCCCTGCACACACCCCTAGCCGGGAATGCGGAGGGTTATCCTTGCACCCCTTAGTGGGCGCAGCGTGTACTTTCCGTGTGCATCCCATGCTCCCCCTGCTCGGCCACGATCAGGGACGCAACCCTGCAGGCAGCCTCTTCGGAAAGAGCGGGCAGGCAATGGGAGTAGGTGTCAAGGGTGATGCCGATGTTCGCGTGCCCCAAGCGTTCACTGACAACCTTGGGATGAACACCGGCCGAAAGGGCCAGCGAGGCATGGGTATGCCTGAGGTCATGGAGACGGACCACCGGGACCCCGGCCTTCTCGGCGGCCACCCGGAACAGTCTCGTCGCCCGTTCCGGATGTAGGGGCTCCCCCTGTTCGTTGGTGAACACGATATCCCCGGGTTCCAGCCGTCTGCCCTTGCGGACGCAGTCTTCCTCGCGCTGGTCCCGCAGATCGGAAAGAACCATGGTGGTCACCGGATCGAGAGCCACCAGGCGTCTTCCCTTCTGAGTCTTGGGTGTTGATAGCAGGGGTTGATATCCAAGCTGTACCCGAGTCTGGCGGATGGCAATGGTGCTGGCACCGAGATCGATGTCCTGCCAGCGCAGTCCCATGGCCTCTCCCCTCCGCATTCCCGTGGTTACCAGAAGAAGCCACAGTGGGTAGAGTCGGCTTCCGCTCTCGCTTGCGAGGAACGTCTTGAGATCGGCTATGCTCCAGACGTTCACAACAGCGCCGGCGCACCCCACCGCCCGGGGTGGGTCGGCGGCATCAGCCGGGTTGCGGCCGATGAGGTTCCAGCGCACCGCATCCCGCAGGGCCCGGTGAAGGGTGGCGTGGATCCTCCGAACGGTGGCTGGGGCCAGCGGTTTTAGCTCCTCGTCCTTCTTCCTGTTTTCAGGAAGCGCTCTTCCCGCTCGAGGCTCGGTGAGGAGCTTGGCGTAAAGGGCGTTGATGTGCGCGGGCGAGAGCTGCTGTAAGGGGATGCGGCCGAAGGTCGGGGAGAGATGGTTCTCGATGTGACCAATATAGGAGAGATAGGTGGTTGCCCGGATGGTGGGACGGATGGCAGGGAGCCACTGGTTGCGAAGGAAATCATCGACCAGCATTCGCGAAGCTTCGATATGGGTGCCGCTCGCGATGGCCCCGGCCACCTTGGCCAGTTCCAACTCCGCCTCCCGTTTGGTGGCGAAGCCGGAGTGGAACTCCTGCCGGCGTTCAAGACCGTCTTCGAGTGGACCCTGGCATTTGGGACAGCGCTTCAGGCGACCATCCTTGGTCCAGTAGCGTTTGCGACAGGCCGGGCAGCGCTGCAGGGGTTGCAGACCCAGGTCCACGGTGAACTGCCAGGTGGAGCGCTTCTTGATGTGACCACGCATGGGCAGCCGCTTCTACGCCGCAAACGTGGGGATGTTCGCAGACCTGTTCATGGTCTTCATTACCGCTCTACTCGGGGATGAAAGCAAGTCAGAGTCGCCCCAGGTCAACCGGAATAGCGGACGGTGATCGGGCGGGGTACTTCGGACGAAAAAGCCGCCGGGAGTGACGCGACCATGACCGGGGGCAGTCTTAGCTATCTGTCTTGCGCTGGACCTTCCACTCTCCCAGGTCCGGGGAAGGCAAGCGGCCCATCCAATCCTTCGAAAGTAGACCCTCCACCAATGCCGACCCGGGCTGGTGGCGGGTGCTCTCCTTCCATTCTGGGTCTTCGCCCGCCAGCGTGGCGCTTATCTCTTCGGGAGTGCGTCCCTGGGCGGCGAGTTCCTGGGCGCGCCTCTGGAACCTGCCCATCTTGACCATCCAGGCCGCCTCTTGTTCCAGTTGGCCGGGCTGGTGTTGTAGATACCGCTGAGCCCAGCGCAACTCGGTGTTGTTGCCCGCGAGCTCATCTTCATCAAACAGGCGCCACCGAAGCTCCTCGTTACGAGCAGCACTGGAGTAGAACCACTCCAGACCATAGGGTTCCCCGGTCAACTGTCGCTCCGCCCGGGAAAACGCCGAGCGAAACGCCCTCACATCGCGATGCTTCCACTGCGGATGTGCCGCGTTCCACGAAGTCATGAGCTGTCGCCAAGGAGTGTCCGGGGGGTTCTCTAGGCACACGTGACGGACGTAGGCGACCGCCCGGGCTTCCGGTCTCCGCGTGCCCCTTATCCAGTGCTCCTTTGCCAAGCGAGGCCAGATCGCCCGTATTCGACCAAGAAGGACCGAACGGGGCATCCGGGCGTCAAAGGATATCTCCACCCGCTCGGAAGGAAGAGCCGGCCCGGCGGTTTCGTCTAGCACGCGGGTCACGGTGAAAGGCGCCCACTTGGTCGTGATACCGGCCGCCTCCTGCAACTCGCGCCACAGATCCCAACGTTCGTCCCTTTGGCCCGCATGGGCGTCCGGGTTGGCTTCGCTTATGGTGTCACGAGCAGCGCGCCACAGGCCGTGCCTGCGAAGCGACTTGGCCAGTTCCAGCATTCGGCCAAGTGCCGCCTCGCGCTGCTCGGGCTTCCGATAGAAGGTCACCAATCCCGAATCGGCAAACACCTGGCGTACGCTCTCGGGGATGGGTTCCCCCAGTCTCTCTTCGAGTTCATCCCACAATTCCGATTCGCGTGATGTAGGCACTTATTATTATCTCTCTTCGCAAGTGTATTGACTTACTAGCGAGCCGGTAAAGTATATCTCGGTAGGAAGCGGCGGAGCAAGTGGCCCTCGGATCGTGGCAACCAGGGAAAGCCGCAGGCAATCACCCGCGGCTTGACCCGCAAAGAAGGAGGCCGACAGAAATGACCAGTTGGGAGAACCGCATCGTTGCCAATGACCTGGTGGACGCGGCCGAGCTCATCGCCCATCCCCATAACTTCCGCCGGCACCCCCGACCCCAGCAAGAAGCCCTTACCGGCTCACTCAACGATCTCGGTTGGATCGCCCCGGTGATCGTGAACCGCCTGTCCGGCCGAGTGATCGACGGCCACCTGCGCGCGAAACTGGCAGGCGAGCGCCAGGGCCTGCTCCCGGTCGCCTATGTGGAGCTCTCTGACGAAGAGGAGAAAGAAGCTCTCCTGGCGCTTGACCCCATAGCCGCCATGGCCGAGGTCGACAAGGATCGCCTGCGCCGGCTCTTGGGCGAGGTGGCCAGCGAAGAACAAGGCATCAAGGAACTGCTTGAACGGCTGGCCAAAGAACACGACCTCTTCCGAACCGAAGGTGAAGACCCAGGAGCAGACCTCGATCACGCCGACGAGCTCCAGACCAAGTGGCAGGTGAAGGTGGGTGACCTCTTCCAGGTGGGCGCGCACCGGCTCATGTGCGGAGACGCGACCGACCCGGAGGTCATCCGGGCCCTTCTCAGCGACTCCCCGGCCCGGATCTGCTTCACCGATCCACCCTGGAACGTTGCCTACGGAGAAAGCCGCCATCCTTCCTGACGCGCGCGCTCCATCGCCAACGACAATCTGGGCGAGCGGTTCCCTGCCTTTGCCCGGTCCTTCTGCCAAGCGATCGCCGGGAGCCTTCTTCCCGGGGCTCCTCTCTATATGGTGATGAGCGCCCAGGAGTGGCCGACGATAGATGGAGCGCTCCGAGAAGCCGGTCTTCACTGGAGCTCCACCATCATCTGGGCCAAGGACCGGCCGGTGCTTTCCCGCAAGGACTACCACACCCAATACGAGCCCATCTGGTACGGGTGGAAGGAAGGGGCCCCGCGACTGGCGAAAGTCGAGAACCGCAGCCAGAGCGACCTGTGGCAGATCCCCCGCCCGGCCCGTTCCGATGAGCATCCCACCATGAAGCCGGTCCAGCTGGTAGTCCGGGCGCTTCTTAACTCGAGCCATCCCAGGGACGTGGTCTTCGATCCCTTCCTCGGTTCCGGAACCACCGCGGTCGCCGCCGAGCAGACCGGGCGGGTCTCCTACGCTCTGGAACTCGAACCCAAGTACGTGGCCGTCAGCCTCGAACGCCTATGCGGCATGGGGCTTACCGTCAGTCTTCTCAAAGGAAGGTGAGTGACATGGCCGCCGGCCAGATACAGCAAGCCCGGTTGCGGGCCGAAGAGCGCCGAGCGCGGGTCTCGGAGATGTACTTCCGCTTGGGGATGCGCCAGACCGAGATCGCCGGTCAGCTCGAGGTCAGCCAGGCCACGATCGCCCGCGACACAAAGATCCTCGTCTCCCGGTGGCGGGAGGTAAGCGTGGGCGACATCAACGCGGTGCGCGGCAAGGAACTGGCCGAGCTCGCTGAGATGGAGCGCGACTGCGCCTTTCAGTTCCAGGCCACCAAGGACCCCCGCTGGATGACCGAGCGACGCCTCATCAAGAAACGGCGGGCGGAGATGCTGGGCATGGATGCCCCCATGCGTCTGGCCGGAGCCGACGGCGGCCCCATCAAGATCCAGGCCGTCCCCTTGGATCTATCTGCTTTGACCGACGACGAGTTCGACACCCTCGAAGAGATAATGGAGCGCCAACATGGGCACGAAGACGATCCACATCAACTCAAGCCTTGAGGAGATCCGCCGGGAACGCGCCCGGCGGGGGCCCAGTCTGGAGAGGACCCCGGTCGAGTCCCTCGCCCAGCACTGCACCCAGTGGATCCGCGCTAGCTGCCTGATCCAGGACCCCGCCGCTCCCGGAGGGGTCCTTCCCTTCGATCTCTACGACTACCAGGAGGAACTCATCCACGTCTTCATGACCCAGGTGGAGAGAGCCCGCCGAGGAGAACCGGCCGGCATCCGCACAGAGAAGTCCCGACAGATGGGAGACAGCTCGCTGATGATGGCCATCGAACTCTACACGTTGCGCTTCTGGCCGAACTTCCGAGCCCTTAACATTAGCCGCAAGGAACAGCGGGTGGACGACGGCGGGCAGAACTCGACCACCGATTCGCTACACGGCAAGATCCGGTTTATGTATGAGCGACTACCAGAGGGTGAGAAGTTTCCGCTGGAGATCAAGCACTTGAGTCTGGTTAACCCGGTGAGCGAAGCGACGATTATCGGGGAGGCGGCGGGCACGAACGCGGGCCGGGGCGGCACTTTTCTTTATGGACTCTGGGACGAGACGGCCTCGACCGAACACAGCCAGGCCATCTACGCCGCCTGGGAGCAGGCTGTTAGGTGTCCCCATTACCTCTCCACCCCCCAGGGTAAGAGGAACTTCTTCGCCTACTCGCGGCGTATAGAGAGTCTTGCGCAGGTGCGCCATCACTGGAGCATCCATCCGGTCAAAGGGGCGGGGAAGTACGTGTGCCAAGGAGGCATGACCCACCCGGGGCACGCTGAGAAATGCCTGGGTGGGGAGTGGCGCAGCCCCTGGTATGAAGAACAGTGTAAGCGTCTCCCCCCTGAGCTCGTCGCCCAGGAGCTTGACATCAGCTATGAGCGCTCTACTGCCGGACGAGCCTTCCCCGAGTTTGATGCCTGCCGCCACGCATCAGAAGAACTCGGGGTCGAGCCGGGGGGAGTGCTGGTCATGAGCATCGATCCCGGGGTGACCACAGCCGCGGCGGTGCTGCTTCAGTTCGTGGACGTCCCCGGGGTGCGGGAGTGCCGGGTGATGGAGGCCTGGAAGGGTCATGACGCAACCGCCGAGACCTACGCCGGGCTGGTCGGCGCCTGGACCGCGCGCTACGGAACGCTTCGGGTGACAGGGGACCCCTCGGGATTCAACCGCGACCTCACCTACGGTAGATCGGTCTTCAGCGAGATGAAGGAGCGCTACGGCATCACGGTGTGTCCGCCCTCTCGAGAACAGAAGGTAAGCGACCGCGTCCGTCTGGTGAGAGACATGATGGCCGAAAGAGACCTGGACAAGAACCGCCGGGGCAGGTTCGCCTACCGGGCCGAGCTCGAGGACCTCGCCTGCGATCTGGAGGAGGCCAAGTGGCCCACCGACCGAGAGGGGCGGGTGACCCGGGAGACCGACCTTGCTCACAACGAGGCCGAGCATACGGCCGATGCCCTCTCCTACGGCGTCTCCTACCACTGCCGGCGGGGTCCCATCGTCATGCCGTCCATCAGCACGCCCGGCCGCTGTCGACCTCTGACAGCTGGGCTGATCAATAAGCAGTTCTAGGGGGAGGAGTTGAGAAAAGGGTTGGGTCTGGCGGCGTGCGACCATGAGCAGCCGCAGCTCCGCTGGAACATAGATCCGCAAGACTGCTCCAAGGTGAGTTCGAGATGGCCCGCACGGGCATAATCAGCTCTCTCTCCATCATGGGAAGTGGACCACTGAACGGGGTCCGATCGAGCCTCAACCCGGCCCCGCCACGTGCTGGGCCGCCAGATACGCGAAGGTGTGGGCGTGGCCGATGCCGCTGCCTTCGATCTGAGGGGGATAGACCATCCCGTAGAAGCTGCCGGCGTTGTTTCCCACCGCGTAGAGCCCGGGGATCACCAGCCCTTTGCGGTCGAGCACCTGCATGTCGGCGTTGATCTTGAGGCCTCCCCGGGTGCTGGTGATGGCCGCCCCGATACCGGCCGCGTAGAAGGGCGGGGTGTCGATGGGCTGCATCCACCCTGATTGTCAAGCTTGGTAAGCATGAAGAGCGCCTGCCATCTATCGTTCCCGGAGATGGCAGGCGCCCGAGCAACAAGACCGATCTCAGAAGAGCTTCCCCGACTGATGGAAGAGAGGGGCTGGCGACCCCTGGATGTCTATGCTCATGGGGGGCCGAGCCCGGCCACCATCAGCCGATATGTCAACCTCAAACGAGGGGTGATGGCCGAACCGCGGGTTCTGCGGACGCTTCGAAAGTTCGAAGAGGCCTTCAAACTACCGGAGGGGTACTTCCTGGAAGAGCAGATCTACCTGGCCGAGCTTGAGCTGCGCAGGCTGGTTCGCGAGGGAGTTGTGTCGCTGGAGGCGCTAGAGCGGGTGATTCGGGAGGGGCATCGGGGAGTGGACCCACAAATGGGGTCAGGCCAACGCGGGTAGATACACCTTGAAGGTGGTGCCTAGCCCCCGGCTCGCTAGAGACGGAGATGTTTCCCCCGCTCTGCTTGACGATTCCAAACACCGCTGAGAGACCAAAACCGGTTCCCTTGCCCGGGTCTTTGGTGGCGAAGAAGGGCTCGGACACATGAGCGGCCGTCGCCTTGGTCATACCGCAGCCGGTGTCAGAAGCCGCCAGCACGTTTCAGAGTCACCTGTTACCACGCCAGCCGCATTCGCCGATGAGACGTAGGTGATGCTGGTCGGCATTCCCTGGCCACCAATCAGAGCCCGCGCGAAACGATTCCCAGGTGATCACCGTTGTTCGTTGGCTGGGGGCCGATCAGCAGTCCCGCGAATGCTTCTCCTCCCAAGCGGGTAGTTCTTCTTGTACGCCATGGCTTCGCAGGATTTACCCATCCAGGAGCACCTTAGTAATCTCGGCTTCTCCGAGGACGGTCTGAGCGCCGAGGAATCTACGCGACGGCTGCAGAAATACGGACCAAACGAGCTTCCTGAGCAACAGGCCAACCCCATCCTGAAGCTTCTATCCTACTTCTGGGGTCCGATCCCCATCATGATCGAAGTCGCCGCTGTGCTTTCTGCAGTGCTCGGTCACTGGCCCGATCTGGGCGTCATCCTCGCCCTCCTCATCATGAACGCACTGGTGGGCTTCCGTGAGGAGTATCAGGCAGGCAATGCGGTCGCCGCCCTGAAAGAGCAGTTGTCGCCTGAGACTTCGGTCAAGCGGGATGGACACTGGCAAGTCCTGCCCTCGCGTGAACTCGTACCTGGCGATCTGATTCGGCTACGTGCAGGGGCGGTTGTGCCCGCCGACGTCCGCCTACTGCAGGAAGACCCTCTCCAGATCGATCAGTCCGCACTCACCGGCGAGTCCCTACCGGTGGAACGTTCTTTGGGTGACACAGCGTACTCAGGATCTCTCGTGAAGCAGGGCGAGGCCGATGCCGTGGTGTTTGCCACGGGTGCCTCAGCCTTCTTCGGCAAGACAGCAAGCCTGGTGGAAGAAGCTGGACGCAGCCGGAGCCACTTCCAGCAGGCCGTTATCAGGATCGCCAACTACCTCATCCTGGTGGCCTTGTTCTTGGCCGTCGTCATCCTCGTCGTCTCGCTCTTTCGGCATGACAAGGTTCTTGAGGTACTGCAGTTCGCACTGGTCCTTACCATCGCTGCCGTGCCGGTGGCCATGCCGGCGGTGCTTTCGGTCACCATGGCGCTCGGCGCGCGCGTGCTCGCCGCCAAGAACGCGATCGTCACTCGATTGGCGGCGGTCGAAGAGTTGGCCGGCGTCGACGTGCTCTGCAGTGATAAGACGGGCACGCTCACCCAGAATCGCTTGACCGTGGGCGAACCGTTCCTGCTGCGCGAGAACAGCGACGTGCACGAGTTGATGCAGGCGGCTGCGCTTGCCTCGAGAGAGGAAGACCAAGACCCTATCGACACGGCCATACTCGAGAGTCCCCAGGCCCCCTCCTCGCGGAAAGGATTCGTCACGCGCAGGTACGTCCCGTTCGATCCGGTTCGCAAGCTCGCGGAGGCTGTGATCGCTGGACCGGACGGGACCCCCTACAAGGTGGCCAAGGGGGCGCCTCAAGTGATCCTAGAGCTGGATCCGGGGCGCGAGAGTATCCGATCCGGCTACGAAGGCGCGGTCGAACAGTTTGCCTCAAGAGGGTTCAGGTCGCTCGGCGTCGCCCGGACCGACGAGCGTGGTGACTACCGAGTCTTGGGAATACTGCCTCTCTTCGATCCTCCTCGCGAAGACTCCCGCGAGACTATCGAGAGTGCGTTGGCAATGGGCGTAGATGTGAAACTGGTCACCGGGGACCAGGTGGCCATCGCGCGGGAAACGGCCCGAGAGCTGGGTCTGGGGGACTCGATACTGGAGTCGGACGCGCTCGAAGAGGCCCCGGCGGCTGCTTCCGGTGACGTGACAAGCTCCCTCGGCATGGCGGCCACCATCGCCAGCGCTGACGGGTTCGCCCAGGTGTTCCCCGAGCACAAGTACCGTATCGTCCGGTCGCTCCAAAGCACCGGGCACATAGTAGGGATGACCGGTGACGGGGTGAACGACGCCCCCGCCCTCAAACAGGCTGATGCCGGGATAGCAGTCGCCGGGGCCACCGATGTCGCTCGCGCCGCAGCCGATATCGTCCTCCTGACTCCGGGCCTCTCGGTGATCGTGGACGCTCTCCAGGAGAGCCGCAAGACCTTCCAGAGGATGACCAACTACGCCGTCTACCGGATCGCGGAGACCATCGCACTTCTTGCTTTTCTCACCCTGGCGATCGTCGTTGCCAACTTCTATCCGGTTACCGCCATCATGATCGTCCTGCTCGCAATCTTGAACGACGGGGCCATCCTGTCCATCGCATACGATCGGGTCCACTGGTCAGACCGGCCGGTGAAATGGGACATGCGCTTCGTGCTGGGCACGGCGGCGATATTGGGTCTGTTCGCGGTCGCGCGCTCGTTCGGGATCTTCTACATTGGCGAGCACGTCTTCGATCTTCAGCGAGACGCAGTCCAGACTCTCGTCTACCTGAACTTGTCCGTCGGCGGTCACTTAACCCTGTTCGCGGCTCGAACGACGGGGCCGTTCTGGTCGGCTAGACCGGCCACTGTTCTTCTCAGCGCGGTGCTGGGAACTCAAGTGGTAGCCACTCTGATAGCCGTCTTCGGGGTGGCGATGGCCCCCATCGGGTGGAGGTACGCAGGGGCTGTATGGGGCTACTGCCTCGTCATGTTCGCTCTACAGGATACCGTCAAGCGGTTCGGCATCCGAGCGATGCGCGGCCGCTCTCCTGGTCCCAGTGCCCCGTCAAACGTGCGAATGGAGCCGACATGACTCACCGATCTATCGAGGATCTCATCAAGCAGCTATCCGACAAGGACGGTCTGACCCGTGAAAGGGCCAGACACACACTGGTACTCATAGGAAAGCCCGCGCTGGATGCCCTGCACGAGCTGACCGATTCTCCCGACAAGCAGACACGCTGGGAGGCCGCAAAGACGCTCAGCACCCTCGGTGAGCCTTCGTCAAGTCCTGTCTTCATCCGCCTTCTACGTGACCCCGAAGCCGATATCCGCTGGCTGGCGGCAGAAGGCCTGATACGCGTGGGACCGCGAACCATCGCCCCTCTACTGCACGAACTCGTCGAAGACCCCGATTCGATGGAACTCCGTCGGGGCGCGCATCATGTCTTCCACGATCTGGGTCAGGACAACAGAGTGATCCACGAGATCCTCGCCCCCATCTTGAGCGTCCTTGGAGACGTCGACCCAATCGGCGCCCTGCCGCCCAGGGCAGAGGAGGCGCTCGAACACCTCAAGACGATTCAAGGTATAGAAGACAGCTGGGAATGAACGCCCTCATCCTCGAGAACTCATGACCGACCAGAGCGAACGCAAACTCGGCCTGATGGCGGTAGTCGCCATCGGCGTCGGTGGGATGGTCGGCGGCGGCATCTTCGCCGTGCTGGGGCTAGCGGTGCAACTGGCGCACGGCGGCACACCCGTAGCGTTTGCGCTGGCTGGGGTCGTCACGCTGCTCACCGCTTACTCATATGCCAAGCTCTCGGTCGCCTACCCGAGCCGAGGGGGAACCGTCACCTTCCTCGACAAGGCTTTCGGCGCCGGCATGTTCACCGGAAGTCTGAACGTCATGCTGTGGCTGAGCTACGTGCTCATGCTCTCCCTCTACGCCCTGGCCTTCGGCAGCTATGCCGCGACCTTTCTCCCTGAAGCCTGGCAGGCGCTGGGCAAGCATGTACTGATCAGCTTCTGCGTGCTGGGCATCGCGGGCCTCAACCTTCTCCGCGCCGAGATCATCGGTAGAGCTGAGAACTGGATCGTGGGGCTCAAGGTGATCATCCTGCTCGTTTTTGTCGCTGTCGGACTTGCAGGAGTCAAGACCGCGCAGATCGCTCCCTCGTCATGGTCTCCCCCGCTCCAGCTGGCTGCAGGCGGGATGATCATCTTCCTCGCCTATGAGGGATTCGAGCTCATCGCCAACACCGCCCGGGATGTGCGCGATGTCAGTCGCACTCTGCCCCGCGCCTATTTCATTGCGGTGGGCTCCGTCATCGGTCTGTACGTACTCGTCTCACTGGTGACCGTAGGCAACCTATCCGTGGACAAGATAGTCTCAGCCAAGGACTACGCCCTAGCAGAAGCAGCCAAGCCGTTCCTCGGTAGCACCGGTTTCACCCTCATTGCCATCGCTGCGATACTCTCGACGGCCTCGGCGATTAACGCCACGCTCTACGGCGCATCCCGCCTCAGCTACTCCATTGCCCGTGACGGCGAGTTGCCTAAGACGCTGGAGAAGAAGATCTGGGGTAAGCCGGTGGAAGGACTGCTCATAACTGCCGGGCTCACTTTGCTCATGGCTAATGTCTTCGATCTGACGAGCATTTCCACGGTGGGAAGCGCGGGGTTCCTCCTCATATTCGCTGCGGTCAACGTGGCCAATGTTCGCGAGACATCCCGCACCCGTAGCCGCAGCTGGATCTCAGCCCTAGGCGCTATCGCGTGCATCGCGGCGCTGGGCGCCCTTGTCTGGCAGACAGCCAGCACCACCCCCAACCATCTCTGGATGCTGGTCGCCCTGGTGGGAATTGCGGTCCTGGTCGAAGGCGGCTTCAGATTCGCAAGGCGGGAGATCCGGTTGCACGGATAGAGAGCGCGACGGCGACAACATGCTCCAATCCCTCACCTATTCCCTGGCTGTTGAACACTCCACCCGATCACGATCCGCCGCCCAAACTAAAGGCGATCCGGATACCCTCAACCGCCATGTCGGCCCCGATGATAGCCAGAATCAATCCCATGATCTTGCCCAGCACCACGACGATCTTGTGGCCCACCCGTCGCAGAATGAACTCGCTGTAGATGAAAGCGAGGTACGTCAGGGCAATCATCAAGCCGAAGATGAGACAAGTGATGACGATGTGCCAGACGTTGCTCTTCGTTACGTAGTTCATAGCAGTGACGATAGTTCCCGGCCCGGCCAGGATGGGGATGGCCAAGGGGGAGACGGCCATCCCTTCGTCGACTGCTATCTTGTTCGAATGATGGATGGTGGACTTCTTAGATTGCAGCATCTCGAAGCCGACGTAGAAGACCAAGATGCCGCCAGCGATCTTGAATCCGGGAATGGTGATGCCAAAGAACGAGAATATGTATTTTCCGACCACGGTGAACGCTATGACGATCACGAACGCTGTGATCGTGGCGGTTCTGGCTATCCGTCTTCTTTCTTGTGAGTCAGCGTCACCGACCAAGCCCAGAAAGATCGGGATATTGGTTATGGGATTCATTATGGCGAAGAACCCCAGAAAGACCGTTATAGAAAAGCCTGCGAGACTGCTCACATACTCACCTCTTCTTTCAAGAGGTCTCCTCGATACCATAGCCGAACCATTTGCAGATTGCTAACGAAACGGTCTGCCAAGGCTGACAGTGGGACGACACCGCCTGGACAGACGAGATTCTGCTCATTGCGACCGGGTCGATGTGCGTCGGTCACGAGACGGCCCGCTATCACCGTAGGATAGTCGCGACTACAGTGCCGCTGGTAGGTTCACCCGCACCGCTCTGTTTGGGTGCTTGTGACCCAGGCCATGACCCTCGATATCGAGCAAGTAACGGCCCGTCGCACGGGATGGGCACGAGACACGCGGCTGACGCGTTCGCCGAGGTTTCGCGCCTAAACCCTTGGGGTAGCCCAAGAAGCGACAGGCGCGTCCATGCGCGTCGTTTACCTCCGTCCATCGGTCTGTGCTCGAGCATGGTGAAGAAAGAAGGGGGAAGCCGACTTGACCCCGGTGCTTCTGGCGCGTATCCAGTTTGCCTTCACCATCGGCTACCATTTTCTCTACGTCCCTTTCAGCATCGGCCTGGGAATGATCCTCATTATGGCCGAACGCCGCTACCGGCGTACGGGATTGGAGACGGACAGGGCTGCCAGCGACTTCTGGATCAAGATCTTCGCGGCGACCTTCGCGGTAGGCGTGGCCTCGGGGATAACGATGGAGTTCGCCTTTGGGACGAATTGGGCGATGTACTCGCGTTTCGTGGGAGGCGTCTTCGCGGTACAACTCGCCGCTGAGGGTGTGTTCGCCTTCTTCCTGGAGTCCAGCTTCCTCGGAGTACTCCTCTTCGCCCGCAAGAGGGTCTCCAAGCGCTTCTACTACGTTTCAGCCTGGGTCGTCGTCTTTGCAGCCGTGTTCTCCGCCTTCTGGATACTCGCTGCCAATTCCTGGATGCAGACTCCCCGAGGGTCCACCGTGGTGGACGGCCGAGCGGTGCTCACCGATTTCTGGGCCGCCCTCTTCACCCCATCCTTCATCCCGCGGCTGGCCCACACTCTCGGAGCGACCTTGGTCGCCGGAGCCTTTCTCGCAGCGGGCATCGCCGCGTACTACCTACTGAGAGGTCGCCATGTGGCGTTCGCCAAGAGGACGATACGCATGGCGCTGGTGTTGGGATTCCTGCTATCGGCGATCATGCCACTTCTGGGGCATGTGCAGGCCTTGGGCATCGCCCGCGACCAGCCGATCAAAATGGCGGCGATGGAAGCCGTGTACCAGACGGGATCGCACAAGTCGTTGAGCGTCCTCGGCGTCGTCGACGAGAGCGCCCAAAAACCCCTCGGCCTCATGATCCCCGATGGGCTGAGCCTGATATTGGGTCTCACGCCCAACAAGGTCGTCACCGGGCTCGACAGCGTACCACCCGCTGATCGGCCACCCGTGCAGATCGTGTTCCAGAGCTGGCACTTGATGATCGCGGTGGGCCTGCTGCTCCTCCTCATCATGCTGGTGGGACTCTACTTGTGGTGGCGCAACAGGCTCGAACGTTCGCGCTGGTATCTCCACTGCCTCGAGCTCTCCATCCCCCTTCCCATCGTGGCGACGACCCTCGGCTGGATGACGGCGGAAATCGGACGCCAACCGTGGGTCGTACAGGGGCAACTGCGTACCACCGACGCGGTCTCCTCGACTGTTTCGAGTGGCCAGGTGGCGACCACCCTCGCCATCTTCGTGGTCCTGTACACCGTCCTCTTCTACTTCTGGCTGGCCGTCGTGCGTAGGATCGTGCGCAAGGGCCCGGACGACATTCTCCCCGAATCCATCGCTCCGCAGCCGGTCATCACGGGCACCGGGTCGATGAGCGGGGAACCTGCAGAGGATGACGATCCGAGGACATCCCGATGACTCCGCTCCAAACGGCCTTGTTCAGTATCTGTGCCCTCCTTCTCGTCGCCTACGCGGTCTTCGACGGGTTCGACCTGGGCCTGGGACTTCTCTACCCTTGGTTGGCTCGGAACGACGACGAGCGCAAAGTCCTGCGTGGAGCCATCGCCCCAGTCTGGGACGGTAACGAAGTCTGGCTCATCATCATCGGAGGAGTGCTCTTCGCAGCGTTCCCACCTGTATACGCCGGCGTCCTGAGTGGACTCTATCTGCCTTTCATGCTGGTCGTGTTCGCGCTGATCATCCGAGCGGTCTCGCTGGGCCTGCACCACGGGGAGCCGGAGCGCCCGTGGCTCCGCACCGCCGGATTCTTCCTCGGCTCCCTCTTGCCCTCGTTTCTGTTCGGCCTGTTCGCGGGCAACCTGATACGAGGCCTCGCGCTCTCGCCCGCCGGCGATCGCTTGGGCGGCCTGGGTGAGCTGTTCAATCCGTTCGCCGTCCTCATCGGCCTGGTGAGTCTCACGATGTTCGCGAATCAGGGAGCCTGCTGGGCGTCCCTCAAGACCCATCACGGGGCGCTTCATGCGCGGGCGCGCAGAACACGAGCCGTAACCGGTTGGCTGCTCCTTGTCTTGGTGGCCGCCGCGTCCGCCGTCGCTTACTGGGAAGTGCGAAGCAGTATGTCTCAGAACGTTCGCCACTCCCTCGGCTGGGTGGCGATATTCCTGCTGGTGGTCGGGATCGGTGTCCAACTGATCGTCTCCCGGAGACCTGAAGATGCCCTCGGTCGGCGGGACAGGGCAGTGTTCGTGGCCTCCAGTGCGATCATCGCAGGACTCGTCGGTATCTGGGCTGTGGGCAACTATCCCGTTCTGCTGCCGGCCCGCAACCAAGCCACACTCAGCCTGACGGCGTCGAACGCGGCAGCGAGCCGATCCGCGTTGATCGTGCTCCTGGTGGTGGCAGTGATCGGGGTCCCCTTGATCCTTACCTACACCGCGGTCGTCTATCGGCTCTTCAGGGGCCGTTCGACCACCGGCGAGGGGAGCGGATACTAGCGACCGACCGCCTTCAGGAGCTCCCGCGCTTTCTCCGCCACGGCCTCTACGGAGAAGCCGTATCCCCGCATGACGATGTCGCCGGGGGCTGAGACACCGAATCCATCGACCCCGATGACCTCACCACCCGGCCCCACGTACCGATGCCAGCCCTGGGAAGAGCCGGCTTCGATCGCCAGACGCACCGACACCTCGGCCGGGAGTACGGATACTTGATATTCCGGCGACTGCATCTCGAACAACTCCCAACTCGGCATGGAAACGACGCGAGAGCGCAGGCCCAGCTCCCCCAGCCTCTCGAGCGCCGCGAGCGCCAGAGTCACTTCGCTGCCCGACGCGATCAGGATCAGATCGGGGAGTGAACCGGGCGCACAGCCGGGGGACTGGGCCAGCACGTACGCCCCCCGGCGCAGACCCTGGGCCGGTGCCAAGCCGCCGACCTCGACCGCCTCGGATCGGGCGAGCACCGGAACGCTCTGCCTGGTCAACACCAGGGCCACGGGCCGGTCCCTCGTCTCGATCGCCACCCGCCAGGCCACCACGGTCTCGTTGGCGTCGCAGGGCCTGATCACGACGAGGTCGGGGACCGCGCGCAGATTGGCGAGCTGCTCCACCGGCTGGTGGGTCGGGCCATCCTCGCCCACACCGATGCTGTCGTGCGTGAAGATGTAGACCACGCCGAGGTCCATGAGGGCCGCCAAGCGCATCGGCGGCCGCATGTAGTCCGAGAAGATGAGGAAGGTCGACCCGAATGGCATGGCACCGCCATGCGCGGCTATGCCATTCAGAATGGAGCCCATAGCATGCTCCCGCACTCCAAAGTGCAGGTTGCGCCCGGCATAGTCCCAGCCGCCTCCCAGCGATCCCTGAAGATCGGAGGGGGAGGTCGTCGCGCTCTGGAAGTCCCCGAGTCCGGCCATCCCCGTGTGCGTTGAGGGGTCGAGGTCGCCCGAACCCCCGATCAGGGCAGGGAGCCTCTCTGCCAACAGTCGCATGACCTCGCCCGATGCCACTCGCGTGGCCATGCCTTTCGTATCGGCGGGGTATGCCGGCAACACCTCCTCCCAGCCCGACGGAAGCTCGCCCGCGATCACACGTCTGAACTCCTCGGCAAGCTCCGGGTAGCTTCTCGAGTATGCCTCGAGGTGCGTCTGCCATTCGGCCTGAGCGGTCGTCCCTCTCTCCACGGCCTGGCGAAAACGTGCGAGCGCCTGGGGTGGGACCAGAAAGTCCGGTTGCACCGGCCAACCGAGGTTCTGCTTGGTAAGACGCGTCTCCTCAACGCCGAGTGGGGAGCCATGCGCTTCGAAGGTGTCCTGCTTGTTGGGCGACCCGTATCCCAGATGAGTGTGCACCAGGATGAGAGAGGGGCGTCCGGTCTCTGCCCGCGCGGCCCGGAGGGCGGCATCGACCGACTCGAGGTCGTTCCCGTCGCTCACGGTCAGCGTGTGCCAGCCAAAGGCGCGGAAGCGTGCGGCCCGGTCTTCGGTGAAGGTGAGATCAGTCGCAGCAGCGAGCGAGACTCGATTGTCGTCGTACAGACAGATGAGCTTGCCCAGTCTCAGGTGTCCCGCGAGCGAGGCCGCTTCGGAACTGACACCCTCCATCAGATCGCCGTCGCTCGCGAGTACGTAGGTGCGATGATCGACGATGGTGAATCCCGGCCGGTTGTAGCGGGCGGCGAGGTGGGCCTCCACGATGGCCATGCCCACGGCGTTGGCGAATCCTTGTCCGAGCGGGCCGGTGGTGACCTCGACTCCTGGAGTAAGGCCTCTCTCCGGGTGACCCGGCGCGCGACTGCCCCACTGCCGGAAGCGCTGGAGTTCTTCCAGGGGCAGATCGTACCCAGTGAGATAGAGCAGGCTGTAGAGAAGCATGGACCCGTGCCCGGCCGAGAGAACGAAGCGATCCCGGTCGAACCAACCAGGATCGGTGGGATTGTGCTTGAGGTTCCTGGTCCAGAGGGCATACGCCATCGCGGCGGCTCCGAGCGGCAGGCCGGGGTGGCCGCTGTTGGCCTTCTGCACCGCGTCGACAGACAGGAACCGGATGGTGTTGACACAGAGTTCTTCGAGCTCCTTCTTTTCCACTCTGGGACACCTCGTCTGACGTCGTTGCGACGGGCTATGCCGGGGTCTTTCTACCCGGGGATGGCTCCTACCATGCTCGGGTAGGTGCTGCCGTCTACCCGTGGCCCCCGACCACCATTTCGATCAGCCGGAGGAGAAGACGGGGGTACAGCCCCAGAAACAGCAGCGCGAGAGTCAGGAAAGCCAGTACCGACGCACCGAGCGGCCCGATCGCCGAGTCCCGAGATACCGGCGGAGAGTCTTCCTCCTCCGCAGCCTCCGGCACCACCCTCTGGAACAGTGTCACGATGACTCGTAGATAGTAGAAGAGACCCAGGGCGCTCGTCAGAACCAACACCAGAACGAGGGCCCAGCGCGAGCCTCCGGCGCCGGCCTCCACCAGAAGGAACTTCCCGACAAAGCCTGCTGTGATCGGGATGCCAGCAAGAGACAGCAGCGCGAACGTAAGGACACCGGCCAGCCACGGTCTTCGTCTTGCCAAACCCCCGTAGTGGTCCAGCGATCCGGCCTCGCCACGCGCGTCGCCCAGCATGGCAACGACGCCGAAGGCGGCGATCATGGTCAGCGAGTATGCGACCAGATAGAAGGACACCGCCGTACGCGCGAGCGCCCCGCCGGCCAGGAGGGCGACGAGCAGGTACCCGAGGTGGGATATCGACGAATAGGCCAGGAGCCGCTTCAGGTTGTGCTGGAACAGCGCCAGCAGATTGCCCACCACCATGGATGCAAACGCGACCACACTCAGGGCGAGGAACAGGGCCTGGTCGTTGATCGCGTCCACTTCCATCGCATACCTCAACAACAGAGCGAAGAGCGCAGCTTTCGACACGCTGGCGATGAACGCCGCCACCGGCGCAGGTGCTCCCTGGTAGACGTCCGGGGTCCACATGTGGAACGGGACCACCGCCAGTTTGAAGCCGACACCCGCGAATATCAGGACGAGTCCCGTTGCATACAAGGCCCTCTGCAGGCCGGAATCGACGGCTCCGAACGAAGCGAGTCCCCCCAGACTCAGCGTCCCGGACACGGCGTAGACGAGCGCCATCCCGAAGACGAGGAAGGCCGCGGTCGTCGCGGCAAGCACGAGGTACTTCAGCCCGGCCTCCACCGCCTTGGCGCGGTTGGCGGGATAGGCGATGAGTCCGTAGAGGGCGACGCTCAGCAGTTCGAGGCCTAGGAAGAACGAGGCGAAGTGGCTGCTGGATACCAGCGTGCCCGCCCCCATGGTGGCAAGCAGAAGAAGGACGTAGTACTCCGCCCCTTGCTTCTCCGTCCGTCTCATGTAGCCGTATGACAGCAGTGCCACCAGCCCGGCGCTGACGACCAGAAGGCCTATGAAGAACAGGGCGTAGTCATCCATGGTAAGAAGGACGGTCGCTCTTCGATCGCTCGAGGTCGCGACCAGGCCGACGGCCGCGAGAGAACCCGCGATCCCGGCCATGGTAACGCAGAGAATCACCGCGTGCGAGCGCACGAAGGTTGATAGCAGCATGGTCACGACCGCGGTCCCGCCCAAGACGATGAACGGGCTCACCGCAAGCACATGCAGGGCGCTCATCGCTTCGCCTCCGGCCGCGACTGGATGGTCAGCTGCTGCAGAGAGTCGACCGCCGGCTTCGAGGTACGGATGAAGGTCTGAGGATAGAGGCCCAGCCAAAGCACGACGATCACACACGCGGCCATCATCGCTATCTCGCGCGCCGACAGATCGGCCAACCGGCGACCATGACTCGCCAAGTGCGCGTCATCGGGGACGGCGCGCCCGTGAAACACCTTCTGGATCATCCACAGCGCATACACGGTCGCAAGAATGAGACCGAGCGACGCGATGATGGCGACCGGGCGGTTCACCCGGTATGTTCCCGCCAGGATAAGGAACTCGGCGACGAAATTGCCAAGGGCGGGCAGGCCCAGTGCGGCCATGGACAGAACCATCGAGACGCCGCCGAATCGCGGGAGCAGCGCCCAGAGTCCACCCATCTCGGTCATGTCCCGCGTTCCCAGACGCTCTTCCAGGGCTCCGGCCATCATGAAGAGACCGCCGGTGCTGAAGGCATGGCAAACGATCTGGAGTATCACGCCCTGTAGCGCCAGTTCGTTCCACGCGAACACACCAACGATCACGAATCCCATATGACTGATGCTCGTGTAGGCGACAAGGCGCTTGAGATCTGTCTGAGCGAAAGCAAGTAATGCCCCGTACAGGATCCCCACCACCCCCAGCGCCATCCCGATATTGGCAAACCGCAGAGACGCGTCCGGGAACAGCGGGAACATGAAGCGCATCATGCCGTAAGCTCCCACCTTTATGAGCAGCCCGGCCAGAATCACGCTTCCCGCGGTCGGTGCCTGCGTGTGGGCGTCCGGAAGCCAGCTGTGGAGAGGTGGCGCCGGTAACTTCACCGCGAAGGCCAGGAAGAATCCCAGCATGAGCCAGAAACCCGCCCGCGACGACAGGCTGGTGCCGAGGAGCTGCACGTAGTTGAACGTGTACGAGCCGGTCGCGCGCCCGTGGATGAAGTAGAGCCCGATGATGGCGACCAGCATCAAGAGCCCGGCGGCTTGGGTGAAGATGAAGAACTTCACAGCCGCCTTCACCCGCCGTTCGTGTCCCCAGAGAGCGATGAGGAAATAGACCGGGACGAGCATCATCTCGAAGAAGAAATAGAAGAGGAAGAGGTCGAGGGCCATGAACACCCCGGCCAGACCGGCCGCCGCCCACATGATGTGAAAATGGAACATTCCCACTCGGGCCGTGATCCCCTTCCAGGACGAGGCCACCGCAAGAGCGGTCAGCGCGAAGGTGAGCATGAGCATGATGAGACTCAGACCATCCACGGCCAGATGGAAGCGGACACCCAATTGAGGGATCCAGGCAACGTCGACCTCTTCCACCCACGCGCCGGTGGTGACGGCCGACGACTCCCCGAGATGTCGCGCCCATATCGCCGAAGCCAACCCCAGGCCGGCCAGCGACGAGGCAAGCGCAGTCCAGCGGGACCAGCGTGGATCCCAGTGGCCGAGGATCCAGGCGAGGAACCCCCCCGCCAACGGAATGATGACGAGAAGTGCCAGCATCATCGAAACACCGCCAGAGCTACCAGGACCAGCACCCCAGCTGCCGAGACCGCCGCATAGCAACGGAGCCGCCCCGTCTGCGTCCGACTGAGCAGCCCGCCGGCCTGCCTGCTCGACCAGGCGATCGCGGTGAACACGGAATCGATGACGTCGTTCCTGTTGGTCCGCGTCGTCCAGACGAACGGTCTGACAAACAACACGTGGTAGATACCGTCGAAGCCCCAACCCGCCAGCGTAAACCGCGCCAACGAGACCACCACCGGACGGCGGGACAGCCGCAAACCAGCCTCCCCGGTATTCCGTGCGAACAACAGATACGCGACGTAGATCCCGAAGAGCGACACCAGCGCGACTATCAGTTCCGGGAACAGGCTACCTGCGAACCCGCCCGGCTGCGTCTGCGAGCCGGGCAACGCCGGGTTCAGGAAGTCGGAGACGAGCGACAGCCCGCCCCAACCCCGCGGCAATTGGATGAAGCCTCCGACGACCGCCAGGGCCGCAAGCACGCCCACGGGGATCCAAGAAGCTCTTCCGAACCCGGCCCTTTCGGGAACCCGGCGCTCCTTGCCGAGGAAGACCAAGAAGACCAGGCGAAACGCATAGAGGGAGGTGAGGAGAGCGCCCACGACCCCGAACGCCCACAACCAGGCCCCGCCGGGTCCGGACGAGAGCACAGAACCCAGAATGAGGTCCTTGCTGTAGAAGCCTGCCGTCACCACGGGCACGGCCGAGAGAGAGGCCGCGCCCGCGAGGAAGACCCAGAAAACGGGGCGCAGACTGCGATGCAGACCGCCCATCTTGAAGATGTCGTGCTCTCCGCCCATGGCTTTGATCACGAGACCGGCGACCAGGAACAGAAGGGCCTTGAAGAAGGCGTGGATCATGAAATGGAAGATGGCAGCCGACCACGCCCCGACCCCCAGAGCCAGGAACATGTATCCGATCTGGCTGATGGTGGAGTAGGCCAAGACACGCTTGATGTCTCGCTGGGACAGGGCGCTGAGCCCCCCGTATATGAGAGTGGCGGCACCGACGACGGCGACCGCCGTCTTCGCCGCGGGAGCCAAGTCGAAGAGCACGTGCGTTCGGGCTACGAGATAGACCCCGGCGGTCACCATGGTGGCGGCGTGGATGAGGGCGCTGACCGGTGTCGGTCCGGCCATGGCGTCCGGAAGCCAGGTTTGCAGGGGCAGCTGAGCCGATTTCCCGATGGCTCCGCCCAGGATGAGCAAGGCCGCGGCGACGGCCACCCCGGAGCCGATCTGCCAATGCTGCTGGGCAAGTCCCATGGTGTCTTGGATGTTGAGGGACCCCAGGCCGCTGAAGATCAGGAGCAGCCCCACCAGCAGAGAGGTATCCCCGACGCGGGTCACGACGAACGCCTTCCGCGCGGCCGCTCCGTTTGCCGGATCCCGATACCAGAACCCGATCAGCAGGTAGCTGGAGACGCCCACGCCTTCCCAGCCGACCAGGAGGAACAGCAAATCGTCCGCCAGCAGGAGGACCAACATCGACCCGATGAAGAGATTCATGTAGGCGAAGAACCGCGCGTATCCCTCCTCGCCGCGCATGAACTCGACCGAGTAGACGATGATCAGAAAGCCCACGATTGCGACGATGGTCATCATCACGACCGAAAGGGGATCGAGGTACAACGCTACCTGCGGCGCGAACCCGCCTACCTGGAACCACGTCCACAATACCTGCGTGACGGCGTGCCCCGCCGGCGGCTGAACCATGAAGCCGATCGACAGTGTGATCGCAACGGCCGCGACCACGCCCGCGGACGCGGTCCCAACAAGCGCGATCACCCGAGGACTGAGACGCCCCCCGCCTAACGCCAACACGATGAAACAGACCAGAGGAAGAACGGGGACGATCCATAGCACGTGAAACATGGTCAATCCCTCAACTCATCGGCCGAATCGATGTCGAGGCTTCCGAAGAGCCTGCGAAAACGGAGAGCGAGCGCCAGACCGACAGCGACCTCGGCGGCCGCCATCGCGAGTATGAAGATGAACATCACCTGCCCATCGACCTGCCCCCAGTGGGAACCGGCCACGACGAACGCCAGCCCGGCGGCGTTCAGCATGATCTCTATCGAGGCGAGAACGAAGATGATGTTCCGTCGGATCAGCACCCCGGTGAGCCCCAGCAGGAACAGTATGAGGGCGAGCAGCAGACCATGTTCGACCGGAACGGTCGCCATCACTCCCCCTCTCCCGGCGCGTTCTCTCGGGTCAGATGATGCGCCGCGATCAGCCCGGCCAAGAGGAGCATCGAAGCCAGCTCGATCCCGAGCAAGTACGGTCCGAAGAGCGCTGCCCCCACCTGTCTGGGCGTCTGCACCTCCGGCGTCGATGCGGGGATCCCGCCCCGGCTGAGCACATAGACCAGCTCGGCGAACAAGGCGAGCGACACCAACGCCGGACCCGTCCATGCCCTCAACCGGAGCCATTCCTTCTCCTGCCGTTCCGCTCGAGGACCGAGGTTGAGCAACATGATGGCGAACAAGAAGAGCACCATGATGGCCCCCGCATAGATGATCACCTCCAGCGCGGCCACGAAGGGCGCCCCGAGGAGGTAGAAGACGAGTGCGAGTGCGAGCAGCGACACGATCAGATACAGCAGGGCGTGCACGGCCCTCGACCTGGTGATCACCATCAGGGTGGAGAACACGGCCAGGGCTCCGGCGACGTAGAAGAGAGCGTCGGTCACGGCGTCAGCCTCCGCACGTCGGTGGGCGGCGCTTCGTTCTCAGCTGTGCCCTTGTCCTTGCCACCGATGGCGAGACCGGCCACCCGGTAGAAGTTGTAGTCGTGATACTTTCCTGTGCCCGAGATGAGCAGGTTCTCCTTCTCGTAGACCAGGTTCGGCCGATGGTATTCGGCCATGTCGTAGTCGGGTGTGAGTTGGATCGCATACGTGGGACACGCGTCTTCACAGAACCCGCAGAAGATACAGCGGGAGAAATTGATGCGAAACCACTTCGGATAGCGCCGGCCAGTCTCGTCCTCGGTGGCTTGGAGGGCGATGCAGTCTACCGGACAAGCGACGGCGCACAGGTAGCAGGCCACACACCGTTCCTCCCCGTCGGGATCGCGCGAGAGAATGATGCGGCCCCTGTAGCGCGGCGGCAGCTTGGCGACCTCCTCGGGAAACTGGACCGTAGCCTTCGGCCGGAAGGTATGCCTCAAGACGATCCACATGGCTCGTAGTGTGCTGAGCATCACCCTATCCCTTCGCGAGGATGACGGCGGCGGTGACCATGAGGTTGGCCAGTCCCAGCGGTAGCATGACCTTCCAGCCCAGGGCCATGAGTTGGTCGTAGCGCAACCTCGGCAGCGATCCGCGCAGGAGGATGAACAGGCCCACGAGAACAAGGGTCTTGATCAGGAACCAGACCGCGGGCGGCAGCACCGGGCCGAGCCATCCACCCAGGAAGAGGATGGTAGTCAGGGCCGAGATGAGCGTGATCCCCATGTACTCCCCGATGAAGAAAAGCCCGAACTTCATCCCCGAATACTCGGCGTGATACCCGGCCACCAGCTCGCTCTCGGCTTCGGGCAGATCGAACGGTAAGCGCCGGGTCTCAGCCAGTCCGGCGACCAGGAACCCCACGAAGCCCACGAACTGAGGTCCCACGTTCCACAGACCTCGCTGCGCCTCGACGATGCCACCCAGATCGAACGACCCGGCCATCATGACCACGCCGACGATCGACAGCCCCATGAACACTTCATACCCGAGCATCTGTGCGGCCGCGCGGAGCCCCCCCAGCAGTGAATACTTGCTGCGGGACGACCATCCTGCCAAGGCCACGCTGTATACCCCGAGTGACGACATGCCCAAGAAGAACAAGAGGCCCACGTTGAGATCCTGCACGACGAATCCCGGCGCGAGAGGAACGACGGCGAAGCTGACGAGCACGGTGCTGACTATGATCGCGGGCGACAGTACGAAGACCGGCTTGTCCGCGAAGGGTGGAGTCCAGTCCTCTTTGAAGAGCAGCTTCAGCGTGTCTGCCAGAACCTGCAGCAGCCCCAAGGGACCCACCCGGTTCGGGCCTTGTCGGTCCTGCAGCACGGCGAGGAACCTGCGTTCCGCCCATACCAGTCCACCGGCGATGATCAGAGGGACCAGAAGCATCACCAAGATATGAACGATGGCCCGGACCGCCTCAGCCATCGGCGTCCCCCCGAGGGATGAGGCGCGCGAAGAACGGCGCTCCCAATCCTTCGACTCCGGGCAGTCCGGCGGGGATGACCGCCACCTCGTCGGGGAGAAAGGCCAGCAGCTTGGCCCTCAGGAGGCGTACGCCGGTATCACCGACCAATGTCACTACCCCGCCGTCTCTGATCCCCAGACGCTCGGCCATGCGGGGGCACAGACCCAGATACGGCTCGGGCGCACACTCCCGCACACCCGGCGCTTTCATACTCATTTCCTCCGAGCCGAAAATATGGTGGATCGGGACGACCAGAGATTGGTCCCGCTCGGGACTGTAGGCCCCGGGAACGTCCAGGAAATGGGAGGGACGGTCCACGGGTGGAGGTTCGAAGAGCCGTTGGCCCGGGTCCCCGCCCAACAGCGCTCCACCGACCTCCTCCTGCAGCCTCTCGAGCGCCTGGGCCGAATTCCAGCCCGGAGCCCAGACGCGTGCCGCCAGAGCCGGAGGAGGCTGTTCCTCGGATCCTTCCATGGAGAAGGCGAGCGGAGAGTCGGGATCGTCCAGTGGACGGGGTTCGAAGACCGTCTGGTCCGCGTGGACGGCGGCTCGGCCGCTGTACCGGTCGGGTTGGCGGGGGATCTTCATCCCCAACATGCGGAACTCTGCCGGCGGAGCCGCGTTCGCGGCCGGAGCAAGCAGGGGGGATGTGCGGCCCAGGTCGTCAAGCACATCGTCCACCGAATGCCACAAAGCTCTCTCGACGTCGCCCGATGCTTTTCTGATGTCGTGGAGCCAACGCCAACTCTCCCGCACCTCGCCGGCCGGCACGAAGACTTGATAGAAGCGTTGGGCCCGAGGCTCGCTGTTGACCAGGGTCCCGGTACTCTCCGCAAAGGTGGCGGCGGGAAGGACGATGTCCGCCGCGAAGGTCGTGCGGGTCTCGCTGTGATCGACCACCAGTACCTTCTCGCACAGTCCGAGAAACCTCTCCACCTCAGCCTCGCCGGCCCGCCGGAAGAGATCGTTCTCGAGAACGATGGCCAATCCCACTCCCGGGTCATCGGCGGCCTGGAGGGCCTCGCTCAGGGGACGCGCGTCCATCATCCCCAGACCCGTGCTGTTGCACTCCGGCACCACGAAACACAGCTCAGCGGTGTCGCCGCGCGCACTCAACGACCAGGCCACGTTGGCCGCCGCCTTGATCACTGCCTCACTACCGCAGCTGACACCGGACACGATGATCGGCCGCTTGGCAAGCTCCAGCGCCCGGGCGGTTGCCTGGGCCAGGTCGCGGATGTCGCCAGGTAGGTCGGGCACGCGGGGAGCATCGGCGTCGAGCAGGTGGGCAACAGCGAATCCCAACCGGGCGAGGTCGTCAGGAGCCGCGCGGTAGACCTCGGCGGCGCGCTCGTCGAGCTTGGTCGCCGCCACGGTCGCCACATACAGGGCGCTCGGCTCCTCGTGAACGATCTCCCCGACAGCGGCATCGTTCCAGTCGGGGATCTTGAGTCTGGTCCGCTCCATGTTCGGTCGGCGGCGCAGCCATTGACGCAGGGAGTAGTCGAGCATGGGCGCGGTGTTGGTGACGTCCTCACCGAGAATGAACGTGGCATCCGCCTGTTCGAGTTGCCGAAGTGATGAGCTCCGACTCGGACCGGTGGTCAAGATGTCGATGATGAGGTGGACAAGCCGATCCTCGTGATCCGACATGCCCGAGAAGAAGTTGTCCCCCCCGACGAGCGCTCGCAGGGCATGGTTTGCCTCAAGTGAGGCCCGCGGGGACCCGATGCCCACCACTCTGCGGCCCGCCAGCGCTGCCGAGCGGATGAGGTCCGCCACACGCGCCACCACGCCTTCCGACGACGCGGCCTGGACGCCGCCCGCGGCGAGAGGCGCGGGGCTCATCATGATCACGCGACGTGGGCGCGACTCCACGTTCACGAACTCGTACCCGAACCGGCCTCGGTCGCAGATGAAGTAGCCGTTGACGTCCCCGTTGTAGCGACTGCGCACGCGGCGCAGGAGGCCGTAGCGCTCGCCCGGTATGGTGTTGCAGCCGAGCCCGCAGTGGACGCAGATCGAGGGCGCGGTCTGGAGATCCCACTTGCGGGTGAAATGGGCTTTGAAGGTCTTGTCGGTGAAGACGCCGGTGGGGCAGACTTCCACCAGGTTCCCGCTGAACTCGCTCTCTAGCTTCCCATCCGCGTGACGCCCGAAATAGACCTCGTTCCGGCTCCCCAGCGCCACCAGGTCGTGACCGCCCGCGTAGTCCTCATAGAAGCGCACGCAGCGATAGCACTGGATACAGCGGTTCATCTCGTGGTTGATGAAGGGCCCCAGATACTGGTTCCGGAACGTGCGCTTCGGGAAGTCGTACCGGCGATGGACGTGACCGGACATGACGGTCATGTCCTGCAGGTGGCACTCCCCACCCTCGTCACACACCGGACAGTCGTGAGGATGGCTCGCCATCAGCCACTCAGCCACGCCCTTGCGGAACGCCTTCGCCTCGGGATCGTCGATGGAGATGCGGACGCCCTCGTCCGCGGGGGTAAGACAGGCCATGACGATCCGACCCTCGGTGTCGTTCTCGTCTTTGAACTGTTTGACCGCGCACTGACGGCAGGCGCCCACCGAACCCAGGGCCGGATGCCAACAGAAGTAGGGGAGGTCGAACCCCAGGGACAGGCACGCAGCCAGAAGATTCTGACCGGGAGCCACCTCGAATGGCTGGTTATCCACGTAGATGGTCGGCATCCCCGTAGCCTAGCTCGGCCGGGCGGTACGGCGCCGGTAGGGGCACCGCCGGTCGTCGATGTGCCGCCGGATATCCTCCTCGAAGTACCTGAGCCCGCTCTCCAGAGGTTCCATCGCGCCCGTGGCAAGGTCGCAGAATGTGTGACCTGGCCGTATGAGGTCGATGTGCCACCTGAGCAACTCGAGGTCGGTGATGGTGCCCTTCCCGTCCTCGACCGAGCCCAGCAGCAACTGGACCCAATGGAGACCCTGCCAGCAAGGCGTGCACCAGCCGCAGGATTCCTGCGCGAAAAAGCTCTGCAGATTGTGGAGCATGCCCACGGGACACGTCCGGTCGTCGAGCACTATGACCGTGCCGGTGCCCAGTCGACTCCCTACCTTGGCCAGAGAGGCATTGTCCATAGGCGTGTCCAGATCCGCTTCGAGAACGAAACCGCTTGAGGCACCGCCGGGGAGAACGGCGCGCACCTTGTAGCCGTAGTGCATCCCGCCGGCATGTTCTTCTATCAACTCACGCACGGGGGTGCCCATGGGGAGTTCCCACGCACCCGGCCGTCTCACCCGACCGCTGACGGTGTACACCTTGGTCCCGCCCTCGCTTGATGAGGTCAGACCACGGAACCACTCGGATCCGTTGGAGATGATCGGCGGCACGAAACACAGGGTCTCCACGTTGTTGACCACCGTCGGCTTGCTCCAAAGCCCCGACCCGGTCTGATGCGGCGGCTTGTGGCGAGGGACGGGGCGCTCTCCCTCGAGGGCGTTCAGCATGGCCGACGCCTCCCCGCAGATGTAGCGGCCTGCGCTCACATGAAGGTGTAGGTCGAGGTCGAACCCCGATCCCAGGATGTTGGCGCCGAGATAACCGGCGACCTGAGCCTCCGTGATGGCCCTTCGCAGGTGGCGCGCGGGCAGGCCGTACTCCGCGCGGATGAACACGTACGCGACGGAGGCTCCGACCGCGTACGCGGCTATGGCCATACCCTCCAGCAGTTGATGCGGGTTGCCCTCGATCAGGACCCGGTCCTTGAAGGTCCCCGGCTCCATCTCGTCCGCGTTACAGACGAGGAACATGGGGCGAGGCCAGTCGGGCTCCGTCGGCACGAAGCTCCACTTTCGACCGGCGGGGAAGCCCGCACCGCCGCGACCCGACAAGGTCGCGTCGAGCAGTATCCGAATCACCTCGGCCGGAGCCATGCCGAGCGCCGTGCCGAGTGCGGAGTACCCACCCCTCACGACATACTCCTTGAGGCTGAGCGGTCTTCCGTCAGCACGGAAATGCCCGGTTAGCGGTCTCTTCAAAGCGTCAGTCATGGGCAGAGTCGGTCGTCATTGAGGCTCTCATGGGTAGTCCGCCAGGATAGAATCGACCTTCTCCGGAGTGAGATCGCCGTACACCTGCCAGTCGACCAACATCGCCGGGGCTTGATCGCAGGCTCCGATACACACGACGGGAAGAAGCGTGAAACGGCCGTCCGGACTCGTACCGCCCAAGTCGATCCCCAACCTCTCCCGGAGATAGTCCACGATCTCTTTGTAGCCGAGCATCCAACAGCAGACGCTGCTGCAGACCATGATCACGTGCCGGCCCACAGGCTGACGGAAGATCATGCTGTAGAACGTGGCCAGGCTGTCGAGTTCGTCCACCGAGACTTCGAGGAGCTCTGCGAGATCGGCCAGGGCTTCATCCGACACCCAACCCCGGCTTTCCTGCAGGACTCTCATGCCCTCCACGGCCGACGCCGACTTCGTCTCGTAGAGCGGGAAGCAGGCCTCGATGAGACGTCTCTCCTCACCCGTCAACATGACATCGCGCCCCCTTCCGCGATCGTTCCGGTCGCACTCATCGATCGACGTCCGCCAGCACGAAGTCGATGCTTCCAAGGATCGCTATCAGATCGGCCAATTCCAGGCCTCGGCACATCAGGGGGAGCATCTGCAGGTGGGCGAAGGAGGGAGTGCGGATCCGCGTCCTGTAGGAGCCGGTCCCGCCGTCGCTGATCAAGTAGTATCCGTTGTTCCCCTTGGTGGCCTCGATGCCGACGAATGCTTCCCCGACCGGCATCACCGGCCCCCAACTCACGGAAAGAAAATGGGCGATGAGCGTCTCGATGTCGTGCATCGTCCTCTCCTTGCACGGCGGCGTGGCGAGGGGATGGTTCGACTTGTAGGGTCCAGACGGCATGTTGTCGAGACACTGCTTTACGATCCGCAGGCTTTGTCTGATCTCCTCGACCCTCACCTGCGCGCGTCCGTAGCAGTCCCCTCTCTGCGCGGTGGGGATGTCGAACTTGAACCGGTCGTACCCGGAGTAGGGACGCTTCTTTCGGAAATCCCAGTCGAACCCGCAGGCGCGGAGATTGGGCCCCGTCACTCCCCATTCGACGGCGTCGTCAAGTGAGATCTCGCCCACGCCCACCGTGCGGGCCTTGACGATCCGGCTGCCCATCACAAGATGATCGTAGTCTCGCAGGCGCTTCGGAAGATAGTCGAGGAAGTCGCGCACCAACGTGTCCCAGCCACGCGGCAGATCGGCGGCCACGCCCCCGATCCGGAACCAGCTGGGATGCATCCGGCCGCCGGTCACCGCTTCCACGATGTCGAACAGCCGCTCGCGGTCGGTGAACATGTAGAACACGGGGGACATGGCGCCCAGGTCCTGGGCGAACGTGCCATACCACACCAGATGGCTGGCGATACGGAACAGTTCGGCCAACATCACGCGGACCACCTGGGCCCGCTCCGGCACCTCGATGCCGGCCAACTGCTCCACGGCCAGGAGATACGCCAGATTGTTCATGACGCCGCCCAGATAATCCACTCGATCCGTGTACGGTATGAACGTGTGCCAGGTCTGTCTCTCGCCCATCTTCTCCGCACCGCGGTGGTGATACCCGATGTCCAGAGCCGCATCCAGGATCTGCTCGTCCCTGAGCTGGAGGATCACCCGGAGCAACCCGTGGGTCCCCGGATGCTGAGGACCGAGATTGAGGTACACCGGCTCCGGTCCGGCCCCGGGTGAAGCGAATCCCCACTCCTCCGGGCGCAATCGCAGATCCTCCTGGAATCGTGCGTCATCCTCGGGGGGCAGGGAAAAGGTGCCCATCTCGGTCGCTCGAGACGGATGCTCCTTGCGCAAGGGATGACCTTCCCACCACGGTGGCATCAGGATGCGTCGCAGATTCGGGTGACCCTCCACGTGGATGCCGAACATGTCCCACAGCTCACGTTCGTACCAATCGGCACTGGGCCACAGATCGGTCACGGTGGGGATGGACGCAGAGGCACCCGTCAGCGCGACCTTGACACGGACGTCCTCATTCCGATCGAAGGAGAGCAGGTGATAGACGACCGTGAAGTCGGAGGCCGGTTGACCGCTGCGCGTGCGGCGCGCACGTTCATCGATCGCCGTCAGATCGTACAGAGTACGGAAAGGAGGCGACGTTTCCCGCTTCAAGTAGTCGAGCACCGGTCTCATGTCGTCTTTCGACGCCCAGACCGTCGGGATCCCGTCCCCCGTGGCCTGACGGAGAAGCGAGGCCCCGGGGAACCTCTCCTCCAGTTCCGCGTGCACGTCAGATCCCATCCGGACCCTCGAGTTCGTCGATCCCATTTCGCTCGGCTTGTAGCAGGTCGCGGCGTGAAGGCCGGTCCGGCTTGACGACACCCTGAGGACCCACCGTCCAGGAGAGCGGCCGGCGTTCTGTGGCCACCGCCTCCTGGAGCAGCAACAAACCTTGCGTGAAGCTGGTCGGACTGGGGGGACAGCCCTGGATGTAGACGTCCACCGGCAAGAACGTGTCCACTCCCTGTACGACGCTGTACACGTCGTACATGCCGCCGGAGTTCGCGCACGAACCCATGGAGATCACCCAGCGCGGCTCCATCATCTGCTCGTACAGACGCCGAATCACCGGGGCCATCTTGATGAAGACCGTCCCCGCGACGACCATCAGGTCCGCTTCGCGGGGTGTGCCGCGTATGACTTCCGCGCCAAACCGAGCGATGTCGTAACGGGGAGTGAGACTCGTGGCCATCTCGACGAAGCAGCAGGACAGCCCGAAGTTGAAAGGCCAGATGGAGTTGGAGCGAGCCCAGGCGAGCGCGTCCTGGAGACGGGTGACGAGGGTGGTCCGGCCCACGGCCTCCTCGACCGTTCCATGAGGGGCCTCGAGAGGTTCGGAGGGCTTCATGTCCCGCCTCCGTCACGTCGGGTCTCCAACCATCTTCTCCTGGCGGTCCCCCAATCCAGGGCGTGAGCTCTCCACAGGTACGCGAGGGCCGCGACCAGCACCGACACGAAGACGAGCATCTCGAGGTAGCCGGCCCACCCGGCGTCTTTCAGCGCCACCGCCCATGCGAACACGAAGACAGTCTCCACGTCGAAGATGACGAAGAAGACGGCCACCCTGAAGAACTCGATCGAGAGACCGCCAGCGGGAGACTCCGAAGGCGCTATCCCTGACTCGAACGGCTCGCCAGTTGTTCGCCCACGATGGCGCTCGCCGAGAAACCAGCTCAGCGCCACCAGCACGGCCACAATGCCCACGACGAGGACGATGTAGGCCAGGAGAGGCCAGAGATTCCCTTGAGTGATCACCGCTGAAGTTGAGCCCCACTCGGAGGGGGTGCACCCGATCCTGGTTGGCGTGAACCCGACTCGAGATGCATCGGCCCTCCTCGTTCTCTGCCCATGGCGACATACGCCGCAATAGGTAACTACGCCGTGTCCTTTTGGAATTCCCAAGCCTGCCATCCAGGAAACCCGGCGGGCCGTCTGGTTCGCGGCCGCCCGGGCCGCGGCCATCCAGTTGGCGGCTGGAAGCATGCATACGAGACGCAACGGGAACAGTCTGACCAGCGCGCCGGCTTCCCAGGCATCCTGTGGAGACTTCGATGGACACACGCCGCATAGAGGACTACGCCCTGATCGGCGACACCACGACTGCCGCTCTGGTGAGTCGTAGCGGGTCGATCGACTGGTTCTGCACGCCCCGCTTCGATTCGGAGGCCTGCTTCGCCGCATTGCTCGGAACGGACGGAAACGGCCATTGGAGCATCCGTCCGAGAAGCACCGGCGGCCGCGTGACCCGCAGTTATCGCGGCGAGACGCTCGTTCTGGAGACCGAATTCGACACCGAGGACGGTCGTGTCCGTCTGATCGACTTCATGACGCCGGAGTCGAGGACACCTCGCATCATGAGGATCGTCGAAGGCGTCGCCGGACGCGTTCCGATGAGCATGGAACTGATCGTTCGCTTCGACTACGGCGCCAGGGTCCCTTGGGTCCACAGGGTCGGGAGGGGCCTCGACTTCGTGGCCGGACCCAATGCTCTCCGGCTCGACTTCGCCGTGGACGTCACACCTCGCGGCCTTGCCCATGAAGCTGACTTCGAAGTCGTCGAAGGCCAGAGGATCCCGTTCGCTCTAGGTTGGCATCCCTCTCACGAGCGTGATGCTCCGCGGGCCGACGAAGAAGAAGCCTTGGAGCAGACCGAGAGATGGTGGAGCGAGTGGTCCCGACGGTGCGAATACCGTGGCGAATGGCGAGAGGCGGTGGTGCGCTCGCTCATAGTCCTGAAGGCTCTCACTCACCGTTCCACGGGGGGCATCATCGCCGCTCCCACCACTTCCCTGCCGGAGGCTATCGGCGGCGGACGCAACTGGGACTACCGGTACTGTTGGCTCCGAGACGCGACGTTCAGCCTCTACGCCCTCATGATGAACGGCTACCTCGCCGAGGCTCAGTCCTGGCGCGACTGGTTGCTCAGAGCCATCGCCGGCCAGCCCGAGCTCATGCAAATAATGTACGGCCCGGCGGGAGAAAGCCGGATAGCAGAGACCGAACTGCCGTGGCTCGAGGGATTCCGAGGTTCAAAGCCGGTGAGGGTGGGCAACGCCGCCGCGCGGCAATTCCAATTGGACGTTTACGGCGAGATCATGGACGCCATGTACCTCGACGCCCGGTCCGGTCTTGAGCCCAACCCAACAGCCTGGGGACTTCAGAAACATCTCATGCGTGCCCTCGAGAATCGCTGGAAGGAGCCCGACGAGGGCATATGGGAGGTCAGGGGCCCGCGACGGCACTTCACTCATTCCAAGATCATGGCGTGGGTGGCAGTCGACAGAGCGGTCCGGTCGGTGGAACGGATGAGCCTCGAAGGGCCGCTCGACAAGTGGAAGAGGTTGCGCGAGGAGATGCGCCGCGAGATCCTCGAGAAGGGATACGATCCTGAACGCGGAGCGTTCACCTGGTACTACGGGTCTTCCTCTCTCGACGGGGCGCTCCTCATGATCCCTCTCGTGGGTTTTCTCCCGGCCACGGATCCCAGGGTCACGGGCACGGTGGACGCGGTTCGCAGAGAGCTCCTGGTGAACGGATTCGTGAAGCGCTATCAGGCGGCGGTGAACTCGGGTGTCGACGGATTGGAGGGGGAAGAGGGAGCGTTTCTGCCCTGCACCTTCTGGTTGGCCGACAATCTGATCCTTCAGGGACGAGCCGCTGAGGCGCGGTCCATCTTCGAGCGTCTACTCGAGCTGCGAAACGACGTGGGTCTCCTTTCCGAGGAGTGCGATCCCGAGACCGGGACCATGCTCGGGAACTTCCCCCAGGCATTCACGCACGTTTCCCTCGCCAACACGGCTCTCAATCTGGCATCGACCGCCGGGCCGGCCCACCGCCGGCGGTCGACCGACTAGGCGGCGCCCGGAGCGCTCAGTCGTCGCCGCGGGCGACGTCGGGGTCGGCAAGACACTCGGCCGCTTCCTCTTGGCGGACTGGATCGATCCAGGGACCGTCGGCTCCGATCAGCTCCTGGGCTTCGGCTGGCCCCCATGTGCCGGGCTCGTAGACGTGAACCGGCGGCGCGTCCGTCAGCGCGGGATCGACGACCCGCCAGGCCGCTTCGAGTCCTTCCTCGGTGGTGAAGAGCTCGGGGTCACCGCGCATGGCGTCCGCGAACAGCCGCTGGTAGGGGGGCTTCTGATCACCGGGTCGCGAGACCAGAGTGAGCTCTACGTCCCTGCCGATCATTCGCTCGCCCGGTACCTTCACCCGCATGCCCATGCCTATCGCGACATCCGGGCTCACGCGCACCCGCAGATGATTGGACGACGGGGCCACCATCTCGCCGAACGTCTCCCGAGAAGGCCGTTTGAATTCCACGAGGACTTCGGTGGCGGTGGTGACCATCTCCTTCCCTGCACGGATGTAGATGGGAACACCCGCCCAGCGCTCGTTGTCGATGAAAGCTCTTAAGGCGACATAGGTCTCCACCGTCGAGGAAGCGGCGACACCCGGTGTCGAACGATATCCCCGGTACTGGCCCCTTACCACGCCGGCCGGATCGATCGGGCGGACGGCTTCCATCAAACGGGTCTTCCCACCGCGATACGCCTCCTGGTTCCAGCCGGCCGATCGATCCATGGTCAGAATGGCCAGCACCTGCAGCAGGTGATTCTGGACGACGTCGCGGATCGTCCCCGCCTGATCGTAGAACGAGCCCCGATTCTTCACGCCGAAATCCTCTGCCATCGTGATCTGGATGGTCCGGACATGGTCACGGTTCCAGATGGGTTCGAGTATCGGATTGGCAAATCTGACGTAGGTGATGTTCTGAACCGACTCCTTCCCCAGGAAGTGATCGATACGAAAGATCGCCGATTCCGGGAGATGTTTGTGGAGCGTCCGGTTCAGTTCTCGAGCCGAGGTCAGATCATGTCCGAACGGCTTCTCGACGACCACCCGAGCTCCAGATACGCAGCCCGAAGTGGCCAGGGATTCGGCCACGATCGGGAAAATACTCGGGGGAACGGCCATGTAGAAGAGAGGCCTTCGCGCCCCGCCCAGCGCCTCCCTGATCTTGCCGTAGGTCTCCGAAGCCCCGTAATCGCCGGAGACATAGCGCAACAAGTTCGCAAGGCTGGAAAAGCCGGCCGGATCGAGATCTCCGCGCTTCTCGATGCTCTCTCGTGCCCGCTCCTTGAGGCGATCCAGGGTCCAGGGAGACCTGGCAACTCCGATGACCGGGACGTCGAGGCCCTCGTCGAGGACCAGCCCCTGAAGCGCCGGAAAGATCTCCTTGTAGGCAAGGTCACCGGTGACACCAAAGATGACCAACGCGTCCGATCGTGCGGTTTCCACTATCCACCCCCTGCAGGCGCGTCGGGATCGGACGATCCGCTCTCCCACTCGGTGTGGAAATCCGTACCCGGTTCGTCCACACGCATGTAACGATGCGCGCCGAAATAGTCGCGCTGAGCTTGTATGAGGTTGGCCGGCAGCCAGGAGCTGCGTAAGGCATCGTAATAGGACAGGGCAGACATGAAGGCCCCGGACGGTATGCCGGAACGGGCGGCCGACCCGACGATGAGCCTGAGGTCGTCCACCCGAGCGGAGACCTCCTCGGCCATTCTCGGGTCTTTGAGCAGGTTGTCCAAACGGGGCGATTCGGCAAAGGCGGCACGAAACTCCTCGAGGAGCGCCGCTCGGATGATGCACCCGCCCCGCCAGATACGGGCGACTGCGCCCAGGTCCAGACCGTAGCCATAAACCTCCGAAGCATGGGAGAGTTGGGCGAAGCCTTGCGCGTAGGCCATGACGGTGGCCGCATGCAGGGCGTTCTTCAGACGCGGGATGTACTCGTCCGCGTTCATACCGAGTCCGACCTGCGGCCCGGTCAGCGTCTTGGCCAGGGCCTGGCGTTCGTCCCGAGCGGCGGATACGTTCCTGAGGGTCACGGCGACGTCGACGGTAGGTACAGACACCCCCAGGTTGAGTGCATCTTGCGACATCCACCTGCCTGTCCCTGTCTGTTCCGCCTCATCCAGGATCAGGTCGATCAGCCGGGTGCCCGTCTTGTCGTCCGTTCGCGAGAAGATGTCCGCCGAGATCTCGATCAGATACCCCTGGAGCTCGGAGTGACCCCATTCGGAGAACACCTCGTGCAGGCGGTCGTTGTCAAGACCCAGCCCCCTCTTCATCAAGTCGTAGGATTCGGCGATCAGCTGCATAAGGGCGTACTCGATGCCGTTGTGCACCATCTTGACGTAGTGCCCCGACGAGCCCTCCCCCAGGTACGTCACACAAGGATCGCCGCTTGCGCGCGCCGCAATGGCCTCGAAGCGGGGGCGCACCTGCTCGTATGCGTCCGCCGGCCCTCCAGGCATGATGCTGGGTCCGAGGCGGGCGCCCTGTTCCCCTCCCGAGATGCCCACGCCGAGGTAGGCCACCCCGAGATCACTGGACCGCTTCTGTCGCCTGTCGGTATCGGTGAAGTGTGAGTTTCCCCCGTCAATGAGCACATCGCCCTGACTGACCAATGGGGCCAAGCTGTTCAACACATGGTCCACAGCCAGGCCAGCGCTTATCATCAACATGATGTTCCGCGGCCGAGAGAGCCCCGCCACCAACTCCTCCAAGGAGTGAGCCGGCCGGATAGGCGCCTTCCCCACCTCGTTCGCGGCGAAAGCATCGGTCACCGAAGCAGTCCGGTTGAAGACGACCACAGGAAAGCCGTGATCGGCCATGTTCAGCGCCAAGTTGCGTCCCATCACGCCCAGACCGATCAATCCGAACGTATCTGCCTGCTCGTTCATGCTCATGCCACCTTCCGCGGTGTCCTCTCTGAAATTCCCCGGTCAGGCGGTCGAGAAACCACGAATCGAGGGAGAGGGGTCGACCACCAAGAAGCCCGAGGCCAGGCGAAAAAGGAAAGAATCCCAAGACATCCTGCGATTCGTCCGCGCCCCCCTACTTTTCCCTCGCTTCCACGTACTCCGCGGTCATTTAACCCCGCGTTTCCTCAGCGAGTCCCCTTGTAGGTTCCTCAGATGATTCACCGGAATCCTAGGACTCTTCTCGCCGTGCTTACCCGTTCTTCGAAGATCCCAGTCCTGCTAGGCAACCCCTCGACCTCCATCGAGAGCAACTCGGGGCTGCGCGGTGTCAGCTCCACCAACTCTGTCGAGGTGGAACTCCGGAGCCGCGGTGGCTCGAGCCGTCTTCAGAGGATCCTCCGCGGACGTAACGCCGGCTACGAAAGACCGCGAGAAAGGTCCTGGCGCGTTTTGGGTATATGAGTCCGTACGCGACCCGCGCGGATACTTTCCGAAGGGAGATGAAATGAGTAAGTATTCTGTCCGGCTCGCAGCCCTGGGCATCCTCGTGCTGCTGTCACTGGTCCTTGTCGCCTGCGCAAGCGATGGGACCGCGGGCACCACCACCAGTCAGGGACATGAGGACATGGTCGCCGACGAGGTGAGTCCGGCCCAAGAAGTGCTCAATTCCGTCTATACCAGCGTGGTAAACATCGAGGTCAGCGTCACCATCGGAGGCCAGACTGGGGGAGGTGTTGGGTCCGGCATCGTGTACACATCGGACGGGTACATCCTGACCAACGATCACGTTGTGACACTCGATGACAATGTCACCTCCGGTCAGATCATAAACGTCACCTTCGCATCTGGCGAGAAGGTTCCGGGCACTCTCGTCGGACAAGACGCGAGCAGGGATATCGCCGCCATCAAGGTCGACAAGACCGGCCTCAATCCTGTGACCTTCGCCAACGTCGCCGAGATCGAACTGGCGGAGTGGGCGATCGTGATCGGTAGTCCGTTGGATTTCCGGAATTCGGTCACGCTGGGCATCGTCAGCGGCCTGGATCGGACTCTGGATCCGAGAGGCGGTCAGGCCCCCCTCGCCGGCCTCATCCAGCTGGACGCAGCCATCAGCCCGGGGAACTCCGGCGGCGGTTGTTTCGACGCACGGGGAGATTTGATCGGCATGCCCGAGGTCTATCTGCCGCCTGGGTCGACCGGAGCGGAAATCATCGGCTTCGCCATTCCCGCCGACGTCGTTGCCAGTGTCGCCAAGACGCTCACCGGCCGATAGCCGAACAGGGAGTGATCATGGACCAAAGTGTGAAGTACCTGGAGCGGCCGGAAGGACGAATCGCCTACAGCATCGAGGGCCGCGGCCCTCTCGTCGTATGCATCCCCGGCATGGGCGATCTGCGTTCGACCTATCGCTTCCTTGTTCCGGCCGTCAGCGCGGCAGGATTCAGGGTGGCCTCGATGGACCTTCGCGGCCACGGAGACAGCGATGCGACCTTTTCGGCCTACGACGACGTGGCGGCGGGCACGGACGCCCTTGCTCTGATCGAGCACCTCGGCGGTCCGGCCGTCCTGATCGGCAACTCCATGGGGGCCGGCGCGGCAGCCTGGGCCGCGGCAGAGTCAGCAAACGATGAAGACGGCGAGACAACCGCGATGGCTGTACCAGTAGCCCTGGACGTCGCAGTGGGATTGACCGGGAGCCGGCGGGTCACCGGGCTGGTGCTCGTCGGCCCCTTCGTCCGGAACCCCACCGTCAGCGCCTGGGCGACTCTGGCATTCCGCCTGGCCTTGCTGCGACCATGGGGTCGAGCGGTATGGAGAAAGTACTACCGCACACTCTATCCAGGACGCCGTCCAGTCGACTTGGCCGAGTATCAGACCCGCATCGATGAAGGTCTGCGTCTTCCCGGTCACTGGCACGCGTTTGCTGCCACCACTCACACCTCCCACGAGCCGGTCGAGAAACGGCTGGGCGACATACGGGTGCCCGTGCTAGTGATCATGGGAGAGCGAGATTCCGATTTCCCGGACCCGGCGGCCGAAGCACGTTTGATCAGCAAGCGGACGGGCGCGGAGATTCTCATGGTGCCCAAGGCCGGTCACTATCCCCAGGCCGAGTACCCGGAGATCGTGAATCCGGCCGTATTGGATTTCATTCGCAGGATCTTGGGTGACTAGTGATGTGGTCGGTTACGCCGGGTGCTCGGCAAAGATGCAGTCTGAAACACCCCGGTCCCATCGAAGACTCGGTTGTCTGAGTCCGGATTGAGCGGCGGGCCCAATCGTCGATCCTCGGATTGCAGGAACGAGGGCGGGCTCAGAACCGGCGCTTTTGCAGCATTTCTAGCCAGCAGTCAACGCGGAGTACACACACCGTGTCCTCAGGCAAGAGCTGTACCCCCGCGAAGAGATACAGGGAAGCGACATCAACACAGTTGTAGTCATACCGGGGGAACTGACTGCTCGGCCCGGCCCCCGCGGTTGCCCGCAATCCGGGGGAGATCACCCCGCACCACACTCTCGGGCGAGAGCTCTCTAGAGCGGGACGCTATCTCCTATCCTCGTCAGCCAAGATCTGCTTGGCCTCCTTCAGATCTATCTTCGCCTCATGCCCATGTTTGGCTAGGAGGTGTAGCAAGTTGCCGCCGTTGAGCAGCGTGAGCGGTTTGCCCTTGGCGAAGTCGTATGCGTCCGGACCATAGTCAGCAGTGGTCACCAAGATACCCTTCGTCGCTCCTTCGTTCATAACGGTACCGTAGAGATCCCGCACCGCCGAAACACCCACGACGTTGGTATACCGCTTGGCCTGAATGACTATCTTCCCACCTCGGATAGGGTCAGGATCGAAGGCAACAGCATCTACTCCTCCATCTCGACTAGCCTGGGTCACTCTGACCTCCCCACCGCCACGCGCGAACTCTTTCTCGAAGAGCTCGCGAATCAGGTGCTCGAAGTCTTCCCAGTCCATGGCAGCCAGATTCACGCTGCTATCGATGTCATCTGCCACAGCATAGGAAGACACAAAGCGCTTGTCTTCCCGGCTTACGGTCATCAGGGGTGCAACCGGCGTCAGCGTGTGGAGTCTCGCACTGCCAACGCCCTTGAGGTTCTTGAAGCAGGCCTTCGGCTCCACGCGTTCGAGATCGATCTCGAGAAACGCCTCCCGGCTAGCCTGAAGTGAGATGATGCAGGCCGTAACCTCCTTCCCCGTACCCTTGTCAACGGAACGAACCCAGCCATTGAACACAACACTTCCCAGACCGTTCACGACGTCCGCCTCGTACAACTCGTGAATGGTGCGAAGAGCAAGCTGATAGACAACCTCGTCGTAGAGCTTGGCCACTGCAGTCTCAGGAAGGTTCTTGTCCGTGAAGCAATCCCGACTCTGTACGTACTTGACTTCCTTCAGCCGAGGCATCTCCTCCAACGAGGGCAAAAAGTAATCTACGAGCAAGGTCTTGTTCGTAGAGCTGTAGTCGAGACCGAACTCTTGGGGGAAGTAGTCGGGGTACTCGGAAGACGAGAGAACCAAATCGCAGTACTCAAGGATTGCACCCGCGTCCATGGCCTCATATTCAGCCTGCCGACGATCGATTTCTGCGTTCGCTTCATTCTGCGCCGCGATATAGCCTGCCTTCTCCTCCTCCCAGGCCTGCAATTCTCGCCTATGGTCAGCCGCCGCCTTGTTGACTTGCGCCTGGACCGCTTCGCGTTCAGTCATCCATGCAGCATGGTCGGTCTCGAACCGCGCTCTGGCCTCTTCGCGCTTCCTCTGCTTTCGTCCTGAGAGCAGAGAGTCAATCTTCCCTATCGCGGGCTCGAAATCGGACTCTTTAGGCTCGCGACGCATCTTCATGGGAGACGGTGCTACGGGCTTCTTCTTGGGGAACGCCGCGGTCGTCTTCAGACTATCCCAATCAACCCTATCGTCTACGCCTAGCGTGTGGTTGAGTAGGCCACCCAATGCGGCGATGGCGGCTTCGGCCTCTGCAGTCCTCTCCTCAGCCAACGCCAGTTTGCCCTGCTTGTCCATCTGGCGGGCGAGTCTCTCGTTGGCCCGCTTCTCAGCTGCCACTCTTCTAGCCCACATCTCGTCCCAAGCGGCCATTTGAGCGGCCGCTTTTTGTTCCACTACGTACTTGTCCCTGCCCGTGACCAGTCGATACTTGTTCAGTCCTGGATGCCTGATCTCAATCTGCCAAGTGGTGCCGTTGCTCACGCTTCCGTCCTCCCATCATGTGTCGATCGCTCACGCACTCGGGACCTACGGCTTGTCACCTGTCTACCTACACAGTGTCCGCAGCCTCACTGAGGCACCTGTGCTGGCTAGCCCGGGTCTACGGCCCAACCAAGACGCAGAATTCGTGACGAATTAGCTGCCTCTTGATGCTTTCTCCAAACGGATGCCTGAGGAGGTAGCCTGAGAAGCTTGGTTTGAGGGGGAACCCGCAGGCGGCCACACCAGGTCCCGCTGAGGGTTTCATCAGCTTATGGTCCTGGACCACCCGCCCTGGCTGGGCCAGCTCAGCATCGATCTTCTGTCGGGCAAGCTGCTCCGGTGTGGGCATGGCGACCCCGCGGTGGGTGGAGAACCACTTGTCATGGTACAACGTCGGGCGGATAGACTGAAGCTACGTTGTCATGGTGCGACTGGCAGCGCCGCCGGCCCACAAGCCTAGAACGGTATATCGTCGTCGAGATCAGGACCGGGAGCCGGGACGCCTGTCCTAGTCTCGATGGATTGGACGAACCGGAGCACGTTGACAACATGATTAAAGATCAGAAGCGCCTCATCGCGGGTGAGCATTTCATTGTCATGAGCCAGACTTCGGGTGTTCCTAACCTCATTGAAGGCATCCATGACAGAGATGCTTGACTTCAGAATCAGATACGTCATCTGGGATTCAATCTCGCCCCTCGCCCGCAGGGTTTTCGCATACTCTCCTACCAGTGAGTGCAGGGGTTTATCACGTGGGGTCCGGATGTCACGCCTCTCACAGGCCGAGCGAAAGTACTTCACGGCGAAGGTGTGTAGCCGATCCAAACCCGCCTCGGGCTCGTTCCGCGCGATCGCATCGCTCACAGAGCGTGCAAGACTGTCAAGCGAAGTGTCGCCACCAATAGGAACGATCCCAGCGAGGTCGGGGGCGGGGGCGCTTTCCACCAATCGCTTCGCTATCTGTACCGCCTCTTCTGGGGGGTCCTCTGGCTCACCGTAGCCCACAAACTCCTGCCAGTTCTCAAAGATGGTCTGCAGCACCTGACCGACCAGGTAGTTGCCCTCTAGTTTCCAGAGGGCGCGCATGCGATTGGCCTTCGAGCCGCTCGCGTAGTCGTATTTGGCGTCCCAGATATCGATGCCGAAGAAGTCCAGGAAGAACTCACCGAAGGTCCGATTCGAGAAGCCCAGGACGTAGCCCCCGCCCATGTCCAGAGCGCGTTCGAGCTTCAGCTTCTCTATCCCAGTGAGATCCGACATCTCGCCTTCAAGTATCGCATCGCTCCACGTTCGCCCCTGAGGCTGCCGCTCCCGTTCCGACCCGAGGCCGGTCCACCCAATCAATGTACCTGCCGGGTCACCCTTCACCCAAAGAACGCACAGTACTCGTCAGCTTCCACGATGGCGACCAGCGCAGCAAGATCGGGAGTCTGCTCGGCGGGGCCATAGCGGTGCCATTTGAGGTCTCGGCGCATCCAGTAGAGCTGCCACACGCTTTGGGAACGGACGAAGCGGAAGCGGGCGACACCCATGCGCGTCTCACCACCCACCCCGTCCCAAGGAGGTCGCACTTCCCAGATAGAGACCGTATGGCGGTGAACCTCGCACTCGAAGCGCAGTTGGCCCGCGAACTCCGGGAGGGTCCTGCGACGACACAGTTCACCCACAGTGCGATTGATGCGCTTCAGCTCGAGTTCGTTGAACGACATCGCACCTCCGAATTGCTTGTGCGGGGTGTCCAGCGCTTCAGCTACGCCACCGTCCATGATAGCTCGCTGCACAAACGGTTGCCTGTGTACGGGTCAGACGTGGTGACCGAGCACCCTCCTCTGCGCCTGGCGCTTGCAGGATCTGGCTACAGCAAACTCGCTGGACTGCTCTGTGATCCTCACCGTGAGTGTGATTCCCATCGAGTTCATCAAATCTGGATGAGGCCTCCGTCCATTGATGTCGTCTCCAAGGAAAGTAGCCAACCGGTGATTGGGGTCTGATGGTTGACAACTGAGCGGCGCGAGGTGGGGCATGATGTGACCGGGAAGCGCCGAAATCTGGGCACCAGTCGGTTTCGGTGTCAGGCCGCGTGTACTGGCCGCGTGTACTCGAGGTGTTCATTCTCGGGCGCTCCAGGCCGGTCCGCCAGACCAGTCCAATTCTACCCAAGAGGAAACCCCCGGTTTGCGGGGGTTCTAATGAGCCGTGAAGGACTCGAACCTTCGACCCTCGGATTAAAAGGCTGTACCGGCGGCGTGGTGGGGATCGGTGACTGGGTGGCCTTCGGAAGAACCCCTGCACACGGGGTCGGACTCGATTATTTGGGCCGGGTCGCGGGGCTCCAGCTCGGTGCCGCGTGAACTTTCCGTGTACTTCCGGCGGGGCCCCGCGAACGGTAAGTCCCGATGTTTTCAGTGTTTTCGGGGCCAATGTGTCGCAAGTTGGCTGGTTTCGTGCGTAAATATGGGCGAAACCGGTCTATCGGGTGTCGCGGGAGGGTCGGGTGCGCGTGGTTCCGAGTGCGTTCGTGCGAGGTTAGATGGTGATCATCAGGCAGTTGGTGGAGGAGTGTCTCATCCTCGATGCCTTCCTCCTGCGGCAGGAAGGTCCTCTCATCCCGGGCGCCCACGGGATCTGCGCCTGGTCGCGCGAGGGAAGGACAATCGCCGTCATTGCCTGGGAGGTGAGCTGGGAGGTGGGGGACGAATATATCCACCTGGTTCGACTTCGTCCCGAGCTCTGGGATCGCCTGACCTCGACCGAGCAGTGGTTCTATCTCGACCGCACCCCCAGCGCCATCGGCCCGGAGAAAGTGTGGTTCTGCTGTCCCCTCTGCGGGAAGCCAAGCCGCAAGCTCTACGTGCCCCCCTCGGGGGGGGACTTCCGCTGTCGCAGCTGCCACAGTCTCACCTACGCCTGCCGACACATAAACAACTCTCCCTGGGAGCGGCGCTGGTGGCTTGAGAAGAAGCTGAAGAAACTGCCCTCGCGCGGCCCGCGTTGGGAGCGCGCAAACGAGGAGCTGGAGGAGCTGGAGAACAGACTTCTCCCCTTCGACCTGGCCTTCGCGAGGCTGTTTGCAGCCGAGGCCGCGCGCCAAGACGCCCTCCTCGCCCCCGCCTCCGCCGAGCCGGAGGTCCCGCCTCCCGCACCCAAGCGCCCCTGCGGTCGTCCCAAGACCAGGCGCAGCTACACCCGCCGGAAGCCGCTTGCGATCGGGGAGCGTACCTCTGACACCCAAGCCTACTGCCCCCGCTGCCGCCAGTTCCGGGAGATGGACGACCCCCAGCTCGTCACCTATGCGAACGGCCGCCCGGCTCTTCGGGGGCGCTGCCGGCTGTGCGGCACGCGCATGGGCCGCATCGTCAAGGCCGCTGACGGCCCCGCCCCAGGCGAGGCGACTTGATCTCGGTCCCGGTGTCACTCTCCGCTTCCGGTTCATTCGCTTAAGACCAGCGCCGCCACCCGCGCGGCCGCTTCTTCGGAGAGGGCGGGGAGGCAGTGGCTGTAGGTGTCCAAGGTGATGCCGATGTTGGCGTGTCCCAGGCGTTCGGAGACCACCTTGGGATGGATGCCGGCTTGAAGGGCGAGGGTGGCGTGGGTGTGGCGGAGGTCATGGAGGCGGATGATGGGTACCCCGGCCTTCCCCGCCGCCGTGCGAAAGCGCCGGGTTGCGCGTTCGGGATGAAGCGGATTACCGACGGCATCGGTAAAGACGGTGTCCTCAGGCTTTACCCGCGTGCCCCGCGCTTCTGACTCCCCCTCCCGCCGCGCCCGCAGCTCGGCAAGGACGGTCGCCGTTCCCGCGTCAAGGGCGACGAGGCGTCGCCCCTTCTGCGTCTTAGGCGTGGAGACCACAGCCTCGTATCCCAGCTGGACGCGGGTCTGGCGGACGGCGATCCTTTGGGCCTCCAGATCGACGTCCTGCCAGCGGAGCCCCATGGCCTCCCCGCGGCGCATCCCGGTGGTTATGAGAAGGACCCAGAGTGGATAGAGCGGACTTGCCTTTTCGCTCGAAAGGAACTTCTTAAGTTCAGCCGGGCTCCAGGTGTTCACCTGCGCGCCTTGGCACCCCACCGCCCGTGGCGGGTCGGCAGCGTCGGTGGGATTGCGGCCGATGAGGTTCCACCGCACCGCATCGCGCAGCGCGCGGTGAAGTGTCGCGTGGATACGCCTGACGGTGGCCGGAGCCAGGGGCGGGAGTTCCTCACTTTCTTTCTTATTCTCGGGGAGGGCCCGCCCCGTGCGGCTCTCGGTGAGCAGCTTGGCGTAGAGGGCGTTTATGTGGGCCGGGGAGAGCTGCTGCAGCGGCGTGCGGCCCAGATGCGGGGAGAGGTGGTTCTCGATGTGGCCGAGGTAGGAGAGGAAGGTGGTCGGGCGGATGGTGGGACGGACGGCCGGAAGCCAGTGGGCGCGAAGGAAGTCGTCTACCAGCAGTCGGGAGGCTTCGATGTGGGTGCCATTAGCGATGGCGCCCGCCACCTTGGCGAGTTCGCTCTCCGCCTCCTTCCTGGTGGCGTATCCGGAGTGGAACTCTTGCCGGCGCTCCAGGCGATCCTCCAAGGGGCCCTGGCAGCGGGGGCAGCGCTTGAGGCGGCCGTCTTTGGTCCAGTAGCGCTTGCGGCAGGCCGGACAGCGCTGCAGGGGTTGCAGACCTAGATCGACGGTGAACTGCCAGGTGGCGCGCTTCTTTATGTGACCACGCATGAAGCCGTCCCGCGGTTCGAGCGTTTTACGGACACTCGGGCTTACTTCTCCCGGTAGCCCATTACCGCTCTAGGGGGCGAGGAAAGCAAGTCTGAGGGCGCCGGTGGTCGCAGGCGCCGCGGGGGCGGTCAGCCTGACGTCACTATGGCTGCGCGCCTCAGCGATCAAGGTGGATGCGCCAAGGGCGAGCAGCATGCGAGTTCCTGGTTACCGAGCAAGGCCCCGCAGACGGGCGGCCTGCCCCGCCGCCGGCCGTGGTCAGAGCTGCTTCCTGCCCACCACCACCCAGACGGCGACCGCGGGCCCCTCGCCGACGTTGATGACGCGGTGCGGGTTACTGGCATCGAAGGCGATACTCCAGCCAGGGTCCAAGACGTACTTGGCGAAACCGACTTCGACCAGGAGGCGACCCTTGAGAAGGAGGCCGAATTCGCGGCCGCTATGATGATAGGCCTCGCCGTCGCCTGCCCCCACGTCGTGCCGGACCTCCGTGAACTCGATGGTCGCATCACCGTAGGGGGTGAGTCGTTGGAAGTCCACCCCGGTCATCTTGATGGACTCACGGTTGCGTGGGTCGACCGCCGGGGCGAAGACGCTGAGGCCCTCTGTCTCGGAGTCCACGGAGGTCGGCGTGGGCGCCGTGCCGCGGCTCCCTTGAGACGCAGGCTCGTGACCGGCGTCGATCGCGAACAGACTGGCGACATGGATCCCCAGTTCGTCCGAGATCATCCAAAGTGTCCCGACCGACGGGTTCGCCAGTCCGCGCTCGATCTTGCTCAGATGGCTTGGGGTGAGCTCGATCCTGCGCGCCAGCTCCCGGATGCTCATGCCGAGACGGTGCCGCTCCGTCCTGATCGTTTGTCCGGGATGCACGCGCACCTGCTCTGAGCGCTGGCTCCGACCGGACTTCTCGGGTAAGTTCACTACGCGGTCACCTTTCTGGGCCGCTACTGCAGGGTCTGCCGACCCCTTTTGTCCCGCTACGGCAGCACCGCGATCGCCTCGATCTCGAGAAGCCACTCCGCTCGAACCAACCTCGAAACCTGGACGGTGGTGCTGGGAACGGCCTCCGAGAAAAGCTTGGCTCGATATTTACCGATCGTGGACAGATGCGCGTCCAGGTCGATGGAGTACACGTTCAGCTTGACTACGTCATCGAATGTGGCCCCGCAGGCGGCAAGGCACTTCCGAACATTCTCGAATACCTGCGCGGTTTGGGCTTCGATGTCTCCTTCACCCACGATGTTGCCGCCCTCGTCTACCGAGCACTGGCCCGCGACGTAGATGTGGTCGCCGACCTTTGATACTTGAGCAAATCGGGGGCGCGGGTCCCACAGTCCATCGGGCTGAATGATCTGCCGCATCGCCTTCTCCTTTGTATTCACGGTCTTGCACTGATTGTGGAAGCCGGCGTCCCCGAGGGGGATCTCCGGCAGCGCTCTTCGCCATGTCCTCTTTCTTCACGCCGGGCCTCCACGCCGGAGCACCGTCACAGGCCTTCCGGCAGCCGCGACTTCCACTCGACTGCTCCTGCGCCTATGGCAGGTTCCTCGCCCACCTCGAGCGCCAGCGCGAGTGCCTTCTTCACCTGCTCTTCGGTTCCCTCGACCACGAAGCCTCTGGCGCCTTCGGAGCCGCCGATGCCGCCTGCGCTCACGCAGGTGGCGACGACCCCGGCCAGCTGCTCCAGGGCTTGGATCTCGGTCACCACCTTGAACGACGTGAGAGGGATGAGCCCGGCCGCATTACCGATGCAGTAGTCGACCCGCAGCTGACCAAGTTTCCTGGCCGCCTCGACCACGGAAGGGATGAGCTTCTCGAGGCCCACGGGCACGATGGTGCGCAGGCCGCGCGCGGTGGCCACGCCGAAAGCCTCGGCCCAGGAGCCCCCGTTTGGATTGGTCTGCAGTCCACCGGCGAACCCGAAGGGATCGACCGCGTTGGCTCCCTTGATAAGGACGTCGTCCGGCTCGAAGCTTCTTAGCGTATCGAGGAACTCCCCGAAGCCGACCCGGCGCACGTCGCCCTTCTCCCAATAGAACAGAGAGTGCTCGGCGTTCGGGTTACCGGTGTACTTACCTTGGGTCACCACCCCGACGCAGTACTCGAAACGCTCGGCCGGCTTCCCGGTGAACGCTTCTATGATGTAGCTGGTGGTAGTACCGTTGGCCACCAGCATGCGCCCCTTCTGGGCGGCATTCTGCACCTCGGGCAGCATCGCCACCGCTCTTCCTATCAGTCTCTTCCCGGCCGCCGGGGTCAGCACAAAGGCCCCGGAGACGGTGCGGGCTTCATTCACATCGGCCATCCTTGATCCTTTCCGGTCGAGTACAGCAGGCGTTGCGGGCACGCGCGGCGGCTCGCTATCTTATGTGTCTCGCCAGTTCGTTTGACGACGCCCAACCTCGTTCCTCCAGCATCCTTCCGGCAGCCGCGACTTCCACTCAACGGCTCCTGCGCCTATGGCAGGTTCCTCGCCCACCTCGAGCGCCAGCGCGAGTGCCTTCTTCACCTGCTCGTCGGTTCCCTCGACCACGAAGCCTCTGGCGCCCTCCGAACCGCCGATGCCGCCTGCGCTCACACAGGTGGCGCTGACGCCGGCCAGCTGCTCGAGCGCCTGGATCTCGGTGACCACTTTGAACGACGTGAGCGGGATGAGACCGGCTGCGTTACCGACGCAGTAGTCGACCCGCTGCTGGCCGAGTTTCCTGGCCGCCTCGACCACAGAAGGGATGAGCTTCTCGAGGCCCACGGGGACGATGGTGCGTAGGCCGCGCGCGGTCGCGACGCCGAAAGCCTCGGCCCAGGAGCCACCATTGGGGTTGGTCTGCAGTCCACCGGCGAACCCGAAGGGATCGACCGCGTTGGCTCCCTTGATAAAGACGTCGTCCGTTTCGAAGCCGCGCAGCGTGTCGAGGAACTCCCCGAAGCCGACCCGGCGCACGTCGCCCTTCTCCCAGTAAAAGAGAGAGTGCTCGGCCGCTGGGTTTGCCACATACTTGCCTTGCGTCACAACCCCTACACAGTACTCGAAACGCTCGGCGGGCTGTCCGGTGAGAGCCTCGATGACGTAGCTGGTGGTGGTACCGTTGGCCACCAGCATGCGTCCCTTCTGGGCGGCATTCTGCACCTCGGGCAGCATCGCCACCGCTCTTCCTATCAGTCTCTTCCCGGCCGCGGGGGTGAGGACGAAGGCCCCGGAGACGACGCCGGGTTCATTCATGTCAGCCATCCTTGATCCTTTCAATCATGTGAGACGGGCCCTCCCCGTGGGAGACAATCGTGGAAGTCCTGGTGCCCAGTATCTGGTGCTGCGGCGGGTATTCCAGGCGAGGCGCCCGCGGCGGGCCCGGGCGAGGCTCCGGAGCTCACGGCACGTGGATACGTGTCGGACCAACCGGAGCCTCGCCACCAGTGAAGAGGGGCGAAGAGCGGAGCCTGTCCGGTAAGGAGGGCTCACTTCGTTTCCTTCCAGGATCCCGCCTGCTACTCGTCTACGACCGCGATGGCGTCGATCTCGACCAGGCAGCGGGGATCGGTGATCAATCTCGCGACCTGGAAGCTCGTCGAGGTGGGCTTGTACTTGCCCATGTACTCGTTCCAGACCTTGTTGAAGGCGTCCTGGTTGGCCGCATCGGTGAACACCCGCTTGCAGTGAACGACGTTGGCGAGCGTTCCCCCGGCCGCCTCCACCGACTTCTTGAGGTTCTCCATGACCATGGGGGCCTGGCTCTCTATGTCGAGGGGGATGTTGTCGAACTCAGCCGGGATGTGGGGATGGCTGTGATAGACCGGGGCGGCGGTGACCCCGGCGATGAAGAGCAGGCTCCCGCCCGTCGTCTTGATCGCGGGAGAGAAGGGCATCATGACGTCGGGGCGGTCGGGCCATTCGATATGTTCGATCTTCACGGACACGTAGTTCTCCTTTGGCTGGTCATGGTTATGAAGTGAGTTGCACCCGCAAGAAGTGCAGTCGAGATGCGCTGCTATTCAAAAGGGGGCCGCCGGACCTCCTCTCTGAGGTCAGGCGGCCCGATGTCCTACCGCTATTCGTCCCGCGACATGACCGCGACCATCTCGAACTCGACCAGGAACTCCGGCCGCGCAAGCGAGGCCGGCTGGATGAAAGTCCCCGTCGGCGGCTCTTTGACGAGTCGGGGCGCATACTGCTCGTAGTACCTGGATTCAGCCGCACGCATCCGTTGGTAGTACTCGATGTCTTTAAGGAGCACCAAGTTCTTGAAGACGTTATCCATCGAGGTTCCGGCTTGCTCGAGGACCATGCGGGCCTTCTCCAGGGCGATGAAGACCTGCTCTTCCAGCGTGGTAGCCAGACAACTGCCGTCCTCGAACGATTGCGCCGTCATGCCCGACACCCAGCACAGGTCTCCGGTGACAATCGCACCTGCGTACTTGGGGGTACCCAGGTGAACGTTTGGATACGACTGCTCAACGCCCCCTATGCGGACGGGGTAGTACTTCACCTTCATGGTGTGCTCCTTGTTTTTGGCCGCCACTGCCGTGGCAGGCGTGATATCGATGACCGTCGACTGGCGCTGATCTGTCAGTACACCATCGGCAAGGGCTCAGCCTCAACGGCTATCTCGGGATAGTTGGTGTTGTCGACCACCACCATGTCTCGAGGCCACTTGGTGCTCTTCTGCCATTGCCCTCCGACGAGCGGCGTGCGGTTCACATTCTTCACAGGGTGCCACGTGCCTTGCTTGGGCTCGGTGGTGAAGTCCAGAGGACCCGCAAGCGTATCGAGTTTGGTCGAGCCGATTGCACTGATGATGGCTTCCTTGTCATCTACGTCGGCACAGCGTTTGAGGGCATCTGCTACCACTTCGAACACCGCATAGTGGAGCAAATACCCGGCCCATTGCTCCTTCTTGCTCGCTTCGAACCCTTCACCTAACTGCTGAGAGGTCTCACCGGTGAGGGAGGAGACGAACTGCCACCGTGGAGTCCACTGGACCTCGACCAGGAAGTTGTTTACGCTCGAGCCGAGGGCCATGTAGCCCGCGGGAAGGTCCAGAGCTTTTCCCACGCATCCGATTTTGGGCTTGAAGTCCTGCTGCAGACACTGCTTCCAGAAGTTGGTGAAATCGGGCGGGATGGGCACCCCGGTCACGATCTCACAACCCTCCTTCTTGAACAGCGAGATGACCGCCGTGTAGTCCTCAGTGCCATTCTGGTAGCGACCGGGGTCAACCAGGGTGTACCCCCTTGCCTCAAGAGCTGGAGGAAAGCCGGTCTTGGGATCGGAGAACGCCACGCCGTCGGCGTCATTTGGCCACATGGCCGCGACCACCTTGTTGGACTCTAGCCGATCCCACGCGGATATGTAGACGTTGACGAGATCTTCCAGGCCCCAGAACTGATGGTAGGTCCATTTGAAGGGTTTGTCGTCGGTGCCGCCGCGACCGTAGTAGTACGCCTGCCACGGTGCATCGTTGCTGAAACAAGGAACACCGTTGGCTTCGCACTGGTCAGATACCGGGTTCACGGTGTCGGGAGTGGAAGCGACCAGCATGATGTCTATGCCGTCGTTGTTGATGAGGTCACCCGCGACCTGCGCCGCTCTATCACTGGTCGACTGGCAGTCCTTGATGAGAAAGGTAATCGGATGCTTCTTCTGGTCGCCGCAGACCCATCCGTCTCCCACCGCCGCCTTCCAACGCTCCACGCAGTACTCGTCGGCGGTACCAAAGGTGGCGAGTCCGCCGGTGAGAGGCGACACGAATCCTATCTTGATCTCCCGGCCCAATTCGGCCGCCGCACTGACCGTGGTGGTGCTCGCCGCCCCAGTGCTGCCGGTCTGACCGGCGCTGGTGGTCGGGCCAGCAGTGGTCGTCGTGGCCACCTGTTCCTCCCCGCAGGCCGCCAGCAGTCCTCCAAGACCCGCCCCGGCGCCAACCGCGACACCCGTCAGGCCGGCCAGCTTGAGGAAGTCCCGGCGGCTTACCGACTTCCCGCTGAGAGAGAAGCCGTGATCCCTATCGTCGCTGATATGCTCGTTCTCTTGTGTGCTCACCCTAACCCCCAAAAAGCGAATTGCTGAACCATCGCCCCGTCCCACGGGGCGTTCTTCTGCGCTCCGGTGGACGTCTCCCGCTGACGCCCAGGGCCCTCCCTCAGCCGTTCATAAACACCTCCGTGTAGAAGTCACGAACCATCGGACGCATGCCTCCGCTCGTCAATCCCGCCAGAGCGCGATGTCACCCAGGTTCACGTCCTTGTCGGAGGCGTCTACGGGCCCTAGTTTCTGCGACAAGAAACCCTCCTTCTCCACCGGCACCGTGTAAGCGCCGGTCTCGAGCCCCCGGAACCAGAAGTCGCCGTAGTTGTCGGTCTCAGTTGGTAGTATGTATGCAAATACTGACGTGCTCATTGACGTCAGGCCAGCCAATCCGCGATGGCCGCAGCCATATCGGCTGCTTCCAGTGCGTACATCTCTCCCGTCTCTGCCGCGGCCACCGAGGGATCCCCGATATAGCCGAGCGGGGAGAGCTCCCGCCATTTGGCTTGTTGGATCGCCTGTTCGAACTGCTCGGGCGTGGGCGATACCGGAGCGAGCACGTGGACGTCGACGCTCGATGCGAGCGTATCCGGATACCAACGCATGATCATGCTCGTCTCAAACTCCTCCGCATGGACGTGGAGCGCGGACTTCGTGAGCCGTTCGCGGGCCCGCTTGGTCACCTCCGACTCCGGCGCCAGCAGAAGGGCTGACTCCGGCAAGGGCAGCGGCTTACCGAAAGCTGCGCTATAGGTCTCCTCGATGAATTGGCGGACGAAACCGCCCATCGTATATACGGCATCGACCCCCTGCGACCGCGCAGAGCGAATCGCCTCCATGATGGCGTCGTTGTGTGTGGGGTCACCGTGATGGTTCAGGATGAACTGCCGCGTGAAGCCCCAACGGGAATAGTTGTGCAGGAGCTGAGTCAAGACCGCGACCATCGTTTCTCTGTCGATGTGAAGGGAACCCGGGAACATACCCGTGGTCGGATTCATGCCGAAGTAGTAGGGGGGCGCTATGACTGCTTCCACCCCCGCTTCACCCAGCTTGGACCTGATATGCCGGGTCAAGAGATACGCGCCGTAGATGTCGGTGGCCAAAGGCAGATGTGGTCCGTGCTGTTCGATGACCGCGATGGGCACCAGCATCACCGCCCCTCGGCGCGCGGCCTCGTCGACCGCCGGCCAGGTCATATCTGCGATGGTGTCCGCGAAAATCGAGTAGCCGGTCATTGTCTCGCCTCCGAGAAGAAAGTGCTAAGCCTGAAAGGCTTCCAGGGGCTTGAGTTCGGCCTGGATTGCGACGTCGGGTGCCGCCACGTTGCTGATCACCTCGAGATCGAACATGAACGATTTTCCCGGGACCCACTGCCCCCCCGCACACGGAGTCGTAACACAGTTGGGATTCGGGTGATTGGACCCGTCGGCGACAGGTGCGGTCCAATCGAGGGGCCCCACGATCGTTTCCGCGAGCTTTGTGCTCGCTACGGCCTGCAGGATGCTCTCCTTGTCATCGATGTTGCTTGTACGCTTGAGTACGTCGACCAACACCTCAAGCAGCGCGATATGCATGAGTGGCTGCGTCCACTGCACGCCAGTGCGCTTGGTGAAGTCATCCGCCACTTGTTGGCATGTCTCACCTGTCAAAGAGGACTTGTATGGCCAGGAAGGCGACCACATCATCTCGCACGTGTCTCCAAAGCCTGGCTTCCCAATTGCCTCTGCCGTCTGGGGGAAGAGCATCGCTTTTCCGGCCGTCACGATCTTCGGCACATAGCCCTGCTGAGCCGACTGCTTGGCGAAGTTGACGAAGTCGGCCGGGATGATCACACCGGTGACGATCTCGGCGCCCTCTTTTTTGAACAGGGAGATCATCTGAGTGTAGTCCTCTGTCCCATCCTGATACCGACCGGGGTCGACCGTCGTATAGCCCCCTTCTTTGAAGAGAGGCGGCCAGAGGTCCGCCCACGCCCGACCGTCGGGATCGTTAGGAAACATGACGCCCACGACCTTGTTGGTCGGGAGTCGTCCCCATATGTCGAGGAACGTGGCCACGATCTGGAAGCCGGCCAGGAAGAAGTGATAAGTCCATTTGAAAGACTTGTCTGCTGTTCCTCCTCGCCCAAAGAAGAACGAGTCCACAGGAGTATCGGTGGTGATGCAGGGCGTACTGAGGGCTTCCGCCTGGTCGGCCGCCGGATTGACCGTGTCGGGCGTCGAGGCGGCCATCAGGATATCGACCTTGTCGTTTAGGATCACGTCCCCCGCCACCTGGGAGGAGCGGTTGGAGTCCGATTGCGTGTCTCTTACGACGAAAGTAATCGGGTGTTTCTTGCCGTCACCGCAGACAATGCCGTCTCCGATGATCTCCTGCCACCGCTCGAGGCAGTACTTATCACCCGTGGAGAAGGACGCTAGTGCACCGGTCAGAGGTGTCAGGAAGCCCACCTTCAGTTCTCTCCCAGATTCGGCTGCGGCACTCACGGTGGTGGTGCTGGCTGCTGCACTGGTGGTGGTTTGAGCGGCGCTGGTAGTCGGGCCAGCGGTGGTCGTCGTGGCCGGCTGTTCCTCTCCACAGGCCGCCAGCAGTCCTCCAAGACCCGCCCCGGCGCCAACTGCGGCACCCGTCAGGCCGGCCAGCTTGAGGAAGTCCCGGCGGCTTACCGACTTCCCGCTGAAAGAGAAGCCCTGATCCCTATCGTCGCTGCCATGTTCGTTCTCTTGTGTGCTCACCCTAACCCCCAAAAAACGAATTGCTGAACCATCGTCCCGTCCCACGGGGCGTTCTTCTGCGCTCCGCTGGACGTCTCCCGCTGACGCCCAGCACGCTTGCTCAGCCGTTCATAAACACCTCCATGTGGAAGTCACGAACCACCGGGCGCAAGCCCCCGCTCGTCAATCCCGCCAGAGCGCGATGTCACCCACGTTCACGTCCTTGTCGGATGCGTCTACGGGGCCCAGCTTGTGCGGCAGGAAGCCCTCCTTCTCGACCAACACCGTGTAGGTGCCGTTCTCGAGCCCTCGGAACCAGAAGTCGCCGTAGTTGTCGGTCTCGGTGGTGGACTCCTGGCCGGTGGCGAGGTTGACGAGGGTGACTCTGGCACCCTCCGCGCATTCATCGTCCTCGGGCTGAAAGACTGCTCCGGCGATCCATTTCTTTGGCAGGGCGATGTAGTAGACGCGAGGCCGAGTCGAGAGCTCGGGCTTGAGGAGCCCCGCCCCGGCGATCAAATCTTTCAGTTCGTCTTCCTCGCCGAACCGAAAGGCCCCGGTCGGACACGCGTCCACGCAGCGCGGCTCCTTCCAGCCCTTGTCGAGCAGGTGGGCGCAGAAGGTGCACTTCTGAGAGATGTTGAGGTCGTCGTTGAAGTAGATGACGTTCTCGTAGGGGCACGCCTCGATGCACATCTGGTTGCCCCGGCACTTCTCGGGGTCGATGACGACGATGCCGTCTGGGCGCTTGTAGATGGCCTTCTCCGGGCAGGCCGCCATGCAGGGGGCGTCATCACAGTGCTGGCAGATGGAATGGTGATAGGTGACGTGCACCTTCGGCACCGTACCCCGTATCTCCTCGGTCACCTTGTTCCAGAACTGACCGGTGTCCGGTTGCGGCTTGGCCACGGGTGTCCAGTCGTTGCCCACGTGCTCGTCCTTACAAGCGATCTGGCAGTTGTGGCAGCCGTTGCACAGGGATAGATCGATGATCAGGGCCTTGGCCATCAGGCACCGCCTTTCGCAATCATGCCCGCCAGACTCGGGCCGGCGGTGGCGTGGCACAGCCTTTCAAATGGCTCGGGATACTTGTCGCGTAGCTCGGCCAAGTCGGTCTTCTCGACCTGCACCAGGAAACCGCTCACCACCATGCCGACCGCATTCTTGGAGGTGGTGTTACGGGGCACTATCGTGTTGATTGCGCCGCCCCGGTCGATCTCCCCGGCCACTATGGGGTCGTACTTGGCGCCGTGATCGATGCCGATGACCCCCGGCATGATGCGCTCGTTGACGTAGGCTCCGGCCAGCACGATACCGCGCTCGTTGTAGATGCTGACGACGTCGCCGTTGCTGATGCCTCGACTCGCGGCGTCCGCCGGATTCATCCACAGCGGTTGGTATTGGTAACCATCGGGACCGGTTACCTTGCAGGTGGTGATTTCCCTCAGCCAGGTGATGTCGTCGTGCTGGGAGTGACATCCCCAGCGGGGATGGTTGCTCATGACCAGGAGCGGGTACGTGCGGGCGCGCTCACCGTCCAGCGTTTCGTCGTGAGTGACCGTCGAGGTGATCCATCCCGGTACTGGTGGCCGCTCGTCGTCGTCGGGGAAGTGTTCGGCCAAACCCGTGGAGAAGAACTCGACTTTGCCCGTGGGCGTCGACAGCGGATTTCCCTCCGGGTCTTCGTAGAACTTGATCATCCCGGCCGGGATCTCTTCCCAGTCCTTCTGGGTGGGGACGACGTAGTAGCCCTTCTCCTTGAGTTCGTCCCAACTGACCAGATCGGCCACCCGGGAGTTCTCATAGCCGATCTTGATCAGGTCATCGACTGACATGCCGTCGGTGTAGGCCTCGAGCAATCCCAGGCGCTCCGCGATCTTGCACACGATCTCGTAGTCACTCAGGGATTCGCCGATGGGCTCTACGCACTTGTACTCAGGGAAGACCAAGTTGTACTGTCCGCTGAAGATGTCGCTCCCGATATCGTCCTCCTCCAGCTTCGTGTTCACGGGGAGGATCAAGTCCGCGAAGAGACAGTCGTTCTCCAGCCAGGGGTGCTGGGCAAAAATGAACTCTATATCCGGGTGCCGCATGGCTCGGATGAAGTTGTTGCCGTCGTTCCAACAGGTGACCCAGGCGGGCGAGTCGGTCCACACGAGATGGATCTTGGAGCACCCGTCGGCCGGATACTTGTAGTGCACGAACTGGTTCTCCCTGGGGCACGTTTCTGACTCGTTGCCATACCACTCGCACGAGCCCTCCAGCACCGCCTTGGGGACAAGCGTCTTGGGAAGAAACGAAGGGTGGTTGGTGTCGGCCGGATGCCCGCCCGTGTAGGCCGGCCTCAAATCGGGGAGACGTAGCGGCTTGGGACCGGAGATCTGCTCCTCGTTGTCGAAGACTCCCCACTCGATCATTTTGGCCTGGTTGCAGCCCGACTTTCCCCATCCCTGCATGGCCAGGCACAAGGCCTGAAGGCGAGCGGGCTCGGTCGCGTACGGGCCGCGAATGGCCGGCCCCCCGTTGCCGATGACGACCGTGGTACGCTTCGACGCCCACTCCCGAGCCAAGGCCTTGATCGTGCGCGAGGGAACCCCCGTTATCGCCGAGGCCCACTCGGCAGTTTTCGGAGTTTCGTCAGTCTTTCCGAGAACATAGCCCTCGAATCTGTCGACTCCGTAGGCGTGAGTCGCGAGGTACTCCTTGTCGTAGGTGCCCTCCATGAACCATTGGTGGGCAATACCCAGGTAGAGGGCGGCATCGGTGTTGGGGCGGATCGGTATCCACTTATCCCCGTGGACCGCGTTCGCGTAGTTGACGTCGGGAGCGATGTAGATCTGCCTGATGCCGAGTTCGGTCCACCAGAAGCTCAGCCGACTGGCGAGCTGCCCTCCCCACGCCCACGTCGTTGCCTCCTGATCGCAGCCCCAGAACAAGAGCAACTCAGCGTTCTTGGAGATGTCGTACAGAAGATTGCTCTGCGGCACCTGCTCGCCTACAGGTTCACAACCCCACGTGTGCTTGGCCCCCCACCACCATCCCTCCCAACTATCGGGCTGGCGAGCCTGCATGGTGTAGCCGCCGAAGAGACGAAGCAGCTTGCGCCCGCAGCCGTGCGGGCCGTGGACCACCTTGTTCTCTCCGTGTTGGTCAGACTGATAAAGGATGGCCGTCGGCCCGTATTTCTCTCTGACCCGCAGCATCTCGCTGGTGATCAGCTCAAGCGCCTCATCCCACGAGATCCTTACGTACTTGCTGACGCCTCGGTTGACGACATTGCGCTCGCCGTTGGGATCGAAATCGACGCGCTTCATGGGGAAACGGATCCTCGCTGGTGAGTAGACCCGCTTCTTGTATGCCAGGCTGTAGGGAGGGATCAGTGTCTTGGTGGAGGGCTCAAACGTCTTGCCGCGAGCCGTCATGATCCAGGGGCTGTAGTGTTCCGGATCGTACTTCCAGTCGTAGTGCAGCGGTCGGATGCGAATGATCTTTCCGTCTTTGACATCGACTGCGGAGGCATTGGCCCCGTTGTACACACCGCAGAAACTGATGTCCCTGATGAGAGTGCGTTCCTCGCGAGCTTGGCCTTCGAGACTGCCCCCGTCGTGCATGGCTCTCCTTTCGCTGTTTGCACCTAGATTGGACAGCTCGCCACCTGCGGCGCCGTGGTCAACCTACCGTGCAGTAGTTAGTATGTATGTGCATACTGACATTGGTATGTAGCCACATACTGACTGAATACACCTACGGTGTCAAGCATCCGTCACGGGGTGTCGGCATGAACTACGCCGCGGGTTCAGAGAACGAGGGGTGAGTGCGCTAGGTGGAGGTCGCCTGTCCCCAAGGCGTGGCGCTCAGCGCGGAGCGAACAAGCCCAGAGACAGAACACTGGTGAAAGGAGCAGACGGAGAGGAACTACCCGCAGGCTACGGCGGCTGGGTCTGAATCCGCCTCATTCTGCGACCCGGTATCGGACCCTTCCGTGGAGATGCTCCGGAGTATCCGCTCGAGCATTTCGGCCGAACGTCCATCGGTCACAAAGCGCTTGAGTCCCATCAAAGAGGCCAACCCTTCCGCCCAATGGACGCCGATGACCTCCCAGGCCACTTGTTCGGGATCTACATCAGGCCTGATGCTTCCCTGGGTCTTCCCCTCCTCGACGATGGCCATCATGGCGGCGATGACCGCCTCTTGCTTGGCACCGATGGATTCCCGCAGCCTGCTCTTGCGCGGGGACGCGAGGAACTCGTAGAACGGGAAGATGAAATTCGTCTCTTCGGAGACAGCAAGCTCGGAGTGGAACTGGCCGATCTGGCGAATCCGGTCGAGTACGTTGGGCTCCTGGGACACCGCAAACACATGGAGGATCTGGCCGTACATGGCATCAAGCGCCGCCAGGAGCATCTCGTGCCTGCTCGGGAAGTACCTGTAAAGTGCCCGCTCCGTCACCCCGGCGGCCGCGGCGATGCGCGCGATCGTCGTATCCTCCACGCCTTTTTCGTCGGCAAGTCTAAGAACAATCTGCACGATCTGTTCTTTCCGCTCCGCCGCCGGAAGACGCGTGGTCTTCTTTTTCTTCTTCATGGTCATCCCTTTGTGTGGCACCCGCTGGACCAGGAAAGCGAGAGCATCCTCGGGCGTCTGGAGCAACGGTAGCACACTGGTATGTAGGTGCGTACGGACCTGAGCCGATCATCCACAGGCAGCAGGCGCTGGACTCTACGATCCTAAGGGCTGACGGAATGAAGAAGCCCCGTGCGGCATCGCGGCCGTACAATCGATCTCCACTAGGAGATCCGGCTCGTGGAGTCCCGGTACAACGACTATCGTCTGGGCAGGTGGTTCGCGGATAAGATCAGGGGCGTACACCCTGTAGTACTCTTCGATCCGCCTGCCTACTCGCGGCCAGTCTTCGCCTCGTGTCAGATAGACCGTGACCTTGGCCACGTCATTCATAGAGGCGCCGGCCTCCTCGAGCGCTCCTCTTATCTTGTCCAAAGCGACGTCGGTCTGCTCGCATACGTCATGAGAGGAAACATGGAAGGTCTCGAGAGTCTGGCCGCTACACCCCGACACAAAGAGCAGATCGCCCACTACGACTGCTCGACTGAAGTTCACCCTCACCGGATACCTCGAGGGATACGTCTTCTTCTTCGCGATGACCCGCACCTCCCTTACGCCGGCCTGACGGCCCGGCCAATGCTCTTCCGGTCAAATGGAACGGAACTCCTGGTGGCTGGCAGTTCAGGCCATGGCCATCAGTCGGACCGCCCTCTTATCCTACACACTCAGCCGGCACACCTGGAGACACGCGCGACCCGGCGGCCAGCGGCAGCCCATGTGACTCCACCACGAGGATCAGAACTGGAGATCAGAAATCTCGCAAAGCAGGACTAGAATGGACAGGCACTGCAGCGGGCGGGCAGTCTCAGACAGCGGGTGCACATCGACCCCTCTCAAGGCTGGGCTCTCATCTGCCGGGCTAGTCTTTTTCGTGCTCCTGTCCCTGGTATTCCTGCCCAATATGGTCCGCTGGTCAGAGTGTGCGCTTTGCGAGCGTCAGCGCGCGAGTCGGGTTGACGCCCGCGCCCCAACGGGGAATACTGTGCCGGAGTTCCGGTGCTACCCGGACCGCGCGCGTTCCTCGCGCCTTGTCCATACGGGCGGCATAGAGTAACTGCAACAGAGAGGGCAGGCGCACGTCGACCGACAACGACAATGACAAGCGAAACTGTCGTTCCCCCGAGGGGGCGTCCGGCATAGAGCGACTAAGACAAGCCTCCGCTATCCTGCGAGAACGTCCCCGGCTCGATAGCGATGACCATCTGTGCCCGCTCTGTCAGAGACTGGCGGACCTCATCGACCTCACCATCAGGCGCCTAGACGACGCAACTCCCGCTGCTGGCGAAGGAACGCCTCAAAGTCCTCCGGCTCCATGAGGCCGTCCGCCACGGCCTCGGCGGCCAGCTGGACCACGCGCGTCTGACGATATTCGAGAAAGAACTCCGGTTCGACGCCGAGCGCTGCCGCCAACTTCTCCAAGGTGACCATGGAGCGCCCGTTAAGTACCCGCCCACGCTCGCCGCTTAAGTAACGGCTGACGACCGCCGGACTCAGGTCGGCCGCCGCCCAGAGCTCGGCCTGGCTCATGCCCCGCTGGGCGAGCAGGTCCCTGAGCGATTCCTGTAGAGGTTTGGTCGAGCGCACTTCCATCATGATTCTAGCTTACGTCATTGGCCGGGAAGGAATGTTGACATACATGGCAAATCATTCCTACACTTGGTTTGCCAGATATGTCAATGCTGGAAGGGAAGCGACCCTATGGACAACAGAAGCGGCCGTGGTCAAAGCCGCAGCCGCCGACCATCACCAGAAGCGATCTTGAAGAAGCAGTGCGGACGGGATGCAGCCCCTCCGAGTACGCGCTGCGGCAGTCTCCCACGGAAGAAGAGGACAGCGCTCCCACGACCGCTTCAGCCTCGACGGTGGATCACTCGCGCTGAAATGGCGCTCTCAGGTTCTAGCGTTTGACTCGGGAGGTGGATCAGTTGTCGGAACAGGGCTCAGAGGGCACTCCCCATGTGCTCACCGATCGTCGCAAGCAGTGGTCCGAGGCCGCGTATCTCGACGGCCTCAAACGACTGAGCCGCTTGATCGAGCTTCGGGACGACAAGACAGGGGAGCATACCGTGCGCGTGAGCCGGCTGAGCACCCTTATCGCGCAGAACCTGCACCTGTCCCCCGAGGAGGTCTGGCTCATCCACCATGCAGCGCCGCTGCACGACCTCGGCAAGGTAGTGATCCCAGACCGCATCCTGCTCAAGACCGGTCCGCTAGATGACAAGGAACGGACTATCATGCAGAGCCATACGACGGCGGCCACTGAGATCCTGGGACGAGACACTCACTCCACAGCCCTACAGATGGCGGAGCAGATCGCCCGTCACCACCATGAGCGCTGGGATGGAGAAGGCTACCCCGATCGACTGAAAGGCGCGGAGATTCCGCTGGGAGCACGTATAGTCGCGGTGGCCGACGCGTACGACAAGATGATGCACGACCTGCCGTATCGGACGGCCTTGCCCCTGGAGGCGGTGGTGGAAGAGTTCAAGCACGAGAGCGGTTGGCAGTTCGACCCGGAGGTGGTTCGGGCCCTCGTTTGCCTCCTGGACGCTAAGGGCAATCAGCCTCCCTTGAAGCTACCGACAGCCGCGAAAGAGCCATAACCCTGTGGAACAACGCGGCGTGCGCACGAAGGATCGGCAACGGGTCACAACCCGCGAGCTGGTTGCGCAAGAGTACAGCGTGGACCAGACGTTACGTCGGCTCGGCTTGCGGGTAAGCCGTGCGCGCCCCGTGCTGCTCCCGGTTCTCGCTCAAGTCGACGGTCATCTTACGGTTGACTCAATCGCAGATCAGCTGAAGTGTGCGGGCGAGGACATCGGCACCGCGACCGTCTACCAGAACCTGAGCACTCTGGCGGCGAAGGGACTCGTCGTCCGCTTCCTCGACGCGCATGGTCTCGCCCGCTTCGATTGGGACACCTCCCCGCACGCACACATCCTCTGTACGAGCTGCGGGCGCGTCGACAATCTCAGCTTACCTGACGGGGTGAGGATCGACATCGAGACTCTGTCGGCCGACTCCTGGCAGCTCAATGCGGGGCAACTGCACGTGTTTGGGCTCTGCCCTGACTGCTGCGCAACTACTCCGTAGCGCTTGGGTGGAGCCTGGTCACGTCACGGATCGTCCCGGATCCCTTGGAGCAGTCGACTGGCCGAGGCTGGCGTCGTCACGCGTCCAGTAGGCGCTTGCGGCAGGCCGGGCGGCGCTGCAGTGGTCACGATCTGAATGGTGACGGCACAGCCTCTTCAAGTCGCGGGGCCGATCACTCGCACTCAACGTGAGGGGTGCATTCACCCGGATTGACGGCGTTAATCGGGACAAGTGTACCCCTCAGGGTGCCGAGGCCGGATTCCGCTTGGAGGCGTCCGGGCCTCGGGGTCCGTTCGATGTTTCGCGGGAAAGAGGCTGCCGCGGACGTGTCCGGGGTAAGAGATGGCCGGGGCCGCGGGATGGATACCATCCCGCGGCCCCGGGGGTTCATTGGGTCCCAGCGAACGCCAGGGGTCGTTGGGCGTTGCCTAGGACACGGGCAGCGGCTTCATGGGCTGGATGGCCGAGTCGACCATGAAGGGCGCGACGGTCTTGTCGACCGGCACTTCGTCGAACGTGTACTTGCCGCCCTGCATGAGCCACTGGGCACCGCCCAGGCCCGGGCCGTACACGTTCTTGTGTTTGCGACCCGGACCCGCCTGCTTGAAGCCGGTCTCGGGATCGTCGGGCAGCAGCTCGGCCGTGAAGTCGATCGGGCCGATGATGCTGTCGAGCTTCATGGTGAGACCTGCCAGGAGTTGGCCGACGACTTCGAGAAACGCAACAACATGCAGCCGACCGCCCCCCTGCTGCACTACGCAGTCGGCCGGTCAGCGAGGACTTCCACGGGAAGGTGGGGTGCCACCACAGTTCTTTGAGCGGCCCATTGCCGATCTTACCGATGGCCTCCACCGACTGCGGGAAGAGGACGGCCCTGCCTATCTGGACTCCCTTCACCTGGGCCTCCAAGCCCTGTTGGAAGGCCTGCTTGATGAAGTTGGTGCAGTCCGGCGGAGCCATGTTCCCGGCGATGAGCTCGACCCCCGCTTTCTTGAAGGCGGTGATCTGGGCGGTGAAGTCCTCCTGCCCCGTCTGGAACCGGTCGCTGTCTGCCATGGTGTAGCCCTTCTTCCGCAGGAAGAGGGGGATCTGGTCGCCGAAGAAGTTGCCGTCGGCGGTGTTGTCCCGACGGAAATCCCGAGCTGAGCCGCGCAGGGCCGAATGCCCCGCTGACTCACTCGGTAGAGGCGGATGGCTTCCCGTCTGAACTCTGGCGTGTGGCCACGTTGACTCCCTTCTGGACCGTAATGGTCCATTTCTAAAGGGTCAACGGAATCGGGCCAAGACCAAGACCAACTTTTCGATGAACGAACGGCCTCCAAGTGGTCAACTTTTGGGTTATCGAACACATGAGGCCGCTCTTCGTTGTATTCACGTTCATTCACCTGTTTGGGTGCGGCTGGCCCGAACCTACAAGGAACGGGCCGGTGAGAAGATTGCGATCACTCGAAAGGTCTCCCCACCAATGACGTCGAAGTTGTGCATCACACCTTTGGGCACCCACAAGGCGTCGCCGGGTTCTAGGTTGTGCGTCTCATCACCCACTTCGGCTGTGGCTCGCCCAGAAATGACATAGAAGACGTGGTCCTCCTTTTCATGCACGTGATCTAATGCCCGACCGATCGCTGGTTCGAACTCACCGATGTAGAATTCGAGTTGAGTCCCCGGGCAAAGCATCGTATTGACCATCGGTACGAGCCGGTAACCTTCGTGGTTTGGAATCTCAGTCACCCATTGACTGTCCTTGGCGATTCGGCATAACCTGCCCGACACGTCCTTCCTCCTCTTTCCCACTGCTTCTCAGGGGCGTTAGAACCAGCGCTCATCCTCGAATCACGAGTGATTCATCCCGCGCATCCAGACCACTGTGCGGACTTGCGAGACGAAGCTCGTCGCCGAGCCCATACCGCTAGTGCGTCCCCAGTAACGCTGGCAAGGTCTCCGCCGCGGCATTCCGCCCCGCTATGATTCCGAAGGTCATGGCAGCAGAGCTCATGGTTCCAGACATGTATATCTTCGTATGAAGACCCCCGGTCAGCTCGCCGGCTGCATAAAGCCCAGGAATAACCTCGCCGAAATTGTCAATGACTTGCGCCCGGCCGTTTATCCTCAGCCCGCCCTTGAATGATGATGTGGATGTTATGCAGTGGACCGATAGGAACGGGGCAGCATCGATCTTCAGCAAGGCTCGCTTGTTTCCGAACTGGAACCGCCTCCCAAATGCTGTATCAAAGCCATGGACATCAATATCGCGGTTATATGAGTCGACAGTGCTCTTGAGGTTTGCTGGATCAATATTGAAATGCGTCGCCATGGCCTCGATCGTCGGGTGCTGATGCACTCGACAGTTCGCGAGCCAGTTCTGCGCTGCCGGCGCCAAGTCCGTCTTCATCAGTTCCGCAATCTTCTGGTCGTAGAGCGCCCAATAAGTGCCACCTGGTTGACTGACCCCTGCTCCTGTCATCATCCCGTAGTAACCAGCGGAGGCCGATTCCTCATAAAACCTCTCGCCGCGGCTATTGATGGCGATCCCGCCGTAGAAGAAAGGATAGATTGCAGGCGAATGCGTCTCAATGCAGATCGGCAGGGAAGGTGCGACTGCAATCCCGATATCCTTGGTTGCCGCCCCGACCGCCAAACCCATTCTAAGACCGTCGCCTCGGTGCCCCTCGGGCATCAGAGGCGGACAGTCGAGCATCTTGGGTGCGTACTCTGCGACCATGTCCGGGCTTCGTCCGAAGCTGCCGTTGGCAAGAATCACCGCCCGTCTCACTTTGAAATGGCGTTTTTCATTTGAGCTCGTCACCTCGATGCCGGAGACCCTTCCGCTTTCTGGATCCAAGAAGAGGCGAACTCCCCTATGTTGGAGAAGGATGTCCACTCCGGCTTTGCGAGCCCTCCGCTCCAGCGCGTCCATTATTCCCGGGCCCATGCCGATCATCCAACCCAGCTCTCGGTCTCTGGAATGGCCCGGGAAGTACTCGACGCCGGGGAAATTAGTTCCGACCTCCTTAAGTAGTCTGTAGGCATCGAGCTGATTGTCCGCATAAGCCCTAGCGATCTCCGGATCCGCCTCAGCGACGTTCATCAAATCTTGATAGAAGATTTCGGGTGAGTCCTCTATGCCGAGAGCTTTCTGCTCATCACTGCCTGCGATTGCATAGTCGCCGATGCCCAGGCGGAAGCTTCCGCCCAGAGCGTCTGTCGTCTCAAGCAATATCACGTCCGAACCAGCCTCGGCGGCGGCGATGGCGGCAGGAAGCCCGGACGCTCCCCCGCCTACGACTACCACATCCGTTTCCCTGTCCCAGAACAGCGGCGGCTTCATTAGTTGTCCTTTCAGTAGTTTGGGCAGTAACGCCCCAGCAAAAGCTCACTTGACTCCACATCTCGGAATGGCGTTGCCGGCGTCATCCCTTCTTGAATGCGGACATTGGCTTCATTTCGGCTTGAACAGGTATTTCCGGTCGGCCGAGGTTGTCCACGATAAGGATCTCAAACGGGTACTTCTCTCCTTTGACCCATTGACCACCAAGAATGGGTGTGAGGGTGCAGTTGGGGACAGGGTTCACCGTCTCATTCCGCGCCGTCCAGTCGAGCGGGCCACAGACGGTCTCGCTCATCTTTGTGGTCTTCAACGCCCCGACGATGGATTGCTTGCTTTCGATATCTGTTGTCCGCTTGAGAACATCGGCCGCCACCTCGAACAGGGCGTAATGCTCCAGCGGCTGCGACCATTGGTTTCCCGTGCGGGTTTCGTAGTCATCAGCCAATTGCTGGCAGGTTTCCCCCGTCAACGAGGACTTGTAGGGGAACACAGGAGACCACCATTGCTCCGCCGTCACTCCATAGCCGACCGGACCTATTGCCTCTGCGGTTTGTGGGAACAGCATTGCCTTCCCGCCGGTGGAAATCGTGGGGAAGAAGCTCTGCTGCGCGGACTGGGCTGTGAAGTTGACGAAGTCGGGAGGAATCACCACCCCCGCAACGATATCCACCGCTTCCTTCTTAAACTTGGAGATTATCGCCGTGAAATCTTCGTTGCCCACCTGGAATCTGCCGGGGTCTACGACTTTGAAGCCATGGGAACCGAAAAGGCCCGGCCAAAGAGCGGCGCCAGACAGCCCGTTCGGATCATTGGCCAATAGCAGACCGATTACGTTGTTCGTTGGCAGCTTCTTCCACATGTCGAGATACACGTCCATAATCGTCAGCTTCCCGACCTGACCCCAGAAGAACAGGTACGTCCATTCGAAACCGGTTGTCGGGTCCCCTTTCCGGTTGTCAAACCAAACGTCCCAGGGCGTGTCGGTAAAGATGGAAGGCATCCCGTTGGCCTCACACTGGTCCGCGGAGGGAATAGTGAGATCAGGGGTTGACGCGCACAAGACCAAATCCACCCTGTCGTTCAAGATCAGGTCCGCCGTCACCTGCGCTGAACGGTTGGAGTCTGATTGGCTGTCTTTCATTACGATAGTCAGCGGATGTTTCTTGCCGTCGCCGCACACCAATCCGTCCTTCACCGCTTCGTTCCAGCGATCGACGCAGTACTTATCGGTGATACCGAACGAGGCGAGCGAGCCAGTCAGTGCAGAAACAAATCCAAGCTTGATTTCCCGAGCGTTTTCCGGCTGTGCTGACACTGAGGTGGAAGTGCTCGTTCCCGCGACCATGGCCGGGGTGCTGGCGGGCGTGGTCGTCGCCGTCGTTTCTTCGCCGCAGGCCACGAGAATGCCGCCCAGACCCCCAGTTATCGCTATCGTGGCACCGGCTATTGCAGTCGATCGAAGGAATTCCCTCCGACTGCACGCGCCATTTCTCGCCTGTGCGCTGTCTGTCGCGTCACGGCTGATGTGGTGGTTCGTGTCAGGTGTTGTCGACATACCCCCTCCTTTGCTCTGCGGAGCTTCTCGGTCGCTCATATCGGGTGCCTGCTCTTCCCTTTTTTGCCTCGACTGGATGTGCTGACCACTTGCGACGCCTGGTTACCGATGGGATGAACAGCATGGCGTCTGCCGATTGTGTGTTCCTCTCCCCAACTCCGGCGAGCGCGTGTTGGGGGGCGGCCTGTTTCTCATTCCCATCCTGAAATGCTCACCCATGTTCTTCCGCGCCCAACCTACTCGCTGGCGTGATTGGCTGTTGAAGCCGGAACTCACGATCAACTCGCTCGGCTCTTACTTGTTGCTCCGGCACTGCTCGCCGGTCGAGTGTTGGGCGGAGGGGGATTCCTCATACCGATCCGGAAATGCTCTCCTGTTTCCTTTCGCTTCCAACGCACGCGCTGCATGATCGGTTGGATAAGCTGGATGGCCCCCCTCTCCCGTCTTGGGCACTCAGCGACACAGCAAGCGGAGTACCAGCACTCTTCCGGATAGAGCACGATCGGCGGCTTTCCTTTCTCGGGATTGGGCATGAGAATCCCCATCGTGCAGACCTCGACGCACCTGTTACATCCGTTGCATTCAGTGGGATCAAAGACGACCGGCTTATTGGGAGTCGGCATGTTGGGCTCCATAGAGGCCGGGACGTAAGCGTTCTTATCTTGCTCGACCATGAGCGTTCTCCTACGAATTGAACGGGCGGTAACGGGGATTGTGGGCCTCATAATTGGTTTCGAGATCTCCCCAATGGCGCATGGGAAGTTCGCCTATGCGGACAGAGTCGTCTTCCAGCCTCGTGGTCACCCATTTGTCCCATTCAACGGGGTTCACGCTGGGGAAGTCCAGTCTCAAGAAGTTCAGCCAACTATTGCTAGCCCGGCGGGCAAGAGAGGCGTGAAGGATCATCTCTCCGCAGGTGAGGACTGACATGGTCTCAAGCGCCCGCATCAGTTCGTGAGGATTTCTGGCGGACACGTTGGCGGCCTCCGCCTCTTTCAGTTCATCGAACCAACGAAGGCCCAGCGTCAAGAGTTCAGCGTTCTTGCTCTCCGCGCAATACTCCTGCATTACCCGAGCAATGCCTGCCTGGAGCTCCTTCCACTCCACGCCCGTCCTACGCTTGACCGGCGCATACACTCGCCGCATTTCGTTCCTGATCTGAGAATGATCAAGATGTGGCTCTCGCTGTTGGCGCGCGTATTCGGCCGCCATTCGCCCGGCGTACCGTCCGCTAGCGGCGGCATTCGAATGGTCTTCCGACGCGTATATCTGCTGGCCGCCGGCGAAAAGGCCTTCCAGATTAGTCCTTAGGCGCCAGTCCACGACGAGCCCGCCGCTGTTGAACCATGGCGCCCGCCACTGAGGCGGTCCAGAACCCATGAAGTCGGTTATGCACTGCAGCATGTCTTTGTCGGGGTCAAATCCCGCTGCCGTGTAGTTGCCGTAAACGGCGATGTCGGTCTTGCCGTCCTGACCGACGCTCATCCCGAAGATCACTCGTCGTTCGTGCTCAGGCATCGACGTGAGATCGCCCCAAAGCGGGGGGACGTATGTTCCATCAGCGATCTTCTTCTTGACGTCCGGGAACTTCATGGCGGGGCCCATGTACTTGTAGGCAGGGTGATCAGGGCTGACGACTGCCTGGTAGGCCTCCCCTGAGACGGCGCCGCCTCCCTCCAGAAAGAATTTTTGCCCCGGAGATGGGCGGTAACGGTCGCGGAGGTCAGTGATCACGCGGCCGTCTCTATCGACGTACGGGACTTCCTTCCCGTTCGAATCAACCACGGTGACGGCATGCCATTCGGCGAAAGGCCGCGCGTAGCCATCGTATGGATAATCAAAGGCGCCCGCATAAGGAACCGATCTTTCCATGAGCGTGAACTCAGCGCCGGCCCGCCAGGCCATTGCATGTCCATCGCCGAAATTCTGCATGAAGTTCGCGGACAACCCATTGAGCTCGGTCGAGAAAGACCACATCTGGTCCGGACGCGACAGGCAGAGCACCGTCGACTTGCCCTTCAGTGCGTAGAACTCACCCGTGCGGACGTTGAACCCTGTGGCACCCACCACTCTCGAACCCTGCTTCCCACCTTCGGTCAGCAGGCTGGTTACCATGACGCGGTTGAGAACCTTCACTCCCAGACGGAGACATTCTTTCTCGAGGGCGGGCTTCGCGCGCGTGCCCCAAAATCGGATTGTGTAGCGGTTTTGATAGTCGTAGCCAAACAGGAGTTTGCTGGCCGGGTCGCGGAAGTCCGCGCCTTCGAACTCCCCCTCAGAATCCCTGATCTTGACGCCCATCTGTTCAAGTTCCTGAAGGGCGTCCCATCCCTCTCGGCACTGTATGTATCGGTGGATGCCGCAGTTCCACCCGCCCTGGTTCTCAATAAGCGCTTCGGTCAGCTCCTCGGACGTCACACGGCATGCTGGGTTCTTGGTCGCATACTGCCAGTGGTCGCATCCGGATCCTCCCGCTCCACTCCTCCGCACATGAGCCTTATCAACGAGAAGAACCGCCATGCCCATCTTCGCCGCACTTATCGCCGCCCAGCAACCGGCAATCCCCCCGCCTATCACGAGTACGTCGGCCGAGACCTCGCTCTGCTCGCCGTACCTAATGGGATAGGGCCAGGGAATACGTCGGCTCTCATCCCTGGTCGTCATAGGCCCACTCCTTCGCTCGTCTAGTACTCAGAATGTCCGCACCGTGGACAAATCGTCCGCTCTGCAGTAAACTAAGACCACTGTACAATGCCAACACAGGCTCGTCAATCAGATTGCGTCTCATCCGGCGGCCGTTTAGCTGCCTCACGGTGAACGAAATGGGGAATGTGCTGTAATGTTGCTTGTGGCGCGGGCCAGAGCGCGAACTCGGAGGTGAACTACGGACGAACGAGGGTTTGAGTTGAGCATCGGGCCAATCTCGGCACCATCAGTCGATCAGACCCCGCATGTTCGCGCTCTCGCGCGGGGGCTACGGATTTTGGCCCTGTTCGACGTAGAGCATCAGGCTTGGACCGTGGAGGGGATCGTCAAGAACACAGGGCTTCCGCGGCCAACTGTATACCGCCTACTTGAAACGCTCGAAAAGGAGAGCTTCGTCCTGCTAGACAAGCCGAGTGGCACCTACCATCTCGGCTATGCGATGCTCGCCTCTCTCTACCTTGTCGACCACCACGAAGAACTCGTCACCTTCGCCAGGCCATATATCGAGAAACTCGCGGCCGAGACTGGTGAAACGGTTTGCTTATGGGTTGAAATCGGTGAGGCCGCCGTCCTTATTGACTCGATATGCACTTCCCGGCCATTCAGGCCGAACATACCAATCGGCCGCGCGTTTGTGGATGTCGCCAACTGCAATAGCAAGCTGTTTGTAGCCTACAAGCCGGAGGCGGAGATCCAGAGGATCCTAAGGCAGAGGTGCCATAAGTGGACCCCTCAGACGACCACCGACGTCGAAAGTCTCTTTCTCGAACTACAGCGTGCCAAGCAGGACGGCGTGGCGTATGACATGCAGGAGCGGTTCCCCGGGGTCTGCGCGGTTGGTGCTCCCATATTTGACCTGTATGACGATGTCGCCGCGGTCCTGTCTCTGCCCGCTCCCCCCGGTCGCTTCGGGCCAGATGAAATGGCGAGATATACGCAGGCGGTTCGTAATACTGCCGCGTCCATATCAGCGTTTCTCGGATATTCGGCCGGCTAGAAGGCCTCTTCTTCCTTCCTCGGATATGCATCGAGGCAGACGTGGCAGCGTGGTACACGTAGCGATCAGAGGGGGTTGGTAGTGACCAGCACGGTCAATCATCCGGACAAGCTTGTACACCTAGAAGAGGAACCGCCCAACTGGCAATGTGCCACTGGTTTAGACCTCGGCATGAACTTGATTTCGGCGGATTTCGACATCCTCATGGTGAACCAGGCGAGCGAGAGTTTTCAGGGGAGGTCCATCACTGAGCTCCTGGGCAAGAAGTGTTATCGAGAATTCGCCAAGCGGGAAGATGTCTGCCCCAACTGCCCAGGAGTCGTGGCCCTTAGGACGGGAAGGCCTTGCAGGGCTGAACTCGAAGGGATGCGGGATGATGGGACAAGGTACACGGTATCATGCCTTGTCCATCCTGTAGTGGGCCGGGATGCCGAAGCAATCGGTTTCATCGAGCTAGGGCAGGACATCACCGAGCGTAAGAGAGTTGAGCGGACTAACGAAGCGTTAGACGAGCTGCAGCACGGTCTCCTGTGTGTGTCGGAGCCTGACTGGACACTGCGCAAGGGACTTAGTGCCGCCTTATCTCTTGAGGGCATTCAGTGGGGGTTGGCTTTCCGAGTCCAAGAGGCAACCACGATGCACCACTTGGTGGCGCGACGCGGTTTGTCTCGTGACCTCGCGGATGCCCTTGCACGGACTAGACTTGATCCAGGCTGCATCAAACTTTCGCCCTCCCCGGCTGGCGCAACCGAAGCACCCGGACCTGGCCCCCTTCGGGCTGTCAATACGGCATATGTTGTTCCCGTTCGTTTGAGCGGCCAAATCGTGGGCAAACTGGTTGTAGGGCTACTCGTCCAAGGGCGGACTCCGGATACGACAACTATTGCGCTGAAGGGTATAGCACTGTCGGTCGGAGATGCTCTCGCGCGAATCAGGCTGGAGGAGTCGCGTCGAAACGCGGGGGCCGAGCTGAGCGCGTTGATCGCGGCTCTACCGCTTGCCGTTTGGGTGACAGATTCCCGAGGGATGGTAACCGAGTGGAATCGGATGGCAGAACTGAAGCGCCCCGGGTTCCACGTCGGCTCGTTCAATCGTTTGCCACGACTAGAGTGGCGAGTTGCTGATTGTAGCGCTCGAGCATTTCAAGGGGCGCCAGCCGCCTGATCCGGCCTTCCTCGACGACTCTGAGCGAGCGGTGCTTGCGCCGGGCGTTATACCACCCGATGTAGGTGACGAGGGCAAGTTCCAGATCGAGCCTGGTCCTCCAGATGAAGCGCTTGGTCAGTTCGCGCTTGAGCGTGCTCATGATGCTTTCCGCCATGGCGTTATCGAGCGCCGTTCCTGTCCTTCCCCGGCTGGGGGCGATGCCGGCGCGTTTCAAGCGCTCGGTGTACTCATATGACGTGTATTGGCTCCCGTTGTCGGAGTGTGCCACCGTATCTTGGTTTCTGTCTTTCCGGGCGGCGATGGCCATCTCGAGAGCATCAGTGACCAGACTCTGGCGCATGTGGGTCGCCACCTGCCAGCCCACGATGCGGCGGGTGTGGACATCAAGGACGACCGCAAGATAGCTCCAGCCTTCCCAGGTGCGGATGTAGGTGAAGTCCGAAAGCCAGACGGCATCGGGACGATCCGCGGTGAAGTCGCGACGCACGAGATCATCGGCAGCGACCGGGTTGGGGCCGGGCAAAGTGGTGCGCTTCACCTTGCCGTTTGAGGCGCCTTGAATGCCGCTCCTGCGCATGAGCCTCTCCACGGTGCAGCGGGCCACGCTCGTGCCCTGGTCTCGGAGTTCGTCCCAGACCTTGAGCTGACCATAGACGCCGCCCGAGGCAGCATGCACGCGCTTGATGGCCGCAAGCAGATACGCATCACGCCGGGCTCTTTTCGAGGGTGGTCGGGTTCTTCGCGCCCGATAGGCGCTGGCTGACACCTCGATCTCCCGGCATATCGGCTCGACCCCGAAGCGCGCGCGATGCGCATCGATGAACCTGCTCACTTCGGACGGGGCTGGTCGAGTTCGCGGGCGAAAAACACGCTCGCCGCTTTCAAGATCTCGTTGGAACGGCGCAAGTCACGGACTTCACGGCGAAGGGCAGCCAGCTCTTCACGTTCGGCGGTCGTTAGGCAATCGGTGCGGGTGCCGGCATCAGCCTCGTCTCGCTGCATCCAGGTGCGCAGGCTGTCGGGGTGGACGCCCAGATCATGGGCAATGGCGCTCACCGGCCGGTCTGATTCCCGGGCGAGACGCACCGCCCGTTCTCGGAACTCAGGTGAATACTTGGAAGCTCTCATGGGTCACGGACTCCTTCCTCTGAGATTCTAGAATCCCAGAAACGGAGCCTCCGTCAAACCCGGGGCGCTTCACCGAAGGTCCCACCAGTCCATTCTTTGTCTATTTCGTGTTTGCTCTCGTCGTTGCCACTCTCCGCTGGGGATCTCGGGGAACCGTGGCGACGGCAGCCGGGGCACTGCTCGCTTTCCTCGCGCTCGGCTTCTTGACTGAGCGGAGGCTCGAGGACCCTGAGTTTCAACTCAGCCGCTTCATCATCCGAGCAGTCTACCTGGGTATCGTCACCGTTCTTCTCACCCAGTTTGAGCGATTTGAGCAAGCAGTTCGCACTGAGCTGGAACGACTTGCCGGGTGGCGGCGACCATCTCCAACGGATCTCGAAGAGCTGCTCAAGTCCTCCCTGCCCGAAGCCGCAGAGATAATTGGCGCTCGTCGCGCGCTTCTCATCTGGGACGAGCCCGAAGAGCCATCACGTTTTGTTGCCTACGCCGCTTCCTCGCGCGTGGAGCTCCGTCGTGAGTCACCTGACGCCTACGGCACCCTTGTCCCTCCCGCTCTTGCTGATGCCGCCTTCATTTCCTTCTCGAAGCCCGGAATCGTGGTCCTAGAGAAGGACGGAAAGATGCGGTCTGCGTCAGGCGGAGGGATCGACCCCGACCTCCGTTCGGCCTTCTTGATCACCGATTTCGTATCTGTGCCTCTCTCAGGCACAGAGATACGCGGCCGGCTGTTCTTCCTCGAACACCCCGCTGCCGTGAGCGATTCTCTCTTCCTGGCCGAGATCATCGGGAGCGAGCTTCTGGCTCGTATGGAAGGTGTCAGGCTACTCACCGACCTTCAGAACGCTGCCGCCCTTGATCAACGAATGCGTACCGCCGCAGATCTCCACGATGGGCTCCTGCAGTCCTTGACGGCCGCAGGCCTGGAACTGGCGACCATCTCGCGCGGGCTCCCACAAGAACTGGAGTACGCGCGGGAGAGACTCAGCCAGGTGCAAGACTTGAACGCCGAGGAGCGACGTGATCTTCGGGCGCTGATCGATGAAATGAGGCCAGGCGAGGTTCAGACTCGTGCGTTTGATCTGCCAAGCCGCCTGGCCGATCTTCCAGCGTTGTTGCACCAGCAGTGGGGCCTCGAGGTGGGAATCGAGGCAGAGCCAGAGGCTCTCCGGCGCTGCACTCTGTCCGGCGACGATCTCGCGAGGCAAGTCTACCTTCTCGCCCACGAAGCCCTGGTGAACGTGGGCCGCCATGCCCAAGCTTCCTTTGCGGAGGTTGTGCTCTCCGCGCGTAGCAAGGACCTGTATCTCTGCATCCAGGACAACGGCCAGGGCTTTCCGGTGCACGGGCGTTACAGCTTGGAGGCTCTTGAAGCGCTGGGTGTCGAACCGGTAGCGCTGAGTCGTCGAGTGCGTCGCCTGGGTGGAGAGTTGTCGCTCGATTCAGGCCCCACGGGCAGTCGCATTGAGATCAGACTCCCGAAGGTTCTGGCCTAGATGACTATCCGACTTGTGCTGGCCGATGATCACCCCCTGGTCCTTCAGGCACTCGACGGTTTGTTTGCCACCGAGGACGATATGGAGGTCGTCGCACTGTGCCGAGACGGCGAAAGTGCACTTGAGGCGGTGCGACGGTTATCCCCGGACGTCCTCCTGCTCGACTTGAGCATGCCCAAGCGGGATGGCATAACGGTGCTTAGGAGTCTGCAGGCAGAAGGGCTTTCCACTCAGGTCGTGGTCTTCACTGGCAACATGGACGAGAGAAGAGCGCTTGAGTGTATGCGCCTGGGCGTATCTGGCATTGTTCTAAAGGAGTCACCCCCCGAGCTGCTCCTGCAGGCCGTAAGACGAGTCGCCTCAGGCGAGCTGTGGTTGGAGAAGCGTTCCCACGGCCAAGCATTGGCACTGTTGCTCCGCCAGGAAGACGCCAACCGTCACCTCGCTCGGTTGCTTACTCCCAGGGAATTCGAGATCCTTCTCTTGGCTGCTCAGGGGCGGCGCAACAAGGAGATCGCCCAGGAACTAGCGGTCACGGAAGGCACAGTGAAGATGCACCTGCATCATGTTTTCGAGAAGCTTGGCTTACGAGGGCGCTCGGATCTCATACGATATGCGCATCAGAACGCGCTTGTCTGAGCCGACCGACGGCCGGGCCTCTTTATCCAAGGATATACACAACCTCGCCTTCGGGCGAATTGCCGACCCGCTCTCGCTCAACTAGTCTTACAGACCGTAGCGTTGGGTCTCTGGACATGAGCACGCGACGTAGACGGTAACGCCCGAATCCCGCAGAGCAACCCTCAGGAGTAGGGGTGCTCAGGGGAGGTGTACGTGGGTCTCAGCAGTCCACTTTCGCACCACTTCTTCACGGTAGCGGTCAGATACGGCGAACCGCGCATGAGCGATCGCGGACCGGTTGACCATATCGCAAGGTTCCTGGAGGGCCTGCCGTATGTCACCGCCGCGGAGGTGGGATGTGGCACCGGGCGCTACACGCTGGAGCTTATGGGCCGGCTGGGAAGGAAGCTCTTCGTCCATTTCATCGATTCGAGCGAGGGCATGCGGGAGCAACTCCGCCTTGATCCGGAGTTGTCTGGGATCAGCGGATTCGACGTTCTCCAAGCACAGGCCGAGAATCTACCCCTTCCCGACCAAAGCCTTCATTGCATGCTCGCCCTCAATGCTAACCCTCATTTCGATCTGACGAGGTTCTTCCCAGAAGCAGTAAGAACCCTTCGCCTGGGAGGCCTACTGTTCATCTACACCAGATTCCGTAATCAGAACGAGCGGTCAATCTGGAATCAGCACTTCCCCGGTTTCGCAACAATGGAGAAGCGACTCTACGACGAACAGCAGTTGACTCGGAGGATCGAGTTGGGGCGGGTTCTATACGTGCGCGACATCACCCACTTCACCTTCCAGCGCGAGGCAACCCTTGACTCTCTCATCCAAGCGATGAGAGGCCGACACTACTCGACCTTCTGCCCATGCGATCCGGACGACCTGGAAGGGGCGATAGATGGACTTGAGGCCAACCTCAAGGCGAGGTTCGGCGGCTGTGAGGTCTTCCAATGGGTAGACGAGAACGTGATGATCACCGTTGAGAGAGCATAGCCGGCCGAGGACTGCGAGGGGTCCACTACCCTGAATGGCCCATCGGAGCGGCAGTATCCGCTAGGATCATCACTCCTAGATCTACCTCGCGCTCGCGGCTCCGATGCTAGTATCGCTTCTCTACCTGGCCTCCGCGGGAGTCTGCTTCTGCGCTGGAGCGAGGACAGCAAGGACGCTAGGCCGAATCCTTCCAGGCTCGTCCAGGAGATGAACTGGAGTTGGAGTTGGTCTTGGCGTTCTGCCTGATCGGCAGGGAGCGTTTTCGGTGATCGATCCGGGGCGGATTACGCAGCATCCCCGCGGACTCGGGTCGAAACCAAGACCACCAGCTTCCCCACAGAGAACGCTAAGAAGTGCTGCAAACGGCCACCGGCCCCGGACCTGCTCGTTGCGCTGAAAGCAGGCTGAGTCGCCGGCCGATCACGAATCCGCTTCCCCGCTTCTTGTCAGCAGCTCCTCGGCTGCACGAAGCCCACTCTTCGTCCCCAGAAGGAGCAGGGCGTCACGGGCCTCGATGATCGTATCCGCATGCGGGATCATGAACTCGTCTTCGCGCCTGATGAGCACGATGAGGGTGCCCTGCGTCAGTGTGAGCTCAGCGACTCGCGACCCAACGGCGGCGGCGTCAGTGGAGATGTCGATCTCGAGCGTCTCACCATGAAGGCTGGGCGTCCGGTCGAACTCGAGCGGATAGCGTGGCCTGGTATCCAGTGGTCCGGCCACCTTGAGCTTTCGAGCCAGGGGCATCAACGTCCGGCCCTGGAAGAGCACTGAAGTGATTACGACGAAGAAGACGACATTGAACAGCCGATCGGAATTCGGGATCCCGGCCAAGAAGGGGAAGGTGGCGAGCACGATCGGCACCGCGCCTCGCAACCCCGCCCAGGAAGTAAGTGACCGCTCGGCGAGGGAGAACCTGCTGCGAAAGAGACAGATGAGGACTGATAACGGGCGGGCCACAAGCATGAGGAACGCGCTGGCGAGGAGTGCCAAGACGGCAATCTCAGGCAGTTGAGACGGGAACACCAGTAACCCCAGAACCAGGAACATCAGGATCTGCATCAACCAGGCGACTCCGTCATGGAATCGGAGCAGAGTGCGCTTGTTGGTGACGTCCTTGCTACCGACCACCACTCCGCACACGTAGACGGTCAGGAACCCGTTTCCCTGCAGCAGCTCGCTCAGCCCGTAGGCGACCAGCACGATGCTGAGGCTGAGCACGGGGCGCAAGCCCTCATATTCCAGAGTGAACCGGGAGAGGAGCCAAACAGCGGCGAACCCAGCAGCCAAGCCGACGAGCAAGCCTAGCGGCATACTGATCGCGAAGGACGAGATAAGTGACCACCACGAGGTCGTCTCTCCACTCACAACACCGACCAGGAATACTGTGAGGAAGAAGGCCATGGGGTCGTTGCTGCCCGACTCCAGCTCCAGGAGGGGCCTGAGTCGACCCTTGAGGCTGACCTTGCGCGAGCGTAGGAGGGCAAAGACAGCGGCTGCGTCGGTACTCGACACTATGGCTCCTAATAGGAGACCCTCTTGCCAGGAGAAGCCGAGCACTTGCCAGGCGAAGACTCCCACCAGGCCGGCCGTGACCGCTACTCCTACAGTGGCAAGGGTGATGCCTCGTCCCAGAACGGGGCGGACGCTCCGCCAGTTGGTATCCAGACCTCCGGAAAAGAGGATGAAGCAAAGGGCGAACGTCCCGACGAGGTTGGCCAGAGCCGGATTGTCGAACTCGATGCCTCCTGGTCCGTCCGAGCCGGCGAGCATGCCGATCCCCAAGAAGACGAGTAGGGCCGGCACACCGACTCGCTCCGAGATCTTGCTGCCCAGGATGCACAGGAGGATCAGGCCTCCTGACACGAGGACGATGAGGTAGGGCGATGCAGCTAGGTCCAGGGCGTCGTCACCTCACTCCATGGGCTAGGTGTGGCGATCCTATGTCAAGGATACCTGGCCTCTGGGCTCCCTGGGGCCTCGGGGTCGGTGAACCTTCAAGCGAGCAGCGGGTCCGCGTCCAGGTCGCAGACCTGCAAAGTCCGCCGCGGCCTCATCCCCGGCTTGTCCACCGGGAGCGAGGGAGCTTGTGCAAGTAGGCCTGTATGCGAGCTTCACTGGATAGCGGCGGCAGCCGAGAAACGCATCGAGCGCGGCGGATATGCCAATGCTCTACCGGCCTTCCCATTTGAACAAGTTGACAGCGCCTTCTGCTATGAAGGCCACGTAACCGGCCGATGCGGCGATCGCTGGCGATAGATAGGGCACATCGGTCGGCGTTCCGAGCACCTGTTCGTAGCCACCGGTGAGACCACGCGCGACGATTTCATATCCGCCAGCAGTCTCGGGCATCCGGTAGTAGGCGACGAAGGTGGGGGCTGCGCTGGCGTAGTCCCCCTGCGGATCGATCTCTCGCACCTGCCCGGTAGCCAGATCTTTGGCCTTGAGACCGTCCTCGCGGTAGACGAGGGTGTCGCCTCCGATGGAAGGACGCCAAGCCCCAGGCCCCACGCTCGAGGGCTGAAGCGTGTCTAGATCCATCACCTGGGTGCCGAGAGCAAGGCCGCCGGCTGCCCGCCCTTGCTCCCAGGCGAGATGGGTGTCCGAAAGACTGTAGGTGAAGAAGGAGTCTCCGGCCACCGCGGCCACAACCGACGGCGCGAGCTCGACCGGTTCGCCTTGGGGCGCTCCCTGGGCGTTGACTTTGACGCCGAGAATAGGCATTCGCCAATACTCGTCGGGAAGATCCTCTGAAGGGGTGCCTTCCGTCCACGTGATCCACGGCCCGGCCACCTGCGGATGGTTGACGCCCTGCCTGTCTGCGGCGACCTCGACCTTGGGGCCATCAGGGAGAAGATAGGCGTAGATATGCTGCTCGGTGCTGGTACTGCTTTCCTCCTCGAAGCTGCCTTCCCACCACACGGCTAGAAGACCGTCGATATCCACCTGGAATACGTCCGTGCCGGAGACCGGGAGCTCGATCAACTCATCTCGGTCGAAAAGATAGGCCCACAGCGTGGCACCGGTAGCCGGCCGGGCCGCGATGAGAAGCGCCTCGTCAGAAACGCTGACCGCGTGTGCCTGCGTGGGGGAATCGGGCACCTCCTCCTCGATCCAGGAGCCCCCTGAATCGCCGGGGGCCCCCGCGGACAGAGGTAAGGTGGTCGAAGGCTCTGAAGTGGTGACGGGAGCAGCGACCGAGGATGACGTCTCCATACCCTCGGAGGGACCCCCCGGACTCATGCTGCCGTCGGTGATAACGACAACGCTCTCGTCGTTACCCAGCCGCTCGGCGAGCGCGTTTAGGCCGAAGCCCAGCGCCACGAGCAGAACCCCGGCGACAGCGACGGTACCCACGAGTTTCGCCGCTCTGGCTGGCCTCCTTGCGTGGGCAGATGCGGCCTTTCGTGCTGATGCTCGCCTCTTTCCCGCCGGAAGCAGCGCCTTGATGGACTCTTGTCTGTCTCCCTGATGCAAGGCCTCCCACATTCCCGCCTCTTCCACCTCCGGAGCCAAACGGTGGAGGCCGTCTCTCAATTCCCGTTCGTTCATGAGTCCACCTCGAGTCTCTTACGAAGTACTTCTCGTGCGCGATGGAGATGCTGGTTGACCGATCCCTCCGATATCTCCATCACCCGGGCGACGTCCGCGGTAGAGAGATCGGCGAAATAGAAGAGGACAACTGCCGTACGCTGCTTGAGTGGGAGGTCGCGAAGTGCGCCTCTCAGGGCGAGATCGCCCGGATCGAGTGCCTGCGACATGTGCTGCGCTTGGTGCTCCAAGCGCAGAAGAGCTTGTGCCCGACGGATGAGCGACCGGCGATGGTCGAGGAGCCTGTTGAGGGCCACGCGCCGCACCCAGGAGACGGGGTCATCGTAGCCGGCTATCTTGTCCCACCGGCGTTCCAATTCGAGAAAGGCGTCCCCCACGACTTCCGCGGCCAGATCTTTGTCGCCTTTCGCGATGAGGGCGAGCGATTGCACCAGCGTGCGGTAGTGTGTCCGGAAGAGGGCCTCAGGGGAAGAGATGCCGTCCCGCGAGAAGCTCGCCATATCCCCACTGGGGCTCACGGATTCCAGCCTCCTGTCCTCCACCCGACCACCTCGTCTCTCTGCCTGTAGTTGTGCATCCATATCTCCTAACACGTCGCCCCGGGTCGCGAGCTTGACACGGGTGCATACGGCGTCGAGAAGAATATCCTCTGTGAGACCCTCCCCGAGCACGCTAAGGAGACAGTCCGGCCCCCTGAACGAGTACCGCCTGGCGTGCTAGGGCCAGATGACCGGGGGCCACAACACTCGCCAACGAAGGGCGGGCAGGACTCAAGTCGAATCCGCGAAGCTTCCTTCCGCTTCTCGCATCAGCCCCTCAAAGACCGTGGCCGGCCTCACCCCTCGTCAGCGCACTGAGCTCGTTGAGGCCCTGAAGAAGTAGTCAGCTCTTCGCACGGTATCTGCATCGAGCTCCGGGGCAGTTAGAAGCATGACCTCGAACCCAGGCGTTCAGGCGTTGTTCAGGTGGGCGGTGGGAAGATACGGCTATGGCATTGCTCTAACCCCCTCCCTGAGCTTCTGCCCCTTGCATGTTTGATGGCTCTCTAGCCCCGTTAAGGCTAGAGAGCCATCAGGCTATGACGGACCACCCCATCCAGCGCATTATCAGGCACTGGCTCCGCCGCGCGACTCTCTAGCTTTCCCTTGCCTTCGTCCGACGGCCTCCCCCTCTGCTAGCATGCGAACCTGCGCCAATCACCGAGGGAGGCCGGTGTCTTCAAGGTAGAAGCGAGTGGACAGGAGTCTTGTGAGCTCCCGCCCAACAGCAGCTTTGTTCTCGTGCGGGTTCCCATTCGCATCGAAGGCGAGGACCCGAGAAGCGAAGCCATCTTCCACTACAGCATCGGCTAATTTCGCGGCCGGGATACCACCCTCCCCGTGCGAGCCAGTGCCGATACCATCCTTCGCTTCCGCATCCCCTTAGGGCTCTTTCGTTCTCGGGAGCGCCTCATCATCACCATCCTTGCCCGGGCGCCCGGCGGAGAAGAGAGCGTCCTTTGGCTCAAGCGCTGGGAGGCCGCCTGGCACGGCAAAGATCCGTCTCTAGAGCCGGTGGCCGAGTAGGCCGCGAGCACCGGTATTCGGCCATTTCCGGGGCTTCGACCCGCAGGTGGATTACGTCACGTGAGCATGGGCTGAAATCACAGGCGCTCTCTGGACGGAGCGTTCTCTCATCTGATAAGCAGAAAGGCCCGCACATTGGAGCGTTTCTTGCGAATCGGCCGTGACGGGCTCGAACCATCGACCCTCGGATTGCAGATCTGATGGACTGACACAAACCACAGATGGGCAGTCCGATGATGAGGCAGCCATTGCTGCGGCTAGCGGCTAGGTGTGGTCGCCCAAGCAAGCTCGGGTTCTGCCCAGTGAAGTCTTGGACATTGGCTGGTCAAATGCGTCCGATATCCGAACCAGCTGTCCTTGCGCGATCTCGGTCACGTCGTGGAGACCGCGACCGCACGTGTCCCTTATGGCTTGGTCAAGGGGTGAACCCATGCCATCAATGAACCTAGCGGCATCTCGTAAGCCGTAGTGACCCAACAGGTTCCTGAGTCTTCGGGCGCGCAGGAGAAACTCAGAATCGGGTTCGCGAAGCAGATCTCGCAGATGCGCCGTCGGATCCTGCTCGCGGGTACCGCCAGCCAACTTCACGAGACAGTCAACCGCCGCTGTCGCGTGGTAGGCGGTCAGGAACCTGGCTCGCAGAAGAAGTATGGAGTCGGCCGCCAGCAAACGCGCTAGCACGCGCTCAACATAGTTCACTTGGGTAGCGACAAAGAGCGCCGCAACCGCGAGCTGGGGCTGAGGCAAACCAAGGCGACGCTCGACCGCCGGATATACGCGATCAGCGAAATGATCAGAGTGCGTTAGTTCAATGTCAACCGTAGCGAGGTTCCTCGGATCAGGCCGCACCAGTTGCCCTGACGCCTCGAAGAATGCGCCGACCTGGCCAACGTAACTGCCTGCAGCGTGGGAAAAGGATTGTGCGAACGTCAGGAGTTCGGTATTCATGGACGCTGGCTTCAAAGCAGCCAAACGCTCCTTGGTCAGGCCCATCGTGAGAAGTGCGGTGTGAGTGGTGACCACGGGCTGACCATCGCTCCAGTAGATACCCAAGTCTGGCTGCAGCGACCTCGCGATCCAGCCAAGAGACCCACGATGATCGTGATTGAACCAGCTGGAACTCTGTGCCTGCGCCAACTCGAAGGTATCGATCAACCCGTCAAGTCCACCGCGACTGTCGTCGAAGAGCTTCACCCTCGCTCGCAGCTTCGTGACGGCGTCCGCATATACATCGAATAGAGGTGCGGACAATGGTGAGTCCGATGGATTGCTCGCGAGAGCGGCCATATACTTGAAGCTCTCTCCTGCAAACCAGGCGACGAATGGCGGCAATCCCAGCCCAACAGCGGGCGACATCTCCCCCAACTGCAGACGGAGTATCAATCGTACGAAGTCCTCGCAGTCCGCGGCGATCAGTGCCAGCTCTGTAGTGACCACAGGCTCAGATGCTCTCACTTGTGTTCGACCTCCGTATTCGGCGAGATCCAACGCGGCTAGCGTTGTGCCCATCAGCATGGGCCGGCGCGTACACTTCAGTCTAGCTCGGTGATTCTCGCCGAATGCGCCTGCTGTTCAGTGGGCTCCTGATACGGGTGGGCGTGCCTCGGATTGTAGGTCCGGTGGAAGAAGCTGGAGGATATGCAATGCGCACGCGCTCGGGTGGGCGAACTGGTTCAACCATCGCCGCCGCTCGGGCCCATCCGCTACATATCGCCAACTTAACGGGAAAACATGTTCTATCGCGAGCAGGTCCCGGCTGAAGGCGCCGGACTCAAGCAGCTGAGCATCCGCTGAAGCTGGGGCGGTTCAAGGCGTGGTCTCGGGGCGGAAAGGCACGTGCAGGTAGCACTGGCCGTCCACCGTGTCTGAGAGCGCCAACCCCATTACAGCGTAGAGGTCCTCGATGCTCTTCGCCAGAGGGTCATACACTCTGAGACTTGACCATCCATCGGGGTAGGACAACAGCATTGCGTGAAGTGCTGAACGCATGCTCGCCCATGTGGGCTCGAAATAGGACCCCCTGAGCCGTTCCTCGGCGACGGGAGAGAGTTCGCTCAACCCTCGTTTCGTGCCCTCCATGCAGCCGAGGATCTCTGCGGCAGCTTTGAGAAGGTCCTGGCTGTGGCAGACCAATCCGGCGAGCAAGCGTGGGAGATCGCCGTGATAGCGGTAGTCAAGGACCTCGCGATCAACGGCGGCCTTGGTCCGATCGATCGCGTCCGCGAATCTCTGGTCCGTCGCGGCCACTATAGTTTCGGTCAACGTCGAGTAGCTGAAGACGTCGGCTGCAAACTCCTGCCAGCATATGTCCGCGAGCGGCCGGATGTAGGCTTCCTTACCAGAGTAACTTGGCTGTACCGCAAGTCCACCAAAGGCGTCGAGTCTCTTGTTGTTGTCGTGCACGTGGCCCAGTTCATGGTGCAGTACGTGGAGCGCGAGTTGATACTCCTGGGTCTTGCACTGCTCGGGGCCGTCGGCCACGAGCAGTGCGGCGATGGCCGCGTTGAGAGCAGGTACGATCTCCCACCCGTTCGAGTCGGGCAATACAAGAACCTTGGCGACAGCAAAGGCATACTGTTCGTTCGTGTGCGTATCGGCGGCAGAGCGGCCATCACCATAGAGTTCAGCGAGTTCGCCACCAAAATCCGCAGCGACGACAATCCTTCGCACACGGCGAAGATCCAGACTGTCGAGCTCTTCCAAGGCTTGCACCGTCATGTTCAGGGCGCGGCCCACCGCCGCGGCGGCCTCCTCTGGTAGCCCTCGTACCTCAACCACTGCGCCAGGATCCAACTCCTTCGCCTCCCCGACTGTTGCGGACTGTAAGGGCACCGGGCCAACCCGATATCTTCGGTTCCACCGTCGAGACAGCTCGCAAGTGGCGCATCGCATTGAATGGGGCTTGGTTGGAGGCGCGCTCCTCCACGCTAGTCCCGCCCGACGATCGTCATCTGGATACCTAGGCCTTGGATCCCGACGGCTTGTTGTCCCGCCTGGCATCGACCAGGAAGATATTGCTGTCCGCCAACATTCCCAGCTCCTCGAGAATGTTGTTGACTCGCGCCAGTTGCTGCTCCGAGAAGAAGATGATCACCTTATAGCCGGCCTCGGCGTCGCTCGCGGCTTGATAGATCTCGAGCTGCCTCTGCAAGTTCTTCTTCAGGTGAGAGTTGCCAGCCAGCTTGAATTCGACAAGGGTCTTATCCTTGGAGCCCCGGGAGATCTTGAAGTCGGCCGGCCCTCTTCCGTCGTTCGCTTCCCGAGATACGTCCGAAAGTGTTCCAGACCAGACCAGGCGGAACATGATCTGAACGTCCTGCTCACGCTCTATCGCTTGACCTTTTCGGTCGTAGAAGAGGGCGTGCCCGCCCTTGTTCTCAATGACATCCTTCAGGAACTCGATCTTCTGTCGAGTCTCCTCCTTCGTATTTCCTGGTACACCGTAGAACAGCGTTTCTCGACCAAGTAGTTCAGCGATCTCACCGAATTGCTGGACGTAGAGGTGCTCGGACTCGGAGACCCTTTGGCCGCTGACCGATGTCGCCTGGTCTCCATCGTCCTCCTTAAGCCGAATGTAGAAGTCGATCAGCTGGGGGAACCGCACGAGGGTCGAGCGTGCGGCCGCAGACCTATCCTCGGACGACGGCTTCCTGTCTTTTGGCATCTGCGCGTACAAGTACGCATTTATCTCGGCCCGAAGCTGATCGTTGTCGACGGCAAGGGGTATCTCATCGAAGCGCCGGACCATGTCCGCGTGGCTGATCCATGTGTCATCTCTGGTCAGCAGATCCTTTGGAGTGAGAATGACGAAGTCCCCGCGGTACGAGGGAAGGTCGTAGAGCTTTGACATCCATTTTTCGGTCCTGTAGCTGAACATAGCCCGGCCGACCGGCCGGCGCTGGCGAAGCGAACGAGGCACGCACTGCTGAGCAAACTCCTGGGTGAAGTCGAGGAGGTAGTCCTTGATCAGGTTGGTGGTGAAATCACTGATCATGTCCTTGCCCACGCCCGAGCTAATCAGGCAAAGCTTCTCGAGGTGATGGCCCCTGGTCACTGTCTCGCTCCCAAAATCCCGAAAGACATTCACCAGATTGGCGTTCAGGGTCCGGGCGAACTTTCTGCCCAGACCATGGCCATCGTTGTTGGTCCGGCTGAATCCTAACCAGTTCTGCTTGACCTCCTGGAACAGATACCAGGCCTTGAGCGCACCTTCCCCGATGCCCCCTCCCTCCGACTTGCGCCGTAAGAACCGGAGGTAATTGATGATCTCCTCGTGGAGTCTCTGGTAGTCAGGGTCCTCACTGTTAAAGAGCAGGAAAGGGTCGATGAACAACGGGAGGTCGGTCACGAGCGAAATGTCGAACGCGCCGTAGTCGTCGAGTTCCTGCGCGGTCACACCGAAATAGTCGGAAAAGTAGATATCAGGCCGACAACTAGCTTGTGCTTTCACGACCGCTCACCGCCCCGAAATGTTTGAAACAAGGCGCAACCGAACCGTCTCTCAACGTAGCGCGAAAGGCCGCACTGTGGAAGGGATTCGGAGGTCGCGGATTATCCGCCGAGCTGAAACCACACGATTGGCACGAATCGTGGCGAAATGCGGCCCCGCACTTGACGTCCTTCGGACGCGGCTGGTGACCCCGGAGGTAGACGCCGCATGTGATGTTATCGGCCAGGCTGCCTGCTAACGTGGGATACACGGCTCCTGGGCCAATCTGAGAAGCCGGGTTACGCCAGAAGAAGGTGAGCACGCTGGGAGGATATGCGCATGGACTATGGCCTTGCTGCTCTCGCCGGACGTCATGAAGTCTTCGTTTCAATCCAGGTCGATGAATTCCGAACTCTCAAGAGCGCACGCTCAAGCCTGCTTGAGTGCTTGTACATCGAGGAGAAGTACGAAGTGCTCATCGAGAACTACCTGGAGTTTGAGACCGCTGGTCTTGATTTCGCCGCCAGAAGCATGGTGTTCGGACCGGGGAATTGGGATTACTACTCGCTTCATCTAGCGCGGAGCGTCTTGGACAGGCGGCTAGCGAATCTGCTGTCCGCCGGCCGAATGTACGAGGATCACATGAGTCAGCACGTCCATAGAGCTCTGCCGGACGAGCAGGCAAAGCTCAAGGACCTGTTTGTTGAGGCACACGACACACGGTTCGGCTTCCGGTGCATGCAGGCACTAAGAAACCACGTTCAACACAGCGGCCTGCCGGTACATCGAGTCAGCGCAAACAGCAATCGGACGAGCCTGGAAGACACAGCAATGCTTCGCTTCGGATTCACACCCTATCTTGAGGCAAAGTATCTGAGGTCGAACCCGAAGTTCAACAAGAGAGTGCTGCAAGAAATCGAAGAGCGAGGCGGCAAGCTCGACTTGAAGGGGCTAGTACGAGAGTACATCGAGGGGATTTCTTTCGTGCATTCTCGGATCCGAAGCATGCTACAAGATAGATCCCTGGGATGGGAGTCGGTGCTCGCTCGCGCTCTTTCCCGGCTGAGTGACGCGTCCGGGGACAGCAGCGACCTTTGGCTAGTCCGGGCGGTGTCGCTAAACGACGGTCAGCAAACTGACGAATTCGAAGTCTTTACCGAGCTCATCGAGCGTCGGAAGCACCTTCAGAACAAGAATGAGGCTCCACAGAACCTAACCAGACGATTCGCGACCAACGAAGTGCATCCCGCAGAACAGTGAATCCCGGGTTCATGGAGGACTCAGCTGCTCGAGGCTCGCCTCTTCAGACCGCGCCTCCCCTCTTTGATGGAGGGCCCCCGTTCTTCACTATCAGGTCGGCTGCCGGAACGCCGAACGGGAGATGATCAGTCCTTCAACTCCCCGTAGGCCAAGTCGATGAATTGCCGAGCGATGGGGAGGTCATCCGCCCCCCTCACCCTCACCCGCAGATCACCGGTGCCGAAATGCCCGATGTCGGTGACATCCGTGCAGATGGGGCAGCCCTCCGCTAGTTGGGGATCCAGAGTCAAGTGCAGCAGCAGGTGCTCCTGGTGGACCTCAAGGCAGCAGAAATTCCGGGTGGTGCGAAAGGCGATGTACTCGCGCGTGGGGGCTTCGCTCACCTCATCCCCCAACTCGAGGAGGTAGGCACGCAGCTCGTCCGCCATCCCTCGCACCGGTCCCTTGGCCCGCTCTAGAAGTCCTTGGATGGAATAGTGAACGGGTGGAATGACACCTCTCGATGTCTTTCGGGAGGACCGGGAACCCAGTGTGTGCACCAGAAGGAGCCCGCCTTCGAAGATCTTGAACTCGACGAGCTGCACCATAGGCCCAACCTGGGAGACGGCACTCGCATCTTGAGCGGCGAAGGATTCGGCCACGCAGAGCACGCGAGGTTCGGTCCAATCCACATGCACATCGGCTCCTAGGCACTTGTGCACCAACACCTCGAAGTCCCCTTTGTGGTCTGTGAGCCAGGCGAGATAGGAGAGACCCTGGGTGACGACGTTGACGCTGCTCGTGAGCTTGTACTCGACGATAACAGGAGCGTGGTTTTCGTCCATCCCGAGGGTATCGATGCGTCCGCCGTGCCTCTCCCCCGTCGAGTATTCGCTTACCAGGAACCGGATACCGAAGACGGTTTGTAGATTCGCCTCCAGGAGCCTCTGGATGTCACGCTCGCGCCTGGGCGTCAGCTTACGGACCGGAGACAACTTCATGTCCGTGCGCTGAAAGAGATCCATCGGTCTTACCCCTACCTCAACCAGCGGTTCATAGAGACGCAAGCGGCCTTCATCCTATCCTGTTTTGGGATATGGGTCCATCGCTCCCTATGGTCGACATGTGGAAAGACTCGCGTCGCATGCCGATCAGAAGAAACTCCAGGCCCTGCTCCGTCAGGTGCGGGTCGAGGCTGGGCTTACTCAGGAAGAGGTGGCCAGGCGGCTCGAACGACCGCAGTCGTTCGTGAGCAAGTATGAGACCGGGGAGCGGCGGCTGGACATCCTTGAGCTGCGCGAGGTCTGCATGGTCTTGGGGACACCCCTGGCTGAGTTCGTGCGCCGGCTGGAGGCCAGCCTCACCTAGGTCCCCGTGAGTTGCGTCTCCCGATTACTCGTTGCTAGTAGGGGTCGCCTGATGGGGGCCAGCTTCCCCCCTCCTCCTTGGGGCTGCCCCATCACGTGGAGGAAGACCGGCCGCCGTACTGGTGGTGAAGCTGAGTGAGGAGAAGACTTCCCGCCCCAATCACTCCGAATGCATATCTCCTCATGTCGGAGCGGGTCTGCATTCGATGGGTGTCAGCGTTTCTAAGGGCCTGCACGAAACCCATTGCGAATTTGTGCCAACCCTCCCTCTCCCCCCGTGTGGCGCCTAGAGGAAATGCGCCTCGATCAGGGTGAAACATCTCCGTCATTAGGTGGACCCCGACGTCATCAGCGGGACGACTTCCGAACGTTCTTAGTTGGTCTTCGACAAAAATGGCCGTTTGACCCGCAATATGCCTCCATTGCCGCGTCTCCACCAGGTGGCTCACGTGCTCCCAAAGATCTGGGGCGATTGTGTCAAATCCAACTACACTGACACCTGCTGACTCAATCGGTTCAAGACCGAGACCATCTTCGACCGCTTGAAAAGTCTTTTCCGATACTAGTTGCGATGGCGTGACAAGAGTGGCTTGAATTGCTCCGCCCGCCACAGACAACGACAAAGAGAAATACTCTCCAGGGCCAAGGCTGGTCGTAAATCCGATATCCCACTCTCCCTCCCCAAGGCTTGCGGCCCCCGCGATATCGATGGGCTGCCGTTGTCGTCCGCCGTCTTCGTCCTTCCAGGTCTTCTCCAACCGGATCCTCGATACATGAACTTGCCAGATCCCAGCCAGCAGTTGGATAAGCCCTTTCACCGTCTGTTCGTCTAGGGGCCCCCATCGGAAATGACGCTGGATCGGAGAAACCATCGATGCTGTCCTTCTCGGCCACACTGAACCTGTGGACCACGTCGCGTTAGTCAAGATCGAGTGGAGCAATCAGCTGAGCATGACACCGGGGACGGCCCCGTTCGATCTCGACTTCCCGTCGGTCCCGATGCTGCTTCTAGCGTCTTGGCTAGGTCTTTCCTACTCTGGCAGCCCCGGCTCGCAAGAGTACTCCTCTTCCGTCAACCTTACTACGTGGAGCCACGACTTCAGATAGCTTGCTGGCTTGACGTCAGTAGGATCATGCTTCTCGTCTGGCTCCCTTGCGTAGAGGTGCTCTCGCTCGACTACGCGAAAGGGGCTGTACAGACCCATGACGTAGGCCGCCTCTTCTGTGTCTCCAGTCAGCTCGCGGGGCAAGAGAATGACATCACCGACCTGTGGGAATGGTGCATCCGCCGGCAAGAACTCCAGAGCCACCGGCCGATGAGTGAAGCCGGGTCTCCCCTCGCCCGGTTCTACCAAGTACACTTCAACAAAGTCCCTTTCCTTCATGAACGACCCTCCATATCGCGCTGGACGAATACCTGCTATTCCTAGCCTCCCCGGCCTTCTCACACTCCAGAGATGTTCCCAGGCGCCGAATGTGACCCGGGCCGAACCCCGACAAACTGGCCGATGTCCAGTTCGAACTCGGAGTGATACTGCTTCCCGCTCGCGCCTTTGAATTGAAGTGCAACAGGCAGCGCGGGGACATTTTGCGGCGTGAGCCCCGGCATGGCACCTATCATGCTGTGAACGCGCGCCCCGGCAGGAAGAACGGAAAGACCCCTCGCTATGCGTATTTCGGCCCCAACTGACCACCCAAATCGGTCCAAACTGATCACCGATATCGGCGGCAACTGATCAGCCGTATCGGACCTGACTGACCAGCGATATCGGCGGCAACTGACCGGCGGCGACGAGCCCCGGGCCGCGCTGGATAACACATAAGAGCCTGCAAAGTTCACGGCCTCCCGTACCCTCCTGTCGGCGACAGACAGGCGATCAAGGGAGAGTGGCGAGCGGATGTCAGGCAGGAGGTTATCCATGCGCAAGATCACGGAGATACTGAGGCTCCATCACGAACTGGGGCTCGCCCGACGGGAGATCGGCCGCAGCGTTTCGGTCTCCCCTAACACGGTGGCGGACGTCATCCGGCGCACGCAGGCGGCCGGCCTGTCCTGGCCGCTTCCCGAGGACTTAAACGAGGCCGCCCTCGACGCCTGCCTCTACCCACCGCCGGTGCCCTCCAGAGTGCCCCGACCCGAGCCCGATCCCGAAGAGATGCACCGGCAGCTGGGGCGCAAAGGAGTGACGCTGCAACTTTTGTGGCTCGAATACAAAGCCGAGCATCCCGACGGCCTGGCCTACACCCAGTTCTGCGAACGCTACCGCCGTTTCCGTGGCCAGGTGGACGTGGTCCTGCGCCAAGAGCACAAGGCCGGTGACAAGCTGTTCGTGGACTTCGCCGGCCCCACGGTGCCCATCGTGGACCGCCGGACGGGGGAACTGCGCCCCGCGAGCATCTTCGTGGCCGTCCTTGGTTGCTCCAGCTACGTCTACACCGAGGCCACCTGGGGTGAGGACCTGCGGAGCTGGCTCTCGGCGCACGTCCGCTGCTTTCGTGCCCTGGGCGGAGCCCCCCGCACCGTGGTCTGCGACAACTTAAAGAGCGGCGTCACCCACCCCGACTACTACGAGCCAGATCTCAACCCCGCCTATGCCGACCTTGCCCGCCACTACGGCTGCGCCGTTCTGCCCGCCCGGCCGCGGCGTCCCCGCGACAAGGCCAAAGTGGAGGCCGGGGTCTTGGCGGTGGAGCGCAGCGTTTTGGCCCCCGTGCGGGACCGCCGGTTCTTCTCGCTCTCGGAGTTAAACGAGGCTCTGGCCGCCGGCACGGTCCGCTTGAACGAGGCTCCCTTCCAGAAGCTCGCCGGGTCGCGGCGCTCGCTCCTTGAGACCCTGGACCGCCCCGCGCTTCTCCCCCTCCCGTGCACCCCCTATGAGTTCGCCCAGTGGAAACGGGCGCGCGTCAACATCGACTACCACGTGGAGTTGGAGCACAACTTCTATTCGGTCCCCTACCGCCTGGCCCGCGAAGAGGTGGACGTGCGCTACACGGCGGGCACACTGGAGGTGCTCTATGCCGGCGACCGGGTGGCCAGTCACCCGCGCCGATGGGGCCGGGGTGAGTACTCCACCAACCCGGAGCACATGCCCGAGGCCCACCGCCGCTATCTGGAGTGGTCGCCGGGACGCATCATTGGCTGGGCAGAGACGGTGGGGCCGGAAACCGCCGCGCTCGTCAGCGCCATCCTTGAGCGCCGGCCCCACCCCGAGCACGGATATCGGGGCTGTCTTGGCATCATGCGCCTGGCCAAGCACTACCCGCCTGAGCGCATGGAGGCCGCGTCTCGGCGGGCCCTTCACTTGGGCGCCACCTCCTACCGAAGCGTGAAGTCCATTCTGGACCGCGGTCTTGACCACGTGCCGCTTCCCGCGGTCCCCGAACCCCTGCCCGGCCTCGCCCTGGTGCACGAGAACCTGCGCGGCCCCCACTACTATGCCGACAAGAAGGAGGCCTGATGCTGCGCGAACAGACGCTCGAGAAGCTCCGGCACATGCAACTGCGGGGCATGGCCACCGCGCTTACGAGCCAGAGCCAGGACCCTGAAGCCCAAGCGCTCTCCTTCGAGGAGCGCCTGGGTCTCTTGGTCGACGAGGAGTGGACGCAACGAAGGAACCGGGCGCTGGAGAGACTCTTGCGGGAAGCGAAGCTGCGCCTGGCGGCCTGTCCGGAGGATCTCGATTACTCACCCACCCGAGGACTCGATCGGGCGCTCATGCGTTCGCTCGTGACCTGCGCTTTTGTCCGCGAACACCAGAACCTCCTGGTCGTCGGGGCCACCGGGGTGGGCAAGACCTACGTGGCCTGCGCGCTCGGGAACGCCTGCTGCCGCCAGAACCTCCGGACCCGCTACTTCCGGCTCCCGGCGCTTTTCACGGAGCTGACCCTGGCCAAGGGAGACGGGACCTATCCGGCCTTCATGGCCCGACTGGCCAAGACGGAACTCCTCATCCTCGATGACTTCGGGATCACTCCGCTCTCTGCCCTCGAAGCTCGGGATCTTCTGGAGGTGATCGACGAAAGGACGCTCACCCGCTCGACCTTGGTGGCCAGCCAGCTCCCGTTGGAGATGTGGCATGGCGCCATCACCGACCCCACACTCGCCGACGCCATCCTCGATCGCCTGATCCACACTGCCCACAAGATCCACCTGAAGGGAGAGTCCATGCGGAAGGTGAGAAGTCCGAAGGCAACGTCGGCGATGCCGACGAAGCAGGGCTGAGCTACACTGCTCCCGAACAACCAGCGCGGACCCGGGGTTCGAGAAGCCCTTGGTCAGCTCGTCCCGATCACGCTGGTCAGTCTGCTCCGATACACCTGGTCAGATACGGCCGACTCAGGTGGTCAGTTCGGCCGAAATACGCACGCTACGAAGCCCACGTCACCTAGTGGCCCGAGGCTCTTTCCCAGTGTCCAGTCTTCGGGCACCTCAACCTGGATGCTTCTCGCCACCCCGGCCCCCAGGTTCTGCAGGACAAGGTAAACGGCGTGCTCCTTGCTCACCTCCATGAATGCGATTACTTCCGGCCGAGTCTGCCTACTGACCAAGCTCCTATTCTGAAAGAGGATAAGGCCGGTAAGAGTCGCGTAGACAACCGTGATCCCGACGAGACACCATGTTGCCAGCGTCAGTGAGTCCACTGCTACTGAAGAAGGCCCTTAGCGAAAAGGCGAGTCTTCGGGTTAGCCAGCGCCTTATAGAATCCAAAAGGAGCTCCGCCATTTGCATCCATGGCAGCATCGCAGCTCGCCAGGCAGGCCACTGCCAGATTGGCCCGCCCCGTGCTCCAGCCCAGTCGGCCCGCAAAGTCCTGCTCGGTTGCCTCTCCAAGCTCGCTGATCAATGAGGCAGCTGCGGTCGGATCATCCTCTGGGTTCAGCTCCCCTTGGACGTCAGACGCGAACTTGTAGAAGAGGAGATACTTCGGCTCCACCGCGGCGAAGTCCGGCTCATCAGGCCCATGACCCACCCGTAGCACCCTGAGTAGACCGTTTCTTTCTAGCTCACGGACTGCGTCGTTGAGGTCCACCACAGGAGGATTGCCGGCCAACTCCGCGATCCTGGGCGCTGAGTAGTCATAGGCAATGCCTTGCTCAAGGTCTGCCGCTCGCGCCAGCGAAGAGGCGAGAATCATCGCTTCGGTGCTCAACCCCATGCCGCCTCCCAGTGAGCTTCTCGATTCCCTCGATTTCCCCAACGAGACTAGACCTTTCGCCTGTCGCCTGTCAATCGAGGAAGGCCCGGACAAATAGCAGGCCCGGCGGCCGCCGGGATAGGAGGCGAAGAAAGCAGACCCCGACGTCCGTCCGGGAGCTGATCCTGAAGTCGTTCTTAGGGTTGCGGGCCGTGTTCCCAAACGCCCTCGATCCCGCCTCCCCCCTCGGGCGTTTTTCGCGATAGACAAGATCGATGTCGACGAGTGGTATCTCGCGCGGAAGTATCCAGAATCGACGGCGGGCCGACGATATAGCCACTTAGAATTGAAAGGGAGTGAAGCAGAAGCTCGGCTTCTGGGAAGTGTTCGGGCAGGCTGCCGCTGAGATCCGCGCGGCTGCCGCGGGGCTTGCCCACGAGCTCGGGCACGTGTAGCAGCAACATCTGGGCGAACACGCTCTGCGCGGTTGGTGCCCGCAAGACAATATGGCTGAGAGGCATTCTCTTGCCCTATCCCGCACGCGCGGTAGACTGGTGAACTAGGCATCTCGAAGGTTAAGTTCGGGCGGAGGTACTCGTGGTAGCGCCGGCTCAGGTCCTCGATCTTGTGGAACGGTTCGGCCGCAACCAGGACGCATACCGCTCTGGCTCGTACAACGAGACTCAGGCGCGCCGTGAGTTTATCGACCCGTTCTTCAAAGCGCTCGGGTGGGATATTGACAACGAGGCGGGGTACGCACCGGCGTACAAGGACGTCGTCCACGAGGACGCAATAAAAGTGGGCGGCCTGACCAAGGCCCCTGACTACTGCTTCCGTATCGGTGGCACGCGCAAGTTCTTCGTCGAGGCCAAGCGGCCCGCAGTCAACCTCAAGACCGATGTCTCGCCCGCCTTCCAGTTGCGCCGCTATTCCTGGTCGGCCAAGCTGCCGCTGTCCATACTCACCGATTTCCAGGAACTGGCGATCTACGACTGCCGGATCCAACCCTTCAAGACCGACAGCCCTGCCATTGCCCGTACCCTGTACTTTCAATACACGGACTACGCGGAGCGCTGGAGCGAGATCGCGTCCGTGTTCGGCAAGGAGGCAGTGCTTCAGGGGTCTTTTGATCGCTACGCGGAATCCACCAAGGGCAAGAGGGGCACAGCCGAAGTCGATGCTGCGTTCCTGAAGGAGATCGAGGAATGGCGTAGCGTGCTTGCTCACACCATCGCGTTGCGCAACCCGGGCCTGAGCCAACGCGAACTGAACTACGCAGTACAGGTGACCATCGACCGGATTATCTTCCTTCGCATTTGTGAGGACCGAGGTATCGAAGACTACGGCGAGCTGCAGTCGTTGGGTAAAGGAGCTGGCACCTATGCCCGCTTGCTTGATCTCTTCCGAAAGGCGGATCAACGGTATAACTCGGGTCTCTTTCATTTTGAGCGGGAGCGCGACCGCGGGGAAGAGCCCGACACGCTCACAGCGAGCCTGACCATCGATGACAAGACGCTGAAGGACATCCTCAAGCGCCTTTACTACCCCGATAGTCCATATGAATTTAGCGTCCTGCCGGCCGACATTCTTGGTCAGGTCTATGAACAGTTCTTGGGCAAGGTAATCCGTCTGACTACAGGCCACCGGGCGGTGGTCGAGGACAAGCCAGAGGTGAAGAAGGCTGGTGGCGTCTACTACACCCCCACCCATATCGTCGACTACATCGTCAAGCACACGATCGGCACGCTGCTTGAGGGGCTGACCCCCAAGAAGGCTTCGAGTGTGCGCATTCTCGATCCGGCCTGCGGCTCAGGCTCGTTCCTTATTGGTGCTTTCCAGTGCCTCATGGACTGGCACCGAGACTGGTACATCCAAGACGGCCACGCCAAGCACACAAAGGAGCTCTTCGTCGGGGCTGGCGGGGAGTGGCGTCTGACCACGGCCGAGAAGAGACGCATCCTCCTGAACAACATATACGGGGTCGACCTCGACACCCAGGCGGTAGAGACCACCAAGCTCTCCCTGCTGCTCAAGGTTCTCGAGGGAGAAACCCAGGAGACGATCAACGCTCAGCTAAGCTTCCTGCGCGAAAGGGCTCTCCCCGATCTCGCGAACAACATAAAATGCGGCAATTCCCTAATCGGACCGGAGTTCTACGAGAAGAGGCCGCTCGGTCTCTTCAGCGATGATGAGCGCTGGCGGATAAACCTTTTCGACTGGAAATCCTCCTACCCGGAGGTCTTTGGCGCGGATGACCCGGGCTTCGATGCCATCATCGGGAACCCCCCGTACATACGAATTCAATCCTTGCGCGAATGGGCTCCAATTGAGGCTGAGTTCTACAAGAACAACTACGCTTCGGCCCGCCGAGGGAACTACGACATATACGTGGTGTTCGTTGAACGTGGGTTGGACCTCCTGAACGGGAAGGGGCGGCTCGGATTCATTCTTCCCAGCAAGTTCCTGTCTACGGACTACGGAGCTGCCCTCCGCCGTCGCATTGCGGAAAGTCGCGTCCTCGATCAAGTGGTTGACTTTGGCCACGAGCAGGTGTTTTCCCAGGCCACCACGTACACGTGCCTTCTCTTTCTTAAGCATGGCGAGCACGAGTCGGCGCGCTACCTCAGGGCGGCGCCGAAGCAGCTGACGTCGGCGATGTCGCAGCCAAAGCCTGTGCACCTGGATCGCCTGTCAGAGAGTCCCTGGATCTTGGCTGGAGGCTTGGCTGAGATCCTCCGGCAGAAGCTTGTCGCGCACGGGCAATCGCTGCTCGACCTCCCGGTAGCTATGTCGCGAGGAACAAGCACCGGCAACGACGACGTGTTTTGCCTGCGAGCGGTCGGCGGCGAGTACTGCACCCGCCATGGTATTCCAGTTCAGGTCGAGTCATCCATTCTGCGTAAGCCGGTGTGGGCATCCGATTTCACCCGGTACTGGTTCCGGACAACAAACGAAGAAATGCTGATCTTTCCATACGAGATCAGTGATGGAGGCTACCGCTTGCTAACCGAAGGAGAGGTCAGAGAGCACTATCCGCAGGCATATCGATATCTGAGCGACAATCGGCCGCTCCTAGAGAAGAGGAAGCAATTCCAGTCATGGTTTGGCTTCAGTGCTCCGCGAAACCTTGCCACCCACGAGAAGGCGGATTTCCTGGTTCCATTGCTAGCCGATCGAGGGTTGTGCGCGCCGCTCCCCGGTACCGCTGAGGGCCTGTGTCTTATGGCCAGCGGGGGGTTCAGCGTTGGCGTCAGCAAGGATGCTCCCGTTCATCCCAACTACGTCCTCGGCCTCGTGAATTCCCGCCTTTTGTTTTGGTACCTACGCCAGATCAGCAACAAGTTCCGCGGAGGCTGGATCACGTGCACCAAACAGTATTTCGGCACCCTGCCGATTGCTTGTGTCGATCGCCGTAGCAGCGAGAGCGGTGAGGCTCATGATCGGGTGGTCTCTCTGGTCGAGCAAGCCACCAACTTGAATGAGAGGGCTGGCTGCTCACGCGCGGCGCACGAAAGGGATCTTTACTTGGCTGAGCTGCAGACCGTCGAGCGCCTCCTGGACCAGATTGTGTACGGACTCTACGGCCTCAGTGACGAAGAGATCGCGATCGTGGAAGAAGACCAAGTCTGCTAGCAGCACCGTGGCGCCACGATTTCGCCGGACGAGATCGTGGCCGCTCCGACCTGTTTCGAAGAGGTCTTCTGCACTTCTAGGTAAAGCTTGAGACCTCCAGAACCCTCTCGGCCCTGTGAAGATTCGCTTCCAACCACTTCGCACTGTCGCAAGGCGGCATTCATGGGGCTCTCATTCATTGAGGGCACCGTCCTGCCGGGAGCGCAGCTTCCATTGGCTTGCGTCAGACGATCATCCCGCACACGCCATTCGACACGCGGCAACAACCCACGTTTGCGACCGCATGTTGCGAACGTCCTGCTCATTGCTTGGCTCTGTACCGATGGGCCCGTGACCCAAGACGCAACAGGCGAATCAGAAAGACGCCCCTAAACCCTGGGCAGTGAGGACGCTCTGCATCGCCTCGATATGATGCATCGTGCTCCACCGCTTCGCGGAACCAAGGCCGGGGAAGTGACGGGTAGTATTTGACTGAACGTACTCCTGCACGCCCAAGGTGTTCATCCCTGGCCGAGCGCCCATCTGAACATGATCGACGAGGCCGTCCAGCGCCTCGAAGTACATGGTTCTCGTGTCCACGCCTACTGACCTCGACACAAAATGGTTCGCATGGAGTGCCTGGCCACTAGATTCGGTCAGGTGGAGCGCGACTGCTCCAGCGGGACCACCGCCCACCGAGTAGGAGTCCCCGATAATGCTGAAGTCCCCGAATCCATCGAAGCCGCGGGCAGCAAACTGGTACGGAAGGTCATCGAAAGCGCTTCGGCGCGGGTAGTCCGCGTTTCGGGCGCAGGCACTGAATCCGTTGCGAATCAGGATATTCGCCCTTGAGGGCAGCGTGCAAAACTCGTTAACAGGTACGCCTGGCTCGACGTACGCGTTAACCGGAGTCACGCTAAAGCCCATGGCGTCCTCTAGTTGTGCGCACCCAAAGGTATGACCCTTGTGAATCACGACACACTGTCGGTTTGCGAACAGGCGACTGAACGCCCGCAGGCCCGCAAGGGGTGAGTCGCCTCGGAGTTCGTATGCAGGAAGAACGTTTGACGAATTCGCTGAGATTCCAGGCTCGTTCAGCAGCGCCACGACTTCGTCATACGTCGGAGGACGGCGGTCTGGCCCCCGATCGCTATTCACAATCAGCGCAAACCGAGAGCCGCTCGCAAGGCGCGTCAGTCGGCCAGCGGCGGTGCGGTCCAGACTGACCGGTTTGATGATAGGCACGACGAGGTCAGTGAGTGTGGAGCCGAGATTCGATATCGCGAGCATCTCCTCTTGCTTGCCGTGCAAATAGGGCATGTACATGGCCAATGCGTCCCCCCTCGGTCGCGACTATACATACAGCTCCATTCGTTCAGAGATAGTTCTCCAGTCGGTCAGCGTCATTCGATAGGCGAAGGGTGCGAGTCTCAGGCTCTCGGGAAGTGTCGCAGCAATCTGGGCCAGCCTAGCAGTTGATTGACGCTTCTTGAGCGCTCGTGTGACCTCTAATTGAAGCTCGCCCACATCCAAGGCGTCGAGGGCGTCGAGGCAGTACTTGTAGCGGCGAGCTGGATCCACCTGCCGCGGTTCGATCCCGTGGGCGTTGAGGATGGGCACATATTCACGTTCGTGGAGTAGCCTAAAGAGCTGATAGGAATCAAGAGCCTCGCCAAATGGCATGGCCGGGCGCCGTACGCTCATCGAGTACCTATTGGATAGCGTCGTGATGCCGGTGTGCCGCGGTATTCGGGCGGCGACCGCCGAACCGTGGGCTTCATCGACGAATAGCGTTACATGGGTAAAGGCTCGGTAGTAGTCGTCGAGCTGCGCGGAGAGACGCGACAAGTCGTCGTACCGAGTCTTAATCTCGTATACGTGCGCGCAACCATTCACCGCAAGCACGTCGGCCCGCGAGTCGCCGACCCGGAACTCTGTGTAAAAGGCCGTAGTCCTTGGACTGTGTCTGCCGAAGAGAATCCTCTTCAGGGCACACGACTTAAATACGTACTCAACCGGGAAGTCTTTCACGAGAGCCGAGAAGGCGGCGTCAAGGAACTCCGCAACAGTGATATGCCGATCGGGCAAGGCGCCAGACAGTACTTCGCGAGCAGCGACCATCGACTCGGTCGAGCGTCGCGACTTCAATTGCCCAAGGTGGTCGGCCGCGAAGAGGCCCGAGAGCAGGTCCTTCGTGCGCCTCGTTTGGGCCACCAACACCACCCCTCTGTGTTCGGCTTCTCTCCTCTAAGATATGCTAACACTCGCCCGAAACCTTCACGGCGCATCGGTACGACCTGCTCGGACGTCGCACCAGCCGCGGGGGACCCGGGGAAATACAACCGGAGAAATACAGGGCGCGTGGACTCGTGGTGTGCATTCTGGCGCCCACGGGGCCGACAGCGAAGCCGAGCCGAAAGAGCCAACAAAAAGCCCCGCAAAACGGGGCTTTTCTAATGAGCCGTGATGGACTCGAACCATCGACCCTCGGATTAAAAGTCCGGTGCTCTACCAACTGAGCTAACGGCCCAAGCAAGGGGGAGATTTTAGCCCCCGCCCGGATGGGTGTCAACGCGCGACGTCCGATGTCCCGGAGGGTCCGTGCTCCCACCACCCTCGGTCCACCGCTTCCTTTACGTTTCTCTTATACCCCTGTGGGTACACTGCGGGCACCGGGCCGAAGGGGCTCGCGGGTGGATGAACGCCAGCAGATGCAGGGATTTCATGAGGTTTGATAAGAGCTTTCTCATCATCCTCTCATTCTGACCTCATAGCGCATGGGTAGCCTGAGAACAGCGGCGGCACGGATCCTCGTCTAGCTCGCTGACGACAGCGGCAGGAAAGGCTTTGTAGGATGATACGAACCAGAAAGCGGATCGCGGTACTCGCGCTGACGATGGGTCTCGTGCTGTTCGGGGTGACCTACGGTCTCACCTTCCCCCAGACGGCGCTCGCCTGGGACGACTGTCCCAAAGGGCTCGTGAACGATCCCTATCCCGGGGCCTGCTCACGGTATGTCGACACAAACGGCGACGACATCTGCGACCTCTCCCAGAGCGAACCGGTGGCGACGACCACCACTGCAGCCCCACCGACCACCACTACCACCACGACCACCAAGGTCGCGAGCGTGACCACCAGCACGGCGGCCGTCACCACCACCGCCGGCGAACCGCCGACCGGGGACTGCCCCCTCGGCCCCTGCGCCAACTGCGGCGCCTGCCTCAGCATCGGCGCGACCGACGCCGCGGTGGTGGCCGAATACACCGTCGACGATTCCACCGGAGCGGCCGCGGCCGCCGGTACGGTCCTCCTGGCCTCCACGGGCGACGCGAACACCACGACGACCCTGCCCCCCACCGGAGGCTCGGGCGCCGACACCGCCACCGACGCGACCGCGAGCGGCGCCACATCCACCGACGAGGGCGGCTTCTCCCTCTTCACCGGCTACAACATCTCGCCGATCGCCATCGCCTTCTTCCTGATATACGCGGTCAGCTTCGCCCTCTACAAGACGAAGCGGATCCGGATGGCCACCCATCGCAAGATCTGGAACGTACTCCTCCTGGGGACCTTCCTCATCACGGGGGTCTTCGGGCTGATCCTGACCATCCAGCTCGACTACACGCTGCCGTTCCGCATCCCCATCGACCTGCTCTTCTGGCACGTGGAAGCCGGCGTGGTCATGACGCTCATCTCTCTGTTCCACGTGGGCTGGCACTTCAACTACTACCGGTGCCTGCTCAAACGGGGCCGCAAGAAGGCCCGGGCCGCTCGGGCCGCCGAACGGGCGCAGCGCGGCGGAGTCACGGCAGAACCTCAGGTGGCCGTCTACGCGAGAGCGCCACAGACCGAAGCGCCGACCTGCGAAGCCGTACTCGAGCCTCCCGTCTACTGTGCAGAGCCGGACACGAAGCAGACCGAGCGCGAGCGGCGGCGGGCCCTGCGCGAGCACCGGAGGCTGGAGCGCGAGCGCCGGAGCAGCGCGGTCCTTCCCCACGGACTACCCCGTCGAGGGCTGGAACCCGAGACGTAGAGCGCAGCGGTACGGACGGACCCCGTCCCGGCAGCCACGACCGCGGTGGCACCGGCAGGCGGGGTCCGACTGTTTCCGACAGTTCCGGACTCGGTACAATCTGACGATGCGCATCTGCTGCTATCAACACGTACCCTTCGAGGGCCCCGGGGCCATACGAGAGTGGGCCGAGGCTCAGGACCACTCGCTGACCTGCGTCGATGTCTGGCGGACCGGTCCACGGCAGGCGGTCGCTCTGCCCAAGCTGGACGACTTCGACTTACTCCTGGTCATGGGCGGCCCCATGAACATCTACCACGATACGGAGCATCCCTGGTTGGCGGCGGAGAAGGCGTCGATCGCGGCCGCCATCCAGGCGGGCAAGCTGGTCCTGGGGGTGTGTCTGGGCGCCCAACTGATCGCCGACGTCCTCGGCGGCCCGGTGACGAAGGGCACGCATCGCGAGATCGGCTGGTATCTGGTGCAGCTCACGCCGGCCGGCCGGGAGTGCCGGCTGTTCGCGACCTTCCCCGAGACGTTCACCGTGCTCCACTGGCACGGCGACACGTTCGCGATCCCGCCGGGGGCGGTCCATGTGGCCTCTTCGGAGGCGTGTGCCTCCCAAGCCTTCGCCACGGCCGATGGCCGAGTGGTAGGACTCCAGTTCCATCTGGAGGAGACCCGGCGGTCCCTGGCCCTTCTCATCGACAACGCGCGCCACGAACTGCGCGACGATGCGGCCGCGACGGCGACTCGCGACGGCGGCGCTGTCCCCGCCGACCCTGTGGTCGTCGACCCCTGGGTCGCCACGGCCGAGGAGTTGCTGGCTCCCGAAGCCCCGTTCGCCGCAACACGCAAGCTCCTCTTCGATTTGCTCGATGCCATGGTGGTGCAGTAGTCTCCCCCTATTCGCGGATCCTGAGAAAGGAGCTCACGTGGTCAGAAAGGTCGATCTGGAGAATCATTTCGCCTCGGAAGCATGGGTTGACGCCCTCCTCAAGAACGAGGGCTATCCCCGCCTGCAAAAAGACCCGTACGTGCTCAAGGCGGCCCCGGGAGTAGACCTGCCCTACGGGCTTCTCGGCACCCTGCTCGACCTCGACGAAGGGCGGATCGCCCTGCTCGACAAGGCCGGGATCGACGTGGCCGTGCTCTCCCTGGCGGCTCCGGGCACCGATCTGTTCGCGCCTGCACTCGGCACCAAGGTGGCCCGAGCCACCAACGACGTCCTAGCCGAAGCGATCGACCGGCATCCGGACCGTTTCGAGGGCTATGCCAGTCTCGCCCCCAAAGACGCCGACGCGGCCGCCAAGGAGTTGGAGCGGGCCGTCAAGGAGCTCGGCTTCAAGGGATGGAACACCCACTCCAACTTCGGCGACTCCTTCATCGACGAGAAGCGCTACTGGCCGGTGCTGGCCAAGGCGGAGGAACTGGACGTCCCCATCTATCTCCACCCGACCTTCCCGATCATCTCCGAGTTCCAGACCTACGGGACGGGCCTGGCCGGTCCGAGTTTCGGGTTCGGCGCCGAGACGGCTCTGGTGATGATGCGTCTCATCACGGCGGGCGTGTTCGACGTGTTCCCGAAGCTCAAGATCATCCTCGGCCATTACGCCGAAGGCCTGCCCTTCATGTTCGACCGGGTCGATCGTCCCTACATCCAGGGCCACATCAAGACCGACCCCTCCGTCGCCCCCAAGCTCAAGCGGATGCCGAGCGACTACCTCCGCGACAACACGTTGGCCTCGACGAGCGGCAACTACTCACCCGCGGCCGTGGTCTGCACGAGGACGGCGATGGGGGCGGACCGCATGGTCATCGGCTCCGACCACCCGTTCGAGGACATGGACAAATGCATCGAGTTCCTGGATGCCCAGCCCATGAGCGACAGCGAGCGCGACGACCTCTACTGGCGCACCGCGGCCGGTCTGAAGATGGGCCTCTAGGGCGAGCGAGGCAAGGCGAGCGAGCGAGACTGACTGAAGCCGATGCGAGCGAAGCGAAGCGAGTAAGCGAGGCCCCCCGCCCCGATAAGCGGCGGCTCACCGGCTAGGACGGTGACTGAGTGGTCGCCAACAGGTCGGGCGGGTCCCCTGGAAGAATCGCACCAGCGCAGCTGGAAGGGGATCTGCCCGACCTGTTGGCCACTCAGCTAGTGACGGAAGTGCCGCCTCCCCGTGACCACCATCGCCATCCCCCGCGCCTCGGCGAGAGCCAGCGCCTCGTCGTCACGCTTGGAGCCGCCCGGATGGATCACGCAGGTCGCGCCGGCATTGGCGGCCACCTCGAGCGCGTCCGGGAACGGAAAGAACGCGTCCGACGCCACCGCCGACCCGATCAAGGGGAAGCGGGAACGACTGACGGCCAGGTTGGCGGAATCGACCCGGCTCATCTGGCCGGCGCCCACACCCACGGTCATGAGGTCCTTGACCAAGATGATGGCGTTCGACTTCGTGTGCTTGGCCACGCGCCAGGCGAACAGCAGGTCGCCCCACTCGGCGTCGGTCGGGTGCCGCGTGCTGATCACGTGCATGTTCTCGCGCTGGTCGACCTCGCAGTCCCAGTCCTGCACCAGCATGCCGCCGGTGATCCGCTTCATGTCGAAGCTGCCACAGATGTCGCGGTTCGGCTGACCGCCAAGGATGCGGATGTCCTTTTTGACGGTGAGCACCGCCATAGCCTCGTCGGAATACCCTGGGGCCCAGAGCACCTCCACGAAATTGGTCGAGAGCAGCTTGGCGAGGGTCTCGTCCACCGCCCGGTTCACGACGATCACTCCCCCGAAAGCCGATACCGGATCACAGGAAAGCGCCTTCTCGTAGGCTGTCGCCACGTTCTCCGCGACCGCGACCCCACACGGGTTGTTGTGCTTGACGATCACGCACGCGGGGAGCGAGAACTCGTCCAGCACCCGCCGGGCCGAATCGAGATCGAGCAGGTTGTTGAAGGAGAGTTGCTGACCGTGATACTGCTCCAGCGCGGCGAGCAGGGTCCCGTTGGGCCCCACTTCCGAGTACCAGGCCGCCCGCTGATGCGGGTTCTCCCCGTAGCGGAGATCGTTGAGTTTGACCAGGTCGAACATGAGATGCGATGGAAAATCGTCTTCCTGTTCCCCGAACCAGGTGGCGATGGCCGCGTCGTAGTGAGCGGTATGCTGGAAGGCCTTGGCCGCCAGGCTGCGCCGTGTCTCCCGCGATAGGCCGCCCTCGTTCTCCTTGAGTTCCGCCAGCACCGGGTCGTAGTCGGCTGGGTCGGTGACGATACCCACGCCGGAGAAATTCTTGGCCGCGGCGCGCACCATGCAGGGTCCGCCGATGTCGATGTTCTCGACCGCGTCGGCTTCGGTCACGCCACGCTGGGCCACGGTCGCCTCGAACGGATACAGGTTCACGACCACGAGGTCGATAGGCTTGATCCCCAGATCGGCGATGGCCTTCAGATGACTGGGACGCTCCCGGTCGGCCAGGATGCCGCCGTGGATGGCCGGGTGCAGCGTCTTGACCCGTCCGTCCATGATCTCCGGGAAGCCGGTGACCTCCGAGATACCGGTGACCGGCAACCCCGCTTCTTTGAGATGACGGGCGGTCCCTCCGGTGGAGACGACCTCGACCCCCAGGGCCACCAGTTCCCTCACGAACGGCTCGAGGTCACGCTTGTCCGAGACCGATACCAGCGCTCGTTTGACCTTCATGTCTTCCTCCTCGCTCTCATCCCGGCCCCGCAGCCGGGTCGTGTTCCTTGTCGTGCCGGACCGTCCGCTTCCGCCTCGACCGGCAGAGGGAAGATCCGCTGTCTCTCTTCGTCAGCCGTCAGTCTATCGTCACCACCCGTGATCCCGGAAGCGGCGGACGCACCTTTCCCGCCGCGATGAGCCGGATCGTGGCCGGAAGGAGTCGGTGCTCCATCTCGTGGATGCGCGCAGCCAGACTCTCGGGAGTGTCGCCGTCTTCGAGCCGTACGGGCTCTTGGACGATCACCGGCCCGGTGTCAACCCCTTCGTCCACGAAATGGACGGTCACCCCGGTCACCTTGACCCCGTAGCGGACCGCGTCGCTGATCGACGTCGTGCCCGGAAAAGCGGGCAACAGCGCCGGATGCAGGTTGATGATCCCGAACGGGAACTCCCTGATGAACGCCGGCGAGACCAGGCGCATATACCCGGCCAGCACGACCAGGTCGGCCCCGGCTTCTTTGATGGCCCCGGCCATCGCCAGATCGTGGGCTTCGCGGTCCGCGTACTCCATCGACGGGAACACCGCCGTGGGGATACCGGCCGTCATCGCCCGATCGAGCGCTCTGGCCCCGGGAACGTCGCTCACCACCAGAGCCACCTCGATCACCGGCACCGACGTCGACCCCGAACCGACTTCCGAACCGGCCCTGCCCGCCGCCAGTTCCCGCGGCGGACGATGGTGGAGGGTGTCGATGATGGCCTGGAGGTTCGAGCCGCTCCCGGACGCCAGCACCGCCACCTTGAAGGTGCCCGGCCCGGCTGCTTCGGCACCGCTCACAGCAGCCCGCCCAGAGTCACCCGGTCCGATCCCTGAGCGACCTCGCCCAGGAGAACGGCCTCTTCCCCCGATTCCACCAGGATCCGCACGGCCCGTTCCGCTTCTCGCTCCGGCAGGACGAGAACGTAGCCGATGCCCATGTTGAAGGTGCTGAACATCTCCTCGTCGGAGATGTCGCCCAGATGCTGGATGGCCCGGAACACCGGCGGTATCTTCCAATTCTTGAAGCGCAGACGGGCAGACAACCCATCGGGGATCACCCGCGACAGGTTTCCGGTCATCCCGCCCCCGGTGATGTGCGCCATGGCGCTCACCGGCACCCCCTGCTCCAACACTCGGAGTACGCTCTTCACGTAGATGCGGGTAGGTTTGAGCAGGCTTTCAGCCACCGTCTCGTCGAAATGGGGGAACCGGTCGTCGAGGTGGCAGTCGTTGACCTCGAGTACCCGACGCACCAAGGAGTATCCGTTGGAGTGGAACCCGCTGGAAGCCAGGCCGAGGACCACATCGCCTTCCCGCACGGTCGACCCGTCGATCAGCTTGCCCTTCTCGCCGATCCCCACGCAGAAGCCGGCCACGTCGAACTCACCCGGAGCGTACAGCCCGGGCATCTCGGCCATCTCCCCGCCGACGAGGGCGCACCCCGCCTGGCGGCAGCCTTCGGCCACCCCGGCCACGATCTGCCGCATCTCCCCGGGGTCCAGCCTGCCCACAGCCACGTAGTCGAGGAAGAGGATGGGCCGCGCGCCGATGGTGAGCACGTCGTTCACCGACATAGCGACGAGATCGATCCCCACGGTGTCGAGGGTTCCGGTCTCCTGGGCCAGAAGAAGCTTGGTCCCCACTCCGTCGGTCGCGGTGACGAGCACGGGGCGTTCCAAGCCCGCGGGGATCTCGTACAGCCCGGCGAATCCACCCAGCGATCCCAGCACTCCCGGGATATAGGTGCTCTCGGCGTCGGCTTTGATGAGCCGGACCGCCTCCTCCCCGGCCTCGATGTCCACTCCCGCGGAGCGGTAGGTCAGATCATCACGGCCGTCCGGGATCCTATGGTCGAGCACTCGCTGCCTCCGTCGTAGCGGTCAACGTGATAACACTCAGCCCCGCTCCCGAAGAACCGGTCGAACCGGTCGAGCCGACAGACCCGGTCGCCGGGGGAGGGGCCGTGCTGCTGGTGGAGCTCGAGACCGGACTGTCGCCGCCGGTCGCCTCGGTGCCCCCGCCGACGGTCCCTGTCGTTTCGCCGCCGGTCGTTTCGGTGCCGGTCGCCGGATTCCCCTTGTCGTCGCCCAGCCCGAGCCGCCACGAAGGCAGCTGCACCGGCGTGAGGAACACGATGACGCACACCACGGCCGCCAGACATCCGCCGGCGATCCCCAGCAGCTTCCGACTGTGCTCCAACGCGCCTAGGAGACTGCTGAGGAAGAAACCGCTCAGCAGGAAGAAAAGGACTATGCTGATGGAACTTTTCACCGGTCCAGCGTACCAAAACAGGCCCGGGTCCGATACCCGCGGGCACCGGTAGGCACCGCTCCGCTCCGGCCTGCCGAGCCTCCGCGGCGGGCGTCAGCGGCGGGCATCCGCGCGGCCCTCGCATCCGGCTGCGGTGGACCCCACCACGGTCGGGTGGTAAAGTCTCGCCAGCAAGCATGGTGCCCTTCCAGTCAGACCCCGATATCCGGGGTCGAGAGGGAAGCCGGTGAGAATCCGGCGCGGTCCCGCCACTGTGTCCGGACGATCTCACGCCCAGAGCGTGGGTCGGTCCGGGAGTCAGATACCTGCTGGGAGGGAGGAGCAGACGCTTTCCGTGGAGAGAGCGCACTCCGCCCCGAAGTCGTGGGGCGCCAACTCGGTTCGACCATCACCTGGTCCGGCCGGGGAGTAGCCAACCTGCTCTCCACCATCTTGCGGGTCGTGACCATAGGTTGAACCGAAAGGAGTCCGCAATGACCGGACACCCCAGGCCGTGCCGCACGTCGGCTCGGCACCACTCCCGCTTCGCTCGTCCGAAGCCGTCGATGATCCTCCTCCTGATCGCGCTCGTCGCCCTGTTGGCCGCAGGTTCTCTGCTGGCCGTGGGCTGCGGCTCCGACGCGGCGGATGAGACTACAGTGCCTGTGGCACCGTCGACGACGTCGTTGTCCACGGACACCACGGTAGCTGAGCCGGCCCAAGACACGTTCCCGGTCACCGTCACAGACGACAACGGGAACAGCGTCACCATCGAGGCCGAACCGGTCCGTATCGTCTCGACGGCTCCCGCCAACACCGAGACCCTGTTCGCGCTCGGCGTGGGCGAGCGGGTGGTAGGCGTCAACGCGCTCGACGACTATCCCGCCGAAGTGGCCGACATCGAGAAGGTCGGTGACTTCACCCTCAACACCGAGGCCACGATGGCCCTGAGCCCCGACCTCGTCGTCGCCTACTCTGGTAACGAAGAAGCGGTCGCGCCCATCCAGCAGGCCGGCATCCCGGTGCTCATCATGAATCCCGCCACCGTCGACGGCATCTACGCCAATATCACCACCATCGGAGCGGCGACCGGCGCGAACCAGGAGGCGGCCACCCTGGTGGAGCAGCTGCGAGCCCAGATCGGGCAGATCAGCGACACCGCTGCCGGGACCGGCGAGTCGCCGACTGTCTTCTACGCTCTCGACAACACCCTGTGGACCGTGGGTCCCGGCTCCTTCGTCGATGAACTGCTGACGCTGGCGCACTGCACGAACGTCGCCGCGGCACCCGGGGCCGACGGCGTGGCCGCCCAGGCCTACTACCAGTTCGCTCCCGAGCAACTCGTGGCCGCCGATCCCGACGTCATCCTGCTCCCGGGCTCCATCTACGCGAGCGCCGAAGAGTTCACCGCCGACCCGCGCTTCACCGGTCTCTCGGCGGTCAAGAACGGAACCGTCTACGTCATCGAGGACGTGATCGTCACCCGTCCGGGGCCGCGCATCGGCACGGGTCTCGAGATCCTCGCGGCGGCGATCCATCCGGGAGCCTTCTAGGGCCCCGGTCTTGAGGACCACCATGTCCCCCGCTCCCCGCACACGGGGAGCGGGGGACGCGAGGCGGCGCGCCCGCCTGGGCGCGCCGCCTCCGCAAGGACAGGAGTGACCGAAGTGGCACTGACCAGCGATCGCCGTGGGGCCTACCGCCTGGTCATGGCGGCTCTCGTGGCCGCCCTGATCGCCGCCGTGGTGACGGCCGGCGTGGTCGGGGCTGCCGGTCTCTCGCTGGGCGAGGCGTTCCGAGCACTCGTCGGTCTCATCCGTAATGGCACCGAGGCCACGGGAGATTTCCCCGACTGGGCGCCGGGCCTCCTCCTCAACCTCCGTCTCCCCCGGATCGCCCTGGCTCTGATCACCGGCGCCGCTCTCTCCACCGCCGGCACCTCGTTCCAGGGCGTGTTCCGCAACCCGCTCGCCGAGCCCTACCTGCTGGGCGTCTCGGCGGGGGCGGGACTGGGAGCCACGATCGCCATCATCTGGAAGCCGCTGCCGTCGTTCGGCATCTACGGCGTGCCGCTGCTGGCCTTCATCGGGGCTTCGGTGGCGGCCTTCCTGGTCTACCGGTTGGCGACCTTCGGAGGCCGCACGGGCGGAGCTTCGTTGCTCCTATCCGGGGTCGCGGTCGGATCGACCCTCACCGCGATCATGTCCTTCCTCATGGTGGCGACCGAATACGACCTGCGCACCGTCGTCGTGTGGCTCATGGGCGGGTTCACCACCGCCAGCTGGAACAAGGTCTATATCGCCCTTCCGGTGGTGGCCGTGGGATTCGTCTTCATGCTCCTCATGTCGCGGCGGATGAACCTGCTGCTCATGGGCGAGGAGCGGGCCCGAGAACTCGGAGTCGACAGCCAGCGGACCCGACGGAATCTCATGGTAGTGGCCGCTCTGACCACCGCCGCCGCCGTGGCCTTCTCGGGGCTGATCGGATTCGTGGGACTGATGGTGCCCCATATCATGCGCCTGGTGGTCGGTCCGGATCACCGACGTCTGCTCCCGGCCAGCGCCCTCTTCGGGGCGTTGTTGCTCCTCGTCGCCGATACCGTCGCCCGGACCGCGCTGGCGCCGGCCGAGATCCCGGTAGGTATCATCACCGCAGCGGCCGGAGGTCCCTTCTTCCTGTATCTGCTCCGAGCGCGGAAGGGGGTGTGAGGTGAGCAGCGGACCCGTGTACCAGTTGCGCGGTATCGAGGTCGAACTCGGCGACCGACGAGTCCTCGGCCCGCTCGACCTCGACATCACCCGCGGCTCGTTCCTGGGGATCCTCGGTCCGAACGGCTCCGGCAAGACCACTCTTCTCCGCGCACTCACAGGGAGCGCACGCCTGTCCGCGGGAACGGCGTTCCTCGAGGGCCGCCCCATCCGCGGGATCCGGGCCCTCGAACTGGCCCGCCTGGTCGGAGTCGTCCCCCAACAGTTCTCTCTCGATTTCGGCTTCACCGTAGCCGAGATGGTCGCGATGGGCCGGTACGCGCACGGCGGCCACCGTGCGAGTCGCGCGGGCAGGGAAGAGACGGGCGACGACGCGCACGCGCTGGCCGACGATACCGCAGTGGCCACCGCTCTCGAACACACCGGCGTGAGCTCTTTGGCCGGCAGGCTGGTCACCGAGTTGTCGGGGGGCGAGCGGCAGCGGGCTCTCATCGCCCAGACTCTGGCCCAAGAGACACCCATCCTCCTTCTCGACGAACCGCTCAACAACCTCGATCTCAACCACCAACTCGAGGTCATGCAGTTGCTCAGCCGCCTCCATGCGGCGGGACGTACCATCTCCGTCGTGCTGCACGATCTCAACATGGCCGCACAGTACTGCGACGAATTGGCCTTGCTCGACCAGGGCCGGTTGGCGGCGCGGGGAGGACCGGCCGACATCCTCGATCCGAAGCTCATCCTGGACGTCTTCCGCGTGCGGGTGGCCGTCCACCGCCAGGGTCGACGGCCCTATCTCACCCCCCTCTGGACCCGATCGCGGGAGGAGCCTCTGGGAGGGGAACGCACCCGGGTGCACCTGATCGCGGGCGGGGGTGCGGCCGCGGACCTCATGGAGCAACTCGTGCTGCACGGCTGGACGCCGACGGTGGGCATCGTCAGCGTGTTCGACAGCGACTACGCGACCGCCCAGAGATACGAGCTCGAGGTGACGTCGACGCCCCCGTTCCAGCCGTTCCCCGCCGAGACGGTGGCGCAACTCGGGGCACAGATAGGCGACGCGGACGTGGTGGTGGTGGCGCCCGTGTACTTCGGACAGGGCAACCTGGAACTCCTCGAGGTGACCCTCGAGGCCGCCCGTAGCGGCAAGAAGGTCGTCCTGGTCGATCGCCCGCCCATCGACGAGCGCGACCTGGCCGACGGGGCGGCGACCGCTCTCGTCCGCCGTCTCCTCGAAGCCGGAGCGACTACGGTCTCAGGCACCAGGGAGGCGCTGGACTCCGTCGCCGGGGTCGACGATACCTGCCGCTAGCGCTCCAGCGAGCCGCAGGCGGCCGCCTCGAACCGGAACTTAGAACAGCGCAGTCGCTCAGGGACTTCGCAGGGATACTCACCCGTGAAACAGGCCGAGCAGAAACCGTCCCCGTCGGCCGCCACTCCCGTCGCCCGCAGCAGGCCGTCGAGGGAGAGGTACGCCACCGAGGTGGCTCCCAATTCGAGGCTGATCTCCTCCACGCTCTTGCCGAAGGCGATGAACTCGTGCTGATCAGCCATGTCGATGCCGTAGAAGCAGGGATAGATGATCGGCGGTGAGCTGATGCGCAGATGCACCTCTTTCGCGCCGGCCTCGAACAACACCCGGACGAGGGCTCGCGTGGTGTTCCCCCGGACGATGGAGTCGTCGACCACGATCATCCGCTTGCCCCTGATGGCGGAGGACAGCGGATTGAACTTGATGCGGATCCCCAGTTTGCGGATCTGGTCGTCGGGGTTGATGAACGTCCGGCCGATGTAGCGGTTCTTGACGAGTCCCTCGCCGTAGGTGATCCCGCTCCGGGCCGCGTAGCCGATGGCGGCCGAGTTGCCGGTGTCCGGTACGGGGATCACCAGGTCGGCCTCCACGGGGGATTCGGCGGCCAGTTCCTGCCCCATGCGGTTCCGAGCGATGCTCAGAGTCTGCCCCTTCATGACCGAATCGGGTCGGGCGAAATAGATGAACTCGAACACGCACAGCGATTCCTGCTTGCGGTCCACGACCTGCTCGATGTGATAGCCCGTCTCGTCGATCCAGCAGATCTCACCGGGCTCGATCTCGCGGACGAGTCTCGCCCCGATGATGTCGAGACCGGAGGTCTCGCTGGCCAGGCAGTACCTGCCGTCGATCTCCCCCAGAACCAGAGGGCGGACCCCGTACGGGTCGCGGAAGCCGATGATCTCATCCTTGGTGAGGAGCACGGCGCTGAAGGCCCCCCGGAGACGGGGCACGATCTCCTGCAGCGCTTCCTTGACGTCGTGCGAAGGGTGTTCGGCCAGCAGCGCGGCGATCACCTCTGTGTCCGACGTGCTTTCGAAGACGTGACCGGTCTCGATGAGCGACTCCCGCAGCTCGTCCGTGTTGACCAGGTTGCCGTTGTGGGCCAGGGCCATGAACGACCCGTTGCGGGTTCGTGCGAAGGGCTGAGCGTTGCGGGCCTCACTGGAACCGGTGGTGGAGTAGCGCACGTGTCCGATCGCCAGCTGCCCGGGTAGGGTCCGCAGGATCGATTCCTGGAACACCTGCGAGACCAGACCCATGTCCTTGTGGACGATGAGCCGCGAGCCGTCGGTGACCGCGATCCCGGCGGATTCCTGTCCACGGTGCTGGAGAGCGAAGAGAGCGAAGAAGGTGAGTCGGGCGACGTCCATCCCCGGAGCGTAGACGGCGAACACCCCACATTCTTCGTGAGGAGAGTCGGCCGTCCAGGGATCCCGCATCATTCCCCCAGGTCTCGTTCGGTAGCCGCCGACGAGCCGATCGTACCGTCGGAGGGCTGCCCCGCGTCTGGAGCCGTCTCGGCATGGCAGTCCGGTCCGCAGCCCGGTATCTCCCGCCAGTCGAGCTGACTCATACACACCCGACAGACGCACGTCTCAGGAAGATAGCCCTTCATGAACGAGTCGGGCGAACCACAGCGGGGGCACGTGGTGCCAACGGCCATCAACCGGCCCTCCGAGGTCCGCGCACGCATCTCGTCGGGCGCGTACATACACGGTATGCCTCGTACACGCTCACTCTTCCTCTCCGTTCTGCGATTCTATCAGCTTCGATGCGGTCACCACTCGAGAGCGGCCAACCGGTCGAAGATCACCGCCACGTTGCGCAGTTGGTCGTCCGGCCGGAAACAGGCATCGAGCGCGTCCGTTGAGAGCCGTCCGGCCACCTCGGAGTCGGCCTCGAGCAGATCCCGGAAGGGGGTCTTCTCCTCCCAGGCTTTCATCGCACTGCGCTGGACGATCCGATACGCGTCGTCGCGAAGGAAGCCCGCTTCCACAAAAGCCAGGAGCACCCGCTGGCTGTAGACGAGGCCGAAGCTCCGTTCCAGGTTGGCGGCCATGTTCTCCGGGTAGACGTTCAGCTTGTCCACCAACCAACAGGCCTTCTTGAGCATGTAGTGAAGGAGGATGGTGCTGTCGGGAAGGATGATCCGTTCTGCACTGGAATGGCTGATGTCTCGCTCGTGCCACAGAGCCACGTTCTCAAAGGCGACCAGCATGTTGCCGCGGATGATCCGGGCCTGACCGCAGAGCCGCTCCGAGATGATGGGGTTGCGCTTGTGGGGCATGGCCGAGGAGCCCTTCTGCCCCGGAGCGAAGTACTCCTCAGCCTCGAGGACCTCGGTGCGCTGATAATGGCGCACCTGGAGAGCGATCTTCTCGATGGTCGTGGCGAGGAGAGCGAGGGCCGCCATGAACTCCGCGTGACGGTCGCGCTGCACCACCTGCGTCGAGACAGGGGCCGCCCCCAGATCGAGGATCGACATCGTGATCTGCTCCACCTGCGGGTCCACGTTGGCGTAGCTGCCGACCGCGCCCGAGATCTTGCCCACCGAGACCTGCTGCACGGCCCTTTCCAGACGTTCCAGGCCGCGCTGCACCTCGAAGGCCCACAGTCCCAGCACCATGCCGAACGTGATGGGCTCTGCGTGGATGCCGTGTGTGCGGCCGATCATGACCGTGTCGCGATGTTCGAGGGCCCGCCGCTGCAGTATGCGGCCCAGTCTCCTCGTCTCCTCGGCGAGCAGCCGGCCGGCCGCCCGTAGTTGAAGAGCCAAGCCGGTGTCCAGAACGTCCGACGAGGTGAGGCCGTAGTGGATGTACTTGGACGGATCGCCCACGTTCTCGGCCACGCAACTGAGGAAGGCGATCACGTCGTGTTGGGTGACCTCCTCGATCTCGCTGACGCGATCGACCGTGAAGCAGGCCTTCTCCTTGATCTCGCCGAGCGCGTCCGCCGGTATGCGGCCCAGTCGGGCCCAGGCCTCGCACACCGCGATCTCCACCTCGAGCCAGGCGTTCATCCGGGCCTCGTCGGTCCAGATCTCCGCCATCTCCGGTGTGGAGTAGCGGGGGATCATCGAGAGCCCCCCTCCGCACCGCCCGGTGCGCCGGAACCGCCGGACGCGCCCGCACCGCCCGGCGCGACCGCCCCGACCCCGCCGCCGGACCGGAGGATCTTGGCCGCCAATATGCCGGCGTTGCGGGCGCCGTTGATGGCGACTGTAGCGACGGGGACCCCGGTGGGCATCTGCACGATCGAGAGGAGGGAATCGAGACCGCCGAGGTCGGAGGTCCGGATCGGCACTCCTATGACCGGTAGCTCGGTCATGGCCGCCACCACTCCGGGAAGAGCGGCCGCCTTGCCGGCGCCGGCGATGATCACCTTGAGACCCCGTGATTCAGCGCTCATGGCATATTCGCGGACCTTCTCCGGGTCGCGGTGCGCAGAGATCACACTGACCTCGTAGGGTATGTTCCGTGCCTTCAGTTCGGCCACGGCTCCGTCCATCACGTCGGAATCCGACTGCGAACCCATGATCACGCCGACGATGGGATCCTCCGCCATCTCCTCCCCTTTCAGCTCGCGCCTCTCGATCGGGCCTCTCGCTCCTCCGCCCGCAGGGCGATGTCAGTGCGGTGTTGGGCTCCAGCGAAGCTGATCGCCGACACCCCCGCGTAGGCCCGTGCCCGTGCCTCGGCGAACGTGTCTCCCATCCCGGTGACCGTGAGCACCCGCCCGCCGGAGGTGACCGTGCGCCCATCGCTCGACCGGGTGGCCGCATGGAAGACCTCGATCCCTTCCATGGCTTCCGCCGCCTCGAGGCCGGCTATGACATCGCCTTTGGAACTCGACGCAGGATATCCGCGCGAGGCCATGACCACGCCGACTGCCGGCCCCTCGGCCCACTCCACCTCGTTCGGAAGCTCTTCGCCCAGTGCCGCGGCCCACAGCAACTCGAGCAGGTCGGAGCGTAGTCGCGGCAACAGGGCCTGCGTCTCGGGATCGCCGAAGCGGCAATTGAACTCGAGTACCTTCGGCCCCCGCTCGGTCAGCATGATGCCGGCGTACAGCACTCCCCGGAAATCGATGCCGCGCCGGTCGAGTTCGTCGACCGTCGGCCGGAGCACGGTCTCCACGACCTCTTGATACAGCGGATCGTCCACAGACGGCACGGGAGAATAGGATCCCATGCCCCCCGTGTTCGGACCTGCGTCCTGGTCGAGAGCCCGTTTGTAGTCCTGGGCAGGGGCCAGGGGTAGTATCCGGCGGCCGCTCACCAGCGAGAGGAGCGAGAGCTCTTCGCCCTCCAGGAACTCCTCCATCAAGACCGTGCTGGCCGCTTCGCCGAACCGGCGCTCGACGAAACACTCGTCGAGCGCGGCCTCAGCCTCCGCGAGGGTCTTGGCCACGATGACGCCCTTGCCGGCGGCAAGGCCGTCGGCCTTGACCACGACGGGAGCCCCGTGCTCCCGAAGGAAGGCGAGAGCAGCCTCGTGCGAAGTGAAAGTGGCCGCTTCGCCGGTGGGGACGCCGGCGGCTTCCATGATCTCTTTGGCGAATGCCTTCGACCCCTCCAACCGAGCCCCATCGAAGCCGGGTCCGAACACGGCGAACCCGCGCTCGCGCAGCTGATCGGCCAGACCCGCCACCAAGGGCGCCTCGGGCCCCACCACGGTCAGGTCGATGCGCTCCCGCTGTACGAACGCGATGATGCTCGGGATGTCGTCGGTTTCGATCTGGACGGTCTGGGCATCGTCGGCGATACCGGCGTTGCCGGGGGCGCACAGGAGACGGCCGATCCGCGGACTCTTGGCCAGGCTCCGCACCAGGGCGTGCTCTCGACCTCCGCCGCCGACCACCAGCACGTCCAACCGCTGGTCGGTTCCCATCGTCCCTCCTCTAGGCCTTGCCCGTGCGTTGCGCGGCCTCGGGGTGGGGCACCTTGATGTGCTGCTCCCGCTTCGCCCCGACCGATATGAGAGCGATCGGCACCCGCACCTGCCGCACGATGAAGTTGAGGTAGTCGATCGTTTCTTGGGGGAGGTCACGGACCGAGGTGACCCCGGAGATGTCGGTCTTCCACCCGGGGAACTCTTCATACACGGGCTCGACCTCGCCGAAGACAGCTTGGGTGGGCGGCAACTCCTCGAGGGTCTGTCCATTGTGAAGATAGCCGGTGCAGACTCTGATCGTCTCGAGGGTGTTGAGCACGTCGAGCTTGGTGATGCACAGCCCGGTCAGCCCGTTCACCCGGGCCGCGTACCGCAGCACGACCAGATCGAGCCACCCGCACCGGCGCGGGCGTCCCGTCGTGGTCCCGAACTCGTTGCCCAGTTCGCCGAGCCGCTTGCCCATCTCGTCCTTCAGTTCAGTGGGGAAGGGACCCTCGCCCACTCGCGTGGTGTACGCCTTGGTCACACCCCAGACCTCGGCGAGTTCCACCGGACCGATGCCGCTGCCCACGCAGGCGGAGCCGGCCACGGGGTTCGAGGAGGTGACGAAGGGATAGGTGCCATGGTCGAGATCGAGCATCGTGCCCTGGGCCCCCTCCAGGAGCACGCGCTTCTCCGCCCGTAGGGATTGCCAGAGCAGGAGCGACGTGTCATCGACATGGTCACGCAAGGATTCGGCGGCCTCGATGTACCTATCGCATTCGGCCTCGAGGCTGCTGACGTCTTGATCATAGGCTTTGACGAGGACTTCAGCTTTGGCCTGCATGGTGGCCATGACCCGCTCGCGCAGACCTTTGGGATCGAAGAGGTCCTGCATACGTACGCCCTGACGGGCGGCCTTGTCGGAATACGCCGGACCGATACCGCGGCCGGTGGTGCCGATCTTGCCCGTTCCCAAGCGTTCCTCTTGCGCATGATCGAGCATGATGTGATAGGGCATGATGAGATGAGCTCCGCCGGACACCTTGAGGTTCCTGGTGGAGACCCCCCGGCTCTCCAACTCATCGATCTCCTTGCGGAGCACCGTGGGATCGATGACCACCCCGTTACCGATGATCGCCACCACTTCGGGGTTGAATATCCCCGACGGGACCAAGTGCAGGGCGAACTTGCCGAGTTCGTTCTCGACCGTATGGCCGGCGTTGTTCCCCCCCTGGTAGCGGACGACCACGTCGGCCTGCTCGCACAGCAGATCGACGACCTTACCCTTGCCTTCATCACCCCACTGGGCGCCCAACACGACGAGAACCGGCACAACGCCTCCCGAGAACGTACGACCCTTCGACTTCAAACGGTCTGTCACGTATGCTCCCCGCGGCAGACCGCCGCGCGCGCCGGGCATCCGGCGCGCACCTGACAGTTTACACCAGGTCCGTGGCCGCCCCCTCCGAAGCCGCCCCCTCCTGGGCCGACCCGCCCGCAGCGGCGGCCAACCGCTCGACCAGTGCCCGAGCCGCGACCAGACCCGACGCCGACGCCTGCACCAACCCCCGAGTCACTCCGGCCCCGTCCCCCACCGCATACAATCCCGCCACCGGCGTCTGCAACTCGCGGTCGAGCGAGAGGCGCGACGAGTAGAACTTGACCTCGGCGCCGTACAGCAGCGTGTCTCGACCCCCGACTCCCGGCAGGAGCGCATCGAGAGCATCCAGCATGTCGACGAGGTCGCGAAGGTGCCGGTATGGCAGAGCGAAGCTCAGATCACCGGGCGTGGCGGCATGAAGAGTGGGCTGGACCACGCTGCGTCGCAGTCGCTCCGGAGTGGAGCGATGGCCCGCCCTCAGGTCGCCGAGGCGCTGTACCAGGATGTCTCTACCCAGCATGTTGGCGAGCCGGGCGATGGACTTGCCGTAGGCGATCGGCTCCTTGAACGGCTCGGTGAAGCGGGTGGAGACGAGCAGGGCGAAGTTGGTGTTCTCCGTCTTGTGTTCGGGGTCGGCATAGCTGTGTCCGTTGACCGTCACAGCGTCGCCCCAGCTCTCGGTGCAGACCACCCCGTGCGGGTTCATGCAGAAGGTGCGGACTTCGTCTTCAAAATAGCGGGAATTGAACAACAACTTGGGCTCGTACAGCTCGTCGGTGATCGGATCGGTCACCAGCGCCGGGACCTCGACCCGCACCCCGATATCCACGGCGTTGTTGGACAACGGGATCCCCAAACGCGCCGCTTCGCCGGTCAGCCAGGCCGAGCCCTCCCGGCCGGGAGCGAGGATCACCGCCCGGCTCCGATAGACGACCCCTTCCTCCGTCCTCACCCCCGAGGCTCGAGAGCCCTCGGTGAGGACCTGTGCCACCTCGACTCCGGTGAAGATAGTGACCTTGTCTTCGAGTTCCGCCCGCATCGCGGTCAGCACGTCGGCAGCCCGTTCCGTCCCCAGGTGCCGCACCGGGGAATGCACCAGACGGAGACCCTGCCGCGCCGCGAGATCCCCCCAGCGCTCCGTTTGCTCTCTGTCGTCGCCGTAGAGATGCGTGGGGGCGCCGAAATCCAGGTAGGTTCCGTCGACGTCGGCGATGAGGGCTCGGAGTCTGTCCTCCTCCACGAAATCGCCCAACCGACCCCCGACCTCGGGGCTCAGCGTCAGCTTGCCGTCGGAGAAGGCTCCTGCCCCACCCCAGCCGGTGGTTATGTCGCAGATGGGGCAGTGCGCGCATGACCCGGTGACCCGCGCGGGACAGCGCCTCTCGGAGATATCCGCCCCCTTTTCGAGCAGGAGCACGTCGAGCCCGGGATGTTTCGAGAACTCGAGAGCGGCGAAGATGCCGGCCGGCCCCCCGCCGACGATGATCACGTCGTAGTGTGTGGCTGCAGTCCCGGATCCGGCGGTGCCCATGGCCCCTCCCCGCGCTGCGTGTCGGCTACGGCGTCAGTCGCTTGTCCGCTAGGTCGACGAAACGAGTGTAGTTCTGGACGAAGGCCATCTTGCAGTCACCGATGGGACCGTTCCTCTGCTTGCCCACGATGATCTCGGCCGTGCCTTTGTCGGAGCTCTCCCTGTTGTAGACCTCGTCGCGGTAGATGAAGAGGACCAAGTCCGCGTCCTGCTCGATGGCTCCGGACTCCCGGAGGTCGGAGAGGACGGGTCGGTTGCCCGCCCGCTGCTCGACCTGGCGGGAGAGCTGGGAAAGGGCCAGCACCGGCACCTCCAACTCCCTGGCCAAGATCTTGAGTCCCCGCGATATCCGGGAGATCTCCTGTTGCCGGTTCTCCACACTGGCGTCACCCATCATGAGCTGGAGGTAGTCGACGATGATGAGGCCCAGATTCTTCTCTTTGGCCTTCAGTCGCCGGGCCTTGGCCCGGATCTCCATGAGGTTGAGTGACGCGGTGTCGTCGATGAAGATGGGTGCGGAGTGAAGAGGCGTGCACGCGGCGGCGAGTCGGCTCCATTCGTTCGGCTGGAGGATCCCCCGGCGCACCCGCCAGCTGTCCACCCGGGCCTCGGAGCACATCATCCTGTGGACGACCTCCATCTTCGACATCTCCAGGCTGAAGACGGCCACGCCCTTCGCTTGGTCGACCGCGACGTTGCGGGCGATGTTGAGGGCGAAGGCGGTCTTGCCCATCGAGGGCCTGGCCGCCAGGATGACCAGGTTCGCCGGCTGGAACCCGCTGATGAGGGTATCCAAGTCGCGGAAACCGGTCTGGCACCCGACTGTGTGATGTCCCTCCGACATGGTCCGCTCGAGCTCGGCGAAACTGTCGCTGATCAGTTCACCGATGGGCTCGAACTCCCCCGCGACCCGATTCTCAGAGATCTGGAAGACCATCTGCTCGGCCTTGTCGATGAGGTCCATAGGCGCGTGCTCCCGCCGGTACCCCATCTCGGTTATCTCGCCGCCCACCTTGATGAGCGAGCGAAGGAAGTAGTTCTCGCGCACGATCTCAGCGTAGTGCCGAGCATTCGTGGCCGCGGGGACGGCGGTGACCAGACTGTGGATGAACGCCCTGCCGCCGACGGCATCCAAAGCCGCGCGATTGGCCAGTTCCTCGCTCACCGTGATCGGATCGACCGGCTCGCCCCGAGAGAACAGGTCTTCGATCACCTCGAAGACGCGCTGATGGGCCTGGCGATAGAAATGTTGAGGCCGGACGACCTCGCTGACACTGGGGATGACGTTGGGAGTGAGCATGCTTGCGCCGAGAACGGAGATCTCCGCGTCCAGGTTCTGCGGGATGACGTACTCGCCGTTCCCGCCGCCGTTCCCGCTGCCATTACCCATCGCCATGTCTGCGCGCCTCACTTCCCTCGGGAAGAAGACCCTCTCAGGCCTTGGTTTCCTCCGGCACTATCATGACCTTCACCTCGGCGGGCTCCACGCTCGAATGGACGTCGACCTTGACCATGAAGGTGCCGACCGTCTTGATGGGCTCTTCGAGTTCGATGTTGCGCTTGTCGATGCGGACCTTCCGAGCCGCGAAGATGGCGTCGGCCACATCCTGAGTGGTGACGGACCCGAAGAGCCGGTCGCCCGAACCGACAGGAGCCGGGATCGTGAGGACCGTCTTGCTGAGCATGTCCCTGGTCTCGTCCGCCCGTTCGGCTTCGCGCCGGGCGTGGGCGGCTTTCTCTTCCATCATCTGACGGACCACGGCGATCCGAGCGGGCGTCGCCATCTCCGCGAGCTTGCGGGGGAACAGGAAGTTGCGAGCGTAGCCATCGGCCACGTTCGCGATCTCGCCTTTCGCTCCCAGCTTGTCCACATCCTGCAGTAGGATCACTTCCATATGCCACTCCTTCTAGATGTCATCCCGTCGGACCCGGTCCCGGGTTCTTCAGGGCAAAACGTTTGCGATAGTCCAGCCACGTATCGAACAGCCCGACCAACCCAGTGAGCTGGATGATCAGCTGCGCCACCACGGCCGCGAAATACAGCGCCACCCGCGCTCCCGCTCCATACCTCCGCGTCACCGCCAGCCAATGCGCAACGGCAAGACCCTGGACGAAGAACAGCGTCTGCGAGACCAGAAGCACGTTGAGCCCAACATACAACACTACGGTCCGCCAGTCACCGTCCCCTCGAGCGAAGACCAGCATCGCGATCCCCACGATCGACGCGTACGCAGCCGACCAATGCATCCGGAAGCTCGAAAACGAGAGCCGGACCACCACTTTGTCCCGCATCCGCGGGAACAGCCAGTGGGACAATCCGAGCACGCACGCCGCCAGAAGGATAGACCCCATACCGAGCAGCCCGGGCGTCAGATACGGGATGACGTCCGCGATCCTCCGAAGTTGACCCGAGACCGTCTCGATGGTGGCCGCGTCGACCCCCATCCCCGAGTAGAATCCCGACGCATCGGCGATCGAGCGGTCGACCGCCTGGTCGAGTTTGGTGAGCGTCACCCCCGCGACCAGCCAAAGACCGACTCCCCACAAGACGAGCGCCGCCAACGCGGTGCCGGCCAGAGAGCCGAGGCTCTTGCCGAAACTCCATCGCCTGCGTACCGCAGTACCGAGGAGCGTCCCCGCGCCGAGGACGAGCACGAAGGTCAGGACTCCCGGACCCACCCCTCCGACGAAGTACACCAAAGCCCCGGACACGACGGCCACGATCGAACCCGCAGGGATGCCACGAGTCGCCACCGTGTGGGCGAGGGGGAGAGCCAGGAAGGGGATGACCACCGGAGGCGCCAACGGCAGGATGGCCACGCACAGACCCATGACGACGGTGACCGCCGTCGCCCTGCCTACACCGGCAAGCGCGACTCGGGAGAGCGCCTTCATGGGGCCGGGCAGGTCCCTACCGGCTGCTGTACGGCAGCAGAGCGACCTCGCGAGCCCGTTTTATGGCCACGGCGACCTGCCGCTGATGGCGCCGGCACGCGCCCGTCGTACGCCGGGACCGGATCTTGCCGCGTTCGGACATGAACCGACGTAGAGTCGAGAAGTCCTTGAAATCGACCTGCTCGACGCCCTCTTTGCAGAAATAGCAGTACTTGCGCCTGCGCGAGCCCGAGGTGGGCCGCGCCCTGCGCTGCTGCTTCTTGGGATTCGCCACTTTGTCTACCTCCTTGGAGCGCGACTAGAAGGGGATGTCGTCGCCCCCGAAATCGATGTCACGAAAATCGTCTTGGGCGGCCGCGGTCGTGTCGCCGGGGGCCTGTGCCCCACCGCGGGACACCGGCTCGCGCGTCTCACCTTGGCCGCCGATGAACATCACCGTATCCGCGATGATCTCCACCTTGCTGCGTTTGGTCCCGTCCTGCGCCTCCCAGCTGCGCTGGTCGAGGCGGCCGTCGACCGCCACCTCGCGCCCCTTGGATAGATAGCGCGCACAGTTCTCGCCCTGGGCACCCCAGACAACCACGTCGAAGAAGCTCGGTTTCTCGACCCACTGACCGGATGAGTCCTTGTATGAGTAATTGACCACCACCCCCATCTGGCACACCGAAGTGCCGCTGGGAGTCTGGCGGAGTTCCGGATCTCGGGTCAGCCTGCCCACCAAGGTCACGTGTGCGATGCCGCGAGCCATCTTCTCCTCCTTGGACTAGGCTTCCTCTTCCACTGCGGCCGTTGCCGGCTGCTGCAGGTTGAAAGGTTTGTCGTGGCGGACGGGCATGAAGCGGAGTACGCTGTCGGTGATGCCGAGCACCCTGGTGACTTCGTCCAGAGTCTTGGCGGTCGCCTCGAAGTAGAGGATGTAGTACACGCCTTCGAGAATGTCTTTGATCTCGTACGCAAGGCGTCGCTTGCCCCACTCGTCGATCTTCACGATGACGCCCTTGTCACCCGTGATGATCTCTTTGGTGCGATCGAGCACCGCGGTTCGTTCTTCATCCTCGACGTCGGGACGCAGGATGAGAACCAGCTCATAGCTGTTCAGTTTGGGTCACCTCCTCCGGTCTGAGCGGCCCCGGCCTCACTGCCGGAGCAGGGGTGTGGTATGGAATTGTACGCGAGCCACCGGACAGGATATCTGGAGAGACACCTCCCCGGCCGACACGCGACGGGCAGTATACACCACCGGGGCCGCGGGAGCGCCCTCACGGCGCTCCCGCGGCCCCAGACTCGTTCGCACGCCGGCTGTCCGACGCGGCTGCTAGACCTCTGGTCCTTCCGGCGGAGCCGGCGATGATGGCTGCTGCGGCTGATGCTGCACGGACTGCTGGGCTGCGCCCGGAGCGCCGGCCCCCGGCTGAGCGCCGCCCGCATCCGTCGGGCCGCGCCAACCTTGAGGATACGGCTGGTACCGCGCTTGTTCACGCGCCCGCTGACGCCGGGCGGCCGACCGCCATATGCGGTACACGATGTATCCGATGATCGCGAGGACCACCAGCACCGGTATCAGGATCCCAAGACCCCGGACGATGGCGTTCACCGCATCGACGAGGTTGTGAAGTGCATCCTTGAAGGCCTTGGACACGCCCCATTCCCCTGGAGGCGTCACGGCCGCTCCCGCCTCGTAGATGGTCATACTGAGCGTGGAGTAGCTGGTGTGTTCGTCGAGATAGCGGAGCCGACCTTCCAACTCCTCCAGTTGCTGTTGGGCTCCCGTGAGGACCTGCTGCACTTGCAGGATCTCATCCACGGTCTTGGCGCGAGCGAGCAGATCGAGGAGGGCCTGGACGTGGGCTTTGGAGTTGGTTATCCGGGCCTCGATATCCACGTATTCCTCGGTGACGTCCTGGGTCTGGATCTGCTGGTTCTTTACTTCACCCACTTTGGCCGCGTCGCTCAGGGCTTTGCTGAAGGTGGCTGCGGGGACCCGGATGGCGATGGTGCCGCTCTTCACGGTGTTCTCGTCACCGGAGGCATACGAACCCGAACTCACGACGTATCCGCCGTACCTGTCGGCGATCAGCAGCGCCTGATCGAACGCGCCCTGGAACTTGCCGGATTCGACCTCGATCTCGAGCTGTGCGTCGCTGATGACCTTCTGTGAAGAAGTCGACTGCAGGGCCGTCAGAGTGCCGGCGTACTCACCCTCCCCTCTCGAATAACCGGTAGCGGAGTCATCCCTGGCGGACGGTGCGCCCTGCCCTTCCTCGGCCATCGCCGCGGCCGCCGTCGTCGTCACCCCTCCATCGCCGGCCGAGGGGTACAGACCCTCCGTCGACTCGAGGTCCCCGGAACACCCCGCGATCCCGGCTACCCCCGCGAGAGCCAAGATCAAGACCACCCCGGCCGCGACGGACCACCCTTTGTGTGCCTTCATGGCGTTCATGGCTTCCCCCTGTGGTGTCGAGTCGGCTTGCGACTCTCCTCAGCGCCCTGTCGGTCATGGGACGCCACCCGCGAGGCGCCAGTTCCTCGCCCCCGTGCCGCAAGACGGCGTTCGATCGCAGCCGGGTCAGCTCTGAGCCAGGTATCCCTGGAGAAGCCCGTAACAGCCGGTGAGCATCATGTCGCCGTAGAGTGAGGCCTCTCGCAGGGGGAGACCCATCGAGAAGAAGCCCGCCCGCTTCGGACCCGTCACCACGATGTCTATCGCGTCCAGGTCGAAGGCGACCGACGTCGGAAGGACGCCGTGACCCCCATCGGCGAACACCTCCTCGCTCTCGAGTTCCCGCGACGCGAAGCGGCGCATGTAACCTTCCATCTTCACGGCGTCGATCATGGAGGTGTGGTGTTCGAAGAGGCCGTCCAGCCTTCCGTCGTCGACGAGCGCCATCAACGTGTGGCCGTTCCCGAAGTTGACCCCTAGACAGGGTGTGGACGATGCCGCCAACAGAGCCCCCCATAAGGCCGAGGGTCCCGTGTCTCCGACTACCAAGGGCAGGTTCGGGTCCACCAGTGCCGCGACCGCCTTCATGCGCGTGAAATGATGGGGGATCTCCTCCCGGGGGTAGAACAGGTCCGCCAGCCTCCTAGAGCCGCTCGCCACCTCGACCAGCTTCTCGAACCGGAAGACCCGGTCGCTCACCCCCGCAGGAGCGAGACCATGGTCCTGTACGGCCACCGCGCACCCGGCGAACGGTCCCGGCTCGCCCAGTCGGGCGAGCGCCTCCACCAGGCCGGAGAAACGCAGGTCGCCCGATCGCACCCGCACGGCGTCCCTCAAGGCCGGCGAGTCGGCATCCTCGGTCCCCACCACGATCACCCCCATCGCTCCGACGGCGGCAAGGTCATCGTCGAAGCTGCCGGCGGCAGACGCGGTCGCATAGAAAGGTAGGCCGGCGGCGACATGCCGCTTCATCGCCGCCATGTTCGGGCCGCCTCCCATCAGCGGGCCCTCGAACAACACCGCCGACCCGGCCCGCGTCGCAGCATCGATCTCCGCCGCCACCACCCGAGTGGCGGACGGTACGATCAGATGGGTCTGATTCTCACCCTCCGAATCCGGGTCCCAGAGGAGTATATCCGTGGTGCCGCAGCCCACGTCGATGGCCAAGGTCTTCACTTCGTCACCCCTATCACAGGAACGGCAGCCAACCCGAAAGGCGGGCCGACAACCACGTGAACTGCCCGCCGATAAGAAGGGCTCCATAGATCATCAGTATGGCTCCGCACACGATCTGTATGGTCCGCAGGTGACGCCTGATCCGTGCGAAAGCGCGCAACGCCCGCCCGACGAAGAACCCTGCGACCAGGAACGGTATCCCCAGACCGAGCGAGTAGACGAAGAGCAGGGAGGCGCCCCCGGCGACATCGCTTCCCGAAGCGGCCATGGTGAGGATGGAGGCCAGGACCGGTCCGACGCAGGGAGTCCATCCGAAGGCGAAGGCCATGCCCATGATGAAAGCTCCCGCCGGGCCTCGGGGGGCTTTGTCCAGAAGCGGACGCACATCGCGCTTCATGAACCCAGGGGTGGCCATCCCGGCGATGACCGCTCCCAGGACGATGAGCAACGCCCCGGCAGCGATCTGAAGAATGCGTTGATTGGCGACCAGCACTCCCGCGAACGAGAAGCCCGCCCCGAGGACAGTGAAGATCACCGAGAACCCGAGTACGAAGGCCGCGGTGCTCCAGATGACGCGTCGATCCCCTTTCTGAAGCTCCTCGACGCTGAGTCCGGAGACGAAGGACAGGTACGCGGGGAGCAGCGGAAGGACGCACGGGCTGAGGAAGCTTGCCGCTCCCCCGGCCAGAGCGATCAGGAACGCTGTCGGCCCTAGGTCAGCGGGTAAGGTCATCCACCAAAGCCGCCAGTTCGAAGGCCGTCGCTCCGCCCACGAGCGTCTTCACCACTCGGCCTTCGGAGTCGAGCACGACGAGGGTGGGGATGGCGCGGACCCCAAAGCTCCCCGCGACCTTGTCACCGTCGAGCATCACCGGGAAGCTCCAGCCGCCTTCGCCCATGAAACCCTGCATGGCCTCTTTGTCGTCGCTGACCGCCAGAACGAGGACCCCTGCCCTGTCTGTCTCGTCTCGATAGAACCTATCGAGTTCAGGCGCCTCCGCCCGGCACGAGCCTCACCAGCTCGCCATGAAGGCGAGGATCAGCGGTTTGCCCCGATATTCGCTGAGGGAGACCTTGGTGCCGTCCAACGTGACCCCGGAGAACTCGGCCGCCGTCTTCGCCGCGGTCGTGGTCGTCGCCCCTGTACCCTCGGAGCCACAGGCGGCTGGGAACACCGCGGCCGCGGCGAGAACCAGTACGACAGCTACAGTCGCGGCGGTCGCGCGCCACGTGGTCATCGGGCCGCGCTCCGAGTCGACCCGCCCCTTCCGGAGCCGGCCACGGCCGGTCTCTCTTCGCTCACGACGGCGGAGCGCAGGCGCCCATGGGTCTCGAACCACCATATGCCCGCCATGCCGATGAAGAACAGGGCGACGCTGATCCACTGCTGCTGAGTGAGTCCAAGCGCGACCCCCTCATTGGTTCGCACGAACTCGACCAGGAACCGTTCTATCCCGGCCAGCACCAGATAGGCGAATATCAGCGATCCTTCCCGCTTGAACCGAGGACTGACGACCCAGACGATGATCGCGAAGATCACCAGCGAAGCGGCGATCTCATAGAGTTGGGTGGGATGGACCCTCACTGTGGTCGGAGGAAGGCCTTCCGGGAAAGCGATCCCCCACGGCAAGTCGGTGGGCACGCCGTAGTCGTCACCCCGAAGGAAACAACCCATCCGACCGACCGCGTACCCCACGGCCACCGCGGAGGCGCCGGAGTCCATCACCGCGGCAAGGCGTTGCTTGGACACCAGGGTCACGATCACCACAGCCACGATCGCGCCGAACAGGCCCCCGAACCACACCAGTCCTCCGCCACTCACCAGGTTGCCGGGGAACTCCTCCGGATGCAGGATGAGGTAGTGGACCTTGGCCCCCAGTAGGCCGCCGATGACGGCAGCTATCAGGAGACCGTAGATGAAGTCGGGCTTGATGCCCCGTTTCTTGAACTGCCAATGAGCCACGAAGCCGGCGGCGATGAAAGCCAAGGCCATCATGACCCCGAACGAGTTCATCGTGAACCCGCCTATACGGAACAGCTCAGGGTACATCCCTCTCCTTGGGTGTCACTTGAAAGGCCGGGGCCGATTATCTCACGCAGGCTCTTCTGGGGACCGCACGGGTCCCGCCGATCAGCCTGCTCAGCTGAACCCGGACCGGGGTACGCACCCTCGCGGTTCGCACCGCCCTGTATCGGCGCACGACGGCGAGGACGATCCCGCGCCGCCGATCACGCCGCCGAAGCCGGTGAAGCGCTGCTCGACCTCCCGGCTTCCGCAGGAGGGACACACCTTCGCCTCGTCCTTGAGGAACCCCAAGGCGAACACCTCGAAGTCGTCCCCGCACGACAGGCATCTCAGGTCATACGAAGCCATCAGTCACGGTCTCCTCGTTCACTGCCGTTCCGCTCGGAGAAGGGCGCCACTCCGAGACCCGCCAGCTGGTCTTCGATCCAATAGACGCTGATGGAGTCCGGAGCTTTGACCTCGTCGCCGACCAGGACCAGCGGGATTCGCTGCCCTTCACCCACCGCGCCCGCCAGGGCCGGATACTCCTCCAACTCGGGGTCGTCGACGTCCAGGTACTGGAGTGGCCGATCTCCGCCCATCCGTCCGGCAAAATCGTGGTTCAAGTAGTTGACTATCTCTTCCAGAGACAGAGCGGGCCGTCAACCACTCCCGGGCCTGCAGGCGTCGAAACGCCTTGAACCCACTATGACAAGACTCGTCGCTGTATCGCTCATGCCAGACCGAACTCACTCTCATAGTCTTTCTGACTGCGAGCGCCGATGAGCTGAGACTTCAATTCTCCGCCGTCGAACATGATCACTGTCGGGATGCTCATGATGCCGTACCGAGCGGCCAGTTCCTGGTTCATATCGACGTTGACCTTGACCACGCTCACCTTGTCGGCGTGATCGGCAGCCAGTTTCTCGAGCACCGGCCCCACCATGCGGCACGGACCGCACCAAGGCGCCCAGAAGTCCGCCACGACCGGTACCGTGGAATCCGACACTATCTGGTCGAACTCTTGGGTGTTGACTTCCTGCACTGCACCATCGCTCATGGTTCTCTCCTTGTCGTCGCGGGCCGGCGAACGGCCCTCATACTATCCTACCGGGCGGACCCACCTTGACCGTAGTCCCGGGCGCCGCCCCGTTCATATACCCGCAGGGGTATTATAACAGTCACGCGCCCACCGGCCAAGAGCCGCCTGCCATGGGCCTCGACCGGTGCTACTGCTGTTGTTACCCCATCCCCCTATCAGCTAACCTATCCGCCTGGACACCTGACGCATCCAAACGGGAGCCACTCGGAGCCACCGGAGGCGACAACCATGAGACTCACGTACTACGGCCATTCCTCTTTCCTTGTCGAGACGGCTGACCAGACCCGGGTGATCCTCGATCCCTACAAGCACGGGGCCTTCGGCGGAGCGGTCGGATACCGCCCGATAGACGAGGCGGCGGACGCCGTGGTGGCGAGCCACGCCCACGAGGACCACGGGGCCGTGGAGACCATCCCCGGAGGACCGCTCACCTTCGTGCACCCCGACGACGAGACGGTCGGCTCGGTGCATATCACCGGCGTCGACGTCGCTCATGACGACGAGGGAGGAGCCAAGCGCGGCCGCAACACCATCGTCGTCATCGACGACGGGGATGTCCGTCTCGTCCACCTCGGAGATCTCGGCCATCCTCTGGATCCTCCTACCGTCGAGGCGTTGGGCCGGGTCGACGTGCTCCTCGTCCCGGTGGGCGGGTTCTTCACGATCGACCACGAACAGGCGGCGGATGTCGTGTCGGCCCTCGGACCGGCGATCGTCGTCCCCATGCACTACAAGACGACCGCGATAGGATTCCCGATCGCGGACGTGGAACCGTTCCTGGCCACTCAGGACGACGTCGAACGGCGGGCCGGGTCGACGCTGGAGATCACCGCGGCGACCTTGCCGGCGCGATGCACCACGATCGTCCTCGAGCATTCCCGCTGACCGAACGGTCCGGACCCAAGGAACGGAGACGCCATGCCGGATGAAAGACCCCAGACCCTCTACTACATCCGCACCGATTCACTCGGGACCGACCCCGACATCGGCGGTCAGCTCGCCCAAGCCTTCTGGAACAGCTTCCACGAGAGGCTGGAGGGAGTCGCCACCTTCGCCTTTGCGAACAAGGGTATCTTCTTGGCACTCGACGATTCTCCAGTGATCGAAGGACTCAAGCGGCTGGCGGAGCGGGGCTGCCCCATCTACGTGTGCGGCAGTTGTATGGACTACTATGAGGTGCGCGATCGGTTGGCGGTCGGTGAGCCTGGTTCGATCCCCCTGCTCCAGCAACTCATGTGTGATGCGGCCAAAGTGGTCACGTTCTGACCGGCCATGGCGACCCCCGGCCCACAGGTCGTCTTCACCTTCGCGACCACGCATGAAGCGATGGCGGCAGAGGACGTCCTTCAAGACGCAGGCATCGCCTTCGAGGTAGTGCCGCCCCCACGGGAACTCACCGCCGGTTGCGGCCTCGCCCTTCGCGTCTCCCTCGCCCGGGCGGGCGACGCGGTGGAGGCCATGCAGAGAAGCGCCGCGCCGTGGGAAGCTCTGCACGAGCTGGGCCCGGGTCTAGAGGTAGTCTCCAGACTTGGGTGATAAAGTGTGGCCACCAACGGAGTGAGAGCCGATCGGGAGGGCAGTAGTCATCTCGCCTGTCACAGAAACCCCAGCTAAGGACGAGAAACCACCCAAGAGCACGAAGAAGGGGCGGTTCCTCCGGCTCAAACCCGGTCCCCTCCGGCGCGCGGTCATCGTGGCCATCGTCCTCGTCATCGTCTTCGGCGTGGGAGGATTCTTCTCCCGGATCTGGACTGAGTACCTCTGGTACCAGGAAGTGGGACAGACGACGGTCTTCTGGACTCCGCTCGTAGCCCGGCTGTGCGTGGGCTTGTTCTTCGCGGCGGTGTTCTTCTTCCTCTTCTTCGGCAGCCTCTGGTTGGCCCGCAAGATCTCCCCGCGGCTCCTCACCGTGCCGAGCGCCGACGACGAGGAGATCGTCGACCTGGTCACCCGGCGCCGTTGGCCCAACCGGTTGATGCTGATCGTTTCGGGCATCATCGCCATCATCGTCGGAGCCATCTACAGTGGTCGGTGGGAGGAGGTCCTCCTCTTCCTGAACCACGGTCAGTTCGGCTACGCCGATCCGGTGTTCGAGAGAGACGCCGGGTTCTTCGTCTTCACGCTGCCCGTCTGGCAGATGCTGGTCAATTTCGTCGGTATCGCGATGCTCTTCACGTTCATCGCCACCGGTTTCACCTATCTGGTCGACCGAGCCATGGTGGTCGACGCGAAGAACAAGATCCGTCTGGCACCCCATGTGAAGGCGCATCTGTCGGTGATCCTCGCCATCGCGATGCTGGCGAAGGCCGGCGATTACATGATCCAATCGTGGTCGCTCAACTTCTCCGACCGCGGGGTGGTCTTCGGCGCCAGTTACACCGACGTCCACGCCTCCCTGCCCGTCCTCCACTTCCTGGCGATCGTGTCCCTGCTCGCCGCCGCGATCTTCCTCGCGAACATCCGCTACCGCGGGTGGCGGCTCCCGATCATCGCCATCGCCGTGATGTTCCTGACCTGGGCGCTTGCCGGCAAGGCCTATCCGGCCATCGTCCAGCAGTATCAGGTGTTGCCCAATGAGATCTCCGCCGAGACCCCGTATATCGCCAACAACATCGAGGCGACCAGGTGGGCGTACGGCCTGAGCGATATCACCAGCATCCCGTTGCAGGCCTCCTCCGACCTGACGGGCGAGGACGTGGCCGACAACACGGCGACCATCGACAACATCCGCCTCTGGGAGCCGCGGCCGGCCCTCTCCACCTACTCCCAGATCCAGGAGATACGGCTCTACTACTCGTTCACCGATGTCGACGTCGATCGTTACACCATCGACGGGGAGTACCGACAGGTCCTCCTCGGCGCCCGGGAACTCGACCAGACCCAGCTCCAGGAGCAGTCGCAGACCTGGGTGAACAACCACCTCACCTACACGCACGGCTACGGAGTGGTGGTCAGTCCCGTGAACGAGGCCGGACCGGACGGCCTTCCCCTGCTCATGGTCAGGGACATCCCGCCCCGCACCGACACCGACCTCACGATCACCCGCCCTGAGATCTACTACGGGGAGCTCGGCAACGAGTTCGTGGTGGTCGGCACCACCAGCCCGGAATTCGACTACCCCAGCGGCGACAGCAACGTGTACGCGACGTACGAGGGCACGGGCGGGGTCCCGATCGACAGCAGGTTCCGGCAGGCGGCGTTCGCCTTCCGTTTCGGCACGGCCAAGCTCCTCTTCTCGAGTTCGTTCACCGAGGATTCGCGGATCATGTACCGGCGCACGCTCAAGGAGCGCGTCCAGGCTCTGGCGCCTTTCCTCTCGTACGACCGGGATCCCTACATGGTGGTCCGGGACGACGGGTCGCTGGTGTGGATGTGGGACGCCTACACCACCACCGATCGCTTCCCGTACTCCCAACCCCGGACCGGCGGCATCAACTACATGCGGAACGCGGTCAAGGTGGTCATCGACGCCTACGACGGGGATATCACCTTCTACCAGATCGACGCCGACGATGAGATCGCCAGCACGTGGGGCAAGGTCTTTCCCGGTCTTCTGACCCCGGGCGATGAGATGCCCGATGATCTCCGCCGGCACATGCGCTATCCGGAAGACTTCTACGCCGTGCAGGCCGATGTGCTCACCACCTACCACATGAACGATCCCCAGATCTTCTACAACAAAGAGGACGTCTGGGAGATCCCCATGGAGATCTACGGGGCCGATGAGATCCCGGTGGACCCCTACTATGAAGTCCTGATCCTCCCCAACGAGACCGAGCCGGAGTTCGCCCTCCTGCAGCCGTTCGCGCCGCTCACCAAGAAGAACATGATTGCTCTGATGGTCGCCCGTCAGGACGGCGCCCGGTATGGAGAGCTGCTGCTCGTGAACTTCCCCAAGGACAAGCTGGTGTTCGGGCCCGCCCAGGTCGAGGCCCGCATCTCCAACGACCCGGTGATCTCCTCGCAGCTCACTCTCTGGAACCAAGCCGGGAGCCAGGTCATACGGGGGAACCTCTTGGTGGTGCCGGTCAACCAGTCGGTCATCTATTTCGAACCCGTCTACCTCCAGGCGCAGCAGAGCCCGATCCCCGAGCTGACCCGAGTGATCGTCAGCTACAACGACAAGGTAGTGATGGAACCGAGCCTGGGTGAAGCGCTCACGAAGATCTTCGGCGACATCCCCGGCTCCGGATCGACCACCACCACGACCCCCGGAGGCACGACGACCACCACCGTCCCGCCACAGACCACGACCACCACCGTACCGCCCAGCACGACGACCACCACGACCGGCGGCGGCCCGACCACCACCCTACCCTCCGACGTAGCGGCGCTGATCGCGCTGGCCACCCAGCGCTACGAAGCGGCCGTCCAAGCGCAGCAACGGGGCGACTGGGCGGAGTACGGCCTCCAGCTCGAGGAACTCGGCAAGGTGTTGGAGGCTCTTCAGGCCCTGCAGTAGAGGAGACGCGGATGCGTCGCGCGGGGCCGAGGTTCGAAGCGGCCCTGACCACTTCGCGGATCTTCTTTCCCCACCTCCGGTGACCGGAACCCCCGGAGGTGGCCGCGGCGGACGCTCTCATCGGTTTGCACAGTGGGTTTTGGGGCAATATGGTATCTACGCAAACGAGTCAGACGAGGTCGCACAGTGGAACCCAAGCGCAAGGACGATCCGCCCGGCCGACAGCGGCTTCAGAGCGAAGTGGACAAGATGTTCCTGGAGCTCCTCCGAGGGGAGCGCGTGCCCCGATACGGCAAGGTGGCTTTCAGACCCAACGCAGACGTGTATTTCGACGGGAGCGAGAACGCGGTGGTGGTCAAACTCGAACTCCCCGGCATCGACCCCGAGGACGTGAACCTGGAAGTGGAGGAGAACGTCCTCCGAGTGCATGGGGTCCGGACCGATCAACGCCACCCGGACGCCGTCTACCAGCAGATGGAGGTCACCTACGGGCGGTTCGAGCGGATAGTGCGGCTACCCCCCGAGGTCGACACGGCCCAGGCCTCGGCGGACTACAGCGCGGGCTTCCTCAAGATAGTCCTACCCCTGAGGCCGCGCTCGAAGAGTAAGCGCATCCAGATCAATCGTTCCGACCAAGGCGAAGGGAGCGGCGATGACCGCTCGTGAGACAGGTTACGGTCCCTTGTTCGGCCCCGCAGACGACGAAGGCGCGGCGCTCGCCGAGACAGACTTCACCATCATGTTCCAAGACCCCACCGCCGACGCGCCGACCGACACGCTCTTCTCTGCCGGACCGGTGAACCTGCCGATCCTGCCGCTCAAGGACACCGTCGTCTTCCCCGACACGATGATGCCTCTGGCCGTCGGCCAAGCCCGCTCCGTCCGGCTCATCGACGACATCCTGCGAGGCGACAAGCAGGTCGGACTGGTCACATCCAAGACAGCCGAGATCGAGACGCCTGGTCCGAGCGACGTGCACACGGTGGGGGTGCTCGCCAGCATCCAGAAGATGATCAAGGCCCCGGACGGCACCTTACGCATCATCGCGCAGGGCATACGTCGGATCGCCGTGGAGGAGTTCACCGCAGAAGAGCCCTATCTCACCGCCCGGGTGAGCGATCTGCCGGACGTGGTGGAGGAAGGGACCGAGCTCGAAGCGCTGCAGCGCAACCTGGTCTCCGTCTACACGAGGATCATCCAGTTGGTCCCCTATCTGCCGGACGAACTCGAGATGGCGGCCGCCAACATCGACGATCCCGCCGCGCTCGGGTACTTCATCGCCTCCACCATGCGACTCAAGACCGAGGACAAGCAGGAACTGCTCGAGGAAGTGGAGCTTTCCAAGCGGCTGAGGCGCCTTACCGCCTTCATGAACCAGGAACTCGAGGTCCTCGAGCTGGGTTCGAAGATCCAGAACCAGGTACAGTCCGAACTCGACAAGAGCCAGCGGGAATACGTGCTGCGCCAGCAGTTGAAGGCGATCCAGGAGGAACTCGGGGAGACCGACGAGACCCAAGCCGAGGTCAACGAGTTGCGGGAGCGCATCGACGAGGCCGGATTGCCGGAGGAGGTCGAGAAGCAGGCTCACCGCGAGCTCGACAGGCTTTCCAAGCTCCCCCCCGCCGCGGCCGAATACGGGGTCATCCGCACCTACCTCGACTGGATCGTCTCACTGCCCTGGTCGATGACGACCGACGACAACCTCGACATCGGTCACGCCCGGCACGTGCTCGACGACGACCACTACGACCTCGAAGACGTGAAAGACCGCATCCTCGAGTTCTTGGCGGTACAGAAGCTGAAGAGCGAGGTGTCCGGCCCCATCCTCTGCTTCGCCGGCCCTCCGGGCGTCGGCAAGACCAGCCTGGGCAAGAGCATCGCTCGGGCGATGGGGCGCGAGTTCATCCGGGTGAGCGTGGGCGGGGTCCGCGACGAGTCCGAGATCCGTGGACACCGGCGCACCTACGTCGGCGCCATGCCCGGTACCATCATCCGAGCTATCCGAGATGCCGGTAGCAACAACCCGGTGTTCATGATCGATGAGATCGACAAGATGGGCTCCGACTGGCGAGGAGACCCTTCCAGCGCCATGCTCGAGGTCCTGGACCCCGAGCAGAACAGTACCTTCCGCGACCACTATCTCGATCTGCCCTTCGACCTGTCCCGGGTCATGTTCATCTGCACGGCCAACATGCTCGACACCATCCCCGGCCCCCTGCGCGACCGCATGGAGATCATCTCGATCGCGGGCTACACGGAGGAGGACAAGCTGCATATCGCCCGCCGCTACCTCGTGCCCAGACAGCTCGAGCGGAACGGTCTCAAAGAAGGACAACTCAAGTTCACCGACGCCGCCCTCCGCCTGGTCATCGAGAGCTACACCCGAGAGGCGGGGGTACGCAATCTCGAGCGGCAGATCGGCACTATCTCGCGCAAGTTCGCCCGGATGGTCGCTGAGGAAGAGCGGAGACGCATCACGGTCGGCGAGAAGCAGGTCGTCCGATTCTTGGGCAAGAAGAAGGTGTTCCGCGAGACCCGGCGCCGCACCAGCGATCCCGGCGTGTCCACGGGCTTGGCCTGGACCCCCACCGGCGGCGACATCCTCTTCATCGAAGCCCGGGCCATGCCAGGGACAGGGCGCTTGGTCCTCACCGGGCAGCTGGGCGAAGTCATGAAGGAGTCGGCTCAGGCGGCGCTCACATACGTGCGCAGCGTCTCCGAAGGGTTGGGTGCCGATGCGGAGTTCTTCCAGAAGCACGACATCCACGTACACGTGCCGGCCGGCGCAGTGCCCAAGGACGGGCCGTCGGCTGGAGTGGCTATGACCACGGCGCTGGCCAGCATGGTGTCGGGAAGGACGGTCGACTCGAACGTCGCCATGACCGGGGAGGTCACCCTCACCGGCCAAGTGTTGCCGGTCGGCGGGATCAAGGAGAAGGTCCTTGCCGCTCGCGCGGCCGGCATCACCCGGGTCTTCCTTCCCGACCGGAACGCAGCCGACATACACGAGATCAAGGGCGAAGATCTGCTCCAAGGGATCGATTTCACCTACGTGGACCATGTCAAGCAGGTATTGGACAAGACCCTCCCGGCCCCGAAGCGGCGCGGCCGCGGTCCGGGCGGGGACTGATCGACCCGCCCGGGGCTAGGCTTCCCATGTCCCCGGCGGGTGACTTCCGCGAGCGCAACCCGGCAGAGTCGTACTCCGAACTCGGGCATCCTGCCGATCTGCTGCTAGAGATTACCGGCGACGATCTGCCGGGCTTGTTCGAGAACGCCCTGTTCGCCTTGTATGACCACGTGGTCGACCTGGCCGGGATCGCCGGCAGCCCGGCTGAAGGCCTGGCCGTACGACTGGATGTGGCCGGACCGACTCTCGAGGAGACCCTCCGCGAGTTGTTGGCGGAAGCCTTGTACCGTCTCGAGACGGAGCGCTTCGTGGCCACAGGCGTCTCGGGGCCGATCGTCGTGGAGGAAGAGGCGCCCGGGCCCGATCGTCTGAGGTCGTTCCGGGCAAGGGCCGGGCTGCGGGGCGAGATCGTCGATCCCTCGCGTCACCGGCTTCTGACCGAGATCAAGGCTGTCACCTATCATCGGCTTTCCGTGGAGGAATCGCCGAGCCGGGCGCCCCGCTGGAGAGCGACCGTGTTGTTCGACATCTGAGAAGCGGGGAAAGATGGCATACGAAATCCTCCACCAGATCGATGAGTGGCGGTGGGAGTTGCCCGCCACCGGGGGCATGCGCGTGCCCGGCCGGATCTATGCCGACAAGGTCCTCGCCCGGGCGGTGGAAGACGATCAGAGTCTGGTGCAGGTCGGCAACGTCGCTCATCTCCCGGGCATCGTGCGCTGCTCTTTGGCCATGCCCGATATCCACTGCGGCTACGGGTTCCCGATCGGTGGAGTGGCCGCGTTCTCCCGCGAAGACGGCGTGGTCTCTCCCGGAGGGGTGGGATACGACATCAACTGTGGCTGCCGGCTCCTGGCCACGGAACTGGAGGCGGCCGAGATCGCGACCAAGGTGGACCGAGTGGTCGACCGTCTCTTCGCCGACGTCCCGTCGGGAGTAGGGTCGAGCGGGGCCATAGCCCGTCTCGACCGCGCAGAGCTGGAGCGCCTGCTGACGAAGGGCGCCGCCTGGGCTGTGGAGAGAGGGTACGGCGACCCCGAAGACTTGGCCCGGACGGAGGACGGGGGTTCGCTACCTCAGGCCGATCCGGAGGTGGTCAGCGACAGGGCCTGTGCACGCGGCCTGGACCAGGTGGGTACCCTCGGATCGGGGAACCATTTCCTCGAAGTGCAGGTGGTCGACGAGGTGTTCGACCAGGAAGCCGCCGCCGCTTTCGGCCTCTTTCCCGGCCAGGTGACGCTGATGGTGCACTGCGGATCACGGGGATTCGGATATCAGGTGTGCGACGACCACCTGGGCCTCATGCTCGCCGCCAGTCGTCGCTACGGCATCGAGCTTCCCGACAGACAGCTGGCGTGCGCCCCTGTCATCTCGGCGGAAGGCCACGCGTACCTGTCCGCGATGGCGTGCGCGGCCAACTACGCGTGGGCGAACCGGCAGATGATCACGCATCTGACCGAGCGGGCGCTCGTACGAGCACTGTCGATCTCTCCGAAGACCCTGGGCATGCGCCTGGTCTACGACGTGGCTCACAACATCGCGAAACTGGAGGAGCACGACGTGGAGGGCGTACGGATCGAGGCCTGTGTCCATAGGAAGGGCGCGACCCGCGCCTTCGGTCCGGGGCGGCCTGAACTTCCCCGAGCGTACCGGGCCGTCGGCCAGCCCGTTCTGATCCCCGGCGACATGGGAACGGCCTCCTTCGTATGCAAAGGGACCGAACGGGCGATGGAGGAGACGTTCGGTTCCACCTGTCACGGCGCCGGGAGGGTGATGAGCCGAGCGCAGGCGCTCAAGCAGGCGAAAGGTCGGGCCATCGACCGAGAACTGGCCAACGCCGGGATCATCGTGCGCTCGCAGACTCGGAAGACCCTTGACGAGGAGATGCCCGAGGCCTACAAAGACGTGGAACGGGTGGTCAACGTGATGGACCGCGCCGGGATCTCTCCGCGCGTAGCCAGACTCCGCCCCTTGGGCGTCGTCAAAGGCTGACCGAAAGAACCGCGTCTCTAGCTTGCGGTCTTCTCGTCACCCTTCTGCAGGCGCTGGCCGGCGGCTCGGCGAAGCCGGGCAGCCTCGCGTACCGGCAGCGACTCGCTGAGCTTCACCAACACGTCCGGCGGCAAACGGTCCTTGAGCACGTCCAGAACGGCATGCACGGCGCGCGTAGCCTCTTCCTTGGCCTGGTACGAACCGGCCTTCTGGACCGCCTGCACCAACGCTTCGACCTGGTCTTTCACCGCCCGACCCTTGTCGCTCAGAAGGTCGGGGACCGAGAAATTCAGCTTGAATTCCAGGCGGTCACCGCGTTTGTAGTGCGTGAGTCGCTCGATGAGACGGAGCAGACCGCTCCAGACTAGATGCTGCGTGGTGAAACGGCGGTACTTTCGGACACGAGGCCGAGGACCAAGGACCACAACGCCGGATCCGTTGCTCTGCACAGGGATCCCCCTATTTGATGTCGAGACCATAGTGACTTCAATGATACCGCAGTACCCGATGCCGGCAAACCCTCATCAAAGCCCGGGGGCGGACCTAGTGGTGCCGTTCGACGCGGAATCGGAACAGTCGGTACGGGTCGCGATCGGGATCGATACCCCCTTTGCGGCAGGTTATCCGCACCTGGTCCTCGACCGTGTCGACCCCGGGCAGATCAGGCAGCAGCACCGCCTGCCTCCCATCGCGGGCCTGCACGACTATCCCGTATTCCTTGGGATCGAGGTCCTCCGGTCCGGCCACCTCCTCCGGCGCCCCGAGAACGTCGACGGAGACATCGAGGCCCTCGAGTTCGGTCTCGGCGAGCCGATAGAACCGCGGATCTCTGGTCCCGGCGCTGATCGCGTTGCTCACGATCTCCTCCTCGACAGAGGATCGCGTCGGTTGCATGGTCCCGATACAACCGCGCAACGAACCATCAGGCCCGTGTAGTGAGACGAACACCCCGGCCTGCCGCGGTCCCGTCCCGGTGACGGCCTCCGGTTCGATGACGATCCCGTCGCGTACGTACGTCTCGATCGCCCTGCGCGCGATGGCCACCAGCGGGTCGACGCCTGCTTCGGGACGATCGCCCTCGGCCGTCATCGAGTCACCGCCGGCTCTCTCGGCGGAGCCAGTACCTCTACCTCGCCGACCAGATAACCCACACCGAAAGGTCCCTCGTACGACAGGAGGTGGTTGCGCGTACGCCCCCCGACCGCCTCCAATTCAGCCACGACGCCGGAGAGGACCGCCATCGAACGATAGCCGCACTCACCCGCGGCCCGGACCAACGACGGATCGATGGTCAGCAGGGCCTCCCAGTCACCCGCGGCGAAGGTCTCGGCCACCGCCCGGTCGAAATCGGCCCCCCGCGGATCGTATCCGGCTGGGGCGCCGGGCTGCAGCCGATGGCTCAGATCGCTGCTGGCGCAGTAGACCACGCGCTGAGGGCTCTCGATCATGGCCCTGCCGACCGCTTCGCCGAAGCGGACATGCTCTTCGAGACTGAGGTAGGAGAACGCCAACTCCACCAGTCGACAGGGCTTCTCCAATCCTCCCATGAGGTACACGAGAGGGACCATCGCCCCATGGTCCAAGTCGACGATCTCGCCCGGCTGGGCGGTGGCGGTCACCGGGACCCCGTGTCCGAGCGCCCGTTTCATGATGGTCTCGGCCAGGTCATGATCGGCGGCCGCCTCGATCCGCACGTGCGGAGCCCGGAAGAAGCTGAGGGAGCCCTTGTATCCCGAAGAGAGGGACACCCCCATCTGGCTGCGGGCCAGAGGGCTGTGAGGAGACAGGAGTACGATGGTATCCGGAGCGAGTTGCGAGACCTTGTCCCGTACGTTCTCCATCGCCCGCACTGTCGCGTCGGCGTCTGCCAGACTCTCCCCGCCCACCTCCGGGATGATGATGGGAGGATGAGGGGCGACGAAACATCCTGCGAGCGCCATGGCTACACCTCCTTGCCGCTGACCTCCCGGCCGCACCGGGGACAACGCCCCTGAGCGAGTGAGTTCCGGATCACGCTGAACCCCTGACGTTCGATGACCTTCGAGCCGCATCCAGGGCAGGCGGTGGATTCGGAGTCGTGTCCAGGGATGTTCCCGCCGTAGACGTATCGCAATCCTTCTTCCTTCCCGATCCGGATGGCTCTTTCGAGGGAGGACAGAGGGGTGGGAGCCGTGTCCAGCATGCGGTAGGTGGGATGGAAGCGGGACACGTGCCAGGGGATGTCGGGCGAGACGGAGACCAGGAACCCGGCCAACGAGCGTAGCTCCTCCTCACCATCGTTCTCTCCGGGGATGAGCAGGGTGGTCACCTCCAGCCAGACGCCCATCTCATACAGGCGACGGATCGAATCGAGCACCGGCTTCAACCGCGCACCCACCAGAGTCCGGTAGAAGTGGTCGGAGAACGACTTCAGGTCGACATTGGCGGCATGCAGGTCGCCGTCTATATCGGCAAGGGTCTGGGACGTCATGTAGCCATTGGTCACGAAGACGTTCTTGAGACCCCGGGCGGTCGCCAGCCGGGCGATATCCCGAGCGTATTCGTAGAAGATGGTCGGTTCGGTGTAGGTGTAGGAGATGCTCCGACACCCGGAACCAACGGCCGCGGTCACGACCTCTTCCGGCGACAAGCGGCTCCCCCGGATCCGTCCCCCGTCGCGGGGCATCTGGCTGATCTCGGCGTTCTGACAGAAGCTGCACGTGAAATTGCAGCCGACCGTGGCGATGGAGAGACTGAGGCTCCCAGGCAGGAAATGGAAGAGGGGCTTCTTCTCGATGGGGTCGACGGCGGTGGAGACGGGGCATCCGTAGACGAGGGTGTACAGCACTCCCTCCCGGTTCTCCCGCACCTCGCACCGGCCCTGCTCCCCAGGCGCGATCCGGCAGTGGTGTGCGCAGAGGAAGCAGTGCACCTCCGGACCGCCACGCCACTCCTCCCAGAGCCCGGCCCGTACCGCCTCGACAGGCGTCCCGCCGATCATCGCCTACCCCCTCAACGGTCTCCCAGCAACCTGCGTCGCGCCCGCACGAACGGAGAAAGGCCTTGGAAGCCCCAATTCATCGCGTACTCCCGGCTGTCCAGTTGGCTCCCGACAGAGCCCCGCCGAAGGAGCGACACGAGCGTCTCCCGAGTGGGGATCTCTTCGACCATGACGTACGCCAGCCCCACCTCTGCCGCGCGATGGGCGTCGCTTCCGGCACCGCCGGGCTTGTCCAGCCTCCGCGCCAGACCGAGAGCCTTGCGAGAGCACCAAGGGCCCAAAGAGCGACCGTTGACGACCTCGATGACGTCGCAGAGGGTCGCCACCCGTTCCCTCTCGGTGATGCAGATGGCCCCCCGACGAAGCCGGTCGTACGGATGGGGAAGGTAGACGATCCCTCCTTGCCTCCTGATCCGTTCGATCGCCTCGTCCACCGGAAGCCTGGCGGGGATGGTCTCCTCGACGTACAGGCCGATCACCTCCCCCACGCGAGTGGTCAGCTCGATGCCCGGGATGACCCGGGGGAGCCGCGGATCGGACTCGGCGAGCTCGACGCCCACCCGAGCGCCCTCGACGGTATCGTGGTCGGTTATCGCGATACACGAGATCCCGCGGACGGCCGCCTCGTGCAGCAGTTCACGGGGAGAGAGAAGGCCGTCAGAAGAGAAGGCCGTGTGGTTGTGCAGATCCAGCCTGTGGCCGGAAGCGGCCACGATCACACATCCGGAAAGGAGCCGCTGATGCGCCTGCGTCGACGGTCCCGGAGTACTCGCTTGCCTCCCCCCTCCGCTCCCGTACGCCGCTCACCTTCGCGCCGGTCGATGATGACTTCGACCCCCTCGACCCCTTCGAAGCGCTTCCTGAATTCGTCGTAATACTTGTCCGCCAGCTCGCGGGGGATCACGTAGTAGATCACTCGGCGCCACCTCCAATCCTTCCGCAAGTTCTATGATAGTGTCTGGTCTCTGTATGTCCAAGGGTTACCGGTTGTCATACTAGCTTATGACTGATACTACCGACGAAAGCTCAGCGGGGCCGCTTCTCAAGAACCGGTACCGGTTGGGTCGCGTGCTCGGCCGCGGCGGCATGTGCATCGTGTACCAAGCCTGGGACACACGCCTCCAGCGGAACGTGGCCGTCAAGCGGCTTGAACCGCCCCTCAACGAGGACCCCCGCACGCGAGCGAGGTTCGATCGCGAGGGTCGGGCATTGGCCCGCCTCTCGCATCCGAACGTGGTCACACTCATCGATCGCGGCTCGACCGAGAACGAAGACTACCTCGTGTTCGAATACGTGGAGGGCCGCTCCCTCAAAGAGGTGATGCGGGAGGGGCTGATCAGCGTCACCGAGGCCGGGCGGATAGCCGGCCAGGTCGCGGAGGGGCTCGCTGCTGCTCATCTTGCCGGTATCGTCCATCGTGACGTCAAACCGCAGAACATCCTCATCGACCGCCAGGGCCACGCGAAGGTCAGCGACTTCGGCATCGCCACAGGCCCCGACTGGACCAGGGTGACGCGAGCCGGCTCGATCATCGGGAGCGCCCGCTACATGTCGCCCGAGCAGATCCGCAGCAAACCGGTTGACGGCCGTTCCGACATCTACTCGCTCGGCATCGTCATGTACGAGATGCTCGCCGGCCATCCTCCCTTCGATGGAAACAACATGCCGGAGATCGCCCGGCAGCACCTCAACAACCCACCTCCCCCCCTCGGAGACTCACGCACGGATCTCCCGGCGGGACTGGAGAAGGTGGTGATGCGCTGCCTCGAGAAGCTCCCCGAGGACCGTTTCGCCTCCATGGACGAACTGCTGGGTGCCCTGGTGGGATTGGGTCTGTATTCACCGCAGCACGTCTCGGAGATCTCCCCTCCGCATCGTCGCCTCCATCGCAAGGTCGCCGAGAGCGATCGGCGTTCCCGTCCGGGTCAAGCAGGTCCTCCATCGGACCGGGAGGGACGCGATCGTGGCGACTCAGACGAGGAGGGCCTCGATCGGGAGTTCGCCCGCATCAGAGCCGCGACCCGCAGGAAGAAGATGAACCGACGGATCCGGGTGGGAGGCGGGATCGTCGCCGTGATCATCATCTTGGTGATCGTCCTTGTGTTTGCTCTTTCCGGGGGAGGGGCCCCCGCGGTGGTGGGACTCACGCTCGACCAGGCGAAAGTGTTGGCGGCCGACGCGGGCATGACCGTGGAAGTGGTGACCCCGATGGTCCCCTCTTTCGACAAGCCGGCGGGGACCGTCCTCGAGCAGGACCCGGCGCCCGAGATGAGCGGGGATGACGACATACTCAGGCTCACCGTCACCCGGGAGCCCAAACCGGTGGCCGTCACCGATCTTGCCGACGTCGACCCCGAAGGTGACGAGACGGAGAACCCGGACCAACTCTCCCGTCTCATCGACGGCAAGGAGACGACCGGCTGGAGCACCGAACTGTACCGCTCCAGCGCCTTCGGCAACCTCAAGACCGGCGTGGGGCTGGACTTCACCCTCGAGGGCCCGGCGACGATCATCGAGATCGTGTCTTCGGTCGAGGGTTGGAAGGGGGAGTTGCTCCAGACGATCGAGGGAGGTTCGGCCGCTCGGATCGCCATACTCGATGGTGAGTCCAATCAGATCATCGCAGTGCGAGACCCCATCGAAGAAGGTCGCATCTGGATCACCGAATTGACCCAGTTGACCGAAGGTCGATGGGGCGTGGAGTTATCGGAGTTGCGCTTCTACGAGTGAACAACGGACGGTGGCGCGACCTATCGGAGGTGACGCGACCTTTCGCTCGGTCCGCCCATCGCTACTCGATCGTGAACCGGGTGACGCCCAGTAGCCAGAACCCGACCACCACGAGCGCCACGACGACGACGCAGACCGCCAGAAAGACCCAATCGCTCTTGGTCACGATTTCCCGTTCGCGGTAGGTCCGTCGAGGGAACGCACCGAAAGCCCGGGCGTCCATTGCAGTCGCCACCCGACCGGCCCTCCGGACCGCTCCGGCCAGCAGCGGGATGGCATGACGCCGGGTGCGCGCCCACACGTGCAGCGGTCCCCGTGGCTCCCGCACGCCCCGCACCCTCTGAGCCGCCCGTATCGTCTGATAGTCGGTCTGGAACAGAGGCAGCATCCGGTATCCCACCATGGTCCCGTATGCGACCCGGTAGTTCAGTCGCAGTTGATGCACCAAGCTGAGGATGAAGCGCTGCGGCTCGGTCGTCTTGACGAAGACCAGGGACAGCAGCGCGAAGCTGAGCAGCCGGACCCAGAGAGTCCCGGCCGCCCACAGCGCCGGGCCGGTTATCTTCTCGGGACCGAGCCACACCAGGGCCGACGAGGTCGCATTCTCCTTGTTGAAGAAGATGTTCGCGAGGAGGATCGCGACCCCGGCCAACACGAAGATCCACAGCGGCCTTATCTGAGCCCACAGCCGGATCCCACCGAGGACCCGGCCGACGACGAGCGTGACCAGGAAGATGGCCGCGGGGGTGACGGGGTCGAAGATGAACGTGAGGGCGAGGGCGGCCAGCACGACCGCGAGCAGCTTCACGCTTGGATTGCGGCGCTCGAGGTAGCTCAGCCCGGTCATCCCTGACTCCCGGCAGACGCTGCGTCGGCCCCGGCATCCGCCGATCCCGCTGCGCCGAGGAACGCCGCGGCGCTCAGCAGCGGCTCCCCGCCGTGACCGCCGGAGTCCGAGGTGAGTCCGAGGGCAGAGCCGATCCGCGCCAGGACCGGGACGTCCAGACCCGCTTCGCGTACCCGGTCGGGCAGCGCGAAGAACTCCGCGGGCGTCCCCGCGAAGATGGACCGGCCCCGATGGAGCGCGGTGAGGAAGTCCGCGTGCTCCGACACCAGGCGCATGTCGTGAGTGATCACGATCACCGTGTGCCCGGCGGCCCGCAGTTCCCGCAACATCGCCACCATGAGGTCGGCCTGCCTCTGGTCTTGGCCGAGTGTCGGTTCGTCGAGGATCAGCACCGACTGCCCCCTTATGGCCATGGCCGCGACGCTCAGACGTCGCTTCTGGCCCTGGCTGATGGTGTAGGGGTTCGCTTCGGCCAGGTCGAGAAGTCCCAGCCGGCCCAGCCAACTCTCCACTCGCGCGTGTTGCTCGGAGGTCAGATGACCGGCCACCCGCCGTCCCGGTCGAGGCGAGAGACTGAACGCGAGTTCTCCGAACACCGTGTCGGTGACGAACTGGTGCTCGGGGTTCTGAAACACGTAGCCCACGCGGTCGCTGACCGTCCGAGTGGACATCCTCGCCACGTCCTCGCCGTCGAGGAACACTGCCCCCCGCTCCGGACGGAGGACCCCGGTCATGAGCGAAGCGAGAGTCGTCTTGCCCGCTCCGTTCGCCCCGACGATCGCATGAAGACTCCCCGCTTCCACCGCCAGGTCCACGTCCGCCAGAGCCGGGCGATCGTCGAAGCTGCTCGGGTAGCGGAACGTGAGACCGTCGACCCGGAGGACGGACGCGGGCCGTCGCGGCGTCCTGGTGGAGTCGGACCGATCCCAGGCCCCCCTGGAGTCGGGCGGAACCGGCGCCCCCTCAGAGTCGGGCCGATCCGCATCGCCGGATGCCCGAGCGGACATCCGAAGGCGAGCGACCAGTCCCGGGGTGGCGTCGAGGGCCGCGACCGTCTCCTCCGCGCCGAGAGGTCGGCCGGTCACCGGCCACCCGTCCGCTCGAAGAGCGCGGACCAACTCCGTGGTCTGAGGCTGCCAGACCCCGGCTGCCGCTAGTTCCGCGGCATGGTCGTAGAAGACCGTCCGCGGCCCACCTCGGAACAGACAGCGACCGCTCTCGTCCAGAACGAGCACGCTATCGATCCAATCGATGATCTCGTCCAGCTTGTGCTCGATTATCACTAGAGTATGTCTCTTGTCGAGTGACAACTCACGCAGGAGAGCGAACAACTCGGCCGTACCCTTCGGGTCGAGGTTGGCAGAAGGCTCGTCGAACACGAGCACCCGCGGTCCCATCGCCAAGACCGAGGCGAGAGCGACCCTTTGCCGCTCACCGCCCGAGAGCGAATCGAGACGGCGGGAGCGCTGACCGGCCAGGCCCACGGAGTACAGAGCGGCATCTATCACCGGGTCGATCCCGTCCGGGGGACGACAGAGGTTCTCGAGCCCGAACGCGACCTCGTCCTCCACGGTGAGTGTGCAGAACTGAGCATCGGGGTCCTGGAAGACCAGACCGGCCTCCTGTGCGAGGCGATGCACGGGGTTGTCTCCGACCACCAGACCGGCGAGGACCACCTCGCCGGACCGCTCCCCCTCGACGACGTGCGGGATCAGACCGTCGAGGCACAAAGTGAGTGTGCTCTTCCCTGAGCCACTCGGGCCGAGGACGAGCATGGTCTCTCCCTCGGCCACCGTGAAGGAGAGATCGTCGAGCGCCGGCTTGATCCTCGTGGGATACCTGAACCCGAGCCCGCTGACCGCCAAGGCGTTCAGATCCTTCTCACCTGCTTACGAGAGATGGCGAGCCCCGAGAGCACCCCCGTGCCGGCCAGCGCCGTGCCCAAGAACCGCGAGAGGATGCCACCCAAGACGACCGAGCTGACGATGATGAACACCGCCGCCAGTCCGATGCTCCCCCACGTGTACGCGGAGTAGTAGCTGTAGACGAAGGTATCGAGCAGGATGCTGAAGGCTCCGGCCAGAGCGGCGGCGGTGTAGAGCGGCACGCCCGTGAAACGCTTCCATCGATAAGCGCCGAACACCGCCTCCGCGCCGATCCCTTGCACCAGCCCGCTCGCCATCGTCAGGATGCCCCACTGATTCCCAAGAGCCATGCTGACGAACGCGGCCACCAACTCCCCCATGAGAGCGGCGCCCGGCCTGCGGATGATGTAGGGGACCAGCAGGCCGCCGATCATCCACACTCCGACCAACCCATACGAGAACGGGAACGGGATCACCTGGAAGACGCTCGACCAGAGCAGACCCCAGCCCCAGAACACGACCCCGACGGCCACGGCCAACACCGCTGCGACCACCAGTTCCCGGGTCGTCCATTCCTCGTACAGCCTCTTGAGTATCCCAAGCCTTGTGGATCGCATGGTTGAACCCGACCTCCGCTATTCTCGGACTTCAGATGCTTCGTGCGCAGTAGTCACGATCTCCGTCTGGATGGTGCCGACGAGTCCGTCGGTGGGCATGCCCGCCGCGAAAGTGGCCGTCATCACCGCCGGCCCGGAGGACTGTGCGGCGTGCAACGCCGCCCGCAGAGCCACGAATACCGCGTCTTCCTCGCCCCAGAGCAGGGTGCTGAGATTGCCCACGCGCACCTCCACCCCCTCGCCTGCGGCCGCCGCGATCGCTGCCCGTACCGGCGCGTCCACGTCGGTCTGCCTGAGCGGATATACAGAGAACTGACACCCGAAGACCTCGGTTCCCATATAGCCCGGCCCCTTCTCGTTCGGTTCAGACATCCTTGGCTACCTCCCGTGGTAATGGATGATGAGGAGCGTGCCGTGTCCATGAGTGACACGAGCCTCGACACCGGTCATGGAGTTGCTGACCCCTCTCGTCGCCGCCTGCCGTAGCGGCTCCCCGTCCAGCGGGTAAAGGAGTCCGAGGGTGCGCACGTCGGCGACCTCCGGCGTCAGCGGCAGCAACGATACGGTGTCGCCCGTCTCGCCGGGGAAGGTGGCATCGCCCCTGGCCAGGAACGCCTCGTGCCGCTCGTCGACCAAGCGGACCCTTGCTTCGGCTAGCCACGGCGAGGTGAGGATCAGAAGGTTCGCGACCAGATGGTCGAGTCTCGGCCCGCCAAGGGCCCCGAACACGAGGACATCGTCGCCGCCGCGGGCGACGACCTCGCGTAGAGCCGCCTCGGTGTCGGTCTCGTCCTTGGCCGTGGGAAGAAGGATCGTCTCGATCCCCAAGGTATCGAGATCGGCCCGGGTGGCGCGAGTGATGGAGTCGAGATCGCCCACCAGAAGATCCGGTCGGAGCCCGACGCGAGCAAGGGCGTCGGCCCCGCCGTCGACCGCGACCAGGAGATCGGCGGACGCCATCAGAGCGGCGTCCAACTCTCCACTCAGACTAGATCCTGCGATCACTATCGCGCGCACCGTCTCCTCCTGTCGGATCCCGGGGAGACGTGAGGTTCGAGCGAGACGAGCCTCGACCGTTGACGGACGGCGGGCTACTGCGGGTCACCGTTACTTCCCTTCGCTGGCATTACCCAGATCAGGTTCGCAGGGTCTGTGGCTGGGCCACACTCTCAGCTACGCGCTCCCCTAGCAAGGTATGTCGAATGCAGTCCAATTCTACCACCGAACCCCTCGACCGGTGCGCCAAGCCGACGATGCCCCAAGAGCTGATGCAGGCGGGACACCTGAGATGCACAGGAAGATACGATATAATCGCTCACCGTCGTCCCGGCGACACAGAGTCACGGATCGTGAGCGGATTCTGGCCCACCGGGCGACTATTGCGAGTAATCGGTTGCGGGGGCACGATCTCGTGCCTCTCCCCATCCCGCAATAGGCCCTGTCATCGGCTGTGTCCGCTGTGACTCGGCGAGCATCACGATGTCGGGCCGCCTGTCGATAGACACCCGCGCTTGCGGCAGTAGTGAGGCGGTCTTCGCGGCACACTGAGGCGAGAGGGAGGAGTGCTCCATGGTCGCGTCAAGCGACACTGGTAAGGCGTCTGCAAGCACCGGAGGCCTGACGGAGATCCGCTGGCACGCTCGAGGCGGTCAGGGAGCGGTCACCGCAGCCAAGATGGTCGCCGAACTCGCTCTCGGGCAAGGGAAGTTCTTCCAGGCGTTCCCCGAATACGGGCCCGAGCGGTCCGGAGCTCCGATCGTAGCCTTCACCCGGGTCAGTGACGAGCCGATCCAGGTCTATTGCGGGGTCGAACACCCTCAGATCGTGGTCGTCCTCGACGAATCCCTCCTCAGCGTGACCGATGTGACCCGTGGCGCCCCGGGGGAGGCGGTGGTGCTGGTCAACACCGAGAGCACCCCGGCGGAACTTCGCGCATGTCACGGTCTCAAAGGCGGCAGGCTGTTCACAGTGGCCGCGACCCGCATAGCCACCGAGACCATCGGTCGTCCCATCCCCAACGCCCCCATGGTGGGGGCCCTCACCCGAGCCACCGGGCTCTTTCAGATCGACGAGGTCGTCGACTTCTTCCGGGCGGAGTTCGGCAAGAAGTTCCCTCCCCGGGTGGTCGAGGGCAATGTCGAAGCGTTGACGCGTAGCTATGAGGAGGTCCTGGGCGAATGACACCAGACCGACACAAGAGCAGACCCGGCGATCCCGACACGAAAGAGGCCGCACACGCCACCTGCCCGGCCCCCCAGCCCGAATGGGAGCACCGGTGGGACATCTCCGACGTCGATACCTGGGGCCCGGACCGGCACGAGCTCGGAGCGACGATCCCGGAGGCCGGGAACTCCATGCTCAACATCACCGGCGGTTGGCGCTCCCAGGTCCCGGTGATCGAGACCGAGAAGTGCGATGGATGCATGCTCTGCTATTTCTACTGCCCGGACGCCTCGATCGTCGTCGAGAACGGCAAGGCGGTGGGGTTCGACCTGGAGCACTGCAAGGGCTGTGGCATCTGCGCCCGGGAGTGTCCGACCGATGCCATCTCCATGGAAATCGAAGAGAAGGAGTGAGGCGGTGACCACCCTGGATTCAAAGACGGTCGCCGTCACCGGCAATGAGGCGGTCGCTGAGGCCATGCGCCAGATCGATCCCGACGTAGTGTGCGCCTACCCGATCACGCCCCAGACCGAGGTCGTGCAGATCTTCGCCCAGATGGTCGCCGACGGCAAGGTACGGACCGAGTTCGTGACGGTGGAGTCCGAACACTCCGCCATGAGCGCGGCGATCGGCTCGGCGGCCGGGGGTGCCCGCACGATGACTGCCACGTCGTCTCAGGGCTTCGCCCTCATGTGGGAGATGCTCTTCATCGCGTCCAGTTACCGGCTGCCCCTCGTGATGACCACGGTCAACCGAGCCCTGTCCGGCCCCATCAACATCCACTGCGACCACTCCGACACCATGGGCGGCCGCGACACCGGCTGGATCCAACTCTACGGCGAGGACCACCAGCAGGCCTACGACAACTGCATCCAGGCCATGCGGATCGCCGAGCATATGGACATCCGCCTGCCGGCCATGCACATGTACGACGGGTACGTCATCAGCGGGGCCATCGGGCCGCTGGTCATGCTCTCCGACGAGCAGGTGCACGACTTCGTGGGGCTCTATCGCTCGACCAACCCGCTTCTCGATGTGAAGAACCCGGTGACCGTCGGTCCCTTCGACGGCCTGCACGGCTGGTACTTCGAGCACAAGGTGTCGCAGAACCGGGCCATGGAGCGAGCTCTCACCGTCATCCAAGACGTGGCCGATGAATTCGCGGAGCTGAGCGGGCGCGGCTACGGACTTCTCGATCCCTACCGGCTGAAAGACGCAGAGATAGCCATCGTGGTGGTGGGCTCCACCGCCGGCACCACCCGCATGATCGTCGACAAACTCCGCGCTGGGGGCGTGAAGGCGGGGATGGTGCGGGTGCGGGCCTTCCGGCCCTTCCCCCACGCAGCCTACGCCGAGGCCCTCCAGCACGTGAAGGTGGTGGGGGTGCTCGACCGGGCCGATTCGTTCGGGGCTCAAGGTGGTCCGGTCTTCATGGAGGTGCGCTCCGCCCTCTACGACTGTGACCCCCGTCCCCAGGTCCTACCGTTCATCTACGGACTGGGCGGCCGTGACATCTTCCCCGACAACATCGAGCAGGCCTTCACCACGCTCGAGCAAGCGGCGCAGACCACGAAGCGAAGCTCCACCGAGCGACGCTATCTCAACCTGCGCGCGGACTGAGGTATCTGGCATGGCGAACAGCAGCAGCGGCAACGGCGGCGGCACGAAGCGCAAGTCGGCCGAAGAACCACGGGGCTCGGCCCTCTATGAGGTGATCAAGGGCATAGACTTCGAGCGGCGTGAACTGGTGGGTAAGCCCGCGGGCGTCGGACATTTCGACTTGGTGAAGGATGCGGGCGGCGACCACCGCTGCTATTCGTGCACGCTCTGCGAGCGGACCTGCCCGGTGGATTGCATCGACCTGGATTACTGCCCCGAGCATCCTGAGGAGCCCTTCGATCTGGAAGCAGCCCGCGCGACGGCCCTGGCCACACTCCCCGGAGAGAGTTGTGGGGCCGGGGCGGCGTGCGTGATGGACGAACCGGCCACCGGCTTCCAGCCCGAGATTGACATGAAGCTCTTCGATCCGGTCGTGGCCGGACTGCGGTCAGGCTCCGGCCTCGTCGAGGCTCTGCACGCCACCCAAGCGGCCTACGGCTACCTGCCGCGAGTGGCTCTCGAGAGCATCGCGGATGAGATCGGGGTGCCCTTCTCCCGGGTCTACGGCGTGGCCAGCTTCTACAGTCAGTTCCGGCTCCGTCCCGTGGGGAAACACGTCATCGAGGTGTGCATGGGCACCGCCTGTCACGTGGCCGGCGCGCCGCTCGTGGTGGAGGCCTTCGGCCAGGAGCTGGAGGTACCGGTGGGCGGGACCACCGCCGACGGGCTCTTCACCCTACAGACGGTCAACTGTGTAGGAGCCTGCGCTCTTGCCCCGGTCGTCCGGATGGGCGCCGACGAGACCTTCGGACGCATGGGGCCGAGCGAGGCGCGCAGACTGGTGCGCAGGCTCCGCAAGCAGGAGGCGGGCTCATGAACGCCGCCACCCGTTCGCCCATAGACAAGGCCCTACAGGAGGCGACCGCCGCCGGCACCGGTGCCTATCTGGCCGACGACGATAAGAGAGAGATCCGTATCTGCGCCGGGACCGCGTGTCATGCCTCGGGACGGGTCGCTCTGCGCCAAGCCGTCGAGAAGGTGCTGAAGGAGCGCGGCCTAAGCGAGGAGGTCGCCGTCGTCGAGACCGGGTGTCACGGCTTCTGCGAGCAGGGCCCCATAATGGTGCTCCGACCGCAGGGCATCTTCTACCCGCGCCTGGGGCCCAAGGATGTAGCCGAGATCGTCGACACCAGCGTGATCGCGGGTGGGATCGTCAAGCGACTCCTCTACGTCGACCCCGCTACCGGCAAGAAGGTCGCCCACGAGGCGGATATCCCCTACTACGCTCTTCAGCAGCGGGTGGTTCTCGGTCTCAACGGCAAGATCGACCCGTATTCCCTGGACGACTACCTCGCCCACGGGGGCTACTCGGCCCTGGCGAGCGTACTCAATGAGGCCGACCCGGAAGCGGTCATCGCCGCGATCGAGAAGAGCGGCCTGCGAGGCCGGGGTGGGGCCGGCTTCCCCACGGGCAGGAAGTGGCGCACCTGTCGGGCCAACCCGGGAGAGACCCACTACGTGATCTGCAACGCCGACGAGGGCGACCCGGGGGCGTTCATGGACCGCTCGGTGCTGGAGGGCAACCCCCACAGCGTCATCGAGGGCATGGTCATCGCCGCGTACGCCATCGGCGCGGGCAACGGACCGGTGGAGGGCTACATCTACGTGCGTCGGGAATACCCGTTCGCGGTGGAGCGCCTGCGCTGGGCCCTGGATCGCGCCCGGGAGCGGGGTCTCTTGGGCGACGACATCCTCAGCTCGGGTTTTTCGTTCGACGTACGCATCAACCAGGGGGCCGGCGCCTTCGTCTGCGGGGAATCCACCGCTCTCACCGCCTCCATCGAAGGCCACCGGGGGATGCCCCGAGGCAAACACATCCGCACAGCCGCGCACGGCCTGTGGGGCAAGCCGACCAACATCAACAACGTCGAGACCTACGCCAATGTGCCGTGGATCGTCAACAATGGCGCAACGGCCTTCGCGGAGGTGGGCACCCCGACCAGCAAGGGTACGAAGATCTTCTCACTCACCGGCAAGGTGATGAACGGCGGCCTCATCGAGGTCCCCATGGGTGCCACCCTGCGCGAGGTCATCTTCGAGATCGGGGGAGGCATGCTGCCCGGTCGGGAGTTCAAGGCGGTGCAGCTCGGGGGGCCGTCGGGAGGGTGCCTTCCCGCCTCTCTGTTGGACGAGCCCATCGACTTCGAAAGCCTGGTCGCGGCCGGATCCATGATGGGTTCGGGCGGGATGGTGGTCGTCGACGACACCACCTGCATGGTCGACTTCGCCAAGTTCTTCCTCAAGTTCACAGCCGAGGAGAGTTGCGGCAAGTGCGTACCGTGCCGAGTGGGGACCAGCCGCATGCTCGAGATCCTCGAGAGGATATCTGCCGGTCTGGCCACCGTCGCCGACATCGAACTGCTGGAGAACCTGGCCGACGACGTGGCCGAAGGGTCGCTCTGCGCCCTGGGCGGGAGCGCTCCCAACCCGGTGCTCTCCACCCTGCGCTACTTCAGAGACGAGGTCCTCGCCCACGTGGCCGAGCACAGGTGCCCGGCACGAGTCTGCCGTCCTCTGATCCGGTACGCGATCGATGCCGAGGCCTGCACCGGATGCCACGCCTGCTTCTCCGCCTGCCCCACCGGGGCGGTGAGCGGCGAGCGCAAACAGCTGCACACCATCGAGCAGGGACTGTGCATCAAATGTGACGCCTGCCGTCAGGCGTGTAGGTTCGACGCCGTCTCGGTGGAGACCGGGATGCCGGCGCGGGCCGGAAGGAGGCGGTCATGACGCCGAAGACCGCGACTGCCCTTGAGCTGACCATCGATGGCCGGCGACTGGAAGCCGAAGAGCACGAGACGGTGCTCGACGTCGCTCGCCGCGTCGGTATCGACATTCCCGCCCTGTGTCACGAAGCGGGTCTGGGCGCCTGGGGGGCCTGCCGCCTGTGCCTGGTCGAGGTGGAGGGCTTGGGCAAGCTCCAGGCCGCCTGCACCACCCGGGTCGCGGGCGACATGGTGGTGCGGACCGATACCGCCCGGGTACGAGCACGGCGCGAGAGCTATCTCAAGATGTATCTCTCCGACCACAACTCCTACTGCGAAGCGCCGTGCACGCACGCCTGTCCCACCCATATCGACATCCCCGGATACCTGGCCGCGCTGGCCGCCGGCGACGCCTCCGGCGCCGCGGCGATCATCCGCCGTGACCTACCCTTCCCGGGTGTCCTTGGCCGGGTGTGTCCCCGCTACTGCGAGCCGGTGTGTCGCCGCGGCGACGTGGACGAGCCCATCGCCATCTGCGCCCTGCATCGAGCCGTGGGTGATCACGCCGACCGGCGATTGACCGCCGGCCGCCACACGGGCACACGAGTGGCCGTGGTCGGCGCCGGACCGGCCGGTCTTGCGGCCGCCTGGTATCTGACCGAGAGCGGACACGAGGTCACCATCTACGACGAGAACGACGAGCCCGGCGGAGCGCTCCGCTACGTGATCCCGGGATTCCGCCTGCCCCCGAAAGTGCTCGACACGGAGCTGCGCCCGCTGTGGGACGCGGGTGTCCGCTTCGTCGGCGGGTCGAGGCTCGACCATGGGCTCGCCACCCGCGATCTCTTCGACGCGGGCTTCGACGCGATCGTCGTGAGCGTGGGCGCCGACACCGGTCCGGCGCCGGCGATCCCCGGGGCGAAGGCCGCGACCCAGGGGCTGGACCTGCTCAGGCGGGTAAGGGAAGGGCAGGATGTGTCCTTCGACGGCACGGTCGCGGTGGTGGGCGACGGGGTGACCGCCGTGGACGTCGCCCGCACGGCCCGAAGGCTGGGCGCGGACAAGGTGACCGTCGTCACCCCGCACGGCCGCGAGCGACTGGACACGGACGGCCATGAGGTGGCGGCCGCTCTCGAAGAGGGAGTCGAGTTCGAGTTCGACTCCGTCGTTACCAAGGTGCTCGCAAAGGCGGGCAAAGCTCACGGCGTGGTGTGCAGTCGCTTCACCCTGGAAGCTTCCGTTGTGATCTTGGCCTTCGACCCCGTCTCGGCTGAGACCGTCCATCGCGCCAACTACTACACCGGACGTACCGCCGAGGCCGGCCTCTTCGCGGCCGGCGACGCCGCATCGTCAGCGCAATCGGTGATCCACGCGGTGGCGGGAGGAAAACGCACCGCGCTCGCCGTCGATGCCTGGCTACGAGGCGAAGACCTCGAGGCTCTCGAGGAGAAACTGGCCGAATACGGGAGTCTTCCGTACCTCGAGCAACTCAAACAGGCCGACAGCCTCGGACCGGTCGGTGAGCGGTTGGCCGAGCGCGCCCCGGTGTGGCTCAAGATGGGCATCAATGCCGCTCCGGCGCCCCGAGCCAAGATGCCCCGCACGACCAAGGCCACGCGTCTTTCGTCGGCCGAGGTGGAGGTGGAGAAAGGCCTGAGCCTTGCCGCCGCCCGCACCGAGGCCGAACGCTGCCTCCAATGTGTGTGTCCGAGCCTGGGTGAGTGCGACCTGCAGCGCCTCGGCGTGGAGTACGGCATCTCCGAGAACGAACTGGTGGCCAAAGACAGCCGCGTGCGCCTGGTCAGACCGCAGTACGAACATCCCTTCATCCGGCGCGATATGAACCGCTGCATCGCCTGCGGCCGGTGCGTCAGGGTCTGCCGTGACGTGGCCGGTCCGGCCTGCTACGACTTCACCGGCCGGGGCTTCACCATGAACGTCGATACCCCCTACGGCGACGCCCTCCAGTTGGCCGACTGCATCAGTTGCGGCCGCTGTGTCACCGCCTGCCCGACCGGAGCGCTCACCTTCAACCAGCGGGCTCTCCGCTCGTTCCGGGTGGACGAGAGCCGCTGCATCATGTGCCGGGAATGCGTGGGTGTCTGTCCGGTCGGCGCCATCGAGGAGACCAACCAGTTCGAGGAAGCGCGCGAGAAGTGGCTGGAGTTGGTGGCCCAGGGCAGCGGACTCGCCGGCGGTCACCGCATGTGTGCCGGCTGCGGCGCGCCCATCGTCGTGCGCCAGGTCCTCATGGGCACGAGCGATCCTGTGGTGGTGAGCGCCGCCACCGGATGTCTCGAGGTCAGCACCACCATCTATCCCTATACCTCCTGGAAAGGAAGCTACATCCATACCGCCTTCGAGAACTCCGCCGCCACCTTAAGCGGCGTCGAGACCGCCTTCCGTGCCCTCAAGAAGAGGGGGGCCATAGAGGACAACGTCAAGTTCATCGCCTTCGGCGGTGACGGCGGCACCTACGATATCGGTCTTCAGTCTCTCTCTGGAGCGATGGAGCGGGGCCACAGCATGCTCTATGTCTGCTACGACAACGGCGCCTATATGAACACCGGCTTCCAGCGCTCCGGCGCAACCCCGGTGGGCGCCTGGACGACGACCAGCCCGGTCGGTCGGGAGACCGCGGGCAAGCTGCAGAACCGCAAGAACCTGACCGAGATCATGATCGCGCACGGCCTCCGCTACGTGGCCCAGGCCTCGCCACACGACCCGCGCGACCTGGTGCGCAAGGCAGCCAAGGCACTCTCGGTGGATGGGCCCACGTTCCTGAACGTGCTCGCCCCGTGTCCGCGCGGCTGGCGCGCCGACGGAGCCGAGACCATCGATCTCGCGCGCGAGGCGGTCAACACCGGCTACTGGCCACTCTTCGAGGTGGAAGACGGCGAGTATCGCCTGACCTACCGGCCACGCTACAAACTCCCCATCGTCCCGTGGCTCAAGCGCCAGGGACGCTTCGCCCACCTCTTCAAACCCGGCAACGAGGAGATCCTAGTCAACCTCGAAGCCTGGGTCGACGAGGAATGGGAGAAGCTGCTCCGCAAGTGCGGAGAGCCCAGCGAGGCCGAGTGGCGCGCGCAGCTACAGGCGAACGGCTGCCTGTTGCGATGACGACTAGGCCGGGGGCCGGACGGGCTTGACCCGCGGCCCCTCGAGCCGTACGCGCGGGAGCAACCGACGCAGCGCCCGGGGCAGGTACCAACTGATCTTGCCCAGGAGGGCCATGCTCGCCGGGACCAGGATCGACCGGATGAGCGTGGCATCGATCAGCACGGCGACAGCCAGGCCGAACCCGACCTGCTGCAGCATCACCAGGTTGCCCGCGGCGAAGGTCGAGAAGACCACCACCATGATCAACGCCGCCCCGGTGATGATCCGGCTGGTCGCCTTGAGTCCCACGGCCACGGCTTCCCGGCTTCGATCGGTCTGATCGAAGTGCTCCCGTATCCGGCTGAGAAGGAACACGTGGTAGTCCATGCTCAGGCCGAAAAGGATGCAGAAGAGGAATATCGGCACCCAAGACTCGATCCTCGGCGTCTGCTGGAAGCCGAAGAGTTGATGGCCGATCCCCTTCTGGAACACGAGCACGAGCATCCCGTAGGCGGCTCCCACAGACAGCATGTTCATGATGATCGCGTTGAGCGGCACGACGATCGACCGGAAGACGACCAGGAGGAGTATGAAGGTCAGGCCCAGCACGAAGGCGAGCACCGCCGGTGTCAGCTTGCTGACCAAGTTGACCGAGTCGTAATCGAGCGCCGGCTGGCCGGTGACCAGCACCGTCGCATCGCTCCCAGCGAAGGCGGCGGGTACGACCTCATCCCGTAACCCTTCGACAGCCGCGAAGGCACCCTCCGAGTTCGCCTCGGCCACCAGCGGTACGGTGACCAAGGCCACGTCCTTGTCTTGGCTCCATTGCACGGTCCCCGCCGAGGCGAAATCGCCGGAGGCGACGATCCCTGCCTGCAATTCGGCGATGACCTCATCGACCGCCGGGGTCTGCGGTGCTTGGACCACGACCTGGACGGGAGCGAGCATGCCCGCGGGGAAGTTGTCTACGAGCAACGTATAGGCATCGCGACGGTCGCCCGGCGGGAGGGTCTCCGGACCACCCGGAGCCCCGGTCTTCAGCATGAACGCCGGGGCGGTCACTCCCAGGAGGATGACCACGGTGATGACCACACCCACGATCGGCCGGGCCATGATCCCCTTGGTGATCGTGCCCCAGAACCCCCGGTAGACCGTTGCCGCCGAGTGCACCTTCTCGCCGTCGTGCTTCCTACGGTGCCACCGCACCAGAGGCCAATCAAGGCGATCGCCCATGACGCTCAGCATAGCCGGCACGAGGGTGAGCATGGCCAGGACGGCGATCCCCACGACCAGGAGGGCACCGGCCCCCAGGCTGTGGAAGGTGGTGATGGGCACTATGAAGAGGCCGATGAGCGCCAGCATGACGGTGCCACCCGAGAAGAGGACGGCCCGGCTGGCGGTCGCCCCGGTGGCGGTGATCGCATCGAGCTTGTCCAGACCCTGCCGCCGTTCTTCACGATAGCGCTCGATGATGAAGAGGGCGTAGTCGATCCCCACCGCCAGTCCGATCATCATGATCACGTTGACGATGAAGAACGACTGAGGCACCAATTGGCCCACGAGAGCCACCACTCCGATACTCACGAAGATGGCCACGAGGGCCAGCGCGAGGGAGACACCCGCTGCGAGCAGCGCTCCGAACACGAAGACGAGTACGAGCATGGTGATGGGCAGCCCGATGATCTCCGCCCGACGGAGGTCGCGCTCGGCCAATGTAGTCAGCTCGTACTGGATACTTGCCTCACCCACCGTGGTGACCTGGAATCCGTCGACGGCTTGAGCTTCCACCGTGCTCAGATAGCCCGCCATGTTGTCCTTGACCACCGCCGAGGTCCCGGAGAACGCCACCGGTATGAGCGTGGTATGACCATCGGGCGACACCAACGCTTCGGCAAACCCGGGATCGACGAGAGCGGCCTGATAGTAGTTGTATGCTTGCGAGACCACGTCGTCCGCTATCAGGTTCGTGGTCGTCTGCGCCACCACGGTCTGGAAAGCCGGGTCGTCGACCGTCAGCGTGTCGGAATGGACAAGGACCGTCTCGGAGACCGACGCGCCGGGGATCATCTCCTCGGCGAGAATGGTCTGACCCTTGACCGAGTCCGGATTGTTGAGGAACTTCATCTCGTCGCCGTCGAGTGCGCCTTGAAGCCCAGGGGCCGCGACGATCGCCAGAAAAAGGAACACCATCCACACCCCGATCACCCACCAGGGGTGACGGGCGCTGAAGTGCGCGATCCTTCCCGTGCTGAGCGGGAATCTCATTCTGTGCCTCCGATTGGGACCAGTGCCGTGTCGTCGAGTTCGGTGTTGATATCGGCCTGCGGGGCTAGGCGCTCGAGCAGATCGTCGATCGCCGCCAGAAGCGGTTCGATGGCCAGCGCCTCCCCATACTCGAGACTGAGGACGTGCATGCCGACCATCATCGATACGAACAAGGTCGAAAGACTGCGGACATCTATGCTCGAGTCCAGAGCCCCTTGTTCCTGAGCCTGCCGGAACAGGCGTTCAGTGAGAAAGACGTACGCGTCGCGCAGTTGACGCCCGCCGGGCCCGTCGCCTGCTTCACGCCGAGCATCGGCCAGGATGGCCTCGAGGACCAGTATCGTCTCCTCGCGGGCTGGGGCTTCGGCGAACCGTCTACCGATGACCCAACCGGCGTTCCGGAGGATGTCCCGAGGCGATTCGATACCCTCACCGGCGAGAAGGAACAGTTCCCGAGTGCTCTCCCCGATGTTGTCGAAGACGGCTTGGACCAACTCATCCTTGCTGGGGTAATAGAGGTAGATCGTGCCTACGCTGAGACCGGCTTCGGCAGCCACATCCTGCATCGTAGCCTGAGCACACCCGCGACGTGCGAACACGCGGGTAGCCGCGGTAAGGATGATCTCCTTCCGTAACTCGACGTGCTCGGGTGAGACTTTTGCCATCCAGGTTCTTCCTGCAAAACCTCAGGATACACATACTGCTCGGCATCCTGAATGAACATTCATTCAAAGCGCGGGAAGCATACAGCTTCGGCCTGTATCCGTCAAGTCCCGGTCGCGCCGCACCGTGTGTCCTCTCCCACGTGTGTCATCATGTGAGCATGAGTGATCTCGAGATCCGCCGTCCACGGGACGATGAGTTCGCCGCCCTGCTGCGAGTGTCGTGCGCCGCCTTCGCCGAGCATCCCTCGAAGGAAGAGGAACGCGCCTATCGGGAAGGGCTTGAGTTCGAGCGGGCGTTGTGCGCCTACGAAGGCGGGGAGATGGTGGCCACGACCGCGGTGCTCAGCCTCGAGTTGACCCTCCCCGGCGGTGAGATGATCCCTGCGGGGGGACTCACCTGGGTGGCCGTCTTGCCCACCCATCGGCGTCGTGGTCTGCTTCGCCGGCTGGTGGACGCCCAATTCGCCGACATGGCTGAGCGGGGAGAGGCAGTGTCGGTCCTCCTGTCCTCCGAGGGCACCATCTACGGCCGCTTCGGATACGCACCCGCGACGACCATCGTCAGCTTCAGCGTCGACCAAGTCCGGGCCGGGTTCACCCATCCCGTCTCGGTTCCGGGAAGGATGCGTTCCATCGACTCCGACGAGGTTGCGACCGTGCTGGCCCCTGCCTACGAACGACTACGTCGACTCGCCGCCGGCGCGGTAAGCCGGGCTCCCGGCTGGTGGCGCGAGTACCTGCAGGACCCCGAGGAGCACCGAGAGGGAGGCGGTGAGATGATGCATGCCGTCCATCTCGACCCGAGCGGCGCCGTCGACGGCTACGTGAGCTATCGAGTCAAGACCGACTGGCCGGGATGGATCTCGCACAACGTCCTCAAAGTCGTCGAGTTGTTCGCCTCCGATCCTTCGGTCTATGCGGCCCTGTGGGACTTCGTCCTTCGGACCGATCTCATCGAACGAGTGTCTTTCTCTCGGGGCAGAGTGGACGAACCTCTGCGGTGGCTGCTCGACGACGCGCGAGCGTTCCGGGTCGACGCGGCGGGCGACTACCTGTGGCTGCGCATCCTCGACGTGCCACGGACCCTCTCATCCCGCGAATACGCGTCCGCGGGCGAGTTGGTGCTCGAAGTGACCGACCACTTCCCCCGTTCGAGCACCCACCGATACTCCCTGCGGACGGGTCGCCCCGGAACGAAGAGCACGGACTGCAGGCTCACCCCCGGCCCACCCGACCTCTCGCTCGAGATCGGCGCTCTTGCCTCCGCCTACCTGGGTGACGTATCCTTCGCGACCTTGACGGCGGCCGGCAGAGTGCGGGAGTTCCGCCCGGGCGCCGCCGAACTGGCCGACGAGCTCTTCTCGACGGCCCGAGCTCCATATTCCACCACGATGTTCTAGAGGTACGAGATGGACCACGACGGCACCATATGTCCGGGAAGAGCGGGACGCCTGAGCGATCCCCGCCGCCTCACCACGCAATTGCCCGAAGAACAACTCGTCCGACTGCTGGCCCTCCAGGGCACCGAGGACATCCTCGACCTGGGGTGCGGGACAGGCTTCTACACCGATCGCATCGCGGTCCTGACTACGGGCACCGTCTACGCGCTCGAGCTCCATCCGGCGATGCTCGAGGCCTATCGAGAGCGGGGAGTGCCCGGCAACGTCAGCCTGGTTCTCGGCGATATCGCAGACCCGCCCCTCGCCGCACAGAGCGTGGACGTAGCCGTATCCATCGCCACCTACCACGAGACCGCGGGCGACCTCGGCCTACCCAAGCTGATCGACATCCTCCGCCCCACTGGCCGTGTGGTGGTGGTCGACTGGCGCAAAGAGCCGACGAGCGGGCAGGGTGGCCCACCAGCCGCCATCCGTTTCAGCAAGGAAGAAGTGGCCGTGAACTTGGCCCCCTACTTCTCGTCCATATCGACAGAAGACCTTGGACCCAACATGTTCGCCGTCGTAGCCGAACGAGGGACGGACGGGGCCGAGTGACCCCACCGAGAGAGAGCGCCTGACGAGCCACGGCTTCGGCGGTCCACCGTCTAGCGATCTTCGCCCTCTCTGTCGAGATCGACGATCCGTTGCTGCTTGACCCGGCTCCGTCGTCGCTTGTCTCTCAGTCGCCTCTCTTTCTGACCCGCAGGAACCGCGACGACCTTCCGCTCCGGGATCTCGGCGAGTGCTTCGCTCACAAGGGCGACGAACCTCTGCAGTGCCGTCTCGCGGTTCGCCAGTTGCGTGCGATGACGTTGTGAGGTCACCCTGAGGACCCCCTCCTTGTTTATCCTTCCGGAAAGACGCAGGCGCAGCAGCTCCCGCTGCTGCGCCGACAGACTCGGCGATCCGTCGACATCGAACAGCACGGTCACCCGGGTGTCGACCTTGTTCACGTTCTGCCCACCGGGTCCGCCGCTGCGCGATGTCACGAACCTGATCTCGTCGTCGGGAAGCTCGAGGTCTTCCGTCACATGCAGCATGGTGGTCCTTCCCCGCCTCGGCCGGTCCGCCGTCGGTCCGACCGCTGGTTTGAGATCAGCCCTCGGCTGTGGCTACAGCCCGGACATGAGACTATTCTGATGGCTATGAGACCGTCTGTCGACAGACCGGACCCTCCGGGATCAACGAGCGACCTCCCCCTCGAGCCCATCGGCGCCGACCCCCGGGCTTTCCTTCGTGCCATGTTCGAGGCCATGGTCGCCGCTGCATCTCCGTCACTTCTCCTGCCGGCACACCTTCCTCGGACTCCGGTCGGCCGTACGCTCGTGCTCGGAGCGGGCAAAGCGGCCGCTGCTATGGCGAGAGCCTTGGAGGAGCACTGGGACGGTCGAATGTCCGGCCTCGTGGTGACACCCTACGGCCACGGCCTGCCCTGCCGCACGATCGAGGTGATCGAGGCGGGCCACCCGACGCCCGACCGCGCCGGCGCGGAGGCCGCTCAGCGTATTCTCGAACTCGCCCACGGCGCCGCCGAGAACGACCTGGTCATCGCCCTCTTCAGTGGAGGGGGTTCAGCCTTGCTCACGCTTCCCGCGCCAGGATTGTCTCTGGCCGATCTGCAGGAAGTGAACCGCCAGGCTCTCCATTCAGGGATGCCGATCGCCGCGATCAACAGCCTCCGCAAACATCTCTCGGCTATCTCGGGCGGCCGGCTGGCGGCGGCCGCGTTCCCCGCTGCCATGGTGACCTTCCTCATCTCCGACGTCCCCGGTGACGACCCGGCGGTGATCGCCTCGGGGCCCACCGTAGCCGATCCCTCCACGTTCGCCGCCGCCCGAGCCGCGGTCGAACAGTACGGGCTGCGCCTTCCTCCGGCCGCCAGCCGCCATCTCGCTATGGCTGCCGATGAGACGCCGAAGCCCTCCGATCCCCGCCTCGCGCACGGCCGATTCGTCATGCTGGCTACCCCGGCGATGGCCTTGGCAGCCGCCGCCGGGGTCCCTGGCACCGGGGTCGAGGTGGTCTCCCTCGGCGCCGAACTCCAGGGTGAAGCCCGGCTCGTCGCGCGCGACCACGCCGGTCTGGTGAGAAGACTGCAAGAGCGGCGGACTCCGGGGGACCGGCCGATAGTGGTGCTGTCCGGCGGCGAGACCACCGTCACCGTGAAGGGCTCCGGAAGGGGCGGACGAAACACCGAGTATCTACTTGCGCTGGCTGTCGAGTTGGGAAGGACTGCGCCGGGGCTCAGCGATATCTTCGCGCTCGCAGCCGACACCGACGGCATCGACGGCGCCCAGCCGAGCGCCGGGGCCTTCATCCTCCCTGACACGTTGGAACGAGCCACCGCGGCCGGACTAGACCCGGAAGCCCACCTTGCCGACAACGACAGCCATCGCTTCTTCGATAGTCTGGGCGATCTGCTCGTCACCGGCCCGACCCGGACCAACGTCAACGACTTCAGAGGGATCCTGATCTCCTGACCCCGTAGGCCGATCGACCTTCACCGGGACCTGAGAGAGCGCACCCTCCAGCGTCGAGATCGTCTGCCGCCCGACGGCCGGCTAAGAGGTCACGAGGATGCAGTGGCCGGACACCGCCACGATGCCGGCCCCAGCGCAATACTCGAGAGCGGCGTCCGATTCGGCGCCCGGCTGGAACCACACGTTGCCGATACCGGCCTCGGCCGCCTGCCGGACCACGTTCTCGCCCTCCCGCGGAGGGACGACGATCAACACCCTGTCGATAGCCTCGGGGACAGCGTCCAGCGACGGATAGCAGACCTCACCCTCCACCTCTGTCGCACGCTGATTCACCGGGAAGACCTTCTTGCCCCGGCCCTTGAGTTCGCGAAACGTGATATTGCCGAACTTGTTCCTATCCTGAGAGGCGCCGACCACCGCCCAACGCTCCCCCCGGAGAAAATCTTCCAACACTTCCCTACTTGCCATGCGTTGCTCCCTTTTCGTTGTGAGGATCTACCCGCAAAGACTCGACCAGCGCCGGGTCCAGTTCGCGTATCGACGTGAGGACCTTGTCGGCCAGACCCAGCGCGTCAGGTGAAGGCCGGAACACCGGGTTGGGTACGGCGATGACCGCCAGCCCCGCCTTGACAGCCGAACGGATGCCGTTGGCGGAGTCCTCCACCGCCGCTGTCCGAGCAGGCAAGACTCCCAGACGCCCGCACGCTTCGAGATATACGTCAGGCTCAGGCTTGCCCCGCGGGACCTCATCGGAAGACACCAGCACGGAGAACGATCCCCGCAGGCCTGCCAGATCCAGCGCGTACTCGATCAGTTCGAGCGGAGAGGAGGACGCCAACCCCAGTCGATAGCGAGAGACCAGACCCTCCACCGCCTCCCGCGCTCCAGCGATGAGAGGCAGGTCGCGCGCATACCGTCCCCGCAACCCTTCGACGACCCCGGCATAGATCTTCTCGGCCGAAAGCTCGACACCGCAGTGTCTGCGCATGTACTCGGCCCATTGCCGGGAATTGGCCCCCATCACCGCCGGTTGATCGGCGTCGCCCCAGTGGCCCCCATGAGCGACCGCGAAATCGTGACGTACGGCGCTCCACACCTCCTCGGTGTCGAGGATGACGCCGTCCATGTCGAAGATGACCGTGTCGATGCCCATGGTCGCGTAGGTTACCAGAAGAGCGAGCTAACCCATCTTGACCACGCGCACGTCGGGCCCTCCCTCCGAGAGCAGCCGCTCGATGTCGGGGTGACAGGTGAAGAAGAGCATCTGATGGCTCTTGGCGAACTCATGCACGATGCCGGCCGTCGCGCGCCGCCGAGCCGGATCGAAGTTGACGAGCACGTCGTCCATCACCAATGGTATGGGCTCCGCGCGGCGAGAGAACTCCTCTGCCAGACCCAGACGAAGACACAGGTAGAGTTGCTCTGCCGTCCCTCGGCTGAGCTCCTCGGGCGTCTTGGTCCGGCCCGCGCCGTCGACGACGACGATGCCCTCGTCGTCGGTCGAGCGTTGGACCCGCTCGTATCGCCCACCGCTCAGCAAGGCGAACATCCGAGAGGCTTCGGCCAAGACCAGGGGCTGCCGCTCTCGTGTGAATTCCGACAAGGTGTCGCGGACCAGCGCCGCTGCCAGCGTATGCACCCTCCAGCGACGGAGGGCTGCGCTCAGTTCCGTCTTGATCCCCTCGACGGCTGTCTCCAGCCCGGGCACGTCGGAGGACTCCTCGAGCTCCGCGCGCCTCCGCTCGGCGTCGCCTTGGAACTTGATCAGCTCCGCCCGCTCCTCTTTCAGTCCCTCGAGTTGCCGGTCGAGACTGCGCGTGCGTTCTTCCCATTCCTCGACGGCTCCGGTCGCCAGCATGGCGAGAAGGGCATCGGCGTCCGGACCTTTCCCCAACCGTTTCACCAGCGCGCCTTCTCCCTCGGCTATGCGCTCCCTCAGTCGCCTACCAGCCTCGAAGGCCTCATACCTCTTCAGGAACTCGTTCTCCTCGGTCACGCCCGCTTCGCGCAGTAGGGCGTCCCATCGTTCCCGTCGCGTCGCCGCCTCGGCGCGCGCGCGCTCCACCTCTTGCCCGCTTTCCTCCACTGTCTCCCGAAGGGCCTTCAGCTCGCGCTGCGCTTCCACTTCCTTCCGGCAGGAATCCGACAGCGCGACCAAGGCGGGCTCCGACTCAGCTGACGCAGGCATCCCCGCCTTCTCCAGTAGGACGGCGGTCTCTCGTTCCCATGCCGACATCTCCTCGCCAAGCCTGCCTACCGCGCCCCGGTCCTCGGTCAGTCTGTGCAGCACGTCCTTGGCCGCGGCCACAGCCCTGAGATACTCTTCGGCCCCCTCGGTGGTCAATGAAGAGGGCAGCCCCCACTCCGGCAGACGATCCGCGAACCCCTTCTCGACCGACTCCGCGTCGTTTCGAGCCCTCTCCGCCTGTTCGTGGAGACCCTCCTCGGCGACTACCATCTCCTGTAGTCGCTCCTCGGCCCTCTGCACCTCAGCGGTCCTGTCCTTCCAGCGCACCGAGGCCTGGAGCTGTCCGGAAACACCGGCATCGATCTCCTCCAGCTCCCGAAGATCGGGCAGACGATCGAGCCCTACGGCACTCGCGGCGGCCGTCAGTCCGACCTCCAGTTCGTCGATCGCGGCACGGAGACGCGCCTCCTCGGCCTCCTGCTCCCCCAAGACCCGCGCCACCTCACCCGCGGCGGCGTAGTCCCCTCCGGCTCGCCGTCCTCGTGCAGCCCATGTGGTAGCTCCGACCAAGACCAGCAGCGCGAAACTGATCACCGCCGGTACCGTCTGACCAAGGACGAGCAGGACCACTGCAGCGATCAAGAAGACGAAACCCGCCGCGACCCCCGGGACTGTGCTCCCGACGCCAGGGGCACCGCCCGGCGCCCGCCCATCACCGGCCGACATCAGCCGACGAGTAGTCTCGGTGCCCGCGCTGTGAGCATCGCGGGCGGCCTGCAGGGAGCGCAGTTCGGCCAGACCCGCCCTCAGCGTGCGGACCCCACGGGCCCGAGCATCGAGGGCTGCCTCGTCCGGAGGCTGCTCGGAGCCGAGGCCGCGCTTGAGACGATCCCTCTCCAGTTCTGCCCGTTTTCGCTGGACCGTCGCCGTGTCCAAGCGATCCACCGCATGAGCGACCCGCCCGAGCGCCTGGGCCGCTTCGACACGCCACTGTCGTATCTCCTCGATACGGGGAAGGGTCGTGTCTATGGCCGCCAGAGCTTCTTCGTCCGCGGGCAGACCCAGCTCCGAGAGAGTCCCCCGCAGACGTTCTTCGCCAGCCCGGACCCGCAGGACAGCAGTCGCGGCCTCGTGTGCTCTATCCCGATAGAAGGGGAGCAGCCCCAACTGTTTCTCGACGCCCGGCGCCACTGCCTGCAGCTCCGGGCGGACCCTCGTTTCCCGCTCGCCGACCTCCGATGCACGACGGGCATGATGCTCCTCGGCTCGGGCCACATCGTCGAGAGCCTTCTCCAGGGCCTGTTTCGTCTCAGCAAGGCGGCGGACCGGGTCGGGTACGAATTCCTCCACCTGCTCGAGCGACTCCAACTGGGCCCTGTCGCCCTCCAGTCCCACCCACACCGGCCAGAGCTCGAGAAGGCGTTCACACGCCTCGATCTGCGAACGCGTCCGGTCCTCCCGTCGATCGAGATCCTCGAGCCGCGCGCGCAGACCCGCCTCCTCCTCCAGCAGTTGGGGGTAACCCTGCGCCAGCACACGGGCCTCCCGCAACGCTCGATCGGTCTCTGCCAACTCGGCCAGGAGGCTGTTCACGACTGCGTCGCGCGCCCGCGGCTTGAGCAGTTGCCCGCTCGCCTTCTCCAGATCCTGGACGACCTGACGCACCGAAGGCCCGGCGCCACCCACGCCGGCGGCGAAGATGCGGGAGCGCACCTGTTCGCCGGTGAGCGACGCGAAATCGCTCAACTCGTCGAGACTGAAGGCGAACACGGTGCGGAACGTCTGGGCATCGACGCCCCCGATGAGTCGTTCGAACTCGCTGTCGCTCAGACTCGACCCGTCACCGAGCGTGATCCGCGGAGGCCGGCCCACCTCCCGTTCGACCGTGATCTCCCCCGCAGCGGTCTCGAGGAATATCCTCCCCCCATGACGGCCACCGCTCAGAGGAGGATACAGAGGCGGTCTGCCCCTGCCGGCCCGGGGGAAGCCGAAAAGGACCCCGCGGATGAACGCGAGGAGGGTGCTCTTGCCCGCCTCGTTGGGCCCCTCGAACACGACGAGGCCGCCGGGGAGGTCGCGCACGACGTGAGAGCTCAGCACACCGAACCCCTCGATGGACCAGCCCGTCACCCGCACGAAGACGACTCCTTCTCCAGGGATTCCAACGCCAGCAAGGCAGCCTCCTCGAGGAGTCCGGGGAGTTCCTCCGCAGGGAGCGCCCCACAACGCCGCAGCAGATCAGCCGGAGCGGAGGGGGCGACCGGAGACAAGAGCCGGACGAGTTCCTCACTCCGGACCGGATCGCCCGCCGCCGCCTCTGCGAGAGCAAGAAGGCTGGAGGAGAAATCGTCCCGAGCGCGCACGACATCGAGATCGATGAGGGCTCGCGTCTGATCGCGCAGACTCTCGAGCCACACTGGAGGGTCTGAGCCCGCCAGTGTCTCCCGCGATTCGTCGAGCAGGCTGCTCACTGCCCCCGGGAGGGCGAGTTCGTGGTGAAGCGGCCCTCGACCGGTGATCGCGGCCCGCACCAACAGAGCCCGCCCCGAGTGCTCCCCGGCCAGATGGGTGACCGAGCGCAGGAGTTCGGACCTCAACGTGCCGAGATCCGCGCCTTCGCCCAGGGTGGCGATGTCGATTCCTGCGTGGACGAAACGCACGGAATCGAGAGGCACGAACTCGACCGCGGCCACCGAGGCGCCCTCGACCTCCACCACCATCGCCCCCTTCGCGCCGGTCTCCGCCGGTTTGGGGCTACGTCCCTGAGTATCGCCCGGGTAGACCACCCAAGGGCTCCCCTCGTGGAGTATCTCGGCCCGGTGGACGTGGCCGAGGGCCCAGTAGTCGATGGCGGCAGCCCTCAGATCGGAGAGAGAGCACGGGCTATAGGGCGAGTGGTCGGGCTGATCGCCCACGCTGCAGTGGAGAAGGCCTATCCTCAGACCTCGGGCCGGGGTGAGTTCGCCGACACGCGGGAACCTCAAGGAGAGGTTCTCGGTCACGTCGCGACGAGCGTAGCTCAGACCATATACCGTGGCGACCTGCTCGCCTCGGAACTCCACGGGCACGCCCACCACCTCGTCGGAGCCGAAGATGGTGACCTCCGGCGGCCACCGACGCACAGCCGACCACCCAGACAACGGATCGTGGTTGCCGTGCACGACGAGGGTGCGCACCCCGTTCTCGGCCAGGAGTCCGACGCCGCGGAGGAATCGAAGCTGTGCCCGTACCCCCCGTTGCTCTCCATCGTAGATGTCGCCGGCCAGGAGGACGAACGCCGCGTCCCGCTCCAGGGCCAGGCTGACCAAGGCGTCGAACGCCTCGAGGGAGGCGTCACGAAGAAGAGCCGCCGCTTCGGAAGATAGCTGAGCCACTCCCTCAAAGGGCGTGTCGAGATGAAGGTCGGCGGCATGTATGAAGCGGAACCTCATGCTCCTCCTGTCCAGGGACCCGACCGGACCATACTACTATAGCCATCGCGCCGGACAGGAGGTGGCCGACCCATGCAATCATCGTCGCTTTTCGCTAGAATCATAAAATAAAGGAGGTCGGGTGTGATCGATTGGGACCGGAAGCTCGCTGGCGAGGGCTTGAGCTTCGACGACATCCTCCTGATCCCGGCAGAATCCGGGGTGCTTCCCAAAGAGACCGACGTCCGTACGCGCCTCACCCGCAACATCAGCTTGAACATCCCCCTGCTCTCGTCCGCGATGGACACCGTCTCCGAGACGTCCCTGGCCATCGCCTTGGCGCGTGAAGGCGGGCTCACCATCATCCACAAGAACCAGCCCGTCGAGCGACAGGCGGAGATGGTGCGCAAGGTCAAGAGGAGCGAGGCCGGGATGATCGTCGACCCGATCACGCTGCCCCTCACCGCGAAGTACGGCGACGCCGAGGACCTCATGCGCGAGTACCGCATCTCCGGCGTCCCCATCATCCATCCTGACGGCACCCTGGCGGGGATCGTCACCAACCGCGACACCCGCTTCGAGAACGACCTGAGCAAGCCGATCCGGGAGCTGATGACCTCCGAGGACCTGGTGACCGTACCGGTGGGAACGACCCTCGATCAGGCGATCGAGCAGTTCAAGGTCCACAAGATCGAGAAACTCCTCGTGGTCGACGACGACTTCAAACTTCGCGGCCTCATAACGATCAAAGACATCATGAAGATGATCGAGTTCCCCAACGCCTGTAAGGATGGCTTGGGCCGTCTCCGCGTGGGCGCTGCCGTGGGAGTCTCCAAAGACACGGGCGACCGGGTCCAGGCTCTGGTGGAAGCGCAGGCCGACATCATCTGCATCGACACCGCTCACGGCCACTCGCGCGGGGTCTTGGACGCCATCGCGAACATCCGCGAACAGTATCCGGACGTGGACCTCATGGCCGGCAACGTCGCCACCGCCGAGGGGACCAAGGCCTTGATCGAGCGCGGAGTCGACTCGGTCAAGGTGGGGATCGGCCCAGGGTCCATCTGCACCACCCGGGTCGTGACCGGCTGCGGGGTCCCGCAGATCACCGCGGTGGCCGCATGCGCGCGCGAAGCCTACAAGCACGGCATCCCGATCGTGGCCGACGGGGGCATCCGCTACTCCGGGGACATGGTCAAGGCCCTGGCCTCCGGGGCGCACAGCGTGATGATCGGTTCACTGTTCGCGGGTACCACCGAGAGCCCTGGCGAACGCATCCTGTGGGAAGGTCGGAGCTACAAGGTCTACCGGGCTATGGGCTCCGTAGGGGCGATGAGCGAGGGCATGAGTGCCGACCGCTACTTCCAGGAAGATCAGAAGAAGCTGGTCCCCGAGGGGATCGAGGGCATGGTCCCCCACAAGGGCCCCCTGTCAGACGTAGTGTTCCAGTTGGTCGGCGGTCTGCGGGCCGGCATGGGCTACACAGGTGCCGCGACGATCGAGACCCTGCACAAGCAGGCGAGGTTCATGCAGATCTCCGCGGCCGGCTTGGCCGAGAGCCATCCGCACGACGTCCAGATCACCAAAGAGGCTCCCAACTACGAAAGACGGCTGCCCTTCTCGTAGGAGGCGACCGCCGGTCACCTCCCCGCTGGATATGTCCCCCGAAGGACGGCGGCGGACCCGGGCCGGGTCAATGCCCGTGATAGGCCAGGGTCTGGGCCAGCACCTGTTCGACCTCGGCCGAGGCCCTCTCGTCGATATCAAGGCCTTCGATCTCGGCCAGGGGTAGGTCGAGGAGGATCTTCAGCGTGCTGACCGCGCCCGAGCTGAGCGCAAAACATGACGTACCCGCCGACGATGCGCACGACTGGCACACGACCCCGCCCAGGCCCGGCGAGAATCCGTAGATATCGCCGCTCACGCCGCATGCGGCACACCTGCTCGTCTCGGGCGAATAACCGAGCACGGCGAGAAGCTTGAGCCGCGTGGCCATGACCACACCGGCGGCCGTGGCCGCTTCGGAACTCTCGGCCAAGCGGGCGACACCCCGGACCAGCAGGTTGAAAGCGGGGACGCTGGCTTCCTCCTCGGGAAAGAGGTGGCGCACCGCCGTGAGAAGACGCGCTCCCTCTTCCATCCGGAACAGTTCTTCACGCACGCCCTGAAAAGTACGTAGAGTCTCCACGCCGACCACCGTGTAGAGCCCTCGTCCCGAGTACAGACTGGCGCGCACCAGACCGAACGGCTCCAGCCTGCCCCCCACTTTGGACCGGGTGCGGCGCACGCCCTTGGCGATGGCGCCGAGCCGCCCTCTGTCGCGAGTGTAGAGCGTGACGATGCGGTCCGCCTCGCGGTATCGCATCGACCCGATGACGATCGCCTCGGTAGTGAAGAAACGGGAGCCCAAGGAAAGCCTCCCCGCAGCCGTCAGTCCTTGTCGGCGGAGAACTCCTTGACGATATCGACGGCATGGGCCGTCCCGATACGAGCCGCCCCGGCATTGATCATGAGTTCAGCATCCTCAGCAGTGCAGATGCCGCCGGAGGCATCGACGCCCACACTCTCAGGCAGCAGGTCACGGAACAACTCCACGTCTTTCGCGGTGGCCCCGCCGGGAGCCTTGCCGGTGGACGTCTTGATGAAATCGGCCCCCGAGTCCTCGACGATCTTGCACACGAGCCTTTTCAGCTTCTCATCGAGATAGTAGGCTTCGACATTGGCCTTGACCAAGACGAGACCCCGGCCCGCGTTCACACTGGTCATGCGGACCGAACGCACCACGCTGCGCAGCTCATCACGGACGTAGCGGAAGTCGCCGGAGAGCATCGCTGGGATGTTCAGGACCACGTCGAGCTCGTCGGCGCCCAGCGCGACTGCCTGCTCGGCTCCCACGATCTTCGTGCGTTGCGAGTCGGCCCCGAAAGGGAACGAGATGACGGTTCCCACCTTGACGTCGTAGCCCTGCAGTAGTTGTCTCGCGACAGGCACGCAATAGGGGAGCACGCACACGGAGGCGAAATGGTACGAGATGGCGTCCCGGCACAGCGCCTCGACCGAGGTATTGGTGCTCGTGGCCTCGAGAAGGGTGCTGTCTATGGTCTTCGCGAGTTCTTCTACTCTCACAACGTCGTCATCTCCTTAGTCGGCCTTCTATCATACACCGCCTGGCAAGCCCCCCTTCGGGAAGCACCAGCGCAGGACGTGCCGGTCCTCGCCCTCGCCGTAGAAGTGGGGGATGAAGTCCTCTTCGACGAAACCCGCGCTCTTGTAGAGATTCCGAGCCCTTATGTTGTCGGGGGCCACGGTGAGGACCAAGCCCGCGACCCCAAGGGCGATCGATTCCCGGGCCACGTGTCCAAGCAGCCGGCGGCCGAGGCCGCGGCCCTGCCATGCGGGTCGCAGGTAGAACCCGACCACGTACAGGAACGACGGCTCGTCGAACATGCGGAGGAGCTGGCAACTCCCCACTATCTCGTCCCCAGTCAGAGCCAGGAAGAGGGCTCCCGCCTGAGCCACCACAGCCAGGTCGTAGGTCCTCAGCCCCGCTGCACCGAAGGCTTCCCGATCGTACTCCTCCAAACGGACCAGCAGATCGTGGTCCGGCAGCCACAGTCGGGTGAGATGGAACCCATCGATCGAGGCGTCATCCATCCCTAGAACCATAGCTGAAAGATGAGCGTGGTCACTGCGATACCCAAGACAGCCCCGAGGACCACCTCGATTATGGAGTGGATACCGGTCTCGACCCGGCTCTGCGCGACCAGTAGGGCCATGATGAACGTGATCGCGATGACCAGCAGCCCTTGACGGGTGGCGCCCACCACGAAGGTGACCGCCGTCCACCCGGCGAACGCCAGAGCCGCATGCCCCGAGGCCAGACCTCCGGAAAGAGGCGTGCCCTTGCGACTCGTAGCTTTCACGGCCACGATCCCCAGTAGCACGACCACCAGGGCGACCACTGTCAGATGCGCCGGCGAGCGACGGATCAGCGTCAGCAGCTCCAGGGAGATGTGGGCCAGCCTGTCGGCGAGCACGAGATAGGCGACGACAAGGGCGTTGAAAGCAGATACGAGCACGGCTCCGGCCGCGATATCCTTGGCCGCCTTGGCTCGGGGGTCGAACTCGTCGGTGATGATGTCCACCACGCTTTCGATCGCCGAGTTGACCATCTCAGCGAGCAGGACGAAGGTGATGGCGATGAAGAGCACCGCCAACTCGGTCCGCGATACGTTGAGGAAGACGCTCGCGATGAGGACGACGAGGGCGACCGCGAGGTGGATGCGCATGTTGCGCTGGTGCCTGACCGAGTAGACAAGCCCCTGGAAGGCATGGTTGAAGCTCTGGAGCAGCGAACTCTTGTCGCGTTTCGACCTCATACCTGCCCGTGGTCAGAGCGATCTCGTCGATCTCCCAGCGCCGCGACTTCCGCGCGCAGATCGGCCAACAAGACCTGCTCCCGACGTCTCATCTCTCCCGTGTCTGTCTCGTGATCGTATCCCAAGAGGTGAAGGACCCCGTGCACCAGGGTCCACCCCGACTGTTCAGCCTCGGCCACGCCATCCTCTTGCGCGTACCGACGGACCACCTCGAGGCACACGACCAGCTGACCCAGTTCGACGTCCTGCGCAGGCCAGTCGCGGTCATCAGCAGTTGGGAACGACAAGACGTCGGTCGGCCCGGACGGATCACGATAGCGATCGTTCAGAGCGGCGATCTCCTCCCGATCGACGAAAGCCACCTCGACGGACCCTTCCCTTCCTTCCTTGCACAGCACCGCCTCCACCAGCCGGACGACAGCCTCAGCGGGAAGACCGCTCCCGGTCGTGTCGACGACATCGACGGCCATGCTCAGTTCTCTTCGGAAGGCTCGTCCGCGGATTCCCCCTGTCTCGCCTGAAGCGCGGCGGCGCTCGGCGGGGTACGTGAGCCAGGACGCGGGCGCATCCCGGCTTCCACCTCAGTCCGTTCCGTTTGCGTCGTGGAGCCGACCGGGGCATCGACCGCACGGGGACTCCCGGCGACCCGGCGTTCCTGCCGGCCGTTGGCTTCCGGGTAGCGGATACGGTGACCGACAAGCCCTCGCAGGCTCGCGTCGAAGGAGTCGCGGATGTGGTGGAGATCGGCCTGGGTCAGAGCGGAATCGTCGAGTTGCCCGTCTTGGATCTTCTGCGTGATGATCTCTTGGATCACGCCCTGGATCTTACGTCGCGTCGGGTTCTGCATCGCCCGCACGGCCGCCTCGACTCCGTCGGCCAGCATCACGATGGCCGCTTCCTTCGACCGCGGCTTCTGCTCTTCGTACCGGTAGCTCTCTTCGTATACAAGGTCCTTCGAAGCCTCCTGGGCCTTGTGGTAGAAGTACGAGAGCACCGACGTACCGTGGTGCTGCTTGATGATCTCGACGACCGGATTGGGCAGCCCGTACAGCTTCGCCAGGTGCTCGCCGTCGCGAACGTGCGCCGTGATGGCCAGCTTCGAGAGGTTCGGACTCAGACGGTTGTGTGGATTGTCGATGTAGATCTGGTTCTCGATGAAGTACTCGGGACGCACGGTCTTACCGATGTCGTGATAGTAGGCCCCCACCCTGGCGAGCAGCGGGTCGGCCCCGATGGCTTCCGCGGCGGCCTCGGCCAGGTTGCCCATGAGGATGCTGTGGTTGTAGGTCCCCGGCGCGACCTGGAGAAGCTTCTTGAGGAGCGGTTGAGCCGGGTTGGCGAGCTCCAGCAAGCGGAGGGGGGTAGTCAGGTTGAACAGCGTGTCGAGAAGGGTGAGGGCGAGGATGGTGAGCACGCCCGCCAGCAGACCGTTCGCCAGGCCCCAGACACTCGACTGCAGGGCCTGACCGAGCGACGCCTCCCTGAAGAGCTCGATGACGAACGTGGTGAAGGCCGCCAGACCCATCGTGGCGGCACCCGCCCCCAGCAACGCCGCCCTTTGAGCCACCCGGGAGACCAGGTAGAGCGAGAGAGCGCCGACGAGCACTGCGGCCAGAGCGTACTTCATGTCGAAGTCTGTCAGCAGTCCGATATTGAGTGAGGTCAAAGTGACCAGCAGCAAGGCACTGCGCGAGTTCAGGATGACCGCCACCACCATCCCCAGCGCGGCAACGGGTATCAGATATCCGGACAGGGGCGGCAGGACCAAGACCCGGGCCAGAGCGGTGGTGCCAAGGAACAGCGTCACCAGCGCAAGGAGCATGTTGTTGCCGAAGACCACCGACTTGTTGAACCGATGGAGCAGGCGTGAGAAGGCGACGGTCTCCAGAAGAAGGATGAAGAATATCCCGAGCCACACCTTCCACCCGGAGCGGGTCTCGGTCAGACCCAGTGCTTCCAGCACGAGTGCATCCTGGGCCGAGATCGTCTCGCCCTCTTGCACGACCATCATGCCCGCTCGGATCGTGACGATGACCGGAGCCACCTCGGCCATCGCCGCCTCCCGGCGGGCCGCGGTCTGTTCCTCGTCGACCAACTGGTTCGGACGGACGAAGCCCACGGTGACCTCGTACACCGCCAAGGCGGTCTCCTCGGACGTGGCGAGAGCATTCGCGATGGACTGGAGATTGACTCGGGCCGAATCGAGCGAGCCCTGGGTGATACGACCCGCGTACACCGTCCCCAAAGCGCCGAGCGCCTGCCGCTGTATCAGGTCGTACGTGTCGGTGTCGGCGAGGAGCAGGTACTGGAGCGTAGCTTCGGACACATCTCCCGGGGCGACCGCCTGCAACTCCGTCAGCGCCGCGTCGACCCCCTCTGCTTCGACATCCCTTCGAAGGTCGCCGGCGGTCCCGAGGAAGGCCTGCAGTTCATCGGTGGCTTCGGCCAACACCTGCGGGTCTGAGTAGTACACCGGCTCCACCAACTGGGCCACCTTGGCCTTGAGCTCGTTCGTGGCTTGGGAGTCGAGCACCGTGACCGTCTTGTCGGCGACGTAGGCGCGCGGCGCGGGCTCTCCCGCCGCGAAACCGTACAACCCCGGCAGATACACCGTGTAGACGATGAGAGTGAGCCCGACCAGCAGACAGGCCATCAGGGCGAGTTCGAACCTCAACCGATTCCGCTGGTCGATCCAATCTCTGTAGTCTGCGAGCTGCTCACGCAGCCAGAAACGATACCTGTTCATGGGAGAGGGGGGTCGCTAGGACTCTGACGCCGCGCGACCCGTCCGGTCGCCGCGGCTCGGTTTGCGCCTGCTGGAGGGCTTCGGTCTGGGTGTGGTCTGGTGCTGTTCCCCGTAGTGCTTGTAGGCCGAGACGATGTCCTGTACCAACTTGTGACGCACCACGTCCTGGCTGTCGAAGTACACGAAGGCGATATCGGCGATGCTGGACAAGACCTCCCGGACATTGATCAGGCCCGAGTGTTGCCCGTGAGGCAGGTCGATCTGAGTGATGTCACCGGTGACGATCATCCTCGCCCCGAAACCGAGACGGGTCAGGAACATCTTCATCTGCTCCGGACTGGTGTTCTGGGCTTCGTCCAGGATGATCAGGGAGTCGTTCAGGGTGCGACCCCGCATGTACGCCAGCGGAGCGACCTCTATGGTCCCTCGCTGCAGGTGATCGGTCAGCCGGTCTGAATCCATCATGTCGTACAAGGCGTCGAACAACGGGCGAAGATACGGGTCGACCTTCTCCATCAGGCCACCCGGCAAGAACCCGAGCTTCTCTCCCGCTTCCACCGCCGGCCGGGTGAGGATGATCCGGGCCACGTCGCCGGAGAGGAGGGCGGAGGTGGCCATGGCCATGGCCAGGTACGTCTTGCCCGTACCTGCCGGTCCGATACCGAAAGTGATCGTGTTGTTCCGGACGGCGTCGACGTAGGCCTTCTGGTTCACGGTCTTGGGACGGATCCTCCGGCCTCGGTGCTCGAGGATGACATCGCCCACGATGTTGCCCAGATCGTGACCCCAATCTCGATGTCCACCGCTCAGTGAGGCGGCCAGTTCAAGCGTCGAACTGTCCAGGTCCTGGCCGGAACGCAAGAGGGTCACGAGCTCTTCGACGAGGGCCTCGCCCCGAGCCACCTCGGCAGTGGCGCCATCGAGGGTCAGGCGGTTCCCGCGAAGGGTTATGTCGCACTGGAGCAGGTCTTCCAGGGCCCGCAGGTGCGCGTCGTGCTCCCCCACGAGAAGCGCGGCGACCTGGTTGTCGAGATCGATCTGCCTTGTGGAGCCTTCGGCGTTCAAGACGCCCCTCCCCCCATGACCGTTCGCGACCCCCTGAGGAGTCTCTCGAACTCGTTTCACGCGGATAGTCGCTCCTTGACCAGGCGCGAGGCCGACTTACCGTCGACGGTGACCCCGCCCTGCGCCATGACGGCCGACATGACCTTGCCCATGTCACGAGGTGACGAAGCTCCCGTCTCAGCTATCACCCTGTCGATGAGCTCCGCCAGTTCGGCCTCGTCCATCTGTTTGGGAAGCAATCCTTCGATGAGCCGGGCGGCTCTCTCTTCATACGCAGCCAGGTCTTCTCGACCTCCGGCGCGGAAGGCGGCGATAGACTCTTCGCGGCGTTTGAGTTCTCGGCGAAGGACAGCCAGCTCACCGGCCTCGTCCAGGTCCGTCCGGAGTTGCTTGCTCTCCTTCTGTATCTCGCACACGATCATGCGGAGGGCGGCGACCCGCTCCTTGTCGCCTTGCTTGAGCGCGGTCTTCACCGAATCCTGCAGATCGGAGAGGATGCTCATCTGAAATCACCCAGATCCTCGCCCCCCATGATGTGGAAATGGAGGTGCTGCACCTCCTGGCCCCCGTCCGGCCCCACGTTCGTGAGAACCCGGTACCCACTCTCCGCGATCCCCACCTTGCCGGCCACCTCTACGATGAACTGCAGCAGAGCGTGACCCTCGCAATGCTTCCAGGCGTCGAGGTCGTTCAGCGACACTATGTGCTCACGCGGGACCACCAAGACATGCTGGGGAGCTTTGGGGTCGATGTCGCGAAACGCGACGAACGATCCGTCCTCCAGCACGCGTTCGCTGGGGATGGCCCCGTTGGCGATCCTACAGAATATGCAGTCGTCCATGGGGTTTGATTATACTACCAATCATCCAGCAGGAGCCGGGCAGCCGCCACGGCGACCGGACCTGCGGTCTCGGTGCGGAGCACGCTCTGCCCCAGACCGACCCGCTCCGCCCCCACCGCGTCGAGATCTGCAAGTTCCTCCGGTGACCAGCCGCTCTCCGGCCCGATCCAAAGGGCCAGCCCCAGACGATGCCCGGATAAGGGCCCCCCAAGCACCTCTTTGAGCGAGCGTCGCGCCCCCGGATCCAAGACCAAGGAGCGAGCGCCGACCGCTCGGACCCGGTCGACGGCCTCGCCGAGGGAATCGGCCGCGTGGACCCACGGCAGCGTCACTTGCTTGCTCTGCTTCGCCGCCTCACGGACGACCCGCCGCCATCGGGCCTGCCGGTCGTCGCTGACTGGACCACGCGGAGAAGCGGCAGCCTGCACCAGGATGAAGAAGCTGGCCCCGACCTCCGTCCCCTTCTCGAAGACATGGTCCATGACAGCGGGGCGGGTGACCGCCTGCACCAGACCCACGTGTGTCTTGTACCTCGCTCCGGCCTCGCGATCCTCGAGGCGGGAGACCAGTCGGACCACCACCGGGTCGGTGGCTTCGGTCACCTCGGCCGCGTAAACGGCGGCCTCTTCCCCGGCAGCGCGGAGCACGACCTCGCACGGATCTCCACGACCGAGGCGAAGGACCCGCAGAGCATGATGTGAATCCTCGGGGGACAGGGTGACCACGGCGCCCTCGGACGTCGCCTCCGGCGACCGCAGGCGTCCTTCTGCCGGCATGGGCAGCCGTTCTTCTCCTGGATCGGCTTCTTCAAGATCTACGAAGAAACGGGGCCGGAACCCCCGACGTGCGCTCACGGTGCCTCCCGGGGTCAGTCGACGACCTGACCGCTGCCGATCAGGTCCAGTACGGCCTCCAGCCCCTCGTCGACCGTGGGCGTCTCGAAATCATCGGGCGCCACAAGGTCTGGAGCGATGCCGGTCGTGTTGATGTCCCGGCCGTCGGGGGTGAAGTAGACCGCTGTGGTCACCTTCATGGCGCCACCGTTGCTGAGGGATTCGATGCTCTGCACCAGGCCTTTTCCGAAGGTCGTGTCGCCCACGAGCGTCGCCCGCCCGTAATCCTGCAGAGCTCCTGCGACGATCTCGGAAGCGCTCGCCGTATAAGGATCGGTGAGGACGTAGAGCGGCGCATCCACCACATCCCCGCCAAGCGCCTCGTAGACCTGCTCCGGAGAATGGAGACCCTCAGTGGTCACGATCACCCCGCCCCTGAGGAAGATGCTGGCCACCTCGATGGCTTCGTTCAACAGACCTCCGCCGTTGCTGCGGAGATCAAGGATGATCGCCGACGCGCCTTGGTCCAAGAGTTCGACGACCTCCGCACGCAGCGCGCTCCCCGATCCCTCGGAGAACGTGAAGAAGCGGACGAGACCCACCTTCTTCCCCTCCGCCTCCAACATCTCGCTCTCGGCGACCGGGATAGCGATCGTCTTGCGAGTCAGTGTGAACTCGATCGTCTCGCCGCCGGGCGGTAGCTGGGAGACGTCTGCCGTGTCCGCACCCTCCGGCTCTTCACCGGTCGGTCCGGCGGTCCCCGCACCGTCGTCCGTTCCACCATCGCCGGCGGCCACCGTGGTGCTCGTCGTGGGGGAGAGCGGCCGATAGATGCTGAGCGTCACCGTGGTCCCTTCGGGACCTTTGATCCTGCCCACCACCTCGTCCAGGTTCTGACCCTCCGTGGACAGCCCGTCGACAGCCAAGATCAGGTCCCCCGGTCTGATGCCGGCCGATTGGGCGGGGGTCCCCTTGAAGGTGGAGACGATCGTGACCAGTCGGTCGTTCATCTCCACCGTCATCCCGACCCCGCTGTACGACCCGCTGGTATGCTCCTGGAAGCTCGCGTATTCCTCCGGGTCCATGTAGACGGTGTAGGGGTCGTCGAGCCCGGCCACCATGCCGTCGATGGCGTCGGCCTTCAGGACGGCGGGATCGACCTCCTTGTAGTAGGAGGACTCCAGTTTCTGGAGCACCTCCTTCTGGAGATCAAGATCGACGTCCGCGCCGCTGCCCGTCACGACCCCGGGGAGGAAGCCTCTCACGGCATCGCGGACATCAGAGTTCAGCCCGAGCATGACTCCGCCCGAGACCAGAAGCACCGCCGCCACCAGCCCGGCCACCACCAGGACGGGGATCCTCACGTTCCTATTCACTGCTCATCCTTCCAGGCATGTCTCAGAGATACCCCAGCGGGTCGACGGGGGATCCGTTCACGCGTACTTCGAAGTGCAGATGCGGTCCCGTCGAGTATCCGGTACTGCCCACCTTGCCGATGACCTCGCCTCGTTCGACCTTCTCTCCAACGACGACGAGGATCTCCGACTGGTGAGCGTACAGAGTGGCGAGATTCCCGGAGTGCGACACGACCACACACTTCCCGTAGCCTCCCCGCCAGCCGGCCGAAACCACGGTACCATCAGCGGAGGCCCGGATGGGCGTCCCCATCCCGGCCGAGATGTCGATCCCAGTGTGCATCTTGCGCACGTTGAAGATCGGGTGGATCCGGTAGCCGAAACCGGACGACACACCCCCGGCCACCGGCCAGGAGAGGATCCCCTTGCCCGGCTTCACCGTCACTCCCACCGTCAGCGCACGCAGCTGGCCCGTGATGCTGTCGGACTCCTCCAGCAGCTGGTCTTCCTGCTTGTTCCAGGCGGCCAGGTCCTTCTCCACAGCCGCCACGGCCTTCCGCTTCGCGGCCCGCGCTGATTCCAGTTCATCGAGTGCGGCCTGCCGCTCTTGGGCCACGGCCTGCAGCCGCTCCGTGACCTCGCTCTGCTCCCGCTCCAGAGCCGACACCCTCTCGCGTTCCCGCTCGAGCGCCGACTTCTGGCCCTCTACCTCCACCTTCAGATCCTTGATCCGACTGAGGATGGCGTCGTCCTGGTCCACGATCGCCGTGAGCATGTCGAAGCGGCCAAGCATCTGGGAGAGGGATCCCGGCTCGAGAAGCGCGGCCAAGTAGACCACGCGCCCGCCCGATTTGTAGATGTTGGTCATACGATCGTTGAACACTTCCTGCTGTGTCTGCAGATCGCGTTCGGTGAGGGCGAGCTGCGCCCGCTTCTGATTCAGTTCGATCGTCACCCGGTCGAGTTCCGCACCGAGCGCCGCCAACTCTTCCTCCGCCTGGTCGCGGGCTGCTTCGGCCTCGGCAACCTCGGCCTCGAGGCCGTCGATCCTCTGGTCGAGGGCGCTGATGTCGCCCAAAGCCGCTTTTCTGGCGACCTCGGCCTTCTTGATGTCGGCGCGGAGCGCTTCCAACTCCGACTTGACGTCGCTCAGTTTCTTGTTCAGCTCGCTGCTGGTCGCCGCGCTCGCCGGCTGCGGCATGCCCGGCACCACCCCGGGAAGGCAGAGGAACAGGGCCGCGAGGACCAGCCCCGCGGCCACTGCTTCGATCGTCCTTCTGGACTTCTTGCCACGCCGCTCGTGAAGAGCCATGGAACGAGCCCCAATCGGCCGAGCGTCTCTCAGACTTTGAGGAAGCGCCGCAGTCCTATGCCGGAGCCCACAGCGCCGATCACCACTCCCACGGCGAGGAGCATGATCGTGACCATCACGTTGGGCACCGCGTCGAGCGGTACCGCCATGAACGGCATGCTGTCGCTGATCCTGCTGACGAGCACACTGTTCAACACCAGCACCACGACGGTCGCCGCCAGTGCTCCCAGAAAGCCCACGGTCACCCCTTCTATCAAGAACGGCCACCGGATGAACCAGTTGGTCGCCCCCACCAGCTTCATGATCTCCACCTCTCGTTTCCGCGCGAAGATCGAGAGTCGGATTGTGTTCGAGATGAGCAGGATGGCCACGATGCCCAAGAGCACGATGAAGATCAACATGAAGTTGCGCGCCTGCGCGGTGAAGGTGAACAGCTTGTCGGCGAGTTCCTTGCCGTAGCGGACCTCATCGACGATAGGGTCCCCTTCGAAGCGGATGGCGACCGCGTCGACCATCTGCGGATCGACCAGAGCGATCTCGAACGAAGCCGGCAATGGGTTCCCGGTCAGGTTGTCGAGGATCTCCTGGTTGTCTTTGAACTCCTCGCGCAGTCGATCGAGGGCATCTTCCTTGCTGACGAACACCGAGCTCTTGACCTCGGGCCAACTCATGATCTCGGCCTGCATGACCTTGATCTGGTCGGGCTCGGGGTCCGGGTCGGTCTTGAGATAGACCGTGATCTCGACCTTCTCCTCGACCTCCTTGAGCAGAGCATCGGTGGTGTAGACGAACACCAGCACGCCACCAAGGACCACGATGGATAGGAAAACCGTCACCAGAGCGGCGATAGTCATGAAGTAGTTGCGCCGCAGGCTACCGAAGGCCTCTTTGAGGAAGAAGCTAATCCTCCCCATAGCCGCCTCGCTTCTGGTCGCGGATCACTTTGCCGTTGTCGAGGGCTATGACCCGACGCCGCATGCGGTCGACCATCTCCCGGTCGTGGGTGGCCATGAGGACGGTGGTGCCTGTCTTGTTGATCCGATACAGCAACTGCATGATGCCCATCGACGTCTCGGGATCGAGGTTCCCGGTGGGCTCGTCGGCGATGAGCAGCGGGGGATGGTTGACGAACGCCCGCGCTATCGAGACCCTCTGCTGCTCCCCGCCCGAGAGCTCGTTCGGATAGCTGGTGGACTTGTGACCCAAGCCGACCAACGAAAGGATCTCTGCCGCCTTCTTCTTTGACGCGCCCGTGGCGTTGCCCGTCACCACGAGAGCGTACATGACGTTCTCGAAGGCCGTCTTGTTGGTTAGGAGCTTGAAATCCTGGAACACGCACCCGATGTTGCGCCGCAGGTGGGGGATCTTCCACTTGCGCAGGGTGTCCAGGTCGCGCCCGCCCACCATTATGCGGCCCCGATCGGGCTCGAGCTCACGGATGAGAAGACGGATGAACGTGGACTTGCCGGAGCCGGAGGGTCCCACGAGAAAGACGAACTCGCCTTTCTCGATGTGGAGACTGACCTTCTCCAACCCGACGGTACTCGGTGGGTAGATCTTGGTTACGTCTTCAAACTTGATCACGTGCTACCTGTAACCTCCGTTCTCGGACATCTAGGAGATATTCTGCAAGGTGATGCGGAAGCCTGCCGGTCGGACCATCGCTCTATGCGGATGGGTTCCCGAGCTTGCCGGTCGACCTCTGCCAGATATACTCGCGTATGAACTCATCTATCGCGCCGTCGAGGACCGCCTCGACATTGCCTTTCTCGTAGTTGGTACGATGGTCTTTGGCCATGGTGTAAGGAGCGAGGACGTACGAGCGGATCTGGCTCCCCCAGGCGATCTCCTTCTGCTCACCCTTCTCCCGGGCCATCTCCTGCTCGCGCTTCTCGTGCTCCAGCAGGAGCAGCTTGCTCCGAAGCATACGCATGGCCGTCTCCCGATTCTGGATCTGCGAGCGCTCGTTCTGGCACTGCACCACCGTCTTCGTGGGGACGTGCGTGATACGGACGGCCGAATCCGTCTTGTTGACGTGCTGCCCGCCTGCGCCGGAGGAGCGGTAGGTCTCGACCCGGAGATCCTTCTCATCGATCTCGATCTCCACCTCGCCGTCTATCAGCGGAGTGACGTCGACCGAGGCGAAAGAGGTGTGCCGCCGACTCGCCGAATCGAACGGGGAGATCCGCACCAGCCTGTGGACGCCGCGCTCGGCAGACATCAGACCGTACGCGTTCTCACCGTGCAGCGTGAACGTGGCGCTCTTGATGCCGGCCTCGTCGCCCTCCGACGCCTCGTTCAGTTCCACGCTCATCCCCCGGCCCTGGGCCCAACGCAGGTACATGCGAAGGAGCATCTCGGCCCAGTCCTGGCTTTCGGTGCCCCCCGCCCCGGGGTGGATGCTGACGATGGCATCGCCGGCGTCGAACTCGCCCGTGAACAGCCGCTGCTCTTCCAGGCGCTCCATCGTCTGGGAGATCTGAGCCGTGCAGCGGCCGATCTCCTCGTTCAGCTCGTCCGGCACCTCGTCGCCTTCGGCCTCCTCGACAGCCATGTCGAGCAGGATCCCAAGGTCTTCGATGGAACTCGCCAGACGTGCGTACTCCTCGAGACGGCTTCGTACGCGACTGTACCGGGTGCTGAGAGCCTGGGCATGGGTCTGGTCGTCCCAGAAATCGGGCGCGCGCATCGTCTCCTCCAGGGAGGCGATCTCGCCTTTCAGCGTATCGGGGTCAAAGATAGTCCCTTGCCCACAACAGCTTCTCGCGGAAAGTGGCTAGAAGCTCTGCATGTTCGGCAAGGGATGCTGATTGTCTCTCTGTCTTCTCTGCCATGTTCGACGGAAGTATAGCCCAGGCGAGCCTGCGCTCACACTCCGCAGCATTTCTTGTATTTCTTGCCGCTCCCGCAGGGGCAAGGATCGTTGCGGCCGATCCTCTCGCCCACGTTGCGGGGCGCGACCACCGTACGGGTGGCCTGCTGAGCAGCCTCGTAGGCTTCAGCGGAAGTGTCCGTCATGCCGCCGGGCCGTGCCGCGGCGGCTGCACCGGCGGCCGCGAAGTCCTGAGCCAGACTGCTGTCGCCACCCCCCGAGTAGTCGAGTTGGCGGGTCGGAGCTGCTTCCGGCGCCCGCTCTTCCTTGACGATCTCCAGGTGATAGAGGTATCTGACGAAATCCGCCTGGATGGACTCCATCATCTCCTGGAACATCTTGAAACCTTCGTTCTTGTATTCCACGAGGGGGTCACGCTGGGCCAGAGCCCGCAGACCGATGCCCTCGCGCAGGTAGTCCATCTCGTAGAGATGGTCCCGCCACTTCGAGTCGATGGTCCGCAACAGCACCCAGCTTTCCATCTCCCGCATGGCCGGAGCCCCGAACCGGGCCTCCTTGGTCTCGTACACCTGGAGCGCGTCCTCCACGACCATGTCGGCCAAAGATTCCGCGTCGAGTTCGTCCGGGTCGAGCCCCTCCACAGTCAGGTTGGTGGGATAGAACGTGCGGAGCATGGTGAGCATCTCTTCCAGGTCCCACTCCTCGGAGTAGCTCGAGACGCCGGTGAAGAGAGCCACTTGGTCGCGGAGGACCCTTTCGATGATGGAGAGGATGTCTTCGCGAAGGTCGTCGCCGCTCAGGATCCTCTGGCGCTGGCCGTATATGACCTCGCGCTGCTTGTTCATGACGTCGTCGTATTCGAGCACCCTCTTCCGGATCTGGAAGTTCTGCTCTTCGACCTTCTTCTGGGCGCTCTCGACGGAGCGAGAGATAAGGTTGTGCTCGATAGGGGTGTCCTCGTCGAGACCGAGACGGTCCATCAGGCGGTGGACCCGGTCTCCCCCGAAGATGCGGAGCAGGTCGTCCTCGAGTGAGATGATGAACTGGCTCACCCCAGGGTCGCCCTGGCGTCCGGAACGCCCGCGGAGCTGATTGTCCACCCTCCGAGCCTCGTGCCGCTCGGTACCGAGCACGAACAGCCCTCCGGCCTCCACTACGCCCTCTCCGAGCTTGATGTCGGTGCCTCGACCGGCCATGTTGGTGGCGATGGTGATAGACCCCGGCTCACCCGCCTGGGCCACGATCCCCGCCTCCTTGGCATGATGCTTGGCGTTCAACACTTCGTGAGGGACGCCGCGGCGCTTGAGCATCTCCGACAGGCGCTCAGACCTCTCCACGGAGATGGTGCCCACGAGGACCGGCTGCTTGCGCTCGTAGCAGTCGGCGATGACGTCTGCCGCTGCCTTGAACTTGGCCTTCTCGGTCTTGTAGATGAGATCGTTGCGGTCGTCGCGGACCATGGGCTCATTGGTTGGGATGACCACGACTTCCATGTTGTAGATCTCGCGGAACTCGTCGGCTTCGGTGGCCGCCGTCCCCGTCATGCCGGCGATCTTGTCGTAGAGACGGAAGTAGTTCTGAAGGGTGATGGTGGCGAGGGTCTGGTTCTCTTCCTTGATCTTGACGCCTTCGCGCGCCTCGATGGCCTGATGCAGGCCCTCAGAATAGCGCCGACCCTCGAGGATGCGGCCGGTGAATTCATCGATGATCTTGACCTCGCCGTCCTGGACGAGATAGTCGACATCGCGTCTGAAGAAGGCGGCGGCCTTCAGCGCCTGCATCAGGTGGTTCACCAGTTGGCCGGACAGGTCCTCGTAGATGTTGTCGATGCCCAGTTCGCGTTCGACCCGGGCCAGACCCTTCTCGGTGATCGCCACCGTCTTCTTCTTCTCATCGATCTCGTAGTCACCCTCTTCACCCTCGCCGGGGGTGAGCCGGCGGGCGATACGGGCAAAATCGTAATAGGTCTTCGCGGCTCGCTCACCGGGGCCGGAGATGATCAGAGGGGTCCTGGCCTCGTCGACGAGGATGGAGTCGACCTCGTCCACGATGCAGTAGAAATGGCCGCGCTGGACCTGCTGATCGGTGCGCAGCACCATATTGTCCCGCAGGTAGTCGAAACCGAATTCGGTGTTGGTACCGTAGGTGATGTCGGCCCCGTAGGCCTCGCGTCTTTCAGCGGCCTCCATGCCGTTCTGAAGGGCCGCCACCGACAGGCCGAGGAACTCGTACACCGGGCCCATCCAGGCTGCGTCGCGGCCGGCCAGGTAGTCGTTGACCGTGACCACGTGCACGCCCTTGCCGGCGAGAGCGTTGAGATAGACCGGCATGGTCGCCACCAGGGTCTTGCCTTCCCCGGTCTTCATCTCAGCGATAGAGCCTCGATGGAGCACCACGGCCCCCATGACCTGGACATCGAAGGGACGCATGCCCACGGCGCGCCTCGCGGCTTCACGAGCCGTAGCGAAAGCTTCAGGGAGGAGATCCTCCAGCGTCTCGCCTTCGCCCAAACGGCGCTTGAAGTCGACGGTCTTGGCGCGCAGACCCTCGTCGGAAAGCACTGCGATCTCGGAGTCCCAGGTGGCTACCTGAGCCACCGCCTCCTCGAGCGCCTTCAGTTTCTTGCCTTCGCCGAAGCGGAGGACCTTATCAACGACCTTGATCATCGAACACGCCTCTCACGTCGAGGATCCGCGGACTCGGCCGCCTGCCGAGTCCGGACCACCCACGAGTCGCCGCGTGAGTATTCTCAGCCTTGGGCTTCTATCAGCCCGTAGTCCCCATCGCGACGACGGTACACCACAGCCGTCTCCTGGGTCTCGGAATTCGTGAACACGAAGAAGTCGTGCCCCACGAGTTCCAGTTGAAGAGTGGCCTCCTCCGGAGTCATGGGCTTGACCATGAACTGCTTCGTCTTGACGATCCGAGGACCGGGAGCTTCCTCTTCGAGTACTTCGACCTCGTCGGGTAGGACGAAGCCCTCGGACACGAAGGCTTCTTTGTGAGCGCCCTTCGAGCGCGAGACCAGCTTGCCGCGATACTTCTTGACCTGGCGTTCGAGCTTGGCGAACACCAGATCGATGGAAGCATAGATGTCGGGCGAAGCTTCCCGAGCCCGGATGACCGGCCCCTTGGTGAAGATCGTGGCCTCGACCACCTGGTTGTCGGCTATGCTGGGATTCTTCTCGGTCCACATCTCGATTTCGCAGCGGGACCCTTCCGCCAGATACTTTCCGAGGCGCCCGATCTTGTCCTCGGCGTACGCGTCGATGGCCTCGGTGAGAGTGAGATTCCTGCCTTTGACGGTGAGATTCACGCCGGTCCAGCTCCTTGATTCGTCATGAGACCCGAACACCGGAGGCCGCGCCCCCGGGACACTCCGTCTCCCTCTGCGGAACGGTGAAAGATACCATATCCCTCCTTCAATCGTGTCCCTCGGCCGCGCTCGAGACTGCCCGCGAGAAGGTGAACACATGCACCGGCTTCCCAGTCCCCCGGGCAAGCACCACGGCCACTTCGCTCGCCGTCGCCCCGGTCGTGAACACGTCGTCCACCACCAGCAGCGTGTCGAATCCATCACACATCTCAGCCGCCCGCGGCTCGAGGGAGAAGACTCCCCGCAGGTTGTTCTCTCGCCCTGCCTTGCTAAGACCACGTTGATGCCGGGTGACGGCCCCCTTCCGGACCAGACCGGCTGTGACCATGGGCCGGTCACCCCGCGCCAAAGCCTTGGCGAAGACCTCCGCCTGATTGTAGCCGCGCTCGCGCAATCCGGTCCGGTGCGACGGCACCCAGGTGACCAGGACGCGCTCAGCCGTCCCCAAGCCCTGACAATGCCGCAAGAAGGCGGGAAGAGCCAGTCGAGCCATGGTCCGCCCGAGCACGCGCTGCCCCCCGTACTTGAACTCGGTGACCAGCCGCCGGGCCGCGCCGGAGTGGAGGAACGCGCTGCGGGCGCTATCGAATCCGAATGCCTTGCTCATGCACGCGGCGCAACGACCACCCAGTGACGGCCGCGGACCGGGCTCCCCGCACCGCGGGCAACAGTCGGCCCCCACCTCGACCATCGTCGCGCGGCACGATGAACAGAGATGTGTCTCGAAATCGCCGCACCCGACGCAACGCGGCGGGAACAGCACGGAGAGGACCGGCTCGAAGACCACATCCTGCCACCGTCCCTTCGAGAGCTTCGACGTGGGCTCGCCCACAGGCCCGATCGGCAGACGGACCATCCTGACCTCACCCTCCCAGCTTGCGCCCTAAGACCCCATCGACGATCAACGAGTCCTCAGCCAACACCGACCCCGGCAGTACCAGCGATCGACTCACGTGCGAGCCCGATCCGAGAACGCAGCCGTCGCCGATGACTACAGGACCCTCGAGTACCACATCCTCTCCGATCTCGCAGTCGCTGCCCACGAGCACCGGCGGATGAACGTCGGCGGAAAGGGGGACCCGAGTATCCCCATCGACCCACATCCCCGGTCGGGCCTCCACCCCAGGTATGTCGACCCTTACGTGGCCGGACAACACGTCGCCGTTGCCGCGGACGTACTCGTGGAGATTGCCGACGTCGCTCCAGTACCCGGTCACCGTCGCCGCGTGGAACGGGATGTGCTGCTTCAGGAGGTCCGGGAAGACCCGCCTCCCGAAATCGTCGAACTCACCGGGCAGGATCTGGGAAAGGATCTCCGGCTCGAACACGTAGATCCCGCAGTTGCAGAGGCGAGACCGCGCCTCCTCCAAGGTCGGCTTCTCCTGGAAACCGACCACCCGATCGTCGTCGTCGGCAACGACCACCCCATAGAGACTGGGGTCTGCGACTTCCTTGACCGCCAGTGTGGCGATGGACCCCTTCTCACGATGAGCGGCGATCAATCCGGTGAGGTCTATGTCCGTGAGGGCGTCGCCGCTCATGACCAGAAAAGTCCCGTCGCTCAAGAAATCAGCGTTGTTCTTCACCCCTCCGGCCGTGCCCAAGAGCACCGGCTCGAAAGAGTAGGTGATGCTCACGTCCACCCCAGATCCATCGCCGAAATGGTCGATGATGGTCTCGGGAAGATGATGGAGGTTGATCACCACTTCGTAGAAGCCGTGACTCCGCAAGAGATTCAGGATGTGGTGCAGGGCCGGCCTGTTGACTATGGGAGCCATGGGCTTCGGCCAGAGTTCGGTCAGTGGGCGCAGCCGAGTACCCTTGCCGGCGGCCATGATCATGGCTCTCATGAGGCCTCCTCTCCCCGACGCCCCCGGGCCAGGCGATGCGGTGCCCTAGCTCGGACGCCTCGGGTCTATGGCTTCCAGTTCTCTTAGGCTCTCCCCATATGGCGGCAAAGCCACTCCTCGTTCCGTGACGATGGCCGTCACGTTCGCGGCCGGCGTCACGTCGAAAGCCGGATTGCGCACCCGGATGCCCAACGGCGCCCAACGCACTCCGCCGAAGCCGGTCACTTCGGTCTCGTCGCGTTCTTCGATCGGAATGGCTCTTCCGTCGGAGAGACTCCGGTCGACCGTCGAGAACGGAGCCGCCACATAGAACGGGACCCCATGCTCCCGAGCGAGTACCGACACTGTGTAGGTGCCGATCTTGTTGGCCACGTCACCATTGGCGGTTATCCGATCGGCGCCCACGACGACGTGGGTGATCACCCCGCGACTCAGGAAGTGTCCGGCCATGTTGTCCGTGATGAGTTCCACCGATATCCCCTCGCGAGCCAATTCCCACACTGTGAGACGCGCACCCTGGAGCAGGGGACGGGTCTCATCGGCCAGCACGTGCAGCCGGGGATTGCGGGCATGCACCGACCTGATGACCCCCAGCGCAGTGCCGTAGCCGGCGGTCGCCAACGCACCGGCGTTGCAGTGCGTCAGGATCACCGGACGCTCTCCCTCGACCAGGCCAGCGCCGTATTCACCGATCGCGCGGCACGAGGCGATGTCCTGCTCGTAGATCTCGATCGCCCGCCGTTCCATCTCCATGGCGATCTCGCCGGTCGAGAGGTCGTCCCTCGTCCAGATCTGCTCCATCTCCTTGAGCGCCCACGGAAGGTTATACGCCGTGGGGCGAGTATCGAATAGACCTTCCGACGCATCTTGGAGGGTATCGCGAAAAACGCCCGGATCGGTCGTGTCGTCCAGAGCGGTCCGCGCGGCGAGTGCCATGCCCATCGCGGCGGCCACGCCCAACGCAGGAGCCCCCCGGATAGCCATGGTGCAGATGGCGTCGGCGACCTCCTGCCACGTCTCGCAGCGAAGGTACACTTCCTCGAGCGGAAGCCGGCGCTGATCGATCATGACCACCGTGCCATCCCGCCAGACTATGGTGGAAGCCCCTTCCACGCCCGACGAGGATCCGGCCGCGACAGGATCGCGACCGCTCACGGGAAGATCGGAGGGCATCGGTGCTACGTCCCCATGTTCCAGCTGGCCAGGTACTCCACCTGCTCGGGCGTGAGCACGTCTATGCCCGCGCCGAGCGCCTCGAGTTTGAGCCGGGCGATCTCTTTGTCGATGTCGACCGGGACATCGTACACGCGATTCTCCAGCTTGTCGGCATTCTTGACCATGTACTCGGCAGCGAGGGCCTGGTTGGCGAAGCTCATGTCCATGACGCTCGAGGGGTGTCCTTCGGCCGCGGCCAGGTTGATGAGTCGACCCTCACCGAGCAGATAGACGTTCCGCCCGCCCGGCAGGGTGTATTCGTCGACGAACTCCCGCACCCGACGCCGCCCTGTGGACAATCCCTCGAGAGCGGGGATGTCGATCTCCACGTTGAAATGCCCTGTGTTGGCGACGATCGCACCGTCCTTCATGACTTCGAAGTGTTCACCGCGGATCACGTGGATGTCGCCCGTCGCGGTGACGAAGATATCTCCGATCGGGGCCGCCTCGGCCATGGGCATCACTCTGAAACCATCCATGACGGCTTCGAGAGCACGTAGGGGATCGACCTCGAGCACCACGACGTCGCCGCCATGGCCTTTGGCCCGCATCGCCACCCCGCGACCGCACCAACCGTATCCGACCACGACCACGACCTTGCCGGCCACGAGACGGTTGGTAGCCCGGATGATGCCGTCGAGGGTCGATTGACCGGTGCCGTACCGATTGTCGAACATGTGCTTCGTCATGGCCTCGTTGACGGCCACGATCGGGTAACGCAAGACCCCGTCGTTCTCCATCGACTTGAGCCGGATCACCCCGGTCGTCGTCTCCTCCGTACCGCCGATGACCCCGGCCGCCGCGTCCGCGCGGTCGGTGTGAAGCAGGCCGACCACGTCCGCGCCGTCGTCCATGGTGATCTGGGGCAGGAAGTCGATGACGCTCTGCATGTGTTTGTAGTACGTATCGCGGTCCTCGCCCTTGATGGCGAACGTGGAGATCCCGAATTCCACGACCAAGGCCGCCGCCACGTCGTCCTGGGTGGACAGCGGGTTCGACGCGCAGAGCGCTAGTTCCGCCCCGCCGGCAGCCAGCGTGCGCATGAGACTGGCGGTCTCACTCGTCACATGGAGACAGGCGCCGATCCGCACCCCTTTGAGCGGCTTCTCCTTCTCGAAGCGCTCGCGGATGAGGGCCAGCACCGGCATCTCCTTCTCGGCCCATTCGATCCGCAATGCTCCAGCGGCGGAAAGATTCCTGTCCTTGACATCGTGATCGACCACCATGCTCTCCTTCTCTCAACTCTCCACTATCAGCACAGCCGCAGCCAGCCGCAATCCCATGTGCCTGGCCAGGACCGCCACCGGTACCAGTTCCGAACTCACCGCCGCGAACCCCTGGGCTGTGGCCATGTCCGTCTCGTACGCCGTCGGACGCGTGTCGTCCCTGACTCCGCCGACGACTCCAGAGACTACCATCATACCCTTGCCGGGCCCACCCTCGACCGCCGAGGAGTGCGCGAGGACCGCACCCGGCGCGTAGACATCCGTCATGACCGGGAAGCGGGGACCCAGATTGTCGTCGTTGGGGCCGGCGAGCGGAGAACGCCACACCAGATCGGCGTGATCGGCGACAGCGATCACGCGGGCGCCCCCTTCAGCCTGCAAAGCCGCCGATCGAGGGCCTCTCCCGTCCACCCCCGAGCCCCGACACAAGTAGCCCACGACGCCGCCTCCCGCCCTGAGCGCCCGAAGGCCCGCGTGGAGGTCGTCTCCCACCAGCGCCCGCCGGACGAGCAGGATCTCGGCGGCGCTCAACCGACGAGCCACCGTCGACACCCCGACCGTGCGGAGCGAGACCGGCGGTCCATCCCTGCCCGCCAAGGCTTCGACCAGGTCGCGGACCGCTGGGTCGATGGCGAGGTCGACTCGAGGGCCGAGTAGGACTCTCACGGCTTGGGGATGGGGATCATGGACTCGGCGACCGCCAGCAACTCCTGTTCGTCCAGGAGGTAGGAGAGAGTGTTCGAGACCCAGTAGAGCACACCGTCGGCCTTCCACCAGACCCGCTCGACCTTCTGGTCACTCCCGACCACCGTGAAGACGATGCCGCCGCGCTTCACCGTCCGACCGTCGCTGGCCGCGGGAGCGTCGAGCCAGGTCGTCGAGGTGAAGCCCATGTACTGGTCGGTCGTCTTCCCGTGGTCGAAGAACCGGTACAGCATCTTCATCGCAGGTTCGGTCCCTCCGTCCACCTCGATATCGTAGGTCGCCCCCTCGGGCGGCATACGCTCGACGAAAGCATAGCCCTCGGGAAGGTAGGCCGGTGCCTGCAACGGGAACGGCACCATCTCCGCCAGCGTCCTCCAGCCGCCCGCCCCGGGGATCGTAGACGGGCTGGGAGGCAGCGCGTAGTCTCGGGGAAGCGAGAAATCATCCCCCAGCAGGACCGTGACCCGGTCCACCGCGCTGCTTCTGGTCACCGATCCCACGTTCATCATTCCCGCCACTTGTTCGGCCGCGGAACCCTCGCCAGAAGGATACCGGACCGTCGTCGTCTCGAGACCCTGCTCCTCGGAGTTCCCGACCATGACCACGGTGGCCCCGGCCCCTCTCAACCAGCCCGCAGCCGCGGCAGCCTCTCCCGCGCGCCCGTTCGCGTTCAGCACGTCGACCTCGACCCCCCCGAGGTCTACTGCGGCCAGCGTCGTCGAAGTCGTATCGGATGTCGCAACAGTCCCGCCCCCAGCGTTCCCGCCAGCTTGGGCCTCGGGGGGAGAAAGGAAGCTGCCGACCGCTTCGGCCATGGCCGTCTCACCCACGACCACGTAGGAGAGACCGTCGATCGTCTCGCTCCCCCCGGTCACGCTGATCTGTCGGATGCGGCTTCCGTCGAGCTTGACTCCCCAGTAGGCCAGCTTGATGATGTCGTTCGCGCCCAAGTCGGTGTCGATGTTGCCGAAGAGCGCGGAGACCAACCCGGGCAGTTTGAAGGGGAGGTTCCAGCCCATCGCCTGCTCGCGTATGGCCGACAGGAAACGCTGCTGTCGCTCCATGCGGCCGAAGTCGGCGTTCCGATCGTGTCGGAAGCGCACGTAGTCGAGGGCGTCGTCGCCCCTCAGGAGCTGGTAGCCGGGGGCGAGCTTGATCAACTCGTAGCGCGGGTCGTCGTTGTAGTAGCGGCGATCGACGTCGACATAGACCCCGCCCAAAGCGTCGGTGATATCGCTGAAGGCGTTGAAATCGACTTCGATGTAATGGTTGATGTCGACCCCCGTGAGGGCTTCGACCGTCCGGATGGTCAGAGCCGCGCCGCCGTAGGCGAACGCCGCGTTGAGTTTCTGGTAGCCCACATCGGGGATCTTGACCCTGAGATCACGTGGCAAGGACATCACCGACAGGTAGTCCAGGTCGGGGTCGATGTGCACGAGGATCATGGTGTCAGACCGGCCGTATTCCTCTTCCTCGGTCTCCCGATGGTCCGAACCGAGCACGAGGATGTTCATGGCGTCCGGCGACTCAGGGATATCGGCGGTCTCCCCGCCGCCGGTTGAGACCAGGGTGCTGCTCGGTTTTTCCGCGAGCACCGCCTTCACCTCCGGGTCCACCCGCTGGTTCGCCTCGGAGACTTGGCCCCGGAACCACAGGTACGAACCCCCGCCCACGGCCAGCACGAGGATGAGCAACCCCACCAAGGTCCAGATGAGGATGCGCACCCACCTTCGCCGGGGACTCCCCTCGACGTCGTATACGTTGTAGGGCCTGGCGTTCATCGGATCATCCACCCGGTACCACGATCATGGATTCTGCGACCTTCAACATCTCTTTCTTGCTCAGGTAGTACGAGAGGGTGTTCGAGACCCAGTAGAGAACGTCACCCTCCTTCCACCAGATGCGATCGATCCTCTGATCGGTTCCCACGAAGGTGTACGTGATGCCGTCGCGCAGCACTTCCTGCCCCTCGCCCGCCGCCGGTGCGTCGAGCCAGGCGGTCTGCATGATCCCCATGTACTGGTCGGTGGGCTCCCCCTCTCGGGTGAGCCGGTACACCATCTTGATCCCCGGTTCCGCCCCGTCGCCTACTGCGATGTCGTAGGTGCCCGGCTCGGCCGGCATCTTGTCCACATACCCGTATCCGGAAGGCAGATAGCCGGGGGCCTTGACGGTGAACGACGAAGCCGCCGCATAGTGCTTCCACAAGCGGCTGTTGGGGATATCTTCTGGGTCGGTGATGAAATCCGTCCGGTCCTCGACCGTGGTGGTGGTGACCACGTCCGACGTGGGGTCCGTGCTGTCTCCTGACGAGGCCGTCTGGTCCGACGCGTCGGGCGGCGTCAACAACTTGTCCACCGCCTCGCCCAAGGCTCCGTCGGGGAGGATCACATACGAAACGCCTTCGATGGTCTGGATATCGCCCACGAGCGTCACCTGGCGGATACGATCCCCGTTCAGACGGACGCCCCAGGCGGCCAGCCTGATGATGTCGTTGGTACTCAGTGTGGTGGAGATGTTGTCGAACAAGGCGCTCACCAAGCCGGGCAACCTGAGGGGCAGGTTCCAGCCCATGGCCTGTTCCCGAAGGGCGGCGATGAACCGCTGCTGGCGGTCCATCCGGCCGAAGTCGTAGTTGAGGTCATGCCTGAAACGCACGAAGTCGAGGGCATCGGCCCCGTCGAGTAGCTGGTACCCGGGGGAGATCTTGATGAACTCCCAGCCGGAATCGGGGTCATCATTGTAGTAGCGCCGGTCGATATCCAGGTACACCCCGCCCAGAGAATCGGTGATGTCGCTGAACGCGTGGAAGTCGACCTCCATGTATTCCTGGATGTCGACCTTCGTGAGAGCTTCGACCGTCTGCACCGTCAGCGAAGGGCCGTCGGCGGCGTAGGCGTAGTTCAACTTCTGGATGCCGTGGCCGGGCACCTCCACCCGCAGATCCCGCGGGAACGAGAGCATGGAGAGATAGTCCTCATCAGGGTCGACGTGGACGAGGATGACCGTGTCGGAGCGGCTCTCTTCGCCGGAGTTGGTGGGACGCTTGTCGGAGCCCAGGAGGAGGATGTTCATCCCCGAAGGGGTTTCGATCGCGTCTTCGGGGACCGAGTCGATGACGCTCACGAAGCTCGAATCGGTGATCTGACTATCGTTCACGACCACGTAGAGCCAGATGTACGATCCTATCCCCACAGCCAAGGCCGCGGCCACGATCCCGACGAGAGACCAGAGGATCGCCCGCCGGAGCCGGCGCTTGCGCAGGCGTTCGACCGTATACACGGTATAGGGTTTGTCTTTCAGTGATCCGCTCCCCTCACGGGTGGAGAAGAGATTCTAGCCCGGACCCGGTCCGAAGCCCAAGTCAGAGAGAGACGCAAGAGCCGCTGCTCCCGCCCACTCTCTCCACGTCGGCCCCCAAGGCATGAAGCTTCTGCTCGAATCGCTCGTACCCCCGGTCGATGTGATAGACATCCCGCAACTCCGTGCAGCCCTCGGCCGCCAACCCGGCGAGCACCAGCGCCGCCCCGGCCCTCAGGTCAGGACACTGCACGATGGCACCCGTCAGCGTCCGCCCCCCTGTGACGACCGCGTGGTTGCCGTCGACCCGGATGTCGGCCCCAAGGCGTATCAACTCGTCGACGAAGCCGAAGCGGTTCTCGAAGACATTCTCCGTGACGACCGAGACTCCCTCGGCGATGGACAGAAGGACCATCATCTGTGCCTGGAGATCGGTGGGGAATCCCGGGTAGGGAAGGGTGGCGACATCGACGGCCCAGTAGTTGAAGGGATCGCCTCCGGCCTTGATGCTGCGGGTGTTCTCCTGCACCTGGATACCGACGGCGCGCAGCTTGGAGAGGAAGAGCTCGAGCACGTGCGGGCTGATCCCAGTGACCTCCACCTCGCCCCCGGTCACCGCCCCAGCGATCAGGAAGGTGCCGGCCTCGATGCGGTCACCGAGAACAGTATGCTCGGCAGGCTGCATCTCCGCGACCCCTTTGATGCGGACGGTCGAACTACCTGCCCCTTCGATGTCCGCGCCCATGCTCACCAGGAACTTGCAGAGGTCGACGATCTCCGGCTCTCGAGCGGCGTTCTCGAGGACGGTGGTCCCCTCGGCCAGAACCGCCGCCATGAGCAGGTTCTCGGTCGCGCCTACGCTCGGATAATCGAGGAACATATTCACCGCGTGCAGACGCCCGGCCGTGACCTCGACGAAACCGTGATCGGAGCGGACTATTCCCCCCATCTCGGCCAACCCGCGTAGGTGGATGTCGATCTTGCGAGGGCCCAGGTTGCAGCCCCCCGGCATAGCTACCCGAGCCTGCCCGAAACGAGCCACCAATGGCCCCATGATCTGGATGGAGGCCCGCATGCGCTGGACCAACTCGTAGGGCGCGACGTGCGACTCCACATCCGTGGTGTCGATCCTGATGGTGCCGTCGGCGAACTCGACCACCGCTCCCAGGTATTCCAGCACCTCCTGCATAGTGCGGACGTCCTGGATGTCGGGGACGTTATGAAGGACGCTGGTGCCTGGGGCGAGAAGCGAGGCGGCCATGAGCTTCAGGGCCGAGTTCTTCGCCCCCGAAACCGCGATCTGCCCCGAAAGCCGGCGACCGCCGCGTACGAGAAGACGCGGCTCTCCGGATGCTCCCGTCATCGATCAGGCCATCTCCGCAACCTTGAGGCGGTTGCGAGCGCGGCGCAGAGCGAGCTGCTCCCGGTAGGGGTCGACGTCCTCGCCCTCAGGTACCGCGCCTTGGTGATACATGTCCAAGCGTTTCTCGGCCCGATCGATAGCCTGCTCCACCCGTTCGAGGTCGATCTTGGTGGCTTCCTCGGCCGTGTCGGCAAGCACGATCACCTTGTTGAACTGGACCTTGGCAAAACCCTCCGAGACCGCGAAGTTGAGCCAACTGCCATCCTTCGTGAGCGCACGCAGCCGACCGATCGCCAGCTGGGTGACGAGAGGTGCATGGCGAGGCAGGACACCGAGCTCTCCCGTGACCGCGGGGAGAACGATCATCTCCACGTCCCCCTCGAACACCGGGCCGAAAGGAGACACGAGTTCCAGACGGAGGTACTGAGCGTCCTCTTGGGCCACGAACGTCCTCCTACGCGCCTGTAGTAGCTTCGACCGTCTCCGACCCGCCGGGCGTATCCTCGACCGCATCCTTGCCCTTCCGGGCCACCGCGATCACGTCGTCGATACCGCCCTGCATCCGGAAGGCCTGCTCGGGCAGATCGTCGTGCTTGCCTTCGATGATCTCCTTGAAGCTGCGCACGGTCTCCTTGAGCGGCACGAACCTGCCCGGGATCCCCGTGAACTGCTCAGCCACGAAGAAAGGCTGCGAGAGGAACTGCTGCAGCTTCCGGGCCCTGCGCACGGTCACTTTGTCTTCGTCTGACAACTCGTCCATGCCCAGGATCGCGATGATATCGCGCAGGTCCTTGTAACGCTGAAGGATCTCCTGGACCGTGGTGGCCACCTCATAGTGTTCGTCGCCCACCACTTGCCGGTCGAGCGCCCGACTGGTCGAGTCGAGGGGGTCGACCGCCGGGTAGATGCCCATCTCGGAGATCGCTCGGCTGAGCACCGTGGTGGCGTCGAGGTGGGCGAAAGTCCCCGCCGGAGCCGGGTCGGTGAGGTCGTCCGCCGGTACATAGATGGCTTGGACGGAAGTCACGGATCCCCGTCTCGTCGAGGTGATGCGCTCCTGCAACTCACCCATCTCGGAGGAGAGCGTCGGCTGGTAGCCCACGGCTGAGGGCATCCGCCCCAAGAGGGCCGACACTTCCGATCCCGCCTGCACGAAGCGGAAGATATTGTCGATGAACAGGAGCACATCCTGCCCCATCACATCGCGGAAATACTCCGCCATGGTCAGGGCCGAAAGGCCCACACGCAAACGAGCGCCGGGGGGCTCGTTCATCTGGCCGAACACCATGGCCGTCTTCTTGATGACCCCCGATTCGCTCATCTCGAGATAGAGATCGTTGCCTTCCCGGGTCCGCTCGCCCACGCCTGAGAACACGGAGATGCCACCGTGATGGGTGGCGATACTGTGGATGAGTTCGAGGATGACCACGGTCTTGCCCACGCCCGCGCCCCCGAAGAGGCCGACCTTGCCGCCCTTCACGTATGGAGCGAGAAGGTCGATGACCTTGATGCCGGTCTCGAGGATCTCGATGGTCGGCTCCAACTCTTCGAACGCTGGAGCCGGCCGGTGGATAGGCCACCTTTCGACGTCTTCCGGAAGCGACTCGCCCTCGTCGATGGGGTCGCCGAGCAGGTTGAAGAGACGGCCGAGGGTGGCCTGCCCGACAGGCACCGAGATGGGATGCCCGGTATCGAGCACTTCCATGCCTCGAGCCAGCCCGTCGGTGCTGTCCATGGCTACGGCCCGCACCTTGTTGTCTCCCAAGTGCTGCTGCACTTCGGCGACGAGACGGATATGTCCGGCGTCGGTATCGACGTCGATCTCGAGTGCGGTGTAGATCGCGGGCAGAAGCTCCCCGAACTCCACGTCGAGCACCGGTCCGATGATCTCTACGATCGTGCCTTTGTTCATCGCCTGAAGTGTCCTCCTTCTATCCCGACAGCGCGTCGGCGCCCGCCACCACTTCCAGGATCTCCTGGGTGATGGACGCCTGCCGCACCCGGTTCATCGCCAGGGTCAAGTCGTCGATCATCTCTGTGGCCGCATCGGAAGCGTTGCGCATGGCCGTCATCCTCGCTCCGTGCTCGCTGGCCATGCCTTCCAGGATCGCCCGGAAGATGGTCACTTCCAGGTACGATGGGATCAAATCGGCCAGGATGATCTCAGCCGACGGCTCGAACAGGAAGTCCATATGCTCACACGCGTCAGCCGGACAATAGAGCGTGGTCAGTTCCTCTTGGATGGGTAGGATCACCTGGTCGGTGACGAACTGCTCCATCGGGCTCTTGAAACGATTGAAGACCAGATGCACGCGGTCGATGATCTCCCCCGTGTACCGGGTCATCACCTTGTTCGCGATCGCCTGCGCTTCGAGGAGAGCCGTTCGTTCGGTCACGTCGGTGTACGTGCCGACCGGCTTGTAGCCATGGAACCGGACCGTGCTGATGCCCTTCTTGCCCATCACCACGAGGTCGGTCGCGACCCCTTGGGCCTCGTATGCATCGACCCGGTCCAAAGCCTTGCGCACGATGTTGGAGTTGAAAGCCCCGCACATGCCCCGGTCGGCGGTCAGAGCGATGACGGCCACCCGGCGGATCTTGGAATGCTCTTTCAGGAGTGGGTGTGAAGTCACGTCGATCTGGAGATAGCGGACCAACTCACCGATGAACTCGAGCATGTGCACAGCATATGGCCGAGTGTGCTCGATCCGCTGCTGCGAGCGTCTGAGTCTCGCGGCGGCGACCATCTCCATGGCCTTGGTGATCTTCCGGGTGTTCTGGACCGAGAGGATCCGGCGCCGTATGTCTCGCTGGGAAGCCATCCCGCCTAGAACTGAGCCCCGTCAGCGGACCACGTCTCCTTGAACGAGACCACAGCAGCCCGCAGAGCCTCCTCCGTCTCCGGATTCAGGTCTCCGCTGGCTGCGATCTTCGCTCCGATGTCAGCGTATTCGCGAGCTAGAATACCGCGCAACCCGTCGTTGAACCGAGCCACCTGTCCCACCGGGATGTCGTCCAGATACCCCTGAGTAGCGGCGAAGATGACCATCACCTGATCCTCGACGGGCCAGGGTGCGAACTGTGGCTGGTTGAGCGAAGCCACGAGGCGCTCCCCGCGGGCCAAGCTTCTCTGTGTCTCCTGGTCGAGTTCGGAGCCGAACTTGGCGAAGGCTTCGAGTTCCCGGAATTGGGAGAGATCCAGTCGCAGCGAGCCGGCCACCTTCTTCATGGCTTTGATCTGAGCATTACCGCCGACGCGTGACACAGAGATGCCCACGTTGATGGCCGGGCGAATACCCGAGTAGAACAGATCGCTCTCGAGGAAGATCTGGCCGTCGGTGATCGAGATCACGTTGGTGGGGATGTATGCAGAGACATCGCCCGCCTGGGTCTCGATCACGGGGAGGGCGGTGAATGAGCCCCCTCCTTCCCGGTCGCTCAGCTTGCATGCCCGCTCCAGCAGGCGGCTGTGCAGGTAGAAGATGTCTCCCGGGAAAGCTTCTCGGCCCGGGGGGCGGCGCAAGAGCAGCGACATCTGCCGGTAGGCGTCGGCCTGCTTGGTCAGATCGTCGTAGACGCACAGGGCGTGGCGGCCGGAATAGGTGAAGTACTCGGCCATCGCCGCGCCCGCATAGGGAGCGATGTAACGCAAGGGGGCGCCGGTCGAGGCGGATGCCATGATCACTATCGTGTAGTCCATGGCGCCATGCTCTTCCAGTCGAGCCACCAATCCGGCCACGGTGGACGCTTTCTGGCCGATAGCGACGTACACGCACGTGACGTCTTTGCCCTTCTGGTTGATGATGGTGTCGAGAGCGATGGCGGTCTTGCCGGTCCCCCGGTCGCCGATGATCAGTTCGCGCTGACCACGGCCGATCGGAATCATCGAGTCGATGGCCTTGATCCCGGTCTGAAGCGGCTCCTTTACCGGCTGCCTGCGGATCACGCCCGGAGCCTTGAACTCGACCGGACGGAACTCCGAGGTCTCGATCGGGCCCTTGTCGTCCAAAGGCTCGCCCAGGGGGGTGATCACCCGCCCGATGAGAGCCTCGCCCACCGGCACTTGGATGACCTTCCCGGTGCGCTTGACCTGGTCACCCTCCTTGATGAGCGTATCTTCGCCCATCAGCACGGCGCCGATGCTGTCTTCTTCGAGGTTCAGAGTGAGCCCTACGACGCCATGTGGAAGCTCGAGCATCTCCGAGGCCACCGCGTTCTCCAGGCCCTGGATGCGAGCCACACCGTCGCCGACCTGCACAACGGTGCCGACTTCCTGGATGTCGACTCCCGCTTCGTACTGTCGGATGCGGGACTTAAGGACGCTGGTGATCTCCTCAGGACGCAGTTTCAACTGAACCCTCCAAGCTAGCCATGGGGCTGGTCAACAGTATGCGGAGTCGCTCCAGCCGGTGACGAACGCTCGCATCGGCGACCCGATCGCCGATGCGCAGTCTGATCCCGCCGAGGATCTCCTCATCCACCGTCAGAGACAGTTCGACGGTCTTGCCGAGCGAAGACTCGATCTTCTCCCGCAAGGCCCTCTGTAGGGACGCGGTGAGGGGCACGGCTGTCGTAACCTGCACGTGTACCAAGCCCTCCGCCTCCTCCACCAACTTCACGAAGGACCGGTAGGCCGCCGTCAGTTCTGACTCGCGACCCTTGTCCACCAGAAGACGCAGGAAGTTGCGAACGAGTTCTTCGCCGCCCTCGGTGAGTTCGAGCAAGACCTTCTGCTTGCTCAAGTCGGGTATCTCCTCGGCCACGAGGAAACGGCGCAGGTCCTCCGACGACTCCGCCGCCCGGACGAATTCGCCCAGGTCACGGCGCACCTCGTTCACGCGGCCCTCTTCGGCGGCCGCTTGGTACAAGGCGGTGCCGTACACTCGTGCGATCTTGCCTTCGCTCACTGGTCCCTAGTTCTCGCTGACGGTCGTCAGATCGATCTCGTTGATGACTTCCTGGATGAGACGCAGTTGATCCTCTCCGGAGAGGCTCTTGCGGGTGACCTTCTCGGTCGCGGCCACCGTGAGGTCCGCCACTTCTTCACGGATCTTCTGAAGGGCCTGATTGGTGTCGCGCTCGATCTGACGGCGCGCCTTGCTCAGAGTCGCCTCAGCCTGCACCCTCGCCTCTTCGACGACCTCCGCCTTGGTCGTCTCTCCGGCTTTTCTCGCTCGATCGATGATGCTTTCCGCCTCCTGTCGGGCCTCGGCCAGTTGCCGCTTGTAGTCGGCCAACAGGGTCTGGGCTTCGTCCCTGAGCGCTTCGGCATCGTGGATAGCCTGGTGGATCTCGCTCTGGCGCTGCTGCTGCAGCCGCATGAGCGGGTTGAAGGCGAACTTGTAGAGGAGGGCGACCAATATCAGGAAGGTGATCGCCGACCAGATGAATAGCCCAGGGCTGATCTCGAATATCTTCATGCCGAACCTATGTGTCCCCTAGTGGTGACCGGATGTCGCCTACGGCGACCCATCCCCGCCTCTCTCGTCAAGCGACGAACAGAAGGATGATGGCGATGACGAACGCATAGAGAGCCAGAGCCTCGGTCATGCCCGCGCCGATGATCATGGCCGTCCGGATGTCGCCGGAGGCTTCCGGCTGACGAGCGATGGCCTCCGCCGCCTTTCCCGTCAGGTAGCCGATGCCGATTGCCGGGCCGAGGGTGGCAAGTCCCATCCCCAATCCGGCTGCCAGTTTCGTTGCCGTTGCTGCGTCCAAAGCGACCTCCTTGGAGTCGATCAGGCCGGAAGGCCTAATGCCCTGCGTAGATTGCACCTTCGATGTATATGACCGAGAGCAGAGAAAAGATATAGGCCTGGATGAAAGCCACGAATATCTCGAAAGCCGTCATGATGACGATGAACAAAGCCGCCGGGATGATCACGATGGCCGAGGAGAACTCGAGGATCAACCCCAGCATCACCAGGATGACGAGGTGTCCCGCGATGGTGTTGCCGAAGAGCCGGACCGAGAGCGACAGCGGTCGGAACAACTCTCCCACGACGTGGACCGTGAAGAACACCCCGTTGAGAGGGGCGCCCAAAGCCTTGGGCACGCCCGGCGGCAGCAACCAGGAGCGCATGTATCCTCGGGCTCCGTGATTGCGGAAGCCCAAGTACTGGGTCGTCAAGAACACCACGATGGCCATCCCGAAGGTGACGTTGACGTTGGCCGTCGGGGTATAGGGCCTCAAGACCTCCGGCTTGGGCACCAGGCCTACGAGATTGGTGACGAGGATGAAGACGAAGATGGTGAGGATGAGGTAGTAGTACTTGCGGCCTTTCTCGCCTATCTGACCGGTCAGGTGACCGGTCGCGAACCCGATGAGTATCTCGGCGAAGGTCTGCATGGAATCGGGTTCCTTGCGCAGCCGCCTGCTGACGATGAAGAAGAACAGGAACACCACCGCCGCCGACACCCACAGGTAGATGACCGCGTTGGTGATGGAGAAATCGAACGGTCCGATCTTGGGGATCGGGACGATCGTCTGGACGTTCAGCTCATGGAGAGCCTCGACGACCTTGCTCGATGCTTCTTCAGCTGCCAATCACGCCCCCTTCCGGTCCGGCGCCCCCGGAGGGGCGCGTGCGCTTGGCTCTGGAAAGGTAGCGCTGCATCCCTATGCCGCTGAGGACCGTGTAGAGCACGACGAAGGCGACCGCGAGCGCGATGATGTTGAACTCGGTGAACAGGGCCAGCACGACCAGGACGACAGCGAACACGGTGAGGCGGATCACGAATCCGGCTGCCGTCAACGCCGGCACCAGCGCGTTCGAGCGCCTGCTGATGAAGAGCTGGAAGCGGAGGGAGGCCACATAGTACGCGACCGCCATCCCCAAGCCGATGGCCACTGATATCAGCGTGAGCCCCAGAACGTCCTCCTGTCGGACCTATCGCGCTCGCCGGTCGGCGTCGTCGCTCGGCTCGTCCTCTGATCCCTTCGAGCGACGACCGCCGGAGGAATCCGCGAACAGGACGAGGACCATGTAGGTGAAGCCGAAGGCGGCACCGACGAACACACCAGCCACCATGAGCCAAGGCCGGATCCCCAGCCAGCCGTCCAGCAGGTAGCCCAGACCGGTGAATACGAGGACAGATGCGACCAGCGTGAACCCAATACTTCCCGCCTGCGCCTGATCTCTCCGAGGATCCTTGCTCATGCGTGCAACCCTGGCATTATAGACAGCGGCCCTCTGAACGGCAAGGAAACCGGGGGCCGTTCACCCCATCCGCACCAGCCTCGTGCCGGCCTCCTCGAACACCTCCATGGCCAGCGCGTCCGGATACGGACCCGAGAAATAGACGGTGTTGACGTTGGCGTTCACCAGCATCTTCGCACAGACCACACAGGGCTGGATGGTGCAGAACAGTTCGGCCCCTTCGATGGCCACCCCATGGTAGGCCGCCTGGATGATGGCGTTCTGCTCGGCGTGCAGACCCCGGCACAACTCGTGACGCTCACCCGAGGGCACTCCCAATTCCTCGCGAAGGCACCCGCGCTCGCTGCAGTGGCGAAATCCCCGAGGTACTCCGTTGTAGCCGGTGGCGAGGATCTGCCGGTTCTTCACCAGGACCGCCCCGACCTGCCTGCGCAGACAACTCGATCTCATGGAGACCACTCGGGCGATCTCCATGAAGTACTCTTCCCACCCCGGGCGAGCCCCTTTCTCCGGCGCCTCTCCGGGGACGTTCATCAGCTCGTCACAGTCGAGTACAGCGGGAACGCGGCCGTCAGCTCCCGGCTGCGCTTGAGAAGGGCATCCAGGTTGGCTTCGGTCGGCTCGACCGTGAGGGTGTCGGCGATGATGGCTCCCACTTCGCGCATCTCGGCCGGGCCGAACCCACGGGTGGTCATCGCCGGGGTGCCCAATCGGATCCCCGAGGTCACTGCCGGAGGCCTCTCGTCGTACGGCACGGCGTTCTTGTTCGCGGTGATCCCGACTCGGTCCAGCAGTTCCTGGGCGCGTTTGCCGGTCATCTCGGTACCGGAGAAATCCACCAGCATGAGATGATTATCGGTACCGCCGGAGACGAGACGAAGGCCGCGCTCGAGCAGAGACCCAGCCAAGGCCACCGCGTTCTCCACGGTCATCTTCTGCTTCGCTTTGAACTCGGCGGTGGCAGCCAGCAGAAAGCAGACCGCCTTCCCGGCGATGACGTGCTCCAGCGGCCCCCCTTGGAGTCCGGGGAAGACCGCTTTGTCCAAGGTGGCGGCGTCCTCTGCGCGGCAGAAGACGGTGCCTCCGCGCGGACCGGCCAGGGTCTTGTGTGTCGTGGTGGTGACCCAGTGGCTGTGGGGGAAGGGCGACTGGTGCGCGCCGCCTGCCACGAGTCCGGCGATATGGGCCATGTCGACCATCAATCGCGCGCCCACTTCGTCGGCGATGGCCCGGAAGGCCGAGAAATCGATCGCGCGAGGATATGCGCTGGCCCCTGCCACGATGAGCTTCGGACGATGCTCGAGTGCCTGTGCGCGGACTTCGTCCAGATCGATGATGCCGGTCTCCCGACCCACCCCGTAGTGGAAGAAGGTGTAGTCGCGGCCCGAGAAGTTGATGGCGTGGCCGTGCGTCAGGTGGCCCCCGTGAGCCAGGCTCATGGCCAAGACCCGGTCGCCTGGTTCGAGAGCGGCCACATACGCCGCTTGGTTCGCCGTCGAGCCGGAATGAGGCTGGACGTTCGCGTGCTCGGCTCCGTACAGCGCTTTCGCTCTCTCGATGGCGAGAGCCTCGACTTCGTCGACCACCTCGCAGCCGCCGTAGTAGCGGTTGCCGGGGTAGCCTTCGGCATACTTGTTGGTGAGGACGCTCCCCATAGCCTGCAGGACCGGGATCGGGGAGAAGTTCTCGGAGGCGATGAGTTCGATGTTGCGCTGCTGGCGAGTCAGCTCCTTACGGATCAGAGCGTGGACCGTCGGATCCACCCTGTCCAAAGGCAGATCCGCGTAGCTCGCCGGACCGGATTCCCCACTCAATTCTTGTCGCCTCCTGCACGCGTCGCGGTGATGCCGTCCCTTGCGAGACGGAGCCCAAAGGATACCAGATGGGACTCCTCACCCCGGGTCCTGGGGAGCAGGCCGAGGCCGTGCCGCCCAGCGCGCTTTCGAGTCCGCCGACACCCCACCGAGACAGCCTCCGACACCGACCGGTAGTGAAGTCACGCGATCGTTCCGAGCAGGCGCAGGACCTCGCTCTCGGGGACCGTCCCTTCTCGCAGCACCTGGGCATGTCCCCCGGTCGCCAGCGGCCGAAGATCGACCACCGTCGACGCGGTACCCCCTGCCGAGACAGACGCCGTCTGAAGGGCCAACGAGCAGTGGCCGAGTATCTCGGGATCGACCTCCGGGAGAGTGGCGGCTTCCGCCCGCCCGCTCCGGTTCGCACTGGTGGCGGCCAGTGGCATGCTGAGTCGGGCCAGGAACTCGAGGAGCCCAGGGTGGTCTGGGACCCTCACGCCCAGGGAATCCTCCGTGCCCACCGGGATCGGCCGAGGGATGGATGTCGCCACCACGAAGGTGAAGGGACCGGGCAAGAGGGCCTGTAGTACGCGGGCGCTCGCCTCGTCGAGGTCGGGAAGGGAAGTCTCGATCGCCGACGCAGATGGGAACAGGACCGCCACCGGCTGGCCGGCGGCGCGTCCTTTGGCTGCGAACAGACGGTCGATCCCCGCCTGCGATCCCCACCCTGCCGCGAGGCCGTATACCGTGTCGGTGGGAACCCCGATGACAGCCCCGCGCACGAGGGCCGCTCGCAGAGCCTCCAGATGCTCATCGGAGAGATCCCCCGGCTCGGCGACCACCGTCCCCGGCATGGTCGCCGACACCATGCGTTCCTTGCGCGACATGTCGCGGGTCACTTCCGTCAGGGCGAACCCGGCTTCCGCGGCCAACCCGGCGACCGCGGCGGCTTGACCGTCGCCGACTTCCATCACCACCGAACCGCCCGGTCTCAGCGCCCGCGCCGCCTCGGGGAGAAGTCGTCGATACACGGCGAGGCCGTCGGGGCCGGCCTCGAGGGCGACAACCGGCTCGAACAGGCGTATGTCGGGCGCAAGCGTCTCCATGTCGGCGGCGCTGACATACGGCGGGTTGCTGACGATCAAGTGGAGGCTCCCCGCGGATATCCCGGTGAGCAGATCAGCCTCCATGAGATCAACCCGGTCGTCGAGTCCCGCGGCCGCTCGGTTCCGGGCCGCCACCTCCAGAGCCGCCACGCTCGTGTCGGTGGCCACCACTCGGTGACCGCTCTCCGCCGCCAGACTGAGCGCTATCGCCCCGCTGCCGGTGCCGATGTCCGCGATCAGTGGCAAGGGGGCTTCCGAGACCAGGGGCTGGGTCGGGCCCTGAGTCGAGCCCTGCCCTTGGGTCGGAGCCTCAGCCCCGATCGATCCGGGCAGCGCGAACGGTGGGCGTCGCGCCAGCGACTCGAGCGCCGCCTCGACCAACTCCTCGGTCTCGGGACGGGGGATGAGCACGTCGGGAGTCACCTCCAGGCGAAGGTGGCGGAAGTGCGCGCCTCCGAGGATGTAGGCGATGGGCTCGTGTCCGGCCCGCCTGCCGACGAGGACACGATACGAATCGACCTCACCCGCGCTGAGCGGTCGATCATACCCCGTATAGAGGTGGATCCGCTCCATGCCCAGCGTCTCAGCGAGCAACAGTTCGGCATCGAGTCTCGGGGAAGTCGACCCCTTCTCTCGGAGGTAGCCGGCCGCCGTGTCCAGCAGGCTTCCGACGGTCCATTGTCCCCCGGACTCAGCCACCGCGGTGGGGGTCAGAAAGCAGCTGCCGCCAGCTGCTCCGCCCGGTCGTGGGCCTGGAGAGCCTCCGTGAGTTCGTCGAGCTCTCCCTGGAGTACCGCTTCGAGGCGATGCGAGGTCAGGCCGATACGATGGTCGGTGACTCGACCCTGGGGGAAGTTGTACGTGCGGATCTTCTGAGACCGGTCTCCCGTACCCACCTGGCTGCGGCGCTGAGCCGCGAGGTCGGCGTCCTGCTCCGCCTGAGCGATGTCGTACAGCCGAGCCCGCAGGATGCGGAAGGCCCGCTCCTTGTTCTGCAGCTGGGACTTCTCATCTTGGCACGACACCACCAGCCCCGTGGGCACGTGGGTGAGCCTGACGGCCGAATCGGTGGTGTTGACCGACTGCCCTCCCGGGCCGGTCGACCGGTAGACGTCGACCCGTACGTCGTTGGGATCGATGGTTATCTCTACTTCCTCCACCTCCGGCAGGACCGCCACTGTGGCCGTGGAGGTGTGGATGCGACCGGTGGATTCGGTCACCGGCACCCTCTGCACCCGATGGACCCCGGACTCGTACTTGAGAGCACCGTAAGCCCCTCTGCCCTTGACCTCGAAAACGACCTCCTTGATCCCCCCGAGAGCCGCCTCGGTAGTGGAAAGGATGCCGGTCTTCAGACGCTGTCTCTCCGCATAGCGCATGATCATGCGCTGGATCTCGGCCGCGAAGAGAGCGGCCTCGTCACCGCCCGCGCCTGCACGCACCTCGACGATGGCGTTCTTGTCGTCCCGAGGGTCTTTCTCGAGAACGGCCAGTCGCAGAGCCTGCTCCAGCTCTTCGAGCTTCTCCCGGGCGGCGTTCTTCTCCTCGAGGAGGAAGTCTTTCATCTCCTGATCGATGCCGCTTTCCTCGAGCAGGGCCTCGGCCTCTCTCAGAGCCGTCGAGCTCTCACGATGAGCCACGGCCAGGCGATAGGCCTCTTCCAGGTCCGAATGAGCCTTGGATATCTCCGCGTACCGGCCCTGGTCGCTGAGGACTTCAGGGGAGGCCATCTCCTCGGTCAGAGCCGCGTACTTCTCTTCGATCTCTGCTGCGAGTCGCTCGATCATGCCTGTTCCGCCACTTCGTCCATGCGCATGACCTCGTCCAGTGCGGCGGCGGCCACCTCCAGTTGATCGGGCGTCGGCTCACGAGTGGTCAACCGCTGGAGTTGGATACCGGGCCAGAGCAAGATCCGGGCGATCAGCCCGTTGGGATGCTTGCCAAGCCATTTTATTCCTATCTCGTAGGCGATGCCTACGATCAGCGGGATCCCCACGATGCGCGACAGCACCAGGTAGGGGACGCTCGGTTTGCCCACGATGGCGAACACGAAGACCGCGATGATCATCACCAGGAGCAGGAACCCCGTCCCGCATCGAGGATGCATCGTCGAGAACCCCTTGGCGTGGTCGGCATCGGGCCTGCCACACGACTCGTACGCATGGATGACCTTGTGCTCGGCCCCGTGATACTGGAAGACCTTGCGAAGATCGGGGATGAGCGATATCCCGACGATGTAGAGGATGAAGATGGCGATCCGGATGAGGCCTTCAACCAGGTTGAACAGGAACGGGTTGGCGAAGGTCTCTTCGAACTGCTTGACCACCACCAGCGGTACTACGACGAACAACGCCACCGCCAGGCCTACGGACACCACGACCGTGACCGCCAGCTCTTTCCAGCCGAAGGCCGTCTCTTCCGGACCCGTGGACCCGAGGACCCCCTCGGCCACGGGCGTCAGGGAAGCCTCAGGAGTCGCGTCGCCCGTGGCGGCATCGACCGCCGAGGCCATGCCGGCCGCCGAGTCGGCTGCGGTGGTCGTGACGGCCCCCGACTCATCCGCGGTGGCTGCGGTTGCAGAACCGGCTTCTTCGGACCCTTCGAGACCTATGTTGGCTGAGATCCCCAGGGCCTTGATCCCCAGGCTCAGTGATTCGTAGAGAGCGACCACGCCACGCACGACCGGCAGACGAAGCAGGCGATTACGCGAACCGGCCGGAGGGAGCAGATACGACACGCGGGCGATGCCTCCCGAGGGCCGACGGACGGCCACCCCCCAGGAATGACGCCCCCGCATCATCACCCCTTCGATGACAGCCTGCCCGCCGAAGGTATGAGCGTGGGGACAGGAGGCGGCCTCGTCGCGACGCTTTTCTCGGAGACCCGCCACCCTTACGCCGAGCCGATTGCGGACTGGACGAGATCCATACCAAGGATCTCCTCGTCGGTATATGGCTCGCCGCACGTCATCTTGCCCTCGGGACAACCTCCGGTCACACACCCCGGCCCGGTGCCCTCGAAGAGCACGGGAGCCGCCTCCAGGGCCAGATACCGCATCGACCAAGCCAGCCGGTTGATCTCCCATTGAGCCCGCCGACAGCAGCGGAGCGCGAAGAAGTGGCGCAACTCCCGAGCATTCATGGTGACGACGATCTTGGTCTCAGCCGCATTGGGAAGGACGAATCGGGCATCCTCGAAGACCGACTCGTTGCCTCTGCCTTCCGCGAGACCGATCTCGACCAAGCGCTCGTAGGCTCGACGAGCGTCCCCCATCGCCTCTAGGAAGACGTCTCGGGCCTCCGAGGAAGATTCGATGTGCGGAGGGATCACGAAGTCGCCTTCGGAGCCGAAACGCACGTAGCGCTGCGACTGCTGGCTGTATGAGGCGACCCGATGGCGGACGAGTTGGTGCGAGCAGGCCCGGGATATCCCGTCGACGGCGAACGTGAAGGATGCGTGCTCAAGCGCGCTCAGATGACCGGAGCGAACCAATCCTCGCACGAGCCGTCGGACCTCGCTCTCATCCATCGCCGCCTTGAGGTCGGCCGCGCTCACCGGCGCGTAGCACAACCTCCCCGCCGAGGCGACGGCCCGCTCCGGGGAGGGGGTGGATTGAAGAAGCGTTACCTTGAGAGCGGCGGGCACGGCCGACGCGGGCTACTTGCTCTCGTCGGAACGGCGATACTTCTTGTTGAACCTCTCGACCCGGCCGGCGGTGTCGACGAGCTTCTGCTTGCCCGTATAGAACGGATGACAGGCCGAGCAGACCTCGACCTTGATCTCCGGCAGAGTCGAGCGGGTCTTGAAAGTCTCGCCGCACGAACAGGTCACCGTGCTCTCAACATAGTTCGGATGTATATCAGCCTTCAACATGCCTCCAATGACGGGTCCCGCGAGGGAATGCGCCCCAAAAAGGGACGATATGATACCACGGCCGACGGATTCGGGGCCTCACTGCGCCCGACCCGCGTCGGAGATCACTCCGCGTCGAGCAGGGCCCGCGCGGCGACCAGGGCTTCGCCCTCGGTCGCCAGCTCCCCGGCCTCCCAAGCAAGACGCACTTCCCGGATCACCTTTCCCAGAAGAGGTCCCGGCGTCAGGCCGAGTTCACGCATCAGGATCCCTCCGTCTACCGGGGGTCGCGACAGACCCAGGCCCTCACGCCGGACCCACAGCGCCATCAGCCCGCGGGCATCGGCCATGAGATCGTGTCCTCCGGCGGCTGCCGCGAGCAACACCGTCTCAGGCTCCCACGGGGCAGCATCCCACAGCCAGGTGACCGCGGCCCGAGGGGAGGATCTCGTTTCCGCAAACGCAGAAGGCGTGCACCACCCGCGCTCGAAACACGTCGCGGCTGCCTGGACGAGAGACCCGGCGGCCCCAGACAACTTGAGCCTGCGCCCCACTCGAACAGCATCCTCCGGGGGAAGACCCCAGAGGATGCCGGCCAGTCGAAGGGCGGCCGGTCTACTCAGCACCCCGTCCACGGGAAGACCGAGCCTGCGTTCCAGAGCCTCTGCTTGCTCCGGGAACCAGAGGTCGAGGCGCTCGAGCCCCTCGTCGAGATCCTGCAGGAGTCCGGTGGTGGCCGGGAAACGGTTGCCAGAAACGGGACGAGTACCAGTACCAGAATCAAAGCCAGCCCCAGTCCCATCCTCGGGTGACTCGAGAAGCTCCGCGAGCAGACCGAGTCGCCCCCACGCCCGCGCGGCTTCACCCGCCCGTCCCGCCTCGAGGGTCAACGCAACCTCGACGGCCACCCGCTCCCCGGCCGAACGCCGGAGGAAGGGAGCCTGGGTCCGGGTCAGGCGTTCGAGAGAGGGATCCAGGCTCAGCCCCAGGACGTGGCAGAACCGCACGGCCCGCATCAATCGAAGCGGATCGTCGACGAAGATACTATCCGAGACCGCCGCCAGAGTCTTCCGTTCGAGATCGTCCAGCCCCCCGAAGGGATCTATCAAGGGCCCTCCCTCGACCGGTCGAGCCATAGCGTTGATCGTGAAGTCCCGCTGGGCAAGGTCCTCGACGATCGAGCCGCCCCGCAGGGCGGCGACGTCCACGTGCCCCGCGGTCCCCACTACCCGGTAGGTCAGATGACGCTCGGAAAGGGCGAACCAAGGCGACCCGAGGATGTCGGCGATCTCACCTGCCACGGCGGCCGGATCGTCGGCCACGGCCAGATCGACATCGGGAGAGAAGCGGCCGAGTTCGCCGTCGCGCACCGTGCCGCCGACCAGCCAGCCGCGAGTCCCGCGACGACTCAGGATGCCGGCTACGATCTGCAACATGGCCTCGTTCTCCCGACCGGGCCCCACCCCCGCGCGAAGTGCGTTCGACCCGTGATAGTGCGCCTGCCGGTCGTTACTTCGAAGACCCTTTGAGCCTGCGCAGGCGCCGTTGGTAGGTGAACTTGTCGATCCCGTAGGCGATCCCCGTGTAGACCACGAACCCCGCCAAGGGGAAGATGAGGTAGGAGATCGCGCTGGTGTTCTCCTGTTTCCAGATGAAGCGGATCACGATCAGGTAGAGGACCGCCAGGATGGCCCCCTGGATCGCCGCCCGTTTGAGCGTCGGAGGCTTCAGGACCGGGCGACCCCCCGTCTTCCGCACGTTCGCGCGAGGCTTGCCCGCGCTCGAGCGAGACGTGCTCCCGGACTTGGCCTTCGGGAAGGCCTGGCGGGCGGCTCTGCGTGTCTCTTTCTTCGACATGTTCCTCCGTCTCTTCCTACGCCCGGCTGTCGGCGATCGCCTGGACGATGTCGTGCCGGGTCACGATACCTACGAGTCTTCCTTCCTCGACCACGGGAAGGCGGTTCACTTCCTTGTCGGCCATCAACGTGGCCGCCTGTCGGACCGTGGCGTCCGGGGAGATCTCTACCACCTGGTCACTCATGACCTCCGCGACCTTCGAGCCGAAGGCCTTGCGGATCCGCTCCTCGAACTTGCCGAAGCTCTGCAGGTAGATGACACTGTCGAGGAACTGGATGTAGTAGGGGAAATGGAGGTCGGCGTCCTGGACGATGATATCGGCCTCGCTGACCATGCCCACGACCACGCGTTCCCCATCGATCACCGGGACGCCGCTGATCTTGTGCTCGGCCAGCAGCTCGGCCAGCAGGCGCACGGTCGTGTCCGGGCTCACGGTCACTACCTCAGTCTGCATGATGTCGCGCACTTTCAGCTCGTCCACGAAGGTCTCCTCTCATAGATGCGGTCGGCCACGACCTCTGGGATGGTCTCGACCAAGTCGCCCGCGAGGACGCCCTGGGGATCTGTCTCGGCGCACAGCGAACCCGCCTCGGCGTGGATCCACGCCCCGGCATACGCAGCCTCGAAGGGCTCCAACCCCTTTGCGAGCAAGGCCCCGACGATACCGGAGAGTACGTCGCCCGTGCCGGCGGAGGCGAGTTGCGGAGGCCCTTGGGTCACTACTCGGACCTCGCCGCCCGGCGAAGCTATCACGGTGGAAGATCCCTTGAGGAGTACCACCTGCCCGGTCGTCCGGGCGGCCGCCCGCGCGGCTTGCAGAGCGGCGGCGGCCACGTGCGCCGTCGGCTCCCCCAGCAAGACGGCGAGTTCGCCCACGTGAGGAGTGAGGACCAGTCCAGGCCGTCCGGCGAGCTCGCCCGCGGCCCCCGCGAACGCGAACAGACCATCAGCATCCAACACCGCCGGGGTCGCACTCTCGAGGACGATCCGCTTGACGGCGGCACCCGTCGCGCTTTCGCGGCCCAATCCCGGTCCGATCACGGCTGCACCCACCCGGGGGTCGACCAGTACGTCGAGCACGGGGGCGGCCGCATCCAGGAAGTCTCCCTCGCCCACCTCCGCCAGCACCATCTCCACCAGCCGGCCGCGGACCGCCTCGGCCGCGCCGGCGCTCATCAACAGCCTCACATAACCGGCCCCTGTACGATACGCAGCTCGGCCTGCCAACCACGCCGCCCCGGGATAGGCTCTCGAACCGGCCAGGACGGCGACATAGCCCGCCGTGTACTTGTGATCGTCCACGCGACGCCCGGGGACGTTGACGTCCTCGGCCGTCACCACCCAGAGATCGGGCTCGGGCTCCCGATGACGAGGCAATCCGATGTCCCACACCACGACCTCTCCCGCCGCTTCCGAGCCGGGAGGGCACACGAGACCACTCTTGGCCGCATGGAAGGTGATCGTTGAGTCGGCCGCCACAGCGTCGGCGGCGCAGCTTCCAGTGGCCGAATCAACGCCGGAGGGTACGTCGACTGCGACGACCGGTACGCCTCGGGTCGCCACCGCGTTGATCCGCCTAGTCCACTCCGCCAACCGACCGCGGATCTCTCCGCTGGCCCCGGTCCCCAGAAGGCAATCGACCACTAGTTCGGTCTCATCCCAGAGGTAGTCGGGTACGGATCCCAGCCGCAGATTCACCCCGGCCTTCTCGGCCGCATCCATATTGAGAGCAGCGTCGGGACTCAGAGCGGCGGGGGAGTCCACGGCGACCACGCACGCCGTCGGGTGACCGGCCAAGTGAAGCTGGCGGGCGGCGGCCAGGCCGTCACCGCCGTTGTTTCCCGGCCCACAGACGATCAGAGTGTGGCGCTCCGGATAGCGCGCCCGGATGTAGGTGCTGACGCCCAATGCGGCCCTCTCCATCAGGACAGGCCCGGGGATCCCGAGTCCCTCGATGGTGACTCGGTCGAGTTCCCGGATCTGCGCGGGTGTGAACACCGCCGGCCGGTCACCCAGACCCGCGAACGTGTCCGACCCCTCAGAGGGTCTTCCGCCCGAAAGCTCCATCTCCGCTCCTTCCACCGGTCGCGCGATCACCACTGCGCATGCGCCCGCTAGTGTATCCACGTGAGAGAGCGAGACCTCGATCTCCGCGATCCCCCACCCGGTCGCCGCCTCCGCCGTACGGCCACTCAGCCTCACCTCGGGAGGAGGCCCACCGGCCACTTCGATCTCGTGCCACCGGATCACCCCGATGCCAAGGAGTTTAGCAACCGCCTCTTTGGCCGCGAAGCGCGCGGCGAGATGGAGTGTCGGCTTCCCCCGCGCCCGACAGTACGAGATCTCGGCCGGGGTGAACATCCTTTGTTCCAACCGCGGATGTCGCTCGAGCGCCCGCTCGAACCGCTCCACCTCCACCAGATCGAGGCCGCAGCCACGCACGGGTCACTCCACCGTGACGGTCTTCGCGAGGTTCCGGGGTTGGTCGACCTTCTCGCCCTTGTGCTTCGCGACATAGTAGGCGAAGAGCTGCAGCGGGACGACGGAGAGGAGCGGAGCCACCATCTCGTCGGTGCATGGCACGTAGAGGATCTCGTCCGCCAGGGCCTTCAGCCCTTCGTTGCCCTCCGAGGCCACAGCGATGATGCGCGCCCCGCGGGCCCGGGTCTCCTCCACATTGGAGATGACCTTGTCATACACGAAGCTGTCGGTGGCGACCACCAGAACGGGTGAGCCCTCCTCCAGGAGAGCGATCGGACCATGCTTCATCTCCCCAGCGGCATACGCGTCAGTGGGGATGTAGGAGATCTCCTTGAGCTTCAGAGCTCCCTCGAGAGCCACGGGTAGTCCCAGGTTGCGGCCCAAGCACAGGAAGAACCGTTTCTCGGCATAGCGCCGCGCGACCTGATCCACGGAATCGGCCGCCCCGCCCTCGAGGTAGTCACCCAGAAGCCTCGGAGTGCGCCGCAGTTCCTCCGTGTAGGCCCGCACCCGATCGCGATCGAGATGCCCTCGGACCTGTCCGAAGTAGAGAGCCACCAGCATCATGGCAAGGACCTGGGTCAGGAAGGTCTTCGTCGCCGCGACTCCGATCTCCAGCCCGGCCCGGGTGAACAGCACCCCGTCCGCCTCCCGGGTGGCCTGCGAGCCGACTATGTTCGTGACGGCGAGCACATGGGCCCCCGACCGGCGGGCCAGACGCATAGCCGCCAACGTGTCGGCGGTCTCTCCCGATTGGCTGATGGCGATACACAGACAATCGGAGCCGATCACCGGCTCTCTGTAACGAAACTCGGAGGCCACCTCGACCTCCACAGGGACCCGCGCCCACTTCTCCAAGGTGTACTTGCCCACGAGGCCGGCGTGGTAGCTCGTGCCGCAGGCCACGATCACGATCTGACGGATCTGCCTGATCGCATCCTCGCTGAGGCCCAGCCCCTCGAGCATGACCTCACCGTCGGGACCGACCCTCTCGGTGAGAGTGTCGGCCAGAGCCGTGGGCTGCTCGTGGATCTCCTTGAGCATGAACGTCTCGTAGCCGCCCTTCTCAGCGGCCTCTTCGTCCCAGTCGATGATCTGAGCCGGTCGGTCGATCGGGCGGCCTTCGAGATCGAACAGCTCCACCGATCCCCGTCTCACCACGACCAGTTCCCCATCCTCCGGGAAGATCACTGAACGGGTCTCGGCCAGAAACGCGGGTATCGCCGAAGCCATGAAGTTCTCGCCCTCGCCCAGTCCCACCACGAGCGGAGTCTCCTTGCGCACGCCCACGAGGACGTCCGGCTCATCGACCGCGATCGCGCAGTAGGTGAAATGACCCTCCATCCGGCGGTAGGCATCGACCACAGCCTCTTGGAGCGAGCCGTGGTAGGCACGCTCGATGAGGTGAGCGACCACCTCCGCGTCGGTCTCGGAAGTGAACTCATGGCCTTCGTCCTGCAACATCGCCCGGAGACTGAGGTAGTTCTCGACGATCCCGTTGAGCACGATGGCGAACCGCCCGGTGCAATCCGTGTGTGGATGGGCGTTCTCGTTGGAAGGCCGGCCGTGAGTGGCCCAGCGGGTATGGGCGATGCCCAGAGTCCCCCCGTCGCCCACCTGATGGAGGATCGCTTCGAGGTTATCCAGATTGCCTACGGAATGAAGGAGTTCGAACCGCCCATCGCCGACGATCGATATGCCGGCGGAGTCGTAGCCGCGGTATTCGAGCTTGCGCAGCCCGTTGAAGAGGATGTCCTTGCAGGGCCGTGCCCCCACATATCCGACGATGCCACACATCAGTACGAAACCTCCGTTCCCAGGGCGCCTCGGTGAGTCCGGATCCTCACGAGAGCTCGAGTTCGATATAGGGAGAAGTCCAAGCCGCTACCAGCGCCTCGTACGTGGGGACCATGTCGACCGTATCCCCCACGGCGTGCCCGCGGCTCGTGGACGTCTCGACGACCAGGTAGTCAGCGGAACGTCCCACCTCCCGCAGTCCCGGCTCGAGGAACTTCACCACTCCCGAGCCAAGATCCTGCCGACCGAGGCTCAGGACCAGACGTCGGACCCTTCCCGCGCGAGTCGGCCTAGTATACCCCTCGAGCACCTCGGCCCTGAGGATACAGGCGTCGGTGCGACAGCCGAGGATAGGCTGATAGTGCAAGGCGTCTTGTCCCAGGAGTAGTGCTTCTCCACAGCGCAGTTCGGTCAACCCGTCGGGCAAGACCTCGCCCCGTGCGATCAGCCACAGCACGCTCGAGTTCCCTCCCGAGACCCGGGCCACCGGCCGGTCGTGCGATCGCAGCACGGACGCGGCCGCCACTACCGTCTCGAGCGACCCCCGTATCCCCGCCGGCTGCCCTCGGAAACAAGCGTAGTTCGTCGCGACCCCCACCAGTTCGACGGAGTCCACCGACGCTACCGCCTCGGCCACCTCGAGCACCTCGTCGACAGGCACGCCTTCACGTTCGTCCCCGGTGTCCACGCACAGCATGACTTTGCGCGGGGCCGAGACCGACATGTCGCCGGTCGCCAGTGCCGCCACCGCCCGCGCTCCCGCCGCAGAGGAGATGTACGTCACGTCGCCCGGTTCGAACGCACCCCGTACCGGCGGGAGATAGATGCGATGCAGTTCGGCCTCCGGCAGGGCGGAGCGCAGACGCCGTAGATTGAGATCTCGACTGTCGGCCAGAGCCACAGCTCCGCCGGCCAGCATGGCCTCAGCGACCCGTGGCTCGCCCAGACAGCCCTTCGTCACACCGACGAGGTCGAGCCGATGCCGGCGCAGCATCGCCGCCACCGCCTCGGTGTTCCTGCCGATGGCGTCGATGTCGACATGCAATCGAGGCATTCAGAAGATCCTGACCATGCGAGTCCTATGGAACGAGCGCCGCGAAAAAGAACGGGGCGAGGGAGATTTCTCCCTCGCCCCGTGATTCCCTCGAAGCTGGAAAGGCTAGCGCTTGGAGAACTGCGGACGCTTCCGCGCTTTCTTGAGCCCGGCCTTCTTCCGTTCGACCATCCGGGCGTCACGCGACAAGTGCCCGGCCCTCTTCACGTCGGTCTTGAGCGACGGGTCGGCCTCGACGAGAGCTCGGGCCAAGCCATGCTTGAGAGCCCCGGCCTGCCCCGACTTGCCGCCACCGTGGATCTGGGCGACCACGTCGTAGCGGGATTCGGTGCCCGTCTCCGTGAGGGGCGAGCGCACCATGAGCATGAGGGTCTGCCTGTTGAAGTAGTCCTTCACGTCCATGCCGTTGACCGTCATGTTCCCGGTGCCGGGCGTGAGACGTACACGCGCCACGGAGGTCTTCCGCTTGCCGGTCGCCGAGTAGACTACTGCTGCTGCCATGGGAACTCCTCCGGCCGCTGAGCCACGTGCGGATGCTTCGGCCCAGCATAGATCTTGAGCTTGCCTAGTTGCTGCGCGGCCAACCTGTTCTTGGGCATCATGCCCTTGACGGCCTTGCGCAGCACTTCAGTCGGCCGGCGCTCGAGCATCTGCCCGAGGGAACGGCTCTTGAGGCCCCCGGGATAGCCGGAGTGCCGGTAGTAGATCTTGCCTGTGAGCTTGTTGCCCGTCACGGCGATCTTCTCAGCATTGACGACGACCACGAAATCCCCGGTATCGACGTGCGGGGTATACTGCGGCTTGTTCTTACCCCGGAGCACGATGGCGATCTCAGACGCGAGCCGGCCAAGATTCTTGCCTTCGGCATCGACGACCCACCATTTGCGCTCGACCTCACCGGGTTTGGCCGTATAGGTTCTCACACTGCCTCCTTAAAAACGCGAACGCAGATAATAGTGGAGAACGGCAGGCAGTGTCAAGGTGAGAGCCCACATCCCGTTCTAGGATGACCATCCGAGAAGGGTATGGTTGCACCGGCCTAATGGTCTAATATATGCCCCAGTAGTCAATAAGACCAAAGACTGGGGGGAGCATGGACGGTGTCGACCGGCGCACGAATCTGACCACCGGTGGACCGGTGCACGTCGACGTCAAGGATGGAGCCATCCTCCGCATCATCCCCCTCGAGTTGGACGGCGGCGATGGCCCCTCCTGGACCATCCGGGCCCGAGGCCGCTCCTTCACCCCTCCGCGTAAGACGACCGTCTCGCCATGGACCGTGGCCCACAAGTCTACGATCTACTCCCCCAAGCGGATCCTCACCCCCCTCAAACGCGTCGATTTCGACCCGGACGGCGAACGCAACACTGACAAGCGGGGAGAATCGGGCTACGAGCCGATCAGTTGGGATGAAGCGCTCGATATCGTCGCGAAAGAGATAGTCCGCGTGAAGCGCGACCTGGGTCCGGCCGCCATGCTGACCACCGCCGGGTCTCACCATCTATGGGGGAACATCGGCTACCGGTTCAGCGCGTACAACCGTTTCATGAACCTGGTGGGTTTCACGTACGCGGAGCACAACCCCGACAGCTGGGAGGGCTGGCATTGGGGCGGCGTCCACATGTGGGGTTTCAGCCATCGACTGGGGATCCCCGAGCAGTACGACCTCCTCGAAGACGCTCTCGAACACTCGGAGATGGTTGTGTTCTGGTCTGCCGATCCCGAGACCACGGGCGGCGTATACGCGGCGTTCGAGAGCACCTCCCGACGCTTCTGGCTCAAGGAACTAGGGGTGAAGATGGTCTTCATCGATCCCTACTACAACCACACCGCCGGCCTCTTCGGGGACAAGTGGATCGCTCCGCGCTTGGGCACCGACGTGGCCATGGGCCTGGCGATCGCGTTCACCTGGCTCTGTGAGGACACCTACGACGAGGAGTACGTCTCCGCTCGTACCGTCGGCTTCGACGAGTGGAAGGCCTACGTTCTGGGCGAGAGTGACGGTATACCCAAGTCACGCGAATGGGCGGAGGTCGAATCGGGCGTGCCGGCACGCGACATCCGGGCCCTCGCCCGTGAATGGGCGGCCAAGAAGACCATGCTCTCGGCGGGAGCGATGGGGGGTTGGGGCGGCGCCTGCCGGTCGGCCACCGGCAACGAGTGGGCCCGGACGATGATCGCCCTCGCCGCCATGCAGGGCATGGGCAAGCCCGGCAGCAACATCTGGTCGACCACGTCCGGCGTGCCTTTCGACAAGTCCTTCTGGTTCCCGGGGTATGCCGAAGGCGGTATCTCCGGAGATCTGGCCGGTACGGCCAGCGGCTATCGACTGGCTCAGCGCATGTGGCCCAACGGTGGGTTGCCCTCGAACGTCCAGCACTCCGCCGAAGGCCAGACGGTGCCCCGTCTGAGGATCCCGGAGGCCATGATGCACGAGAGACTGGAATGGCGCGGCCGCGGCTTCTGCGGCTCCTCCATCGAGATGCAGTTCCACAAGCACGAGTACCCGGCGCCGGGGTATCCGCATGTCGGCATGTACTACCGGTACGGAGGTTCCTTCATCGGCACGATGACCGAGACGAACCGGTACGTGAGGGCGTATCGTGAGGGCAAAGTGCCGTTCGTGGTCAACCAGTCGGTGTGGTTCGAGGGTGAGGCTCGATTCGCCGACATCATCCTCCCCGCCTGCACGAACTTCGAGCGCTGGGACATCGGCGATTGGGCGTTCGCATCCGGGTACGGGACGCACAAGTTCGATCAGTGCAATCACCGGCTGATCGTTCTCCAGAAGAAGTGCATAGAGCCGCTGGGCGACTCCAAATCCGATTACGAGATCTTCTCCCTCCTGGCTGATCGGCTGGGCATAGGCCATATCTACACCGAGGGCGGCCACACCGACCTCGAGTGGGTGAGACGTATGTTCGATGCCAGCGATCTCCCCAGCCGGATATCGTGGGAGGATTTTGAGAAGAAGGGCTACTACATGGTGCCCGTGCCGCAAGAGCGCCAAGCCACCCCGGCCCTCCGCTGGTTCGCCGAAGACAGGGAGAAAGACACTCCGGACTGGGGTCCCCCGATCTGGGACCAAGTGGCTCTGAAAGGGCTTCAGACCCAATCGGGCAAGATCGAGTTCGTGTCCAACAGCCTCACCCGTTTCAAGAACAGTGGCGTCGACGACCCCGAGCGTCCGGCCATGGGTCCGCAGTACATCGAGAGCTGGGAGGGTCATCGCACCGCCGATCTGTACGAGAGATTCCCCCTGCAGATGGTGTCCCCGCATCCCCGATTCAGCTTCCACACCATGGGCGACTGCAAGGACTGCTGGTCGAACGACATCAAGGACCACCGCGTGCTGGGCGACGACGGCCACTACTACTGGATCATGCGTCTGCACCCGGAAGACGCGGCGGCGCGAGGTATCGAGGAAGGGACCGTCATCCGCGCCTTCAACGACCGAGGTTCGGTCATCTTGGCGGCCCAGGTGACGGAGCGCGTGCCTCCTGGGACCGTCCACTCCTACGAGTCGTGCGCGGACTACCTACCGGCAGGCAAGCCGGGTCTCTCCTCGGACCTGGCCGGGTGTGTGAACATCCTCACGTCGAAGCGGTTCCTCACTCCCACGTCGACCGGGCAGGCTCCGAACTCCTGTCTGGTCCAGGTGGAGGTCTGGAAGGGAGACTGAACGCCGCGAAGGCCGTCGAGCGCCGCCACTCTCCAGCAGCCGCGCGTCGGTCTTCAGAGCGCCCGCAGGCCCTCAGGCTTGAAGGGAGCGTCCTGACCCATCTCGAGGACTATGTCGAGAGAACGGAGAAGAGCGGCCTTGTCCTGAGGCAACGTGCCCCTCAGCGACAGGTAGTTCGACGCGTGGTTGGTACGGAACACGGCGTGAGTGACGTCGGTCTCGGCCAGCATGTTGCGCAACTCGAGGGCAAGCGCCCTCGGCCCCGGCAGGACGAGGTCGCCGCGGCGGACCTCGTCCGCCATCCGCGTCGCCGGTTCGAGCATGAGTGACAATATCCCGATGAAATCCGGGTCGATGGCCGAGAGCGCGCGGCCCGTGGCTCGAGCATGCTCCAGAGTCCGCCCTATCCCCCCCAGGCCCAGGATGGCCGTGATCGACAGGGAGAAACCCGCTTCCTTCGCCTTGCGGCAGGCCTCGACCTGCTGGGCGACGGTGACACCCTTCCCGATCCGGGCCAGAGTAGCCTCGTCTCCCGACTCGAGACCCACGTAGAGGAGTTCGAGGCCGTGGTCCCTGATGTCCTTCAGGTCACTCTCGTCGCGACGGAGCAGGGAGTGAGCGTTGGCGTAGGCGCTCACGCGTTGCAGCCGGGGTAGTTCGGCCGCCAGCACGTCGAGAGTGGCGACCATCGTCCGCGAAGACAGGGCCAGCGCGTCTCCGTCGCACAGGAACACCCGCCCCACCCGCTCTTTGAGATGGTCGGGCAGGCGTTCCACGTCTTCCCTGACTTCAGCGAAGGGCCGCACGCGGAACGGCTTGTCGAGATATGTGCCGCAGAAGGAACAATCGCCGTGAGAGCATCCATAGACCACTTGGAGGATCAGGCTGTCGGCCTCACTCGGGGGACGGATCACCGTCCCCTGGTATCGGGGATACGTGGACGAGCCGATCATCGGATGGAGTCGACGGCGCCGTAGTCGACGTCCCACAAGAACAGACCATGGGCCGGCGCAGTGCGCCCGGCCGTATCGCGCGACGCACCACCGAGCAGCAGGGCCAGGTCCTCGTGGCTTCGCCTTCCGGTGGCCACCTCCACCATCGTGCCCACCAGCACCCGGACCATGTGCCGCAAGAACGAGTCGGCCTCGATCTCCAAGAACATCATCCCGTCCCGGCATGAGCCCGCAGCCGAGATGGGCCACCCCTCTCCACCGACGCGCTCCCACGTGCAACGAAAGACCTTCCGGCCGAAGAAGACATGCTCGGTCTCCGTCGGAGTGAACGCGCTGAAATCATGATGCCCGACCACCACGGCGGCCGTAGCCATCAGGGCGTCCGGATCGAGGTCACCCCAGATCGGCCACGAATAGCGTACCCAGAAGGGGGACGCAGCGTCTTTGTCCGAGATGAAGTACCGATATGTCCGACTCCGAGCGTCTCTGCGCGCGTTGAAGTCAGGAGGGGCTGGATCGAGGCGGGTCACCGCGATACCCGCCGGGGTCAGCGCGTTCAGCGAACGACGCAGAAGGCCGAGATCGACGTCCCCAGGGAGAAGCAGGCTGACCACCTGTCGTCGCGCGTGCACTCCGGAGTCCGTCCTTCCCGCCACCCGGAGCTCGGGGCACACACCGAGTATCCTGGCGAGCGCGGTCTCGAGACAGCCCTCGACCGTCGGCAACCCGGCCTGCTTCGCCCAGCCCCGAAGCCCCGTGCCGTCGTATTGCAGCTCCATGCGGTGGTTCCGGTCCATGCCCCGCGACCTCTCGTCACCCACTGCCCGACAATCCCGACGGGTCGGGACCGGCCAGAGGGAAGCCTCTCAGAAATGCAAGTGCCGGGACCCTGGGGGCCCCGGCACCGGTCAAGACTCTTGCCGTCCTCCTGCGCACGTGCTCGAACGCCTAGACGAGCTCCAGATAGACCATCTCCGCCGCGTCGCCCAGACGGGGGCCGAGACGGGTGATGCGTGTGTACCCACCGGGCCGGTCCGCGTACCGCGGCGCGATCTCGTTGAACAGCCTGTACGTGATCTGCTTGTTGCGAAGCTGGCTGATGGCGGTACGGCGGGAGTTCAGATCGCCCGCTTTGCCCATGGTGATCATCTTCTCCACCAGCGGCTTCACTTCCTTGGCCCGCGCCTCGGTCGTCTTGATGCGTCCATGCTCGAGCACAGAGCAAGCAAGATTCGCCAGCATCTGCCGACGATGGCTCGGCTGGATACCGAACCGCCTTCCCTTCCTCTTGTGCCTCACGCTACTCTCCTCTTAACTTCAGATTGTGATTTTCCAGGCGCTCGTGCACCTCTTCGATGCTCTTCCGACCGAAGTTGGGTATGCACATCAGTTCCTGATCGGACTTGGCGATCAGATCACCAACAGTCTCGATGCCTTCACGCTTGAGGCAATTGTAGGAACGGACGCCCAGTTCCAGCTCTTCGATAGGCATGTCGTCGAGCGCCGAAGCCGCGCCGGCCGCTGCTTCGGCCTGTCCCGCGTCGGCTTCGGACGCGAACTCGTCTTCGTTGTCGGCCTCGGTGGTGAAGATGAGAAGGTCCTCACGCAGCATCGCCGCGGCCTGGTTGACAGCCGCGCGCGGCTCGATGGCTCCGTTGGTCTCGACCTCGAGGATCAGCTTGTCGAAATCGGTCCGCTGGCCCACACGCGAGGGTTCGACGCTGTACGCCACCCGGGTGACTGGTGAGAAGATCGAGTCGATGGGGATCACCCCCAAGATCGTCTCCGGCCGCTTGTTGTCGTCGGAAGAGGCGTAGCCTCTGCCGCGACGCACGGTGAGCTGCATCTCGAGCCTACCGCCGTCCTCGAGCGTGCCGATATACGCGGCAGGATCCATGACCTCGACCGTGGCAGGCAACTGGATGTCGCCCGCGGAGATCACTCCGGGTCCGTCTTTCACCAGGCTGACCTCATGCTCGTCGGCCTCTCCGTGAAGCACGAAGACGATCTTCTTCAAGTTGAGGATGATGTCGGTGACATCTTCCTTGACATGTGCGACCGTCGAGAACTCGTGCTCGACACCGGCGATCTTGACCGCCGAGATGGCAGCGCCTTCGAGAGACGACAGCAACACCCGCCTAAGGGAATTGCCGAAGGTGTACCCGAAGCCACGGGCCAGCGGCTCCACCATGAAACGACCCCGGTTCTCACCGGTCGCCTCATAGCTACTATGCGGGGTGGCGAAGTCTAGCAATCGTCCCTCCTGTCTACTTGGAGTACAGCTCGACGATGAGCGACTCCTGGATGGGGATGTCGATGTCCGTGCGCTCAGGCAGACGGAGGACCTTGCCCACCATATTGTCGTGGTCGGCCTGCAACCAGGCAGGCACGGAAGCCGTCAGATCGGTCGCGTCTTCCACTACCGTCTTCAAGCCTTCACTGGCGAGTACAGCGGCCACCAGATCGTCGGGCTTCACCCGATACGACGGAATGTTCACCCGCCGACCGTTGACCGTGAAGTGGCCGTGACGGATGAGTTGACGGGCCTGCCGCCTCGAAGCCCCAAAGCCCAGACGGTAGACGACGTTGTCCAAGCGCAGCTCGAGAAGGCAGAGAAGGTTCTCGCCGGTGATGCCGGTCTGACGGGCCGCCACTTTGTAGTAGTTGCGGAACTGACCCTCGAGGACCCCGTAGTACCGGCGCGCCTTCTGCTTCTCCCGAAGCTGGGTGAGATACTCCGACTGCTTGCGACGACGGCCACGGCCGTGCTCGCCCGGAGGATACGCGCGCCGATCCACCCCGCACTTGTCGGTCAGACAGCGTTCGCCCTTCAGAAAGAGCTTCTCGCCTTCGCGACGGCACTGCTTGCACTGTGGTGATCTGTCTCTTGCCATGCGGACGCCCCCCTACACCCGGCGCCGCTTCTTGGGGCGGCAACCATTGTGGGGGATGGGGGTCACGTCTTTGACGCTGGTCACGTCGATACCGGCGGCCTGCAGGGAACGGATGGCAGTCTCCCGACCGCTCCCCGGACCTTTGACGTAACAATCCACCTTCTGCAGACCGTGCTCCATGGCCGCCCGAGCTGCACGCTCGGCCGTGACCTGAGCCGCGAACGGGGTCGACTTGCGCGAGCCCTTGAAACCGGCCGAACCTGCGCTCGCCCACGCGATCACGTTGCCCTCTTTGTCGGTGAGGGTGACCAGGGTGTTGTTGAACGACGTCTTGATGTAGGCGTTGCCTACCGCGATGCTCTTCCGCACCTTGCGGCGCCGCCCACGCGGACCGGTGGTAGTGCGTTTGGGTTTCGGCATGTCTTCTTAGCTCCGTCCCTAGATATCCCTGCGAGGCAGCCGGCCGGCTAGACCCGCACCTTCTTCTTCACGCCCACGGTCGGCTTATGCCCTTTGCGCACCCGGGCGTTGGTCTTGGTGCGCTGGCCCCGGACGGGCATACCCCTCCGGTGCCGGATGCCGCGGTAACAACCGATCTCCATCAGCCGCTTTATGTTCTGGCTGCGCTCGCGACGCAGGTCACCCTCGACGAGCACGTTCTCCTCGATGTAGTTGCGCAACCGGATTTCTTCGTCCTCAGTGAGGTCTTTGACGTGCGTGTTCGGGTCGATCTCCACAGCGGACAGGATCCTGTTCGACATGGACCGACCGATCCCATATACATACGTCAGACCGATCTCAACCCGCTTATCTCGGGGAAGAGTGACACCAGCGATACGAGCCATACGCTACTCCTGCCTAGCCTTGCCGCTGCTTGTGGCGCGGGTTCTGGCAGATGACCAGGACCACGCCCCGCCGCCGCACTATCTTGCACTTCTCACACATCGGTTTCACCGACGCTCTGACTTTCATCCGACGCCCTTCCTCTACTTGAAGCGGTACGTGATCCGACCACGGGTCAGATCGTAAGGCGATAGTTCCACTTTGACCCGGTCGCCCGGAAGGATGCGGATATAGTTCATACGCATCTTCCCGGAGATGTGGGCAAGGATCTCGAGCTCGTTATCGAGCTTGACCCTGAACATCGTGTTGGGCAAGGCCTCGATGACCTCGCCTTCGAGCTCTATCGCATCTTCTTTAGGCACAACTAGCCACCCATATCACCCCGCCTGAACACCAGCCGCTTATCTTAGCACAAGCCCTCATCCTGCTGGGCTCCTGCTACTTCCGAAACAGTAAGGATGCGAGGACCCTTCTTCGTGATGGCCACCGTATGCTCGAAATGAGCGGAAAGACTCCCGTCTTTCGTGTAGATGGCCCACGAGTCGTCGCCCATCTCCACCTCGAACCCTCCGAGGTTGATCATGGGCTCGATGGCTATGACCATGCCCTCGCGCAACTCGGGGCCTTGGCCGGCCGGACCGAAGTTGGGAACCTGCGGATCCTCGTGCATGTCCCGGCCCACACCGTGACCGACCATGCTGCGGACCACTGAGTACCCATGAGCCTCGGCATGGGTCTGGACCGCGTGGGAGATGTCACCCACCCGGTTGCCGACCTCGCACTCGGCTATCCCTTTGTGTAGTGATTCTTCCGTCACCCGCAGCAGGTCCCGGGCAGCCTCCGAGATCTCGCCGACGGGGAACGTGGTGGCTGCATCGGCGATGAAGCCGTCCATGGTGACTCCGACGTCGACACCGATGATGTCGCCTTCCGTCAATCGGGTCTTGTCAGGGATGCCGTGCACAACCATCTCGTTCAGGGACGCGCAGATAGAGCCCGGGAACCCCCGGTAGCCCTTGAAAGTGGGCACGCCGCCCTTCGATCTGATGTACTTCTCCGCCAACCTGTCCAACTCTTTCGTCGTGATGCCCGGCTTGATCTCCCGACCGAGGAGGTCGAGACATCCCCGTACCACCCTGCCGGCCCGAGCCATCTTCTCGATCTCCGCCTGCGACTTCCTTATTATCACTACGCCGTCGCCCTCTACCCCGTCAGCTCGCCGGCCCCAACGCGGCGCGGATGTCTTCGTACACTTTGTCCGGAGCCTGCGCTCCATCGACGCGGGCGACCACTCCGGCCCGATCGTAGTAACCGATGAGGGGCTCGGTCTGGGCCCTATACACTTCCAGTCGATTGCGGACCGTGGCTTCGCTGTCGTCGTCGCGCTGATACAACTCGCCGCCGCACTTGTCGCACACGTCCTTCACGGCCGACGCGTTGAACATCACATGGTAGGGAGCCTGGCACGCCCGACAGATACGCCGCCCGGTGAGGCGGCTGACCAGATCTTCCTCGTCGACCAGTATGACCACGGTCTTCGAGATGGCCCGGTCCAGACCCTTGAGGGCTTTGTCGAGAGCTTCAGCCTGCGGGATGGTCCGCGGGAAGCCGTCCATCAGGAAGCCCTTCGCCGTATCGGGCTCCTGCAACCGGTCTTTGACGATACCGATCACCACGCTGTCGGGCACCAGTTCGCCGGCATCCATGTACTTCTTGGCCTCCAGACCCATCTTGGTCTGGTTCTTGACGGCCGACCGGAGGATGTCGCCCGTGGAAATGTGGGGAATACCGTAGTCGGCCACGATGCGACCGGCTTGGGTGCCCTTGCCGGCTCCGGGGGGGCCCAACAAGACGAGGTTGAACTGAGTCATATGTGCGAGTCCTCCTATGGTCCGCACGGCGCTACTTGAGGAAGCCCTCGTAGTGCCGCATGAGAAGTTGCGATTCCATCTGCTTCATCGTGTCGAGGGCGACCCCGATGACGATCAGGAGCGAAGTGCCCCCGAAGTAGAACGGCACGTTGAGGCCACGGATGAGGGCCGTCGGCAGCAACACGATGGCAGCCAGGAACAGAGCCCCCGGCAGGGTGATACGCGTGAGCACCCGGTCGAGATACGCGGCCGTGGGCCTCCCGGGACGGATACCCGGGATGTAGCCCCCGTACTTCTTGAGGTTGTCGGCCTGGTCGATCGGGTTGAACTGCACCGCCGTATAGAAGTAGGTGAAAAGGATGATCAGGATTATCTCCACCAAGAGGTACCACCAGGAACTGGGCCCCACTACTTCCGCCAGCTTCTTCGCCCAGCTCCACGGCGTCATCTGGGCCAGGGTCACGGGGAACAGCAGCAACGATGAAGCGAAGATCACCGGGATGACCCCCGCCATGTTGATACGCAAGGGGAGGTACGTGCTCTGCCCGCCGTAGACCTTCCTGCCGACCACCCGCTTCGCATACTGCACCGGGATCCTCCGCTGCCCCTCGGTCACGTAGATGATGGCCGCGACGACCACCAGCGCGATGATGCCCATGAGCACCCAATAGCCGGGGTTGAGGGAGAAGAGTTTCGTCAGACCTCCCGGCAGCCGCGACACGATGCTCGTGAAGATCATGAGGGATATGCCGTTGCCGATGCCCCGCTGGGTGATGAGTTCGCCCATCCACATGACGAGCGCCGTGCCCACCGTCAGCGTCAGCACGATCAGGTAGAACCGGAGCGGAGTGAGCGGGGCCTCAGGCGGGAACGCCCCGTAGCTCTTGAACAGGAACACGAACCCGATGGCCTGGATCAACGAAAGAGCCACGGCGAAGTACCGCGTGTACTGGTTGACCTTCTTCTGGCCGGATTCGCCTTCCTTCATCAACGCTTCGAGCTGAGGCACGAACATGGTGAGGAGCTGCATGATGATCGAGGCCGTGATGTACGGCATGATCCCCATCGCGAAGATGGCCACCCGCTCCAGCCCACCGCCGGCGAACAGGTTGTAGAAGTCGAACACCCCACCGGTGTTGAACATCTCCTTGATCGCGTCCACGCTGACTCCCGGCACCGGGATGTAGCAGCCCAGACGGTAGATCGCGATGATCAATGCCGTGAACAGGAGCTTCTTGCGAAGGTCCGGCAGTCTCCAAGCGTTGAGCAAGGATTGCAGCATCAGGTCTTCACCTCTATGATCCGCAGCTCTTCAGTCCGTACATCTCTCAGATCACTTCCGCCGTTCCACCCGCGGCTTCGATCTTCGCCACGGCGGCGGCACTGAAGCCGTGCGCCTTGATGGTCAGAGCGTGGGCAAGCTCGCCGTCGGCCAAGATCTTCACGCGCTCGTCGGCCTTCTTGATGATGCCCTTCTCGACCAGAGCCTCCGGGGAGACCTCCTCGCCCGCCGCGAACACGGCCAGCCGAGAAAGGTTCACCGGGGTCATATAGGTCCGGAAGGGGCCGATGGGCATGGCCGTCTTGGCCAGCGGGCCTCGCAGCTTGGGGAGCCGCATATGCAGCGGCATCTGGCCGCCCTCATAACGAGGTGATATCCGACCCCCGGACCGTTGTTTGGAGCCCTTGTGGCCCCGGCCCGAGGTCTTGCCGACTCCCGAGCCTTCGCCCCGGCCCACGCGCTTCCTGTCGCGCCGGGCCCCGGGATCGGGCCTCAGATTGTGCAGGAAGATGTCTGCCATCTCTAACCTTTTTCCTTGATGTCGACTACGTCCACCTGGAGCATGTACGAGATTTTGTGCACCATGCCTCGGATGGCCGGAGTGTCTTCGTGATAGACGGTCTGGCCCATACGGCTGATGCCGAGCGCGTCCAGGGTCGCCTTGTGGTCTTTCTTACGATTGATGCGACTCTTCACCTGAGTGATCTTCAACATGGCGTCATTCTCCAGCGGCGACCGGAGCCGCCTCTTCCTCGGCCGGCGCACTCCAGCCGACGACCTCGCGCACGGTCTTGCCGCGCTGGCGGGCGATGTCCTCAGGCCGACGGAGTGACCGCAGCCCCTGCTCGGCCGCCCGCACCATGTTGATGGGGTTGGTGGTGCCGAGGCACTTGGTCAGGACGTCCTTGACCCCGCCCAGCTCCAATAGGGCACGCACCCCGCCCCCGGCGATGACCCCGGTACCGGGGGAAGCCGGACGGAGCATCACCCGGCCTGCGCCGTAGCGGCCCAGGATCTCATGGGTGATGGTGGTGCCGTGCTTGGGTACCACGAACAGGTTCTTTCGAGCGTCCTCGATGGCCTTCTGGATGGCCAGCGGGACCTCCTTGGCCTTGCCGTAGCCGATACCGACCGTGCTCTCACCGTCCCCGACCGCCACAAGGGCCGTGAACGAAAAGCGCCGACCGCCTTTGACCACTTTGGCCACGCGGTTGATGTGGATCACGCTCTCCTGAAGGTTAAGCGAATCTGCCTTGATCTGCGCCAAAGTCCTACCTCTCTCTCCCTCAGAAGTCCAGGCCGGCCTGGCGAGCGCCTTCCGCCAGTGCCTTCACTCGACCGTGATACAGATACGATCCTCTATCGAACACGACCTGGGCCACGCCTGCGGCCTTGGCCCGCTCGGCCAGCATCTCGCCGACCTTCTGAGCCTCATCCTTCTTCGACAGGCCCTTCTCGGTCACATGGACGCTCCCAGCACTCGCCAGAGTCCGGCCGCTACTGTCGTCGATCACCTGTGCCCAGATGGCCCGGTTGGATCGGAAGACGGAGAGGCGCGGGCGCTCAGCGCTGCCCTTGACCTTGCTGCGCACGCGGGTGGAGCGCCGCTCCCGGGCCCGTCTCTTGCTGTCTTGAATACTCATTCTGTCCTCTTCCTACTAGGCCCGCTTGCCGACTTTGCGCCGCACCGCTTCGCCCTCGTAGCGGATGCCCTTGCCCTTGTACGGCTCGGGCTTGCGGATGGCGCGGATCTCGGCGGCTATCTGGCCGACCCGCTGCTTGTCGATGCCCTTGACCACGATCTGCGTCGGGGCCGGGACCTCGAATTCGATATTCTCAGGGGGCGAGACTACGACCGGGTGGGAGTAACCCACGAGGATCTCCAGGTCGGAGCCCTTCATCGAGGCCCGGTAGCCGACTCCCACGATCTCCAGTTTCTTCTGGAAGCCGGTCGATACCCCGGTCACCATATTGGAGATGAGCGTGCGGGTCAGGCCGTGCAACGACCGGTTAGGCCCGGAATCATCCGGACGGGTGACCGTCATGACGCCCTCTTCGAGGGCCAGGGCCATGTTGGGGTGGACGTCCAGAGCCAACTCGCCTTTGGGCCCCTTGACGGCGACATGCTTCCCGGCGATCGTGACGTCCACGCCGCTGGGGACTGTTATGGGTGTTCTACCTATCCTAGACATATCACTACCACACGAAACAGACGACTTCGCCGCCCACACCCAGCCGCTGCGCCTCTCGGGCGGTCATCAAGCCACGCGACGTGGAGATGACGGCCGTGCCCAGGCCACCGAGGACCTTGGGGAGGTTGTCTTTCTTGGCGTAGATGCGTCGGCCCGGCTTACTGACCCTCTTCACCTGCGAGATGACGCGGCGACGGCCGTCAGTGTACTTGAGCTCGACAACCAGTGTGTCGAAACTGCCTTCTTTCACCACCGAGTAGTCGGCGATGTAGCCCTCGTCCTTCAGGACTCGAGCCAACTCCGCCTTCTGCGCGGAAGCGGGCATCTCGACCTTAGCATGGAGCGCCTTGTTCGCGTTCCGGATGCGGGTCAGCATGTCGGCGATGGGATCGGTATGCGCCATGACCCCTCCTACCAGCTCGACTTGGTGACCCCGGGGATGTATCCCTCGTGGGCCAGCTCACGTAGACATATACGGCACAAGCCGAAGCGGCGCAAATAACCGCGGGGCCTTCCACAACGGAGGCACCGGTTATGGCTCCGGACGGCGAATTTCTGCGGGCGCCGCGCCTTAGCGATCATCGATTTCTTTGCCATGCGCTGATGCTCCTATCCTTCAGCTCTCACGGAAGGGCATGCCCATCAGCTTGAGCAGCGCCCGTCCCTCGTCGTCCGTCTTAGCCGTCGTGGTGATCGCGACATCCAGCCCGCGGATCTTGTCGATCTTGTCGTAGTCGATCTCCGGGAAGATGATCTGCTCACGCACGCCCAGGTTGAAGTTGCCCTGGCCGTCGAAACCGGTAGGCGCCACTCCGCGGAAGTCGCGGATGCGAGGCAGCGCGATGCTCATGAGCCGGTCGAGCATCTCGTACATGCGGTCGCCCCGAAGGGTGACCCTCAGTCCGACGGGCATGCCTTCCCGCAACTTGAAGTTGGCCACGGACTTCCGGGCTCTCCGAAGCTGCGGCTTCTGCCCGGTGATCTGTCCGAGTTGGGTGGCGGCTTCTTCGAGCGCCTTGGCGTCGTGGGTGCCCTCGCCCACGCCCATATTGAGCGTGAGTTTGATGACCTTGGGCACCTGCATCGTGTTCTTGTAGCCGAACTGCTCCCGCATCGCCGGCACGATGTCTGTGCGATATCTCTCTTTTAGCCTAGGAACTGCCATCGCTAACCCTTATCGACCTGGACGTTGCACTTCTTGCAGTAGCGGACCTTGTCTCCGCCTTCCACACGGACTCCCACACGGGCGGGCTTGCCGCAGCCGGGGCAGACCAGCTGGACGCTGCTGATGTGCATGCTGGCTTCGCGCTCTATGACCCCGCCTTGGGGCGTCTTCTGCGACGGACGCACGTGCCGCTTGATGAAATTGACCCGTTCCACGACCACCCGCTCGTCACCCGCCAGAAGACGCAGCACCTTGCCCCGCTTGCCGCGCTCTTTGCCTTGGATGACCTCCACGGTGTCGCCCTTCTTGATCCTGAACTTCTTGTCGTGTGCTCCGGTCTTCGCCATCACAGCACCTCCGGTGCCAAAGAGACGATCTTGGCGAAGTTCTTATCGCGCAGTTCTCGGCCGACAGGCCCGAAGATGCGGGTACCACGCGGGTTCAACTGCCGGTCGATCAGCACGGCGGCGTTCTCATCGAAGCCGATGTACGTACCGTCGTGACGACCGTAGGGCTTCTTCACCCGCACGACCACCGCCTGCACCACGTCACCCTTCTTGACCGCGCCGCCCGGCGTCGCCTCTTTCACCGCGCCGACGATGATGTCTCCGACCCCCGCGTAGCGCCTGTGCGACCCGCCTTTGATGCGGATGCAGAGGAGTTCACGAGCGCCGGTGTTGTCGGCCACTTTGAGTCTTGTCTCCACCTGTATCATCGTGTTTCACCAATCTCCTGCCGGCGGGACTACTCGGCCCGCTCGAGCACCTCGATGAGGCGCCAAGTCTTGTCCCGCGACAGCGGCCGACATTCGCGTACCAGGACCACGTCTCCCACGCGAGCTTCGTTCTGCTCGTCGTGAGCCTTCAGACGGGTCGTCTGGCGTACGATCTTCTTATACTGGGCGTGCGGTTTCACCGCGCTGACCTTCACGACGATGGTCTTGTCCATCTTGTCGGAGACGACCACGCCCTGTCGTTCTCTTTGTAGCGTCGTCTGCTGCTCGCCCATCACAGCTCCCTTGCCCGTTCTCTCGCGGATTGCACCGTCATTATCCTGGCGATGTCCTGCCGCACCTGGCGGAGCCGGCCGGTGTTCTCCAGTTGACCGGCCGCGTGTTGGAACCGCAGATTGAACAGCTCCTCCCGCGACTGCTTGAGCCGTTGGGCCAATTCCTCGTCAGCGAGTTCGACCAAGTCCTTAGCCTTCAATGCCTCCGTCCTCCCTGGTCGCGAACCTGCATTTCACAGGAAGTTTGTGCGCCGCCAACCGGATGGCGTCCCGGGCAAGATCCTCGGGTACGCCGGCCAGTTCGAACATCACGCGCCCCGGCTTCACGACGGCCACCCACTGGTCGGGTGAGCCCTTGCCCGAGCCCATACGGGTCTCGGCCGGTTTCTTCGTGATGGGTTTCTGCGGGAAGATGTTGATCCAGACCTTCCCACCACGCTTGATCTTGCGGGTCATGGCGATACGCGCAGCCTCGATCTGCCGACTGGTTATCCAGCCAGGCTCGAGAGCCTGGAGACCGTATTCGCCGAACTGGACCGTAGTCTGGCCCTTCGACTTACCGGCCATCCGCCCCCGATGCTGCTTCCGGTGCTTGACCCGTTTTGGTATTAGCATGTCATGTCCTCGTTTTCCTCAAGGCTCCCCGTCTCTATGTCCACGGGCCCGGGCGTCTCAACGACCGACCCCAGCGGACGACGGGTATGCCGGCAGCCGTCACCCTATACGGGCCTCCACCTGCCCGCGGGAGTTCTGATCGAACCCCTCGGGCATGATCTCGCCCTTGTTTATCCACACTTTCACGCCGATCTTGCCGAAGGTCGTGTTGGCTTCGCAGAACCCGTAGTCGATGTCGGCCCGAAGGGTGTGGAGAGGCACTCGCCCCTCGCTGTAGCCCTCGGTCCGAGCCATCTCGGCTCCTCCCAGACGACCGGCCGACCGCACTTTGATGCCCATGGCCCCAGAGCGGATGGCCGACGTGATGGCCCTCTTCATCGCCCGACGGAAGCTCACCCGGTTGGCGAGCTGCTCGGCGATCGACTGGGCCACTAGGTTCGCATCCAGTTCGGGCCGCTTGATCTCGACGATGTTGACATGCACCGTCTTGCCGGTCATATCGTGGAGTTCGCGCCGTAGCGCGTCCACTTCCGAGCCGGACTTACCGATGACGATGCCGGGTCGCGCCGTATGGATGTCGACCACGATCTTGTTCGTGTCCTTGCGGATCACGATCGCCGACAGACCAGCATGACCCATCTTGTTCTGGATGTGCTTACGGATCGCCAGGTCCTCATGGAGGAAACCGGCGAACTGCTTCTCGGTGTACCAGTGAGCCTTCCAGTCATGGATGATGCCGAGACGCATGCCTCCTGGATGAACTTTCTGACCCACCTGCTACGACTCCTTTTTCTCGCCGACGCACACCGTGATGTGGCTCGTCCGCTTACGGATACGGCTGGCTCGTCCCATGGCCCGCGGCCGGAACCGCTTGATCGTGGGACCGCCGTTGACATACGCCTGGACCACGAAGAGGTCGTCGGCGTCGAGGTCGTGATTGTTCTCGGCGTTGGCCACAGCGGAATCGAGGACCTTGCCCACCAACTTGGCGGCGGCCCGCGGGTTCAGACTGAGGATCGCTTTGGCTTCGGCCACCTTCTTGCCGCGGATGAGCGAGGCCATATCACCGGCCTTGCGCGGAGAGACCCGCACGAACTTCGCAGTAGCGTTGACCATGCCCTACTTCCTCCTCATGCGGCGTTCTTTGCTGCCGCCATGACCGCGGTAGGTGCGGGTCAGCGCGAATTCGCCCAGCCGATGACCCACCATGCTTTCGGTGATGTAGATAGGCACATGCTTCCGGCCGTCGTGGACGGCGATAGTGTGCCCGATCATCTCCGGATAGATGGTGGACGCCCGCGACCAGGTCTTGAGCATGCGTTTCTCGCCGGTCTCGTTCATGTTCTCGACCCGGCTCATCAACCGCTCTTCGACAAAGGGAGCTTTCTTGCTTGAACGTGCCACGGTGTTCTGTTACCTCCCCTTCCCGCGTCGTCTGACGATGTACTTGTTCGAAGCCTTCTTGGCTTTGCGGGTCTTGTGACCCAGAGTAGGGACACCCCACGGAGTCACCGGGTTGCGACCCGGAGGCGTGGAGCCCTCACCGCCACCGTGGGGGTGGTCGACCGGGTTCATGGTAGTACCCCGGACGGTTGGCCTGACGCCCATCCAGCGTTTGCGTCCGGCCTTGCCGGTGGTGAGGTTCTCGTGCTCGGCGTTCCCGATCTCGCCCACGGTCGCCCGGCACTCCAGCCGGATCATACGCATCTCGCCTGAAGGCAGGCGCAGGATGGCATAGTCACCCTCCTTGGCCATGACCTGGGCGGACGTTCCCGCAGACCGAGCGATCTGACCGCCGCGGCCCTTGTAGAGCTCGATGTTGTGCACCACGGTGCCGACCGGGATGTTCCGGAGCGGCAGTGCGCAGCCCACCCTGATGTCGGCGCCGGGGCCGGCTTCGACGGTCCCTCCCACGCCCAGCTTGTTCGGAGCCAGGATGTAGCGCTTCTCGCCGTCCGCGTACACGATGAGGGCGATACGGCAATTACGGTTGGGGTCGTATTCGATAGCGTCGACCCGGCCGGGCACCCCGTCCTTGTCTCGCTTGAAATCGATCACCCGGTAACGCCGCTTGTGCCCGCCGCCCTGGTGCCGCGTGGTGATGCGACCGTTGTTGTTGCGGCCGCCCTTACGCTTCACCGGACGGGTGAGCGCCTTTTCCGGCTCACTCTTCGTGATCTCGTCGAAGGCCGGGGTGGTCGCGAACCTGCGTCCGGGAGATGTCGGCTTGTAGTCTTTGATAGCCATGTGTCTCGTACCGATTCCCTTCTACTACGTCGCGCCGAAGAACTCGATCCGGTTGCCCGGAGCAAGCTCGACCACGGCCTTTTTCCAGCGCCGGGTGGTCCCCATATGGGCGCCCCTGCGCTTGGGCTTAGGCTTCACGTTGATGGTCTGAACACCGATGACCTTCACGTTGAAGATCTCCTCCACAGCCGCACGGATGTGAGGCTTGGTCGCCCTGTAGTTCACCTCGAAGGAATACCGGTTGGTGTCGATCGCCCGGTAGCTCTTCTCCGAGATTATGGGCCTGATGATGATCTGCCGCGCGTCCATCAGGACTCACCGCCTTCGCTGTCGCTGCCTTCGAGGAAGGACACGGCCGCTTCGGTGAACAGTAGGCTCTTCGCCCACACGTAGTCCTGCACCTCGGCGTCGGTCACTGCCAGGGCGCGAGTGCCCGCCAGGTTGCGGAAGCTCTTGAGTGGCACGATCTCGTCGGGACCCACCAGCACCAGGACCGGCCTGTCGACGTCGGCCTTGGTGAGGATCGAGTCGGCGGTCTTGGTCGACGGCTCCACGAACGGGGAGCCCACAAGGACCTTGACAGTGCCGCCGGCCACCAGATCGGCCAGAGCCATGCGGAAGGCCTGAGCCTTCATCTTCTTGTTGACCTTCTGGGCGAAGCTACGCGGCAAGGGCGGGAACGCCACGCCGCCGCCGGTGAAGTGCGACACCTTGCCGGAGCCGACTCGGGCTCGGCCGGTGCCCTTCTGGCGCCACTGCTTTGCCCCGCTGCCCGCCACCTCGCTCCTGGTCTTCGCAGCCGCGGTGCCCTGTCGATGCCCGGCCAACTCGGCCGTGACCACCTGATGAAGCAGGCCCACGTTGATCTGATCTTGGACCAAGGCGTCCGCCAGGTCGTGCTGACCTACGACCGCCCCGTTCTCGTCGATTCTGTCGATGATTGCCATGGGCCTACCCTCTGATCACGACCAGAGAGCCTTTGCCCCCTGGGATCGAGCCTTTGACCAACACGAGATTCTTGTCCGGATCGGTCGCGACCACCGTGAGACCCGGCTGGGTGACACGCACGTTGCCCATCTGCCCAGGGAGTCGCGTACCGGGGAAGACCCGGGCCGGATCCGCGGACGCACCGATCGAACCGGGGGCGCGATGGAAGTGAGCACCGTGATAGCCAGGGCCACCACTGAAACCGTGCCTCTTGATCACACCCTGGAACCCCTTGCCCTTGCTCACGCCGCTGACCTTCACCTCGTCGCCGACCGTGAACGTCTCTACCGTCACGGCCTCTCCGACGGCCAGGTCGTGTTCTCCGCGTACCTCGACGAGATGGCGCTTGGGATCGACCCCCGCCTTCTTGAGGTGTCCGAGCAGGGGCTTGTTCAACTGCTTTGCCTTCACGTCGCCGAAGGCGATCTGAGTGGCGGCGTAGCCGTCAGTCTCGACCGTCTTCTTCTGGGTGACCACGCATGGGCCTGCCTGTATCACCGTGCACCGGATGACGGTGCCGTCTTCATTGAAGAACTGGGTCATACCCAGCTTTGTGCCTAACAACGTCTTCATCACAGCTTGATCTCGATGTCCACGCCCGCGGGCAGGTCCATCCGCATCAGCGAGTCCACCGTCTTCGGGGTGGGCTGATGGATGTCGATCAAGCGCTTATGCGTCCTGATCTCGAAATGCTCCCGCGAGTCTTTGTCTTTGAACGGGCTACGGATCACACAGTAGACGTTCTTCTCGGTCGGCAGCGGTACAGGGCCGGAAATGGTGGCGCCCGTGCGCTCAGCCGTTTCGACGATGCTCCGCGCGCTCATGTCTACCAGCTCGTGGTCGTAGGCCTTGAGCCTGATACGTATTTTCTGTTGCGCCACCGAGCGACTCCTACTTGATGATCTTTGATACGGCGCCGGCACCGACCGTACGGCCGCCTTCACGGATAGCGAAACGGAGACCCTCTTCCATCGCGATCGGGGTGATCAGCTTGCCCGAGATCGTGGTGTGGTCGCCCGGCATGACCATCTCGACGCCTTCTTCGAGAGTCACGTCGCCCGTCACGTCAGTCGTCCGGAAGTAGAACTGGGGACGGTAGCCATTGAAGAACGGGGTGTGACGACCGCCCTCTTCGCGGGACAGGACGTACACCTGAGCCTCGAACTCGGTATGCGGGGTGATGCTGCCCGGCTTGGCGAGGACCATGCCGCGCTCCACGTCTTCCCGCTTGGTGCCGCGGAGCAGCACGCCGATGTTGTCGCCGGCGCGGCCTTCGTCGAGCAGCTTGCGGAACATCTCGACGCCGGTAGCGACGGTCTTGGTGCTCTGAGGCGCCAGGCCTACCATCTCGACCTCTTCGCCCACCTTGACGATGCCGCGCTCCACCCGGCCGGTGACCACGGTGCCACGGCCCTGGATGCTGAACACGTCTTCGATCGGCATCAGGAACGGCTTGTCGACGGCGCGCTCGGGCTCGGGGATGTAGCTGTCGAGAGCGTCGGCCAGTTCGAAGATCGACTTGCACTGGGTGCACTCGCGATCGCCACAGCCGTGCTCGAGAGCCTGGAGGGCCGAACCGGTGATGACGGGGATCTCGTCGCCGGGGAATTCATACTCGGTGAGGAGTTCGCGCACTTCCATCTCGACCAGTTCGAGCAACTCGGGGTCGTCGACCATGTCGGCCTTGTTGAGATACACGATGATGAAGGGCACACCGACCTGACGGGCGAGCAGGATGTGCTCGCGCGTCTGAGGCATCGGGCCGTCGGCGGCGGACACGACCAGCACGGCCCCGTCCATCTGGGCGGCCCCGGTGATCATGTTCTTGATGTAGTCGGCGTGACCGGGGCAGTCCACGTGCGCGTAATGCCTCGCGTCGGTCTCGTATTCCACGTGAGCGGTGGCGATGGTGATGCCTCGTTCGCGCTCTTCCGGCGCGTTGTCGATCGAATCGAAGCTCCGGAACTGGATGTTCGGGTTGCTCACAGCGAGGCACTTTGTGATAGCGGCGGTCAAGGTCGTCTTGCCGTGGTCCACGTGACCGATCGTGCCGACGTTCACGTGGGGTTTGGTCCGCTCGAACTTCTGCTTCGCCATTGGGTTCCTCCCTTTCTTCCCTGATTCACTCAGGCCGGCCGCCGCAGCCAGGCCGCCGGTTTCCCTTGATGATTAGTCGTTTGCTCCCCTACCGCCCTGCTGGGCGATTATCTCTTGCGCGATGGTGCTGGGCACCTCAGCGTAGTGACTGAATTGCATGGTGTAGGTCGCCCGACCCTGGGTCATCGACCGGAGGTCGGTAGCATACCCGAACATCTGCGCCAGGGGTACCTGGGCGCGGATGACCTGAGCGCCCGCCCGCGGCTCCATCCCCCCGATATGCCCGCGGCGGGAGTTGAGATCGCCCATGACGTCGCCCATGTAGTCTTCGGGCACGACGACCTCCACGTCCTCCATGGGCTCGAGGAGGACCGGGTGCGCCTTCTTGGCGGCCTCGCGGAAGGCCATAGACCCGGCGATCTTGAAGGCCATCTCAGAGGAGTCCACCTCATGGTAGGACCCGTCGATCACTTCGACCTTCACGTCCTCGACGGGGAAGCCCGCCAAGACGCCGGTCTCCATCGCTTCCGTCATCCCAGCCTGGATAGCCGTCATGTATTCCTTGGGGATCGCTCCCCCGACGATCTTGTTCTCGAAAAGGAACCCTGCGCCGTATTCGTTGGGCTCCATGTTGATGACCACGTGGCCGTACTGTCCTCGGCCGCCGGTCTGCCGCACGAACCGGGCCTCCGCCTTGGGGACGGCCTTCGTGATGCCCTCGCGGTACGCCACTTGAGGCCGGCCGACGTTGGCGTCGACCTTGAACTCCCTGAGCAACCGATCGACGATGATCTCGAGATGCAGTTCACCCATCCCGGCGATGATGGTCTGCCCGGTCTCCTCATCGGAGCGCACCCGGAACGTGGGGTCTTCCTCAGACAACTTCATCAGGCTGTCCGACAGTTTGTCCTGATCGGCCTTGGTCTTCGGCTCGATGGCGACCGAGATCACCGGTTCGGGGAACTCGATGGACTCGAGGATGATCGAACCGTTGGCGTCGCACAGCGTGTCGCCGGTGGTCGTCCCCTTGAAACCCACCGCCGCCGCGATCTCGCCCGCGTAGACCTCGGGGACGTCCTCGCGATGGTTCGCGTGCATCTGCAAGATGCGGCCGACCCGCTCCTTCTTCTCCTTGCTGGAGTTGAAGACGTAGGAGCCGGCTTTCAACCTGCCCGAGTAGACCCTGAAGTACGTGAGCTTGCCCACGAACGGATCCGACATGATCTTGAAAGCGAGAGCCGAGAAGGGCTCGTCGTCAGCCGCGTTCCGCACGATCTCTTCGCCGTTCTTGGGGTTGATCCCCTTCACCGGCGGCACATCGAGCGGCGAAGGCAGGTAGTCGACCACCGCATCGAGCAGCAGCTGGACGCCCTTGTTCTTGAACGCCGATCCGCACAGCACCGGGATCAGAGCCATGTCGAGGGTGGCGCCCCGGACGGCGGCCTTGAGCCGGTCCTCAGCGATCTCCTCACCTTCGAGGTAGTCCATCATCAAGTGGTCGTCGCGCTCAGCGAGCATCTCGATCATATGCGTACGGGCCTCTTCGGCCTGCTCGACCATCTCGTCAGGGATCGCCCCTTCTTCCCAGTCCATGCCCATCTCGTCGTCATAGAAGCGAGCCACCATCCGCACGAGATCGATCACGCCGCGGAACTTGTCCTCGCGGCCGATGGGAATCTGGATGACAAGCGGGTTGGCGCCGAGCCGATCCACCATCATGTCGACCCCGCGTTGGAAGTCGGCGCCCACGCGGTCCATCTTGTTGATGAAGGCGATCCGGGGGACCCGATACTTGTCGGCCTGCCGCCACACGGTCTCGGACTGCGGCTCCACGCCGCCCACAGAGCAGAACAGGGCGATGGCCCCGTCCAGCACCCGCAGGGAGCGCTCCACCTCCATAGTAAAGTCCACGTGCCCGGGCGTATCTATGATGTTGATACGATTCTCCCGCCATTCGCACGTCGTAGCCGCCGATGTGATGGTGATGCCCCGCTCTTGCTCCTGGGCCATCCAGTCCATCACTGCGGCGCCGTCGTGCACTTCGCCGATCTTGTACGTACGACCGGTGTAGTAGAGGATCCGCTCGGTGGTGGTCGTCTTCCCGGCATCGATGTGCGCCATGATGCCGATGTTCCGCACCTTCGCCAGCGGATGCCGCGCGGCGGTCTTCGTATCGGGTCTATGTGCTGTCGCTTGTGCCACTGCCAACTCTCATCTGCCCATCACGGGCGGCTTTGGACTACCAGCGGTAGTGCGCGAACGCCCTGTTGGCTTCCGCCATCCGCAGTAGGTCTTCTTTCTTTTTCATGGTGACGCCGGTGCGGTTGTAGCCGTCGAGCAACTCGCCGGCCAGACGCTCGGCCATCGTGTGCTCGCGCCGCGCACGGCTGTGGGTGATGATCCAACGGACCGCCAAGGTATAGGAGCGCCTGGTCGGGACTTCGACCGGGACCTGATAGTTGGCGCCGCCGACCCGGCGGGACCGTACTTCGAGGGCCGGACGAACGTTCTCCACCGCGTCCTTGAGGACGGCGGCGGGATCATTGCCCGTGCGTTCACGCAGGATGTTCATGGCGTCATACATGATGCGCTCGGCGGTCGACTTCTTACCGTCGAGCATCATGCGGTTCACCATCTGGGTGACCAACCGGCTCCGGTACACGGGGTCGGGCTGGATGTCCCGCTTGGCTGCCTTCGTTCTTCTTGCCATGGCTGCGTATGCCTTCCTGTACCTAGCTACTCATCTTGACGCCGTATTTGGAACGGCTTTGCTTGCGATTGGCCACTCCAGCCGCGTCAAGAGCCGCGCGGATGATCTTGTAACGGACACCCGGGAGGTCTTTGACCCTTCCTCCGCGGATAAGGACCACCGAGTGCTCCTGGAGATTGTGCCCGATGCCAGGGATATAGGCGGTGACCTCCATCCCGTTGACCAGCCGTACGCGCGCCACCTTCCTCAGGGCCGAGTTGGGCTTCTTGGGCGTAGTGGTATACACACGCGTGCAGACGCCACGCTTCTGCGGGGCGCCTTTGAGGGCCGGCGTCTTGCTCCTCTTGGACTGCTTCTGCCGCCCTTTGCTGATCAACTGATTGATCGTCGGCACGAATACTCCTCGTCTACTGCTTGCTGATGCTCAACGGTCGCTGCGCACACGCGAAGTCACGCGTCCGACCGCGCAGCGGCCGCGAAGTATAACAAAGCCACTCGGGGCCTGCAAGAAGCCCTTCGCAACATCATTCCTCGTCAGGGGACCCCTCGCCCCCCAGAAGCTCGCTTCCGAGCAGAGCGGCCTCTGCGTCTCCCGGGGCCTCGTCCCCGTCGCCGCCGAGGAGGACATCGCCTTCCTCGTCGCCGTCGACCTCGTCACCGGTCAGAGACCAGCCCCTCTCGCCGAGCCGCACACGTACCTCTTCCAGGCTCTTCTGACCCAGGCCGGGGACGGCGAGGAGTTCTTTGGTCGTGTGCTTGAGCAGGTCGCTCACTCGCTCGATACCCGCCCGGCTGAGGACGGAATGAACGTACGTGGGAAGCTCGAGATCGTCGACCAGCATGCTGTACGCCTCGGAGTCACCGGAGGCGCCGGTGAGTTGCGCCCACTGCTGTTCGGGCGTGAGCAACACCCCATCCTCGCCGCGGATACCGGCGATGTCGCCGAACACGTCCATCTCCGCGGGGATGCCGGCGCTGACCAACTCGGTATTGCGATACGACCTGAGACCGGTCGCAGCCGGGATGAGCTTGCCGATGATGACGTTCTCTTTGAGCCCGCGCAACTCGTCGGTCTTGCCCTCCAGCGCCGCGTCGGTGAGGACCTTGGTCGTCTCCTGGAACGAGGCGGCGGAGAGAAAGCTCTCCGTGGCCAGCGAGGCCTTGGTGATACCGAGGATGATCTCTTCGCAGGTGGCCGGTTCGCCGCCCGCCTCCTCGACCCGCTGGTTCTCCTGATCGAAGATGAGCCTGTCGACCATGCGACCAGGCAGGAAGCTGGTGTCGCCTGGGGTCTCCACCATGATCTTCTTCGTCATCTGACGGACGATCAACTCCACGTGCTTGTCGTCGATCTGGACGCCCTGCTTGTGGTAGACCTCCTGGACCTCGCCCACGATGTAACGGGCGGTCTCCAGCGCTCCCCGATACTTGAGGAGTTCGTGTGGGTTGAGCGAGCCCTTGTAGAGTTGGTCGCCCTCCTTCACTTCCTGTCCGTCCTCGACCATGAGGTCGGCCCGTCGGGAGACGGCATAGCTGTGCACTTCTTCGCCCGCCGGGCTGATGATCTTGATCTTGCGGGCCTTGTCGCCCTCTTCCAGAGCCACTGTCCCGGCGAACTGAGTGATCTTGGCCTGACCCTTAGGCTTCCGAGCCTCGAAGAGCTCGACCACGCGCGGAAGACCGTGGGTGATATCAGCCCCGGCCACGCCGCCGGTATGGAACGTCCGCATGGTGAGCTGGGTACCCGGCTCCCCGATGGACTGGGCGGCGATATGGCCTACCGCTTCGCCGATAGCGACCAGGTCGTTGGCGGCCAAAGACCGTCCATAGCAGAGCTGGCAGACGCCGATCTCGCTCTGACAACCGAGGACCGACCGCACCAGGAGGATCTGCTCCGGGTAGGTGGCCGCCGGGTAGGCGGCCAGAAGCTTCTCGAGCATCCGCTTCGTCAGCAACTCGTTGCGCTCGAACACGATTTCGCCCGTCTCCGGATCGGGTATGTCGGTCGCCAGTACCCGGCCGAGGAGCAGCTCGTTCAACCGGCCGTTGCGACGCAAAGCCATGTCGATGGAGCTCGTCGTGCCGCAGTCGTTCTCACGGATGACCACTTCCTGAGCCACGTCGACGAGACGCCGCGTCAGGTATCCCGAGTCCGCCGTACGAAGAGCCGTGTCCGCGAGACCTTTGCGCGCTCCGTGCGTGGAGATGAAGTACTCGAGGACGCCGAGGCCTTCCATGAAGTTGGCCTTGATCGGGTGCTCGATGATCTCCCCTTTCGGCGACGCCATGAGTCCCCGCATACCGGCAAGCTGCCGGATCTGCTTGAAGGATCCCCGGGCGCCGGAGTTGGCCATCATGTAGACCGGGTTGAGGCGACGGAAGTTCTTCTCCATGGCCTCGGCCACTTTCTCGTTGGCTTCGTTCCACAGGTCTATGACCCGGTCGCGCCGCTCGCCGTCGGTGAGATTGCCGCGCAGGTACTCGTCCCGGATGAGACCGACCTCGCCCTCGTAGTGCTGGAGGATCTCGTCCTTGTCAGGCGGCACCACGATGTCGTTCTTGGAGATGGTCACCCCGGCGATGCTCGCGTACTTGAAGCCCATGTCCTTGAGCACGTCGAGGAGATGGGCCACGGCGATGGCACCGTAGTACTCGACGAGATCGCTCACGAAGGCCGACATCTCGTTTTTGGTGAAGACCTTGTTCTGGAACTCGTAGTCGTGCTTGCGACCGGTCGCCGCGTCCCCTTCCTCGTGCCACGCCTCGCCGAAGTACTCCTCCAGGGCCTCCACCACCGCCGAGTTGAAGAAGGCTCTACCCACCGTGGTCAGCAGACGACCGCCTTCCCACCGGAACAGGATGGGATCCTGGATCCCGATGGACCCCTCCGCGTAGGCATGCTCCAGCTCGGCCGTGCTGTTGAAGGGTCGCGGCCTCGGGCTGACAGCCTCGAGGGCCTTCCTGTCGAACGGGTCGACATTGGACAGATGGGGAGTGGGGCCGTCCGGATCCTCGACGGGCGTGTAGGTCAGGTAGTAGCAGCCCAGGATCATGTCCTGGGTGGGCACCGCGATCGGGCGGCCGTGAGCCGGCGACAGGATGTTGTTGGAGGACAGCATGAGGATGCGGGCCTCCGCCTGCGCTTCGACCGAGAGCGGGAGATGCACGGCCATCTGGTCGCCGTCGAAGTCCGCGTTGAAAGCGGTGCAGACCAGCGGATGGAGCTGGATGGCCTTGCCGTCGATGAGGACCGGTTCGAACGCCTGGATACCCAGACGGTGGAGCGTCGGCGCCCGGTTCAGCATGACCGGATGCTCGGAGATGACCTCCTCGAGGATGTCCCACACCTCGGGGAACTCGCTCTCTACCAGCTTCTTGGCTGCCTTGATGTTCTGCACCTGCTTGCGCTCGACGAGACGGCTCATGACGAACGGCTTGAACAACTCGAGAGCCATCGTCTTGGGGATCCCGCACTGGTGCAGTTTCAGTTCCGGGCCGGCCACGATGACCGAGCGGCCTGAGTAGTCGACCCGCTTGCCCAGCAGGTTCTGACGGAAGCGACCCTGCTTGCCCTTCAACATGTCGGAGAGCGACTTGAGGGGGCGGTTGCCCGGGCCGGTGACCGCACGGCCGCGCCGGCCGTTGTCGAAGAGGGCGTCGACTGCTTCCTGCAGCATGCGCTTCTCGTTGTTGACGATGATCTCCGGCGCCCCGAGGTCGAGCAGGCGCTTGAGCCGGTTGTTCCGGTTGATGACCCGGCGGTACAGGTCGTTGAGGTCGGAGGTGGCGAACCGTCCCCCGTCGAGCTGGACCATGGGTCGCAGCTCCGGCGGGATGACCGGGATGCTCTGCAGGATCATCCACTCCGGGCGGTTGTCGGAGCGCAGGAACCCTTCGACGACCTTCAGACGCTTGACCGCGCGGGCAAGCTTCTGGCCCTTGGAGGTCTTGATGATATCGCGGAGCGACTTGGCTTCGGTCTCGAGGTCGACCGCGGACAGCAGCTCACGGATGGCCTCCGCGCCCATGCCACCCCGGAAGTACACGCCGTAGCCGAACGGGCTACCGTATTTCTCTTTGAGTTCCCTGAACAGCGTCTCGTCGGTGACGATATCGCCCTTCTTTATGGTCTTGAAGGCGGCCCACAGCTCGCGCAGACGGGCGGCCTGCTGGTCGGCGTACCGCTCCAGGTCGCGCAGCCGCGTATCCGCCTCGAGCCGCAGTTCTGCGGCACGCTTCTCCATCTCTTCCTGAGTCCACTCAGTGAGCGGGGTCTCGTCGAAGCCGAGGGCGATCTCATCGTCCTCGTCGGGAGTGGAGTTGCCCAGCAGGACGGCGACACGCTTGTCGCGCTCGGCCATAATCTTCACCTTCTGCTCGTCGCGAGCGGCGAAGGTGTTATCGATGTCGGCTTGGACCAGTTCCTCCAGCTTGCCGGCGTCGCGCTGCCGCTTGTCGTCGTCGACGAAGGTGACGATCGATGCCGAGAAGTAGAGGACGCGTTCCAGCTGTTTGGGCGAGATGTCGAGCAGATAGCCCATGCGACTGGGGACGCCCTTGAAGTACCAGATATGCGAGACCGGCGCCGCCAGGTCGATGTGGCCCATGCGCTCACGGCGCACCTTGGCCCGAGTGACCTCCACGCCGCAGCGCTCGCAGATGATGCCCTTGTAGCGCACCCGCTTGTACTTGCCGCAGTAGCATTCCCAGTCCTTGGTGGGACCGAAGATCCGCTCGCAGAAGAGGCCGTCCTTCTCGGGCTTGAGGGTCCTGTAGTTGATGGTCTCCGGCTTCGTCACCTCGCCCGAGGACCAAGCACGGATCTGCTCCGGCGAAGCCAGGCCTATCCTGATAGCGTCGAATTCATTGATATCTATCACGGAAAGCTCCTATTCCCCGTCGTCGCCGAGAGGGGACACTTGGACGTCGTCTTCGAGGTCGTCACCTACGTCGATCTCGTGGGTCTCGATGTCGGGAGCCCCTTCGAACTCGTCCGACTCTTCCTCATCGTCCGGCTGCTCGTCCAGTTCAGACCCCAGATGGGTGCTCACCAGAGCGGCCTGCGCCTCGGCGGCGCGTTCCTCGGCCCGATAGCGGGCTGAGAGGTCGATGCCCAGCTCTTCGGCAGCCCGGAGCAGGTCGTCCTCCTCCTCGGCTACTTCGAGCGCCCCACCCTCTTCGCTCATCACCTGGATGTCGAGCGCGAGGGACTGCATCTCCTTGAGCAGCACCTTGAACGATTCCGGGACCCCCGGCCGGGCGATGTTCTCGCCCTTGACGATGGCCTCATAGGCTTTGACCCGGCCCTGCGTGTCGTCGGACTTGATGGTCAACATCTCCTGCAGGGTGTAGGCGGCGCCGTAGGCCTCGAGCGCCCAGACTTCCATCTCGCCGAAACGCTGACCGCCGAACTGGGCCTTCCCGCCCAGCGGCTGCTGCGTGACGAGAGAGTACGGCCCCGTCGAGCGAGCATGGATCTTGTCGTCCACCAGATGATGGAGCTTCAGCATGTACATGTAGCCCACGGTGATGTTCTGGTCGTACGGCACACCGGTGCGCCCGTTGTAGAGCCTGACCTTGCCGGCCACCCGAGTGCCCGGGCTGTGGTCTAGGTCGATGGACATCCTGACCTTGAGCGGGTCTTCCGCGTTCTCGGGGTGAGCGAGCATCCAGCCCACGAGGGCCTCGTCGACGTCGACTTGGGTGGCGCCGTCGAAGACCGGGGTCGCGATCGGCACCGGCCCCGTACCCGCCGTCCCGTCGACGACGTCGTAGTACTTGTCGACCAACTCCAACTGCTCGCGAGGAGCGAGAGCGTCGCCGGCCAGCATCTTCTCACCGTCCATGCTCTTCTTGTTCCGCTTCAGCCGGTAGAACCCGTGATGGGCAGCCCAGCCCAGGTGAGTCTCCATGACCTGGCCGATGTTCATCCGCGAAGGGACTCCGAGCGGATTGAGGATGATATCCACGGGCGTACCGTCCGAAAGGAACGGCATGTCTTCCTCGGGCACGATCTTGGAGATGACCCCTTTGTTGCCGTGCCGTCCCGCGAGTTTGTCGCCTTCGGCTATCTTCCGCTTCTTGGCCACATACACGCGGACCAGACGGTTGACGCCTGGGGACAGGTCGTCGCCGGCATCCCGGGAGAACTCCTTGACGTCGATGACGACGCCCTTCTCGCCGTGAGGGACTTTGAGAGACGTGTCGCGCACCTCACGGGCTTTCTCCTTGAAGATGGCCCGGATCAGCTTCTCCTCGGCCGTGAGTTCGGTCTCGCCCTTCGGGGTGATCTTCCCGACCAGCAGGTCGCCGGAGGATACCTCCGCCCCGATGCGTACGATCCCATCCTCGTCCAAGTCGGCCAGCGACTCTTCCGAACGGTTGGGGATGTCACGGGTGATCTCTTCGTCCCCCAGCTTGGTCGAGCGGGCTTCGACCTCGTATTCCTCGATGTGGACCGAGGTGAGGACGTCGTCCTTGACCAACCGCTCACTGATGACGATGGAATCCTCGAAGTTGTAGCCCTCCCAACTCATGAAGGCCACGAGCAGGTTGCGGCCCAGGGCCAACTCGCCGTCTTTGGTGGATGCACCGTCAGCGAGCACCGCGCCGGCCGTCAGATCGTCGCCCACGTCCACGACAGGCTTCTGATGGATGAACGTGCCCTGGTTGGAGCGCTCGAACTTCAGGAGCTCGTACGAATCGATGTCGCCGTCGTCGGTCTCGACGAGGATGCGATTGGCAGACACGCCCCGCACTTTGCCACCACTCTTCGCAAGGAGCACATCCCCCGTGTCGATGGCGGAGCGGTACTCCATCCCCGTGCCGATGAGAGGCGCCTCGGCCTGGAGGAGCGGCACCGCCTGGCGCTGCATGTTCGAGCCCATGAGAGCCCGGTTGGCATCGTTGTGCTCGAGGAACGGCACCAGAGCTGTGGCGACCGACACGATCTGCTGGGGTGAGACGTCCATATAGTCCACGTCTTCGCGCCGAGCGCTCACATACTCGCCCCCCGGAGCCCGCGCCAAGACCGCCTCGTTGACGAACTTGCTCGTCTTCGGATCGAGCAGGGCGTTGGCCTGAGCGATCGTATACTTCTCTTCTTCGTATGCCGTCAGCCACACGATCTCGTCGGTGACCTTGGTCTTGACCACCTTACGGTACGGAGTCTGGATGAACCCGAACTCGTTGACGGTGGCATGACTGGAGAGGGAACCGATGAGGCCGATGTTCGGGCCCTCCGGAGTCTCGATGGGGCACATGCGCCCGTAGTGGGTCGGGTGCACGTCACGCACTTCGATGGGAGCCCGCTCCCGGGTGAGGCCACCGGCCCCCAGAGCGGAGAGGCGCCGCCGGTGCGTGAGACCGGCCAGCGAGTTGGTCTGGTCCATGAACTGCGAGAGCTGGGAACTCCCGAAGAACTCTTTCAGGGCGGCGACCACCGGCCGGATGTTGATGATCGACTGAGGCGTGATGGTGTCGACGTCTTCAGTGGTCATGCGTTCCCGGACGACCCGTTCCATCCGATACAGACCGACCCGGAAGGCCTCCTGCACCAACTCGCCCACCATGCGCAGGCGGCGATTGCCGAAGTGCTCGTATTCGTCGAGACGGTTCGCCACCTCGTCCCAGGGCAGGCTCGGAGCCACTTCGGCCAGGTCGCGGGCTTCCTCCAGGAGGTGTTCGTGGTCGATGGCCAGTGGCACCTGCACCAGTTCACGCACCAGAGCGACGATGTCGGCCTTGGTGAGCGTGCGCACTTCCAGATCGGTGTCGAGCCCCAGACGAGCGTTCAGCTTGTGCCGTCCCACCCGAGTGAGATCGTACCGCTTCGGATCGAAGCAGATGTTCCACAGAAGGTTGCGGCTGGCTTCGAGAGTCGGGGGCTCGCCCGGACGTTGCTTCTTGAAGAGTTCGACCAGAGCTTCGTCGACCGAACGTACGGAATCCTTCTCCAGGGTGGCCCGGATGAACGGATTGGCGTCGAACAGATCCAGGATCTCCTCGTCGGAGCCGGTCGAAAGCAGGCCTGGGTCATCCTTGGTCTTGGCGGAATCGATCCCCGCCAGGGCACGCAGGAAGACCGTGGCAGGCAGCTTGCGCTTGCGGTCGATGCGGACCGATACTCCACCCCGCTTGTCGATCTCGAACTCCAGCCAGGAGCCGCGCGCCGGCATGAGGTTGGCGATGAGGACCTGCTTGGTCGGATCCTTCGCCGCCATGACGTAGGCGCCGGGCGAACGCACCAGCTGCGTTACGATCACGCGCTCCGTCCCGTTGATGATGAAGGTCCCCTGTTCGGTCATCATGGGGAAGTCGCCCATGAAGACATTCTGCTCCCGGATCTCTCCGGACTCCCGGTTGACGAATCGGACGGTGATGAACAGAGGGGCCGCGTACGTCTGATCCTTGTCCTTGCACTCTTTCAGCGAGAGCGCCGGCTCGTGGAACTGGTACTCCCCGAACTCGACGGCGTAATTGCCCGTGTAGTCCTCGATGGGGTTTATGTCATCGATGGTCTCCCTGAGGCCTCGGTTCTTGAACCAGTCGAACGACTCGGTCTGTACGGCTATCAGGTTGGGGACGTCAAGGATGTTGGGAAGTTTGGAAAAGGATGAACGCGGTCTGGGAGTCTTCCTTTCGCCCAAAGGGGATCACTCCTCGCATGCCAGGGGTTTTGCACAGGGTTCAACGCGCAAACTCGAATATTATCACGCTTCATAAGGTACAGCAAGCCCGGCCGCGGATCCCTGTCGGGGAGCCACAGCCGGGCCACAAGCTCGCCGGTCGGACGGCGCCCAAGCGCCACCGGCGAAATACACTATTTGACTTCGACCTCGGCGCCGGCTTCTTCCAGCTGCTTCTTGAGATCTTCGGCTTCGTCTTTGTTGATGCCCTGCTTGACCGGGTTGGGAGCCCCATCGACCAGGTCCTTCGCTTCTTTCAGGCCCAGACCGGTGATCGCCCGCACCACTTTGATGACCTGGATCTTCTTCTCGCCCGCGGCCTTCAGGACCACGTCGAACTCGGTCTTCTCTTCTTCTTCCGCCGCGGGGGCAGCGCCGCCGGCCGGAGCAGCCGCCATAGCCATCGGAACCGCGGCGCTCACGCCGAATTCCTCTTCGAGGGCCTTGACGAGCTCGGACAGTTCGAGGACTGACATCTTCTTGATCTCTTCGATGAGCTCTAGCGGTGTCACTTCAGCTCAACTCCTTCCCACAGGTTCTCGTATGTTCTCGCACATGTTGTCTTCATCCGACGGCATCAGTACCTCAGTGGAGGATGTGCCGTCGATCCCGCGTCAGGCGGCGGTCGATTTCTGTTCCTGTATCTGAGCCATGGTCACGACCAGTCCCCGGATGGGACCGTTCAAGACGGTCACCAACCCCGTGAGCGGCGCGGCGATCGCGCCCACCACCTGAGCGATGAGCTGCTCGCGACTGGGCAAGGAAGCCAGCTTCTCCACATCCGGAGCGCTGAGCAGCGACCGTTGGAGTCTTCCTCCCCTGACGGCCGCCTTCTTCTTCTCCTTGATGAAGTCCTGGATGGTCTTGGCTACCCGGACGGGATCGCCATGGCAATAGGCGATGGCCGTCGGGCCCTGCAGCAACTCGTCCAGACCCTCTACGCCGGCGTCCTGAGCCGCGATCTTCGCCAGGGTGTTCTTCACCACTTTGAGGCTGGCGTCTACGGTGGCCAGACGCGCGCGTAGCTCGGTCGCCTCCGAGAAAGTGAGCCCCCGATAGTCTACGAAGTAGTACACGTCGGTAGCCTGCAGGTCGGCGGCGATGTTCTTGACCGCTTCGACCTTGTCGGGTTTCGGCATACTATGTCACCTCCTTCGCAAAAAGAATCGTCCACCTCCGAAAGCAGAGGCGGACGATGACGTCACAGACTCGAAAGAGCCGGTATGTCGGTCTCACTCTGCCTCGGCTGGCGGGTTGGTCCAAAGACCTCACCGCTTCTGCCGCTTGCGCGGCACCAGCTGTCTCTGGCGGATAGCGGGCAGCAGTATACCACGACCGGGAGTGGCGGCCAGCCTCTCCTAAGCTTCTTCCTCCAGGAGGGCGCGAGTCTTGGACGTGTCCAGCGGGACGCCAGGGCCCATGGTGGTGGTCATGGAGATGGAACGAAGGTACTTGCCCTTGGCCGCGGCCGGCTTGGCACGCACGATCTCGCCGAGTATCTCAGCATAGTTCGCGACCAGGCTCTCGGCCTCGAACGATTTCTTTCCTATGATGCTGTGGATCACGCCGAACTTGTCGGTCCGGTATTCCACCTTACCGGCCTTCATGTCGGTGACGGCCTTGCCCACGTCGAAGGTCACCGTGCCGGCTTTCGGGTTGGGCATCAGACCCCGAGGGCCGAGCACCCGCCCCAGCTTGCCCACGACACCCATCATGTCCGGGGTCGCGATGGCGGCGTCGAAGTCCAGCATGCCCCCTTCGACCTGGGCGGCCAGGTCCTCCGCACCCACGAGGTCGGCGCCCGCCGCTTCGGCTTCGCTGGCCTTCTCACCTTTGGCGAAGACGGCCACGCGGACGCTCTTGCCGGTGCCGTGAGGAAGCATGACGGTGCCCCGCACCTGCTGATCGGCGTGCCTCGGGTTGACACCCAGTTTGATGTGCACCTCGACCGTCTCGTCGAAATTGGCCGTGGTCACCGACTTGAGCAGCCGGGTGGCCTCGATGGGAGAGTAGAAGCGACCGGGTTCGACGGCCTTCTTGGCTTCTTGGAAGCGCTTGGATTCCTTGCTCACGGTGATACCTCCTGGTGGTCAGACGGGCCCATGGCCCTCCCACCTTCCGGCCCGCGTTCGCGGGCTTTGTTCCTCCGGACGGGTCCGGCGGCTATTCCTCTACTGTGACGCCCATGCTACGGGCCGTGCCGGCCAGGATCTTCATGGCCGCTTCGATGTCGAGAGCGTTCAGGTCGGGCATCTTGACCTCGGCGATCTGCCGGAGTTGGTCGCGTGTGATCGCGCCCACCTTCTCCTTGCGCGGATTGCCCGAGCCTTTGTCGATACCGGCCGCCTGCCTGATGAGGACGGCGGCGGGAGCGGTCTTGAGGATGAACGTGAACGACCGGTCTTCGAAGACCGTCAACTCCACCGGCACGACCTGGTCGATCCGGTCCTGGGTGGCTGCGTTGTAGGCCTTGCAGAACTCCATGATATTGACGCCGTGCTGGCCCAGCGCGGGGCCGACCGGGGGTGCCGGGCTCGCCTTGCCCCCTACGATCTGCAACTTGACTATCGCCCGTACCTTCTTAGCCACCTTGAAACTCCGTCTCTATCTCGGGACCTGCGGCCCGACCGCCTCAGATCTTCTTGACCTGCTCAAAACCCAACTCGGTGGGAGTATCCCGCCCGAAGATGGACACCATCACCTTGAGTTTGCTCTGCTCGATATTGACCTCGGACACCTCGCCGGTGAAATCGGTGAGAGGTCCGCTGATCACCCGCACTTGATCGCCGACGGAGAACTCGGCCTTCGCCTTCGGTTTCTCGACCGTGGTCGTGTGGAGTATGCGATCCACCTCCGAGGGCATGAGGGGGGTCGGCTTGTTCTCCGAACCTACGAAGCCCGTCACTCCGGGCGTGTTCTTCACCAGCGACCAAGAATCGTCGGTCAGGATCATCTTCACGAGCAGGTAGCCGGGGAAGATCCGCTTCTCGACCTGCACCTTCTCGCCACCCTTGGTCTCGACGACCTGTTCCGTAGGCACCACGATCTCCTCGAAGTACTGGACCTGGTTCATCGATTGGATGCGGTGCTCGAGATTGGCACGAGCTTTGTTCTCGTGGCCCGAATACGTATTGATGACGTACCACTTGGAATCCATAGGTGCGATGACTCCTGGGGATTGAGGCGTCGGGTCCGTGGATCAGCCCAGCCCGACCGTGCGGACGATGATGTTCCAGATGAAGTCGAACACCCCGATGTAGACACCGGCGATGACGATCGCGATGATGACCACGCCTGTTGCCTGCAGAAGCTCCTTGCGCGGCGGCCATGTGACCTTGCCCATCTCGACCCGGACTTCGCCGAAGAAAGTGCGGATACGGCCGTGCGGCTTGGTGGCCACCGAACCGCGAGGGGAGCTGGTGGGCCGTACGGCAGCGGCACGCGAGGACGAACGCGCCAGCGCGCCCTTGAGCGCCCCGGCCTGCTTGGTCCGAGCCTTGGCCCCTGATTTGTCGCTTACGATCTTTGCCATCGCCTCTGTTCTATCCCCGAGAGAGGACTGGCAGGGCAGGAGGGATTCGAACCCCCAACATCCGGTTTTGGAGACCGGCGCTCTACCGTTGGAGCTACTGCCCTTCGCCTTCCCAGCGTCCCATCGATCGGCTACTTGGTCTCTTTGTGGACCGTGACCGAATCGCACCACTTGCAGTACTTGCGCAGTTCGATCCTCTCGGGATCATTGCGCTTGTTCTTCATGCTGGTGTAATTACGGCGCTTGCATTCTTGGCAAGCCATCGTCACCTTGACCCGCATTACTTCACCACTTCCTAGTCATTGACGCCCGTGCATGCTACCACAAACGCAGGTAGCGGCGAGAGGACTCGAACCTCTGACACGCGGATTATGATTCCGCTGCTCTGACCGACTGAGCTACGCCGCCACATCATGGAGCCCCCAATCGGATTTGAACCGATGACCCCTTCCTTACCATGGAAGTGCTCTGCCAGCTGAGCTATGGAGGCCCTTCGCGCCGGCCGCAGACCGGCTGCTGTACCGACTACCGCGCCACCGTCGGTCCTGGGTGGTGGGGGGGGGAGGATTTGAACCTCCGTAGGCTGCGCCGACAGATTTACAGTCTGCTCCCTTTGGCCACTCGGGCACCCCCCCACGACGCGAGAAGACCCGCGCGGAGGCGAACTCGCATGATACCCAAACGGTAGGGCCATTTCAAGAATGCCGACCGGCCCGTTCGACGCCTTCCGACGAGGGCCGGACGAACTCCTCGAGCCCCAATTCCCGGAGGGTCTCCGACGTGGGGATGCCGGTCTGCGGATCCCAGCCCGACAAGGAGTAGCAGGTCCGCACGGCGGAGGCGAACTCCGCCCGGTCGATGGCCCCGGTCTCGGCGAGAGGGCCGTCGGCAAACGGCGCGAAGAAGCGTTCGGGAAGGGTGTCGTCTGCGACAGTGAGACCGTGGCGGAGGTTGAACAGGCGGTAGAGGGCGCTGGTCCTCTTCCCCGCCCGCATCAGCTGCTGGAGATCGACGTCCCAGCCGGTGGCTGCCCGGACCATGTCGACCAGCATGTCCAGAGGGGTCATGCTGCGGGCGACACCGGCGAAGACGCACACCCCGAGGTCGTCGTACAGGGCCATGTGATGTCCGGTGACCACCACCATGCGCGCCTTCTCCGGTCCCAAGGACCGGGGCGAGACCGACCTACCCAGACCCAGGGCGGCGAACTCCACGGTGCCGGGACTGGTGTCGGTCGCGAAGAAGGGATCGTGCTGGGCGTGCCAGTGGTCCGCCCCCTGGGGCGCGATCGCGAACTGCAACCCGAGACCGGTCTTGACCCGCGGGTCGTGCATGGGGATCTCCTGCCCTTTGACGGTCAGAAGGTGCTCCTCCGCCCCTCTGCCGATGATCCGCGCAGCCTTGGCGGAGCCGTCGGCCAGCAGGGCGCCGAGACCCGCGCTCCGGTGAGCCACGGCGTCCACGAGAGGCAGGATCACCTCCTCGTTGCCGAAGCGGAGGTCGAGGCCGCCGGTGTCGTCGAGGGTGAGGATCCCGGCTTCGAAGCAGGCCATGGCGAAGGAGATGGTCATGCCCGCGGAGATGGTGTCGAGCGTGTACCGATTGCAGAGCTCGTTGGCCTTGATGATCACTTCCATGTCGGAGACACCGCAGTTCGACCCGAAGGCCGCCAGGGTCTCGTACTCCGGTCCCCCCATCTCGGTGTCGACCGTGTACGAAGGAGTATCGACCTTCACCAGTCGCTTGCAGCGCACCGGGCACATATAGCAGCCGCCGCGCTTGGTGAGGAACTCGGCGGTGAGTCGCTCGGCACCGATGCGGTCGACCTCGGGGAACACGGCGCTCTGCCAGTTGTTCGTTGGGAGGCACCCGGCGACGTTGTTCAACTCCATGCCGGCCGGCGTACCCAACTCGTGCAGCATGCGCGCCTGTGGATGAGACTTCGCCAGTTCGGAGGCGCGACGGTAGAGGCCGCGCAGCGCCTCCCCGTCGGCGACCGCGATGTCGCCCGTCGCCCGCACGGCGATCAGCTTGAGATTCTTCGAGCCCATCACAGCGCCGAGACCGTTGCGGCCGTTGAAGTGGCTGAGGTCGTTGCTGATGCCGGCAAGAGCGACCTGGTTCTCACCGGCGACGCCGATGACGGCGGTCCGGGCCCGCGCTTCGCCGAGTTCTGTCCGGACTGTCTGCTGAGCTTCCTTGGGCTCCATCCCCCAGATATGCGCGGCGGGCCGGATCTCTATCCCATGCTCGCTCACCCACAGGTAGACCGGCCCGGCCGCCCTCCCTCTCACGAAGAGGGCCGCATACCCCGCCTTCTTCAATTCCGGACCCCAATAACCCCCGGCCTCCGACTTGCCGAGCGCACCGGTCAGGGGCGACCGGGCCAGCACCGTGAAACGGGGGAAACCGGGCACCTGAAGGCCGGCCAAGAGACCGGGCGCGAAGGCTAGGACGTTCTCCGGTCCAAGCGGATCCGCTCCCGCCGGGATCGCCTCGAGGAGGTACGACAGGGCGAGCCCGGGCCCGCCCAGATGGGCACGGAACCGAGCTTCCTCGACTTCGTCGACGGTGACCGTGCCGGCTCCGAGGTCGATCCACGCGACTCTTCCGAACAAGGGGACCTCAGCCATCGGATCACCCGCCTCCGAAGTACGGGTAGACATGGACTTCGTCTCCATCGACGAGGAGACGCTTCTCGTCGACCATAGCGCCGTTCACCGTGGTCACGCCCACGTCGCCCGGGGCGAGACCGAGCTGGGACACCACGCGCGCGATGGTGGGATCACGGGCATCCAAACGGAGCTCCCGGGTCACGTTATAGCCCGGCTCTTCATCGGGTGTCGGTTCTACAAGACCAGCGTGCGCCACCACGACGACCGTGATCGTGCGAGATCCATTCAAAGACATACCTCCAAAAGAAGCGCGTGCTCGCGAGCTAGAACTGAGTATTGCAGAAGGGAGGACGGGACACGGCGAAGAGCCGGTCGGCGACGCCGAGCGCTCCCGACTGCTGCTCCCGCACCCGCCCCGAGCACGCGAGTACGGCGAAGGTCACGTCTCCCAGATATAGAGAGCCGAGATCGGCCACATCGATCTCCAGGTCGGCTCGCCGCTCGACGCGGCAGCACTCGGCGCCGGAGCTTTCCACCACAAGACGATATGAACCCTCGTTCTCCGGCAGGAAACGGTCGACGACCCGGATGGTCAAATCCCCGGTCCCTCGATAGCTGCGGGCTTCGAGGGCGGCAGGTATGTCGACGAGCCGGAGCCACATGTGATCGATAAGACCGCCTGTCTCCAGTCTCCGGGTGTCGGCCAGCAACCAGCGCAGGGGTTCGTCCACCCTTCCTCGTTCGCACGAGACCTCCTGGACGAGATCGACGCCCAGGCAGTAGCTCCACAAGCGCTCGTACGTGGCGGGCGACGCCGACAAGAGTTCGATCACGACCAGGGTCTGCCGAGGACGGCCGTCCATCCACGTCGTGTTCATACGGTAGGTCACATAGCCGTCCGGAATACAGTCGGAGCCACGATGGACCGCGTGGAACATCGGACCCGCCCCGGCATAGCCCCTGAAGTAGTGCTCGCCGTCGGCAAGATAGCAGTCCCACCATGCGGCGCTCCGAGTGACCGATCCAGGCTCCGAACGTCGAAGCCGCTCGTGCAGAGCCGGTAGGATGGTCGCGGCCTCGTGCTGCGTGAGCAGGGTCAGACGAGAGCCCGCGCCTGCCACCGCCTGTTGTTCCGCGAAGCCGGCGGGCGTGGACGCGAAGCCGGCGTGAGCCGCGTCCACCTTGAACCTCGAGAGGCGGGTGGCCGGTCCGAACCCGAAACGTCGGTAGATCGAACCCTCCGACGCGGTCAGCACGCACAGAGGCTCGCCCCGCTCACGGACATCGTCGCACAGGCCTCGGATCAACCGGGTCATGATCCCCCGACGGGTGTGAGTGGGGACGACGGCGAGCCAGCCGGGTCCGCCCACGCGACAATCCCTTCCTCCGGGGAGAGCGATACCCAACGAGAGCGAGGAGGCCGTGCCGACGATCCGCCCGCCCTCGAACGCGCACAACGCCCGGGACACGTCGAAGCCCGCTCGGAAATACTTCCGGTCGTTCTCTCCGGCCGTCACCCCGAACGCGAGATACGAAGCTTCGGCGACGGCGTCCATTTCGGACTCGTCTATCGTTCGGATGATGATGTCGTCCTCCGCGGCCGTCGGCGCTTCTCCTGTCCTCGTCACCTGCCCTTGGGGCCACCAAAGAGTAGTGGGCGCCGGCGTCTCTGACAAGCACGCCTTGACACCAGCACGGGGGAAGGGCATCCTCTCGGCCCAGCCAGGGAGCGAAGGAGGAACACGAGGATGATCCTTGCCAGATACAGTTTCGGGATCGGCGACCGTTTCCGTCACCAGGGCATCGCCCAGCTCACCGCGTTCGTGCGGGCTCGGGAACAAGGGGTGGACGTGGTCCCGGTCTGGAACAAGTCCAATCGGGAGCATCTGATCGTCGGGACCCATCCGGACAGCATCAGGGCGGAGGCGGACGCGGCGATCAAGGCTCTGAGCTGGGACCTGCCCTATCATGTCGACGCCGACCACATCGGCCTGCAGACGGTCGACCGATTCCTCGACGCCTGCGATTTCTATACTCTCGACGTGGCCGACCACGTGGGCAGACCAGCCCCCGATGACGAGATCGACGCTTTCGTCTCCCGGTACCGGGCGTATGCCACCACGCTGCGGATCCCCGGCGTAGCTGAAGCGTTCTCTGTGACCGAGGCCGACGTCGCCGACATAGCCCGGAAGTATCTCCTTGCCGTCCGGGAAGCGGCGGCGATCTACCGGCACGTGGAGGCAGCGAAGGGCGCCGACCGGTTCATCACGGAAGTCTCGATGGACGAGACCGACAAGCCGCAGACTCCCATCGAACTCCTCTTCATCCTCGCCGCGATCGCCGACCAGGAGATCCCGGCCCAGACCATCGCTCCCCGTTTCTCCGGTCGCTTCAACAAGGGAGTCGACTACACGGGGGACGTGGCCCGCTTCACGAAAGAGTTCGACGATGACTTGGCGGTCATCGCTTTCGCCGTCAAGGAGTTCGGCCTGGCTGACAACCTCAAGCTGAGCGTGCATTCGGGGAGCGACAAGTTCTCGATCTTCGGCCCGATCGCCAAGGCCATCCGCAAACACGATGCCGGCGTCCACGTGAAGACCTCAGGCACCACCTGGCTGGAGGAGGCGGCCGGTCTGGCCCTCGGCGGAGGAGACGGTCTGACTCTGGCCAAGGATGTCTATCGGCAGGCCTACGGCCGGGCGGAGGAACTGTGTCAGCCTTACGCCTCGGTCATCGACATCGACCCAGCGAAACTGCCGGCCCCCGACCTCGTGGACGGGTGGTCGGGCGACGAGTTCGCGGCGGCCCTCCGTCACGACCAGAGTTGCCCAGCGTACAACGAGCACTTCCGCCAACTGGTCCACGTCGGCTACAAGGTCGCGGCCGAGATGGGCGACAGGTACTACGAAGCCCTGGAGGCCCACGAGCAGTCGATCGCCCCGTTGGTGACCGAGAACCTCCTCGAGAAGCACATCAAGCCGCTCTTCCTGGGGTAGACGGTGCGTGTCGCGCAGCAGGACCGCGGCTCGACACGGTGGAGAAGTCCGAGGCTGCGCCCCGGCGACGCGGCGGGGCCGGCGGTCAGCCGCCGGTCTTCGGCCGAGGCACGGTGATGCTGGCTTCACGCAGGAAGAGCACCTGCGCCTCGGGGCCGTGCTTGGCCAGCGCTGCGTCGACGGCCGCCTGCACGTCGGCGAACGGGGTCATGAACATCGCGCGGACGTCCTCCTCGTTCAAGGAAGTAACCGCCCAGATCTCGGCCCGTTCGAGGATCGACGCTATCCTGGTGGCCTGCTGGACCCCGAGCCGGTACTCCTCGAGGTCGGCCCGCTCGAGGGCCTGAGCCGGAGAGTCGGCGGCAGACAGCATGTCGAAGAGGGTCTGGTTCTCGCCCAGGCCGAACGGGCACTCCGACACCACGATGAGGACACCACCGTCCCTCACGGCGAGAGCGCCGCTCTGGATCGCCTTGTTCGTCTGGTAGAGATTGCAGTCCATCGGATGAGGAGCGGCCGCCACCACCACTTCGTAGGGCCGGTCGATATCCAGTACGAACTGCTTGTCGGCCACCGCTATGGCCCGGCGGAACGTGTCCTCCAGCGCGCCGGCGGCAGCGAAGCCCACTCGATGCTCCTTGTCCAGCACCAGCTGGATGGAGAAGACCTCTTTGCCCGCGATACCGAGAGCCATGGCCTCTTCGAGGTCCTCGTGTACCGGGTTGCCGGCGAGCACGAGCGTCTCGGACCCCTCCATCATGGAGTGCTTGTGGTTCGCCCACACCGTGTCGTAGCCGGCCAACCCTGGGAACAGCGACTTCCGTCCCCCGGTGTAGCCGGCGAAGTAGTGCGGTTCCACCGAGTTGATGAGGAGCACGCTCTTGGCGTCGGCAAGCAGCCTGTTGGCCTCGACCTCGGTGCCTCGCGAAGTCCGGCCGATACCGACCAGCGAGTCTTCGTCCTTGGCGTCGTGAGAGAAGATGCGGCCGGCGTGGGCGGCGGCCAGAGCAGTCCCGAAGATGTGATCGATCTCCTGAGGCAACGCCACTCGGTGGGTACCTGTAGCGACGGCGAAAGACAACTCCCTTCCCGGCTCCGACAGCCACTGCTCAAGACCGGGCCGTAGGACACGCAGTACCTCGGCCGAAGGGGTCGGCCGAGTGGCGTCGTTGACCACCACGAGCAACGGTGAGGGGGCGTTGTGCAGGAACTCGGAGAACGTCGGCGACGAGACCTCGACGGCCCGCCTGAGCACTCCCTCGGGGTCGGCCGCCGTCTCGACGTTGGCCCCCAGGATCCCGGCGACCCGGGATGCGTCGATTTCGACCGGCGTGGTGCCGGTGCTCCAGGGGACGTCAACGCGCACGAGCCGCCTCCTGTCGCTCCGCCGCCCGCCTCAAAGCGGTGACCACCGGGAGTTCCTGCCCGGAGAGGAAGCGGACCATGCCGCCGCCCGAAGTGCACACATAACCCAGGCGCTCGAGCACGCCGAACTTGGCCCCGGCGGCCACGCTGTCCCCACCGCCGATGACCGAGTATCCGGGAGCGTCGGCGATGTAGTTCCACAGCCGCTCCGTGCCTTCAGCACCGACCGGCTGCTCATAGATGCCGGCGGGACCGTTGACGAATATGGTCGCGGCCTCGGCGATCTCGTTCTCGTAGAGTCCGATGGTCTCGGCCCCGATATCGACCAGCAGCTTGTCGCTGGGCAGGTCGGCGAGACCGATCTCCTTGCGCCCGCCATCACCGACTGCGAAATCGACCGGACTCATGATCTTGTCTCCGTACCTGGCGTCGAGTTCCTTGGCCCGCTGGATGAAGGGGGTGAGACCCTTGTCGTCGATGAGCTTCTCGCTCGGCGCTCCGAGGTCCGTCCCCCGGGCGAGCACCATGACCTCGCCGTTCAGACCGCAGGTGAGACAGCGATCGGCGGCCCCGGTGCTGAGCACCGCTTCCATCATGCTGAACGCGTCCGCGATGCGGGCGCCGCCCAGCACGTAGACACACGGGTGCTGAGGAGTCTCTTTGACCCGGGCCAGGGCCCCGAACTCCTCGATGAAGAGACGCCCCGCCGCGGTCGGCAGGACCTCGGCGAAACCGACCAACGACGGCGAATAGCGATGCGCCGCGGCGAAGGCCTCGTTGACGAACAGGTCGGCCAGCGGAGCGAGGTTCCTCACCAGGCGGGTGGCGGCCAACTCCTCCGGAGTGAGCTTGACGAAGTTGACGAACGTGGAGACCTCTTCCGTGAGATAGCGTACGTTGTCGAGCAGCAGGAGCCCGCCGGGCTCGAGCGCCTTGACCCGCTCCACGGCCGCCGGCCCGGCCACGTCGTCGATGAAATCGACCGGACGCTCCAGCAGTTCGGCCAGCCGAGCGGCGTGCGGTCGCAACGAGACCAGGTTGTGGTAGTCCTCCGTGTCGCCCTGGTGGGCGAGAAGGACCACCTTGGCTCCAGCGTCCGCCAACTCCCTGATGGTGGGCAGACTCTTGCGGATGCGGTTGTCGTTGACCAGGTGCCCGGTCTCGCGGTCGATCGGCGAATTGATGTCGACCCTGAGGATGACGGTCTTGCCGGCCACCTCGAAGTCGTCGAGCGTGTAGATGCCCGCTTCCATGTTGCCTGCCGTCCTTTGCCCGGGGGATCTAGACTCGGGCTTTCAGGCCGAGATACTTGTTCGTCAGGCCCACGGCCTCGAGGCGATCGGTCTGCATGGGCACACATGCGCGGATACCGTCGACCGTCTCGGGGATGGTGACGGCTTCCTGGGGGATGTAGATGGCGAACATCACGTCCTTGCCCGAGAGGCCGATGCATTCCTCCCACACGCCGATCTCGTACTGATCGGCCCGCTTCGCTCCGAGGTGCCGCTGGTACTGGAAGAAAGCGGCGTTGGAGTTGTAGCCGTCGGAGATCTTGACCACCTTGATGCGGGGATGCTGGCGAAGCACGTCGATGGTCTCGGCGACGCTGATCGATTTCTTCGGGGTGGCGACGAGGTTGATGATGTGTCCATGAGTGACCGGCGTGTGGACCAGCAGGCCGGTGGCGTGGACATGCGGCATGATCTTCATGAGGTCGACGCACTGATGGTTGGGGACCTTCTCCACCTGCAGGACGTCGACCAGCCCGCGGTGAGTATCGCCGGGGTCGGCCACGCGACGGATGATGGTGATGGCCACCTTTTCCATGCCCACGGCCCGGTCGAGCGCATCCACGGCGCGTATGAGACCGGTGGTGTTGCATGAGGTCAGTTTCAGGAAGTCTTTGCCGACTCCGTTCTCGTAGTTGGCGTACCCGTGGAAGAAGACGTCCGCGATGTCGTCCTTCTCCCCGCCCTGGAAGATGGCCTTGACGTTGTGCTTGCGATAGAGGTCCTTCATCTTCGCGCCCACGCCACCGGGAGTGGCGTCGAGAGCCACGTCGATCTCGCCCAGGAGATCATCGAGAGAGCCGGCCAGCGGTACGCCGGCCGCCGCGAACGCATCCTTCTTGTCGGCGTCCACGTAGAAGACCTTGTGTTCGCCACCGGCTTCCTGCATGGCCTTGACGGGGAGCGCGGGAGCCACGTCCGCGACTCCGACCAGCTCCATATCACCCTGGACGGCGACCCCGTCGGCCAACCGGCTGCCGATAGTCCCGAAACCGATGACGCCAACCTTTGTCTTACTCACTGCCTGCTCCCTTTCTCAAACAATACTCGAGCATCGAGCATACCCCAGAGTGCCGACGGCGAGCAACAATCTGTCTCGCCAGGCGGACCAGGGCACCATTCTCCGGGAGGAAGCTACCGGCCCGGCAGCCGGGAGCGTCGATCGGCCCGGTGATCGTCGGCCGCCCGGTGATCGTCGGCCGCCCGGTTCCCCCCCCGTGGCTCCTCCGGGCCGCCTTCCGGTACAATCTGAGGCATGAGCGCTTTCGCCTACAGCATCGCAGACGATGTCTTCGCCCGTTTTCCCGGCTACGTCCGCGGGGTGGTCCTCGGCCACGACGTGGCCAACGGCCCGTCGCCCCCGGAACTGACGCAGTTGCTGCGCGAGGCGGAGGAGTCGGTCCGCGGCAGCCTCGATCTCGAGCGTATCGCCGACGAGCCGAGGATCAAGGCCTGGCGCGATGCGTACCGAGCCTTCGGGGCGAAACCGAGCGAATTCCGCTCCTCGGTGGAGGCGATGGCCCGTCGAGCCCTTCGCGGTGACCAGCTACCGTCGATAAGCGCCTTGGTCGATATCGGGAATGTGATCTCACTGCGGCACGTGATCCCGGCCGGCGGTCATGCCATCGATCTGCTGAACGGCGACATCGAACTGCGCTTCGCCACCGGCGAGGAGGAGTTCATACCTTTCGGATCCGACCAGATGGAGCATCCCCTGGAAGGCGAAGTGGTCTTCGTCGAGGGTGACACGGTCTTGACCCGCCGTTGGACGTGGCGCCAGGGCAACCACACGCTGACCCTGCCCGAGACGACGGCCATCGAGTTCAACGTCGACGGCCTCCCGCCCGTCAGTCACGCGGAGATAGAGGCGGCCTGCGTGGAACTGACCGACCTCGTGCAGCGATTCTGCGGCGGCACCCTCCGCACGGAGTTCCTTACCGCGGATACTCCCCGCATCTCCCTCGCCCCCTAGGGGACACGCCTACCTCAGGATCTCAGCGATGGTCCGGGCCATCTCGCCCGTCGTCTCTGCGACACCCACGCCCGCCCTCCTGAACCTGTCGATCTTGTCGGCCGCGGTACCCCGACCGCTCGAGATTATCGCCCCTGCGTGGCCCATGCGTTTGTCGGGTGGCGCTGTCCTGCCGGCGACGAAGGCCACCACCGGCTTCGTTATCGAGGTCGCGATGAACGCCGCGGCTTCCTCCTCGTCCGTCCCGCCGATCTCGCCGATGAGGGCGATGGCTTCGGTCTGCGGGTCCTCCTCGAACAGGGTCAGGATGTCGATGAACGATGAGCCGATGACCGGGTCGCCGCCGATCCCGACGCAGGTCGATTGACCGAGGCCGAGAGCCGTCAAGGCCCCCGCGATCTCGTAGGTCAACGTCCCGCTGCGCGACACTACCCCGACCGGTCCCGGCGAGAACATACTGGCCGGCATGATACCCACCTTGCACACGCCCGGCGTGATCACCCCCGGGCAGTTCGGCCCTATGAGCCGCCGCTCGCCGCAGCGGACGTGGGCATGGACCTTCATCATGTCCAGCGTGGGGATGCCTTCGGTGATGCAGACCACCACGTCTATGCCATTGTCGGCGGCTTCGAGGATGGCGTCGGCCGCACCGGCGGCAGGCACGAACACTATGGACGTATCGGCCCCGGTAGCCTCCACGGCCTCGGCTACCGAGTCGAACACGGGCGCCCCTTCGACCGTCTGCCCTCCCCGCCCCGGGGCAGTGCCTGCGACTATCGTGGTCCCGTAGGCCAGCATCTGTCTGGTGTGAAGACTCCCCTCGCGGCCGGTGATGTTCTGCACCAGCACTCGGCTCGTCGCGTCGACCAGGATGCTCATCGGGGCACCTCCCCCCGGTCCTCCGTTCGAGCCTCCGCCTGGGCCTCCGCCTGCTGCACCACAAGGAGCGCGGCCTCCTCCATCGTCTCGGCGAGGACCACATCGGTGTCGGCCAGGATCTCGCGGCCTTCGCTCGCATAGTTTCCGACCAGCCGCGCCACCACCGGCACCTTCACCGCGCCGGCGTCCAACCGCTCCCGCAACGCTCGGGCGACGATATCGCACCGGATGATGCCCGCCACCATGTTGACCAGCACGGCCCGGACGTTCTCGTCACGGAGGATGATGTCCAGAGCCGCGCCTATCTGATCCGGCTTCGCGCCGCCGCCCAGGTCGAGGAAGTTGGCGGGCTCGCCCCCCTGGTGCTTGATGGCGTCCATGGTGGCCATGGCCAGGCCGGCACCGTTGACCATGCACGCCACGTTCCCGTCGAGCATGACGTAGTTGACCCCGATGTGCCGAGCCTCTGCTTCCTCCGGGCCCTCTTCGCTCGCGTCCCGGAGAGCGGCCAAAACGGGTTGACGCCCGAGGGCGTTGTCGTCGATCACCATCTTCGCATCGAGGGCCGTGAGCGTCCCGTCTTCGGTCAGGCCGAACGGGTTCACTTCGAGGAGCGAGCAGTCGCACTCGAGGAAGACCCGATACAAGGTCTTGGCCACCGACGCGAACACCTTCGCCTGCTCGCCGCTCAGCCCGACACCTCGGGCAAGGTCCCGAGCCTGATAGTCGGCCAGGCCCAGCAGCGGGTCGGTGGTCACGCGCACGATCGCATCTGGCGTCGAGCGGGCCACCTCTTCTATGTCGACGCCTCCCATCCCGCTGGCCATGAACGTCACGGTCTTGGCGGCCCGGTCAAACACGGCCCCCAGATAGAACTCCCGCACCAGCGACAACGCCTGCACGACGAGGACCTTCTGTACCCGGTGACCCTGCACCGTCGACCCGAGGATGGTCCGCGCCGCTGAAGCGGCCCTTCTCGGCGACCCGGCCCGTTTGACCCCACCGGCCTTGCCTCGGCCTCCCGCCAGGACCTGGGCCTTGACGACGACCGGGACCCCCCAATCGTGGGCTATGGCTTCGGCCTCAGCCGGGCTCGCCGCCACGTGTCCGGGCGGCATCGGGACCCCGTAACGGGACAGGACCTCCCTGGCCTGGTACTCGTGGAGCTTCATTGCGCGCCTGGATCGTCCAGACAGGCGATCACGTCTATCTCGAACAGCATGCTTGGCTTCGATAGCGACTGGGGCTGCATGAAGGTGCTCGCCGGTGGATCGGCCACCAGACCCGGGGCGTACTCCTCGTAGTATTCCTGCTCTATCTTCCGCATCTCCTCGTAGTCCTCCAGGTGACGGAGGTAGATGTTGGTCTTGACGATATTGTCCATGGAGCTGCCGCACTCCTTCAGAGTCGCCCGTACCTTGTCCAGGGCCACGGTCATCTGCTCCCTCAACTCCGGAGAAGAGACCTCCCCGGTCTCCATGGTGCGGCCGCTCGAGCCGGAGAGGAACACGATGTCGCCCACGACCACCGCTCGGGCGAACTTCTGCTTCTGACCGGCGTAGTGGAGCGGATAGGTCTTCTTCATGGTCATCCTCGCTTCTCGTCGTCGTTCTGTGGGGACGGATCCGATGGATCTCTCTCGCTGTGTCCGTCGAGCCACACCGTGCGGAACGGCCTGCGCGCGAAGGGCAGCGTCTCCTGATCGATGAACATCCGGTCCCGTCCCCAGATCTTCCGCAGATGCTCCCGGTTGGCGATGGTAGCCTCACTGTCGATAGAGGTCGTATCACCGACGAACACGGCCCCATAATGGCGGCGCGCGCTCTCCACCGACACGAGACCGATATCCACGTCGTGTTGGAGATGATCCAGGTCGCGATCGAGCGGATCGCCGTAGCCGCCGCCGCCGGGAGCCCGGAAGTGGAGGGCCTCGCCTTTGCGGGCGATCTCTCCCCCGGCGCGGTCGATGGGCGTCTCGGTGCCGTCGTGATGGATGATCTTGTTCTCACCATGCAGGCCGGGCATGCCCCCGAACACCCCCCAAGGGGGGATGACCGCGCGGTCGTTCGCTCCTCCCACCTCGCAATCGTGGCCGACGGGGCGGATCACGGTGATGCTCGACATCCCGCCCCTGAAGCGACCCGGGCCGCCGGAATCCGGCGCGTACGCGTACTTCTCCACGAAGAACGGGTACCTGGTCTCGAAGACTTCCATCGGAATCTGGGAGACATGGCCCCCGATCCGAGGCCCCCCCGAGGCTTGGAACCCGTCTTTGGTCGCCCGCGCTCCCCAAGCGCAGGGATCGGCGCCCAGGTACCACGCATAGTACTCACCGGTCCGGGGATCGAAGCCGCCGGCGATGTGGGCCGTCGCCGTACCCGAATCGGCGGCGATGATCCTGTCGGGTATGACCCTGGCCAAGGCACCCGTCACCGTATCGATGATGCGGAGCGAGGTCTCGGTGTTACCGCTGACCACCGGAGCGGGAAAGCGGGCGTTCACCACCCGTCCCTCCGGCGCGACGACCGTGACCGGACGATAGCACCCGTGGTTCTTGGGGATGGCCGGATCGGTCAGGTTGAAGAGGGCGCAGTAGGAAGCCGAATGCAGCACACCGAGGACGCAGTTGGCCGGCCCCTTGACCTGCGGATCGGAACCGCTGTAGTCGAGGGTGATATCGCTCCCGTCGACGGTAGCCACCACCTGGATCTTGACGGGCGTCTCCGTGTCGATGCCGTCGTTGTCGAGATAGTCCTCGAAGGTGTACACGCCGTCGGGGATCCTCTCTATCTCGGCCCGCATGAGCTTCTCGGAGTAGTCCATGGTCCACTCCATGGTCTCGGCCATCATCGCGGCCCCGTACCGTTCGAACATCTCCCGGAGGCGCCTCTCGCCGAGTCGGCACCCCGCGATCTGAGCTTGGAGATCTCCCCAACTGAACCGGGGCACGCGCACGTTCGCGAGGAACAGGTCCCGGACCCCTTCGTTCAGACGACCCTGGTCGTAGAGTCTGATCGGAGGGATGCGCACCCCCTCCTGGAAGATGCTCGTGGTGTCTCCGGCGAAGCTGCCCGGATACGCCCCGCCGATATCCCCGTGGTGGCCGCGGGAGATGGAGAAGCCGACCAACTGCCCCTCGTGGAACACGGGCATGAGTACATCCACATCGGGAAGGTGGGTGCCTCCGGGGAAGGGGTTGTTGTGGATAAGGATGTCTCCGTCCCCGAACCCGTCCGGCCCGAAGTGGGCGATGATCGCTCCCGCGCAGAGTTCCAAGGCCCCCAGATGGACCGGGACTCCCATCGACGAGGCGACGAGGTGACCGCGCCGGTCGAGGAGGGCGGTGGAGAAGTCGAGGACTTCGTTGAAGATCGGATGGTAGGAGGTCCGTTTGAGCACCTCCGCCATCTCCGAAGGGATCGACTCCATGAGACTGCGGAGGACCTCCATCGTGAATGCATCCCTGGGGGTGTCTCCCGTGTTCATCGCCGGCCCCCCCTCGGATCGTCGGCCACGTCTGGCCCCGCTTCGGCGCCGGCGGCGCCGCCGGTCGGTGGGAGGTCCCCGGCACGCACGTCGACGACGATGTTCCCGTAGTCGTCCACCGTGCCGGTCTGGCCGGGCGGCAGGACGATGGTGGTGTCCATCTGCTCTACGACCGCGGGGCCGCTCAGGCGGTCCCCAGCCCTGAGGCGGGAGCGCTCGTATGTGGGACACGCGACGTAGCCGCCCGCTTCCGGGAAGTACACGGGGCGGTCGCCCTTGTAGGCTCCGACAGGATCGCCGTCGCCCGCGGTCAGACGACCTCCGGAGTCGTGTGCCATGGGCCCGAGAGCCGTCGCAGTCAGCGTGATGAACTCGACCTCCGCCTCCGGCGAGGCGTGCCCGAAAAGGCGTCGGTGTTCGTCGTGGAACATCTCCGCCAACCTCGTCAGAGCCGCACCGTCGAGAGCCGCCACCAGGTCGGTCGGGACCGCGACGGCTACCTCATGGGCCTGCCCCAGATACCGCATGTCGATCCCGAAGTCCGTCGTGATCCGGTCCCTGGCGAAGCCGAGGTCCTCTATCTTCGCGGTCGCCTCCGCGCCGATCTCGGTGAACACGGCCCGCATCCGTCCGGCGTCGGCCTCCGCGGCCCGGGCGACATACGAGCGATACACGTCATAGCGGGCGTCGGCGCTGATCAAGCCCACCGCCGAGAAGGCCCCCGGGGTCGGCGGGATGATCACCCGGGGTATGCGCAGTTCCTGGGCGATGGCCACCGCGTGCACGGCCGCCGTCCCGCCGGATAGGACCATGCTGTGGTCACGGGGGTCGTGTCCGCGCTGGACGGTCACGATCCTCATGGCCCCTATCATGTTGGCGTTCACGAGCCGGTAGATGCCGTGCGCTGCTTCAGGCACGCTGATCCCGAGGGGGCGAGCCACCTTCTCTTCGATCGTACGCCGGGCCGCCTCCGCGTCGACGGTCATCTCGCCGCCCAAGAAGTAGTCCGGGTTGATATAGCCGAGGACGAGGTCGGCGTCGGTCACCGTGGGTTCGACGCCCCCCTGTCCGTAGCACGCCGGCCCGGGAACGGCGCCGGCGCTCCGGGGACCCACATGGACCGCCCCCGCCCCGTCGATGGAGACGACGCTGCCGCCGCCCGCTCCGATCTCGACCAGATCGACGACCGGCGCCCCGATGAAGTAGCGGCCTCCCACCCAGAACTGGCTGGTGACCTGCGGTTTTCCGTCGCGCACCACGCAGACCTTGGCCGTGGTGCCCCCCATGTCGAAGGCGATGATGTCCGACCATCCCCTGTCGGCGCCGAGCCGAGCCGAGGCACAGACCCCGGCCGCCGGCCCGGAATCGATGGTGTAGACCGGCCGCTCGGCAGCCGTCTGCGCCGACATGATCCCGCCGCTCGATTGCATGAGGTAGTAGTCCTTATCGAAGCCGCCTGTACGCAATCTCTCGCCCAGGGTGGTGAGGTACGAGCGCATGGCCGGCATGATGTAGGCGTTGACCGTCGTGGTGCTGAGTCGCTCGTATTCGCGGATCACGGGGAGGATCTCGCTCGATACCGAAAGAGCTACCCCGGGCATCACCTCGCGGACGATCTCCGCGGTGCGCCGCTCGTGATCGGGGTTCATGAAGGAGAAGAGGAAACAGATCGCGACCGCCTCGACCCCTTTGTCCCGGATCTCCTCCGCCACATCCCGTACAGCCTGCTCGTCGAGCGGCCGCACTACCCGGCCTTGATAGTCGAGTCTCTCGGGGACCTCGAAACGCAGCGGCCGCCTGACCAGCGGATCGTAGCCGCCGACATAGTCCTGAGGAAGGTCCATCTGCAGGTCGTACATCGCGTCGGGATCATCGATGACCCGACGGCCGCGCCGCAACTCGAGCACGTCCCGGAAACCCTCGGTGGTGATGATCGCCACGCGGGCGCCCTTGTTCTCGATGACGGCGTTCACGCCCACCGTCGCCCCGTGGGAGAGGAACGCGACCTCGGAGAGATCGATCCCTGCCTTCCTCACCGCTTCCAAGACACCGACCGATTGGTCGTGCGGGGTGGACGGGGTCTTCACCACGATCGTCCGGCCGCCTTCGTCGACAGCGACCAGATCGGTGAAGGTGCCACCGACATCGACTCCGACCCTGTATGTCACTCCCTCGCCACCCGCCTTTCGGTCAAGGAACGCGCGGGCCGCACACGGACTCCTACCGCCCGCCGCCCGCCGACTCGACGACGGTGGCGATGCCCTGCCCTCCCGCGATGCAGAGAGTGGCAAGCCCATACCGTGTCCGCCGGCGCCCCATCTCATGAAGGAGGGTGGTCAGGATGCGTGCCCCGGAGCAACCGAGCGGATGTCCGAGGGCGATGGCCCCCCCGTTGACGTTGACGATCTCCTGGTCCAGTCCAAGCTCTTTGATGACGGCCAAACTCTGAGCGGAGAAGGCCTCGTTCAATTCGATGAGGTCTACGTCTTCGAGAGAGATCCCGGCGACGGCCAGCGCCTTGCGGGAAGCCGGGGCCGGCCCGATCCCCATGATCTCGGGCGGTACGCCCGCCACTCCCTGGCCCCGGACGAAGACCATGGGCTCGATACCCCGCTTCTCGGCCTCCGCGGCCGACATGAGCACGAGGCAGGCGGCCCCGTCGTTCCGTCCGGAAGAGTTGCCGGCCGTGACCGAACCACCCTGCTTGAACACCGCGGGAAGGTTCGCGAGCTGCTCCATGCTGGTCCGGCGAGGATGCTCGTCGGTCTCGAAGATGACCGCGGGCCCCTTCTTCTGCGGCACCTCCACCGGCACGATCTCCTCGGCGAACCGCCCGTCTTCGATAGCGGCAAAGGCGCGTTCTTGGCTCCGCAGAGCGAAGGCGTCCTGCTCCTCCCGCAAGATCCCGTATTTCTCCGCCAGATTCTCCGCGGTCAGCCCCATGGTGAGGTTCCCGTAGACTTCGACCGGCTGCGACCGCGGTTGGCTCTCGGTGTTGGAATCGACCAGCACCGTGTTGCCGGAACGGAATCCATACCGCGCGCCCCTCATATAGTAGGGGGCGTTGCTCATGCTCTCGGTGCCACCCGCCACCACGACGTCCGCCAGTCCGGTCATGATGGCCTGGGCGGCGTTATGGACGGCCTGCAGACCAGAGCCGCACTGCCGCATGACGGTATAGGCGGGCACCTCCACCGGCAGGCCCGCGCGAAGGGCGGCCACCCGCGCCAGGTTGGCGGAGTCGGCGCTCTGTTTGGTCTGTCCGAAGACGACCTCGTCGACGCACTCGGGCTCGATGCCGGCGCGTTGCATGGCTTCCTTGATGACCACCACGGCCAGGTCGTCGGCCTGGACGTCCTTGATCGCGCCGCCGATGCGCCCGCCGGCCGTGCGCACGGCGCTGACGATCACCACTTCGTTCATGAGTCCCCTTCCCCGCTCGCGCTCAACTCAAGGGTTCCAGAACTACCTCACCCAGGTCGACGTCGGTCCGGGTGACGACCTCGCGCACCACTGTCGCATAACCCGCCAGTTCGACGGTCAGACGGTAGGTCGCGTCCCTCTCCAGTCCCTCGAACTCGAAGTCTCCGTAGCTGTCTGAGAGCGTCTCCCGTCTCATCCCTTGCCCCTCGAGGACGACCTTCGCCCCTTCAGCGCACTCGTCGGTCCGGTCCCGGCGCACCACCTCTCCCGCGAGGAACCGCTTCGGGATCCCAACATACACCACAGAGGGGGCGGTGCCGAACTCAGGACAGTAGGTCTCGGTCTCGAGCGCCGCCACCAGCCTCGCGATCTCGCTCGTCGGATCGTCCAGATCGCCGAAGACCAACGCTCCGGTCGGACAGGCCTCGACGCATCGGGGCTCCGCGTCGCCCTCGTCCAGGCGATGAGCGCACAGGGTGCACTTCTGCGGCACCCGGGACGCCTCGTTCCAGAAGATCGCCCCGTACGGGCACGAATCGACCACCGACTGTCGACCTTCCGCCTTCTCCGGGTCGATGAGGACGATGCCATCGTCCCGACGGTACACGGCTCCCGTCGGCGCCGCCTCGATGCAAGGAGCCGTCTCGCAATGCATGCAGGGTACCGGGATGTAGTCCACCTTGGGCTTGGGATAGGCCCCGCGCTCGATCTCCTCGACCCGCATCCACGCGTGGCCCTCGAGCGGTTGAGCCGCGGAATACGGCGGATAGTCGTTGCCGTAGTACTCGTCGCGGCAGGCGAGGTAACAGTTGTAGCAGCCGTTACATTTCGTGACGTCGATCAACAGGCTCAGACGGGTCATCTCACGCCTCCCATCTCTCGATCTCGATGAGGCAGGAATTCGGGGTCATCCCGGGAGCGTTCTGGGAGAGCATGCGCGTGGAGGTGAGCATGTTGATGCACCCGCCCCTGTCGACCGAGTCGGCGTCCCCGGGGGTCAGCGGGTCGTATTTGGCCGACGACGCGTAGCAGTGCACGGTCCCGGGACGGATCCTCTCCGTGATGACCGCGATGCAGAGCACCGAACCCCGATCGTTGTAGAGGCGCACGATGTCGCCGTCGGCTATGCTCCGCCGGGCGGCGTCCTCGGGGCTGAGGCGGGCCGGCCACCACGCGTACCCGTCCTTCTTGATGCGGTGGATGGGGATGTCGTCCAACCAGTCGGTGTGCTTGTCGTAGTGACAGTGGAACGAGAACCGCGGGTGAGGCGAGACCATCTGCAGCGGGAACCTCGACACCGCCTCGCTACGATGCCCCTCCCAGCTCGGGATGTACCGCGGAGAGACCGGCCTCTCCTCGTCGTCGGGGAAGTGCTCTTTGAGACTCTCCGAGACGAATTCTATCTTCCCGCTGTAGGTGCCCAGCTCACCCGATTTCTCGGTCAGCCGCTTGGGGTTCATCAGATCGGGCGTGTCGCACGGACGACCCTCGTAGAACCAGCGCAGCGAAGGCGTCGGCTTGTAGTCGTCCTTGAGATTGATGATGTGATAGCCCTTGCGGTCGAACTCCTCCCAGCTGGTCTCCTTGGGCAGGTCGGAGATGTCGAAGAAGGCTTTGACCCAGTCGACCTCGGTCTTGCCGCCGTCGGTGAACTCGTCCTTGCGGCCCAGGCGTTCGGCGATGAGTGAGAAGATCTCGTAGTCGGACTTCGACTCCCACAGAGGCTCGATGCATTTCTGCTCGCGGACGACCACCCGGTAGTTGCAGCCTGTGCTCGCGTGGACCGTGTACCCGTTCACCGCCGCCCATTCGCCCATGTCGTCACGCTCGAAGTTCGTGCACGCGGGCAGGATGACGTCGGCCATGCGGGTCTCGCTGTTGTACCAGATGTCCTGGTTGACCACGAACTCCAACTTGGGGCTCTGGTACATCCGCACCCACTTGGTGGTGTCGCTCATCGTCCCCATGAACGAGCCGCCGTAGCGATACCAGAGTCTGACCTCGGAATGGCCTTCCATGGGGTATTCGAAATGGGTGAACTGCTGCTCGAGGCTGCGACCGCAGAAGCCCTCCCCGTACCAACTCACCGGTGGATCGAGGATGGCGTCCGGCACGGTCAACCGCCAGAGACGCTGCTTGGTGGGATTGACGGGAAGATACGTGGCGGCTTTGGTCGACGAGGACATCTTCCCTTCGACCTCGCCGTAGCTGGGGACCCAGACGGTCGTGTCAGAGGGGGCCCCCATGGTCGTCCCCCAGATGCTGCGGCCCGGAGCGCCAAGCCCCTGCATGGCCTGCAGCAGCACCATCATCCGGGCCCACTCGGTGCCGTAGGCCTCCCGGCACGCCCCGCCCTCACCGCCACGAGAGCCGCCGGACAGTACCGTGCGCTTCGCCGCCCATTCGCGGGCCAGGGTGCGGATGACCCGCGGCTCGACGCCGCACTCGGCCGCCGCCCACTCGGGAGTCTTCGGCTCGCCGTCGGTGTCGCCAAGCACGTAGCGCTTGAACTCGTCGAAGCCGATCGTGCGGTCCTCTATATATTGTTTGTCGTAGGTGTCCTCGGTGAGCCAGACGTAGGCGATGGCCATCGCCAGGGCTGTGTCGGTGCCGAGGCGGGGAGCGATCCATTTGCCCCCCATGACCGCGTTCGTGTAGTTGTAGAACGGGTCGATGAACACCGCCTTCACGCCCCGCTCCTTGAGCCACTGCCGCCAGATGGCCGAATCCTGCCCGGAATAGGTCCCCCGGGTCGAGTCAGGGTCGTTCGACCAGTACACGATCATCTCCGCGTTCTCGAGCGCGTCCTGCAGCATGTCGTAGGGCTCGGGCATGCCCAGCCGCCAGAAGAACCCATAGGTGTGGCTCGCCCCCCAATGCCAGCCTTCCCAGCTGTCGGGGTTGTCGAGGACCGGCGTGTACTCGAGCATGTTCATGAAACGCATGAACGGGCCCATCTTGTATCCGACGATCCCCCAGTTGTGATGCGACGAGGTGCAGCCGCTGATCGCCGAGCCGCCATAGGTGTCCTTGACCCTTCGCAGCTCGCCCGCCACCAGATCCAGAGCCTCGTCCCACGAGATGCGTTCGTAGGCCGACCTGCCACGATTCTGTGGGTTGCGCTCGCCCTCCGGGTCGAAGTCGACCCGCTTCATCGGGTACTTGATGCGCTCCTCGGAGTAGATGCGCCTTCTCTCCGCGTGGACGTAGGGCGCCAGAGTCACCTTCTTCGGAGGCGAGAACTTCCGGCCGCCGGCCTCGATGACCCAGGGCTCATAGTCGGCCTCGTCGGCAACGAGGGGGCGGATCCGCACGATCTCGCCATCTCTCACGTAGACGGACACCGGACCGCTGTTGGTGCAGTTTGTGAACACCTGTTCGGACATCTGCGATCGACTCCTCTTGGGTCTTTTTCGCCACCGCGCAACGCTGGGTTTCGCGCGAACGCATTACCATAGACGGTATGTTAATATCGAAGAGTGGTATCTATAATATCGTAGAGCAAGGGCGGACACATAGCAAGCTACGATGGGAGGGACGTGCCTGCGAAGGACGCCGATCCGTTCGTCGTGAGGGCCCTGGCCAGGGGACTTTCCATCCTCGGTCTGTTCGACGCCGACCATCGTTCGTTCACCATAGACGAGATGGTCGAGAGGATCGGCCTGCCCCGGATGACCGTGTACCGCATGGCGCGGACGCTCGAATCGGAGTCGTTCCTGATCCGAGACCACGCCACCAACCACTACCGGCTCGGCCCGGCGACCCACGCCTTCACCTACGTCTCGGAGGACTACTCGGAACTGGTCGAGGCCTCCCGTCCGTTCCTCGGGTCCCTGCAGAAGACCACCGGTGAGTCGGTGACTCTGGCGGTCGAGGTCGACGGGGTCCCCGTGTGTGTCGACATGATCAATACCACCAGACCCTTCAAGCGGCAGACCGCCCCGGGTCGGATCATCGGCGGCGTGACGTCGGTCCATGGCAAGGTGTTCGCCGCGTTCAAACCTCCCGAGGAGCAGGCGCGGCTGCTCGCCGGGGAGTTGCCCCGGTCTACCCCCCACACGCTCACCGACCCCGAGGCGGTCGCGGAAGAGTTGCGGCGAGTGGCATACGAGGGTGTGGCCTACGACCTCGAGGGCCTCCACATGAGTACCTGCGCGGTGGGGGCGCCCGTACGCGACCAGGTGGGTACCGTCGTAGCCGCCATATCGGTGGTCGCGCCGAGCGGCCGGTTCGGCCCGTCGGAACGGGAATCGTTCGCTGAAGCCGTGAAGGGCGCAGCCACGGCGTTGTCGGCATATCTGGGGTGGAACCCCGTTCAGTCAACAGATCGATGAACAGTAGTCGCGGATCCTGAAAGGATGGGGACGGAGATGGCCGGTCAAGAAGACAAGCACGTCGACGTGACACCGGAGAAGACGGTGATCAAGGCCTTGGCCCTGGGCGGCCTACTCGGGGGCGGCGGCGAGTGCGTCGTCGACGTGAAGGACGGTAAGGCCGTGCGCATCAGGCCGTTCCACTACGACTGGAAGTACGATCCCGAGCAGTTCAACGCCTGGAAGATGGAACGCAACGGCGAGACCCTCGAACCGCTCATGAAGGCCCTCCCCTCGCCCTTCTCCCTCGCCTACAAGAAGAGGACCTATTCCCCCAACCGGATCAAGTACCCCCTCAAGCGCGTGGACTGGGACCCCGAGGGGGAGCGCAATCCCGGCAACCGGGGCAAGAGCAAGTACAAGCGCATCTCCTGGGAGGAGGCCACCGACCTGATCGCCGCCGAGATCCGGCGGGTCCACCGGGAGTACGGCCCTCTCTCCATCCTCGTGCAGGGCGACGGGCATGGGGAGTGCAAGACCATCCACACTCCCCACGGCCACTCGGCCCGGCTCCTCGACATGATGGGAGGCTTCACCCAGCAGGTGCGCAACCCCGACAGCTGGGAGGGGTGGTACTGGGGCTCCAAACACGTCTGGGGCCAGGGTTTCCAGGGCATGATGTCGCCGGCGGCCAACCTCATCAAGGACATCACCGAGCACAGCGAACTGTTGCTCTTCTGGGGCGGCGACCCGGAGACCACCCCGTGGGGCTTCACCGGGCAGTACGCCACCCGCATCTGCCAGTTCTGGAAGAGGGCGGGGCTCAAGCAGGTCTATATCTGTCCGGACCTCAACTACGGCGCCGCCATCCATGCCGACAAATGGATCCCGGTGTTGCCGAACACCGACGCCGCGCTGCAGCTGGCGATCATCTATGTGTGGCTGACCGAGGACACCTGGGACAAGGAGTACATCGCCACACACTCAGTGGGGCTGGAGAAGGTCGCCGACTACGTCCTGGGCAAGGAGGACGACATCCCCAAGACCCCGGCGTGGGCTTCGGAGAAGTGCGGCGTGCCCCAGTGGACCATCAAGGCCCTTGCCCGAGAGTTCGCCCGCAACGTCACCTCGATCATGCACTACTTCGGCGGCTCCTTCATCCGGGGCGCCTTCGCCCACGAGCCCGGCCGGCTGGAGTGCGTCCTCTTGGGGATGCAGGGGCTTGGCGGCCCCGGCGTCCACCAGTGTCAGATCACCTATTTCGGGATGCCCCGGGCCGAGGGTCTGAAGAGTGTCCGCTTCTTCAACCCACAACTCAGCGAGAGGCTTCGCACCCCGGCCAGGACCACCATCGACGCGTGGGGCAAACAGCTCATCCCCAAGACGCTCATCCAGGACGCCATCCTCAAGCCCCCGCTCACCTTCATGGGCAGCGGCGGGCAAGAGTCCGACACAGCGGACCAGTTCGTCAAGTACACCTATCCCATCGCCAAGGAAGACGGGGGCACCGAGGTCCATATGATGTGGACCGACACCCCATGCCGCATCACCTGCTGGAACCACGGCAACTGGACCATCGAGGCCATGCGCCATCCCAAGATCGAGTGTGTCATCGCTCAGCACCCGTGGCTGGAGAACGACTGCCTGTACGCCGACCTGATCCTCCCCGCGAACACGACCCTGGAGGTGGAGGACATCGTCACCAATACCCGTCAGGGGCCGCACTTCCAGAGCATCGCCATCCAGGAGCAGGCCATCCCCCCGATCGGCGAGTCGAAGAGCGACTACGAGATCGTCCTCGCGATCGCCGAGAAGCTGGGGATGGGTGAGCAGTTCAGCGAGGGCAAGACCACCCGCGATCTCGAGCAGGAAGTCTTCTCCAACATGGATATGGAGGACTTCCTGACCTGGGATGAGTTCGAGGAGAAGAAGTACTTCGTCTTCCCGGTGGCCGAAGACTGGGAGAGCGACCCGCCGGGATTCCGCCTCTTCTATGAGGACCCGGAGGCCAACCCCCTCCCCACGCCCACCGGCAAGCTCGAGTTCTACTCGGAGAGGCTGGCCAAGCATTTCCCCGACGACAAGGAGCGGCCACCCTCACCGAAATGGGTCGAGCGGAGCGAGACCCACGACGAGCGGCTCTCGAGCGAGAGGGCGGACATGTTCCCGCTCCTTCTCATGTCGAACCACGGCCGCTGGCGCACGCACTCCCAAGGTGACGACATCTCCTGGACCAGGGAGGCCCCCACCTGCAAGGTGCTCGGTATCGACGGCTACAAATACGAGCCCATCTGGATCAACCCGAGCGACGCGGCCGCCCGCGGGATCAAGGACGGCGACATCGTCAAGTGCTTCAACGAGCGGGGCGTGGTCCTGGTCGGCGCCCGCGTGTGGGAGCGCATCATGCCCGGGGTCGTCTACGTGGACCACGGGGCTCGGCACGATCCCATCGTTCCAGGTAAAGTGGACCGGGGCGGGGCCATCAACTCCATCGCTCCGAACGGGATCACTTCCAAGAACGCGGTCGGTCAGGCCACCAGCGGCTATCTGGTCGACGTACAGTCAGTCAAGGGCGACGAGTGGAGCCAGTGGCGGCGGGACTATCCCGAAGCTTTCGCGAGAGAGTACAACCACGCTGCCGGACTACGTTTCAACGCATGGGTCGAGGGAGGGATGGACTGAGATGAAGGTCTTCGTAATCGACGTCGGCATCTGCAACGGCTGCTACAGCTGCCAGATAGCATGCAAGGACGAGCATGTAGGCAACGACTGGTCGCCGATCGCAAAACCCCAGCCCGACACCGGCCAGTTCTGGATGCGGCAGACGGAGCATATCCGAGGCACTGTGCCCAAGGTGCAGATGCACTACCTCCCCATGCCTTGCATGCATTGCGACAACGCTCCCTGCATACCGGCCTGTCCGATCGAAGGCGCCATCTACAAGCGCGACGACGGGCTGGTCATCATCGATCCCCGACTCTGCACCGGATGCCAGCTCTGTGTCGACGCGTGCCCCTACGACGCCATCTTCTTCAACGAGGACCTCAATCTCGCCCAGAAGTGCACCGGCTGCGCCCATCTTCTCGACGGTGGGGAATGGACCGTCCCGCGCTGCGCCGACCAGTGCCCGACCGAAGCCATCAAGTTCGGCGAAGAGGAAGACCTTGCCGACCTCATCGCCAAGGCGGAGGTGCTGAAGCCCGAGTTGGGCGCCAAACCTCGCGTCTACTACCTGAACATCCCCCGGAAGTTCATCGCGGGCACCGTCTACGACCCCGTCGACAAAGAAGTCGTCATCGGGGCGTCATGCACCCTCTCCGGCCCGGGCGGCAAGCGCTCGGTGACGACCGACAATTTCGGCGACTTCTGGTTCCATGGACTCGACGTCGGCGACTACTCGCTCACGATCGAGGCGAAAGGTTTCGCCACCAAGACGTTCGACGCGGTCAAGACCGAGAAGGACGTCAACCTGGGAGACATCCCGCTGGCGAAGTAGGCGCGTCTCGTAGCGACAAAGGAGGACCGTCGTCCGGCATCGCCTTTGAGAAGGGAGCGCGAAGTGATCGTCGGCTGTCCGCGAGAGGTCAAGAACAACGAGAACCGGGTGGGCCTCACCCCGGCGGGAGTGTGGACACTCACTCAGGCCGGGCACACGTGCCTCATCGAGAAGACCGCCGGTGAGGGCAGCGGTTTCTTCGACGACGAATACGTGGCTCGAGGGGCCACGTTGGCCGACACGGCCGACGCCGTGTGGCAGGAGTCGGAGTTGGTCGTCAAGGTCAAGGAGCCTCTGCCCTCGGAATACCGGTTCTTCCGCGACGACCTGGCACTCTTCACCTATCTGCACCTGGCTCCCGTCCCCGACCTGACCCAGACCCTGCTCGACAGCGGGATGGTCGGTATCGCCTATGAGACCGTGGAGCTCGCCGACCGGAGCCTGCCGCTCCTGGTGCCCATGAGCGAGGTCGCCGGGCGCATGGCCCCGCTGGTCGGCGCCGACTGCCTTTCGTTCCCACATGGGGGGCTCGGCCGCCTCATCACGGGTGTACCCGGGGTGGCACCGGCTGAGGTCCTCATCATCGGCGGAGGCGTGGTGGGCATCAACGCCGCCAAAGTGGCGGCCGGGGTGGGCGCCCAGGTCACGATACTCGACGTCAACGCCGAGCGACTGAAGTACCTCGACGACGTCCTCCCGGCCAACTGCGTGACGGTACACTCCGACCGAGCCACGCTGGAACGGCATCTGGCCGCGACCGATCTCGTCATCGGAGCGGTCTTGGTCACAGGGACGGTCGCGCCCAAACTGGTCACCCGCGACATGCTCCACCTGATGCGCCCCCATTCGGTGATCGTGGACGTGGCCGTCGATCAGGGCGGCTGTTTCGAGACCACCCACGCGACGACCCACCAGGATCCGATCTACTTCGAGGAAGGCATCCTGCACTATGCGGTGGCGAACATGCCTGGGGCCTACCCTCAGACCTCCACCCTCGCCCTCACCAACGTGACGCTCCCATACGTCCGCGCCCTGGCGGACAAGGGAGTGACGAAAGCGATCAAGGACGACATCGCGCTGAGACGGGGGGTCAACACCTGGCACGGCCACCTGACGTTCGCCGGCGTGGCAGCCTCGCAAGGGCGCTCCTTCGACCCTATCGACACCCTGATCTAGGCGCCCCCTCGGTCCTTATACGAAGGACGACATCCCCCCGTCGGGGTAGAGGATGGTGCCCGTCACGAAATCCGAGGCGGCCGAGGCAAGGAAGATCGCCGGTCCGACCAGGTCGGCGATGGTGCCCATGCGGCCCATCGGCACGTTCAGCAGCATGCGCTCATAGCGGGCCGCTTCCTTCTTGATGCGCTCCTCGGTCATCGGAGTGATGGTGATGATCGGCGCGATCGCGTTCACCTGGACGTTCTTCGGTCCCAACTCGCAGGCCAACTGCTTGGTCAGCATGTTCACGGCACCCTTGCTGGCACAGTAGGCCAGGTTGCCGCCGGTGGCCCCACGGGCTCCCCGGATCGACGACAAGTTGATGATCTTGCCTCCGCCCTGCTCGACCATGTGGGCCGCGACATGCTTGCAGCACATCATGACCCCACGGATGTTCACGGCGAACAGTCTGTCCCAATCATCCATGGGGAACTCCGTCGCCGAGGCTTTCGCGTTGAAGCCCTGAGCGTTCACGAGCACGTGGATCCGACCCAGGTCGGCCACCGCGTCGGCCACGAGCTTCTCTACGTTGCTCTCGTGGTCGGTGTCGACGACATACGAGGCCACCTTCTGTCCAGTGGCAGCCTCGATCTCGGTGACCGTCCTCTCCAGGTTGGCCTCGTTGACGTCGGCGATGGCCACCCGAGCGCCGGCGCCGACCAAGCCATCGGCTATCCCGTGACCGAGACCACCGGCCCCACCCACTACGACGGCGTTCTTACCCTCCAGGGAGAACAGGTCTTGCATGGTCTCTTCCCTTCTTCTTCGATCGACGGAGCTACCGCTTCACCACGCCCAGGATCTCGCGAGCCTCGTCCGGAGTGGCCGGCTCGAGGTTCAACTCCCGGGCGATACGCGCGGTGCGTTCGACCAGTTGAGCGTTGCTTTCGGCCAACGCGCCCCGCGAATAGTAGATGTTGTCCTCCAAGCCCACCCGGACGGAGCCGCCCATGATCATGCCCATCGTGGTGACCGGGAGTTGCGCCGCCGAAGTGGCGGTGGTGTTGAAGTAGCAGTCGGGGGGCAGGAACTGGACCATGGAGACCAGGGTCTCGGGAGAAGCCTCGATGGCACCCTGATACTGCATCCCGAGCACGAAGTTCACGTAGTAGGGAGGCTTGATCAGGTCTTTCTTGATGAGGTTGTTCACGTCCCGGAACATGCTCTGGGAGTAGCATTCCATCTCGGGCTTGATGTCGTACTCCTTCATCTTGGCGGCCCAAGCCTCGATGTCCTTGGTCAGGTTGGAGAACGGGGTACCGGCGTACGCGCCCGTCTGGCGCATCAACGTGCCCATGTTGAGCGAGGCCGATTCCGGTTTGGCGTCGAGGCAGCGCACCCGCTCCTCGATGGTGAGGTTCGCGCCCCCTCCCGTGGAGAACTGCACCACGATCTCACCGCACTTGCCCCTGACCGCGGCCATGATCTCCTCGAACTTCTCCTTGGTGCCGGTGGGCTTGCCCTCCTCATCGCGAGCGTGGATGTGGACGATGGCGGCACCCGCGTTGTAGCACTCCAGAGCCGCTTGGGCTATCTCGTCCGGCTGCTCGGGGACGTTGGGGTTCATCTCCTTGTTGACGAAGGCGCCGTTGAGCGCGGCGGTGATTATGACCTTACCAGCGGGCAGTTTCATGACTCGTCCTCGATGTTCGGATGTCTCTCGCTACCAGAACCCGGTCGCGTTCAGACATGCTTGTAGATGAGGTCCTTTGCGTCGGCGAAGACTTTGATCAGAGCGGCGTCACGCTCGCGCAGTACCTGCTCCAGCGGACGATCGCTGTAGTCGAAGAAGCCTTTGCCCGACTTGACTCCCATCTCCCCCCGCTCCACCCTCTCCACCAGGCTCTGGGGTTCGTTGTCGATGGGGGCCTCGATGAAAGCTTTGTTCTGAAGGTTGCCGTAACTCAGGTCGAGTCCGGTGAAGTCGTAGCGTTGCACGAAGCCCAGCACCATGGCCCGGGGGACGATGCTCGCCTTGACCGCCAGGTCCAGTTGGTCGGCGGTCATGTAGCCGTTGTCGAGGAGGAAGAACACCTCCCGGCCGATGATCCGGAGGAAACGGTTGATGCAGAACCCGGGGACGAACTTCTCCATGACGGTCGGCACCCGGTCGACCTTCTTCAGGAGGTCGACGACGAAGTCCACCGTCTCCGACGAGGTCTCCGGACCCTTCACGACTTCGACCAACGGGATGATATGCGGAGGGGCGAACCAATGGGCGATCACCGTGTTCGGCAGTCGCCGAGCCGGCATGATCTCGTATATGTTCAAATAGGAGGTATTGCTGGTGATGACCGTGCGCTCCGGGCACAGAGCGTCGAGTTCTTCATAGAGAGCCTGCTTGGCGTCGAGCTTCTCGGCGATGGACTCGATCGCGAGATCGGCGTCGGCGGCGGCTTCCTCGATGGACTGGGTGGTCTGCACCCGGGTGAAGGTCTCGGCCGCGGCGGCCTCGGTAAGCATGCCGTGTTCGACGAACGTGTCGAGGTTGGACCTCAGGACCGACTGCGCTTTGTCCAGGGTCTCGGCCTTGCGGGAGTACATGACCACCCGATAGCCACCGGCGGCGAATACCTGCGCCAGGCCCGGCCCCATGGTGCCGGCCCCGAGCACAGCGATCTTCTTCACGTCCTCCAGCTTCAAAACAGGCCCCCTCTACGGTGCGCTTGCCATTTTGGGATATTTCTATACCATATTGTAGAAGTCACATATCGTAACAGAGTCATCCTAATGCAGAGCCCGGGTCAAATCAAGGCGGCGAACGGTCCCATGGGAGGGTACATGCCGACTGCGAAACAGGAACCAAGAGACGGGAGGCGGAGACACCAGTCCGCCGGCGCGGGAACGACCGACACCCCGCATGACGACCCGCTCGTGGTCCGTTCCTTCGCCAAGGGACTCTCGGTCCTCAGTCTGTTCGACGCCGAGAACCGGGAGCTCACTCTCGACGAGATCGCCGAGCGGAGCGACCTTCCCCGCATGACCGCCTACCGGATGGTCCGCACGATGGAACGCGCAGCGTATCTCGTCGTCGACCCCGCCACCAATCGATACCACCTCGGACCGGCGATGCTCGCGTCGATGTATCTCACCGAGGGCTACGCCGACCTCGTCCGCGTGGCTAGACCCTATTTGGAGGAACTGGCGTCGGAGACCCAGGAGTCGGTGACCCTAGCCGTCGAGGTCGACGGGATGGCGGTGAGTGTCGATATGGTCGATACCAAACGGCCGTTCAAACGCGAGTTGGCCCTGGGACGGATCATCGGGGACACAGCGAACAGCAACGCCAAAGTCTTTCTCTCCTCGAAACCCGCGGCAGAGCGAGACAGGATAGTAGCCCTGCCCAAGCCCCAACTGACCCCGAACACGATCACCGATCGGGAGATCCTAGCCCAGGAGATAGCGCAGATCGCCCGCGAGGGTGTAGCCTTCGACATGGAGGAACGCAACATAGGGACGTGCGCCGTCAGCGCTCCAGTGCGCGACCAGATCGGCTCGGTGATCGCCGCCATAGGCGTGGTGGCACCCACGGGACGATTCGGTCCGGAGGAGCGGCGGTCCGCGGCCGAGGCGGTCAAGCGTAAGGCCGCAGCGCTTTCCGCGTTCCTCGGATATTCTGATTCTGACCGTCCGTCTCGCGAACCCAGCTAACAGAAACGAGGTGCTCTCGTCATGACGAACCCCGGACTCATCGACATCGCCATCCCTCGGACCGTCTTCGGTCCTGGGGCGATCGATCGGATCGGAGAGGTGGCGGCCGGCTTCGCCCCCACCAAGGTGCTCATCGTGACAGACCCGGGCGTAGCCGCAGCCGGCATCGCCGACACCGTCCAGACGGTCATAGCGGATGCGGGTCTCGTCGTCGAGGTCTTCGACCGTTGCCGTCCCGAGGCACCGGCCTCCATCGTCGCCGAGATCGCCGCCGTGGTCCGAGGCGAGGGCTACGACCTGCTGGTCGGCTTGGGCGGCGGCAGCAGCATGGACAGCACCAAAGCCGCCTCGCTCTTGGGCGGCGACCTGGAACTGGAGGTCGAGGACCTCATCGGTGGGCAAGCCGCGTCCGCAGCCGTCACAAAGATCCTCGTCCCCACCACGGCCGGGACCGGTTCGGAATGGAGTCCAGTGGCCGTTCTCACCGACGAGACCGACGAGAACCGGACCTTCGCCTGTGTCGATATGCGCAACCGAGCCGACGCGGTCGTCATCGACCCGGATCTGACCCTGGGACTTCCCGCTCGAGTCACCGCCGACACGGGTATCGACGCGCTCACCCACGCGATCGAGGCCTACACCTGCTCGCGGCCGAACCTCATCACCGACATGTTCGCCGCCAGAGCTATCGAGTTGATCGCACAGAGTATCCGGCCGGCATACGCCCGGGGAGCACTCCATCCGGACGCGCGCTACCGGCTCTCCATCGCCGCCGCCATGGCCATGTACGCCGCGTCGGAAGCGGCTTTGGGCTTGGCTCATCTGATGAACCACGCCGTCGCCCGCAAGGCCCGCATCTCGCACGGATCCACCGTCGGCCTTCTGTTGCCCTACGTGATGGAGTACAACCTCATCTCCGCTCCCGAGCGTTTCGCCGAGATCGCCCGCCTTCTGGGCCAGCGCACGGAGGGCCTGCCGGTGATGGAGGCCGCGCGCGCGTCGGTGACGGCGGTACGCGGATTGCTCGACGACCTCGATATGCCCCGGAAGCTGTCGGAGGTGGGGATCGCCGATGGCGACATCAAGGCCCTGGCCAAAGAGTTCGTGGCCTACCAGGCCCCGGTGGTGGACTTCATGGCCGCCCGCCTGTGCAACGAGGAGGAAGCGGCCGCTCTCTTGCGCAGAGCGCTGTAACTGGAACGCTCCAGCTGGAACGCTGTTGCTGAAGCGTCGTATCGAAAGGACCCTGTCATGACGCACGGATATGCCGGCAAGCTGCTCTTCGTCGACCTCACCTCAGGGACGATCCAGGTGGAGGTCCCGGAGGAGGATGTCTACCGCACGTACATCGGAGGAACGGGCCTCGGGGCGAAGATCCTCTACGATCGGACCGAGGCAGGCATCGATCCCTTGGGCCCGGGGAACATGCTCGGCTTCGTGACCGGGCCTCTCACCGCGACCGGCGTCTACGGTGGGGGCAGGTTCACCGTCGTCGCCAAGTCACCGCTCACCAACTCCTGGGCCGACTCCAACTCGGGGGGGACGTGGGGGCCGGAACTGCGGATGGCCGGCTACGATGCGGTCTTCTTCAGCGGAGCCTCCCCCAGACCGGTCTACCTGGCGATCGACGGCGGCACGGCGGAATTGCGGGACGCCGCCCATCTGTGGGGCCTCGATACCTACGAGACCGACGACAGGCTCCAGAAGGAACTGGACGACGGTCGGGCCTGGAAGATCTCGTGCATAGGGCCCTCCGGTGAGGACCTGTCGCCTCTGGCCGGCATCGTCAACGAGAAGGGCCGCATCGCCGCCCGTTCCGGCCTGGGCGCCGTGATGGGATCGAAGAGGCTGAAGGCGGTGGCGGTCCGTGCCGCCAAGGGCGCCAGGATCCCGGTTGCCGACCGGGAAGGCCTCAAAGCCGTCCAGGCCGACTACGGCCAAGAGCTCAAGGAGAACGGCTTCATGAAGGGCCTCACCGCGGCCGGTACCGGAGGAGGCACGAGTTTCCTGCTCTCGATCGGAGACTGTCCCACCCGCAACTGGACCACCACCGGCAGCGACTCCCTTCCCACCGCCCCGAGTCTCGACGGGGGCAACATGGACCGCTACAAGGTGCGGGCGTATGGATGCCATACGTGCCCGGTGCGCTGCGGTGCTCTCATCGAGGTCAAGGAAGGCCCGTATCCGACCGTGGAGGAGATGCACAGGCCCGAGTACGAGACGGTGGCCGCTTTCGGCCCGCTCTGCTTGAACGACGACATCGAGTCGATCATCAAGGCCAACGAGATCTGTAACCGCTACGGCATCGACACCATCTCGACCGGCGGGATCGTCGGGTTCGCCATGGAGTGTTGGGAGAAGGGCCTCATCGGACCTGAGGATACCGACGGGATCGAGTTGGCCTGGGGTGATGCAGCCGCGGTGGTGGCACTGACCGAGAAGATCGCTCGGGCCGAGGGCTTCGGCGCGCTCCTCGCCCAGGGCGTGAAGCCGGCCGCGGAACGCATCGGCAAGGGCGCCGAGGATCTCGCCATCCACGTGGCCGGACGCGGTCTACCCTACCACGACCCGCGGCTCTCACCGTCGTCCGCCACCTTCTACATCGCCGACGCCCAGCCTGCGCAGCATATGGGCCGCCAGGCCATGGGCCATCTGGAACAGGGGCGCGCTGTGGGTCAAGATCCCCTGCTGCAACCGGAAGAGATGGAGTTCTTCGGCGACTACGACCGTCGAGGCGACATCTACGCCAAGGGCGCCGCCTATGGGCAGCTGCTCAGTTCGGCCGGACTGTGCGCCCTCTACTCCATCGCCATGACCCCGCCCCTGGTGGAGCTCATCCGGCCCGTGACGGGATGGGACATGGACTGGGAGGAAGGCCTCCGCGCCGGCAGGAGGATCAATACCCTTCGCCAGGCCTTCAACATACGAGAAGGGGTCACGCCGGAGGACTTCAAGATGCCAAAGCGGTTCGAGACTCCGATCGAGATAGGGCCGGCCGCCGGCAAGAGCATCCCCTACGAGGATCTACGAAAGACCTACTTCTCCGCCATGGGGTGGGACCCGGAGACCGGCGTACCTGACGACGCCACGATGGCCGAGTTCGGCTTGGTCTAGCTCTTACACATTTCTTCGAGGCGCTGCCCGCAGAACGAGCGAGGGGCGGTCCGCATGCGGACCGCCCCTCGAGCTTCCCCCCGAATGTGCTGATATCTCAGGTCGGCGCCCGAGCCCTTTCCGAGCCCTATGCGCCCGTCTCGAACCGGAACGTCTGGTCAAGGTCGATGACGGCAAGGACCCGCACGATGCACCCGTCTCCGCCCGGCCACCGCCAAGGGAAGGCCATGACCGTGCATCGTTTCCCCGTCACCGCGTCGAGATCGCCGCCCACGTTCTCGATCCCGGGGATGCCGCCGTCGCACATGAGGATCTTGTGAGCGGGTTCCCAGTCGGGGAAGTCGTCTCTCGCGTCGCGGCCGGTCACCTGCTTGTATTCGGCCATCAGGTGAGGCTGGGAGGGGCCGACCCCGTGATCCACCAGCTTCGTGGCGATCGGATGATCGTTCGCCTGACAGCCGTATCCGACCAGCCTGACCTTCTTGTCGACGAGCCAGCGGGCACCCGCGGCTCCCATCCCCGGGCCATACGCGAAGTACTCGTCCGTGTCGCCCCATTTGTGGTGGAAGCCCATGTTGATCATGACCACGTCGCCTTCCCGGATCTCCGGACGGGCATTCTCCAGGTCCTCGGGTGTGATGACCCCCCACTTCTCCTTGGGGATGGACACCACGACGCCGGTCCCGAACAGCCGCCACAGGGGATAGTCGCCGATCCCGGGAGTGTTCTCGGTCACGTGGATGGGCGCGTCCATGTGAGTGCATCGGTGCATGATGCCTTCCCACTGAGTCTGAAAGACCCCATCGCGGGCGTGGAACTTCAGAACGTCGACGTCGACGCCCGGAGACGAGGGCCACTCCGGCATGAACATGCGGAAGGTATGGGTGAGGTCGTATATCTGAAGGCTCATGATCGAGCTCCTTTCCTCTGCTCAGGCTCTCTAGTTGCCGGACTCGATGCGGCAGGCGCCGCTGGAATCGGTGATGGCGACGAGCCTCACCGGGCAGGCGTCTCCATTCTCGAACTTCCAGGGCGTCGCGGCCAAGGTCGCCCGTTTGCCTTTGAGCACGTCGACGTCGCCCCCCACCTGCTCCACCGTGGGGATGCCCGCCGCGAGCAGTGTCTTGTGGGCGACATTCCATTCCGGGTGCTCGACCTTGGGATCGAGCCCGGTGGCTTTCTTGTACTCGGCCACCAGCCGGTTCATCAGCGGGCCGCCGCGATGGGGTCCGAGGGAGGTAGCCAGCGGATGATCGATCTGAGCCGTGTCCATGGCCACCAGCTTGGCATCCATCTTGACGAGCCAGGCGGCCGCTTCCTTGGACAGACCGGGCGACTCGCCCCAGTATTCGAGGGCATCGGAGTACTTGTGGTGCCATCCGGTGACGATCACCACGATATCTCCGGGCTTGACTCCCGGGGATGCGTTCTCGAGGTCATCCGCGGTGATGACTTCCCAGGGCTTCTTGGGCACGTCGAGGATCGCCCCGTTGCCGAACAGCCGGTCGGGCGCGATGCTGGCGAGGTCGCCGCCCTTCTGGATCAGATGTAGCGGGGCGTTCATGTGGGTCCCGGTGTGCATGACGGTGGTGATCTTGTGAGCCATGACCCCGTGCTGACCATGCTTCACCGAGCGGACCATGCGCACGTCGGAATCACCGGGCATGGAGGGCACGCCGTGACCCCACACGTGGCTCAGCTCGACCAACTGTAGTCCGGAATAGGGATCCGTTGTGACTTCAGTCATGTTCGTCTCTCCTTGTGACGGCCGCGCTGGTTCACGCGTATGATATCTGCATACCGAAAAGTATACATACGATATCACATCGAGGGGGCTCCCCACCGCGGATCAGCACTGCGCGACCAGAAGAGCGCAGGTCGTCGTCGATGCCCTCGGACCATCCTCTGCCGAAGGCCGAGCGGAATCAGCCCAGCACGCCCCCTGACATGAAGGTACCCACCCGGTTGCCCCTGGTGACGGGGACCAACAGGTGAGAGGGATACTCGTCGCTGTGGACGATGGTCACCTCCGCCCGCGTCTCCCGCCAGATACGTCCCAACCCGTGCATGTCGAGGAAGTCGGCGGGCACGTCGTCCTTGTCGGCGCACTTGATGCGGACGCCGAAGCGCATCCCCGCCTTGAACAGGACACCGGTGGGAACGATCTCGATGTCGAACTCGTAGACCTCGTTCGGGGTGAGCGGCTCCCGCCGATCGTGAGGATGATAGGGCCTCCATGGTCTCGACCTCTCGGGATCGATGCGGCGCTGCGAGCCCCTCAGCCATCCCCGGGTCAGCACCCGCTCCCGACCGGCAGCGTCGATCTCCAGGAAGTCCACGAACCACAATACCTCGGTGTCGCTGGTCGAGGCGAAGAGCTTGAGCGCCAAGGGGCCGCACACTTCGGTGTTCTCCACCATCGGGGGCGTCAAGAACGTGACCGACTCGTGCTTCTCCTTCGAATCCACGAACGTGGTGGAGGTCTCGTCCGGCCAGAACTCGTGCTCGGAGAGCAGGCCGTCCTTGTGAAGATAGAACTCGGTCCACAGTGTCTCCGGCAACGGCCACTCGTAGGCGCCCTTCCACTCGCCGGTGTTCTGGATGAAGAGTTGGACGGGGGCCTCGTCCATGATCCCCGTGTCGATGCCTTTGAGCCAGTAGTCGAACCAGCGGAGCGACTCGTTGGCATACTGATAGACCGGCCGATCGAGATAGAGGGGTGGACCGATGGTCAACCTCTTGGGGCCTTTCCAGTGCTCCCAACTCAGGAAGTCGCCGGGCAGATGCAGGTTGTGCATCGCCCAGCAGCCTCCGAAGTAGCCGGGGATCTCCACGTCCACGTCCCATCTCACCCCCCGCTCCTTGTGGAGTCGGGTGTCGAGCGGGTTGAGGATGTACTCGACGATGAGCATGAGCCCGTCCTCGTCGGGGTTCTCGAGCGCGTGGACGAGTTCGGGATGGATGTTGATCTCGGGATCTTCGAGAGCGGCCGCCACCTGGCGGGCGAACTCCTCTTCACCCACCCACTCACGATACGCCTTGCGGATGCGGAGGTTGCTCAGATTGTTGAGCCAACCGTGATGGAACTTGTAGGAGAAGATGCCTCCGTTGAAGACCGCATGCCGGTACTGGTCGGTGACCCCGAAGGGGGCGAAGATGGTCTTGAGTGAGGGCGGCTTGAGCTCTGCCACCCGTTTGGGGATCATGGAGAAGTAGGAGGTACCGAAGGTCGCGACCTGGCCGTCGCACCAGGGTTGCTTCGCCAGCCACTCGATGGCGTCGTACACGTCCTGGATGGTGCCGTCGCCCAAGTGATCAAAGAGACCGCCCGACTCACCGGTGCCGCGCAGACTGCAGAAGACCTGCACGTAGCCTCGACGAACGTAGAAATTGTAGTCGCCCGATTCGATGGCCACCCGCTCTTTGCAGCAGCCCACCGGCATCATGGGCTCGAGCATCTGGTCCTTGCCGAAGGGGAAGAAGCAGGCGATGACGGGGAATCCGCCCGGCCCGTCGGGTCGGGCGACATCGCAATCCAGCGTGAACCCGGCGCTCACCGGGATCTTGACGTTCCTTTCGAGGATCACCTCGTACTGGCGTCTTGAGGTCTCCCACTTGTCGGTGAGCATGCGTTCCTCCTCGCGTGTGTCTGATCGCGGTCAGGGTCGGGGTGGGGCCACGGTCAGGGCTCGACGCGCTCCACGAATTCCACCAGATTGCCGGAGTCGTCGCGGACGAACGCGCAGAGGACCCCGTCGTGCACGCGGGCATCCCAGACCACGTCCACTCCCTTCTCCTTCAGATGGTCCATCAACCGACGGAGATCGGCGACGGCGTAGGCTATGTGCTTGACCCCATGGGTGCGGATGTCGCTCCAGGGGAAGCGCCGTTCCTCGGGAAGAGCGGCGGCCCCCGGGATGCAGAACAGCTCGAGCACGAAGGCACCGTTGCGCAGGAGCGCCACCCTGCCCGTGTCCTCCGGCACGTCGACCACTCGGTCCAGCTCGAAGCCCAGCATCTCCCGGTACCAGGCGATCGAGGCCTCCAGATCACCCACGCTTATCCCGGCGTGATCGGGCCTGAACCCCGCTGTCGGAGACGCCGGCGGCTTGCTCATGGCAGATACGCCCGGAGGTCGCGGAGGAACTCGTCGGTGGGACGCTCCAGGATGAAGGAGCTGACCAGTCCCTCGAACGGCTTGACGAACGGATACTCCGGAGACGTGGCCCACTCCGGCATCGTATAGCTCGGCGGCTCGTCGACGACCGCCCGGCGCCAATCGGAGAACGTCTCGTACCACAGTTCGACCACCCGGTCCCAACGGACCTCGAGAGTGTCCGCAGGGGGAGCGCCCCCGGTCCTCCATGTGCCCGGCAGTCCGGGAACGTTCTTGACCGTCCGATAGCTGAAGAAGCGATAGAGACCAGGTTGCCGCATCACCTCGGGAGCGTGCACGCCCCGGAACCAACGTTCACCCTCCTCGTTCGACACCCCTTCCGGATAGCGCAGAAGGAGATACCAGCGCAGGCCCACCTTCTCGGCCGGCAGGTAGTCGGAGCCCAGGAAGTCCTCCGTGGGTTGCGGCGGGACGAAGCAGGCCGCCACGACCGGCCACACCGGAGGCGGCGTGTAGCTCAAGGTCCCTCGAGGACCGGGTTCGGGCACCTCCCGCCAGTAGCACTCGGTCACCCGCCAGTTGTAGAAGCCGTAGGCCCGGGCGTCGTCGGGGGCGGGAAGGGGCACGTAGCTCTCGTGCCGGGCCAGCCAGGGGCCGTATCGGCGGGCTATCTCGGGGGAGTGATCACGGTGATACCAGCGCTCCATCGCCGGGATCGAATCGAGCGGGATGTCGTGGACGACGATGCTCTTGATCATCTGCTCACACTCCTGGTCCGGTTCACGCTCCTATTTCGGCCGACGAGGCGGCGCGACAACCCGCCGCGCTAGGAGCGGGCCGGGGATCGCGGAGTAAGAATGCCACGATAGAAGCCACGATGAACAGCCCCGCCGAAAGCAGATATGCGGGAGCGAGCGAGGAGAACGCGTCTTCCATGAGTCCGCCGGCGTATGGCCCGACCGCCTGACCGATCCCTACGAACAAGGTCAGAAAGCCAAGTGCCGCGGGGGCGAGTCTCGCTCCGAACCGGTCTCCGCACGCAGCTCCCACGATGCCGGGCAACCCGACGGAGGTCAAGCCGAAGAGCACCGCGGAGATCGTCAGCCCAACGGCGCTCGGCCACCACGCGAAGAGTCCGGCGGCGACCGCCTGCAGAAGGCACATCATGGCGATGGACTGCTTGCGTCCGATGCGGTCCGAGACCATCCCCCAGAAGACCCCGCAGATCAGACTCACCACGCCCAGGACGAGGAAGATGGTACCGGCGGCCTCGCTCGTCAGCCCCAGATCGGCGGTGAGCCGTTTTTGGAAGAAGGTGAAGTAGATCATGTACGAGAAACCGAACAGCCCGTACACGATCCCGAGTTGCCACGCATAGCCCGAACGGAAGACCCCGCGGAGGCCGAGCGACCCGGCTCTCGTATCCTGGGCGGTGGGAGCGGCGGCTCGAGCCGGCCTGTTGCGGAGAATCAGGAGGTTGACCACCACCAGGAGCGCAGTCACGGCGGCGAAGAAGTACCAGGCCAGTCTCCACCCGTCGCTGCCGCCACTCGCGATGATACGCGGCACGATGGGCCCGACTATCACCAAGGCCAGGGAGGAGCCGGAGGAGACCACCCCCGAAGCCATGCCCCTCTGCCGCACGTCGAACCACGAGGACATGAGCCCGATCGACGGCACCAGGACGACCCCACTCCCCACTCCGGTCACCAGCCTGCCGATAGAAGCCATGACCAATCCGTCGGCCAGTCCGGTGAGCAGCATGCCCGCGGCTGTGACCGTGAGACCGATGCTCACGATCCGACGAGCGCCGAAACGCGAGGCCAAGACACCGCCGATCACGCCCATCACCACATATCCGGCCAGGTTCCACGAGGCCAGGGACCCGGCTCCGCCGCCGCTCAGCCCGAGTTCCCTCTGCATGGACGGAAGGATGGCGCTGTAGCCGAAACGCCCGAAGCCGATCGCTCCGAAGACCCCCAAAAAGGCCATAGTCAGGACGGCCCACCGATATCGGGGGCTGCTGGTCAGCCGCATCTTGATACTCCTCTACTGCAGACAGGCGGGCCTAGCTGGAACTCCCCGAACACGGGCCGGCGGCACCGGCCGCCGCCGTCGAGCCCAAGCGAAAGGCCTCGAGATTCACATCGATGGTCTTGGGCGGCACCGCTTTGCGGATCACCGCTTCCCAGGTATCCGCAGCGAAAGGCAGGGCGCCTGAAACGGCCCCCAGCATGACCACGTTGGCAGCCTTCACCGTACCGGCCTGCGTCGCCAGGCCGCTGGCGTTGATGCACCGTGTGTTCGGCCACGCAGCCGCGATCTTCTCGTCGATCTCCGCCGGATACGTGGCCAGACCAGCCGCGACCGGACTGGGGTTGATACGCATGGAGTTGTAGATCAGGAGCCCTGCCGGCTTCAACCAGTGGATGTATCGAAGGGCCTCCAAGGATTCGAAGGCGAGAAGGATATCGGCTGCACCTTGCAGGACCAGTGGCGACCAGACCTTGTCACCGAAGCGGAAATGGCTGGTGACGCTGCCGCCGCGCTGGCTCATGCCGTGGACTTCGCTCTGCTTCACCTCGTATCCCTCGGCGATCGCCACTTGGCTGAGGACGTAGCTGGCAAGGACGACCCCCTGGCCGCCGACTCCGGAGAGAAGCAGGTTGGTGGTAGGACGGGCGGTCATCAGGCCCCCTTTCCTTTTTTCGGGGTACCCGGTTCATTGGCCTGGTCTCCGTCGGGGTCGACCGGGCGTTTGATCGCCTCTTCCTTGCACAACTGGGCACAGACACCGCAGCCGTTGCAGAGGGTGGGATCGATCTCGACCTTGCGGTCGCCGTCCCCCTCGACCAGGTTCAGCGCCATGCAGCCGGCCTGCAGGCAGCGCTTGCAGCCGATACAGAGCTCGGGATCGACTTGAAATATGGGCTGGCTGATCTTGAACTGCAGCACGCACGGCGCCTTGGCGATGACCACCGACGCCTCATCGGCCGCCAGTTCTTCTCGCAGCACCTTCTCCACCTCTTCAAGGTCGTACGGGTCTATCGTGGTCACCCTCGTGATGCCCAGAGCCTTGCAGAGAGCGGGGATATCGACGGTCGAGGAGGGTTCGCCGAGCAGCGTCTTGCCCGTGCCGGGGTTCTCCTGGCCACCGGTCATGGCAGTGGTGCTGTTGTCGACGATGATGTTGAGGGTCTTGCCCCGGTTGTAGGCCACGTTCATGAGCGAGGTGATCCCGGAATGGAAGAACGTGCTGTCGCCGATGATGGCGATGGGCTTGTTCTTGGGATCTGGGACCGATCCGTCCTCGGGACGGTCGAGCACCTGGTTCATCCCGTGGGCCATGCTGATGCTGGCGCCCATACACGAACTGGCGTGGACGGAATTGAAGGGCTCGAGAGCGCCCAGCGTGTAACAGCCGATGTCACCGCTCACGTAGACACGCAGTTTCTTGAGCACGGTGAAGATCCCTCGGTGCGAGCAACCCGGGCAGAACGTGGGCGGCCGCCCCGGCAGGTCGCCGACGCCCGGCCTGACCTCGACCAGAAGGTCGGCATTGACTCCGGGAGCTCCAGCTTCTGACAGCGAACGGGCGATCATGCGGGCGTCGATCTCGCCGAGCAGGGTGTTGAGCTCTTTGCCCCCGTCGACCTGGACGCCCATGAGCCGGATGTGATCTTCTAGGAACGGGTCGGACTCCTCGACCACATAGAGCTTCTCTACCTTGGAGCGGAACTCGGCGATCATCCTTGCAGGCAGCGGGAAGGTCAGCCCGAGCTTGAGATAACTGGCTTCGGGGAACGCCTCACGCGCATACCCGTAGGCCACCCCGGAGGTGACGATCCCCACCCGGGTATCGCCCATCTCCATCCGGTTGAAGGGACAGTCTTCCGCGTATTCGGCCAGATCGAGGACCCGTTGCTCGACGATCGGGTGCCGGGCCATGGCGTTCGCCGGCATCATCGTGTACTTGCTGTAGTTCTTCTTGATCTTGACTACCGGTTCGGCCGCCGCCCGTTCGCCGAAGGTCACCACGCTCTTCGAGTGCGACGTCCGGGTGGTGGTACGGAAGAGGACAGGCGTATCGAACCGCTCGCTCAGGGCGAAGGCCGCCGCCATGAACTCCTTGGCCTCACCGCTGTCCGCCGGTTCCAGCAAAGGGACCCGGGTGAACTTGGCGTAGTTGCGGTTGTCCTGCTCGTCCTGCGAGCTGTGCATGCCGGGATCGTCGGCCGAGACGACCACCAGGCCGCCTTCGACACCGACATACGACGCCGAGAAGAACGGGTCGGCGGCGACGTTCAGGCCCACGTGCTTCATACACACCAAGGCGCGGGCCCCGGCCATCGAGGCGCCCAGACCCACCTCCATCGCGACCTTCTCGTTCGGCGACCACTCAGCGTAGACATCATCGTACTTGGCGATCTCTTCGAGGATCTCGGTGCTGGGGGTGCCCGGATAGGCCGCGGCCAGCTTCACGCCCGCCTCCCAAGCACCACGGGCTATCGCTTCGTTCCCCGATAGGATCTCCGTCGCCTGCACCGTCTCGGTCTTCTCAGTCTTGGTCGTCATATCTTCTCCACCCGCTCAGAGGGTTTGCATCCTGCGTCTGTAGGAACCGTACCATTCCATTCTATCGAGAGCCCGGGCCGCCGCCTGCGGCGACGAGAGCACCACCGGGCGATACTGTCCGCCGAAATCGAACAGCGACCCGCGCATCGGGGTGTCGGGCACGTTGATGATGGGCTTGCCCGTAGCGTCCATCAACTCGGTCACCTGTGCCATGAACGACTGTTCCCACGGGCTCAGTCCCGCGTATTCGCCATCGTCGCAGGACGGCCTCACTTCGTCGCCCGTGTTCGGCACGCCCAGTACCGACAAGACGATGAGGGCATCGACTTCCTCGCATTCGGCCACCAGCTTGAGCACTTTCGGACCCACGTCCCCGCCGGCCGAAGCGACCATGTCCAGCGGGTTCCGACGGCTCCAGAAAGGAGGCAGCAGCTCGTCGATGGCCGCCAAGAGCCCGTCCGGAAGGTCCGCCAACCGCAGACCATGGCGAGCCACCTCGTCAGCCGCCAGAACACCGGCTCCGCCCCCGTTGGTCACCACCGCGATCCGCCGCCCTTTCGGCAGAGGTAGGTAGGCAAGAGACGTGCCCAGATCGACCACGTCCTGAGTCGTGGTGCAGGTCACCACTCCGGTCTGCCTAGCAGCAGCCACGAACACCTCCCCCGACCCGGCCAGAGCGCCGGTATGGGAAGCCGCCGCCCTGCCCCCGGACTCGGTAAGGCCTCCACGCAGGATGACGACCGGTTTCACCACCGTGGTCCGTCGCATGACGTCCACGAACTGCCGACCGTCGTCGATCCCTTCCATGTACATCATGATCCCCGTGGTGGAGGGATCCTCGCGAAGGTAGTCGACCACGTCCAGCGCGCTTACCTGGGCTTCGTTGCCGACGCTGATGAACTTGTCGACGCCGATGTCGCGCCGCTCGCAGTAGTTGACGATCTGAGTGCCTATGTTCCCGGATTGAGACACGAAGCTCAGCGTGCCTTTCGGGGGATGCAGCACGATGAAACCGGTGGCGTGCAGTCGGCGCTCGTTCGAGAGAAGACCCATGCAGTTGGGCCCGATGAGGGTCACACCGGCCTCGGTGGCCACCCGGGCTATCTCCCGCTCGGCCTCCGCACCTTCGGTGCCCGTCTCCGAGAACCCGGCGGCGATGGCAACCGCCGCAGGGATACCTTTGCGGCCGCACTCCTCGAGTACCGACGCGATCTGCCGGCCGCCGACCGCGAGCAGGGCAAGATCGGGAGTCTCGGGCAGTTCGTCGAGACTCGCATATGCCCGCAGGCCGAAGAACTCCCCTCCCTTCGGGTTCACCGCGTACACGGTGCCGTCATACCCGCCGTCGAGGATGTTGCGGAGGGCCGATCCACCCCACTTGATCACGTCTCCCGAAGCCCCCACGATCACGACCGAGCGAGGAGCGAGCACCGCGCGTAGGTCCGGGTGGAACGCCCGGTCGGAGGGCGACCCAGAGGTCTCGCCCGCGAGGATCACAAGCGCGTCGGCCGCCACCGGATGTCCGTCTTCTATCAGCAGCGGGTTCACGTCTATCTCGGCGATCCGAGGATGCTCCAAGGCGATCCGGCCGACGGCTTGGATGACCTTCGACAAAGCCTCTTGATCGACCGGCGCGTACCCTCTGAAGGAGCCGAGCAACCGATTTGCCCGGATCGACAGCGACAACTCGGCCGCGTCGGCATCGCTCACCGGAGCCAACGCCAACGCCACATCGCCCAGGGCCTCCGTCAGCACCCCGCCCAGACCAAAGACGACGACCGGTCCGAACACGGGGTCCCGCTTCATCCCGACCATGAACTCCCGGTCGCCTTCGACCATCCGCTCGACGAGCACGGCTTCGAACCCGTCACCGGCCCGCTGCTCGAGCAAGCGGTACGTCTCGGCGGCCGCCTCGGCGCCCTCCACGTCCAAGACCACCAGACCCAGTTCGGTCTTGTGGTGGATCTCGGCGCCGACCGCCTTCATGGCGAGTTTGCCGCCGAGCCGGGCGGCGGCTTCAGCCGCCGCCTCGGACCCGGTCACCCGTTCTCCGGCAGGCACCGGGATGCCGTACGTCGCGAACAGTGCCTTGGCCTCCCACTCATCGAGCGCCGTCCGTCCGGCCGCCGACGCGCGCGCGATCGACGTATCCGGCACTACGGTATCCCTCGGCTGTGTCTCGTCACCCATGTTCGTCTCTCTACCTGTTTCGACCTGGTCTCGGTATCCGCGGGGCACGCGGAGCGATCGGCAACCCAGAAGTGGACTATAGGTTAACTTTTTATACCTTTATCGTCAACCACGTGTCCCCCTGGTCTTACGAGGCCGCTTCCCTGAACCGACCGCCCGATTCTTGCCCGACTACACCGTGCAGCGAAGCGCGTACAGGCCGCCATGGAACGTGTCCATGAAGATGTTGCCCCGGTCGTCGACGATGATGTCCTCCGTGGTCGCGATCCGCGGGCCGGGCCAGAGGTCGCCGGCAGCGTTGTCGAAGGCCCACTCCTCCGGGTCCGGCGGGATGTAGTAGGCGATCTCCCGGGGGACGAAGGGGTCGCTGATGTCATAGACCCGCAGGCCCGCATGGAAGTAGCAGCAGTAGACGCGGTCGTTCCGGTCTTCGAGCGCCGGATGGTCGTGAGGCTCGTGGATGTTGTGCGGTCCGAAGGGGCCCGCGCCGGTTCCGGGGATCTCGTTGAAGTTCTTGTACGGCCAGTCGGCCGGGATCTCCGGGTACGGGAACGTCGACACCAGCGTGGGGTCGGCCGGGTCGGAGACATCGACCATGCCGATGAAGTTGAGGGGCTGGGCCACCCCGCCCACGATCTTCTCGTCGTAGACCCCGTACCGCTCGCCCTCGCTCGTCATGACGGCGTAGGGGCGTTCCGAGAGGGGCAGGATGGTGTGGCAGCGGGCTCCGGAAAGCTTGCCGGCGAACGGGGGATGGTGTTTCAGTTGTCCGACCAGCCGGGGGAGGGTGATGTCGGAGATGTCGAGGATGACCATCCCGGCGCCGCCCCAGCTGACGTAGGCCAAGTCACCCTTGGGATAGGCCGGGCCGTGCATCATGGGTCCATCGAGCAGGGCCTCGATGTTCGCCGCTTTGTCCTCGACGTAACCGGCCGCCCACTGCTCCGGTGCCCACCAGCGACCGACCTCCACCGGGTTCCTGGGATCGACGATATCGAGGATCCGGTAGATGAATCCGGAGAAGCCCTTGCACGACGCGGAGAGATGGACGTAGCGCCCGCCGTTGTAGAAGAAACGGTGCACACCCAGCGGCCCGCCCGTCTTCCAGTGAGAGAGCTTCTTGGGCTCGACCGGGTCCCTCACGTCCCAGATATACACGCCCTCCTCGTAGGGATCGTCCATGCTGGTCCCATGCAACATCGGAAGAGAGCCGCCGAGCGCGGTGACCATGATGCCGTCGGCCACTTGGAGCTTGGGGGTGGTCTGGCCGGCCAAGTCCGGGCCGGGCACGAACTTGAGGTACTCCGGTTTCGTGGGGTCAGTGACATCCATGATGGCCCAGCCCGACGCTTTGAAGTGGGAGGCGTAGAGGTAGTAGCGGCCGTCGACCTTTTGCATGGCCATCTGGAACCAGGGTTTGCCCTCGAGGTCGTGATAGGCAAGGACGTCTACGTTCTTCGCGAAGGCTTGTTTTCCGGCCATGGTCTTCTTCCCCTTGTGTCCGCCTACCCATGGTACATACGGCAAATATTTATACCATGTTGCTGATGCATCAAGCTTGGTATATTTGATGAGCCATGCATACGCCGGACCCGGATGGAGTCGCGATGTACGAGGAGACTGCGGAAGCCGAACCTCAGCAAGCCATCTCGCTGGTCCCAGAGACGGCCAGCGATCGCGCGGTCCGTTTTCTCAGGGCGATGATCTTCTCGGGTGAACTGGGACCTGGGGACAGACTCCCCCCGGAAAGAGACCTAGGTGCCAACCTGGGGATATCGCGCATGACCCTCCGTCTGGCCCTCAAGGCCCTCGAGAGCACCGGCTACATCGTGACCACCCGCGGCTCGCGAGGCGGATCCCGGGTCGCCGATTCGGGGTCGCTGCTCGAATGCTGGCGACAATGGATGCGCCAGCATCATCAGGAGCTCGACGACATCATCGAGTTCCGGATGACGGTCGAGACCCGGCTCGCCGCCTTGGCGGCCGAGAGGAGGACCGAACGCGACTTGGAGACCATCGCCAAAGCGGCTGAGAGAGAGCGGAAGCCCCAGGAATGGCCGTCCCTGTTCCGCACCGACATGGATATCCATCGCATGATCGCCCGGGCCGCCCGCAGCCCCCGCTTGGAGCAAGCCATGATGGCAGCCCGAGCGGACCTGTTCACCCCGGTGAACCTCGCCCGGCTCGAGGAGCGGGAACACACGATCCACGACTCGCACCTGGAGATCCTTGCCGCCATCCGCGACCGAGAGAGCGACAAGGCCGCGGAGCTCATGCGCGAGCACATCGAGATCGTCAAGGGCTTGATGAAGCGGGCCCTCGTCTCGGAGAGCATCGTCCCCGGATAGGCCCCCGGAAAGGGCCCCGGGCAGTGCACGGGTGAACGGCGGACAGTCCTCGCGCCATCCTTGCTCCAGCGAGACGATGACTCGTCCGCGATCCTCCTACTTCTCGTCCCATCCCGGGATGTTCCAGCCCCCGTATCCCTGCCTGTCGACGGCAGCCTCCAGGCTGTTCGGATCGAGGACCGCCGCCTGCGGCGAGATGTGGTCGGGAGTGATGTAGTCGTGGATCACCCGTTCGGTCGTGACCATCGCGAACGTGTCCTCCTCGTCCACGAAGCCCGCGTAGCTCGCCCGCAGCTTCGCGTACAGTACGGGGTCGAGTCGCAGCCGAGCAAGGTCTTCGACGCTCCGGAACCACAACTCCTCGACCCCCGCGTAGCGCCCGACGTTTCCCCATTCGAACAACGTGCCCTTGAACACGCTCGGGTCCATGGGCACCTGTGGGTCGATCATGTACTTGCGGATCAGGCCCTCGGGTGCCGTCTCGACCACGTCGCGCGCATGCTCGCGCCACCTGACATTGAACTCCTCCAGGGTCAGCTCCGGGCGCTTCCGGAGCCAGTGGATCAGTTTGACGCCGCCCGCGTAGAAGCCCTCTTCCTGGTAGATCGTCTCCCAATCCAGGAGTTCGATGGCAAAGGCGTCGTCGCCGAACTTGTGCGGCTGCATACGAGCGGGGTAGTCGGCGGCCTTGAACGGGATGCCGATCGCTTCGTAGTCGTCGACCACGTGGTCGGCCATGTTGTCCCATGCCATCGGAGAGAGAGGATATACGAGCATGTCGTCGCTGATACCGCTGACGGAATAGTGCTGTACATACCGGCGGAAACTCTGCATGACCGAGGGCGTTCCCAACATGAGCGCAACGTGGATGAAGCCCCATTCGAAGAAGTAGCGTTCCTGAGTATCACCGGGCTTCCGGCGGGCGGCGAGCATGAACTTGAGCATCGTCTCTCCTTCTCCGCGTGAAACGGGACGGTCTAGACTGTGGAGCCTCGTCCGCCCCCTGTCAAGAACGGAAGGGCGAGCGGGAGGGCCCCGGGGCCGTCACGCCCCTTTCTACCTTCTGCCCGCACAAGCCATGAGCCTCTCGTTGGCGGCGGGGTCCGTCAGATCGGCCATCACACTCTCGGAGGAAAGACCGTCGACTTGAGCTGATGCCAGAATCACCTCTGCCGTGGACGGGTCGACGTCGCAACCCCCTACGTCGACACCCTCCCGCTCGAAGGCGAGTGCGCAACCCTAGCCGATGCCCAGTCCCCCGGCACCCGCGACCACCGCCACTTTGCCCTCAAGCCGCATCCCCATGGGAGTACCTCCTTGCGGTGCCCTCCTCCTTCCAATAGACTAATGATTCATGCCACTGAGAATTCCGGTCTCCGCTGGACACCCGAAAAGAGTCGGGGGCGCTCGGCCGCTACGCTAGAAACATGGAGCCCCTCGTCAGCGCAGTCTTCAGAACAGCATCGAAATCGAAACTCTTGGGATCCATCGAAACCCCCTTTGTTGATGGTCGGCGGTCGTTCGACCGCTCAGCCGTCTAGTCGCCAGCAAGCGCCTACCGGCGCGAGAACGTCCTCCAAAGCTCTGCGGACTAGCGGATCGATGTCGACGGCCCGCAGCCCGTAGACCAGCACTGCCAGATCGAGTTCGGCCATGCCGCCCGCGGCCAGCGGCGTGGTCCCGTCTCCCTCGCAGACAGCCCCGCGCTCGACTGAGGTCAGACTGCAGCGCAGACGCCGCGAGCCGTTCCGCAACATACACTTGAGGTGCCCGATGATCGGCGCGCCCGCGGCCAGGCACGCGTTGGCGGTCTCCTGGAGCAGCGCCGCCAGGATATCAGCCGGCTCGAGACCGGCTTCGCCCGCTTGGACGCGGACCCGAACCCCGTAGGCTTCGAACGGCACCGGCGACCAGGGGACGGCCGCTCCGCCGTGCTCGTGCTCGTGCCCGTGGGCATACTCATGGCCGCCTCGGTCGGCGCTCACGAGAAACCTCCCGCCGGCGCTGGCATCTCGTCGAGGTCCGAGGCCAAGACCTCGCCGGGGTCAGATGTGGCCAACAGGTCGGCGAACAACGGACCGAGCATCTCCTGTCGACGCGCGTCGACCACGTAGACCGACGCGGACGGGGCGAGTCCGCGGATGACCTTCTCTGCCGAGGTGATCTCGGCCGTAGTGGCTTCGTCGACCTTGGTGAGTACCACCCGGTCGGCGGAGGCGATCTGGCTTTCGATGAGTGGGGTGAGCACCTCGAGGAGCGCGGCGAAGCGGGTCGGGTCGACGACCGTCACCGTCTGGACGTCGAGCGCCTCGCGACCCGGATAGTAGTGCAGCGCTTCCAGCACCCCCGGAGGCGTCGCCACGCCTGACGCCTCGACGATCACCACGTCAGGTCCATAGAGTTCGTCGAGTTCGACCAGGGTCCTCACCAAGTCGACCCCGATCTGGCAGCAGATGCACCCTGCGGTGATCTCCCGAACCTCGAGGTCACCCATCCGAAGCGTCTCGCCGTCGATGCCGACCTCGCCGACCTCGTTCACGATGACGCACATGCGGCTGCCGACAGCGGCGGCCTGGCGGGCGAAGGAAAGGATGAGGGTTGTCTTCCCCGAGCCGAGGAAGCCCGCGAAGAGAAGCAGGCGTGTCGGGTTCCCAACGCTGTGTTCTTGGCTTGACATTATGGCGGCTCACTTGGATCTGAAATCATTGCTGGTCCACGCGATCGATTGCGCAAAGGAGAACCAAGAGTATCCGCAACAGGGAAAAGAAGAAAGCCGACGCGAGGGATCGTGCCGCGGACCTGCTCATTGTGAGTGAGACAACACTACCCGCAAAACGTCATGATCCATGCGCCAGATAAGCACTGGGTAAGGCACAGGAGGGTGGTATTGACCGTGATGCGAACATTCTTCACAGGCGCGCTTCCCGCGGGTGGCTCCTCGTTGCCGTGCTCGATGGTGGCATGGATCATGTTCTCCGGGCAGACCGGCTGCATGTCGCTGTCCGCAGCGGCTTCTTGCGGGCTTGGCTTCTGCATCGCCGCAGGATCATCTGCTGGCTACTGCACCGAGTCCACCATGGCCTTGACGTTCTCGAACTTGGCGTCCGGCGGGATGGCGCAACCCATGGCCATGATGTAGCCGTCCGGGCCGACCTCCGTGAGCAGGCGGTTGCAGTAGGCCTTCACCTGGTCGACGGTCCCGAGGGTCAGCACCGCTGGCGGCACGTCGCCGAGGATGCACATATGCCCGGCCAGGATCTTCTTGGCCCGGAAGATGTCGCTCTTGCCGTCGAGTTCGAGGACGCAGCTGCGCGCGGGCAGGTCTTTCAAGCGTTCGATCTCCCGGTCCCAGTTGGCATCGTAGTGGAGGACAGGGGTGCCGCCCTCTTCCGCAACGATCTCGACGAGTTCCTTCATGTGGGGCCAGACGAACCGGTTCCACAGGCGAGGTGAGAGGAACTCGGGGGCGGTCCGCCAACTACCGACCCAATAGCCGGTCGGGCCGACAGCGCGCACGATCTGCCGCGTCTGCTCGCGCTTCTCTTCCATGATGACCTCAAGGACAGCCTGGATCTTATCCGGCATATGGAAGAGGTCGAGGGTGAATTCCTTGACCGTGCGGCCGCCGCACAGGTGCTCGAAGGGATGGTCGACGGTCATGGGCGAGAAGATGACATAACCGCGCTTCATGTACTCGCCGATCCAGCGGGGAGCGGCCTCTTGCAGCGCCTGGCCGGCGGCCGCCGCTTCTTGCAGGTACTTGCCGATGTACTGGCCGAACCAGGGACTCCAGCCTATCTCGAGGATGCGATCGTAGTCCTCCGGCTGGATACGCACCTGCTCGTCCATCTGCCACAGGCTGTCCTCGGGCAGTTCGCGACCGGGCAGCTTCATCGGTGCCAGCCAGAGCATGCCGAGCACCGCCGGAGCGTAGGTCGCGAACTGCAGGGAGTCGACGTCGCCCAGCTTCTCGAGCGCGGCCAGCATCGTCTTCCCGGCCAAGTCTACATCGGTGGCGAAGTCTGAGAACTTCACCCCCATCGTCTTGGCGGCGAACGTGTCCATCACCAACGAAAGGGGAACCCGATCGGGCGTGCCACAGGCGACCGCCGTCCGCAGCCGGTTCATGCGCTCCAAGAAGAGCGGGTTCGGTGCCATGCCTGTCATCTCTGTCATCTCAGTTGACCCCCACGATCTTCTTGGCCGCTATCACTCCGTCTTGGGCGGTTCTGCAGTACACGTCGGCGCCCACGTACTCGGCCGTGGCCTCGTCGACCGGCCCGCCGCCAATGAGGATCTTCACCTGGTCGCGGAGCCCAGCCGCCTTAACGGCGGCGATGGCATCCTTCATTTCATCAAATGCCGTGGTGAGAAGGCAGCTCATGCCCACCAGTTGGGGCTCGTGCTCTTTGATGGCGTCGATGAAGGCCTGGTGCTCAACGTTCACGCCCAGGTCGATGACGGCAAAGCCGTTCGAGCTCATGACCGTGTTCACGATGTCCTTGCCGAAGTCGTGGATATCGTTCTTGACCGTGCCCAGGACCATGATGCCCAGTTTGGTCTGGGTCGCGCTCTTCAGGCCTTCCTGGAGGGGCGCGCCCGCTTTCTTGAAGATGTCGGCGGCGTAGATGAGCTCGGAGAGGAAGTACTCCCCGCTCTCGAACCGCTCGCCGACCACGTTCATGCCGGCTTGGAGTTCTTCCAGAATGGAGAGCGGCTCTTCGCCGGCGTCCAGCTTCTCTTCGACGAGTTGGACGGCCGTAGCTTCGTCAAGGTCGCCCACCGCCGCGGCCAGTCGTGGTGCATCCATAGCCCCCACTCCTTCGTTGTGATTCGCCCGACTGACAGGGTTGAAGAGCACTTCCTCTACCTCCTCGCAGTTCTCTCCGGCGCGATCAGACTCCCATACGCATTGTATTGCTGGACCTTCGCCTGTGTCTCCGGCAGAGCTACCTGAACGGCTTCCTCCGCTTCATGGCGCTGGATGAAACCCAGGTGGTGGATCTCCTTGGGCGTCGAGAACCTCGGCTCCCGGACGTCGTCTGGGTTCCAGTCCACGTGGAACCGTCCTGCCTCGACGGAGACCGTGCCGTGCACCTCGCAGGTGGGACACATGATCTCGGGGAAGTCCTTCTCGACGTAGATGATGTTGCAGTGGCAGACAGGGCAGGACACTCCCGCCTCCTCCCCCACGTATTTCCACTCCTCGAACGGTAGCTGCATGGCCCCGGCCACGTTCTTGCCCAGCTGCCGGCAGCGCTCGATAGAGGAGACGTTGTCCGGAGTGAGAGCGGCGCCCAAGATGGCGCAGTGGTTCACCTGCACCTGGTCGACCAGGGTGCTGAAGTGCTGCAAGAAGAGGTTGATGGAGGTCAGCCCTAGGCTCGTCCACCCGTCGTAGCCGGAGCCGCCCACAGAGATAGCCGCGCCGACTCTCCGGCGCTCGAAGATGTCCCTCTTCCGCGAAAAGAGATGGTTCATCTTCTCACCTAGGATCATCAGATAGGCGTTGGACCTGAGGTGGTAGACGGGCGCGGAGACAATGATGGCCGCATCCCCCAGCATGGTCTGCTCGAGGATCCAGTCCGTGTCGTCCTTGGCGCAACGCCCGGTCTTCAGGCAGGCCCAGCAGTTGTTGCAGGGGAGCACCTTATGGTCCATGGCCCGGATGAACTCCGACTGCATGCCCTGCTCTTCGGCGGCCATCAGGGCGGCTTTGAGCAAGTGCTCGCTGTTGCCGTTCTTCCTCCCGCAGGAGAGACCGATGATCTTGTTAGTCATGCTATTCCTTCCGATCGCCCTATTCATCACGTCTTTGCTCTAATAGACCCCGTACTCTATCGCCGCCCGAATCATGGCTCTGAAGTTCTCCTCTTTCGCCTCGTCGGCCCCGGCTCCAACATCCAGGATGAAGCCCCCGCTACCCTTCACCCCACCGATGAGCCTGCGGCAATAGGCCTTCACTTCGTCGGGCGTCCCCAGCTGTAGCAGGGAAAGCGGCACGTTCCCCGCGATGCAGGCGATGCCATCGAGCGCCTCCTTGGCTTTGCCCATGTCGGTCTGGTCGAAGTGCCAGATCGTGCGGCGCGGAGGCAGGTCGCGGATGACCTCCAACCGTGTGTTGTAAGCCCCCTCCGCGAAGAGATAGGGCACCAAACCCTCTTCGATGAGACCCAGGCACATCTTGCGCAGCGTCGGCCAGTAGAAGGTGCGGAACTGCTCCTCGTTCATGAAGCCGTCGGCACCCTTGTGCAACGGGATGAAGACGGTAGGCGGCACGAACGGCGCCGCCTTACGGGTCACGTACTTGAGCAGCGGCGGGAGCAGACGTTCACAGGCCTCCAGCACCTTCTCGGGATGGCGATAGAGGTCGGTCACGATACCGCGGGTACCGCGCAAGGTGTCGCCCAAGAAGTCGAAAGGCGCCCAAGTGACCAGGCCGGGGTGCACGGGAAATCCCTCTGCGGTGAGGCGCATGTCCGCGCCGATAGCGGCCCGGGCCCAGGCTGCAGCCTGTTTTCCAGTCTCGATCAGCTTGGAGAACGCTTCCTCGACCTCAGGGTCGCCCCAGCCGGCCACCCAGAAGCCGGCTCCGCAGAGCTGCACCATCCCAAAGGGAGGATCGAGTTTGGCCATTCCGCCAAGGGCGCCGTTGGTCCGGGGGATGTAGGTGCGCAGCATGTAGCCGGTGGGGTCTTCGATGAGGTCATCGTACTCCTCCGGTCGCATCCACTCCTTCTCCACGTACTGAAAGCTGGCGGTTTGAGGCACCCCGTGGCCCGGCCAGCTGAAGAGTCTGTAGTCCAGCGCGTCCAAGATGGGCCCGGCCCCACCGGCAGCAACGGCGGGACCCACCACGGCATCGAGTTCGAGCGCGTGAGCGTTGGCTACCCAGGCTTCTGCAGCCTTCTCCTGGTCGTACATCACGTCGTAGGGGATGAAGCCCGCGCGATGCGCCGGATAGAACTGGTTGAGGGTGGTCACGGGCACCCTGTCGGGAGTCTTGCGGAGAAGAAAGGCGTCAGTCAGCCTGGTCACACGCAGCTTGTAGGCAGCTTCTGTCTCCGGGCTGACGAAGGGCAGCTGCGGGTTCGCGTAGGCATGAAAGCGCGTCTGCAGCCTCTCGTCGGCGGTCATGTCGGTCCATGAGCGTTCGATGTCCACTTCCTCTCCTTGCTCTGTGGCGATCTCAAGGCGAGCGCGCGGTTCGGCCTTACCCAGCTCTCGGATGGCGGACTTCATGGAGTCGAAGATCCTCGCGGCTGCACAGTACCGGGGGGCCGTCGGCAAAGCCGTCGGCCCCCCGGGTCACTCTTCGTCGCTCTGATAGAACGGTCGCCTCTGAGGCTCCTATCGGTTCAGGGGCTAGTTGACGACCTTCACGAACTCGAACTGGGCGCCTTTCACCTCGAACAACACCATCTGACCCTGGACGCCCTGGGAGGTCGCATCTGGGCTGAAGCTCATGATGCCCTCCAGCGCAATGAAGTCCTTGAGGTTGATCAGGGCTTCGGCCACCTTCGCCTTGTCGTCCGCTCCGCCGGCCTGCTTCATGGCCTCGACCGCCACGCTGACCAAGTCGGCACCGTATGCAGCAAAGAAGTCGGGCGGCTGGTTGAACTTGGCCTGGTATCGCTCGGAGAAGTCGAGTTGCAGGGCCTTGAGCGGGAAGTCATCCGGCAGCGCCATCGGGTTGACGATACCGCCCGAATCCAGGACCAGCATGCCTTCCACAGCATCCGGGCCCAGAGAGAAGAGAGCCGGATGGGCGGCGGCCGGACTACCCATGATGGGCACGGTCACGCCAAGCGCACGCAGACCTTTGTAGATAGGAGCCGCCCCGAACATGTTGGCATACACCAACACTGCGTCAGGCTTGGCCTTGTTGATCTCTTCCATCATCCGGTTGAGGATGGGCTGGAAGTCGGTCTGGTCGAAACCGAAGGTGTCCTGCATTTTCAGGAAGGTATAGCCACCAGCGGCAGCGCCCTGAGCCAACAAGTCCAGGGTCTCCTGGTGGATAGAAAGAACGTCGGCGATTGCGACGATGCTCTTCCAGCCGTTCTCCTGGATGACCTTGGCGGTAGCGTCGGCCTGAGTGGGAGGCGCCGCCGATATCATGACGCTCCACTGGTACTGCGTCCCGGCTAGCTGTTCGATCGTGGCCGGGCCACCGCCTACCATCGGGACCTGCTCCTGCTCAGCGATCTGCCGAGCCGGTTCCTGCATGTACTGCGCGAACGGGCCGATGGTCATGAAGACGTTGTCTTCCTGGATCATCTTATTGATGTTGGCGATGGCGTTGGGCACCTCGGAGGCATCGTCATACTCGATGATCTCGATCGGGCGGCCGTCGACACCCCCGTTGGCGTTGACGTATTCTGCCTGGGCGGCAACACCCTGGCTGAGAGATATGCCCGGAGCGGCGCTCGAGCCGGTAAGGCTGGTCGAAAGGCCGATCTTGATAGGTTCGCCCGAGGCCGGGCCGGTCGCCGTGGTGTCGGTGCTCGGAGCCATGGTCGTGTCGGTTCCGGGAGCCGTGGTTTCGGTGCTCGGAGCCGCTGTGGTCGTGGTTTGCTCATCGCCGCCGCAGGCTGTCGCCATCAAGGCCACCGCCAGCACCAGGACGAGGAGCCCGGTGACTAGGTACCGCTTCTTCATGTGTTCCTCCCTGTCTTTGCTTCATCTCTGCCGTCGAAGCGCAATGACCTCCCCTCCTCCTCCCTGCCTACCTGAAAGCGTGGCCTACCGTTGAGACGAGCCCAGGTAACTGGCATGCACGCGTTCATCCGATCTGAGGGCCTCTGCGAGACCCGAAACGACGACGGATCCGTTCTGCAGGATGACTGCCCGGTGAGCGAGAGATAGAGCCATCTCCGCGCTCTGCTCGACCATGAGCATCGTAAGGCCTTCTTGGTTCAATCTGGCCAGAGCTTCAAAGATGCGCTCGACCACAAGCGGGGCGAGACCCATGGATGGTTCGTCCAATATCAGCAGCTGAGGCTTGCCGATGAGCGCACGACCGATCGCAAGCATCTGCTGCTCTCCTCCCGACAGAGTCCCAGCAGGCTGTTTCCGACGCTCCTTCAGGATGGGGAAGAGTTGATAGACGTGGGCTATGTCGTCTTTCAACGTCCCCCGCCAGTCGCTCCGACCGGAACTTCCGACCACCAAATTGTCCTCCACCGAGAGTTCCCTGAACAAGCGGCGGCCTTCGGGGACGTGGCACACCCCACGCGCGGTGATCTTCTCCGGAGCCAGACGGGTGATATCGATCCCCCGATAGCTGACTGAGCCACTCTTGGGCCGAACCAGACCAGAAATGGTGTGGAGAAGAGTGCTCTTACCGGCACCATTGGCACCCAAGACGGCAACCACCTCTCCCTTGGGAACGGTGAAGGAGACGCCGTGCAACGCCTCGATGACTCCATATGATACGCTCAAATCCCCAATGGCCAGGAGATCCTCGGGCTCGGGACAGGTCCCAGAGGTCAGATCACGAGTCTGGCAGACATCGCTGCCCCGCTCATGCTTGACCCCGAGGTAGGCCTCGATCACTGCCGAGTTCTTCTGCACTTCCTCGGGCCGACCGTCGGCGATGAGTCTCCCGTAGTCCAAGACGTACACCCGCTCAGATATACCCATCACCAGCTCGATGTCGTGCTCGACAAGGAGTACGGTCACGCCAGAGGCGTTGATGCTGCGTATCTGCTCGACGAGATACGCGCGCTCGGCAGCGTTCATGCCCGCAGCTGGCTCATCAAGCAGGAGCAGACGGGGCTCAGACGCCAGCGCCCGCGCGATCTCGACCAGGCGCTGCGATCCGTAGGGAAGACTGGCAGCCGGGAGATAGGCGCAGTCCTCAAGTCCCACCGCTTCCAGAGCGCGCAGGGCACGCTCTCGAGAAACCTTCTCCTCTTGGCGTTGGCTAGGAAGCCCGAGCCCTCCGGCCCACAGCCCTGACCCCTCGTGATAGTGACAACCCACCAACACGTTTTCCAGCACCGTCATGTTGACGTAGATGCGCAGGTTCTGAAAGGTGCGCGCCATCCCGAGGCGGGCAGTGTTGGCCGTGCTCACCTTGCTGATGTCGTTGCCAGCAAAGCGAACCAATCCCCCGGTGAGTTTCTGCAAGCGACTCACCGCGTTGAAGAGGGTCGTCTTCCCCGCGCCGTTCGGTCCGATCAGGGCAACGATCTCGCCCTCGCGGACCTGGAGAGAGACCTCATCGACCGCCTTCAGGCCACCGAAGTGGACCGACACGTCCTCCACCTCAAGCAATGGCGCACCGGTCGCTGCGGACGTTCGGCGCTGCACGGAGACGGCAGGCGCAGCGGCGGCCGAAGCCGCCTTCGGCGCCGCCTCCACCACCTGGCCGGTGCCTGTCGATAGCGCGAGGGGAAGACCGACCGAAGTCTCGCACTGACCCGTCTGCTGGTCCTCCTCAGCCGCCACCAGACATTCTGCAGGCTCACGCAGCCGTTCCCGCCGGAAGAGAGCCTTGAGGCGGGCGCGCTGATCGGGGCGCAACAGCAGCCCAGAGGGAAGGAAGATCAGCAACAGGATCATGATGACCGAGTAGATCACACCCCTGTACTGATCCACACCGGTGAAACCGTTGATCACCCAGGTCATCAAGACGGCCCCGACGACCGATCCCCATACCGATCCCCCCCCCAACAGCATCATGACGATGGGAAGGATGGCCGTCGTGAAGGTGAAGCCACGCGGGTCGACGGCCATAGTCACGAAGGCATACAGCCCGCCAGCCAACCCGCAGATCACAGCACTGGTCACAAAAGCAAGCAGCTTCCAGTTCGCCGTACGAACGCCCAGACTGGAAGACGCGATCTCGCTGGTAGCGATGGCCCGAAGGGCCCGGCCCGCCCGGTACTTGAGAGCCCGGTCTACGAACAAGACGACGACGACTGCGACGACCCAGACCAGATAATACTGGCGAAGGTTCGTGTTCACCATGAATCCGAAAAGGTTCAGCTTGGGTATGGGGGCCAGCCCTGTGGTCCCCCCGGTGATGGTGCGCAACTGCATCACAAGGACGAGGAAGATCTGCCCCAGCCCGATCGTGGCCAAGGCCAGATAGAAGTAGCGCAATCTGAGCACCGGTCGTCCCACGATAAGGGCGATCACGCCCGCGACCAGGGCTCCGATGACGAGCGCGGCCAGTGTCGGGACTGTAGCCTTGACCGTGAGGAGAGCGGCTGTATAGGCTCCAATACCGTAGAAAGCGGAATGGCCGAACGAGAGCTGGCCGGCTTGGCCCAGGATGATGACCACTGAGACCGTCAAGATCGCGTAGAGGCCCCCGGTGGTCATGACCCTCAAGCCATAGGCGCTAGAAAAGACAAGCGGCCAAGCCAGCAGCACGACGACCACGAGGACCTTGAAGAGGGACGCTCTGCTCCAGAGCCAGAATCGGCAGCCGTTGGCAAGACTTGCCGTTCGCGAGCGCGCCATCACGCCTCACCTTCACCGGAACGGACGCCAAGCAGACCACTCGGCCTGAAGTAGAGGACCAGGATAAGGATGGCGTAAGCGATGGCATCCTGGTAACCGGCGGGCAGAAAACCAGTGACCAGGGATTGAACGATGCCCAGGGTCAGTCCCCCCACCACCGCTCCGGTACTCGATCCCCATCCGCCCAAGATCGCGGCCACGAAGCCGCTCAGTGCATAAATCCCCCCCGACAGATACGACGTCTGATTGATCGGGGTGACGCCGATGCCCCCAAGGGCTCCGATGGCGGCCGAGATGACAAAGGCCAGGATGATCATCCTGCTGGTGCTGACCCCGCAGAGGCTGGCCGCGCCCGGATCGTTGGCGGTAGCCGTCATCTGCTTCCCGATACGAGTGAAGTTCGTGAGGAGATACAGGCCGCCGAGCACGAGGATCATAAGGCCGATGACCCAAAGGCTCTGGCGAAACACAGCCACCCCACCGACGAACAGGGCTTGGTCACCAGTGAATGCCGGGATCGTGGTCCCGTACCCGCCCCAGCGCAGGAGGGCCAGGTTCTCGAACAGGATGCTGAGCGCCATCGTAGCGAGGATGATCGAGACCAGCGAGATCTTGACGAGAGGTCTGAGCACCAGTAGATACATGACGACGGCAACGAGGACTACGCCCACTATGCCGACGATAGCCGAAAGCCAGTAGGGCAGACCCAGCTCGCTTAGCAGCGAGTAGGTGAAGAAAGCTCCGAACATGACAAAGGCGCCTTGCGCCATGTTCACGATGCGGGAAGTCCGGTAGATTGTGACGTAGCCGAGGGCAATGAGCGAGTAAATGCTCCCCATAGTGATACCGGTCACTAGCAGCTGGACCCACTTGACCACCTGCACCCCCTACCCATTCTCATCACGCACCCGCGCGATCCTGCCCATCGTAGCCGAGCCCTCTCGCCTTTTCAACATGCCTGGTCGCTGTTTTACATTGTCTATGTCTTGTGTAGAGCACGTGACAGAGTTAGCATCATATTCGGTTCCGTAGCGCTTCCGGTCTCTCAGCGATGGAGACAGGTCGAGACGTCGCCGACATGAAGGGGCAGCATCAGCGAGCTACTGACAATATCGAGGCTGAGCGAGAGGACGGGCATCCCCCGGACCAGCATCCACTTCTACCTGCGAGAAGCCCTTCTCCCGGCGCCCTATAAGTCATCTGTCAATCGGTCTCTCTACACTGAGGACCATGTTCGTTTGCTCTTCCGCATCAAGGAGCTCAAGCGAGAGGGCCTTTCGCTCGCTGAGATCCGCGCTACGTTGCAGGATGACCTGGCCAAGATCGAAGATGATGGCGAGTTGCTTGCTCGTGAACGCGAACGCGTGCGCCAGACCATTCTGCGGGTGGCCACCCAGGAGTTCATGGAACACGGCTACGACCGTGCCCGCACGACCGACATCATCCGGAAGGCGGGCGTCACCTCTCAGGTACTCTACGATCACTTCCCCAGCAAGGCAGAACTCCTGGTGGAGTCCTTTCGCACATTTGTCTCGTGGAACCTGGCATTCGTCGAGCCGAAGCTGCAGACTGTGGATGCCGGCGAGCGGCTACTATGGCGACTACAGGCCGACGCCAAGGCGAACGAGTTCGGATCGTCGGTCATGGCGCTCCTCCGCTCAGAATCGTCCGACAGCCGCGGATTGGTCAGGCTCGTCGAGCAGACTTGGGCACCCATCGTAGGCCACATCGTACGGGAGTTCGAGAGCGTCCTAGAACCCGGTTGCACACCGGCGGTATCTCTTGAATTGCTGGCCTACAGCATGCTTGGGGCGATGCACAACGCGTCCTTGCGCGCCTCCTGGGATGATACCTTCACCCGCGAAGACCTGCTTGCAGCTCATCTCTGGTTGTACCTTGCGGTCTTGGCCGGACTGGAGGGACAAGCGGACATTGGCTCTCGCGTGGCCCGGTACACCGAGCTAATCAAAGAGGTAGCCGCCCGCCAGCCTGAGACCCCGCCCGCTCCAGAAGAGTAGACGCATCGACTCTATCAGCTCGACGATGATCTCCCCGGGACGGTAGCACTTCTGGGACATGTGCTTCCCCCTCCCTTGTCGCTCCAGAGCCATGACCTACGAGTGGACCGATTTCAGGGATTCAGGTCAATCTCGCACTATGAAGCCCTCAGGCAATCATGAGGTGGGCCGCAAGCACGCATCTCCAAGCATATGCGGGAGAATCCGGGAATGAAAGGGAGAGAAACAGAACAGCCACAAAGCGTGTTTTGGCGGGAAACAAGAAAGCCGACGCGGGGAATCGAACCCCGGACCTGCTCATTACGAGTGAGCCGCTCTGCCATCTGAGCTACGTCGGCACGTGAGGTCTTTGCCCGCCCCAGCTGCGCCGTTCGCGCAGTGCCGCGGGCGCCATAGTTTAGAAGCTTCTGCGGATGCTGACAAGCTCCGGCAGACGTGTCCGGACGGCCTACTCTCCCGAGCCGCCGCTCGAGTCTCCGGAGGAGGCACCGCCCCGGTCGCCGCCGCTCGAGCCCCCGCTGCCGCCGTTTCCGGCCTCGCCTCCACCGGACGGCCGCCGCGGTCTCCGTCGCCGCCGAGACCTGCTCTTGGTCTGACCGCCTTCACCCTGATCGCCGGACTGACCGCCGGAATCTTTTCGGCCGGCCCCTTCCGCCGGTCCAGAGCCGCCTCCCTGTTTGGTCGCCGCCCCGGAAGCGTCGGTGCGCTCTTTGCTGCGACCGCCACGCCGCCCTCTGCTCCGCCGCGACCGCGGCCGTTTTGGACCTTCGGCCCCGCCCTCGGTGGACGCGCCGTTCTCGCCGCCTCCGGGCCCGGACTCGACCACGGCAAGGGGGGCCGGCGTGCATCCAGCGGGAGAGGTGGGCAGCTCGAAGGCCTCGGACTGAGGCAACACGACCGGACGCTCGTCGACCTCGGGGATGAACAACAGCGTGCCGTCGTCGCGACACTCGCAGCCGCTCAACTTGACATCGGTGTAGGTGCCGTCCTCGAGGCGGATGGTGATGGCGTCCTTCGGCACGTTGTAACCGACGATCACGCCGTCACCCGCCGGGGTGGAGACCTTGGTCCCCTTGGCCGGAGCCTCCTTGCGGAAGCGGACGTACTGCTCCTGCTCATACTTGAGACAGCACATGAGCCGGCCGCACAGGCCGGAGATCTTCATCGGATTGAGGGGAAGGTTCTGCTCCTTCGCCATACGGATCGAGACCGGGTCTTCGTCACCCGGGAAGAGGGTGCAGCACAGATCGCGACCGCAGGGCCCCAGACCCCCGACCAAGCGGGCCTCTTCACGGGCGCCGACCTGCCGCAGTTCGATGCGCATCTTGAGTTCTTTGGCGAGATCGGCCACGAGCGCTCGGAAGTCCACCCGCTCTTCGGAGTAGAAGCTGAACGTGATCTTCTCCCCGCCGAACATGATGTCGGCGTCGACCAGTTTCATGTCGAGCCCGTGCCTGGCGATCAGCTCGCGGCAGGTCATCATGGCCTCCTTGCGGAGGGTCTGACTGGCGGCCTGCGCCTCGAGATCCTTGCCGGTAGCCACCCGGGTCACCTTCTTGAGCGGGGCGGGGATCTCGGCGTCTTCGACCGTGTGCGGAGGTTCGACCACCTGGCCGATCTCCGAACCCTTCATGGTCTGTACGACTACCCGATCACCTCGGGAGAGTTCTAGTCCTGCAGGATCAAAATAGTAAGTCTTGTTCCCGTTATGGAATACGACGCCTACGACATCGGCCACTGAGCAAGGGCCTCCTTGATGGAACGAAACATGTCCCCGATCGCGCATCGGGCATCGACATTATAGCGGAGCCGGTCCTGAGTCCTTCGTATCGCCAAGACAGCCTGCGTGTAGCCCGACATCCCGTCGGGCAACGCGACCGCCCTCAAGTCGGGCAGGCGGTCCCTGTTCAGCACCGCTTCGTCGGCATGGCCGGCTACCAGGGCCAGGTCGCGGTACCACGTGGCGAACACGCGGGTGACCGTGTGTAGACCCTGCGTGGTCAGCCGCCGTTGCTGACGCTTCAGCTTCTCCTCGTGGCGTTTCTTGACCCAGTTCCGCGTGCGTGCATCCCCGGCCCATTGGAGGGCGCGCTCCAACTCCTCGTCCGATTCCTCCGCCCGCTCCATGGAACGTCGTTCGATCGTGTTCATCACTTCGTTCAAGGCCACCTGAGTATCCATGAGCCCGGCAGACGGCAGGTCGCGGGCGAGATCAAGCAGTTGCTCCCGCTGACGCCGAGCCGCCTCAGAGGTGGCGAGTTCCCGCGCGTACGAGAGATTGCCTCCCGCCACCCGAGCCACGAGCAGGGCCTCGGCTTCGGAGAGTCCGAAGCGCGATCTGAGATCCTCTGCCAGAACGGGCGCCGCGACCGACGAGAACGTCACCGATTGACAGCGCGAAGCGATCGTGGGCAGGAGCCTCTCGGGGTGGTCGGTCACGAGGATGAAATGCACGTGGCCCGGCGGCTCCTCCAGCGTCTTGAGAAAGGCGTTGGCCGCTTCGGCGTTGAAGCGGTCGGCTTCCAGGAACACGTAGACCTTGGCTCGTGCTTCGTAGGGACGGTAGGCGGCGTGAAGGTTGATGTCGGTGATCTCTTCCTTGCGGATGAAATTGCCCTCGGGCGCGATGACCTCCACGTCAGGATGAAGTCCCTCCTGCACCCGACGGCAGGTGCTGCAGACTCCGCAGCCCCCGTCGCCGCAGGCAAGCCCGGCGGCGAGGGCGAGAGCGGCCTGGCTCTTTCCCACCCCGGCCGGTCCCGAGAAGAGGTAGGCGTGCGAAGCCCCCTGTTCCAGCGCACGGGACAGGATGGCCACGGCCAGGTCTTGCCCCACGATATCGGCGAAGAGACCCCTCACAGACCGGCTACTTCCATAGACCCACCACTCCCACGGACCTATCGACTAGTGGCTGAACAGTCCGAGCTCGTCCTCGACGACCGCCCGCACCCGCTCCTGCACCTCCGCCTCGCTGCCCCCGGCGTCCACCCTGCGGATGCGATGGCGATGGTCGCCCAGTAGAGCTCGGTACCCCTCGGCGACCCGCCTGTGGAAGTCGTCGTCTTCTGCCTCCAGGCGGTCCGGCACCGCCGCCAACCGGGTGGCGCGGACCGAGTCGTCGAGGTCGAGGAACAGGGTGAGATCGGGGAAGAGGCACTCCGTCGCCCACACGTTGAGAGTGACGATGTCGTCGGTGCCCAGGCCCCGGCCGAACCCTTGATATGCCAGCGAGGAGTCGAGATACCGGTCGCAGAGGACCACCCGGCCGTCTTCGAGGGCCGGTCGGATGACCTGCTCGACCAGATGGGCGCGAGCGGCGGCATAGAGAAGCGCCTCGGCCCGCGCGGACATCCCCTGGTTCCGCGGATCGAGCAGGATGTCGCGTATCGCTTCACCGAGTGTGGTGCCGCCCGGCTCCCGGGTGATGAGGACCACGTATCCCCGCTCACGCAGCCCGGAGGCCAGAAGTTCCATCTGCGTCGACTTTCCACAGCCGTCGAGCCCTTCGAAGGTGACGAACAATCCCTTCATGCCGCTACCCAGCCCGGCTAGGACCGAATCGTCAAGCGACGGATCGTCCGGGACTTCCCCGCGACAGGTGGGAACGTCCGTCGGTCGGGGCGCGGGCGCATCGGCCGGTCCCGGCGCCCGGGCGTCTCCGCCCGCGGCCCGGCCGTCCGCCGAACCGGCGCCGGGATCCTTCATCCCGCGCCTCCGTCGGCCTCCGCCGCCTTCTTGGTCGCGGTCTTCTTGGCGGGCGCCTTCGCGGTCGTCTTCTTCACCGCGGTCTTCTTGGCAGCGGTCTTCCTGGCAGCGGTCTTCCTGGCCGGAGCCTTCTTCGCGGAGGCCTTGGTCTCGCCCTTGGCTTCCGCCGCGGCCGCCCGGGCGGCCTGCTTCTCCCGATACTCCGCCTTCGTCGGGCAATGCGGATCGAGACAGAGTATCCAGGGGCGCCGGCCCCCCAGGATCTTGATCTTGGGGCTGCCGCACTCCGCGCAGATCTCGCCGGTGCCGATGATGTCGCCGCGCTGCGGGAGCGGGTAGGTCTGGTCGCAGTCGGGGTATCCCTCGCAGCCGACGAAGCGCTTCTTCGTGGCCTTCGACCGGATCACCCGCAGGCGGTTCGTCCCACATTTGGGGCAGTCGCCCAGGATGCGATCGTCGGTGATGCCCTCGTAGATCTTCGTCGCCATCTGCTCCCGGTTCTGCTCCAACAGACTGTATGCCTGCCGAAGCAGGTCGCGGGAGATGGCGACCACCTGCTCTTTGGTCAGGTCGCGCTCGGAGATCAGGTCCATGTCCTTCTCGAGTTCCGCCGTCATCTCCGGGGAGGCGATGCGGGGAGCGTACTCCTGGAGCGCCTCGGCCATCTTCATCCCCATGGAGGTGGGTTCGATCGGGTTGCCGTGCACGTATCCCCGGTCGTACAAGTTCTGGATGATGTTGTGGCGGGTGGCCTTGGTCCCGAGATTGTGCTTCTCCATGAGTTCGATGAGGGTGCCCTGGCCGTAACGCGAAGGGGGCTGGGTCTCCTTGGCGTCGAACTGTTTGTCGACCAGTTCCACCAGGTCGCCTTCGTGGAGTTCCGGGAGTTCCAGATCCTTCTGGCGACTGTACGGATAGTGACCGAGCCAGCCGGCCTTCACCACCCGGTTGCCCCTAGCGAAGAAAGGTTCGCCGCTCAAGGCGAGGTCGATGCGGTTCGATTCCATGACCGCGTCCTCGCTGAGCGTGGCCATGAAGCGACGCACGACCAATTCGTAGAGCCGCCATGCCCGGTCGTCGAGTTCGCCCCGGCTGGGGCTGCCCGTGGGATAGATCGGGGGATGGTCCGTCGTCCGTTTTTCGCCCCGGCTGGGATGAAGCGATGGCTGCGCCAGCAGTTCCGCCACCTCGCCGCGGAACTCGCCGTGCTCGAGCACACCGAGGGCCTCGCGGAGATCCAGTGAAGTCGGATAGACCGTGTTGTCGGTCCGGGGGTAGCTGATATGACCGGCCATGTACAGGTCCTCGGCGACGCGCATGGCCGCGGCCGCGCCGAATCCAAGCGATGTCGCCGCGCTGGTGAAGCTGGTCGTACTGAAGGGAGCCGGCCGCTGCACCTTGCGTGAGGTCTGCTTGACCGCCGTGACCTTGCCGGGTCCGACCAGCTTCTCGAACACCGCGGTCGCCCGGACTTCGTCGGTGAACCTCTCCTCCTTGTGGACCGCGGCGAATCTCCGCCCTTCGGCGTCCAGCTCCACCTTCACCACCCAGAAAGCTTCAGGGACGAACGCTTTCCGTTCCTTCTCTCGGGCAGCGATCAGGGCCAGGGTCGGGCTCTGCACCCGACCGACGCTCAGGAACTGGCTGCCCAGGCGCGAGGTGGCGAGCGACACGAAACGAGTGAGCGTGGCACCCCAGATGAGGTCGATGTCCTGCCGGGCTTCGCCTGCGCGGGCCAAGGGTTCCGAAAGATGGTCCAGCTCCGAGAAGGCCCGCGTGATCTCGCCCTTGGTGAGGGCGGAGAACCGGGCCCTGCGCACCTTGCGCACCAGCTTGGGATTCTCCTCGAGGGTCAGGTTGAGAGCTTCGAGACCGATCAGTTCGCCTTCTCGGTCGAAGTCGGTGGCGATGATGAGAGAGGTCGCGTCGACGGCGAGCTTCTTGACCGCCCTCACGACCGACTTGGCCGTCTCGGTCTTCACCAGAGGAGCGTCGATGAGCGCCTTGGGCTCGACCTTCCGCCAATCGGCGTACTCAGGAGGGAAGTCGACCTGGACTACGTGTCCCTTGAGGCCCACACAGACGCTGGGATCGCCCTCGACGCCCGTGAAGAGATAGTAGGGGATCTTGTAGAACGCTTCCTGCTTGACCCCGTTCTGAGCCAGGATCCCCGCGATCTTCTTCGCGGCATCGTTCTTCTCGGTGATTATGAGTCGCACCAGTTGGGCTCCTAACCGGATGGCTTGTCAAGGGCGAAAGATAGCACGCCCAGCGGGCGGACCATGCAATCAGAGGCTCGGGGAGGAAGATGATGGGGCTCCGGCGCCTTCGCCGGGCCGCCTAGTTCGCGGATATCGCGTCGGTCACCTGCGGGAATATCGAGAACATCCCGTCGAAACCGGTGATCCGAAAGATCTTGAGCAGGTAGGGATCGTCCATGACCAGCCGCAGGTCGCCTTCTCCAGACTGTGCCCGCTGGAGCGCCCCGACCAACACGCTAAGGGCGGTCGAATCGATGAAGTGCACGTCGGTCAGATCAAGGATCAAGCGCTTGCCGCCGGTCGCGGCCTCGTTCAGGGTCTCCTTCAACCGAGGGGCCGTGTACACGTCGAGGTCGCCCCCCACGTGAACGATCACAGCTTCGTCCCTGACGTCGGTACGTATGGACACGTTCAAGCGCTTCTCCCTCCCTTCTCGGTCGGGCCGGACTAGGGACCCTGACGGCTCGTCGCCGACCCTAACAGTATATACGCCCTCCGGGCAGCATTGCAGGAAGCTGCCTCCCGGCCTCTATTGCTCTGTGGAAGTGGTCGTGGCGCCGGTCGTGGTCGTCGACGAGGTCGTGGTCGTGGTTGTCGCGGCCGCGCTGAGCTTGTCCACCTGTTCCTTGACGATCGCGGCCATGTCACCGTCGGGAGCCAACTGCAGGTAACGCTCCCAAGCCAAGATGGCGGCCTCGGTATGCCCCAAGCTGTTCTGCGCGGTCCCGAGCTTCAGATAGACGTCGGGGTTGCTCGGGTCGGCCGAGGTGGCCTTGTTGAGGACGGTCACCGCCGACTCGTAGTCGGCGAGCGCCGGGTTGAGATAGATGTTGGCCAGCCGGATGTAGAGGTCCGTCTGGGTCGGATCGACGCCCAAGGCCATCTCGAGGAACACCGCGGCCGATTCCAGGTTGTCGTACTGCTGATAGATGGTGGCCAACCCCAGGAGGGCCGTCATGTCCTCGGGGTTCTGATCGAGTGCCGCCTGGTACGCGGCTATCTGCTCTTCGACGGTCTGCGGCTCGGTCGATGCGGTGTTGTCGCTCGCGCAGGCTCCGAGCAGGCTGAACCCGCCGGTGCCGTAGCCGACCCCACCCACCAGGAAGCCCAGGGCGAAAACGATCGCCAAGAACAAGGCTACCCATTTCGCCCACTTGTTGATGCGCTTACGATCGAGCAGCACCGATGTCTCCTCACCTTGATTCCCGGCTGGATCCCGGCCTCGGTCGAGCCGACCCATGGACCATACCGCAGATTGCCCGACAGATTATGCCGTATTCCCGACCCAGAGGCCACAAAGCCGGTGGGGCGCCTCCGCGGGGTCGATGCCGAGCGGTATCCACCCGCCCCGCCCGGGCTCCCGGTCCGCGGCTCACAATCCGAGTTTGGCCCTCGCGGCCGAGAAGTCTCGGTCGATCCCTTGCCTCTCGGACCGGTCGCCGGTGAACACCTCCGACCCGCCGACCATGGTCATCTGGACGTCACCTGCGCTCGCGCTCGTCACCAAGGCGACTTCGGGTTCGAAGCCGGCGGGTCGCCTTCCCGGTATACGGACGGCGACGAGGTCCGCCTGCTTGCCGGGGTCCAGGCTCCCCAGAGAGTCCCCCCAACCCAACGCCCGGGCGCCATCGAGGGTCGCCATGCGAAGGACCGCGCGCTCGTCCACGGTAGGACCGAGAACGGTCCGGCTGTCGAGGCCGGCCGGCGGGTCGACTCCGGCGGCAGCCAGGGCCGCCCGCATCTCGGCGAACATATCGAGGTCGTCGTTGGAGCCCAGGCTGTCGGTACCCAGACCCACCGTCACTCCGGCCGACCGCAGATCGCGCACCGGAGCCGTCCCGCACTGCAGCCGGAGGTTCGAGCGAGGACAGTGGGCGACCGAGGTCCCCGTCTCGGCGAGCAGGGCCATGTCGGACTCGGTGACCTGCACGGAATGGACCGCCAGCATCCACGGACCGAGCGCCCCGGCGTCGGCGAGATAGCGCACGGGGCCCACCTTCGGCGGACGCCAGAGCCGACCCTTCCAGAGATGGGCGGCCCGATAGGCATGAGCGATCGGGCCCGTGCCCTCGGTGAGGAGTTCCAATTCCGCCCGCGACTCGGCCACGTGCGTGGCCGCGCGCAGCCCTTCGCGCCGGCAGTACCGGACCACCTCTCGGTACAGCCGCTGGGAGACCGTGTACGGGGCATGAGGGGACACGCCCAGCTCGACCGGCGGTCTCGCGTCCGCCGCGTCGCCCTCCAGCGAGGCCAACCGTGCCTCGAGCCGGTCCATAGTGGCGGGTAGGTCGGCGTCATCGAAGCCGAACACTTCCAGGTAGACGCGTGCACGCAGCCCGACCTGCCGGGCGGCGCGCGTCGTCGTCCAGCCCTCGAAAGACGTGTCCGCGATCGTGGTGATGCCGCTCCGAGCACATTCCCGAGCCCCCCACATCGCGGCTATGCCGTAGTCCTCCAGGGCGAGCTTCCTGCGGGCCAGGAGCAGGCGCAACATCCACTCGCCGAAGCCGCACGGGTGGCAGAAATCCCGGAACGCCGAGTACTCGAGATGGGTGTGGGCGTTGACGAACCCCGGCAGCAGGGCACATCCGGGGAAGCGACGGACGGGCTCGTCGGGATGGCGGCTCACCAACTCCTCCGCCGCTCCCACGGCCCGGATGATCTCTCCGTCCACCAGCACTCCCGCGTCGGCCAGCGGGGACCGGCTGATAGGAAGGACCCAGTCGGCTAGAAGGAGCACCGCCGGAACAGGATCAGCGGAAGAGCGTCGCGAACGCGCTCGCCACCGCGTCCCAGAGCCACGACGGGAAGACGCCGATGGCCAGCGTGCCCAGAGCGCTCACCGCGAGCGCCGCCGCCATACCGCCCCCGATCGGCTCCCTGAGGGCGAGATCCTCTTCCGGCTCCCTGAAGAACATGTGGATGATCACCCGCAGGTAGTAGTAGGCGGAGACCGCGCTCAGAACCACCCCGATCACCGCGAGCCAGACCAGGTCGGCGCGCACGATGGCCCCGAAGACGTAGAACTTGCCGATGAAGCCCGCCGTGCCCGGGATCCCGGTCAGCGAGAGCAGGAAGAGCGAGAGCAGCACGGCAGCCCAAGGGGACCGTCTCCCCAATCCGGCAAGCTGTCTGAGCGAGTAGTCGAACTTGTCCGGGGACTGGGCTTTCAGGTAGGCGAGGATCCCGAACGCGCCCAGGTTCATGAACGTGTATGCGGCCAGATAGATGAGCACTCCTTGACCCGGATAGGAGTTCTTGCTGAAACCCATGGCCCCGATGCCCGCCAGCAGGTAGCCGGCATGGGCGATCGACGAGTAGGCGAGCATCCGTTTCACGTTCGTCTGCACCAGGGCGAACAGGTTCCCGGCCAGCATGGTGGCCAAGGCCAGCCCGATGAACAAGACGCCCCATTCCCGAGCCGAGGCGGGGAAGGCGATGATGAAGCCGGACATGATCACCGAGAAGGCAGCCGCCTTGGGTCCCACCGAGAAGAAGGCCGCTATCGGCGTGGGCGCACCCTGATAGACGTCCGGGGTCCACATGTGGAACGGAGCGGCCGAGACCTTGAACGCCAGTCCGATGGCGACCAGGAACACCGCGAACATCACGCCGGTCGACGTCCCCGCGGCGCCGGCGGCCTGCGACCCGCTCAACGCCTGTCCCACCGCCCAGAAGTTGGTGGCGCCCGCCTGGCCGTACACCAGCGAGATGCCGTACAGCATGATGGCCGAGGCGAACGTGCCGGTCAGGAAGTACTTCAGCGCCGCTTCGTTCGACCGCGACCGATAGCGGAAGAAAGCCGCCAGCAGGTAACTGCTGATGGCCATGAGTTCGAGGGCCAGGTAGAAGACGATGAAGTCGCGAGAGGCGGCCATCAGGTCCATGCCGATGACGGCGAACAGGATGAGCGCGTAATACTCGCCCAGGTGGCGTCGCTGCGACTCCAGGTACCCCGACGACATCAGTATGGTGAGGGCGGCGCCGATCGCGAACAGCACCTTGAAGAAGACCGCCCAGTCGTCGAGCACCAGCATGCCGGCGAAGGCGACCCTGCCTTGGCCGACCAACCCCAGCGACACCGCGATCGACCCGATCAGCCCGGTGAGCGCGACGGCGAGCACGGCCGTCTTGTCGACCTTCCCGTCCGCCCTCGGCTTGATGAAGGCCTCGAGCAGAAGGACTACACAGGCTGTCACCAGGAGGACCAGTTCGGGGATCACGGGGACCAGATCGGGCGTCTGCATCCTAGAACCCCCCGAACAGCGACGCGGCGGCACTCAGCAGTCCGCCGCCGTGTTCCGCCAAGTACGGTTGGACATGAGCCATGATCTCCTGCGCCGGAGCATGAAGCAGGTTGAGGAACGTATGCGGATAGAAACCGATCCAGACGGCCAGTCCGACCAGTGGGACCAAGGTGACGATCTCGCGGACGCTGAGGTCCTTCAGCGAGAGCCACTTCTCATTCGCCTGCTGGAACATCGTCCGCTGGTACATCCACAGCAGGTAGGCGGCCCCGAGCACGATCCCCACCGAGGCGATCACCGCGAAGACCTTCGCGTACTGGAACACGCCCACGAGGATCAAGAACTCTCCCACGAACCCGTTCAACCCGGGCAGACCGAGGCTCCCCAACACGAACAGGCTGAAGAAAGCAGCCGCCACCGGCATGGGCTTGGCCATGCCTCCGTAGTCGGCGATGAGCCGGGTGTGGGTCCGGTCGTAGAAGAACCCGACCATCATGAACAGCGCGCCCGTCAGCACACCGTGGTTGACCATCTGGAGCACCGAGCCCTCGATGCCCTGTTGGTTGAACGTGAAGAGCCCGGCGGTGACGAACCCCATGTGGCTCACAGACGAATACGCGACCAGCCGTTTCATGTCGGGCTGCACGAGCGACATGGCCGCTCCATACACGACGGCGATGGCCGACAGGATGAGCACGGGGACCATCGCCTTCACCGCCACCTCGGGGAAGAACCCGATGCAGAAGCGGATCATGCCGTAGACGCCCATCTTCAGGAGGACGCCGGCGAGGATCACCGAGCCGGCCGTGGGCGCCTCGGTATGGGCGTCGGGAAGCCAGGTGTGCACCGGGAACATGGGCACCTTGATGGCGAAGGCGATGAAGAAGGCCGAGAACGCCCAGACCGCCAGCGACCCGCCGAACCCGGCCTGCTGCAGGGTCAAGATGTCGAAGGTGGGCCCACCCCCGCTCTTGGAGTACGACCAGACGATGGCGAGGATGGTCACCAACATGAGCACCGAGCCCACGAACGTGTATAGGAAGAACTTGACGGCCGCGTAGACCCGGCGGGCGCCGCCCCACAGACCGATGATGAAGTACATGGGGATGAGCTGGATCTCCCAGAAGACGTAGAACAGGAAGAGGTCCATCGACACGAACACGCCCAGCATCCCGGTCTCAAGCACGAGGAGGCTGATGAAGAAGGCGAGGCTCCGGTCCTTGATAGAGTTCCACGAGCCCAGGATGGCCACGACCGAGAGCAGCGTGGTCAGCAGGATGAGGACCAGCGAGATGCCGTCGACCCCCAGATGGTAGGAGATGCCGAGATTGGCTATCCAGCTCACGTTCTCCTGGAACTGGTAACCGGCCGTGCCGGCCTGGAACTGCGTGGCCAGGTACACAGCCAGCGCGAAGGTGAGGATGCTGGTGACGAGCGCCGTGGCCTTGTAGGCGTTGGGACGCCCGCGCATGAAGACGAGCATGACCAGGGCGCCGGCGACCGGCAAGAACGTGAGGAAGGTGAGGCTCATAGGAACACCACCACCGTGACTATGACGAACAAGCCGACGAACATGCCGAGCAGGTAGTTCTGCACCCGCCCGGTCTGGAGAGGCCGCACCGACCGGCCCGCCCCCTGCCACAGCCACGCCACCCCGTGCACCGCCCCGTCGATGACGTACTCGTCGAACCGATGCCACACCCAGCGGGAGCCATCGACGGTCACCCGTACCACGGTGGCCGCGAAGAACTCGTCGACGTAGAACTTGTTGTAGACCACCTTGTAGACCGGACGCAGCCGTGCCCCGAAGAACAGCGGCAGGTCTTTCGGCCGGCGTACGTACAGGAACCAGGCGAAGGCGATCCCCAGCATGGCCACGATGAGCGACACCACCATCAGCACGTAGTCGATCACCGCCAGGCTGTGCTCGTGGATCCCCAGGATGTGGTTGGCCGGAGCGAACACCGGCTCCAGGAAGCGCTGAAGCACCCCGAGTTTGCCCGGCAGCCCCAAGAAACCGCCCAGCAGCGAAGCCACCGCCAGGACCACCAGCGGCACGATCATCGACCAGGGGCTCTCGTGCACGTGCTTCTCCGTCTCCTCGTCCATCCGGGGCTTCCCGAAGAAGGTCATGAAGATCATGCGGAAAGTGTAGAAAGCGGTGATGAAAGCAGCGATCAGCCCCACCGCCCAGAAGACGTACTTGCCGTCGCGCCAGGTGGCTCCGAGGATGTCGTCCTTCGACCAGAAGCCGGCGAAGGGGAAGATACCGGAGAGGGCCAATGCCCCGGCCACCAACGTGTAGTAGGTCGCGGGGATCCGCTTGGCCAGTCCGCCCATCTTGTCCATGTCCTGCTCGCCATCAAGCGAGTGGATGACCGAACCGGCTCCGAGGAACAGCAGGGCCTTGAAGAAGGCGTGCGTCATCAAGTGGAAGATGGCGATCGCCCACGCGCCGACCCCCAGGGCCATGAACATGTACCCCAGTTGCGAGACGGTCGAATAGGCGAGCACCTTCTTGATGTCTTTCTGGCAGATGCCGATGACAGCCGCGAAGATGGCGGTGAACGTCCCTATCGCCCCCACGACCAGGAGCGCCGAGGGAGCGCTGGCGAAGATGACCGCGCTGCGCGCCACCAGGTAGACCCCGGCGGTGACCATCGTCGCGGCGTGAATCAACGCCGAGACCGGAGTGGGACCCTCCATGGCGTCCGGCAGCCACACGTGCAGCGGGAACTGGGCCGACTTGCCCATCGCCCCCATGAACAGCAACAGGGCGATGCCGATCAGCGCCCCCTGGCCGACGCCGCCGGCGCCCACCTGCTCGAACACCCCCACGTAGTCGAGAGTGCCGAAGGTGACGAAGATGAGCATCACGCCCAGGCCGAAGCCGAAATCGCCGACCCGGTTGACCAGGAAGGCCTTCTTGCCGGCCGCGGCCGCTTCGGGCTTGTGGTAGTAGAAGCCGATGAGGTAGTACGAGCAGAGACCCACCGCCTCCCAGCCGAAGTACAGCAGCAGGTAGTTGCTGGCCAACACGAGCAGCAGCATGCTGAAGGCGAAGAGGCTCATGTAGGCGAAGAACCGGTAGTAGCCGGGGTCACCGTGCATGTATCCCTTCGAGTAGATGAAGATCAGAAGCCCCACCCCGGTGACCACCAGCAGCATGACCGCGGAGAGTTGGTCGAGTTGGAAGGCGAACGGCACTTGGAAGCTTCCCACCGAGAACCAGCGCCACAGCTCGACGACGACCGGCTCCTCCGCGCCCCGGATCTGTATGAACGCGGCGATCGACAGCCCGAACGACCCCAGCATGGCCAGGATCGGCAGCCAGTGGGCCGCGTCCTTGATCCACCACCGGCCGAAGATCAGCGTGATGACGAAGGCCGCCAACGGGAGGACCGGTATGAGCCAGACGTAGTTCTCCACGCGCGCTCCCCTAGCCCTTCATCCGATCGAACAGGTCGACCATGAGGGTCTGCCGATTGCGGTACAGGGCGGTGGCGATGGCCAGACCCACGGCCGCTTCGGCGGCGGCGACCGCCATGGTGAAGAGCACGAAGTTCTGGCCCACCAGGTTCTCGTGGAACCGGCTGAAGCCCACGAGGTTGATGTTGACGGCGTTCATCATGAGTTCGATGGAGAACAGCATGATGAACAGGTTGCGCCGAGCCAGCACGCCGACCGCGCCGATGATGAAGAGGACCGCCGACAGGTAGAGATACCAGTCGACGGGGATAGGCATGTCGGCAGGGGTCGTACCCACGACGGCGCTACACCTCCTCTTCCACGGTCTCGGCCGACGACTCCTCGCCCGGCTCCCAGGCGCGGGGGGCAATGTCGCCGGTCTTTTCTTTCTTCACGAGGATGATCGCTCCCACCATGGCCACGAGCAGGATGACCGAAGCCACTTCGAAGGGCAGCAGCATCTGGTTGAAAAGGGCCTGCCCGAACACTTGGGTGCTGCCCCCGGCTGCCGATATGACCTCCGGCGTGAGGCCGCCCCGGGCCGAGGTGAAGGTGATCCCGGCGAGCACGATGACGAACTCGGCCAGCACGAGCACCGAGAGGACGAGAGCGACCCAGCGCTGCCCGCGATGAGTCTGCTCCTGCTGCTGGAAGCTCCGCAGGTTGAGCAGCATGACCACGAACACGAACAGCACCATGATGGCTCCCGCGTACACGAGGATCTGCACCACGGCGAGGAAGTACGCTTGGGTGAGGAAGAAGATCGCGGCCACGTTGAGGAACGTGAACACCAAGAGGATGAGGGCGTGCACCACGTTCCTGCGGGTGATGGTGCCCAATCCGCCGGCCACGGCCAGCACCGCGAAGACGATGAAGAGGATCTTCTCGACCACAGGCGTCAGAGCTCCTCTTCCTCGGGCTCGGCGGGGACGGCACCCGTCACGGGATCCTCCAGCGCGAAGAGTTCCTTGTGGGCGTAGACCTGGTTGGCGACCAACTTGTCCTTGTCGAGGAGGAAGTCGCTCTTGTCGTAGGTGGCCAACTCGTACTGCCGGGTCATCACGATGGCGGCCTCGGGACAGACCTCCTCGCACAAGCCGCAGAAGATGCAACGCGACAGGTCGAGGTCGAACGTGGCCGGACGGCTGCGACCCTCCGGAGTCTCCTCGCCCACCACGCTGATGCACTGCGAGGGGCAGACGGTGGCGCACAGCATGCAGGCTACGCACTTGGTGTCACCCGTCGCCGGGTCGGTGAGGAGCGCCTGCGCCCCCCGGAACCGCGGGTAGACCTGCAGCTTCTCCCGGGGATAGTCGAAGGTGACCTTGTCGGTGGCGAAGTAGGTGCCGGTCACCGACATCCCCCGGAGGATGTCGACGAAGGCCGCTTTCTTGACGAGGTCTTTCAAGCCCATGTCAGTTCGCCACGCTCACGACGATCGCGGTCACGACCAGGTTGGCGATGGACAGGGGCAGGAGCACCTTCCAGCCCATCGACATGAGTTGGTTGTACCGATAGCGGAAGATGGTCCACCTCACCCACATGTAGATGAAGATACAGACGCAGATCTTGAGGAACAGCCAGATCGGTCCGGGGATGAAGTCCAGCACCTCGAGCGGCGCCCTCCAGCCCCCGAAGTAGAGGGTGGAGATGATCCCCGAGATGACCACCATGTTGACGTATTCCGCGAAGAGGAAGATGCCCCAACGCATCCCCGAGTACTCGGTGAGGTAGCCGGCCACCAGTTCCTGCTCGGCCTCGGCCAGGTCGAACGGCGTCCGGTTGAGCTCGGCCAGGGTCGCCACGAAGAAGATGAGGCCGCCCACTATCTGCGGGATGAAGTACCAGTCCCAGAAGTCGCCGGCCTGACCGTTCACGATATCGACCAAGCTCATCGACCCCGCCATGACCATGACCCCCACCACCGAGAAGCCCATCGCCAGCTCGTAGGAGATCATTTGGGCGCCGGCGCGCAGCCCGCCCAATAGGGAGAAGTTGTTGTTCGACGACCAGCCGGCCAACACCACCCCGTAGACCGCGATCGCCCCCAAGGCGAGGAACAGCACCAGGCCGGCGTCGAAGTTCGCGATCACGTAGTCGAAGCGGTGACCGAAGAGGTTCGGCTCGCCTCCCACCGGTCCGAACGGCAGCACCGCCATCACCAGGAAGGCCGGTATGAAGATGATGTACGGGGCCAGCTTGAAGACGAACTTGTCGGAGCGGACCGGGATCAGATCCTCCTTGGAGATGAGCTTGAAGATGTCGCCGAAGGACTGGAACGACCCCCAGGGACCGAGATAGGTGGGTCCGACCCGACCCTGGAAGAAGCCGGCGAACTTGCGCTCGAAGAAGATGATGAACGCCACCATCATCACGATGATGACCGGCATCAAGACGGCCTTGATGATGAGGAAGATGAGCTGGGCGATGGGGTCGCTCATCGGTCACAGTCCCCCAGTACCACGTCGATGCTCGCGAAGATGGCCACCATGTCGGCGATCATCTCCCCCTCGACCATGGCCGGCACCACCTGGCCGTGGTAGAAGCTGGGAGTGGTGAACCGGATGCGGGCGGGCTTCGCGCCGCCCTCCGACCTGATGTAGACGCCCATCTCGCCCTTGGGTACTTCGATCGCCCGGTACACCTCGCCCACCGGCGCTTGCGGTCCCCGGAACACCTGATAGAAATCCTGGATCATGGCCGAGGGTCCCCGGAGCACGTCGCGCTTCAGCGGAAGAGCGTGAGCTGCGTCCCGGGCCACGAACGGGCCGTCGGGAAGGTTGTCGAGGCACTGGCGGACGATCTCGCACGACTCCCGGATCTCCTTCATACGCACCAGGAACCGGTCGTATACGTCGGCGTTGTACTCCACCGCCACCTCGAAATCGACCTCGTCATAGGCGGCGTAGGGCTCGTCTTTGCGCAGATCGCGCGCGACCCCGGCAGCCCTCAACGGCGGACCGGTCACCCGCCAGGCGGCACAGTCTTCGGGCGTGAAGATGCCCACGTTCTTCGTCCGCTTGTAGTAGATGCGGTTGTGCTTGACGATGCGCTCGTACTCGACCACCCGTTTGGGCAGGAAGTCGATCACCTTGCGGCACCGTTCGTCGAAACCGTCGGGCAGGTCCTTGGCCACCCCGCCGATGCGCGCGAACGAGTGGGTGAGCCGAGCCCCGGTCAACATCTCCAGGAGGTCGAGCACGTACTCGCGGTCGCGGAAACAGATGCAGAAGAAGGTCTGGGTGCCCAGGTCCATGATGTGCACCCCCAGCCACAGGATGTGGTTGGAGATGCGGCAGAGTTCGCTCGCGATGGTGCGGATGTAGCGGCCCCGGGACGGGACCTCCACGTCCATGAGCTTCTCGACAGCCTCGCAGAATCCGTGGTTCATGGCGAAACTGGCGATGTAGTCGAGCCGGTCGGTGATGGGGATGATCTGGTGATAGGTGCGCTGTTCGCACAGCTTCTCCACGCCGCGGTGGAGGTTGCCGATCTCAGGCCGTACCGCCACGATGACTTCGCCGTCGAGGTCGAGTTCCGCCCGGTAGACGCCGTGCATCGACGGGTGCTGCGGGCCCATGCTGATGGTCATGAGGTCGCCGTCGCGCCCGTCGGCCGCCGCGACACGCTGGCGGGTACGGGCTTTGCGTGCTTTGAGTTCCTCGAGGGTCGGACGGCGCCCGTCGGAAGTCGCCGCGTCGGCGGGGTGTCCCCCGGTGTCGGGAGGTCCGGATGTGCCGGCGGCACTCATCAGATCTTGCCTCGCAGATCGGTGCGGATGCGGCCGCCGATGGTCCCTTCCAGGGGAAAATCCTTGCGCAAGGGGTGACCCTCGAAGTCGTCGGTGGTGAGGAGACGGCGCAGATCCGGATGCCCCTCGAACACGATGCCGAACATCTCCCAGGTCTCGCGCTCGTCGAACCCGGCCGAAGGCCACAGACCGGTGATGGTCCGCAGAACCTGGCCTTCGGCAAGCGCGGTCTTGACGCGGAGCCGGTGACCATGGGCATGCGATACCAAGTGGACCACCACGGCCAACGGCGCCGAGGCCCGCTCAGGCAGGTGATCGCCCAAGAGGCAGTCCAGTCGGTCGAACGCCAGGCTCGGGTCCGACCTGCAGAAGTCCAGCACCTCGACCCAGTCCTCGGAGGCGACGGTGAACGTCAACTCTCCCCGGTACTCGGTCTTGTCGAGAAGCCGCGGACCGAAGCGCGCTTCCAGGGTCGCCGCCACCGCGCTCACGGCGTCCCAGCCCCTTCGCCGTCCTCGGCGAGGACGTCGCGGGCGGGGATGCGACGCAGTCCGTCGTACGCGTGCTCGCTCGCCTTGATGCGGTCGCGGATCATCTCCAGCCCCTGCCACAGCGCCTCGGGCCGCGGGGGGCAGCCGGGCACGTAGACATCGACGGGCAGGAGACTATCGACTCCTTGGACGATGTTGTAGGTATCCCAGATGTTCCCCGAGATCGCACAGGAACCCATCGCCAGGACCCACTTCGGATCGGGGATCTGTTCGTACAGGCGGACGACGCGGGGCGCCATCTTGGTCGAGCACCAGCCCGCGATGATCATGCCGTCGGCCTGCCGCGGAGACGCGCGCATGGCTTCCATGCCGAACCGGGACAGGTCGAAGCGAGAGCCGCCGAGGGCCATCATCTCGATCGCGCAGCAGGCGAGACCGAAGAGGAGCGGCCAGAAAGAGAAGCTCCGGCCGAAGCCGAGGACTCTCTCGATCTGCACGGGCATGGCTATCCCGCCGGGGAAGTGCACCGGGCCGCCCATGGTCTCGGGGACCTCGGCGTCACCGGCCCCCCTCATGAACCGGTCGGCGAACGCCAGCCGCTTGGCCGATACCCCTGCGCTCGAGGCGTCCGAGACGACATCCGGGTCTTGGTGCGGGCCCTCCGTCATTCCCATTCGAAGACGCCCTTCTTCCACGCGTACACGTAGCCCACGAGGAGGATGGCGATGAACACGAACATCTCTGCGAGAGCGATCGTGCCGAGCGCTCGCAGAGACACAGCCCAGGGATAGATGAAGACAGCCTCGAGGTCGAAAAGGACGAAGAGCACCGCCACCAGGTAGTAGTGGACGTTGAAGGGGGCGCGAGCGTCGGCTTTGGGAACCACGCCGCACTCATAGGGCTCAGCCTTGTTGGGGTTCGTGCTCTTCGGGGAGAGGACGTGCGATATGGCCACGAACGCGAGCGCCATGGCAGAGCCGATGGCGAACATGATCGCAAATTGGATGACCAAGTCGACGGTCGGACTAACCACTGGCACACCTCGCGGACAGGGCTGCTCATCCGGCCGCGAGGCTCCGCACGGTGGCCTGGCGACACCGGCGACGATAGCAAACCGCCCCATCCCGTGCAACGCACGACAGCCTCATCCGGTGCGACGCACGGCGACCCCCGCAGCTCGAGCGACGCGTGGAACACGCGGGTCGGCTTGGTCCGTCCACTAGGCTATACTTGCACGGCTGCGGGTGCCCCCAGAGGGTGACCGGTGCGAGAGTGAAGAGTGCGCGCGGTCCGTTCGCGCTTATCGAGGTGGTTATTAAGCTGAGGACCCAGTGAGTACCGAGAGAGAGAAGTCTATGCCCCTCATGGGGCATCTCGGCGAGCTTCGCAAGCGTTTCACCTACATCGCGATCGCGGTCGTGGTGTGTGTGATCGGTGCGTTCATCGCGAAAGACTACGTCTTCGCCATCCTCATGAGGCCGCTCAAAGACACAGGGGTCAGCGAGCTCGCGGTCTTTGCTCCGACCGAGGCCTTCATGCAGGTGCTCAAGGTGTCGATATACGCCGGCCTGATCATCTGCCTGCCCTTCATCCTCTATCAGTTCTGGGCGTTCATCATGCCCGCCCTCTACGAGAACGAGAAGCGGAGCACGATCCCCTACGTCGCCTTCACGACAGCCCTGTTCCTTGCCGGCGTAGCATTCGGCTACTTCATCGTCCTCCCGGTCGGCCTCAGGTTCCTGATCGGATACGGCGGCGATTTATTCAATCAGTTGCTCCAGGCCGAACGCTACATCAACTTCGTGTCGATGTTCCTGCTGGCCTTCGGGGTCGTCTTCGAACTGCCCCTGGTCATGATGCTTCTCGCCTGGGCCGGATTCGTCGACTACAAGCACATGCGCAAGATCCGCAAGTACGCGATCCTGGTCGAGGCCGTCATCGCCATGGTGTTCACGCCCAGCCAGGACCCGCTCAGCATGGCCCTCATGCTGATCCCGCTGATCCTGCTCTACGAGTTCGGCATCGTACTGGCCCGCATCGCAGCTAGACGCAAGGAGAAACGCCAAGCTATGGCCGCCCTGGCGGAAGGGTCCGACGAGATGCTCCCCGAGCCGTCGGAGGCTGAAGGCTAGCCTCCTCGCGATTGCGTCGGGTGTGTGATGGTGTTACCATCTGACCTATGATGGCGAACGCCCACGATGAAGGCAAGAACCTGCAGGCTCACCCCGCCGACAGCAGGCTCCGCCCTGTCACTCCCCGGACGATCTCCGACCAGGTCGCGGACCAACTCCGTTACCTCATAACCTCGGGTGAGTATCGGCCGGGCGATCGCATACCGGCCGAGCGCGATCTGGCCCTGAGACTGGGCGTGGGTCGCCCGGCGGTGCGGGAGGCCCTTCGCGAACTGAAAGCCCAGGGTCTGATCGTCTCCGGTCGTGGCGCCCAGGGGACGACGGTGGCGAGCGTGCCCACCCCCCGGTTCGGGGAACCCATGGCCCCGCTGCTCGGTCAGGGCGCCGAGCGCATCGTAGAGCTGATGGAGATCCGCAGCTCGGTGGAGATCGAGGCGGCCGGGCTGGCCGCGAGACGAGCCACCATCGAAGACCTCCACAAGCTTGCCGATCTGCTCACAGCGCCGGGAGACGTCCTCTCGCCAGACGAGGACATCGCCTTTCACGCGGCGATCGCGGCCGCCACTCACAATCCCCTCTTCGAACGAGTCATCCGGGAACCGGTCGATCTCCTCCACAGCCATATGGCGGCGATCCTCGCGGTCTTCTATGCGGAGCCGGGCGGAGCCGTCGCCCTCCAGCAACAACACGACGCCGTCCGAAGAGCCATCCGCTCCGGTAACGAGGAGAAGGCGCGGCAGGCCATGCGCCACCATCTCGATTACGTCGCGCGGGGGCTGGCCCAACTCGTGGGCACGGGACGCGTGGTGCGGCTCATCTTCATCGACCTCGACGGCACGCTGCTCTCGGGGCCGCGACACGTTTCCGAACGGGCCAAGCGCACCATAGCCAACGTGCGCGAGGCGGGAGTGGAAGTCGTCTTGGTCTCTTCCCGTCCGCCCCGAGCCATCCGGCCTTTCCACCAGCAGCTCGGCCTGACCGCTCCCCTCATCTCCTGCAACGGGGCTCTTCTCTGGAACGTCCAGACGGGGTCCGGCATAGCGCACGTGCCGGTCGAGCCGGCGCTGGCGGCCGAGATCGTGAGCCAAGGACGCGACCTGGGAGCCGCCGTCAACATCGAGAGTGACGACGAATGGTTCGCCGACAAGCTCGGTGATCTGGTCCGCGAGGGCATCCTCAATTATGAAGTGTCGGAGCCCGACAGCGTGGGGAACATCGACGAGGTCCTCAGAAGCGGGGAGCCGATAGACAAGGTCTTTCTCGACCTCCGCGACCTCGACGAGGGAACGGCGGCCTGTGCGCGCGCGACCATCTTTCGGGTCTTCGGCGAAAGAGCCACCATCAACGAAGCCTCCCCCGGATTGATAGACCTCACTTCCCTCGACACCTCGAAGGCGACGATGGCGCAACAGCTGGCACGCCAGTGGCAGGTCCAGGCGGAACAGACCATGGCCATCGGAGACGACGACAGCGACGTCACCCTGCTGCAGTGGGCGGGCATCGGCGTGGCCATGGGCAACGCCACGCCTGCCGCCAAGGCCGCGGCCGACGTGATCGCCTCTTCGAACCTCCGCGACGGAGTGGCTGAGGCGCTCGAGCACTGGGTGTTGGGGGAGAAGACGGGGGTGGGCACCGTGACCGTCCCCAACCCGAGTCTCGTCGGCCAGTGACCCGACGTGGACCTGCCGATTCAGCCGGTCCGCAGCCCCAGATAACCGCTCAGTACGAGCACGCACAGCACGAGCACGCCCGCGCCGGCGAAGACCCACTGCCTGTGTCGGCCGAAGGCCACCACCTGCGCCACCACCCGCACCGCCGGGGTGGCGAGCAAGACCATCAGACCGAGATCGAAGAAACCGCCGGGCTCGAGGGCGCCCAATGCCCTGGGGAGATCCGCGACCGAACTCTCGCGCGCCACGGCGACCCCGGGACGAGCCAGCGTAAGCACCACCCCGGCTATCAGCAAGGCGACCGCGAGTCCCAATCCCACCGCGAGCAACAGGGTCAGGGCCCAGGCCAGCCGAGAATCCAACGCCGTCCGGTCGGCCTGCCGGTCTCGTGGAGCATTCATCGCCAGCTGATCCCGACAGCCGACAGGATCATCTGCACGGCGAGGGCGAAAAGGACCACTGTGAGCAGCAGAGTCAGGACGGAGCTCTTGACCCGCATCGCCGCGCGCGAACCCAGAAAGGCACCCGCCATCACGCCGAGGACGACCGGCACCGCCACCACCGGGTCCACCATCCCCTTGGCGAAGTAGACGACAGCTCCGGCACAGGCCGTCACTCCCAGCATCAGACTGCTCGTCGAGACCGCCGCCCGCATGGGCACACCCATCCCCAGCCGCATGATCGGGACGGTGAGGAACCCTCCGCCGACGCCGAGGAGTCCCGACACATTGCCGGCGATCAGACCGGTGAAGAGCCCGAGCGGCACCCGGCGCACCTGATACCGCACCTCCTTGTCGAGTCTGACGTCGTAGTACCTTGCCCCGAATCGACCGAGATCGGCGTCCTCCGTCGCGATGGACGCACCGGCTTCGCGCCTCAGCCCCATGTACACGGAGACCGCGACCATCACTCCGCCGAACACGGCACTCAGCGCCTGCTTGCCCAGGGTCGCGCCCACCAACCCCCCGGTGAGCGCGCCAAGCGTCAACGCGGTCTCGATGGTCATACCCAGACGCACGTTGGCGAGCTCTCTTCGCACGTACTGGATCGACCCGGTAGTGGAGGTGGCGATGACCGCGACCAAGCTGGCTGCGATCGCATTGTGGATGGGAACGTCCAGGAACAGCGACAGAGCGGGCACGACGAAGACGCCCCCACCCAGCCCGACCATCGAGCCGAGGGCGCCGCCGGCAAAGCCCACGAGTGCAAGAAGGATCACATGTGTCATCCACTCCAGGGTATCAGGAGACCCCCGGGTATACTGCCATCTGGAGCGAAACAGGCGGACAAGGAGGCGACATGAAGGGGTACATCACAGACCCCAAGGTACCCGGGGGTCTGCGGCTCGCCGACGACCTCCCCGAACCGGAGCCGGCGACCGACGAGGCGCTCGTGGAGGTCCGAGCCTACTCCGTCAATCGCGGCGAGTTGCACCTCATCCAGATACGTTCCGACGGCTGGCGCCCAGGGCAAGATCTGGCCGGGATCGTCGTCCGGCAGGCGGCGGATGGGAGCGGACCGGCCGCCCGAACACGTGTGGTAGGCGTGGTCGACTGGGAGTGTTGGGCCGAGCGGGTGGCCGTCCCCTCGAAACAACTGGCCGCCCTACCCGGCACGGTCTCGTTCGAGCAGGCGGCATCCCTACCCATCGCCGGGCTCACGGCGCTGCGGGCGGTCCGCGCCGGAGGACCGATCCTGGGTCGGAGAGTGCTCGTCACCGGGGCCACCGGGGGCGTGGGACAGTTCGCCATCCAACTCGCCGTGGCGGCCGGGGCGCATGTCACCGCCCTGATCACCATGCCCGAACGTGAGGCACAAGCGCTGGCACTCGGTGCGCATGAGGTCTTGAACCCCGTCGAGGACGGGACATCCGACAGATTCGACCTCATCCTCGACGGGGTGGGAGGCCAGACTCTCGTCGACGCAGTGGCAAGGATCCGGCCGGGCGGTATCGCCGTCACCTACGGCACTGTCGGCGGACCGGCATCCCTCGGCCTCACCAGTTTCCCCTACGGTCCGGCATGCGCGCTCATACCTCTTTTCCACGCATACCCCGTGGAAGAGAGAGGGAGTGATATCGCCGCCCTCGTCGCGCTGATCGCCGACGGCCGCCTGAAACCCCTCCTTGGCCTGACGAAAGACTGGGGCGACACTCCGGCCGTGCTCGACGCCCTCCGCGAACGCCGAGTGAGGGGCAAAGCCGTGCTCACCAGAGCAGGAAACGACCCGGTGGCAGTCGTACATGAGTAGCGGGAGGCGAGCGCGGATGCGTTCGTTGCTTCCTCCCTTCTCCAAAGGCGGAACCACGGGAACCGGCGGTCTCGTCGACAGACCGTACGTCCGGTCGGTGATGCCACCCATTACGGAAGGGGCGCTCTTCGGGGCGCCACTTCTGCGTAACTAGGCACTATCATAGAGTAAGGACGGGAGTACGTGAGTCCCTGGGGACGCTCCCGCTCACCGGAACAGCCCGACGGGGGTGACAGATGTACTGCGCTTCATGCGGCAAGGAAATGCCCGATGGCACCCGCTTCTGCCGAGAATGTGGCGCACCTGCGCCGGGTTCCAGGACCGATGTCCCGCCCCCGGTGACCCCGCCACCGACTTCATCGCGATCCGTCGTCCCACCTGCGCCTCAGAGTCCGCCTCGGTTCGAGAGTCCGCCTCGATTCGGGAGTCCGCCTCCGCCTCCGTCGCCCCCAGGTCCCCCGCCCGTGTACGGAGGCCGACAGCCACCCACAGGCGGTAAGCGGACAGGCATGTGGGTCGCGATCGCGGTCGCAGCCGTGGTCGTGATCGCCATCGCCGTGACGGTGCCGCTCGTCCTGGCCGGACGAGGCGACACAGACACCACCGGAACCACCGGCATCCCCACCACCACCTCGACCACCGAGACGAGCACGACCACGTCGGAGGAAACGTCCACCACGACCACCTCCACCACCGACGCCCCGCCCGCCTTGCCCGGCGATTCGGCGGGAACCTGGGTCGAGACCTCCCTCCCGTCTGTCCCGACCGGCGCCTACGCCGTCAGTCTCTCCGACCGCGCGCTTGTTCTGGAGACCCATGACGGCACGAGTTTCAGGCTGTTCGCTTACCTGTTCGGCTCTGACCGGTTCGTCGAACTGCCGGTCGAGGGTACCGACGCCGGCGGGATCGATGTGGACGGCTACACCGCGGTATGGTGGGAAGCCGACTACAATGAGTACGTCGGCGAATACACCGATCAGCATGTCTACGCGTACCCCCTTCCCGACGGTCCCAAAGTGGAAGTGATCGGTGCCGACGCCTATGTGGGCTACCCGCAGATCGCCGAACCCTGGGTCACCTGGGTCGAGGGAGCGCCCTGGGAGGCGAGCCCCGATGAGAACTGGTTGATGCGCGTCTTCGGGGTGTTCGTCGACTCGAACGGCGAGCCGGTGGGCGAACCGAACGAGCTGATGCCCTCGGCTATCGCCTCGGTACTGGGTGACTCGTTCTGGACGTACAGCCTGTCGGACACGCACCTGGCCTGGGAGCAGGCGGCCTCCGAGGGCGGACTCGACACGGGCACCTACGTCATGGACCTCTCCACGCTACAACCGATCCTCGTGGGCTCGATGGCCTGGAGACCGTCTCTTTCCAGGGAGATCCTCGTGTACTGGGAGGATGGACTCAGGGTCGCCGACCTGGTCACCGGCAAACGGGCCGAACTGGACCCCCACGGTGACTTCGGGAGCGCGGCTCCCACGTACGCGGCGTACTACCGAGGGGTCGAAGCCCCCGACGGGTCCGGGTACGAGATCGTGGCCCGGGGATACACGGGCGCCTACGAGCAGGTACTCAGCGACCACGCCTCCGCCCCATGGCTCTCGCCCCTGATCGCAGTCTCCGCGGACCGCGTCGCCTTCGTCGTCGACGAAGAACTCCACCTCTTCCAGTGGAGACCCGAATAGGGACGGGGGGGCGGATGGACAGGGGGACTTAGGTGACCTAGGCCGCACCGTACTCCTTGGTGAAGTCGATCATGGCCTTGACGTTCTCGACACGGACGTCGTCGGTCTGACCCGACGGACCCATGATGAACCCTCCGTCGCGGCCGACAGATTCGATGAGGTCCTTGCAGTAGGCCCTCACCTGGTCCGGGGTACCTACCGTCAGGAGAGCGATCGGTACGTTGCCGGCGATGCAGGCCGTGCCCCCCAGGGCCTCCTTCGCCTTGCGCATGTCGACTTGGTCGAACCAGTAGCAGACCTTCCCCGGAGGGATGTCCGCCATGATCTCCAGCCGGGAAACGGAGCCTCCTTCGACGAGCACGAACGGGTTCAGCCCCTCGGCGATCAGCCCGAGCATCAACTCCCGGAGCGTGGGCCAGTAGAAGCGGCGATACTGTTCGACGGACATGAACCCTTCCACCCCGCTGTGGATCGCGATGAAGACCCGTGGGTTCCCCGACATCCTCGCGCCTCGGACGCCCATCTCCACAGCCACGGGGAGCATCTTCTCAGTGGCCGCGACCAGCTTGTCCGGACAACGGTACATGTCCAGCATCACGCCCTTGCGGCCCCTCAAGAAGTCGCCGATCAGGTCGAACGGCGGTTGCGCCCCCGCCGCCCATGTCAAAGGATAGCCGGCTTCACGAAGCCTCTTGGCATAGCCTACCGTGGCCATCACGTTCCGGAACGCCTCCTGTCCGGCTTCACGCAGCGCATCCAGCGCCTCGAGTCCTTCGGGAGTACCCAGGGGGAAGAACGCGTAGGGGGCGGCGAAGTAGCCCTGCGCCTCCCGGAGCGGCAGAAGCCGTTCGAGCCCGGCCAACCGGCTGTAGGCGCGAGGCCAGTACTTCCTGACGATGAAATCGGTGGGATCGTAGATGAGCTCGTCGTATTCCTCCGGCCTCATGCACTCCTCGTCGACGTACTGCCAGCCGGATGAGGCCGGGAGGCCGTGGCCGGCCCAGCGCATGTGCTTGTAGCCCAGAGGAGCAAGGACCGATCCGAGCGCCGGCATGAGCTCGACCATGTCCGGTTCGTAGAAAAGGGCCGTACGCAGGCTCGCGTCGAGCGACCTCTCGACGTCCATCATCTCTTCTTCGCGGGTGATCCCCAGATGTTGTGACGGATACAGTCCCGGGACCCCGCCCCACACCGGCACCCTATCCGGCACCTCGAGGGCTATCGCATCTGCGATGCGCCTCTCTCTAGCCTCGTACGAGTCCTGGTCGACGCCCACAGGTACTCCTCCCGAACGTGCATCTCACTGCGTTCCCGCCGTCATGTCCCGCAGTTCGCTCCACCGAAAGCAGTCGACCGTATGATCGTTGACCATGCCGGTCGCCTGCATGTGAGCGTAACAGATGGTGGGACCCACGAAGCGGAAGCCGCGTCGCTTGAGGTCCTTGCTCAGGCGCTCGGCCTCGGGCGTCACCACCGGGATCTCGTCTATCGTCTTCCACGAGTTCTGGATGGGGCGTCCGTCGACGAAACCCCAGATGTAATCGGCGAAGTTCCCGAACTCCTCCTGCACCTTCAGGAACGCTCGGGCGTTGGTCACCGCCGATCGAACCTTCAGCCGGTTGCGCACGATCCCTGGATCGGCTATGAGCCGGGCGATGTCGTCGTCGTCGAGGGCCGCCACCGCCTCCGGCGCAAAGCCGGCGAAGGCACGCCGGTATCCCTCCCGCTTCCGGAGGATGGTCAACCAACTGAGTCCGGCCTGCGCGCCCTCGAGCACCAAGAACTCGAAGAGCAGCCGGTCGTCGTGGATGGGGACACCCCACTCCTCGTCGTGATAGCCGACGTAGAGAGGATCATCTCCCACCCAGGCGCAGCGCCGTCGTGCGTCTATCTCCATCTCCGGCGCCGTCGGCCTGCTTCAGCCGGTCTTCTGAAGGATGATGTCGCCGAGATAGACGTCGATGGTGGTCTTGACCTCGCATGCCTCGACCTCGTAGCCGGGCGCCGACACGGTGACCCTGTACGAGGTATCGGCGGCCAAGTCCTCGAACTCGAAGTCGCCGAAATTGTCTGTCTGGATGGTCCGTCTGACCCCATCGCCTTCCAGCACCACCTCCGCTGCTTCGGCGCACGCATCGGTGTCGCCCCAGACCACGGAGCCAGCTACGAACCGTTTCGGCAGCCCGATGTACCGGACCGCCTCACCGAGTCCGTATCCTGGGCGCAGCGGCTCGGTCTGACCGGAGGCGATCAGCTTCGAGACATCGCTCTCGGGGTCGTCGAGGTCGCCGAAGACCAGAGCCTGAGTCGGACAGGCCTCGACACACCGCGGTTCTTTCCACCCGGCATCGAGAAGGTGAGCGCACATGGTGCATTTCTGCGCGACCCGCTTCTCCTCGTTCCAGTAGATCACCCGGTAGGGACAGCTCGAGACCACCTCCTTGCGGCCGGCCGCCTTCTCGGGGTCGATGACGACGATACCGTCCTCGCGCTTGTACACGGCCCCGTCCTGGGAGACTTCCACGCAACTCGGCGTCTCACAGTGCATGCAGGGGATCGCCGTGTACGACACCTTGATCTTCGGGAACGATCCCCGCTCCTTCTCGACGATCCGCATCCAGGCGTGGCCGGTCATCGGTTGCGCGACTGAGTAGGGCTGGTGATCGTTGCCGCAGTATTCGTCTTTGCAGGCCAGGAAACAGTTGTAACACCCGTTACATCTGGTCGTGTCAACTGCCATGCCGTATCGAGCCATATCGATCAGACCTCCGGTGACGGGCCGGCCATCATGCTTCCCATCTGGTTAGCTCTATCAGACACGAGTTCGGGGCCATGCCCGGAACGTTCTTCGACACCATCCGCGACGGAGTGAGCAGGTTGATACAGCCGCCCCGGTCGGTGCTCCCAGCCTTGCCCGGCTCCAGCGGGTCGTACTTCGACGAACCCTCATACGAATGGACCACACCAGGCTTGACCCGCTCCGTGAGTTGCGCGACACCGAGCACCGAGGCGCGGTCGTTGTACAACTTGACGATGTCCCCGTGCTTGATGCCCCGGGGTTCTGCGTCCGCGGGGTGGATACGCACCACCTGATACGCGTAGCCGTCCTTCATCACCCGGTGCCCGGGGATCTCGGCCAGCCAGGGCACGTGGGTATCGTGCTGCGTGTGGAAGGAGAACCGGGGGTGGGGAGAGATGAGCTGCAGCGGGTACTTCTTGACGAGTTCCGACGCGTGCCCTTCCCAGCTGGGGATGTAGCGCGGCATCGGCGGCCGCTCGTCGTCATCGGGCGTGTGGGCGAGGAGGCTCTGCGACACGAACTCGATCTTGCCGCTGTAGGTCGCGAGTTCGGTGCTCTTCTCCGTGTCCTTCTTGGGGTTGCTGGTATCGGGAGTGTCGCACGGCCGACCTTCGTAGAACCAGCGGAGCGCGGGGGTCGACTGGTAGCCCTCGATCTGCGGGACCACGTAGTAGCCCTTCTTCTTGAACTCCTCGTACGAGATGTAGCCGGGCAGGTCGGACTTGTCGAACATCTTCCGTATCCAACCCTCGAAGGTGTTGCCCTCGGTGAACTCCTCCTCCACGCCCAGCCGCTTGGCCAGCTCGACGAATATCTCGTAATCGGGCCTTGACTCGCCCACCGGCTCGACGCACTTCTGTTGGTAGACGATGACCCGGTGGTTGCAGCTGCCGGAGGCGTGGAGCGAATAGCCGCCGGAGCTGGCCCACTCGCCGATGTCGTCGCGCTCGAGGTTGGTGCAGGCCGGCAGGATCACGTCGGCCAGCTTCGTCTCGGTGCACCACCAGCAATCCTGGTTCACCACGAACTCCAGCTTCGGGCTCTGGTACATCCGCACCCACCGGTTGGTGTCGGTCATGGTGGCCAGGAAGGCGCCGCCGTACCGGTAGAACATCTTGATCTCTGAGTGATCGGGGAGTGGGTACGTGTACGGGATGAACTGCTGTTCGATCGTATTCCCGCAGAAGCCCTCCCCGATCCAGCTGATCGGCGGGCTCAGGATGGCTTCGGGGAGCGTCAGCCGGTACAGCCGCTGCTTCACCGGGTTCACCGCCGGTTTGTCGGCGATGAGGTTGAAACCGCCCGAGGCGTAGCCCGGGAAGTCGAGATCGGCGTTGTACGGAGGCCCGTTGGCCGTGCCCCAGATGCTCACGCCGGGTTTGCCCAACCCCTGCATGGCTTGGAGCAACACCAGCATGCGAGCGTGTTCGGTGGCGAAGGCCTGGCGGCAGTGCCCGCCCTCGCCGCCCTTGACGCCGCCGGCCAACGCGGTCCGCTTCGAGGCCCACTCGCGTGCGAGGGCGACGATCGTGCGGGCGGGGATGCCGGTGATCTCGGCGGCCCACTCAGGCGTCTTCGGTATACCGTCACTCTCCCCGAGGATGTGCTTCGTGAACTCCTCGAAACCGACTGTGCGGGTGGCGACGTACTCCTTGTCGTAGGTCCCTTCCTGCAGCCACACGTGGGCGATGCCCGAAGCGAGGGCGGCACTGGTGCCGGGCCGGTTCGCGATCCACTTGTCGCCGACCGCTGCGCCCGTATAGTTGTAGTAGGGGTCGATGATGATCTGTCTCTTGCCCTGCTCTTTGAGCCACAGACGCCACTGTGCCGACTCGTTGCCGCCGTAGATCCCATGGGTCGAATCCGGGTCGTTGCCCCAGTGGATGATCAACTCGCTGTGCCGGAGAGCGTCTTCGAGCATGTCGTAGTGCTCGGGATTGCCCAGCCGCCAGAAGAAACCCCAAGCGTGAGTAGCACCCCAGTGCCAGCCTTCCCAGCTGTCGGGGTTGTCGAAGATGTCGGAGAACCCGATCAGGTTGAAGAATCGGGCCCAAGCCGCCGAGCGGTAACCGAGGTTGCCCCAGTTGTGATGCGACGAAGCTCGGGACATGATCGCCTCGGGCCCGTACTCCGCCCGGATCCGCTTCATCTCGCCGGCGACCAGCTCGAGAGCCTCGCCCCAGCTGATGCGCTCGTAACCCGACTTACCCCTGTTCTGAGGGTTCCTCTCCCCGTTGGGGTCGAAATCGACCCGCTTCATCGGATAGAGGATCCTCTCCTCGGAATAGACCCTGGCCCGTTCAGTGAGGGCGAACGAGGCCACGCACGCCTTCCGCATCGGACTGTATTCCGTACCGTCGACCTCGAGCTTCCACGACGCTGCGTCGCTCTCGTCGAACACCAGCGGCCGGATGCGTGTGATCTTCCCGTCCTTCACGTGCACTCGGATCGGGCCGCCGTTCGTACAGTTGACGAAGGTCTGCTCTGACATCCAATCACCCCTTCACCGGATAGGGACCTGGAGACGAACGGCGAGGGGGGCGACCGACTGTGTCCCCCTCGCCGCGTGGTTGCGCTAGGCCTCGGGTGCTCCGATCATGAGCGCCACTTCCGTGGTAGCGAAGCCGTGGAGGAACGTGTAGACGTCGCGCAGGTACTTCTGGATGGGCACGTCGTCATCGGCGGTCCCCAGACCGCCGAAGAGGCCGACGGCGTGATTGGCCACGCTCAGGCCCATCTCGTCGACGTAGGCCTTGATGAGCATGCCCATCTTGGGGTCGTACTCGTACCGGGTCTCCCAGGACCAGGCCGATTTCCACAGCAGAGCCCGGGCGGCCTCGATCTGCACCTTCATCTGAGCCAGCTTCATGGCCACGTGCTGGTGCTCGATGATCTTCTTGCCACCCTGGATACGGTTGCGCGAATAGTCGAGGGCTTCCTCGTAGCAGGCCCGCACCGTGCCCAGGTTGACGGCGGCGCCGAGCAACCCGAAAGGCGGGGGCGCGCCGGCCCCGGTCTTGGTCCAGTCCTTCTGGGGACCGCCGCCGCCTTCGCCCTCTGAACCCCAGGCGTCGCCCTCCTCGCCGATCAGGTAGCGCGCGGGGATGCGGGCGTTCTCGAACACCAACTCGGCGTTGGGGAGCAGTCTCCTACCCAGCTTGTTGTGGAACCGGCCGATGGAGAAACCGGGCGTGTCGTCCGGCACCAGGAAGCAGCTCAGACTCGTGGAGATCGGGCCCTTCTTGTCGGTGCGGGCATAGAGGAAGTAGAGCTTGGCGATGCCGCCGCTCGAGATGAAGTGTTTGGTGCCGTTGATGACGTATTCGTCACCCTGGCGCTCCGCGAAGGTCTGGATCGAAGCCCCTGGTTCGTCGTACAGATAGTGGGAATCGGTGCCGGCGTCGGGCTCGGTCCGGGCTAATCCCATGAGATACGTGTCGTCCCCGAGGAACTTGGGCAGGAACTCGTTCCGCTGCTCCTCGCTGACCTCGGCGACGAGCCGGGGTGACTCGGTGTAGCAACCCCGGATGATGCTGGCGAAGCCTTGGTCGGCCGCGCCCAACTCCTCGAGGATGATCGCGAGGGTCAGATAGTCGGCCCCTTCGCCCCCGAACGCCTCGGGGATGGCGGCGGTCCTCAATCCCAGTTGGGACGCCTTCTTGATCAGGTCCCAGGGGATGCAGTCCTTGGGGTCGCTCATACGATCGAGCACCAGTGCCGCGGGCTTCACTTCTTCCTGGGCGAACTCGCGAACCATGTCGCGGGTCATTTCTTGTTCTTCGGTCAATCTAAAGTCCATGCGGTACCTCTCTCTGCCCCACGTGGTCCTGTGCACGGACCATCATAGTCCCCAAGGGTACTGTGAGACCCACTTCGCCCGAACTTTTCATGGGTCCCCAGAAGTATGCCGTCGACGTATAGGTATGGCCGCCGGATCGGCATCTACGGGTGAGCAGTCGCCCCGCCGGCGGAGACACCCGCCCTTACGTGCACCATCAGAGCCCGCGCAGCCGCCGTCAGAGGCCGGTCCCGCGGATAGATGAGGTGGAGGTCACGGGCCAACGACTTCTCGAAGGGAACGGCCACCAATCCGTCCAGAGTCTCGGGAGCGACGAGCATCTTCGGCATGGGAGCCACCCCCAGACCCCTCCTCACCAGAGCCTTCGTGAGCTCGGGGTAGTTCGCCCGATAGGAGAACGTGGGCTCGACCCCGGCCCGGCGCAAGGCGTCGACCACGATGTTGGCGGCGTTCATCGACGCCCGGGGGAGGAGGATCGACTCCCGCGCCAGCATGGCGAACGGGACGGCCTGCTGGTCCGCGAGCCTGTGACCACGCGGCACCACAAGGAATATCTCCTCAGTGAGTAGGTACTGAGTGGCCGCTCGAGTCGAGCCCCACGGGGTGATCACCGCACAGTCGAGTTCTCCGCTGATGACGGCTTCCTCGAGTTGGGCGTCGTCCTTCTCGACGAGATCGACGCTGACGTTCGGATAGGCCTCGAGGAACGAGACCAACATAGGAGTCAGCAGGAGAGCGAAGACGTTACCCACCGCCCCGAAGCGGACGGTGCTCGGCCCAGCCCCGGCCTGGTCGCGGAGAAGGCTGACAGCCTCGTCGGTACGGGTGACGATGGCCTGAGCCAGCGGCAGCAGAAGCTGGCCGCTGACGGTACATTCCACGTGCCTCCCGTATCGTTCGAAGAGCTGGGTCCCCAACTCACTCTCCAGGCGGGCGATCTGCCGGCTGAGGGTGGGCTGGGTCGAATGCATGGCTCGAGCGGCCCGACTGAAACTGCGGGCCTCCGCCACGGCAAGAAAGGACTTGAGGAGATCGAGTTCCATCTATACGACATCGTAATACTTTGCCGTACTCATGAAAAGTTCCGACGAACCGCCTCTCCCGCCGTCCACTCCGACTATCATGGACCCGTCGGCCGGCTCCGAGAGCGGCCGGACCGTGGGTCACCCAGCAACCGAAGGGAAGACCGGTGAATATCGCTGTATGCGTGAAGCAGGTGGTCGACACCGAAGCAGAGAAGAAGCTCGATCCCGCCTCCTGGCGTTTGGATCGTAGCGTCGACAGCATCCTCAACCCCTACGACGAGTACGCGGTGGAAGAGGCCCTCCGCCTGAAAGAGTCGGTGGGCGGCGAAGTCGTCGTGCTGTGTATGGGTCCAGATTCGGCCACCGACGCCGTCCGCAAGGCCCTCGCCATGGGAGCCGACAGGGCGATCCTGGTCACCGACCCCGGATTGGCCGGTTCGGACTCACAAGGTACGGCATACGTACTGGCCGAGGCTCTCAAGGGGCTCGAATACGACCTGGTCCTCTTCGGGATCAGATCCACCGACGGAGAGACGGGATGCGTGCCCGCCGCCGTCGCCGAGCGCCTGGGCCTGCCCCTGCTCTCGGCTCTTTCGGAGGTGGGACTGAAAGACTCGACCCTCTCCGTCCACCGCGAGACCGAGGAGGGCTACATCGCGTACGAGTGCCCGGTCCCGGCGGTCATGTCTGTGGTCAAGGGCATAAACGAACCCAGGTACCCCTCGATGAAGGGCATCATGGGCGCGAAGAAGAAGCCCCTGGAAGTCAAGGACGCGGCCGGGCTCGGTCTGGACATGGCGCAGACCGGCGGAGCCGGAGCCAAGACCCGGGTCCTCTCGGCCCGCTCCCCCGAACCCCGCAAGGCCGGGGTCAAGATCGAAGACGACGGCAACGGCGCCCAACGGATCGCCGATTTCCTGGCGGGCGAGAAGCTCGTCTAAGGGAGGAGATGGATCAGTGAACGACAAGAGTGGCGTCCTTGTTATAGCGGAATCCAAGGAGGGCAAGCTCGCGAACGTCTCTTTGGAGAGCATCACCCGAGCCCGAGCGCTGGCCTCCGCCGCCGGCGGACCGGTGAGCGCGGTCGTCATGGCCGCCGAGACCGGACCGCTCACCGACCAGGCCGCCCGCTACGGCGCCGAACGCATCTACACGGTCGAAGGTCCCGAACTCGCCGTCTTCCGGGCCGGTCCCTACACCGACGCGGCTGTTGCCGCCATCAAGGCGGCCGATCCCGCGCTGGTACTGTTCGCAGGCTCGAACGACGGCCGGGACGTGGCTTCCTGCGCCGCCGCGCGGCTCGGCCTTGGGCTGCTGGCCGATGTCTCCGACCTGGGATTCGAAGAGGGGCGGTTCGTCGCGACCCATGCCTGCTTCGGCGGCAGCGTGATCGCCGACAAGGAAGCGACCGTGAGCCCCGTCCTGGCCACGGTCCGACCGAACGTGTTCGGGCGTGAAGAGGCACCGGCGGAAGCCGAGGTCATCCCCCTCCCGGTCGAATTCGGCCCCACCGGTCTCATGACCGAAGTGGTCGACGTGGTCCGTGAACTGGCGGGGATCGTCAGTCTCGAAGAGGCGTCGGTCATCGTCTCCGGCGGCCGAGGTCTCGGCACCGCCGAGGGTTTCGAACTCATCCAGGCCCTTGCCGCCGAACTGGGCGCCGCCGTCGGCGCCAGCCGCGCCGCGGTCGACGCCGGCTGGAAACCTCATCAGTTCCAGGTCGGGCAGACCGGCAAGACCGTCTCGCCCAAACTCTATATCGCGTGTGGCATCTCTGGGTCGATCCAGCACCGGGCCGGCATGCAGACCTCTGACTACATCGTGGCGATCAACAAAGATCCCGACGCCCCCATCTTCTCGTTCGCGGATTTCGGCGTGGTTGGAGACCTCTTCACCGTCGTGCCCGCGTTGACCGAGGAGATACGCCGGCGTAAGACCGCGTAGCGGAAGGAGGGCGTCGTGGAGACCCGCGAGCTCTTGTGGAACGTCCCCCTCTGGGCCGAGGTGGTCATGTACGCGGGGGCCGGAGTCGTGGTACTGCTCCTCCTCGCCTTCGTGGCCCGGCGCATCATCCTCTATCGAAGAGGGCGAGCTGCGGCCACCCGCCACACCGACCGCCTGCCGACACGGATCTGGGACTTCGTCCTCAACGGGTTGCTCCAGAAAGCCATCCTCCAGGACCGTTTCGCCGGCATCATGCACCTCTCGATCTTCTGGGGTTTCACCGTCCTTCTGATCGGGACGATCATCCTCATCTTCGCGATCGACTTCGGCCTGCACTTCTTCACCGGCCGCTTCTATCTGGGATTCAGCTTCATCATGGAACTGGGGGGTCTCGCCCTGCTCCTGGGCGTGGTGCTGGCCGCGGTACGGCGGTACGTACAGAGGCCGGCCAAGCTCGAGCGACGTTGGTACGACCACTACCCGCTGATCATGCTCTTCGTCATCGGAGTGACCGGCTTCATCATGGAGGGCGCCCGCATCTACGTGGACGGCCTCCCCGAGTTCGAGCGCACTGCGAGCTTCGTGGGCTACGGACTGGCCGAGGCCTTCGACGGCATCGCCGATGCCGAGAGCTTCGCCACCTTCTACCGAGTCACCTGGATCGTCCACATGTTCCTGACCCTGGGATTCATCGGGGCGATCGGCTTCACCAAGTTCCTCCACGTGTTCACCGCGCCGGCCAACGTCCTTCTTCGCGACCGCCGGTCGAAGGGGGCCATGACCTTCGTCCCCGACATCGAGGAGACCGAGGAATTGGGGGTGGGGACCATCACCGCATACGCCTGGCCCGATCTCGCCGACCTCGACGCCTGTACGCATTGCGGTCGGTGCGAAGAGGTCTGCCCGGCCGTGGCATCGGGCAAGCCTCTCAATCCCAAGGAGATCGTCCTCAAGAGCAGGCAGATCCTTCAACGGCGGGAGGCCGACACACTCCGCGCTCTTCTCCGGCGGGACTCCGGAGCTGCTGATGACGCGCCGGAGGAAACACCCGACCTCTTCGACCTGATCGAGGACGACGAGGTATGGAGCTGCACGACCTGCAGGAGCTGCGTAGAACACTGCCCGGTGGCGATAGACCAACTCCATAAGATCCTCGAGCTTCGCCGCTTCCTCACCAATGAGGGGCGGCTCACCGGGAGCGCGGCCAAGGCTCTCGAGTCGATGGCGATGCGAGGCAACCCTTGGCTGCTCAAGCAGAGTGACAGGATGGCGTGGGCCGAGGGACTCGAGGTCGAGATCCCGGTGATGGCAGAGATCCAGGGCACCGAGGGGGTCGGTGAGGGCGAAGAGCCTCCGGCCGTGGACTACCTGCTCTTCGTCGGCTGCGCGGGGAGCTACGACCCCCGGGGGCAGAAGGCCACCCAGGCGCTCGTCCGAGTGTTGACGCGAGCCGGAGTGTCGTTCGCGGTGCTCGGCGAGGAGGAGACCTGCAACTGTGAGGCGGGACGACGCATGGGAGAGGAGATGCTCTTCCAGGTGGGCGCCGCCACCCTCAAGGAGACCATCGACCAATACCGCTTCGGGGCCATACTCACCCAGTGTCCCCACTGCTACAACACCTTCCGCAACGAGTACCCCCAGATGGGGACCGACTGGAAAGTCGTCCATCACTCTGAACTGCTGCGCGGACTCATCGCTGACGGGCGCCTGCCGGGAGTCGCGACCGCGGCTTCCTCGAGCCCGGTGGTCACGTACCACGACTCCTGCTACCTGGGACGGTACAACGACATCTACCAGCCCCCCAGGGAGGTGCTGACCGCGGCCGGCGCGACCCTCAAGGAACCCGAGCGCCATGGTCGCGACGGGTTCTGTTGCGGCGGCGGAGGCGGCCAGATGTGGGCCGAGGTGAAGATCGGAGAGCCGATCGAGTTCCTCCGCACACGGGAGTTGGCCGATACCGGGGCGGACGTCATCGCCACCGCCTGTCCCTTCTGTAAGATCATGCTCGATGACGGGGTCAAACACGAGGGTCTCGAAGAACGTCTGACCGTCGAGGACATCGCGGAGGTGCTCGATCGGGCGACCGATCCGGCTCACGCGCCCAGCGCAGCCCCAGCACCTACAAGCACCTCGACGCCAAGCGCCGCCTCGCCGCCTGGAGATGACGGAGCACAGGCGGATCCCGACGACGACCAGGAGGTCTGATGATGGAGCCGTTCAGCTTCTCCCTACCCACCCGAGTCGTGTTCGGGTCTGGATCTCTGGGGAGACTGCCGGAGGCCGTGCTCGGTCTCGGGCAGAAAGCCCTACTTCTCACCTATCGCGATGGCAGCATGCGCCGGACCGGCACCCTGGACAAGGTGCTCGGGCTCCTCGACCAGGCCAACGTGGAGGTCGTGGTGGACGAGGGAGTCGATCCCAACCCCACTTCGGACTACGTGGATCGTTTGGCCCGGATCGCGCGCAAGGAGGGCTGCGCCTTCGTGATCGGACTGGGAGGCGGCAGCGCGATGGACGCCGCCAAAGCAGTCGCCATCACGGCGGCGAACGACACCTCGGTGCTCGACTACCTCCCCGGGGGGAAGAACCCGTTCATGGAGGGCGTGCGAGACGCCCTGCCCATCGTCACGGTGACCACCACCGCCGGCACCGGCTCCGAGGTCACGCGCATCGCCGTCATCACCGACACGGGCAACCATTACAAGCCCGGCGTCGTCCACCCGAGCCTCTACCCGACCGTCTCCATCGTCGACCCGGACCTGATGCTGAGCGTGCCGGCCGGGGTCACGGCGGCAACCGGCGTCGACGTGCTCTTCCACGCCCTCGAAGCCTACCTGTCGCGGGGAGCCAACCCCTACAGCGACTTCATGGCCGAGGAGGCCCTTCGCCTGACCGTGGCGAACCTCGATACGGCCTACCGCGACGGCTCGGACCTGGAGGCCAGGACCAGGATGGCTTGGGCGTGCACCCTTGCCGGACTCTCGTTCGACAACGCCAACGTCGTGGCGATCCACGCCATCGGCCAGTGCATCAGCGGGCACACCGACGCGACCCACGGCAAGACCATGGCCGCGGTCGGTCCAGCGTATCTCCGCTACACCTACACGAGCAGTCCGGCCCGCTACGCCAGGATCGCGGTGATCCTCGGGACCGATCCCGAGGGTCTGAGCGAGCTGGAACTGGCCGAGCGCTCCTCCGCCGCACTGACCGCGTTCTTGGCCCGTTTCGGCCTCGACATCACGGCGACCAGTCTCGGCGTCACCGAAGAGTTGGTCCCCGTTATCGCGAAGGAGGCATTCCTCACCCTCCAGCCATGCATGGACTGTTCGCTGGCGAGTCTCGACGAAAGAGACGCCGCCCAGATCCTGCGTATGGCCATGTGACGTCCCATACCCATAATACCCATAGTATCCACACATCCCCTACACTTAGGTCGTGTCCACCGAGAGAAGGAGCAGAACATGCCAAGACCGGAAGAAGTAGAAGTCGTCAAGGCGATGAAGGCCGCAGTCACCGGCGAGGAGATCCTGGAGTCGTGGGCCATGCAGCGTCCCGGCTATGGCAAGCCGCCGGATGATCCGACCCTGGACTTCTGGGTAGAGAACAAGCCGGAGATGCTGCACACCTTCGCTCAGAACCAACTGACCCAGTTGCTCGATCGCGGCATCCTGGATCCCAAGACCAGGTACCTGGTCTTGGTGGCCTGCTACATGATGAACAACCATTGGGAGGGCGTCCTGCCCCAGGCCTGCAACGCCAAAGCCGCCGGAGCAACCGATGAGGAGATCATGGAAGTGGCCTTCTGCGTGTGCTACTCCGTCGGCAAAGCGAAACTGCAGGAGAGCGGCGCGTGCCTGGCTGAGGTCTTCGCCAGCCCCACTTTCCAGAACATCGGGACGCTCAAGAAATAGGACGAAGGCCCGACACGGATCCCCCCGCTTGCGGGAAGTCCCAGCCCGGGGCGACCGACCTGACGGTCGACGCCCCGGGCTTCCGCGCCGTCCGCTCGCTCTGCGGACTCGCGCCGGCAGCCGACGACATCTTCGCCCACCTCTGAGGTCGACACATGGAGACTGCTTTCCCAAGACTGTTCACACCGGGCCTGATCGGCGACGTCAGACTCAAGAACCGAGTCATCAAGGCCGCCCAGCACACGGGGCTCGCCAACCCCGATGGATCGATCACCGACCGGATGTTGCGGTACTACAAGAGAGTCGCCATGGGCGGCGCGGGGATGGTCGTGGTCGAATACGCCTGGGTCGATGACGACGCCAGCAGGGCCTCGCCTTGCCAGCTCGGCATCGCCCGGATGGACCACATCCCCGGACTTTCGTTGCTGGCCCAGACCATCCAGGCCAACGGAGCCAAGGCAGCCATCCAGATATCCCACGCCGGCAGACAGCGCTTCACGCTCGAGCAGCCCAAAGCGGCCTCGGCCGTCCCTTGGGAAGAGACCTACGCGGCCGGCTGCCCCGCCCCGCTGGAGCTGACCTTCGACGAGATCCTGGAGATCGTCAAGGCTTTCGGCCAGGCGGCCAAGAAGGCACAGATAGCCGATTACGACATGGTCGAGATCCACGCCTGCCACGGGTATCTGATCTCGAACTTCCTCTCTCCGCGTACCAACAAGCGGACCGACTGGTACGGCGGCTCCCTCGAGAATCGCATGCGCTTCTTGTTGGAGGTGGTCGCCGAGATCAAGGTCCAGGTCGGGCCGGACTATCCCGTCGTGGTCCGGGTGAGCGGAACGGACTACGAGCCTGACGGTCACACCATCGAAGAGACGGTCGAACTCTGCCGACGACTCGAAGCCATGGGGGTGGCCGCCATCCACATGTCGGGGGGCAATCACCACCAGACGATCCACGAAGTCAGTCCCATGGGCATGTCGCTGGCCCATAACGTCTGGGCCGCGGAAGCGGTGAAGAAGCAGATCGAGATCCCGGTCATCGCGTCGGGGTCCATCAACCTCCCCGCCCTGGCCGAGCAGATCCTTGCGGACGGCAAAGGCGACTTCATCGGTCTCGGCCGGCCTCTGTGGGCCGACCCCGAGTGGCCTCGCAAAGCCTCTGAAGGCCGGCCCGAAGACATCAGACCCTGCATCCGCTGCAACGACGGGTGCCTGGCCCGCGGAGATCACCTGGCCAAGACCGTCTCGTGTTCGGTCAACGTGGCTCTCTGCCGAGAGGCCGAGTTCGAGATAGTCCGGACGGAGCACCCCCGGGAGGTAGCCGTGGTCGGCGGTGGCCCCGCGGGCATGGAGGCGGCCCGGGTGTGCGCCCTGAAGGGCCACCGAGTCACCCTATACGAGAAGCGGGAGTTGGGTGGAGCCCTACTCGAAGCCGCCATCCCCGACTTCAAGGCTCCGGACCTACGACCCCTCGTCGACTACCTGCGGACGCAGACGGAGAAGCTGGGGATCGGAGTGGTCACCGAAGACGCGACCGCCCAGACCATCAGAACCGGGGGGTATGACGCGGTCATCGTAGCCACCGGCGCCATCCCCTTGGGACTCGAAGACGTACCCGGGATCGATGGGCCCAACGTGACCGGCGCCGCCGACGTCCTGTGGGGCAAGGCGCACCTCGGGGACACGGTCGCCGTCATCGGCGGCGGGATCGTCGGGACCGAGGTGGGCCTCTTCTTGGCGGAGCAGGGCAAGCAGGTCGTGTTCGTGGAGATGCTCGACACCTTCATGAACAACATAACCTTCGACGAGAAGCTCGTCTACGAGGAGCGGTTCGCCGGGCTCGACGTGTCGATCCATGCCGGCAGACGTCTGGAGAGTGTGTCTGCCGAGGGCATCACCGTGATCGATAGGTTCGGGTCGCGCACCTCGCTGAAGGTGGATTCGGTGGTGGTCGCCGCCGGTTTCCGGCCGGACCGGTCGCTCATTGAATCGTTGGCGGACGAGCCCGGGTTGGAGGTGCTGGAGGCAGGTGACTGCGTCAGACCCCGCAAGATCTTCGACGCCATCCACGAGGGGCATCTCGCCGCGAAGCTGCTCGACTGAAAGGAACTGCTTGGCCGAAAGGGATACACGCTGTACCAAGAGCCGGTTGCCGTCTGATACCCTGTCCGGGGGCCTTCGCGGAGCGTCGGGGTCCGATCGGTAGCCGGTAGTTGCGTTAGATCTCACATGGACCAGACGCAGGGGGAGCTGATGGCACCGTCCCGTCACGAGCATCTATTCTCGCCGTACTCCATCGGCAAAGTGGAACTGCGGAACAGGATCGTCAAGAGCGCTGCGCAGACCTACTTCTTCGAATCTGGAGAGCGGCGCGTCGGCGGCATAGCGAAGGCCTTCTACGGCGCGGTAGCTCGGGGCGGAGCAGGGCTGATCATCGTCGAGACCCCGGCGATGGAGTGGCCCTTGGCCGACGAGGGAGACCGCCGGTTCCGCGTCGATGACGACAGGTACATCGAGAACCTCAAGGAACTGACGGCCGAGATCCATAGGTACGGCTGCCCCGTCTTCGTCCAGTTCTATCACCGAGGCCCGTGGGGAGGCGTGTACCATACGGTGGCCAAGCGGGTGGCGGCCTCCCCGGTGACCTTTGCCTCCATTTTCGACGTGCACGAGGAGGAGCCGCCGGAACAGCTCACGATCGCCGAGATCGAGGAGTTGGTCGACCGCTATGCCGCGTCGACCCTCCGCATAGCCGAGGCCGGCTTCGACGGCGTCGAGATCCATGCCGGAGCCGACCACCTGTTCGATACGTTCCTTTCCCGGTTCTGGAACAGACGCGACGACATCTACGGGCCGCAGAGCATGGAGAACCGCACCCGCTTCATCCTCGCCGTCATCAAAGAGGTCAAGAAGCGTGTGGGTCAGGATTTCCCCGTGCAGTTGTTCATGAACGGCGTGGAGACGGGCGTGGGGGAGCTGGGTCTCAGCGTCGAGGAGAACCAGGAGCTTGCTCGGATCTACCAGGATGCCGGCGTCGACTCCCTGCACGTGAGGTCGCACTGGGTCGGCATGCACCAGGGCTCGTACCTCAGCGACACCCTCTTCTACCCCGAGCCGCACATCCCGCTCTCGGAGTTCCCCAAGGAGATGGACTGGACTCACAAAGGCAACCTGGCCAATGTTCCCTTGGCCGCGGCCATCAAGGAGGTCGTCTCCATCCCGGTGATGACCGTGTGCGGGTTCGACGCGGATTCGGCCGAACGGGTCCTCAACGAGGGCAAAGCCGACCTCATCGGCTTCAACCGGCGCATCTTCGCCGACCCCGAGTACCCCAACAAGGTGCGCGAAGGCCGGTTCGGCGACATCCAACCCTGCACCCACTGCGGCAACTGCAGCAGCACCTACAACGAACCGAGGAAATGCCGCATCAACGCCTGCTTCGGCACCGACAGCTACGATCTCGTGCCGCCCGGACCGAAGAAGAAGGTCCTCGTGGTGGGAGGCGGACCGGCGGGCATGCAGGCCGCGCGGGTGGCAGCCATGAGGGGCCACGACGTCAGTCTGTGGGAGAAGGGTCCCTATCTGGGAGGGGCACTGCCGCTCGCGGCGATGGTCAAGGGCTTCGACATCGAAGACGTACGCGAGGTCATCTGGTTCTTCAAGCGGCAAGTGCGCAAGACAGGGGTCGACGTCGAACTGAACAAGGAGTTCAGCGCCGTCGACATCATCGAGGCTGAGCCCGACGTGGTGATCGTGGCCGCCGGCGGCGAGCCGGTGCTGCCCGACGTCCCCGGCATAGACGGACCCCACGTCGTGAGGAGCAGCGACCTCTACGGCATGCTCCAACGCTTCCTGCGTCTCTTCGGCCCCAAGGGGCTGAGGAGTCTGACCAAGGTGTGGATGCCGGTGGGCAGGAGCGCGGTGATCATCGGGGGAGCCATCCAGGGGTGCCAATTGGGGGAGTTCCTGGTGAAGCGAGGCAGGCAGGTGACCATCGTCGACACCGAGGGAGAACTCGGTCAGGGGCTCTATCCCGAACGGAAGACCCGCCTCTTCTTCTGGTTCGAGAAGAAGGGCGTCACCTTGATCGAGAACGCCAGACTCGTGGAGATCACGGAGCGAGGCCTGACGATCGAGACGAAAGAGGGCGAGACGAAGCTGCTGGAGGCCGACACCGTCATATCCTCCCTACCTTTCGCGGTCAACGATAAGCTGGCACAGGACCTGAAAGGGAAGGTGGCAGAGGTCTACGCGATCGGGGACTGCGAGGAGCCCGGTCTGATCCCACACGCGACCGCGGCCGGCTGGCAGGTCGGCAATGCGATCTAGCCTCCACGGCGAACTCCCCGCTGCGGCGAGGGGGGTCTCCTTCGCCCGGGAAGCGCCGCCCTATCCACGTCGACTACGAGCGAAGCCAGGTCGTATCCAGAAGAAGGGGTAGCCACGTGTCAGCAGAGAAGAGCAACGAAAAGACAGTCATCAAGGCACTGGGCCTGAGCGGGGGCATCTTCGGAGCCTGCCCGTCCGCCGTCGATGTCAAGGACGGCAGGGTCGTCCGCATCCGACCGCTCCATTGGGATTCAGCCTACGATCCGAAGACCTTCAACGCCTGGAAGATCGAGAAGAACGGCAAGACTTTCGAGCCCCTCTTCAAGTCGGTCCCGGCTCCCTGGAGCCTCGCCTACAAGAAGCGGACCTACTCCCCCAACCGGATCAAGTATCCACTCAAGCGCGTCGACTGGGACCCGAACGGGGAGAGGAACCCGCAGAACCGCGGCATCAGCAAGTACACGCGCATCTCCTGGGACGAAGCCACCGACCTGATCGCGGGCGAGGTCAGGAGGATCGTCGAGCAGTACGGCCCCCTCGCCATCCTCGTCCAGGGCGACGGCCACGGCGAGTGCAAGATGGTGCACGCTCCCCACGGCTGCTCCACCCTGCTCTTCGACAAACTGGGAGGATTCACCCAGCAGGTGCGCAACCCGGACAGCTGGGAAGGCTGGTACTGGGGATCCAAGCACGTGTGGGGCAAGGGCTTCATAGGGATGATGGCGCCGAACGACAACCTCGTTAAAGACATCTGCGAGAACAGCGACATGGTGGTCATGTGGGGCGGCGACCCGGAGACCACCGCCTGGGGCTTCCGCGGGCAGTTGGCCAGCCGCTTGCTGTACTTCTGGACAGAGATCGGGATCAAGCAGGTCTACATCTGTCCCGACCTGAACTACTCGGCCGCGATCCACGCCGACAAGTGGATCCCGATCCTCCCCAACACCGACTCCGCTCTCCAGCTGGCGATCATCTACATGTGGATCAAGGAGGGCACCTACGACAAGGAGTACGTCGAGACGCATACCGTCGGCTTCGACAAGATCGAGGCCTACGTCATGGGCGACGAGGACGGCACCGCGAAGACCCCGGAATGGGCCTCCGAGAAGTGCGGCGTACCGGCATGGACGATCAAGGCGCTGGCCCGCGACTGGGCGAAGAAGACGGTGACCATCGGCCACTACTTCGGTGGAGGCATGGCGCGGGGACCGTGGTCGACCGAACCGGCCCGCCTCGAGTGCGTCCTGCTCGGCATGCAGGGCCTGGGCAGACCAGGTGTGCATCAAGCGCAGGTCGCCTACGCCGGTATGCCGAAGAACATCGTGACCGGCGGCGCCGACCATATGGGCCCCTTCGCCAACCTGATGAACACCCCTTACGGCGAGCGCCTGCTCAAGCCGCACCGCGGCACACCGACCGCTTGGGGCAAGCAGATGATCCCCAAGACGCTGATCGAAGAGGCCATCAAGAACGGCAAGGTCGAGTTCTGGGGCACCGGCGGTCACGAGGAGCCGACGTCCGACCAATTCAAGCGGTACGTGTATCCGATCCCCAAAGAAGAGGGCGGCACCGAGATACACATGATGTGGACGGACACCCCCTGCCGGGTGACGTGCTGGGGCCGCGGCAACGACATCATGGAGACGGTCCGAGATCCCAAGATCGAATGCGTCGTGGCCCAGCATCCATGGCTGGAGAACGACACCCTCTCCGCCGACATCATCCTACCCACGACCACCACGCTCGAGGTGGACGACATCTCCCCGTGCATCCGCGAGGGCGACAGCTTCCAGAGCGTCGTCCTGATGAACCAGGCCGTGAAGCCCATCGGCGAGGCCCGCAGCGATTATCACGCGGTCGTGGCCGTGGCCGAGAAACTGGGTATGCGCGACGAGGTTACCGACGGCTTCTCCGACGAGGAACTCATCCGCGGCACCTACGAGGGCATGGGGTTCGACAAGGTGGTGCCCTGGGAGGAGTTCAAAGAGAAGCAGTACTGCGTGCTGCCGGTCGCCCCGGACTGGGAGAAATGGCCGGCCGGCCTGTACGAGTTCTGGAAGGACCCCGTGGCCAACCCGCTTCCCACCCCCACCGGCAAGCTGGAGTTCTACTCCGCCAGCCTGGAGGAACACTTCCCCACCGACGAGGAGCGTCCCCCCATCCCCAAGTGGATCGAGAAGAGCATCACGCACGACGAACGGATCTCCAGCTACCGGGCGAACGCCTATCCGCTCTTGGTCATGTCCAACCACGGTAGGTGGAGAGTCCACGCCCAGTGCGACGACATCACCTGGACCCGTGAGGCCCCGACCTGTAAGGTCACCGGCTTCGACGGCTACAAGTACGAGCCCTGCTGGATGAACCCCAAGGACGCCGAGGCCCGTGGCATCAAGCATGGCGACATCGTGAAGGTCTTCAACGAGCGAGGCGCTGTACTCTGCGGCGCCCTCGTCTTCGAGCGCATCCGGCCAGGGGTCATCTCCGTAGATCATGGTGCCCGCGCCGACTACATCATCCCGTTCAAGCTGGACCGCGGCGGCGCCATCAACACCATCGCCCCGGCGGGGCTCGTTTCCAAGCACGCCGCCGGCCAAGCCACCAGCGGATATCTTGCCGAGGTGGCGCGGGTCGGTGCCGCGGAGATGGAAGAATGGCGCCGGGACTATCCCGAGGCGTTCGAGCGGGAGTACGACCCGGCTTCGGGCCTGAGGTTCAACGCCTGGGTGGAGTAGTCCCCCGGACAGCTCCACGTGGACGTCACGTCATGAGAGCGGGGCGGACCCTCACGGGTCCGCCCCGGCGTTTTCCAGCACGAGCGACTTCGCGGGAGAACCGACGTCCCAGCGGGTTCCTGTCCGCCGGGGATCGCCTCACCGAGTGGTGATATACCCCCGCCATTGCTGCAGGTGATCGGAGTCGGGCCGGTCGAGGATGAACACCCCCACGAAGTCCTTGAAGGGCTCGAAATACGGGAACGCGTCCCAGGCAGCCCAATGGGGCCTGGTGTACTGTCCGGCCTTCTCGACCATGGCCGAGCGCCAGCCTTCCGAGTCGTCGAACCAGATCTCCGAGATGCGCTGGAAGGGATTGATGCGGGGTTCGTCGAGTTGGCGGCTGGAGATGAAGCGCGTCACCTCGGGGTTCGCACAGACCTCGGGCGCGAACACTTCCTTGAACCAGGCGTCGCCCTCCTCGATCGAAACACCCTCGGGATAGGTCAACAGGAACAACCAGCGGAAGTTCGCCCCCTCGTCGGTGAGACGGCCGTTCCCTTTGAAATCGTCCTCCCAGAAGACCGGGGCGAAGGAGAAGACGAGCGGACGGTAGCCCTCGCGACTCCCTTGCCAGCCGGACTGCCGCAGTACGGTGCTGGGGGGCTGACAGGTCATATCCATGAAGTCTTCGGGGAACTCCTCGCCGAACGCCAAGCCGGTGGGATGGCCGGTGCCTTTGTCCTGGAAGATGTTGAAGAGCCAGTAGTGCTCGGTCATCATGCCGTTGTAGGTGCCGAAGTCGAGCGCCCCCTCGGGCAGGGGCAGCGCGTGATAGGTGCAGTACTTCGTGCAGTACGGCATGAACTGGGAGATGCTCTCCGGTACGTGCTGCTTGTAGAGCCAGCGCCACACCTTCGGCCGGTCGTTGTCCGAGCGGAAGTTCTGCAGGATGAAGCTCCGCATCGGACGGAATTCGGGGAAGTAGGCCACGACGAAGCTCCTCTCAGTCGCGGCTCGCGTCCCGAGCCTTCCCGGCCTTGTCGCGGGGCGGCTTGTAGGGGGTCAAGTAGTCTTTGTACTTCGCCGTCTTCGCGGGCAGCTCGTCCATGTTGGCCGGCGGCTTCAAAGACACGTCCGCCAGTTCCTGCAGGTGCTCGAACTTGCCCGAGAGCAGGAGATGGGAATGGGGCCGGTCCTCGTCGGACACGGTGAACGTCGCCTTGCCGTCGACGACCCCCAGCGTCCCTCGCACCCCGCAGACGCCACAGATACAGGGGTAGACGTCGCTGTCGTGGCGCACCTCGATCAGTTTCGAGTGACAGAGCGGACACAGTCCCGATTCGCCGATGTATTCGGCTTCTTCCAGGGGTTTCTTCAGGCTCTCGGCCACATGCCAGCCGGAACGACGCGCTCGTTCCAGCAGGTCGTCGCGCAGAGCGACCACCCGGGGGAGCCCGATCCAGTTGACGAGGATCTTGTCCACCACCTCGATCTGCATGGTGAGCGCGAACATGCTCATTATCGGGAGGGCCAGCGTGTCCCACTCGCTGCCGCCCACCGCGATGAGGGAGGCCGTCCGAGGCTTGAACGCCCGCGGGTCCGGACCTGTGCCCTTGGTGATGCCCTTCTCCTCCCGGATCTTCTGGGCGATGATGCGAAAGCCCTGATCGTGGGAGGGTCCCATGCGGTCTTCGAGGGTCTTCAGTTGCCCGGTGGGGGACTTCTCGTATATCGGCGAGCCGAGGATGAGTCCGTCACAGTCCATCACCTTCTCGTCGATGAAGGGGAAATCGTCGTCCTTGATGGTGCAGCGACCCCCCCCGCCCTTCTCCATGAGGTCGATCACGCACGAGTTGCACCCCGTGCACGGCTTGATCACGAAATCGTGCAGGCGGAGGAACTCGACCTCGGCCCCGGCTTCTTCGGCCCCCATGAGAGCTTCTTTGACCATGATCTCCGTGTTGCTCATCCGCCTGCCGCAGGATATGCCGAGGACTTTCACAGCTGTGACTCCTTGCTCGTCGTTAATCGCACTACGTGGTGACGCTCGAAGGCCGGTCCTTCTATCGCCTCGCCGCGGCGATGAGCGCGGCGACGTTCTCATTCTTGGCGGTGATGGGCACCTCGCACCCCGATCCCAGTATGAAGCCTCCCTCGTGGCCCATGAACTCGATCAGCTCCCGGCAGTAGGTCTCGACTTCCTCCCTCTCGCTCAAGGAGAGCATAGCCGCCCGCACGTCGCCCTTGATGCAGAGATGGTCCGCCAGAACCTCTCTGGCTTTGCGGATATCGCTGGCCCCGTCGAGTTCGACGATGCAGCTCGCCTGAGGCAGGTCTCGAAAGCGAGGGAGCATGAGGTCCCAATTGCCGTCGCAGTGAAGGACCGACACCAGACCCGCCGCCTGGTAGCCCTCGACCATGCGCTTGATCGAAGGGAACGAGATTTCGTCGAAGAGCTTGGGGGAGAGGAAGCTGGCGCTGGAACGCATGGCGAAGATGGCGACCCGATCGCCCTTGGCCCTGCGGGCGTTGGCGACGCCCAGCTCGATCATGGCTTGAGTGCCCACGTCGACCGCCCGCTTGACCGTCTCCGGCATCTCGAAGAGATCCCGGTAGAACGGACGCAGGGAGCGGCTGAGCGAGAAGATGTCGAAGGGCGGAGCCACACCGGTGTGGAACATCACGGGAAGCCCCTGCTTCCGCCAATGCTTGACGTTCTTGCCCGTGTTCATGCCGGCCCTTATGAAATGCCAGAGTACCTTCAGGTCGCCGGTCCTGCCCTGCCAGGGCGGCGACTGGATCTGTTTCATGAACCCGGTGTTCCACGCCTGCCAGCCCTTCTCGACGATGACGTCGTAGTCGGAAGCCTGCATGACCTCTTCCTCCACGAACTGGAAGGGTTCGTCGGGACCGAGCTCCCGGCCGGGAAGTTTGACCTTCATCGACTCGATGTACGCCGTGTCCCAGGGATTCATGGGGAAGACGACGTCCGGTCGGCCCACCTTCTCGATAGTGGCCTCCATCGCCCGCAGCCAGGACTTGTTGCTGCTGAAGAGATCCGCCTGAGAGACACCCGCGCAGCGTCCGGCGAACGTGAGGATGTGCGGGTAGACCGGGATCTCCGGGGTGGGTTTCAACCTGATGGCTCGCTCCAGCTTCTCGAAGGAATCCACCGCTCCCCTTCCCCTCGTGTCCCTCAACTCCGTGGTCTAATGGTATAGATGGTAGAACTTCTATGCAACCGGCTATACCGAGCGGCAGCCGCGGCATGGAGGAGCCGGAGACCCCCGCCTAGTGACCCCAGATCGAACCGGTCTCGTTCAGGGTCGCACCCACGACGTCCACGATCACGGTGCCGCCGTCGATAACCAGGACCGAACCGGTCATGAACGCGGAGTCGTCGCCGACCAAATAGACGAAGATGCCGGGGATCTCTTCCGGCGCCGCCACCCGGCGAAGAGCCATGTTGGCCGGGACTTTCTCGGCGAACATCGTGTCGAGATCCTTCCCACAGGCCTCGGCCATCGGACGGATGTTGTACTCGAAGAGCTCGGTCCTCGTCGCGCCCGGGCAGACCACGTTGCAGCGGATGGCGTTCGCCCCGTAATCCAACGCCACCTGTTTGGTCAGATGGATGAGCCCCGCCTTGGTGGCGCAGTACGCCGGAGAGCCCGGGATCACTACGAGTCCGGCGATGGAGGCGACGTTGATGATGGAACCCCCACCCTGCTCGATCATGTGCGGGATCGCCGCCTTCATCAGGAGGAACGGTCCCGTCAGGTTCGTGGCCAGGACCCTCTGCCAGGTGTCGAGCTCGAAGTCGAGGATCTTGCCGGCCGGCCCGATGGCGGCGTTGTTGACGAGGGCGTCGATCCTGCCGCCGAACTCCACCGTCGCGTCGACCATGCGCTGTACGTCCCCCGGTTCTCCGACGTCCCCGGGGCAGGTGGCCACCGACCCTGCCGGCAGGGACTCAGCCACGGTCGCGAGCGCCTCGGCCCGACGTCCGGTGATGCAGACTTTCGCTCCCTCAGCGACGAATCTTCTGGTGATGGCGGCTCCGATGCCCGCCCCTCCGCCGGTGACAAGGGCGACCTTACCCTCCAGCTGCATGACGTTCTCCTTTGTCGTCTGTCGACCGCAGGGTCCGTCGCGGCCGGCGAGATGTCATTCCCGCGGGGGCTCACCGATGTACTCGCCCTGAGGATCGAGGAAGATCTCCCCGGGCGTGCCGGGAAGCTGCGCGAACCAGTCCGGACAGCTCTTCGGGAAGAGCAGCCGACACTGCCACTGCAGCCCGAAATCCTCGGCCTTCATCCCCGGGTAGTACTTCTCCATCCCCTCCCACAACGCCAGGCCGGTCTTGGCCTTTGCCAGCACTTCTTCGTACCGGTCGAGATAGGTGAGCGAGAAGTCGACGCACGACGTACCCTCGAGTTCGAGCTTCTCGTCGCTCACGTGACCGGGGACGATCGCCCTGGGGTCGAAGTCGAGGAGCTTCGTGATCGAAGCCCGCCACTTCTCCCGGCGGGCCGCGTCGCTCTCCGAGGTCCAGAGGTGCACGTCGAGGAAGGCGACGTCCGTAGCACAGGCCAGTCCCAGCGACGGCACCCACACGACGCTGTTGTTGGCGCTGTCGCCCTCCCAGTCATCGGTGAACTCGAGCACATGGCCCTCGACCTCCAGACGGGCCTCCGGCAACGGCATGGGGAACGCGACCTTCTTGGGGATATTGTCGCCGAACGGACCGTCCCACAGATCCATCTTGTCGGTGGAGGTGAACACGATGTCCTTGACCACGCTCGGCAGAGCCACGATGCGGGCCTGAGGGAAAGCGTGCTGTAGCACGGCGAGGCCGAAGTGATGATCGGGATGGAAGTGAGAGACGTAGATGTGGGTGAGGTTCTTGTCCATGAGGATGAGTTCGGCCGCGAGCTTGTGGGCGTCGCTCAAGAGCTGAGAAGCGTCGATCAGCACGGCGTCCCGCTCACCGTAGAAGAGCGTCGAAGTGCTGTTGAAGCCCGGATGACTGTGCAGGTACACCTTGTACTTGAGCGCCATGGGAGTCCCCTTTTTCGAACGCCGGCGTCGCGAAGGACCGCGACCCGAGTGGCCACTCGCCCATGGTAGCAGAGACCGATTGGACCAAGACCGAGCCCCGTCGAGAAGCGAGGCGGCGACGCCGGGCGGACCGCCCGCTTCGCCTGTTCCCGCGCCGGTTCGCCGGTCCCCCGGCTACATCCCGTCGAGAGCCTCCCGCACTTTCGCGGCCATTTCCAGCATCGAGAAGGGCTTCTGGATGAAATGGACTCCCTCGTCCAACACCCCCCGATTGACGATCACGTCGGCCGTGTAGCCGGACATGAACAGAGTCCGCAGATCTGGGTACGTCGCTCGAAGCCGCTCCGCGAGTTCGCGGCCGTTCATCTCGGGCATTATCACGTCGGTCAGGAGCAGATCGATCACGCCGAGCGGGCCCCCTTTCGCATGTTCAGCCGCGACTTCCAGAGCTTGGCCGGGGGTGCCGGCGGATATGACCTGATAACCCATTTCGACGAGGATCCGGACCGCCAACTTCAGGATCGCCGCCTCGTCCTCCACGATCAGAATCGTCTCGCCTCGGCTCGGCGGGCTGTCCGCGACCGTGCCCGGAGCTGATTCCTCGGCTTCGCCGACGTGCCGAGGCAGGTAGATCTTGAACCGGGTGCCTCGTCCCAATTCACTCTCGACGTCGATCAGCCCTTCGTTCTGCTTGACTATGCCGTAGACGGTACCCAGCCCCAATCCCGTCCCCCGGCCGACCCCTTTCGTGGTGAAGAACGGCTCGAAGACCTGAGAGAGGGTCTCTTCGTCCATGCCGCTTCCATCGTCGCGCACCGAGAGCAGTACGTACTCCCCAGAGACAGGCCCGACACCCTCACCCGTGTACGTCTCGTCGAGGATCACGTTCTCGGTCTCGATGACGACCCGGCCCACGTCCGAGATCGCATCCCGAGCGTTGACACACAGGTTCGCCAGTATCTGGTCTATCTGAGCCGGATCCATCCGGACGGGCCAGACCCCCGACCCGGGCCGCCAGACCAAGTCTATGTCCTCGCCGATGAGCCGGGCGAGCATCTTCAGCATCCCCTCGACAGTCTTGTTGAGATCGAGAACGTGAGGGGCGATGGCCTGCTTACGGGCGAAGGTCAACAGCTGCTTGGTTATCTCCGCCGAGCGTTTGGCGGCTTTGACGATCTCGTCCAGGTCTGCATACAACGGCTCGTCCGGGGAAGTCCTCCCCTGAGCCAACTCCGCATACCCGACGATAACGCTCAGCATGTTGTTGTAGTCGTGGGCAACGCCCCCCGCGAGGCGCCCCACCGACTCCATCTTGAGAGCTTGCTGGAACTGGGCGGCCACCCGCAACTGTTCGGTGATATCCCGCTTCACGGCTACGTAGTTAACGATCCGGCCGGCGGCGTCGAAGACCGGTGAAATCGTCGCCTCCTCGGTGTAGAGAGTGCCATCCTTCCGCTTGTTGACTATCCGCCCTTCCCAGGTCTGCCCGCTGGAGATCGTCTGCCATAACTCGCGGTAGTACGAATCCGGATGTTCGCCGCTCTTGAGGACGCGCGGATTCTGCCCTCGGACCTCTTCGGGCGAGTATCCGGTGACTCTCTCGAACGCCGGGTTGACGTACTCGATGGTCCCCTCGATGTCGGTGATGATGATGGCCTCGCCAGCCTGCTCTATCGCGGTGGTCAAGCGGTCCCGGTCTGCCTCAGCCAGCTTGCGCAGGGTGATGTCGTTGATGCTGGAAAGCACACACATGCTCTGGCCCAACTGGATCGTCCGCGCCGAGAAGAACCCGGTCATGATCGTGCCGTCCTTCCTCCGGAACAGGAACTCCTCTCCCATCACGGGCTGTCCGGCGCTGAGAGCCGTGAGCACTCGATCGCGGTCGACTCCGTCGACCCACAGGTTCATGTCGACCGACGTGCCGGCGAGGGCCTCCTCGCGGGTGTATCCCGTCATGGTCGTGAAGGCGTCGTTCACATCGATGAACTTCCCGTCGGCGGCACGGGTGATCGTCATGGCCCAGGGCGAGGTCTGAAAGGCCAGGGCGAACCGCTCGTTACTCTCGCGAGTCGCTGCCTCCGCCCGGACCCGGCGTAGTGAGACGGCCACCATCTCGGCGAAGGACTTCACCAACTCAGGCGAGGGGTCGGGGTCGGCAGGACGCAGGGCCACCACGGAGGTCCCGTAGAGTTCTCCCTCCAGGATGTAGCCGATACCCAGAAAACGGTCGACACCCTGTAGCCTCTGGACGGCATCGGAAGCGAACTTCGGAACGACGCCGAAGGTCGCCTCACTGAGAGATGGCATGTATCCCACCGGACTATCCAGCAGCCGTCGATACTGTTCCTCTCCGATCGGAAAGGCGGTATCTGCCAACCGGCTCCCTCCCAAGACACGGGCCAGATCGCTTACGACGTTCTTGTCGATGTCCATGTACTTGACCTGGACAGACTGCTTCAGCGGATCATAGAGACCGAACGTGGCCGAGACCCCGCCCGTGATTTCTTTGAGCTTCCGCGCGATGTATTCGAATATCTCCACTCCCGAGCGAGCCGCTGCCAGCCCGCTCGCAAACTCATAGAGTCTCTCCAATTCGCGCTGCCTGGCCTCGAGCGCTCTCTCCGTCGCCTTCCGTTCCGTGACGTCTCTGCCTATGACGAGAAGGAGGGTCCGGTCCTCCGGAGTCGTCACCAGACTCCCTGCATACTCGAAGGGGATGCGCATCTTCGCCTTGGTGATCAGAGACAGCTCGACCACTCCCCGACCCTCCGCCACGACCCTAGCCATGGCCGCCCTGGCCCTCTCCAGATCATCCTTGCCGAAGAAGTCGTCGGGTGCCTTCATCCGGGTGATCTCGCTATCGCTGTAGCCGCTCACCTGGACGAAGTATCGGTTCCATCTGATCGGTCGGCCCGTGGCCGGGTCGAACACGAAGACCGTGTCTTGGGGTGCGTCGAGAAGCGTGTCGCTGAAGGCCTTCTCCTCGAGAACCGCCGCCTCGGCCCGCTTCCGGTCGGTGACGTCGAAGAACGTCCCCAGTAAGCCCTCGCCCAGAGTGGTGCCCGAGATGAGCATGGTGAGGACGCGGCCATCCTTGCAGGTGACTTCATACTCGATCGGCTCGATGTCGGTATCGTTCTCAGCCGCGTTACGGACCGCGGCGTCCCAGGTCTCTACCACCCAGCGCCGATACTCCGGGTCCGGGTAGGCGAGTCGCCACCATTCGGCGAGTGTCGGCACATCTTCGTGGGTGTAGCCGAACGTCTCCACGAAACGTCTGTTGAAATCGGCCAAGGCGCCGTTCTTGTCCACGTAGCAGAGGGGGAAGGAGGCCACGTCGAAGAGCGTGCGGAAGCGCTGTTCGCTGTCGCCCAATGCGGTCTCGGCCGTCCTCCGCCGCTTGATCTCGCCCCATAGTCTCCGATTCCAGAGTGCCAGCACCGCGACGATCAGGACGAAGACGACCAGCATCTGCCAGAGCAGACGATAGTCGAACCCTCGCTCGTAGCGGATGGGGACCCAACGCTGATAGATCTCGTTCCTCTCGGTCTCGCTGATCGTGTCGAGCGCCTTCTGGACGATCCCGGCGAGGATGGTCCAGTCCTTGCGGACCGCCATGGCTTGAGCGTTCGCGTACGGCGTCTCGCCGGCGATCTTCAGGTCGACCAGTTGTGACTGTGCCATCTGATAGCCGATCACGAGCATGTTGTCGACGAAGGCGAAGACTTCTCCCCGTTCCACCAGATCGAGCCCTGCCTGCACGCTCGCCACCTTGACCAGCTCGAGGTCGGGATAGTCCCGCGCGAGCCACTCGGCGGCTACGTACCCGTCGACCACGGCGATCCTCTTGCCCACGAGCTCTCGCATGTCGTTCACGTATGTGACGTCCGAATGTGCCGCGATGACGATGGGGATATCGAGGTAGGGCTCGGTGAACGCCCAGAATTCGCCCCGCTCCGCGGTGAAGGCCACACACGTGGTCATGTCGATATCCCAGCGGCGGAGCTTCTCGTACGCCTCCTGCCAACTCAGACCGATGACCCGTTCGAAGGTGATCCCCAGTCGCCGCTCGACCAACCGGAGATAGTCTTCCGACATCCCCGCCGGCCGGCCGTCTTCATCCGCGAACTCCACTGGTGGCCAGCCGGGATCTTGAGCGACCCGTATCGTCGGATGTTCGCGCAGCCACGAACGCTCTTCATCGGTGAGCGGCACGCTGGTCTCTTTCGAGGCGGACGCTGAGGTCCCGGCCGGGCGTTCCACCGTCTCATCCCCTGTGCACCCCGCCGTCCACGAGCCTAGACCCACCACCAAAACGACCAGCACAGTCGGCAGGATCATGGCCCAACGAGGAAACGCCGCGAAGCGGGCCTTCACGGTTTGCCCTCCCCAGACCTCGTTGTGAAAGCGCACTCGGTCCTCATCCCGGTCCTCGTCCCTCGCCTTACCTTGGGAAGTCCCACGTGTGAGACCTCCTTCGCACGGATGTCGCGGACTGTCACGACCTGCGGACTCGCATGATACGCCGAGCCAGTGGTTGCGCAAGGCGGGCGAAGCCGAGAACCCTCTCGGGTTCCCGGCTTCGCCCGCCGTCTCCCCGGTCCACCAGCTAAGTCACGCCGACCGCCGAGGTCCGGGGAGGTTCACTGCGTCATCGCACTCTCGACCGGATCACGGAGCCGCCGTGGTCTCGGTCGGGGCCGGCCACGCCGGTTTCGGGTAGATCGGAGGCGCGGTGCGCTTGTCACCGGGGTCTATGACCTCGAAGATCCCGTTCTGCCACTGGCCGATCTGGCCCGGATAGCAGGATTTGTCCAGGATATTGTTGGTGTAGAAGGTGTCGCCGAGCACCGTCTCGAAGTGCTCGGTCGCCATGATGTCCCTGATCACTTTCTGATCGAGGGTCCCGGCTTTCTCGATGGCCTGCTGGAAGAACTGCAGCTCCGCCCAGTTGAGGATGGCGCCCCACCAGTCAAGGTTCTCGTCGGTACCCAGATACGCGACCAGCTTGTCGTAGAACTCCTTCGCGGCCGCGGAACTCTTCGCGTTCCAGGCACCTTCACCGATCACGCCTTCAGTGGCGGGACCGAAAGCGTTGTAGTAGAACTGATAGTTGCCGCCCGGGCCGAGCAGCAGCATCTTCGGATTGTAGTTGAGCTGCATCAACTGTCCCTGGAGCAGGAAGTTCTGATCCGGGTAGGCGAAGCAGAGCAGCGCGTCGGGGTTCAGGCCTTCCACCTGCTTGATGATGGTGGATAGGTCTTTGACGTCGGCCGGGATGGCGGTCTTCATCACGATCTCGACGCCTTTCGCGGTCAACTCCTTCTCAGCCTCTTCTTGGTACTCGATGCCGTGAAGGTCATCGATGTAGAGGATCGCTGCCGACTTCGCGCCCACTTCTGCAAAGATCTCGGCCAAGACAGGCATCTGATAGTGGTTCGAGTAGCTCAGCACCTGGAAATAATAGGGCAGGTTCTCCATCTCTTTCTCGAGGCTGGTCGCGCCGCCCTCGGTGCTCATCAAGATGTACTCGTGAGCGTTGGCCACACCCGCGGCAGCGAACAGGAAGGCTGTGCTGGTCGGCCCTAGCACGAAGTCGACCTTGTCTTCCTCCATGAGTTTGGTCAGGAGGCGCATGCTGGTATCGAGGTTGCTCTGGTCGTCGTAGATCTTCAGCTCGATGGGCAGCTTCTTGCCCGCCACGTCGATACCGCCGGCGGCGTTGACCTCGTCGACCCACATCCTGTAGATGGGGCCATAGGCGTTCTCCTCGAAGAACGCGAGCGGCCCGGACACGGGCCTGGCCGCTCCGATCACGATCTTGTCCTGCTCGGGCGGCTGTTGCGCCGCGGTCGTGGCGGTCGTCTCGGTCGATGCCGGGGCGGTGGTGTCGGTCCCCCCGGTCGTGGTCGTCGTACCTTCGTCCCCACACGCGGCGGCTACGAAGGCGACGAGGAGCAGGACCAGGAGAACGACGAGCGGTATTGAGTAACGGCTATGTGACCTCACTGTGGACCCCTTTCTGAGACTTGCGCATCGTCAGCTCTCACCCACGCTATTCACTCACCTCCCGTCTCATGTCTGACCGTCCGACACGGATATTCGCGGTGTGTGATACGAAAGGACCGTGACGGGCGCACGGCGTGATAGGGGGCCGGATGAAGACCGGCTACTTTCCGAAGCGGATCGCGTGTAGGACGGTCCCCCAACGAACCTCCCCCGCTGGGTCGTCGAGCCGGCGCGCCCCGACGGCGCGCCGGCCTTCGACCCGTTGGTGCTGCTAAAGCCCCAGATATGCCTTTCGGACGTGATCGCTCTTGAGGAGCATACGGCACGCGCCCTCGAGGGCCAGACGACCGTTCTCGATGACGTAGGCGCGATCAGCCACCGCTAGGGTCTGTCGAACGTTCTGTTCGACCAGCAGGATCGTGATGCCCTCTTTCTTGAGGGACTTGAGTATCTCGAAGACCTCGGATACCACCAACGGAGCCAAGCCGTTGGACGGCTCGTCGATCATCACCATCTTGGGCCGCGACATCAGACCTCGACCCATCGCGAGCATCTGCTGCTCGCCACCGCTCAGTGTCCGCGACAGTTGTCCGGCCCGCTCGCGAAGGCGGGGAAAGAGGTCGAAGACCATCTCCATGGTCTCCTTGCGATCCTTCCAGGAGCGGCGCGGATAGGCGCCCATCTCGAGATTCTCCTTGATGGACATGTCGGTGAACAGCTTCCGGCTCTCGGGGATATGCGAGAGCCCCAAGCTCACGATGTCGTTGGCGTGCATCTCGTCGATCCGCTTGTCCAAGAAACTGATGCTGCCGGATGAGGGCCTCATGACTCCGGAGATGGTCTTCAGCAGAGTGGTCTTCCCGGCTCCGTTCGCCCCGACCAACGCGACGAACTCGCCCTCTTCCACCTCGAGGGACAGATCCCACAAGACCTGCACCCGCCCATACCCGGCACTGATCCCGTCAACTTTCAGCATCGTCTTCATCCCCAAAGTCTTCGTCATCTCCAGCCCCCGCGCCCAGATAGCATTCGATGACCTGCTCGTTGACCGCGATCTCCTCGGGTGTACCCTCCGCGATCTTGGCTCCGTAGTCGAGCACGATGATGCGGCCGCAGATGTTCATGATCGCGTGCATGACATGCTCGATCATGATCACGGTGACGCCCCGTGACCGTATCTGCGCGATCTCCTTCATGACCTCGTCTATCTCGGTGTGCGTGAGACCGGCCATCAACTCGTCGAGAAGCAGGACTTCCGGCTTCGTGGCCAGAGCTCGAGCCACTTCGAGACGCTTCTGGTTGGCCAGAGTGAGATCGCCGGCCGGAAGGTCCCTATACTGCGACAGGTTGACGAAAGAAAGAGCCTCCTCCGCATTCCGCAGGGCCTCGGCTTCACTGACGTGACCCGCAGTCCCGAAGAGAGCGCCGACCATGACGTTCCTCACGACCGGCACATTCGGGAATATCTTGACCGTCTGGAAGGTCCGAGCGATACCCAGTCGGCAGATCTTGAAGGCGGGAAGCCCGGTGATCTCCTTGCCCTTGAACGTGATCTTTCCCGAAGTCGGTTTCAGCGCAGCCGATATGAGGTTGAAGAGCGTCGTCTTGCCGGCCCCGTTGGGACCTATCAGACCGAGGATCTCTCCCTCATCCAGATGGAAGCTGACGTGCGAGACCGCCGCCAGACCGCCGAACTGCCGGCATAGATCTTCACCCTCAAGCAGGTGCACGTTGGCCTCCTCTGATCTTGCCCCAGGCTTGCTGTGCAAGCCCGATGATGCCGTTCGGCAGGAACAGGATGGCGATCACGAGCACGACGCCGAAGATGAGCATGTAGAGGTCGGGGAACCGAGTCAGCAGCAGCTCGCCGATATAGGTGAAGACGGCGGCGCCGATGACCGGCCCGACCAGGTTCGCCATGCCTCCGAACATTGCCATGAGCACGGGTAGGAACGAATGGTTCAAATCGAAGGCGATCCCTGGGTCGATGTACGTGCGTCGCGTGGCGATGATGGCACCAGCCATCCCCATGAACACCGCGCTGAGCGCGAACGTGAAGACCTTTGTCCGCACCACGTTGATGCCGCTATGAGCCGCAGCCTCCTCGTACTCCCCGATACTCTGCAGCGCCAGGCCGTAGCGTGAGCGCTTGAGGAGAAAGGCCACGACCAGGGTCGCCACGACGACGATGAAGATGGCGTAGTAGACCGTCTCGGTGCTCTCGGTCGCCACGAAGCGACCACGGGTGCCGGTCACCACCCGCTCCACCTCCAACACCACATTCCGGGCCAACTCGACCAGGCCGAAGGTGAAGATGGCGAAGTAGACGCCTCTCAGCCTCAAGGTCAGAGCTCCGACCGCGAGGGCGACCACGAAACCGACCGCGCCCGCGGCGATGATCACCAACGGGAACGGGATGGTACCGCTGAAGATAGCGGCGACATAGAAGCCCAGACCGTAGAAGGCTGCCGTCGCCAACGACATGTACCCTGTGGGACCGGAGAACATCACCCAGGCAACGGTCAGGATGACGAACTTGAGGATATCGATCAGCAGCGTGATCCAATAGCCGCCGTAGAACTGGGGTAGGAGGGCCAGGAACAGGAAGACCACCGCCATGATGGCCAAGAAGATGATTCTGCTTGGTGTGAATCGCGCTGTTTTCATCATTTACCCATGATGCCTTTGGGTCTGGACAGGAGCAGGAGGATGAAGATGACGTAGTAAGCGATCACCTGCAAGGATGGCTGGAAGTACTGGACGATAGTCGCCACGAACCCCAGTATCACCCCGCCGACGAGCGCTCCGGCGACACTTCCCAAGCCGCCCAGCACCACCACGATCATCGCGATGACGGTGTAGCCCAGGCCGATGCTGGTCTGGATCGGATAGATCATGCTGAGCAGCGTCCCCGCGACGCCGGCCATGCCCAGCCCCAGGCCGAAGCAGATGGCGAGGACGTTGTTGATGTTCACTCCCATCAACCCCGCCGTGGTCGGATCCTGAGCCGAGGAGCGGATCGCCTTACCCATCCGCGTCCGGGCCAGGAAGAAATAGAAGGCGATACCGATGACGATGACGAACGCCAGCCCGACGAGTCGGTTGACCGGGATCCTAGCCGCAGTGATGGTGCTGTTCAGGAACTGGTAGGACTCGATCTCGGAGCCCCAGATCATCCGGGCGAGATTCTGCACGATATAGAGCAGCCCGAAGGACGCCAACATCGACTTGCCCTCGAAGATCTCGAGGGTCGGAGACGTGTCCATGAGCCGCTTGTAGAGGGTCTTGTGCAGGATGAACCCGATGATGAAAACGAAGGGACCCGTGATCACCAGCGAAACGAGCGGGTTGAGGTTGAGACTACCGAGCAAGTAGAAAGTGATGAACGCCCCGACCATGATGAACTCGCCGTGGGCCACGTTCAGAACGCGAGCCACCCCGTACTGCAGGCTCAGTCCGACTGAGACCAAGGCGTAGATACCGCCGAGCAGAAGGCCGGTGATGACGATGTCCCTGATTACTGTCATTCAAGATCCTTTGCGTTACTGGACCCACAGAGCAGACCGCCGGGGGGCGCGGAGACCCGCGCCCCCCAAGCAGATCTGCCTCACATCACAGGTGCATCCGCCGGCTCACTGAGCAGCGGGAGCCGGCCAGTCCGGTTTCGGATAGATCGGATCGGCGGTCCGCTTCTCACCCACGTCGATGACCTCGAACTCGCCGTTCTGCCACTGGCCGATCTGGCCTGCGTAGCACGACTCATCGAGGAACTGGTTGGTGAAGAAGGTGTCGCCCAGGATCGTCTGGAAGTGCTCGGTCTTGAGGACTTCGGCGACCGCGGCGTTGTCGAGGGTCCCGGCCTTCTCTATGGCCTGCTGCAGCATCTGCAACTCGGCGTAGTAGAGGATGTGACCCCAGTAGTCGATGTTGTCACTCGTGCCCATGTAAGCCACGAGCTTGTCGAAGAGGGCCTGAGCTTCGGGCGAGCTCTTCTTGCTCCAGGCACCCCAGGCCATCACGCCGTCCATGGCGGGACCATGGGCATTGTAGAAGAACTGGAAGCTACCACCCGGGCCGAGGACCATCATCGGCGGGCTGTAGCCGAGCTGCTGGATCTGGGCCATGATCAGGAAGTTGATGTCAGGATAGGTGCAGCAGAGAAGCGCGTCAGGATTGAGTTCCTGGATCTGCTTGAGGACGGTGGAGATGTCCTTGATGTCAGCCGGAACAGCGGTCTTCGACACGATCTCGACGCCCACCTTGGGCAGTTCTTCCTCGGCCACACCCGCGTACTCGATACCGTGCAGGTCATCGATGTAGATGACGGCCGCGGTCTTGACGCCCTTCTCCTGCATGATCTTCGCCAGAGCCGGCACCTGATAATGGTTTGAGTAGTTCAGCACCTGGAAGAAGAGCGGCAGGTTCGCCACCTCTTTTTCCAAGCTGGTGGCGCCACCCTCGGCGCTGATGAGGAGCTTGCCGTGAGCGTTGGCCACACCGGCGCCCGCGAACAGGAAGGCGGTACTCTGGGGAGCGAATATGAAGTCGACCTTGTCTTCGACGATCAGCTTCTCGAGGAGCCGCATGGCATTGTCGAGGTTGCTCTGGTCGTCATAGAGCGTGTATTCGATCGGCATCATCTTGCCGGCCACGTTGATACCGCCGGCCGCATTGACTTCGTCGATCCACATCTTGGCGACCGGGCCGAAGGCATTCTCTTCGAAGAAGGAGAACACGCCGGAGATGGGACGCGCGGCCCCGAACTTGATGACGTCGGCCTCGGGCGGCTGCTGAGCCGTCGTCGTCTCGGTGGTCGCAGCGGTGGTCTCGGTGCCCCCATCCGCCGTGGTAGCCGTAGTCTCAGTCGTGTCCTCTCCACATCCGGCCACCATCGCGGTCGAAAGGGCAAGGATCATCAGAACAACGAACAACAAGAAAAAGCGACTCTTCGATCTCATGTGAACCCCCTGTCACACTAGAGCGTTTGCGTGCTCACACCTTGCCGGCCCCTCGTCAATCGATCACCTCCCGCTGGTGCTCCCGACCCTGTTTTCGCCCTCGATCAATACCGACCATATTCGGCGGCCGTCTCTATCATGGCGTGCAAGTTCTCCGGCTTGCCCCCATCGGCGACCGCCCCCACATCCAGGATGAACCCGCCCCCCTCGGCGGCCGAGTCGATGAGTCCGCGAGTGTACTCGACCGTCTCCTGCGGGGTGCCTGCATAGATCAAGGATAAGGGCACATTGCCCTGGATGCACGCGACTGTGCCGATGGTCTTCTTCGCCCGAGCCATGTCGGTCTGGTCGAAGAGCCAGACGGTCTTGCCTTTCGGGAGGTCCATGATCGCCTCAAGGCGCGAGCCGTACCGACCCTCGGCGAACAGGAACGGGATGCAGCCCTCTTCGATCAACCCGAGGAGGACCGCCCGCAGGGTCGGCCAGTAGAACTTGTGGAACTGCTCGTCGCTCATGAACCCATCGGCGCCCTTGTGGAGCGGGATGAAGATGACCGGAGTCGCCGGGCCGCCCGGCCGCTTGAAGACCCAGTCGATGGCCACGGGTACGAGGCGTTCGCAGGCCGCGACGACCTTGTCGGGCTGGCGGAACATGTCCATGATGACGCCCTTGGTGCCCCGGAGGGTATCGCCCAGGATGTCGAAGGGGGCTTTCGTCGCGCCCCCGAAATACGGCGGGAAGCCGGCCGCCATCAACTGCCCTAACACCGGGAAGATGGCCTCAGACCATTCCCCGACGATGCGCGCTGCCGCGGTCAGCTTCTCGAGACCGGCGATCATCTCGGGCGAGCCCCACCCGCCGATGTGGCTCGGCACGAACGGGAGCTCGACGAAATCGAAAACCGAGGAGAGTCCGGCGAACCCGGCATACGCTCCCACGGTGCGCGGGAGGTAGGTGCGGAGCATGAAGTCGGTCGGGTCGGAGATGAGCGCATCGTAGTCCTCGGGAAGCATCCATTCGCGCTCGTTGTACTGGTAGCTGGCGTCTTTCGCCGCCCCGTGACCGGGCCACGCGTAGAGCTTGTAGTCGATGGTCTCGAACAAGGACCCGGGGATCGTGTACATCAAAGGACTGACGAATACGTCGGGCTTGAAGTCCAGGGTGAACTCGGTCCACGCCTTCGCCGCCTTCGTCAGATCGGTCATCGCGTCGTACGGCGTGATGCCGGCATGCACGGCAGGCCAGAAGCCGCTCGTGATATTGACCGGTACCCGGTCGGGGATCTCGAGGCTCAGCGCGGCGATCAGTCGATCGATCCGGGCTTTGTAGTCGGCGGCCGCCTCAGGAGTAGGAAACTCGAGACTCGGTTTGCGCCACTGCTCTAGCCGCGAGGCACGTCTCTCGTCCGCGGTCATGTCCGCCCAAGGTCTGTCCGACATCAGAAGCCCTCCCCCAACAGTTGCTCCCTCGGGCGACTGTCGCTGCGACACCGTCGCCGACTGACTCAGAACACGCACCGGTGCGTCGTGACGCAACTACTGTGCACTTTCCCCCAAACGGCCTCCGATGAATCCGCAGGCCCGCACGCAGTAGTACGGTCGTCTCCGGACTATACAAGACCCCAGACGGTCGCGCAACCACTTGTATAGATGATATGGTGTCAGCCAGGGGAGAAGTTGTATAGTCAACTTGGACACGGTGGATGAGCCGTCCCTCGTTCGCCTAGCTTCACCCGACCGGGCTTGTGAGTCGACGTTCGTAGCCCTCTACGTGGAATCTTCTGGAGTGACGATGCGACCGGCAGGCGACGTGAACACCCTTGGATCCGGCCCACCGGGGCAGGCTACGGGAGCAAAGACCCCGGCATACCTGCACATCGCCGAGACGCTGGCCGATCGAGTCGCTTCAGGCACCTATCCTCCCGGCAGCCGTCTACCCTCGGGCTCCGAACTCTGCGCCGAGTTCGAGGTCAGCCCGATGACCGTCCGTAGAGCCCTCAACATGCTCGAAGACCAGGGGATGGTCTCGGGGATAAGGGGCAAGGGGACCTTCGTCCGGAGCGTCGACCTCGGCGACTCGAACTTCCGGTTGGATTCGCGCGCCGGCGAATGGTTGGACGATTCGGCGGACATACGCTTACTCTCGGCGTCCATGGAGCGCGCGGACGACAAAGTGGCGACGATGTTGGCGGTCGAGCCTGGGGAGCGCATCATCTACCTCAGACGACTCATCCTCTACGATGGGAACCCGGCGATGTACCACACCGAGTACATCAGATACGACCCCCGGCGCCCGTTGGTGGAGTCCCAGTTGCAGCTGACTTCGATGCACGCGTTCCTCGATTCGGGGAGGGCCCGCAGATTCCCGCGAGGCGAGCTCACCCTCACCGCCGTGAACCTGGACCAGGAGGGCGCCGACGCACTGGGCGAGACCGAAGGGGCGCTGGCCTTGTGTCTCGAGCATGTCTTCCGGGAGAGCGACCGCTCTCCGGTCAGTTGGGGCTGGTTCCTCATGCGGGCCGAGTTGTTCTGGCTGCGGGCGCGGCTGGGCCCGGAGTAGGCGAAGGGCGGAGGCAAAGAAGTGGGCACACTCGACGGACTACGCGCCGCCATGATCGAACTGGACGAGAACCGGACCCTCGAGCTCGTGCGAGAGCTCCTGGCTCGGCAGGAAGTCACATCGCTGTCGATCCTCAACAGCTGCCAGCAGGCCTTGAAGGTGGTCGGCGAGCGCTACGAACGGCAGGAGTACTTCATCTCCGGCCTCATCATGGCGGGGGAACTCTTCAAGGAGGTCCTCGACCTGGTCCAGCCCCCTTTCGAGCACCAGCCTTCCGAAGACCCCGCGGGGACGATCGTGCTGGGGACGGTAGCCAACGACATCCACGATATCGGCAAGAACATGTTCGGTACCGCGCTGCGGGGCTTCGGGTTCGAGGTGATCGACCTCGGTGTCGACGTCTCGCCAGAGAGGTTCGTGGAGGAAGTGGCCCGTTCACGTCCCGACGCGCTCTGCTTGTCGGGATTGATCATGGCCGCGTTCGAAAGCATGAAGAAGACCGTGACCCTCCTCCGCGAACGTGAATCAGAACTCGGCTACCGGCCCCCCGTGATCCTGGGCGGGGCCATCATCGACGGCCGGGTGTGCAGCTTCTGTGGAGCCGACTCGTGGAGCACCGACGCCATGGAGGGCGTGCGGATCTGCCAGGGCCTCATGCCCGGCGCCGCGAAGCGGCCGGGCGCGTAGCTGGGACGGGCCTCGACGCTTCCATCCGCGTCCGCCGACCCGCCGGATCGACGCGCCTCGGCCTCAAGGATTCCGGCCGATCTCCGCGCACTCACCCCGCACCCGCTCTTCTCGCTGGCAGAACTTCTCCCGTCCTTCGGTGTACGAAGGCAGGACCCACGTCATCTCTCCGAGGCTCGAGACGACCATCGGGATCTTGTCCCAAGGGATGGAGATGAGCAGCCGGCCCTCGGGGAAGACCAGTTTCGCCTTGGAGCCGAAGGACATCCCGGTCACCATGTAGTTGACCTTCCCGCTCATGAAGGGGTAGGTGTAGAGCCACGCGCAACTCATCACGGGGGTCTTCTTCGTCTCCCACAGTTCGCCGGTGGAGTAGCTCACGGCCCGCATGATGATCTCCGCGTCGGAGGGGTCGGTGAGAAGGATGAGCAGGTCCGGCTCGAAGGTCATCCGCTCGATCACGGAGAAAGCCACGTAGTTGACCGTGCCCTTCGGTAGCCGCGGCATATGCTGGTAGATCCTCTCGTTGGCCCGCGGCTCCTGGTAGACGCCGAACCTTTCTCCCATCAGCCCCGCTTCGGCAAAGGCCGGCGCCTCCTTCATGCCCAGGGCCACGGTCCCGTAGCAGTCCTCCTCGTCGACCGAGAAATAGAAAGGAGTCCCTCTCCTCTGGGCTTCCCGGATCATCTCGCAGAAGGGGAGAGGTCGGTCCAGCTTCTCCATCTCCTCCGGTCGCGCGAAGAGGAACTTGACCCCGACCGGGGCGTATTCGAACCCGAACTTGTCGAAGATGGAAAGATCGGTCTGCAGCTTCCGCACGATGACCTCCTGGGATGAGCCGGCGATCAAGACCGCGCCTCTGTCGTCGACGAGCCCGCGGCTTCATGTTGGGAAACACAGTATCAAGCCACGTCGTCCCGCGCGGCCGACGACCGGCTACCGGCGGACGTCGATCACGACCCGACCTTTCACGCGCCCCGCGAGCATCCTTTCGGCCAAGGCCGGGAGGTCCCGCAATCCGGCTTCGCCGGTCATCTCCTCCAGTGGCTCGGGCGGCAGGCCGGCGAGCAGACCCCAGGCTCGCGTCCTGGCTCCAGCAGGTGTGTGTACAGCGTCGATCCCCAGCAGTCTGACCGCCCTCAGGATGAAGGGCATGACCGTGGTGTGCAGCTCGCCCCCGCCGGCCAGACCACACGAGGCGACGCTGCCCCCGTAGCATGTCTCCGCGAGGATACGGGCGAGCATCTGCCCTCCCACGGCATCGACCGCGCCCGCCCAGCGCTCCGCGCCGAGCGGGCGGGTTGGCTCCTCCATCTCCGCACGGGTGATGACCTCTGCAGCGCCGAGACGGCGCAGGTAGTCCGAGTTCTCGGGGCGCCCGGTCACCGCGGCCACCTGGTACCCGGCGCCCGCCAGCAGCATGACGGCGATGCCCCCCAGTCCGCCACCGGCACCCGTCACGAGCACCGGTCTTTTCGCATCGGGAGCGACCCCGGACTCCCTGAGTGCGTCGACAGCCAGAGCCGCCGTGTAGCCGGCCGTGCCGATGGCCATGGCCGTCCGCATACCCATGGACGGCGACGCCGGGATCAGCGATGCCGCCGGAACGCGGGCGAACCGAGCATAACCGCCCCAATGCGACGCCCCGATCCCCTCGGAGCCGCAGGCGAACACCTCGTCCCCGGGGCGGAAGTCAGGCGACGACGATCCCCGGACCACCCCCGCCAGATCGATACCGGGCACCAGTGGGAAACGGCGGGCGATCCTCCCTCGCCCGGTGAGAGCCAGAGCATCCTTGTAATTGAGCGACGACCAGTACACCTCGACGAGGATGCCTCCCCCGGGCAGATCATCAGCAGGGAGATCCTCCAGCCGCAACTCCTCTAGACGAGCCATCGGCCCCTCCGGGCCTGCCGAGCCACCCGACCCCTCGCGCAGCACCCACGCCGGGAACGCCGAGGTCATGGTTTCGTTCGAGTCGTCCATCGTCTCTCTCACTGCTCGCGCGGGTCTCTACCCACGGGCGCGGAAGGCGATAGGCCCACAGACATCTTCCAGATAGGCCAGGAACGGCTTCATCGCCCAGCAGGCGGCCGCCACTCTCCGCGGGAAGTCGGGGGACATGACCTCCCGGTCGGCATACGTCCGCACGGCAAGGACCTGCTTGAGTCGCAGCGACTCTATCTCCGGATGCGCCTTGTCCCATCCCCGAGGAGCAGTCTTGAGCCGCTCCCCCTCGACCCCACCGAACACCTCGACGAAGGCCTTGGCACGCGTGATCCTCTTGAACTCGTCCGGATCTTCCGCGATCGCCCGCCGGAACCTGTCGAGTTGCTCCGAGGTGGGCTCGTGGAGCCCCCCGCCGACGAGCGACTGGGAGTCCGGTCCCAGAGAGACGTAATAGCCCAGCCGGGTCGCCTTCCAGCCACCGGGCGCTACCATCGCCGCCAGGTTGGTCTTGTATGGGGACTTGTCTTTCGAGAAGCGGACGTCGCGGTATATCCGGGCGATGCATCGCTCGGCCGAGAGGTCTTCCAGGCCGTCGGTCTCCCTGAACTCCTCGATGAGTCCGTCGACGAACCGCTCGAACCTCTCGCGGGCCGCCTCATACGCGGAACGGTTCGCCTTGAACCAGGCCTTCTCGTTGTGCCGACTCAGCCCGTCCAAGAAGTCGAGCACCGGTCGCAGGTCTGGAGTGGTCGCCATAGCCCGCCTCCTTGTCAGTCGTCCCCGACGCCGCCGGCCGGCACGACGTCGATGACCACGATCCCCGTCTTCTGAGCCGCCTCGACATAGCGATAGGCATCGGTGATCGCTTCCAGGGGATACTTCCGGTCGACGACCGCGTGGAACTCCCCAGCCTCCATACGAACGCCCAGTGACTCGACGAACGCCTTGCTACTCTTGGGCAGGGGGAAGACCACCCTTCCGCTCCTCGTGATTCCCGACCAAGCCATGAGCAGGAGGTTCTGGTTGTGGGGTCCAAGATCCGATGCCGCGAAGACTCCTTCCGGCTTGAGCAGTCCCCGGCAGCGGAAATAGGACGTTTTGCCCACCGCGTCGAGCAGGAAGTCGAACCTGTCCTCGATCCTCGTGAAATCCCCGGCGGTGTAGTCGACCACCTGATCGGCGCCCAGCGACGCGGCGAGCTCCAGGTGGCGCGTGGCGACCACCGCCGTCACCTCCGCTCCGTATGACTTCGCCAGCTGCACCGCCGCGGTGCCGATGGCGCCGGAGGCGCCGTAGACGAGGATCCTGTGACCAGGACCGAGACCGAAAGCCTGGAGGTATGTGTCCGCATACCAGGCGCCCTCGCAGACCACGGCCCGGTCGAAGGGCACCCCAGCCGGCAGCAGTGCGAACGCCTCGTGCTCGGGCAGGCAGAGATACTCGGCGTGGCCGCCGTAGCCACCGGGAGCGAGTCCGAAGACGCGGTCGCCCGGCGCGAACGAAGTGACGCCCGGGCCGACCGCCTCCACCACCCCGGCGAAGTCGGTCCCCAGGATGGTGCGCTTCGGCCGACCGATCCCGGTGAGAAGCCTGACGAAGAGGGGATGACCGCGCAACTGGCCGCAGTCGGTCCGGCTGACCGTCGTCGCGTGCACTTCGATGAGGACTTCACCCGGCCCCGGCTCCGGCTTGGGCACTTCACGTATCTCGACGACGTCCGGTGGACCGTAGCGGGTGTTGACGGCTGCCTTCATGATCATGACCCTCCGCCCTGCGCAGTGAGAACGACCTTGCCCTTGTGTCTACCCTCTCCAAAATACCGCATACCCTCGCGGGCCTGACTCAGACTGAAGTGCCCGTCCATCACCGGCCTGAGCGTACCGGCCGCGTAGAGCTCGGCGACATAGTCGAGACCCTTGTTCGGTCTGAGGATCACGACCCGTGCTCTCTTCTTACACATCGCGGAGATCAGCGGCCCCATCCACAACACTTGCATGATCCGCGCCGTGGCCCCCCCGACCGTGACGTACGCGCCCCCGCGACGGAGGACATGGAGGTACCTGCGGATCGGCCGATCGGTCTTGACGTCGAGGATGAGGTCGTACCGGCCTTCGCCCCGGGTGAAGTCCTCCGCAGCGTAGTCGACGACGTGATCGCACCCGAGTGAGCGCATCAGGTCCAGCTTCCCGGCGCTGTCGACCCCGGTGATCTCGGCCTGATACGTCTTGGCGATCTGGACGGCGAAGGTGCCCACGCCCCCGCCCGCGCCGTTGATCAGCACTCTCTGCCCTGTTCCGATCGCCCCGGCATCGCGAAGGCCTTGGACGGCCAGCACCGCCGCTTGGGGTATGGCCGCAGCCTCCGCGAAGGTCATGCCCGCCGGTTTGAGCGCCAGCGCATCTTCACGCGCACAGACGAACTCGGCGAAACCGCCCCAGCGACCGCTCAGATCGCCGAAGACCTCGTCTCCGGGCCGGAAACGCTCCACATTCTCTCCCACGGCCTCGACCCGCCCGGCTATATCGGACCCGAGTATGTGCCGCTTGGGCTTGAGAAGGCCGAAAGACACCCGGTTCATGAACGGTATCCCTTGAAGGATCTGCCAGTCCCAATCGTTGATCGACACCGCATGGACTCGCACCAAGACCTCGTCGTCGTCGGGAACGGGTCTCTCGACCTCGCGCCACTCGAGAGCGTCGGACGTCCCATATTCTGTGAAGACAGCAGCTTTCATCGATCCCAGCGCCCCTCCCTGTAGCCTCAAGAGCCTGCCCATGCCTGCTCCGCCGCCTCCGCGAGCAGAGCTTTGAAGCGGTCGAGGGTGACGGGGTAGCCCTGCAGCGGGATGCCCATCCAATCCGAGTAGTCCAGAAATGCCTCGGGATCCTCGGCCATCAGTCGGTCCATGTAGCCGACGGCGTCCAAGACGATCGCTCCTCCCGTGTGCCTGGGGAAGTTCTCGTTGACCTCCGCCCGGCTCCACCCTCGATACATGTGTTCACGGGACTTCACCCATCCCGGCACCATCCACCACACGCTCTCGCCCCCCGCCACCTCCCGGGCGATGCTCTCCCGCTCCGCCTCACTGGCCACCATGTCCATGCAGTGGGTGGCATCGATCCGCACCACACCCGGTCCCTGCTCGTCGATGATCGTGTCCATCGTCCGCATCGGTTCACGCACGTTGATGTAACAGAACTTGCCCCCGTAAACCACCAGCACCTTGTCGACCTTCTGCTTGGCCTTGGCTATGCGTTCGACGAGTTGCTTCTCGAGGTCTCGGGGATCCTGATGGAGACCCGGGGTGGTGTAGAACACGTGGTCCGTGTCCAGGAAACCCTCTTCCTGGAGGGCGCGCACCTCCATGCTCATGACGCCGCACGAGACGATGGCCATATCGGCGAACGATATCTTGGTCACGGCTGCCACTCCATCATGCTCAAAAGGTAACACGCATCTTTCACACGGGACGGTACGAGGGCTGTAAGATGAGACGATATCGAGAGGACCGAGAACACGACGGAGGGAGGAGCCGGGGATGGCGGAGAACATGGAGAGTCTGCAGAAAGAGTATCTCTTCCCCTGCGTCGGCACCTACTACGAGAGGCCTCTGACGATCGTCCGCGGGCAGGGGATGTATCTCACCGACTCCCAAGGGGCGGAGTACCTCGACTTCTTCGGCGGCATCCTCACGGTCAGCGTGGGACACTGCAACGAGACGGTGAACGAGGCGGTCCTCGAGCAGAACGAGACCCTCCAGCACACCTCCACGCTCTACATCAACGAACCCCAGGTCCGCTTGGCCAAGAAGATGGCCGAGATCACGCCCGGCCCCCTGAGCAAGAGCTTCTTCACTTCCTCGGGCACCGAGGCCAACGAGACGGCTGTGCTGTTCGCCCGCATCGCCACCGGGCAGTCCGACATCATCGCCCTCCGTCACGCCTACTCGGGGCGGAGCGAAGTGGCGCTCGCCATCACCGCCCACGCGCCCTGGCGGCCGATGGCCACCAGCATCCCCTACATCAAGCACGCTCACAATCCCTACTGCTATCGCTGCAGCCTGGGCCTCACCTATCCAAACTGCGACCTGCGTTGCGCCCGCGACGTGGAGGAGTTGATCCAGACCACCACCTGCGGACGGATCGCCGCTTTCATGGCGGAACCCATCCAGGGAGTGGGCGGATTCATCACTCCGCCCAAGGAGTATTTCCAGGTGGTCCTCGAGATCGTGCGCAAGTATGGCGGTCTCTTCATCTGCGACGAAGTCCAGACCGGATGCGGCCGCACCGGCAAGACGTTCTGCGGTATCGAACACTGGGGCGTGCAGCCCGACGTCATGACATTCGCCAAGGGGCTGGCCAACGGGCTGCCGATGGGAGCGACCGTCGCCACTCCCGAGGTGGCCGACAGCTTCGCGGGGCTCTCCATCGCCACCTTCGGCGGCAACCCGGTGAGCACTCGGGGCGCGCTCGCGACCATCGAGTTCATCGAGGACAACAAGCTGGCCGAGCAGGCCGCGGTCCTCGGTGGACGACTCCGCGACGGCCTGGAGGCGCTGAAGGCCAAATATCCGAGCATAGGCGACGTCCGCGGCATGGGGCTGATGCAGGCCCTCGAGGTGGTCGACCCGACATCGTCCGACGGCAAGGCCCCCGATCCCAAGAAGGTCGCGCGTGTGTTCGAGGAGACCCGCCGCCTGGGACTGCTCATCGGCAAGGGCGGGCTCTACGGCAACGTCATCCGCGTGACCCCGCCCCTGATCGTGTCTGCCGGCCAGATCGACGAAGCGCTCGAGGCGATCGACAAGGCGTTCGCAGCCGCGGGGTAGGAACGACCGGGGGTCAGTCGGCTGCCGCGACCCGGTTCTCGAACGCGCGCGTCGAAGGTGATCAGCCCACGGCGTTCTTGATCAACGCGGCGATCTTCTTCTCCACAGTGGGCGTGAGTTCTCTCAACGCGAACGCGGTCGGCCACATGTCGCCCTCGTCCAGGTTCGCGACGTCGCTGAACCCGAGGGTCGCGTACCTCGAGTCAAACTTCTTCGCGCTTTGGAAGAAGCAGACGACCTTGCCACCCAGCGCATACGCGGGCATCCCGTACCAGGTCTTCGGCGACAGGGCGGGCGCCTCGGCCTTGACCATCTCGTGGAGCCGCAGAGCCATCTGCCGATCAGGCTCGGGCATCTCGGCGATCTTCGCAAGCACGTCGCTCTCCCCATCCTTCTTGGGGCGAGCGCCGCGGAGCGACCCCGCCTTCAGCTCTTGGGCGCGCTCCTTCATCGCGGCCCGCTCTTCCGCGGAGAATCCCCCGGACTCCCGAGTTTCCTCGTCCGAACTCACGGCATGCTCCTCTCGAGGACCGTTCCGAACACGCTCCTGCATAGGTCTTTGGCCTCCTCGATCCAGGCGGCGCGTTCCTGCTCGGTGCTGGTCACGACTACTCTGAACACGCGGCGGTGAAACTCACGCACGCCGCAGAGATCGAATACGCACCCCCGCCAGATGGCGTCCAAGGGATCGCCGAACGCGGCCGACTCTCGAGCCTCCGGCGTGTTGGAGGTGTTCAAGACCACGGCCGCCTTGGCGCGGAGGAGCCCGACCGGGACGCCTTCGCCGCCGTCACCCTCGTCGAAGCGGTAGGCGACGCCGGCGCGGAACACGCGATCGATCCACCCCTTGAGAACGGCCGGCGGCTGGCCCCACCAGTTGGGGTGCACCACCACGATACCCTCGGCCGAGCGGAGGTCGTCGCACTGCGACCGGATGGCCGGGGACACGTCACCGCCCTCCGGTATCTCCCCCGCCTGAAGGAGCGGATCGAACCCTTCGGCGTGGAGGTCGTGGAACACTACGTCGTGTCCGACCGCGCGCAGATCGTCCCGGACCGCGTGAGCGACGGCGTGGTTCAGACTGTCCGGATCGGGGTGGCCGAGCACTATCAAGATCCTCATCTGTCTACCTCGCTTCGTCCGGTCTCGAGACCTAACCGACCTCTGCCACCCTGAACTCGACCATACGACGGATGAGATCCTCGGGCAACGGTTCATCGAGGGGGAACCGGGCGGTACCCTTGCCGGTCTTGTACGGGCCCAACTCAGCGGCGAAGGCCTTGATCCCACTCGGGGTCGGATAGAACCCGACATGCCCCGGGTAGCCTGCGAAGTGCACGACATGCTTGCCGCTCAGGTCGAACGTGGGAATCCCGTAGGCCATGGTCTCGGTGGCCTCGGGCACCGTCGCCCGGACCAGCGCGCGTATCCGCTCCAGCATGCGCCGTATCTCCGCCGGGAACCCCGCGATGTACCCGTCGATCGCCGAATGTGTTCTAGCCAGGTATTCCCTCCAGAGCGCTTCTCGTTCCTCCTTGGGAATCGCGTGCCACCGCACACCCCGGATCGCACCATCGAGTCCGGCAAGCATGCTTCGACAGGGCGGATCATCCGGTCGGATGCTTCTGATCCTGACGGCGGCCTCGACCGCACCGAGCCGCGCCAACTCCTCCGGCGTACTGATGCCGGCGCGAGCGAGAAGCCCGGCCATTTCGTGACCGACATTGGGCAGGTCTGTCAGCGCCTGCGTCGCCTCTGATTCCATCCGCTTGCCTGACTCGACGTCTCAGTGCCTCGTCTGTACAGCAATGAGCGTAGCACGCAGGGCACGACGCCTGCCGGAGGCGCAGGCCAGGCGATCTCCCAAGGATGTCCGTCGGGGTCCGCGAAGTAGCCCGTGTGGCCCCACGGCTGGTCGGTTGCCAGAGAGACGATCGTCCCGCCGGCCGCGGCTGCCCGTTCGAGCAGAACGTCCACCTGCTCACGCTCTGCCACGTTGTGTGCAAGCGTCACTCCACCATGCGACACGCCGGGGCGCAGTTCGTTCCTGATGCCGAGCCCCACGCTCTTGCTCAAGCTCCCGATCCATCTGTTTTCAGACCCGCGAAGTACTCCGCCCAGGGCTGATGTTCCCTACCTGCCGCCATTGAGAACTGGCTCGGATTGTCCATGGCATCTTCCCGGATACCTGCGTATATGCCCGCGATGACTCCCCCTAGGAACTCTCCAAGTCCGGCAATGCGCTCGGCCCGGTACTCCTCGACAGTCATCGCCCTATAGATGAGATCCGCGCCGAAGGCGCGGTTCGCTATGAACCCCGCCTGCCTGTAGACATCAATGTACTCGACGTCCGGCTCGATGTAGATGCCGTTTCGGCCAATCGCCCACTCCAGGCCGCTGTCCCGAACATCTTGCTCCGTTCAACGGTTGCTCTGGACAATCGGAGAGAATGCGGTTCTGGTCTCCGATCCCTGCACGCTCGTGTAGACGAGCCCGCGAACCCCGGCGTCCTTGGCCGGAGTACGAGCCAGCCCTACGAACGAGTGGGTTCCCAGGCGCGACACGGCCTGAATGATCTCAGAGCCGAGTTTCCCACTGGCTGCCGTCACTGCGATTGTCATGTGAGCATCGCCCTCCCGATTGAGTGGTTCTCCGACCTGGCGGACCCGCCCGCCCAGCGTCGTGGCACGTCAGCCAGGAGGCGCAGTGATGCTTCGCTGCCTCAGTCTACTCGACCGGCGCCGAAGTCTGCATCCCCCGAGTGTCCGGCCAGTCTCCGGCTCGGCAATTCCCCCGGTCGTCGTGTAGTCTGACTCCCTGCTGGCCTGCCTGGTCACGACGAAAGGAAGAGACCGTGGACATGGATATCTGGAAGTACTTCGGCATCACGCATACCGACCACACGGTCATGAACCCTATGAGCCTGACCAAGACCGAGGAACTCATCGACCTTCTCCGTCTGCCTGACGGCGGCCGAGTCCTGGATGTGGCCTGCGGGAAGGCGGAGTTCCTTTGCCTCGTCGCGGAGCGGTACGAAGTAACGGGAACGGGCCTCGACCTGTCGCCCTTCACGATGGAGGAGGCGCGGAGGAACGTGGCGGCCCGCGGCCTGAACGGACGTATCGAGCTCCTCCACATGGACGGTGCTAGCTACGATCCCGCCCCTGGGGCGACGTTCGACCTGGCCTCATGCATCGGCGGTTCGTGGATCTACGAGGGGCACAGGGGAACACTTGAAGCGCTCAGTGGAATGGCGCAGCCCGGAGGGCTCGTGCTCGTCGGGGAACCCTTCTGGAGGAGAGAGCCAGACCCAAACTACCTGGAGCTGACTGGTCAAGATGCCGATCTGTGCGGAAGTCACAGCAGCAACGTGCAGGACGGTTCGGACCAGGGCCTTTCCCTCCTGTACACGGTGGTGTCGACTGAGGACGATTGGGACCGGTACGAGGGGCTCCAGTGGCAGGCGGCCGAACGCTATGCGGCAGCCAATCCTGACGACCCAGACGTGGAGCAGCTGCTTCAGACCTCAAACAAGAATCGAGACGCCTACCTGCGATGGGGGCGGGACTGCCTTGGCTGGGCCATGTACCTGTTCCAGAAGCCGTCTCACCGATAACGCGACGCTTGGCAAGTTGGGACCTTCACAGGCCGGGCTCACGACGGCTTGAACTGGACCAGACCGGATTTCGACCCGGGTGGGTTGTCCCGGGAGAGCGTTTCGAACGTGAACCCCATGGAACGCAGCTTGGCGATGATCTCGGGTATCGCGTCCAAGTAGTCCTGCCTGTCGGCGTCATGGAACAGGATCACTGCCATGTCCTTCTTCTTGCAGCCAGAAACAACGTTTGCGATGACCTGGTCCTTGGTAGGCGGTGGGTTGGCAGCCTCAGCCGATGAAACGTTCCAGTCGTAGTATTTGAACCCGAGAGCCTGGACGAGAGGTACGATCTCTTTCATTATGTGACCGCCACTGTGCTTGAGAGACACTGTGTTGTTGGTCCCGCCAGGGAAGCGACACACGCTGGGAATGACGCCGGTCTCCTTCTCGATGTAGTCGCTCAGCTTCTTGAAATCGTCCAAGAAGTTGTCGGTGTTCTTGTATATGTAGGCGTAGTCGTGGGTCCAGGAATGGACGCCGACGACATGACCATCGTCCACTATCTCCTTGAGAATCCCGGGATACTTCTTGGCGTGTATCCCCATCACGAAGAACGTGGCCGGGACCTGCTCCTCCTTGAGGATGGACAGCAGTTGGCGCGTTCTGGCTGATGGTCCGTCGTCGAAGGTGAGGTAGGCGACCTTCTTCGCCTGATCATTCTCCGGGGGATGTTCGCTCGTAGTGGACACGCCCGCCGCCGTCGTGTCGCTACCGATCGATGTGGTGGTGGACTCGCGCCCGGCGGTCGTGGAGGAGGAGTCCGGTCCCGACGTGGCTGCGGTGGAAGACGCCGCAACACCGGATGAGGCAGGTGTCCCCGCGCAGCCTGCGGTCAGCGGCAGAACGACCAGCATCAGCGCCAACAGCCCGACGGCGGCCAAACAGAAGAGTGACCGCCCACGGTGCACATGTGCCGATGCCCGCGCCTCGCCGGCCCTTGTGATCACTGCCTACTCTCCCAATCGAAGATCCCAGAGGCCCGGCTACAGCTCGTCCGGCAACTCCCGTAGTTCGGCCAGCGAGAACACCGGCCCGTCCACGCACACGTATTTCGGACCCACGTTGCAGCGGCCGCAGATGCCGATGCCGCACTTCATGCGCTTCTCCAGGGTGGTGTAGGTCTGCTCGGGGGTGAAGCCCAGCTTCTCGAAGCTCATGAGGGCGAACTTGATCATGATGGGCGGACCGCAGGTGATGGCGATGGTGTTCGCCGGGTCGGGATCCATCTTCTCGAGCACGTGCGGGACCAGGCCCACGTCACACTGCCAGCCGTCGCACTCCCGGTCGATGGTGAGGGTGAGGTGGATATCGTCGCGCTTCTGCCACTCGTCGATGTCGTATTGGTAAGTGAAGTTCTCCGGAGCGGTCGCACCGTAAAGGATGGAGACGCCCGCGTAGTCGGCGCGGTGCTCGAGAGTGTATTCGATGGTGGCTTTGAGCGCGGCCGAGCCGATGCCGCCCATGACGAAGAGGATCTTCTTGCCCCTCCAGTCGTCCACCGGGAATCCGCAGCCCATGGGGGCCCGGATGCCCACCTTGTCGCCCTCGGAGAGGTTGTGGATCGCTTTGGTGACCTCGCCGTAGGAGTAGCTGGTGTCGCTAGACGGGGGGCGAGAATAGACCGTCGGTCCTTTGTCAGAGTCTGGCGTTGTCTGGGCGAGGCGGTGCGGGGTCGCAGGCGCTCAGTCTGATGCAGTGGCCCAACCAACACCATCGACAGGGCCAGGGAAGTGGTGGTAGTGCTGATGATGATCATCATGCCAGCTGCTGACAGCATTGTAGTTAATGACCATGCTGGTGGTGTCCAGCAAGATGATGACGACGACAGTCAAGTAGACCACCGTCATTTCTTCATTGCCCGGAACCGGATTGTTCAGCACCGGTGCTTGACAGGGTTACCCGTAGCGCCCAAGCAACCATGTCCTGTCGGTCCGGCAGGCGATCTTGCTCAGCCCACGGGGCTCAGAACGGGCTTCCCGTCCACCAGCGCCCCGCCGAAGACCTGTCGCCACGCCCAATCCTCTTTCTCCCACTCCGGCGCTTCTGGGCGGTACCCGTGCAAGGCAAGAGCCAGCTCCACCGTCTGGCCCTGGTCAAAGACTTCGATTGGCAGGGTGAACTCGAGCGGAAGCCACGGCTTCCACAGCTGCGTCCCCATGTGAGTTGCCGAAAGGCCGCGCCTGCCCACCGTGACCTGCCGCGCGTCTTCGCCCCCTAGGTCGAAGACCAACTCCACCAAGACCTCGGTCCCTTCATTCGTTGTTTCACACGATATTGAGGTAGGCGTTGGGCGCATCACATGTTCCCCCTTCGGTCCTCCGTGCTCCGTTACATCTGGCGCGATGCGCTCCCAGGACGCATCCCGCCCCTTGCTGAGCAACCGGATCTCCCCTTGCCGCCGCAGAGACTGCAAGACGCGGTTGATGGTCGGCCGGCTCACACCGGGAGCCATCCTCTCGATGTCCCTTATTTTGAAAGGCATGGGGAGGCGCTCTACGGCCTGGATCACTAGTTTCGACTGCGAGCCCCGGCCGGTCGTGATAGTGCCGGCTCTCGCCTCGAACTCCCGGTAGACCGTCAGCACGACGACCCCCAGCAAGTACTCCCACCATGGGACGAGCGTGTGCGTGCCCTCATGCCAGCCCTGTGAGGACTTGCCCAAAGCCTCGTAGTATCCCTCCCGTGTCTGCTCAACTGCCTTCTCGAGACTGATGAACCGGCCAACCCCGTATCCGGCTTGGTAGAGCAGAAGCAGTGTCACCAAGCGCGAGAGACGGCCATTACCGTCCAGGAACGGATGTACACACAGAAAGTCGAACACGTAGGCACTGAGCACCAGCAATGGTTCAATCTGCCCCCCGCCCCAGGCGGTGACAAAACCGGCATGCAGACTTTCCATGGCTTCAGCCGTACGAAACGCCGGCACTGGCCCGAACCTGACCGCTATGGTGCCGTCAGGATGACGTTCGGTGATCTGGTTGTCGGTGATCTTCCACTCACCTCCCGGAGACGTGGTGTACTGGAAGAGGTCCCGGTGGAGCTGGCGAACCAGACCCTGGTTGAAGTTCATGCCCGCGTGGTTCGCGTGGATGGTGGCAAGAACGTCCCGGTAGCCCGCTATCTCCTGCTCCGGCCTGTCCCGCGGTGTCGCGCGGTTCTCTGCTAGTTGCACCAGCCTCTCCCGCGGAGCCGTTATTCCTTCCAGCCTATTTGACGATTCAGTGCTCTCTATGACGGCTGCGTCTCTGAGGGCCTCCAACAGCTGAGGCGACTGCTGCTGGTAAAGGCGCTCCTGGCCCTTGTATTCACCGATCGTGCGGATAGTCTGCAGCAGTGTCTGCGATATTGGCTGTGACTCTATGAATCCGGGTCTGAATGACTTCACGGCCGACTCCGACATAAACATCATCATCACTGGTCTTCGTGATCATATTAATAGCACGATGATAATGATTGCTCCAGTCGCCCACCGCATGTCCGTCGAGATTTGCTGTGGCGGAAATCAGCGGAAGAAACGCCGAACTAACCTAATCAATACCGGACCAAATGATCATGTTAACAAGTACTGATCGTGTTTCCGCCGGTCGAACCTGGGGGATGCCCGCTCGCGAAAGACCAGCTCGACCATGCCGTCGACAATGTCAGCTGGTGTCGGAACGAACCCCTTCACAGTTGCTCTAGTCGTACACGATGGAACGGACATAGAGACCAGGGGCGCCTTTCGGCGCCCCAAGAGAATCGATCATTCTTGGCAAAGACGCCTACAGCTCGTCCGGCAACTCCCGTAGTTCGGCCAGCGAGAACACCGGCCCGTCCACGCACACGTATTTCGGACCCACGTTGCAGCGGCCGCAGATGCCGATGCCGCACTTCATGCGCTTCTCCAGGGTGGTGTAGGTCTGCTCGGGGGTGAAGCCCAGCTTCTCGAAGCTCATGAGGGCGAACTTGATCATGATGGGCGGACCGCAGGTGATGGCGATGGTGTTCGCCGGGTCGGGATCCATCTTCTCGAGCACGTGCGGGACCAGGCCCACGTCACACTGCCAGCCGTCGCACTCCCGGTCGATGGTGAGGGTGAGGTGGATATCGTCGCGCTTCTGCCACTCGTCGATGTCGTATTGGTAAGTGAAGTTCTCCGGAGCGGTCGCACCGTAAAGGATGGAGACGCCCGCGTAGTCGGCGCGGTGCTCGAGAGTGTATTCGATGGTGGCTTTGAGCGCGGCCGAGCCGATGCCGCCCATGACGAAGAGGATCTTCTTGCCCCTCCAGTCGTCCACCGGGAATCCGCAGCCCATGGGGGCCCGGATGCCCACCTTGTCGCCCTCGGAGAGGTTGTGGATCGCTTTGGTGACCTCGCCCGCCTTCATGACCGAGAACTGGACGAACTCCTTCTCGCTCGGTTTGGAGGTGATGGCGAAGGTCGATTCGCCCACTCCGAAGATGCCGAGTTGGCCCACCTGGCCGGGGGCGAACGAGAAGCTCTCCTGCACGGCCGGGTCGTCGAAGCGCAGGCGCAGGGTCTTGATGGTGGGGGTCTCTTCGATGATCTGAGCGACCGTGGCCACCTCGGGGAGGTACGGGTTGCCGCCCTTGGTGCCGGCCCGGGCGGTGGTGGCCCCGGGGATCACGTCGGCTGAGGTGAGGCGTTTCTTGCCGTCGGGGCTGGTGCCGGAGTCGGTCATCTACGCCTCCTTCCCGTCGGGGGCGCTCTCCGCACCGGGGGCCGCGTGCGACGCGCTCGGGGTCGCGGCCGGCACGGTCTCGGCGGCGCTGAGGGCCGCGGCCGGGTCGGCCGAGCCCATCACCCGCAGCACCTCGCGGATGTCGATGCGCGTCGGGCAGTGCATGATGCAGCGGCCGCAGCCGGAACAGAGCAGGCTGTCGTATTTGTCGGGGTAGTACCAGAACTTGTGGCTGAAGCGGTTGCGGAACCGGCTGGACTTCTCCGCCCGCGGGTTGTGGCCCGAGGTCTCCTCGGTGTAGAGGGGGTTGAAGCAGTTGTCCCAGGTCCGGTAGCGCTCGCCTTTCGACTCCACCAGTGCGTCGCTCACGTTGAAGCAGTAGCAGTTGGGACAGACGTAGGTGCAGGTGCCGCAGGAGATGCAGCGCATGGCCAGGTCGTGCCACTGCTGGGCTTCGATGTTGGCGCGCAGGTGGTCGCGGATGCCTTCGAGCTCGAAGGGCTTCTCGACCTTGGCGGTGGCCGCTTCCTTGACCGCCTCCCCCGCGCCGGTCTGGGCCTCGGTGGCGTCGGTGATGCCGGCAAAGGCGGTGGCCGCCTCACCCTTCTCGGTGAGCGCTTCCACCGTGAAGCCGCCTTCCACCTGGGTGAAGAGGGCGTCCACCCCTTCAGTACCCGCCGGGTCGCCGCCAAGGGCTGCGCAGAAACAGGTCGAACGGGGGTCGCGGCAGGTGACCGCGAGCAGCGTCGTCGATGCCCGCCGGGCGTTGTAGAGGGGGTCGAAATAGAAACCGCCGTAGCCGCCGAAGACGTTGTCCATCTGCACGAAGCCCCGGGCATCGCAGGGGCGCAGGCCGAAGACCACCTGGGCCGGAGCCTCGCCCGTGGCCTCGACTTCCACGGTCTCGTGGGGGATGGACGCCACCCTCGCGCCCTCGGCGTCGGTCGGCGCCTCGCCGTCTGAGGCGGCCGCGTCTGCCGCCGCTTCTTCCATCCGATACTCGAACGTGAGATAGGTCTCGGTCTGCGGGAAGACGGACTCCTTGGCCGACTGCTTGGCCAGGAGCACGTCGAGCTCCACCTCGGTGCCCGCCGCCCAGGGGCGGAACGCCACTACGCCCTCGGTCTTGACCGGCGCCACCACACGCGCATCTTTCGCGAGATGCGCGAGAAGGGCCGGCAGCTGATCCTGCGCCAGGTACTTGATCGCCATCGTCCCTCCTTTCAGTCGCCGAACTGGTCTTGTAGGTCGAACACCTGGAACACCGGCTTCTCGCCCAGCTTCGCGCCCGGCTCGAATCGGAACATGTCGTAGATCTCCTTGTTCATCTTCCGGTGCAGCAGGGAGAGGGGGATCTCCACCGGACAGGCCCGGTCGCAGGCTCCACAGGAGGGGCATCGCCCGGCCACGTGCATCATGTGGATCATCTGGAAGAGGAGGTTCTCTTTGGGCCCCACCTTCTGGGCCACCAGCTCGGGCTGGCGGGAGCGGTTCACGCACTTGTCCCAGCACACGCACACCGGACAGACGTTGATGCAGGCGAAACAGCGCACGCAGGTCTCGTAGATCCGCTCGAGGAGCGCCTGCTTGTCGTCGTCGGAGAGGGCCTCGTAGCCCTCGAGGTCGCTCCAGTCGGGGGCAACGTGCTCCCGGTCGGGCTCGGGCACTTCCGGTCCGGCCGTATCATCCGCGTAGACGGCGTTGGGGTAGCGGCAGCGACTACAGGTGTCGAGCAGCACTGCGTCTTGGGCGAATTCTTTCCTCTCGCCTTTTCCGGTGGTGACGACCACCTTCCCTTTCTCGGGAAAGGAGATGTCGGTGAGCTCGCCCGCGAACTCCTTCTCCAGCGTGCGCCGGTCGACGATGCCGTCGCAGGGCACGCCCACCACGTAGAGCCTGCCCGGGTCAAGCAGTTCTTCTTGGAGCAGCGCCACCAGGGTGCGGCTGTCGCAGCCTTTCACGCAGACGCCGATCTTGGCACCGGGCGGGTCGGGCATCTTGCGCTTGAGGAACGTCACCAGGTTGTGGTGACAGAGCGGGTTCCAGACCAGTTGGTCGACGGCGGCAGGGTCGCGCACGAACGCGGGGACCACCTCAGAGGGGTTGTAGCCCTCTTTCCAGCCGATGAAGTAGTCGACCCGGCCCTCGGAAAGAGCGGCCGCCGCGAACTCCCGGATGTGGTCCTGACGGCTCATAGGACCCTCCCCGTGCGGGGCCCGAGCTTCTCCACCCCGGCCACGAAATCGGTGACCACCTGCTGCCAGCGCTGGCCTTCGGAGGCCGAGACCCAGGTCCACTTGAAGCGCTCCTTGGGGATGCCCAGGTGGTGGATCATCCGCTCCAGCAGTTCGAACTTGCGGCGGGCGTAGTAGTTGCCCTCGGAGTAGTGACAGTCACCGGGATGACATCCGCTGATAAGAACCCCGTCGGCCCCCTTCTCGAAGGCCTTGAGGGCGAACAGCGGGTCGATGCGACCCGTGCAAGGCACCCGCACCAAGCGGAGGTTGGCCGGCTGCTTGAAGCGGCCCACCCCGGCGGTATCGGCGCCGGCATAACTGCACCAGTTGCAGACGATGCCCACGATCTTGACCGGCCGGTCGCCGGCCGCGCCCTGCGCAGCGCTCGAAGAGGCGGCGCCGGCCGGCGTGCTGCCTGTCGCGGCGCTCGCGGCGCCGCCGGCTTGGGTTGTCGTTGCTTCGGCCATGTTCACCGCCTTTCTAGGATTGGAGGACTTCCTCGATCTGGTCGAGGATCGCGTCTGTGGGGAAGCCCTTCAGCGAGATGCAGTTCACCGGGCAGGTAGCGACGCACACGCCGCAGCCCTGGCAGACCGTCTCGATCACGTGGCTCTTCTGCTCGCCCGGGCGCACCTCCTGCTTCTCCGGCGCGCTGAACGGGCAGACCTCGATGCACTTCCAGCACGAGACGCAGTCCTTCTGACCCACGACCGCGATCATGGGGCTGGTCTTGAGCTTGTCCTTGGCCAAGAGACCGATCACCTTGGAGGCGGTGCCGGAAGCCTGGGCCACGGTCGCCGGGATGTCCTTGGGCGCCTGGCAGGCCCCGGCCAAGAACACGCCGGCGGTGTTGGTCTCGACCGGACGGAGTTTGGGATGGCCTTCTTTTAAGAACCCGAACTCGTCGTAGCTGATGTTGAGCTTCTGGGCCAACTCCACCACCCCGTCGGCGGCGGTGATGCCGCTGGCCAGGACCACCAGGTCGGCGGCGATCTCCACCTGCTCACCGAGGAGGGTGTCGGCCCCGCGCACCACGACCTTGCCCTCCTGTTCATAGAGCTTGGAGACCCGACCCCGCACGTACTTCACGCCGAACTCGGTCTGGACCCGCTTGATGAACTCCTCATAGCCCTTGCCGGTGGCGCGGATGTCGATGTAGAAGACGTAGACCTCGGTGTCCATGCCGCAGTGGTCTTTGGTCAGCAGCGCCTGCTTGGCCGTGTACATGCAGCACACACTGGAACAGTAGGGGCGGCCGACCGACTCGTCGCGGGAGCCCACGCACTGGATGAAGACCACGGTCTTGGGTTCTTCCCCGTTCGAGAGCCGTTTGACGTGGCCGCCGTAGGGTCCGGAGGCGTTCAGCATCCGCTCGTACTGGATCCCGGAGACGACATCCTTGATACGACCGGAACCGTATTCGTGGTAGTGCTCCTCCCAGGGGAAGGTCTCGAGCCCCGTCGCCACCACGATCGCGCCGAAGCGCTTCTGGACCACCTCGTCGGTCTGCTCGTAGTCGATGGCATCGGCCGGACAGACCCGCTCGCAGACCCGGCACTTGCCCTGGGTGAACCAGCGGCAGTACTCGGTCTGGATGGCGGCCCGCTTGGGCACCGCCTGGGGGAAGGGGATGTAGATGGCCTTGGTGGGCTCCAGCCCTGCGTTGAAGGCGTCGGGAGCCTTCGAGGGGCACTTCTGCACGCAGATCTCGCAGCCGATGCACTTCGTCCAGTCGACCATGGCCGCTTTCTTGCGGACGTCGACGGTGAAGTTGCCCACGTAACCGGAGACCTTCTCGACCTCGCAGTAGGTCATGAGCTCGATGTTCTCGTGCTGGGCGCAGTCGACCATGCGCGGGGTGAGGATGCAGGCCGAGCAGTCGATGGTGGGGAAGGTCTTGTCGAGCTTGGCCATGATGCCGCCGATGGTGGTCTCCTTCTCCACGATGGTGACCTTGAGCCCGGCGTCGGCCAGGTCGAGCGCCGCCTGGATGCCGGCCACCCCGCCGCCGATGACGAGCACGTCCTTATTGACCTCCACCTCGCTTGAGTAGAGGGGCTCGAGCCGGCGCGCTTTGGCCACGGCCATCTTGACGATGTCCCAGGCCTTCTCGGTGGCCACCGGGATGTCGGTGTGGATCCAGGAGCAGTGCTCACGGATGTTGGCCATCTCGAACAGATAGGGATTGAGGCCCCCACCTTCCACGCAGCGCCGGAAGGTCACCTCATGCATGTGCGGCGAGCAGGCGGCCACCACCACCCGGTCGAGCTTCTTGTCCTTGATGGCCTGCTGGATGGCGGCTTGGCCCGGCTCGGAGCAGGTGTACATGATGTCCTCGGTGTGGACCACGTCCTTGAGCTCCAGGGCCCGCTTGGCCACGTCGGCCACGTCGACGGTGGCGGCGATGTTGGTGCCGCAATGGCAGACGAAGACTCCGATCCTCATGACGTCGCCTCCGGGCCTGCGGGGGACGAGTCGCCGCCGTCACCGCCGGCCGCGGGAGCGGCGGCTTTCGCGGCGGTCTCCGCCGGGGCGGCGGCTTTCGCGGCCTCGCGGGCCGCAGCCTTGGCCGCCTTCTGTGCGGCTTTGCGTTCCTCCTCCGCCTTGAGGGCGGCGGCTTCAGCGATGGTCCTCTTGATGAGCGGCTCCGGATCGACCACGTTCTTGTGCAGCATGACGTCGTGAGCACTCAAGCCGAAGGCCAGGCCCAGCACCTGGGGCAGGTAGAGGATGGGCACCTGGTAGTCGGTGCCGAGGAAGCTGTTGATCTGGGCCTGCTTGAGGTCCAGGTTCACGTGGCAGAGCGGGCAGCAGACCACGATGGCCTCGGCGCCCGCCGCCAGCGCCTGCTCGATGACCTTGCCGCTCAGCCGCCGCTGGATCTCCATCTTGGGCATGCCCACCGACGCGCCGCAGCATTCGGTCTTGTAGTTCCACCACTTCACGTCGACCCCGGCGGCCTGCAGGATGAGGTCCATCATCATGGGCTGCTCGTTGTCGCACTCGCCGGTGAGTTCGCTCGGCCGCCCCAGCAGGCAACCGTAGTAGGGGACGACCTTGAGCTGAGAGAGGTCGGCCTTCACCCGGGCGGCGATCTCCTCCTCGCCCACGAACTTCGTGAGGTATTCGGGGAGCGCGTAGACCTTGACCCGGCCGTCGTATGGTCGGTCGAGCATCTCGTTGACCTCGGCCCGGAACTCGTCACTCGCGTGGATCTCGATCTCGGCGTTCTTCTCCCGCTGATAGCAGGAAGGACACGGAGCCAACATCTCATCGCCGACCAGGGCGGCCTGGCGCAGGTTGCGCGCGGCCAGCGACTGGGCGAGAAGGTGGTCCATCATGTGCGCCGGGGTGGAGCCGCAGCAGGTCCAGTCGGGGATCTCCGCGTAGGTCACCCCGAGCGCCTCGAGCACCTTGCGGGTGGAGACGTCGAACTCCGCGGAAGAATGGCGCAGAGAGCAGCCAGGATAATAGGTGAGGGTCATGACCCCACCTCGCTCTCCGAGGCGGCGCCGGGCGCGGCGGCGGGGGCGCGGCGGGTGGCGGCAGTCGCGGGCGCGGCCGACCGGCCGGCGCGCGCCGCAGCCTCGGCCTTCTCGCGCTCGCGGGCCCGGGCCATGGTCTTCTTGTAGATGCGGTTCACCTCGTCGGCGCCCTTGGCTTTTCGGGGGACGAACTTCATCTTGCCTTTGATCACCATGGGGATGGCGAGCCCGGCGTCACCCATGGCCATCATCGGCTTCCTGGTGCCGAGGAAGAACATCCCCATCATGTAGAACTCAGGGAGTTGCCCGAAACGGGCTACCGCGCCCATGAAGGCCTCGTTGAAGGTCTTCGCGTACTCGGGCACCTCGCGCTTCTGGGCGGTGGCCACGGTCTTGAGGTCTTCGAAGATGCCGGCGATATCGATGCTGCGCGGGCACCGGGCCGAGCAGGTGAGGCACTGGACGCACAGCTGGATCGCCGTGGAGTCGAGCACTTTCTCGACCTGACCGATCTGCAGCATCCGCATGACCTGGTTGGGAGTCAGGTCGAAAGTGAACGCGGCGGGACAGCCCGCGGAACAGTTGCCACATTGGTAGCAGTCGCGGACGTCCGCCTGCACTCTCTTCAGCAGCTTCTCCCGATAGAACGCCGCTTGATCTGCGTCGTACCGGATCAATCCAACCCTCCTCGCTCGCGAAAGACAGGCACCGGTGCAGGGGTGAGTGCGACCAGCAGCCATTTCGAGATATGAGTGGACGGGCTGGTGCGACACACCGGTCTTGAAGTATATCAACTGCCGCGGGACGTTCCAGGGCATGTGCGGCCGGCCCCCGGCAACCGACTACCGTGTTTGCAGGGAGTTTCTCAAGGAGGGACGTTTCTTCCCGAGGAATCCGTCAACCGTCGTCCGCAGGTCCTCCCTCTTCCCCTGATCTCCCTCCGACGCGAAGAGCCGCCTGGTAGTCGGCCTCGGTGTCGACGTCGATACCGGCACGCGGGTCCCCGACCGGGACGTAGCCGACCCTACCCTCGCAACCGGCGAGTATGTCGCGACCGCCCCGGTCTCCCGCCTGCGCAAGGATGTCCGGGAAGAGCTCGGAACTCATCAGCACCGGATGGGCGGGGCGGCCGGTCGCCCACGTCCTCACTACCGGCAGCCGGGTCTGCTCGAACTTCTCGATGACCGCGTCGACGAGGTCCGCCGACACGAACGGCTGATCCGCTAGAAGGACCACGATCGCTGAAGAATCCGGCGCCACCGCCCTGAGGCCGGCCGACAGCGAGGTGCTCATGCCCTCGGCGAACGCCGGGTTCTCGACCACCGTGCAGGGCAAGCCCTCGAGTGCCCGAGCGGCCTCCGCGCCCTCGTGTCCCACCACCACCACGGTCTCTCTTGCCCGCGAGCGGACGGCCGCCTCCGCAGCCCGGTACACCAGCGGACGGCCCCGGAACGGCAGCAGGACCTTCTGCCGGCCCATGCGTTCCGCCCGCCCGGCGGCCAACACCACCGCCGAGACCATACTTCCCGCGCCGGTTCGATCGTCGACGTCTGAGCAGGCATCCCCAGGACCCCCGCCGGGCGAGATCGACAGGGGGTCCGCGGGAGCCCGGCTGTCCTCAAAAGCCCGGCTGTCCGCGAAGGCCCGGTTGTGGGAGGTCACATCCTCGGGATCGAACACCTGGAACTCTCCTCGCCGCAGACTCGCGACCACGACCCGATCCGGCCGGTCCCGGCGACCCGCATCCAGGAGCCGCTCCGCGACCGCGGCCGCCTGCCGCGCGTCGTCGGCGGTCTCCACCTTGTTCAGCAGGGTCACGATCCGCGCCGCCGGCCAGCCGTCGCGCAGGTCCTCGCCCTGGAGGAGGAGATGCCGGACGAACAGTTCGCCGTCGATTGTCGCGCCGGCCTCGACCCCCAGCCGCTCCCGCACGATCTCGGCCCGGTGGACGTGCTCCTCGGAGAGGGACACACCGATCGCGTCGATGCCGGCCACGTGGACGATCACGGTGGTCGATACCGGGATCACCGGTTCGTGCGGCCCGAACCCCTTGAGTGGCAGGTTGCGACTCCCGTCCGCCTCCACGACCAGGTGGTCGGCGACCCCCGCGGCCCACAGACGGTCGATCCATCCCGGGGGCAGTCCGATTACCTTGTCCCTCGCGTCGATGCCGCGCGCGGCCGCGGCCGCCGCGGCGCTACCCAGTGCCCCGCGGAGCCTGTCGACGAGTGTCCGCTCATCTTCGGCGATGACCGTGCCGGCGACCGCGGCCAACTCCCGCAGGAACATACCGGTCGTCGTCGTCGCGATCACCGACCCGCGGCTGCCGAGTTCCCGGGTCAGCACCGTCAGTGCAGCCGTCTTCCCCCCGCCGCCCACCAGGGACACGACATCGTGATCGCCCAGGCCGAGAGCCTCGACCAACGGTTCACAAGCCCCGCCGGCGGCGGTCGGAGCGCCGCCCGGCTCACTCCCGGGCACCGCTCAAACCCTCCAGCGCCGCCTCCACTCCCGCGCCCACATCGAGCTTCACCCCCAGGTCCGCCAGGCCCCGACCCAGCGCCGCCAGCCCCACGACCGGATAGAGCGACCGGGCGGTCACCCCCATGTGACCGATGCGCACCAGTTCCCCGGCGCCGTGCCCGTCGGAGAGCTGCACGCCGTATCGGGCCCGCACATGGTCGCGCACGCGGGTGGCCGACAGCCCGCCCGGCATGCGTATGGCCGTGGTGCAGCTGGACATGATCGTCTCGGACTTTGGCCAGAGCGAGAGGCCCATGGCCCGCACGCCTGCTCGGCAGGCGCGGGCCGCCAAGGCGTGACACGCGATGGCGTCGTCCAATCCGTCCCGGAGCACCCGGTCGAAGGCGGCCTCGAGGCCGAAGACGTCGGACACCGAGGGTGTGAACGGGAACCGGCTCTTCCCAAGATAGGTCTCGCGCCAGTCGAGCAGAGAGACGAACGAATGCCGGGGCGCGCCCGGGTTCCTCTCGATCAGCTTCCACGCCTGAGCGCTGACGCTGAGAGGGGTGATGCCGGCGGGCCCGGACAGGCATTTCTGTCCACCGGCGACACAGATGTCGAGCTGCCAAGCATCAGCCTGGAAGGGCATCCCCCCCACCGAGGAGACGCAGTCGACCAGCGTGATCACCCCACGCTCCCGGGCGAGCGGCCCGATCTCGCGGACCGGGTTGAGAGTGCCCGCAGGGGTCTCTGAATGGACCACGCACAGCAGTTCGACCTGGGGATGAGCGGCCAACGCTTCCTCCACCTGCGCCGTGTCAACGGCCTCGTCGTATGCCACCGCCACTTCGTGCACCTCGGCGCCCCAGAGTCGGAGCCATTCACCCATGCCCTTGCCGAAGGGGCCGGATACCAGGTTGAGTACCTGCATCCCCGGCCGGACGCAGGCCCGGCCCGCCGCCTCCAATCCCAGCACGGCTTCGCCCTGCATGAGGATGACGTCTTCCTTGGTATCGAGGACGAGGGCGGCTTTGCGGACCGTCTCGGCGAACGTCTCGACGAAGGCCGGGTCGTAATGGTGCAGAACGGGCCGGCCGAGGGCGGCCTGCACCTCCGGCCACACCGTGGTCGGTCCCGCGCTCAGCGTGAAATCGGCCGGCTCCACGTCTCCTCCTTCCCTCTACCTCTCGTCCCGGCGGTACGGCCTGGCCAAGGCGGCCGGCAGGTAGGCCCGGCGCGCGAAAGCGACCAGCGCCACCATCACCGCGATGAATGGCAGCATATAGACCACGTCCGTGGGCACTTCGATACCGACCAGCTGTAGGGCGGTGGCGATCGAGAGGCACACGCCGAAGATGATAGCCCCTCCGAACACCCATCCCGCCCTGCCTCGAGCCAGCATAGCCAGCACGATGACGATGAAACCGGTACCGTTCGTCATGTACGGGACGAAGATCCCCGCGGCCACGACCGAGAGATAGGCGCCACCCAGACCCGCCAGTCCTCCGGACGCGGCCACCGCCCACATGCGCACCGCCCTCACGTCCCCGCCCGCGGCATCCAGAGCCTCCGGTCGCTCACCGGCCGCGCGGATGCTCAGTCCCCAGCGGGTCGACCGCAGCACCCAGCGGATCACGAAGAGCAGCGCTATCCCCACCCAGAAGACGGCCGGTTGGCTGAAGACACTGTCGCCCAGCACGGGGATCCGCTCGAGGAGGGGGATGGGCAGATCCCGCATCTCCTCCAGACGCGGGTAGCTTGCGCCGAACTGCACGGCGTGGAGGACGCTCGTCAGCCCTTCCGCGACCAGGATCACCGCGATCCCCACGACGATCTGGTCGAGACCGAGCCGGACGCTGAGAAAGGCGACGAGGGACGCGATGGCTACGCCGCCCACCACCCCGCACAGTAACCCGACCCACGGGGAGTGGCCATACAGGGCGCCGTTGAAACCCACGTACGCGCCGATCAGCATGTATCCCTCCATGCCCAGACCGAGGACCCCGGCCTGCTCGCCCAAGGTCTCGCCCAGCCCCGCCAGGAGCAGCGGCATCCCCGCGAGGATCGCGCCGGAGACGAGGGCCGTAAGGAACGTGGTGCTGAACAACTCGCTCACGGTCCCCTCCGCAGGTGGAGCGTCGCCCCCAGGCGGGCGAGCAACGTCGACCGTTTCTCCGCGGGCAGGAGCACGAACTGGGATACGGCCATGAACAGGAGGACGAGTCCGATGAGGAGCACGACGAGGTCGTAGTCGACCGAGGCCCGTCGGGCCGCCTCGTGCCCGCCTATCTCGAGGACCGCGTAGAAAGCCACGAGCGGCACCATGGCCGCGGGACTCAAGCGGGCGAGGAACACGAGCGCGAACAGGGCCAAGCCGAACTGTGGGTTCCAGTCGGCCCTCATGTAGCCCCACACCCCCAGGATCTCGACCGCCGCCCCCAGGCCGACGAGTGCGCCGCTGAAGAAGAACGTGGTCATGACCAACCGCTTCACTCGGAGCCCCGCGTGGACGGCCGCCCGCGGGTTGGCACCCAAGACCGTCAGTCGCAGCCCCGTCGAAGTCCGGGTCGCCACGTACCACAGCAGCGCCGTGGCCACCACGGCCGCCAGGATGCCCGCGTGGATGGTCGAGCCGCCGAGCCGGGGCAGGAGTTCGCTGAGCGGCACGGAGTCCGTCTGGGGCACCGTGGTCTCCGAGCTCCGCCAGACCTCCTTTATGAGCAGGTTGGCGGCGTTGATGCCGATGAAGCTCATCATCACCGAGGTGATGATCTCGTTGACGCCGAACCAGCCCTTGAGGTAGGCGGGGAGAAGGGTCCAGGCTCCGCCGACGACCGCGCCGATCACGCAGAGAGCGATCAACCCTCCCGGGCGGGACAGCGCGCCCATGAACGTGGGGGCACATCCCGCGACCACGGCCGCGGCGAGGAGGAATTGTCCGTCGCCGCCGATGTTCCAGATCCCGGCCCGGAACGCGAGGATGTATCCGCAGCCGATCAGCAACAAGGGCGCAAGCCGGGTCAACATCGCCTGCCACCCGTTGGCGCTGAACAGCCCGGCCCGGAAGAGGTCCCCGTAGAAGGCGATCGGGTTCCGCCCCAGGGCAAGGAGGACGATCGCGCCCAGAGCCAGCGCCGCTACCACGGGAGCAACCGCGCGGACCACGCCGGCGACCAGGCCACTGCGGTGGCGGCGCTGACCGCCCGCCGGTCCGCGGCCGATCCGGCGTTCCCGCGTTCGCTCGGGGTTCATCTCGATCGGGGCGCTCACCGGTCACCCCCACCGACCATCAAGGACCCGACCCGTTCCTGTACGTCGGGGCCGACGTTCTCGACGATCCCCCGAAGCTCTCCGCCGCTCATGACCGCGATGCGGTCGCTCAGGTCCAGCAGTTCGTCGAGTTCGCTGGAGATCAGGACCGCCGCCACCCCCGAGTCCGCGGAAAGCGACCGGATGCGCTCCCTGATGTCCACGGTGGCCCTCGCGTCCAGCCCGTAGGTGGGTTTGTTATAGACCACGAGCCGCGGATGGAACGACAGCTCCCGGGCGAGGAGCATCCGCTGGATGTTTCCCCCGGACAGCGCCCCGCCGGGCGTCTCGCCGTCGGGAGCGCGGATATCGAACTGCCGGATGAGCTCGTCCGCCGCCCTGTCCACCTCCTGGGAGGAAAGGCGCCGGGTCCGTCCCCAGAACGGCGGGTCGCCGATCCGTTTCAGGAGTAGGTTGAGGGACACGGGCAGGGACGACACCATGCCCTCTCCCAGCCGGTCGTCGGTGACGTATCCGACTCCGGATCGATGCCGGGCGGCGACGTCGTCGTGGGTGACGTCGGCCCCGGCGAAACGGATCGTCCCTCGGGCCGCGCGCCGCTGCCCCGCCAGCGCCTCGGCCAACTCCCGCTGACCGTTCCCGTCGACACCGGCGATGCCGAAGATCTCGCCCTCGCGGACGGAGAACGTGACGTCGCGCACCCCCGTCTCCTGATGCCGGGGTTTCACGAAGAGACTCTCCACCTCGAGCACCGGCTCGTGGGGCAGGAGTCGCGCAGTCCGGCTGCGGGTCTCATCGGAGTCGAGGCCACCGGAGCGGGCCAGCCGCGCGGCATCGGTCCCGAACATCATGTCGAGGATGCGAGCCTCGGCCTCCGTGCGAGAGAGTCGCTGCAGGTCCTCGGGAGTCAGCCGCCCGGCCACCTCGCCTCGTCTGAGGACGGTGACACGATCGCCCGACCGGATCGCCTCAGGCAGCCGGTGCGTGATGAACACGACCGCCAGGCCTTCCGCCTTCAACGAAGCCATGACCCGGTCCAACTCGGCGACCTCGGCGGGCGTGAGGAGCGCCGTCGGCTCATCCAGGATGACGATGCTCGCCCCCGACCACAACACTCGCACGATCTCCACCTGCTGCTGACGACCCAGAGGGAGCTTGCCGACGGTGGCCTCGGGGTCGATCTCCACCCCCAGGCCGGCAGCCAGGCGGCGCGCCCGCTCCCGAGCCGCTTTCCGGTCGAGCCGGAACGCGCCCCCGCCCACGAGCAGGAGGTTGTCGAGCGCCGTGAACGTGGGAACCAGCGTGGGATGCTGATAGACCATTCCGACGCCGAGATCGATGGCCTCTCGCGGACCGCCGAACTCGACCTCCTGTCCATCGATAGCAATGCTGCCCGCATCGGGTCGGTGCAATCCGGAAAGCACGTGCATGAGCGTCGACTTGCCGGCGCCGTTCTCCCCCAGCAGGCAGTGCACCTCGCCCCGATAGCACGTCAGATCGACATCCCGGTCGGCCACCACCGCCGGGAAGGTCTTCGTGATGCCGCTCATCTGCACGGCGACGAGCCCTGCCCGCCGCTCGTCCGCCGCTCGCAGGTCGTTCATGACGTCACTCCAGGTCCGCGCCGATCGCGCGGTCAGCCGATAAGTGCCTCGAGTTCGCTCTTCTCGACGGTCACCGGGACCTCGATACTACCGTCCATGATCCCCTGCTGCGCCGCCTCGACTGCGGCCCACACCTCCACCGGGATGTGATCGGTCTTGAGCAGCCTGATCCCGCCGTCGTCCAGACCGAGGTAGGCCACACTGTCACCGTACGTCCCCGCCTCCATCTCCGCAACGGCCGCTCTGAAAAGGGGGAGGTAGTCCCACACGATGGAGGTGAGCAGGATCCCCTCGGTATCCAGGGAGGTCTTGTCGCCGATGACATCGATGAACCAGACCTTGTCGGCCCCGGGCGGGGGAGTGGCGTTCTCCACGGCCTGGATCATCCCGAAGGTGGAGCCGTCACCCATCCCCAAGATGATGTCGGCCCCCGCCGCGATGATGTTCTCAGTGACCCGTTTGGCGGCCGGCGCGTCCGCATAGGCGGCCGGGCCGACCTGCGCCAGTCTGATCTCGATATCCGGTCGGGTGGCCCGCGCCCCAGCCACGAACCCCCCGGCCATCTTGTTCCAGTTCTCGTCGTCGGCAGAGGGCACGATCCCGATGGTCCCCGATCTGCTCATCTTCGCGGCCACCACGCCGGCAAGGTAGGCTCCGTCCTGCGCGTCGGTCTCGAGGTCGGTACAGAGGCCTGACACCAAGCCGTTCTCGAAGCCGCCGATGACCACGGTCTTCGTGCCGGTCTCCTCCGCCAATTGGGTCCCGACCGTGTTGTATCCGCTGGCCCACAGGATGATCCACCCGGACCCGTTCGCAACGAGTTGGCGATAGATGGGAGCTATGTCGCCATAGCCGGCGCCCTCGGAGACCTCGAGTTCGACTCCGAGTTCCTGGGCCACCGCCCGCGCAGAATCGACGCCTTGTTGGTTCCAGCCGAAATCGTTCGCCTTCTCGGGCGCGATGATCGCGATCTTTCCGGGCGCGTTCGAGCTGGTCGTCGTCGACGCCGTGGTCTCGTCGTCGGTACCACCCCCGCAACCGGTCGCGGCCACCATCGCCGAGAGGAGCACGAAGGTCAGCAGTACGAGGACCCGAGCCACGGTCGCCGGACGCCGCGGATCGCCTTGTCGCGTGCGCTCGTTGATTGGGTATCTCATCCGAACACCTCCACCACACTGTAGTCGGTGCGCCGCTGGGCCGGTGTGAACCCGGCCTCCCGGATCGCGTGCACCAGATCCGCTCGGTTCGCGCGCGTCCGGACCCCGGTCGCAGCCACGACGTTCTCCTCGATCATCGTGCTGCCCAGATCGTCGGCGCCGAACCTCAGGGCCACTTGGCCCATCTTCAGACCCTGCGTCACCCACGATGCCTGGATGTGCGGGACGTTGTCCAAGTATAGGCGTGATACCGCCAACGTCGTCAGATAGTCGACCCCGGTGGCCTGCTCGGTGGAACCCTCCAGGGCAGTGTGTCCCGGCTGGAAGCTCCACGGGATGAACGCCCGGAACCCCCCGGTCTCGTCCTGCAGGTCGCGTATCGCCCGCAGATGGGCGACCCGGTCCTCGAGAGATTCCACGCTCCCGAACATCATGGTGGCGGTCCCGGGGATGCCCTGCCGATGGGCCTCCCTCATCACCCCCAACCACGCCTTGGTGCCGGCCTTGCCCGGCGCCACCTGCGCTCGCACCCGGTCGACGAGGATCTCAGCCCCTCCGCCGGGCAGGGAATCCAGTCCCGCCGCTTTGAGCCTGCGAAGGACTTCCGCCGTGTCCAGCCCGTCGACCTTCGCGATGTGGACGATCTCGGGAGCCGAGAGCGAATGGATGGTGATCTCGAAGCGCTCTTTGATCGAGCGGAACAGATCCTCGAAGTACGCCACGCCGAGCTCGGGGTGGAGACCGCCCTGCATCATGATCGCCGTCCCACCGAGGTCGACCGTCTCCCGGATCTTCTCGTGGATCTCTTCCTGGGAAAGGATGTACGCCTCTTCGGCGCCGGGCGCGCAGTGGAACGCGCAGAAACGACAGCCCGATACGCACACGTTCGTGTAGTTGATGTTGCGGTCGACTATGAAGGTGGCCCGCGACCCGGGAACGAGACGCTCACGCATCGCGTGCGCCCGGGCCCCCACCGCGAGCAGGTCGCGCGAACGCAGCAACTGGAGAGCCTCTTGCTCGGTCAGCCGGTTCACGAGCCTGTCACCCCGTCGCTGAAGGGCGCGACCGCCGGCGTGTCGTCGATCCTCGCGGCGGCAGCCGACGGGTCGGCCGGCGCGCGGTCAGTCGGAGCGACGACCGCGACCTCGTCGATGAAACGGAGCTCGGGGACCTCTTCCAACTCGCCGGCCTCGTGCGCGAGCTCGTAGAAGCGCCGCAGCCCGTCCCGGTACTGTTGGGGAAAATCATATCGAAGGACGGAGAAGTACCGGGAAAGATGATCGCGCCCGAACCTGAAGCTCCCCTCGGCGGAGGCGACCACCTCGGGCAGCCGTTCGCGACCGTAGTCCATGCACTGCACCAGTTCCCTCTCCACTTCCACCAGCTCGGCTCCGTTGGTGCGGGCGAAATCCTCCCGCGCAGCCCACACAGCGTAGACCATGGGCAGACCGGTCCACTCCTGCCAGAGCTCCCCCAAGTCATGGCACATGGAGGGCGGCACGGGGAAATGACGGGCCTCGAGACCCTGGTCGCCGATGACCAGGACCGCGTCGTGTTCGGACAGAGCCTCCTCCACGGTCCCCCGGAGCATGCCGTACCTCACACGGCGGCCGAACCGCAGAGCGAGGATAGTCTTGAGCAAGGTCACCGAGGTGGCGCTCTCTTTGGTCAGGGCGACGCTCTCGATCTCGAGGAGCGGTTTCGCTGTCACCAGTTGGATGCTGTCGACCGCCCCCTCTGACGAGATGCTCAGGTGCCGGGAGAGGGCCAGTCGCCGGTGGTTCCGGGCATAGGCGATGGAGCTGATAGGACCGAGGTCGATGCGCCCCTCGACCAGCCACCGGTTGAGCTCGGTCGGCACCCCGGGCAGGAGCTCGATGCCGGGTCGATCGGGTCGGTCGACATCGCGCCCCTCGGCCAGGATGCCCCGATGCTCCAATCCGTAGTACAGCGGATAGCAGTTGAGGAACCCGATATGTCCGACGCGGACGGTCATCGGCCCCGACTCGCCTCCGGACGTGCCCCCCGGCCGGCTTCCGCCGGCGGGGCCGATCCCGTGTCGTACCGCCGGACCACCCGGTAGAGCGCATCCCGTTCCACGGGGATGCGCCCCGCGTCCGCTATCACCCGGACGAGTTCCGACTTCGCCACCGTTTGCCCGTGACCCGCTCCCGACAAGAGGGAGATGACCTCTTCGACCACGGTCCCGTCCATGTCGTCCGCCCCGAAGAAGAGGGCGGTCTGGGCCAACTTCAGCCCGGTCATGACCCAGTAGGTCTTGATATGGGGGAAGTTGTCGAGGAGCAGACGGGCGACGGCCATCGTCTTCAGGTCGTCGGTGCCCGTCGTCGGCGGCAGATCGGAGAGCTCGCTGTTCTTCGGCTGGAAGGCAAGGGGGATGAAGGCCTGGAACCCGCCGGTGGCGTCCTGGGCTTCGCGCAAGCGCAGAAGGTGGTCGACGCGGTCTTCGTAGGATTCCACGTGCCCGTAGAGCATGGTGGCGTTTGTCTTCAGGCCCAGACTGTGCGCCAGTCGGTGGACGTCCAGCCAACGCTCGCCGGAGATCTTACTGGGACACACTTGACGCCGGACGCCCTCGGCCAGGATCTCCGCTCCCCCTCCGGGCAGACTGTCCAGCCCCGTAGACTGGAGGTCGCGGAGGATGTGCTCTTCCGACGTGCCCTCGGCCTGGGCGAAGTGGACGATCTCCGAGGCGGTGAAAGCCTTGATGTGGACCTCTGCCGACAACTCCCGGATACCCGCGACCATCGCTCTGATGGATGCGTAAGGCAAGGCCGGGTGCTCGCCGCCCACGACGTGGATCTCGGTGGCGCCCTGCTCCACACCCTCTCGGGCTTTCTCGAGGACCTCGTCGACAGTCAGCGTATACGCTCCCGGCTCTCCCTCGGTCCGAGAGAACGCGCAGAAGCGGCACCGGTTGCGGCAGACGTTGGTGTAGTTGATGTGGCGGTTCACCACGAAATACGCATCGTCGCCCACCCGCGCGCGCCGAAGGCCGTCAGCCATCCGCCCGATACGGACCAGGTCATGAGATGCGAAGAGCGTCACGCCATCGGAGGCGGAAAGACGCTCACCTCGGGCGACCTTCTCTTCGACGACGGCAAGTGGATCGAGACGCGTTCTGGCGGGCATGGCCCGGAGTCTAGCACAACGCCGATGCCGCTCAGTCCGGGGCCTTGCGCACACCGGCCGTCGCACGTGCGGCCGCACGTCTGCCCGCACGTCAGGCCGGGTCACAACCGGGCGCGGCCCACCAGGTCACACGAGGGCGTGGTGCAACGCGATGATGCCCCCGGCCAGGATCTCGTAACGCACGTTGCGGAGACCGGCCTGCTCCATGAGTCCGCGCAGCTCTTCGGGTCCTGGGAAGCGGCGGACCGAAGCGGGCAGATACCGATAGGCCGACTCGTCGCCGGCGGCGAGCTTCCCCAACCGGGGTACGGCGTGGCCGAACCAGACATCGTAGAACTGCTTGAACACCGGGATCCTCGGTTGGGTGATCTCCAAACAGACCACGCGGCCCCCGGGACGGCAGACCCGGCGCATCTCTCCGAAAGCACCCACTATGTCGGACACGTTGCGGATGCCGAAGCCCACCGTGCACGCGTCGAACCCGGCTTCCACCTGAGGACCCTCGGTCCCCTCCGCGCCTTCGAAGCCGCCACCGGCCCGCGAGCCGCCGACCGCGCCATCGGGGAACGGCAGGTCGAGCACGTCGCCGAGGAGGAACTCCACGTAGAGCTGGTTCCGTCCTGACTTCTCCCGAGCCACGGCCAGCATCTCGGTGGAGACGTCCACGCCGACCACCCGGCCCTTGGGTCCCACGGTCCGTTTGAGGGCGAAGGCGAAATCGCCGGTGCCGCAGCACACGTCCAGGGCCGACGATCCCGGACCCACCTGAGCCAGCATGACGGCCATGTCCCGCCAACGGTGATGGAGCCCCGCGGTCATCAGGTCGTTCAGGCGGTCGTAGGACCCGGCGATGTCGTCGAACATCTGGCGGACCTTGCCCGGCTCCGGCGAGGCGTCCGGCACCCGATGTCTCTCCCGTCCCGGACTCATGGGACGAAGAGGCTCAGGGTCGCAAAGAAGAGATAGACCACGCTGATTATCCCGTTCATCGTCATGAAGGCGACCCCGACCTTCTCCAGGTCGGCCTTCCGCATCAGCCAGTTCTCGTACAGCAGGAGGAGGGCGCAGACCCCCACCCCCACGTAGTACACGACGCCCGCCCCCTGCACGTAGCCGGTCGCCGCCAAGAGGACCATTGCCACGACATGGAACCACCGAGTACTCCACAGGGCGGCTCGCTCCCCCAGGTCGGCGGGGATGGAGTGGAGTCCCTGTTCGCGGTCGACGGTGATGTCCATGAAGGCGTAGGTGACGTCGAAGCCCGCGATCCACAGACCCACGCCGATCCCGAGCAGGAACGGCTCCCACGTGACCACCCCGGTCACCGCGATCCAGGCGCCGACCGGCCCCAGGCCGTCGGCGAGGCCAAGCACCAGGTGGCAGAGCCACGTCCAGCGCTTCGTGTACGGGTAGACCACCATGGGGATGACCACCAGCGGCCACAGGTACCGGGTGATCACGGGGAGATTGAACGTCGCGTAGACCAGCACCGCGAGAGACGCCAGCGCGAACGCCCACACCTGCCATCGGGCCAGCAGCCCCGACGGGATCTCGCGCCCGGCCGTCCGCGGGTTCCGAGCGTCGATGCCCGCGTCGATGACCCGGTTCACGCTCATCCCGAAACTGCGAGCCGCGACCATTGCCACGGTGATCCAGAACATCCGCCAGAAGCCGGGCACGTCCATCTCGGCCAGGAACGCGGCGGCGTATGCGAACGGGAGCGCGAAGATCGAATGCTCGAACTTGATCAGACTCAGGAACCGCCGGGAATACGTGGTCGCCCCGGAGAATGCGCGCAACGGTCCCGAGGCGCGGCTCTCGCCCGCCCGGAGATCGCGATGATCCACCTAGGCTCCCGGAGACGCCGCAGACCGTCCACCTGCCCGGCGGCCCCATCCCGCAGGCAGGCCCAGCCGACCCCACATCTCGTCCACGCGGGTCTTGACCTCCGTCGACATCTCCACGTCGGGCGGCCACTCGCGCGGATGACCCTCGTCGACGGTCTTGGTGGTCGCGTCTATGCCGATCTTGGCGCCCCACAACGGCTGCGGAGCCGAGTGGTCGAGCACATCGAGGGGACCTTCGGTCACCATCACGTCGCGAACCCAGTCGACGTTGTTGAACACCCGCCACGCCACTTCGGCATAGTCGTGCACGTCGACACCCGAGTCGACGACCACGATGCACTTACAGAACTGCATCTGGCCCATACCCCAGAGGGCGTGCATCACCTTCCGGGCGTGCCGGGGATAGCGTTTGTCGACCGACACCAGTGCACAGTTGTGGAACCCGCCGTCCTCCGGCAGGTCCATGTCGATCAGTTCGGGCAGAGTGAGCCTCAGAAGCGGCAGGAACAGGCGCTCGGTCGCCTTGCCCAGGAAGCTGTCCTCCATCGGAGCCCGGCCCACGATGGTCGTCGAGTAGATGGGGTCGCGCCGATGCGTGATCGCGGTCAGATGGAGGACCGGGTACCGATCGGCCAGAGAGTAGTAGCCGGTGTGGTCGCCGAACGGTCCTTCGACCCGGGATTCGCCCAGGTCGACATAGCCTTCGAGCACTATCTCGGCATGCGCGGGCACCTGAAGGTCCACGGTCTTGCACTGGACCATGTCGACCGCCTTGCTCCGAAGGAAGCCGGCGAACGTCATCTCGTCGATCATGGCCGGGACCGGCGCTGTCGCGGCGTAGGTGACAGCCGGGTCGGTACCGATCGCCACGGCCACCTCCATGCGACCGTTCGCTTCGCGGTAGTGTTCGGCGGCATCCTTGTGCAGATGCCAGTGCATGCCGGTCGTCGCCTTGTCGTACACCTGGAGTCGATACATCCCCACGTTGCGACGCCCCGTGCGCGGATGGCGGGTGAACACCAGGGGCAGGGTGATATAGCGGCCGCCGTCGAGTGGCCAGCACTGCAGCACCGGAAGCGCCCCCAGGTCGATCCGGTCTCCAGTGAGGACCACTTCCTGGCAGGAGCCGCGTCCGACCGTCTGCGGCTGAAGAGCGGCCATGTCTTTCAGCCGCGCCAACGCCTTGAGTTTGTCCCACGTGCTGTCAGGCATCTCCATCGCGACCAGACTGCGCACGCGACCGGCCAGGTCATCGTAGGACTCCGCGCGCAGGGCGAGCCACATCCGCTCGTGGCTGCCGAACTGGTTCATCAGCACCGGCATCGAGTGGCCCTTGGGCTGGGTGAACAGCAGCGCAGGTCCGCCGGATTTCACCACGCGATCGGCTATCTCGGTCATCTCGAGGACGGGATCGACAGGCTCGTCGATGACGGTCAGCCAGCCTCGGTCCCGAAGGAGCCCGACGAAGTCGCGGAGGTCTTTCATCGCTAGGAGAGGTAGAAGCTGAGGACCATCAACTCGGTCGACAAGTCGAGTTGATGGACGAACACGTCGGGAGTCGCCTGGAGGCGTACCGGGGCGAAATTGAGGATACCCTTGACCCCGCCCTCCATCGCCAGGGCCGCCACATCCAGTGCCGACTCAGCTGGGACCGCTATCACTGCTATCTGCACGCGGTTCTGCCGGATGAAAGGCACCAGTTCTTCGACGGGGCGCACCGTGAGCGGACCCACCTTCTTGCCGACACTGCCGCCTTCGCGGTCGAACACGCCGATGCAGTGGAACCCTTCGTCCTCGAACCCTCGATAGCGCGCGAGTGCCGATCCCAATTGCCCGGTGCCGATGATCACCATGTTCCAGTCTTGGTCGATGCCCAGGCAGCGGGAGAGTTCGGCGATGAGGTACGTGACGTCGTAGCCCACGCCGCGGACCCCGAACTCGCCGAAATAGCTGAGGTCCTTCCGGATCTGGGCGGCGTTCGCTCCCAGACGCTCGGCGAGCTCGCGAGACGAGACCCGGGCCACGCCCTCTTTCTCCAGACGTTTGAGTAGGCGCAGGTACCGGGCGAGCCGGGGGACGGCAACCTGGGGGACGTTCGTTCTATCTGCGGACTTGCCCATCACGCCTCCCGCGCGAGGCCGCGTCTACCGACGTCTTAAGCTGGGCGCGAGTGTAGCATAGCGGTTGTGAAAACCGAATCAAACTCCACGGATCGCTCTGGTCTCTACCCCGCGCTCACGGGCGTCCGAGTGCCTCACGATCCCGGTCGCCGACGCCTGGGATTCGTCGCCAGAGCGTCCTGATACACGTGGAAAGTCTCTTCGGCCGCTGAGGCCCACGAGAACCGCGCCGAGCGTCGAAGTCCCTCTTCCCGGAGCGACGCGTATAACTCGTGATCCTCCAGAACGCGCACCATGCACTCCTCAAGGCTCTCGACAGACGTGGGATTGAACATGAGAGCCGCGGAACCCGTCACTTCCGGAAGGGAGGACGAGTTCGACACGACACAGGGAGTCCCGCAGGCCATCGCTTCCAGAGGCGGGAGCCCGAAACCCTCATAGAGCGAGGGGAACACGAAAACCGTCGCCGCCGAGTAGACGGCCGGTAGATCGGCGTCACTGATGAAGCCGGGGAACGTGATGTCGCTTTCGAGTCCCCTCTTCGCCGCTTCGGCCTTCAGCTTGCGGAACAGACCCTCCTGAGCACCGGCTAGTACCAGGGGAGGCAAGTCGGGAAGACGCTCCTTCAGTCTTGGCCAAGCTCGGATGAGAAGATCGACGTTCTTCTCCGGACGGAAGTCGCCGGCCCAGAAGATGAATCGCTCGGGAAGGGAGTAGCGGCGCCGTATGGATCTCAAGGTATCCGGATTCGACTCGGGACGGAAGTACTCAGCGACGCCATTGGGAATCACCTGGACCTTGCCGGGATCGACTCCTGCATAGACGCTGAGTGTGGAGTGAGAGATACGGGAAACGGTTATTACCTTGACCGCCTCTTTGATGGTCTGGTCCAGTTGACGCTTATAACGTGCCAACATTGTCGGAGACATGCTTCGCGGGTAGAGGAGGGGCGTCACGTCGTGGACGGTGGCGATCAACGGCACCGAGAGAGGGGTGGGCGCCCAGGGACTGGGGACGTGGAGGAGGTCCACCTTCGATCCCCCGACCAAGGCCCGAAACGCCCGCTTCCCGCGCGGGGAGAGCGGGTCCATGTTCGCAGAGACGAGAGTGAAGGAATCAGACGACGGGATGGTATCCTTCACCTGATCCTGGCAGAAGACGACGAATTCGGCGGATGTTCCCACGAAACAGCGCAAGAGGTTCCGGGAGTAGGTGCCGATGCCTCGGTAGCGTATAGCCCGTGCGTCGAAGCCGATCCTCACGCAGCCTCCACTTCGCTTAGAAAGACGACCTACCGGGCATCATCCTTATACCCGCAGCTCCTCAGAATACTAACAGAACGGTCCAGAACTTCTTGCACTGTTCGGCGAATACCCTATAGAATGAGTGCATATTTTCTATTTGTGAGCGAAGGGACACCTCCGTGCCGCACAAGAACGAGCCGGAATCGATAAACGAGCTCGCCGAGCGCAGTGCCGTCTTCGAGAAGGCCCGTCGCATCCTCGACGACCACAAGCTCGAGATCACCAAGAGTTGGCTCAACCGACTCATAGCCCAGATCGACGATCTCGAGGCCCTGGAGCGGTTCCCGACCCAGGAAAGCATACGTACGTCGGTGGAGCTGATCGAGGGTCTGGCGGAATGCCTGCGCGACGAGAAGACGCTGGTGGAGTTCGAACCCGGTGGCGTCCGCTACAAACAGGCGGCGACCCTGGGTCTGCTCCAGCGGGAGGACGCGTCCACCGTGGCCTCGCTGGCCAACAGCCTCGACGCCCTCGAGAACGCCATGTGGGACCGACTCTCAGAGGGACTCCGCCATCAAGACCGGGAGATCCTCAGGTTGGTCCGTATCCTGAGACTGGGTCTGCATCGGATCATGACCTCGGCCACCGAGGCCTACCACGAGCAATCCAGCGCTGAACTCGACCGGCTGGCTCATACGGATACCCTGACCGGCCTCCACAATCGTCGCTTCATGGAGCAGGAACTCGAGCGGCACACGGAACTGTACAAGCGTTACCGGCACCCCTTCGCCATCCTGATGCTCGACTTCGACAATCTGAAGTGGGTCAACGACACCTTCGGACACGCCGCGGGCGATTCCGCGCTAAAACACCTGGCTACCCTCATGCGCATGAATATCCGTGATGTCGACATCCCCTGCCGCTTCGGCGGGGACGAGTTCGTCATCCTGATGCCCGAGGCGGACAAGGGTGCGATCCAGATGGTCGGTCGTAGGATAGCCGACTCGGTCGCCAAGACCCGATTCAAGCTGGGACGGTCGTTCGCAAGTCTGCAGGTGAGCTACGGTCTATCGGCATGCCCCGAAGACGGCGCCGAGTCGGAAGTGCTCCTGCAGGAAGCCGACGCCAGCCTCTACCGGGCGAAGGAGCAGAAGCAGGAACGCGCCGCCAAGTAGGACCCACTGGGAAGCGTCCGCAGGGTCGGTCGCGCCGAGTGCACCTGCGCTACGAAGTACGGCCCGTCTCCCGGGCCCCCTGATCGGAGGCGCATTCGTAGGCCTCTCCACGCAGAGTCTCGATCGCGTGACCGAGCGCGGGGCCGATCACGGCGAAGTGCTCCCGGCAGGCCTTCGGACTGCCGGGCAGGTTCACGATCAGCGTCCGCTTGCGCACCACAGCCACGGCCCGGCTCAGCATCGCATGAGGCGTGACGGCGAGCGAGGCAGCCCGCATGGCTTCGACGATACCGGGGACCGACTGATCGGCGACCGCCAAGGTCGCCTCGGGAGTACGGTCCCGCGGCGCGAGTCCCGTCCCCCCGGTCGTCAGTATCAGGTCGATCTCGCCCCCGTCGGCGAGAGACCGCAGAAGGTCTTCGAGTCCGGCCTGCTCGTCGGGGATCACGAACGGCTCCGCCACATCGGCGCCCAAGGCGGTCAACAGCTCGCGGAGAAGCGGTCCCGAGGCGTCGGCCCGCAGCCCTGCACTCGCTTTGTCGCTCAGCGTGACCACCGCAGCCCGGATGTGAGCGCGGCCGGCGGCCGGCGCGTGAGTCATCCGTCGACTCCCCAGGCCCGGACCCGCACGGGGTCTCCCGGCGCAACCCGGCCTCCTGTCAAGACCCGGACGAAGATGCCCTCGCGAGGCATGACGCAATCACCCGCCTGCTCGTAGATGGCGCAGCGTGTGTGGCACTCCTTACCGATCTGGGTGACCTCGGCAAGGGCCTCTCCGATGGAGAGGACGGTCCCCAGGGGCAGACCCGGCAATTCCAATCCCCGAGTGGTGACGTTCTCGGCGAAATCACCCGGACCCACATCCAAGCCTTGCGCCGTCATCTTGTCGATTGACTCCTGGGCGAGCAGGCTCACTTGCCGGTGCCAGTCACCCGCGTGGGCGTCTCCCTCGATGCCGTGTTGCGGCCTCAAGTGCACCTCGTCCACCGGCTTCTTGCGTTCTCCCTTGGTCCTGCTCACGCTCACCGCCACGACCACGCCTTCGGAGGCGGCTGGCTGCGCGGTAGCCGGGTGCCCCATGCCCTCCGGACGGAGGAAGTCCTCCTTACCTCCCGTCTTCTCCAACAGGCGGACGTCGCCGATCACCATCCCCCGATCGACAGCCTTGCACATGTCGTAGATGGTTATCGCGGCGATCGCGGCGCCGGTCAGGGCCTCCATCTCCACCCCGGTCCGGTCCTCGGTACGGGTGACACATTCGATATCGACCCGAGCCTCGTCGGAGACGACCTGCAAGGTCAGGTCCACCTGGGTCAGGGAGAGGGGATGACAGAGTGGCACCAACTCCGATGTCCTCTTCGCGGCCATGATGCCGGCGATCTTGGCCACCGTGAGAACGTCGCCTTTCGGCAGGGCCTGCTCCTCCAAGAGGCGCATGGTCGCGGGAGCCATCCACACGCTTGCGCCGGCCCGAGCCACCCGTTGGGTGACGCCTTTCCCTCCCACATCGACCATGTGCGCCTCTCCGGCGGCGTCGACGTGGGTCAGGTGTTCCTCGGTCATCTCAACCTCCCACCTGCGACATGCCCCGGGTGGTGAGGCCGGGCAGGACGTTCTTGTCGAACGTCTTGTGCTCCAGAGACAGGGTGATGGCCTGAAGCACCGCATCCTCATCGCGCGCTTGGACGGCCGTCTTGACCTCGATCTCGTCGGAGGAGAATAGACAGTTCTTGAGGCGTCCGTCGGCCGTGAGGCGCAGTCGGTTGCATTCGGAGCAGAAATGGTCCGACACCGAGCCGATGAACCCGATCGTCCCGAGATGCCCTGGGAACCGGTAGTAGCGTGCCGGACCCCAGCCTCCGGGTGAAGCCACAGGCACGATCTCTCCCCGGCCCGTCCGCCCCATCTCGAGCAGAGCGGCCATGACTTCGTCCTTGGTCAGCGAATCCCCAGAGACCCGGGGACCGCAGCCGCCCACAGGCATCCATTCGATGAACCGCACGTGCAGAGGCCTCTCGCGGGTGAGACCCACGAAACCGGCCAGTTCATCGAGAACCTCGGGCATCATGACCACATTCAGTTTGACCGGGCTCAGACCCGCCGCGAACGCCGAGTCCACGCCGGCGAGAGCCGCCTCGACGGACCCTCCCCGAGTCAGGTATCTGTAGTGGGCGGGGTCGAGCGAATCAAGGCTGATGTTCACCCGATCCAACCCCCGTTCCTTGAGCGAAGCGGCGAACCGGGGGAGAAGGGCCCCATTGGTGGTGAGGGAGATGTCGTGGATCTCGGGGATGGCACGGATGAGTCCGATGAACTCCGGCAACCCGCGCCGCACGAGGGGCTCGCCTCCCGTCACGCGCACCTTGGAGATACCCAACTGCACTGCCACCTGTACGAAGAACGCCATGTCCTCGTACGACAGCAACTCGTCGTGGGACTTGAAGGGTACTCCCTCCGGAGGCATGCAGTACACACACCGGTAGTTGCACCTATCGGTCACCGAGAGGCGAAGGTAGTCGACACTCTGCCCAGCGGGAGGATTCATTCTCACGTGCTCCCCGAAGACCGCGACGCGGCCTTCATCTGTCCACGACCCGAGCGTTATACTCGTGCAAGTATACCCTGTTCGATGAGATTGGCTAGACCCTTGAAATCATCCAGTGCGAACTGCGGTACGGGGTAGTCCGGGAACGACTGGTCGCTGGTGATCCCCAATAGTTCGTCCGGGGTGCTCACCAACGTGGTGCTACGCTCCCGCCGGGAGACTTCGATCTTAGGGGCGTCCTGCTTCTTGAACCCTTCGGTGATGACGAGGTCCACGGGCTCCCGGATCTGCCGGATCAGCTCGCCCAGGGGTCGCTCCACGTCGCTTCCGCACACCCACACGTACTTGTCGGGCGAGGATATGCCCACGACCTCGGCCCCGATCTCCCGGAAGCGATAGGAATCGGTGCCTGGGACGTCGACCTCGAATCCATGGGTATCGTGTTTGAGGACCGCCACCCGGTAGCCGCGTTCCCGCAATTCCCGCACGACCCCGAGCACCACCGTCGTCTTGCCCGATTTCTTCTTGCCCACGAACGACACCACCGGGATGGGCGACGAGTCCATGAAGGCTTGGATCCGGGGCTGGAGCGCCGCGCGCCAGCCCCTCCCGTCCCCCTGGTCGATGACTTCGCGGGCCGCACGCAACTCCAAGGGCGTGTTGACGTTGACGCACAGCTTCTGCGGGTCGCCGAAACGACCGTCGTCCATATCCAGGTAGCCCGTGTTCAGGTCCGGGTAGATATCGAAGATACGACGCCCCCCCGAGAGGATGAACTGGCGGTAGGGCTCGAGGGTGCCCTTGCCGTACACCGCACAGAGCGGTTGCAGATAATCGCCGTGCCGCGGCACGAACACGTCGTAGCCTTCTGAACGGTCGGCAAGCTCCCACAGGAGTCGGGGAGTGACGAAGGGCATGTCGCAGGCGAGACAGATGACGCGTTCGGTCGGCGAAGCCAGCACCGCCGTGTATATCCCCACCGCCGAGCCACCCTCCTCGAGCGCGTCGGTGACAACGGGGATGCCGAGGTCCTGGAAGCGGGCGACATCGCGGGTGACCGCGAAGACGTGAGGGAACAACGAGGCCGTCAGATCACGCATCCACTCGAGCAGGGTCCCGTCCTGGAAGGAGGTGAAAGCCTTGTCCTCACCCATGCGCGTCGACTGACCCCCGGCCAGCAACGCCAGGGTGACGTCAGAACGATAGGGGTGCCAGAAGTGCCCTCTCACGGGCTGCACGACCGCGGGGTTCTCCGCTTCGCTCATGTCTTCGTCCTTGTGATCTCGCATCCGCTCCACCCTCGACCCACACCCGAGTACGACACCGGCGGGCGCGGCGTCACGACCCTGGTCAGTGTCCTCACCCGGCGGACCGATACAGTATCACGGTGCGTTCCCCGACGGTCCCACACACCGCCCGAGTCTCCCCGCACTGCAGGAAATGGACGATCACGCCGAAATAGCCTATACGGAGAGGACCGCCTCAGATCACGAAGGAGACAGGGTGCCCGCTTTCGACCGCATACTCGCCGCATACGAGCATGGTCTCAAGAAGCTCGCCGACGAGTTGATCGCGGAGATCGACCCTTCCGACGACGAGCGTTCCCACCTTCTACTGGTGGCCCAGATCGTCCAGGCGGTCGTGCACTCGTACGACGCGTATCAGCTCGACCGGGCACCCGCGCTCGAGGCGAGCACTTCCGTGATGTACGCAGCGGCCTCGCAACAGGAACGCCGGGTGCTGAACGTGCCCCTCCGAAGCTTGGTCGACAACAACACCATGACCCCCTGGCACGCCCGGTTCCTCAACGGGAGCCTGGGACTGAAACGGAGCATGATCGTCAGCGGTGAAGAGAACGTGGGCAAGTCGACCCTGGTGAACGCCCTCATCGACCTGTTGCCGAGGGATCAACGCATCGTGGTGATCGACGAGACCGAAGACGAGCTGCCCGCGCTGAGGGGCCGCTCGTTCACGGTGCAGATCAAGGCCAAGCGGGGCACGGCCGCGCGGGCCAACGTATTCCACAAGGCGTCAGACATGCAGCCCAACTGGATCGTGGTGGGAGAACTGGCGAGGCGTGACGGGCCCGGATTCCTCGAGTCTCTGGCCCTGGGCTCCTGCGGCCTGGCCACCGTCCAGACTCCCGATCCGGAGGCGACCCTCTCCGACTGGCTGGCCATGAGCAGGGATGCGGCCGACCACCTGGTCAAAGTCAATCCCCTGGTCGTCCACATGGACCGAGACCAGGGCGGTCGTCCCAGAGTAGAGCGCATCATCGAGGTGACGGTCGAAGACGGCACCCTGGTCCTCACCCCGCGGCGGCCCGTGTAGCCGGCTCCGGTCCCTCGCGCGCGACGGGCGCCCGCTCTTCACGTGTCCCGACGGGCGCCCGCGAGAGCTGATCCTACCCCGCGGTCGGATCCCCGCCGCCGATCAACTCCCTGAGTCCCTGCTCGTCGATCACGGCGACCCCCATTTTCTCGGCTTTGGCGAGTTTCGAGCCCGGAGACTCCCCCGCCACGACGTAGTCGGTCTTCGCACTCACAGAGCCCACGACCCGCCCGCCCGCTCCGGCGATCAGATCGGTGGCCTGCTGACGCGATAGACCCGCCAACGTCCCTGTGAGGACCAGAGTCTTACCCGCCAGGGGCCCCTCCGACTGCATCCCGGTGCGACCGGTCGCTCCCGACTCGCCCGGGGTCCCCACGTCGCCACCCGTCGCCTCCGCCGACATCCCCGGAGAAGTCATAGTCACACCCGCCGCCGCCAAGCGCTCCAGGAGGTGGACGGTCCGCGGGTCCCGAACGAAGTCCCACACGCTCGCCGCTATGACCGGTCCGATCCCCGGTGTCTCCGCGATGTCTTCGACCGATGCCTTCGCCAGGGCCCCCATACTCCCGAACCGCCGTACCAGCAGGTCGGCGTTCTCGCTCCCCACATGGGGGATGCCCAAGGCGAAGAGCACCCGGGCGAGAGACCGGCCCTTGGAAGCCTGTATCGCCGCGGTGATGTTCGCCGCCGACTTGTCCCCGAGGCGTTCGAGGGCTGCAAGTCCACCGGCCTCCAGCCGATAGAGGTCGGCCGCGTCCTCGATCATCCCCAGTTCCAGCAGACGTTCCACCAACTTGTCGCCCACGCCCTCGATATCCATCGCTCCTCTGCTGACGAAGTGCTTGATCGCCTCCGCCCGCTTGGCCGGACAATCGGGGTTCGGACAACGCACCGCCACCTCCCCCGCCACCCGCGACACCGGCGTGCCGCACGACGGACACTCGGCCGGCATGCTGAAGGGTCGTTCCGCGCCGGTGCGCAGATCGGTGAGCGGGGCCACTACCTGGGGGATCACGTCGCCGGCCCGCTGCAGGACGACCATGTCGCCTTCGCGCAGGTCCTTGCGGTGGATGTCTTCCTCATTGTGGAGAGTGGCCCTTTCGACGGTCACGCCCCCCACGTCCACCGGTTCGAGTTCCGCCCACGGATTGAGCACCCCGGTACGGCCCACGTTGATGTGGATCTTGACCAGCCTGGTCTGAGCCGTGGTCGGTGCGAACTTGTAGGCGACCGCCCAACGCGGGTCCCGTCCGACCCAGCCGAGCGCGGCCTGAAGACGGCGATCGTCGAGCTTGATCACCACGCCGTCGATATCGTAGTCGAGACGTTCGCGCCGTTCGTGCCACGATCGGCAACCCTCAACGATGCCGTCGAGCGAGTCCACCCTGGATACCTCCGGATTGACCCGGAATCCTGCTTTCCTCAGCCAACCGAGGGTCTCCAGGTGACCGGAGAAGTCGAGCCCCTCGACGTGGCCCACCCCATAGAACCACGCCGCCAACGGCCGCGACGCCGTCACCCGGGGGTCGAGTTGCCGCAACGAGCCCGCGGCCGCGTTGCGGGGATTGGCGAACGTCGCCTCCCCCGCCGCCACCCGCTGCTCGTTCAACCTCCCGAAGGCCTCGAGCGGCAGGTAGACCTCGCCGCGCACCTCGATCACCGTCGGGAAGGGCAAGGCGCCGGGCAGCAGACTCAACGGCACCGTGGAGAGGGTGCGAAGGTTGGTGGTGACGTCCTCGCCGATCTCGCCGTCTCCCCGGGTGGCGCCCACCGTGAGGAGGCCGTCCTCGTATCTCAACGACACGGCCAGCCCATCGATCTTCGGCTCGAGCACGAACGGGAGGTCCGGCGAATCCTCCCCGGCGTCGGCTACGAGCTTCGTGACCCGGGCGTGCCACGCAGCCAACTCGTCCTCGTTCTTCGCGTTCGCAAGGGAAAGCATGGGCTCCAGATGGCGGACCTGCTCGAAACCCGCCAGCGGCGCCCCGCCGACCCGCTGCGTGGGCGAGTCCGGTGTGATCAGATCCGGGTGTGCGGCCTCGAGTCCCTGAAGCTCATGGTAGAGAGAGTCGTAGTCCGCGTCGGATATCTCGGGACTGTCGAGCACGTAGTAACGGTACTCATGATGGCGCACGAGCGCGCGCAACTCCTCGACCCTCTTCGCCGCCGACAGCTCCGCTTCCCCCACCGGGTCGCCTCCTAGATCCCGAGGACCTCCATCAACTCAGAGACAGTATGGACCAGCCGGCCCGGCTTTTCAGCAACCAGGGTGTCGACGGGGAACACCCCCCAGGCCACTCCGATCGCCTCCACCCCGGCGGCATGAGCCGCTTGGATATCCGCGGGGCTGTCTCCCACGTACGCGGCTCGTACCGGAGCCACGCCCAGACGCTCGAGGCAGAGCAGGATGGGGTCGCCGAACGGCTTGTTGCGAGGGCTCTCGTCGGCGCAGACGACCGCGTCGAAGTAGCTTTCGATACCGGTGAGATCGAAGGCCATCTGTGTCGTATAACGCGACTTCGAGGTGACCAGCCCCATTTTGACCCCCGCCGTCTGAAGCGAGTCCAGAAGGTGAAGGATGCCGTCGTACAAAGTCAGCATCCGGTCGTGCACCCGATGATTGAACTCCCGGTAGGTGGTCACCAACTCGTCGGCGTGTTCCGGACTGAAGATCGTCATCTGCTCGAGCAAGGGGCGGCCCACGTGGGCGATCGATTCCTCAGCGGTGAGTTCGATGCCGAGCACCTCCCGTACGGCGTGCTGGAACGAGACGGTTATCAACTCCACCGAATCCACGATCGTGCCGTCGAGGTCGAAGACGACCGCCTCGTAGGTCGGCGATTGCGGCTGCATCACGCGTCTCCCCTCGGGGCTCCTTCGGGTGGCGCCCCGGCATCTCGAGCCCCGTCGAACCAGTCGAGGTCGTGCTCCCAGTCGCGGAGCCTGTCCAACGCCTCGTGCGACATGAGATCGAAATGGAGAGGCGTTATGGACACGTATCCCTCCGCGATAGCCTCGAAATCGGTGCCCGGCTCTCGGTGATAGCCCAGATCGTCGTTGTAGATGTAGTACCGACGACGACTGCCACGCGTCTGATCATACTCGACCTTGTCTCCGTAGATCCGCTTGCCGAGCACGGTCAAGCGCGCACCATGGAGCTCGTCCCAAGGTCGGTCTGGACAGTTCACGTTCAGGAGCGTCTTGGCGGGGAACCCCCGCTCGAGCATCACGCTCACCAACCGATGAGCCACACGCGCCGGAACGGAGAGATCGTAGCCCTCGTGGTAGTCCTCGGCCGAGAGAGCCACCGCCGGGATGTCGAGCATGATCCCTTCGAAGGCTGCGGCCACCGTACCCGAGTAGGTGATGTCGTCGCCCAGGTTGCCTCCCAGATTGATGCCGGAGACGATGAGGTCCGGGGGACGGTCGAGCAGCCCGAGAGCGGCCATGCGGACACAGTCGACGGGCGTGCCGTCGGTGCTGTAGGCAAGGCTCCCGTCGGGTAGCGGGACCTCCTCGACCCACAGCGGAGAATGCATGGTGATGCTGCGCGCCGCCCCGGAGCGGTTCTGATCGGGAGCGACGATCCGTACGTCACCGAGAGGATCGAGGGCGGTCTTGAGGGCAGCCAGGCCGGGAGAGCCCACGCCATCATCGTTGGTGAGGACTATCAGCGGCGCCGACGGGCCGAAGCCGACCAGCGCGCAATTCCTACCGGACATGGCGGAGGAGGAGGGACTCAGTCTTTGTTGCCGTTCGCGGACGCGGCGGCGGACCCGCTCGCTCCTCCGGTCCCGGCGGTCGAATCGGCGGACTTACCTGCATCTGGCTTCGACGAAGAATCCGAGGATGATCCCGAACCGTTATCGTCAGAGGAGCCACCGTTCGAGGCGCTTGTGCCGGCAGTACCGAGACCGTTCCGCTTGGCATAGTCGGTGCTATAGAAACCGTTCCCTTTGAAATGGATGGCAACGGGGAAAAGGAGGCGCTTGACCGGCTCTCCACAGACTTCGCATTCCTTGACCGGGTCGTCCGACATGCGCTGGAAGCGCTCGAACTGATGTTCGCATGTAAGACACCGATATTCGTACGTTGGCACGGCTAGTCGACCTCCTGATCGATCGCCGACATAGTATACCCGATGACGCCTCGGTTGTGCAGGCCTATTCTGGCACTCTCACTGATAGAGTGCCAACTCGGGTGATGATCACGAGACCCCCTCAGTGACTCGGCATTCACCGATTCCGGTTCCAGGCGAGATACGCCGCGAAGGCCATGACCAACCAGTTGATGATGCCTCGGCTGGACAACGTGAAGACCACCGCGTCCCAACTCACTCCGAAGCTCACGAAACTCGCGATCACCGGCGGGACGAGGAAGGCCCACACCGTGGAAAGAGCCGCGACGACAGAGGTCTGCAGTCCACGATAGCGGCCACTGGCCCGGCTCACCGCCTCCCCCACCAGATAGCCGATACCGGCGGCGACGAAGAAGAAAAAGAAGAAGAAACCTATGCTGCCCAGGATGAAATAGTAGGCGAAACCCACCGCGGTCCCGGCAGCAAGCCCGGCGCCTACGGCGCGCATCAGCCGGCCGGACTTCAACGTCACCCGGGATGAGCGAGGCATGCGGGCACACTCTCGGCACTTGATGCCGACAGCCGAGTAGACCATGCAATCCGGGCACAGAGGCTTGCCGCACGAACTGCAGGTCACCATGGTCGAGCGGTCTGGGTGATTGGCGCAGAAACGCTCTTCGGCCGCTGGTAGGTCGCGATTCAACGGCGCCCGCGGGTCTTGCGGGCCACGAGGATGACTTCGCCGGGGCTGGAGAGCGGGACCAACTCCTTGCGGTAGCTGCGGTGCGCCGCCTCGAGCTCTTCCTCCGCCTGTGTGGCCAACCGTTCCATCTCGACCTCCATCTTCTCGAGACGCGAGCGGAGGATCTCCATCTGCTCTTCCATCTCGAGCACCCGTTCGACTCCCGCCAAGTTGAGTCCGCAGTCGGACACCAACTGCTGGATCCGCCGGAGTCTCTCCACGTCGTCCAAGGAGTAGAGGCGGGTGCTCTTCGACGAGCGTTTGGGCCGGATCAAGCCCCTACGCTCGTACATGCGCAGCGTCTGGGGATGCATCTCGGCCAGCTCCGCAGCCACCGAGATCATGAAGACCGGTCTCCTATTGTCGTCGAGCGCCATCTGCCGTCCCCCTATGCGGACCAGCCCGCGCGGCCCGCTCTCGCGTCTTCGTCACGCGACTCAGCGAACTTCTTGAGCAACTCCTTCTGCTCGCCGTTCAGATCCTGGGGCGTCATGACCTTGATGCGCGCGATCAGGTCACCCTTGCCCGCGGCCCCCAATCGGGGGGCCCCTTTGCCCTTCAGCCTCAATAGTCTACCGTCTTGGGTCCCTGCCGGCACCTTCAGTGATACGCTCCCCTCCGGCGTCGGCACGCGGACGCCCGCGCCGAGAGCAGCCTCGACTATCGTGACAGGGACCTCGACGAGCAGCTCCGAGCCACGTCTCTCGAAGACCGGGCTCTCGTCCACCTGGACGACCACGTACAAGTCTCCGGGAGGACCGCCGCGCCGGCCTGGGTCACCCTTGGCCTTGAGACGGATCTTCGTTCCGTCCTTCACCCCGGCGGGGAAAGGAACCGTGTACTTCTTGAGAGCGCGCGTCACTCCGGTCCCGCTGCACGACGAACAGGGGTCCTCCACCACGCTGCCCGTGCCGCCGCAACGACCACAGGGCTGGTTGATCGCGAAGAAGCCTTGACTCTGGCTGACCACGCCCCGCCCCTGGCATTGGGGACACGTGACGGGCGTTGTACCCGGCGCCGCTCCGCTCCCACCACAGCTCTTGCATTGGACCGTTTGGGGCACGCTGATCTTCGTGGTGACCCCCTTGAGAGCATCGTCGAACGACAGCCTGACCGAGACGGTGACATCCCCGCCCCGCTCTGCCCGCTGTTGCTGCCGCCGGCCTCCGCCGAAAGCGTTGGCAAAGCCGCCACCGAAGAGGTTCCCGAAGAGGTCCCCCCAGTCGCCTCCGGCCGCCTGCCCGCCCTGGAAGCCGCGGAATCCCCCTCCGGCCCCGGGCTGGCGACCCTGACCGAAGAAGGAAGGTCCGGCATCGTACTGCTTTCGCTTCTCGGGGTCGGAAAGCACCTCGTAGGCGCTCGAGACCTCCTTGAACCGCTCTTCAGCCTTGGAATCGTTGGGGTTGGCATCCGGATGGTACTTGCGCGCCAGTTTCCGATAGGCCTTCTTGATCTCGTCCTTCGAGGCGGTCTTCTCGACGCCGAGGACTTCGTAGTAGTCGCGCGTGCTCGCAGCCACGGGGAACGCTCCTACGCCTTCCGCGCCGAGCCGCCCGCTTCACCGGGACCGGACGATACCGCTACCCGCGCGGGACGGAGCACGCGCTCCCCCTGCCGGTATCCTCGCTCCAACACGGCGACGATGATTCCCTCATCATGGTCCGACGGCTGCATCAGCATGGCGTCGTGCACCATGGGGTCGAAATGGGCACCAGCGGTCTCGATCTCCTCGACACCCGCCCGTCGCAGCAGATCGAGGAAGAGGTCTCGGGTCAGGCGCACGCCCCCCAGGACCTTGCCCTCGTCGTGATGCTCGGCGGCATCGAGAGCTCGCTCTAGGTTGTCGAGCACGGGGAGCAGGTCCCCGAGCAACTCTCCCTGGGCACGATCTCGAGCTTCGACAGATTCCCGGGCGGCCCGCCTGCGGTAGTTCTCGAACTCGGCCCGCAACCGCAAGAGAGAGTCGGCGAGAGCGTCGCGCTCGCGGACGGCTTCTTCGAGGGTCGGACCCTCGGATCCCGCCGTCCTCTGCGACGCGTCGATCCCGACCGCTCCATCGGGCGCTCCGGCGACGCCGGCAGCATTACCCGGGTCGGCTTCCACGGCCGGGTCGGCCTCGAACTGTGCCCCAGAGGGGGCGTCCTCGTAGCCCTCTTCGTGGCCGTTGATCGGTATTCGTCTCTTCCCTGTAGTCATGCGCCTATCTCTCGTCTCTGTCATGGAAGCGGGCTCTCTGTTCCGAGCCGCTCTAGACGGGCGGCGGCCCCTGGCCGCCGCCCCACAGCAGTCACATCATTCTACGACTTCGTCTCGGTACCCGCCGCTTCCACGGTCTTGGGCTTCTGACCACCCACGCTCACGGAGATCTTCTTCGGTTTGGCCACTTCGGCCTTGGGCACTGAGACCTCGAGCACGCCGTTGTCGTACTTCGCCTCGATCCTGCTCTCGTCCACGGTCTGCGGGAGAGCGATCGAGCGACTGAACGAGCCGTAACGGCGTTCGATGCGGTAGTACTTGTCTTCCTTGACCTCTTCCTCGAAGCGCCGCTCGCCACTCACTGTGAGCACGTTGTCCTGCACTTCGATGCTGATATCCGCCGGATCCATACCGGCCAACTCAGCCTTCAGCTTGATGTCGTCGTCCGTCTCGATCACGTCGATCGAGGGTGTCCATGACTGACGCTCAGCGACCTCGCCTCCCCCCACGCGGGAGAACAGGCGGTTGACTTCGCTCTGGAGCGCCGTCAGTTCCCGGAACGGATCCCATCTCACCAATGCCATCTTGCCTACCTCCTTCACTTCACTTCCTACGCCGCGCCCCGGCCCTTCCGGGGAGACAGCCCGGCCGCCACCAGGACGGCCGGTCTCGGCATCCTATGGCGCTTGCTACTTCTCGTCGTCGATGACCTCGAAGTCGGCCTCTTCGACCACTTCGTCCTCGGGTGCGCCGCCTTCGGTTCCCTCGGAGGAGCCCGTGCCGCCGCCGGAAGCACCGGCCTGCTGTCCCTGAGCCGCCTGATAGGCCGCCTCGGAGAGCTTGTAGGCCGCTTCCTGCAGGGTGTTCATGCGACTGCGGATCAACTCGACGTCGTCGCCTTTGATCGCTTCCTCGAGGTCGCGGACTGCGTTCTCGATGTCGCCGTGGGTCGCTCCGTCGACCTTGTCGCCGATCTCCTTGAGAGACTTGCGCGTGGAGTAGACGAGGTTCTCCGCCTGGTTCTTGGCGTCGACGAGTTCCTTCTTCTTCCGGTCCTCTTCGACGTTCAACTCCGCGTCGTGCACCATCTTCTTGATCTCATCGTCGCTGAGACCACTCGAGCTCTTGATCTCGATCTTCTGTTCGTTGCCCGTGGCCAGGTCCTTTGCCGACACGTGGGTGATCCCGTTGGCATCGATGTCGAACGTGACCTCGATCTGCGGGATGCCTCGCGGTGCCGGTGGGATGCCCATGAGCTGGAATTTGCCCAGAGTCTTGTTGTAAGCGGCCATGTCGCGCTCACCCTGGAGCACGTGGATCTCGACGGACGTCTGCCCATCCTCCGCGGTGGAGAAGGTCTCGCTCTTGCGCGTGGGGATGGTCGTGTTCCGCTCGATCAGCCGCGTGAACACCCCGCCTTTGGTCTCGATACCCAAAGACAGTGGAGTGACGTCGAGGAGGATGATGTCCTTCACCTCGCCTGCCAGTACGCCACCCTGGATAGCGGCACCGAGGGCCACCACTTCATCGGGGTTGATGCCCTTGTGGGGCTCTTTGCCGGTGAGAGTGCGGACCTTCTCCTGCACGGCCGGCATACGGGTCATGCCCCCGACCAGGATGACCTGGTCTATGTCGCCGCTCTTGAGGCCTGCGTCCTGCATTGCCTGCTTGGTAGGAGCGACGACCCGATCGAGCAGATCGCGGGTGAGCTCCTCCATCTTGGCCCGGCTGAGAGTCATCTCCAGGTGGAGAGGACCGCTCTGGTCCATCGTGATGAACGGCTGGTTGATGGAGGTCTCGAGCACCGAGGACAGCTCGACCTTGGCTTTCTCGGCCGCCTCGTACAGACGCTGCAGGGCCTGGCGGTCCTTGGACAGGTCCACGCCCTTCTCTTTGCGGAACTCGTTGACGATCCAATCGACGATGGTCTTGTCGAAGTTGTCACCGCCAAGGTGGGTGTCGCCGTTGGTCGACTTCACCTCGAACACGCCTTCGCCGAGCTCCAGGATGGAGACGTCGAAGGTGCCACCGCCCAGGTCGAAGACAAGGACCGTCTGCTCGTGCTCTTTTTCGAGCCCATAGGCCAGAGAGGCCGCAGTCGGCTCGTTGACGATACGCTTGACCTCGAGACCGGCGATCACGCCTGCGTCCTTGGTGGCCTGCCGCTGAGCGTCGTCGAAGTACGCCGGGACTGTGATGACCGCCTCGGTCACCTCGGTCCCCAGGAACGCCTCGGCGTCGCGCTTCAGTTTCTGCAGGATCTTGGCCGATATCTCGGGCGGGGAGAATTGTCCGTCTTTCACCTCGACCCGCACGTCGCTGTTCGGCCCCTCGACCACCTTGTACGGCACGATCTTCATCTCTTCGCTGACGTTGGAATACTTGCGCCCCATGAAGCGCTTGATGGAGAAGACGGTGTTCTCGGGGTTGGTGACGGCCTGACGCCGAGCGACGGTGCCGACCAACTGTTCCCCCGTCTTGGTGAAAGCCACCACGGATGGTGTGGTACGGCCCCCCTCGGCGTTGGGGATGATAGTCGGCTCCCCGCCCTCCAGCACGGCCATGGCTGAGTTGGTCGTGCCCAGGTCGATGCCGATGATCTTGCCCATTACATGTCCTCCGAAGCTAGATACTCAGTTCATAAGCATGGTCGCATTATAAAATCTGAGTCGCTTGTTGTCAAGTAGGCGAGGGCAAGTGCTTTGTCTTCCACCTCCACGCGCAGAGAACCTGCGCGCACAGCTCAGATCACCAGTTGTTGAGCGAACGGGCTCCACGAAGTCCGAGGGCCCCGGATGGGGCCCTCGGTTTTGGATGGACGTTGTGAGTCGCCTGCCGAATAAGACGAAGCGGCAAGGCGTCGAGGTGTGACTATGTACTTTCGCTCACGTCGAATGGATCGCTATCATCGCTGATCGACCCGTCCGTCGCTGTTATGACCACCCCCGTGGACGCTCCTCCAGTGATCTCGACGTTTCCCGAACCCGACCAAACACCAGCCGAGAAGGTGGCCGTCGTTGGTGTGATGACCGGGCTTCCGCTTGTGGCGTTGACTGTCAGGTCAGCTGAGCCCACGTAGTCGGTCTTGACGTTGTCGTACGAATCGTACGCCGTGATGGTCACGTCGAAGGCTACCCCTGATGTCTGGCTCCCGATCGCGCTGAAGACGAAGTGGTCGAGGGCAGCCGGCGTGATGTTGAAGCCGCTCGACGTGTCCGCGCTGAGACCGGTGGCCGTGGCCTCGAGTGTGTAGCCGGTGCCAGTCTTGTCGATGGACAGGTCGCTGAACGTCGCGACACCGTTGACAGCCGCTTTCGGAGTAGTGCCGCTCAACGTACCGCTGCCGGCATTGGTGTCGATGGCGATACCGACCGAGTCAGTGGCATCGTCCACGAGGTTGCCGTAGGTATCCTCGATGCGGACCGTCATCGCCGGGGCGATCGCCGCACCGGCAACCGCATTCGAAGGTTGCATACCGAAGGTCAGCTTGGCCGCTGTGCCGGCTTCGACATCGACCGTCTGAGATCCGCTGAACCCGGGAACCGCCGTGTCGGTGACCGTGACAGTGATCGATCCCGCGGTCTTCAGTGTCACCCCGTCGGGGAACGCGTGAACCCCGGCGTCCCCCGTGGTGAACGTGTAGTCGGCGGGCAGTACTTCCGCCGAGAGATCGTTGCTCGTGAAGTGGACCGTGCCCTTGTAGCCGGTTACGGTGGCGTCACTCGCATCCTTGACGGTGACCGTCACATCGGACGCGGTGCCGGCCGTGGCTGGATCGTCGATGCCGCTGACAACGAAGTGCAGAGTCCCGTACGTATACCGATCGGCCGGAACGATCGCGCTCGTGCCGACGGGATTGACCACCCTTATGTCCACCGTCGACCCGCTGGTGCCCGATGGAGACCGACAGGTGATCGTGTGGCCGTCCTCGCTCAGGACCACGTTCGTCGCGTAGTGCGGAGTGGCTCCAAAGATGACCCCGGTGGCTGCGTTGACTCCGCTGAAGCCGGTTCCCGTGATGGTGACTACTGTGTTCCCGGCCGTCGGACCGGCTCCGGGGCTAACCGCGGTGATGACTGGTGCGCCGTAGCTGTAGTTGTCGGCCAGCGTGTCGGCGGTCGTTCCCGCGGGGGTAGTCACGGCGACGTCGACAGTGGTGTTCAGTGTGCCGGACGGAGCCACGCAGGTGATGGTGTGGCCGTCTTCACTCAATACCACGCTGGTCGCGTAGTGAGTACCGCCGCCAAAGGTCACGCCGGTGACGGCGACCACACCGCTGAAACCGGTCCCAGTGATGGTCACGGCGGTTCCGCCAGCCGCCGGGCCCGCGCCGGGAGTGACCGCAGTTATGGCCGGGGCGCCATAGCTGTAGTTGTCGGCCAGCGTGTCAGCACATGCACCGTAGGCGTTCGTCACGATGACATCCACGGTGGTACCCGCCGTGCCGGACGGTGCGATCGCTGTGATCTGAGTGGGCGAATCCACTACGTAGCTGGTGGCGTTCTTGGTGCCGAACTTGACGGCGGTGGGGCCGCTGACTCCCGTGAAGCCGGTGCCGGTGATGATCACGGTGTTACCACCGATGGCCGGACCTGCTGCCGGGTTCACGAGCGTGACGGTGGGGACACCGTAGCTGTACTTGCTGGCCAGCGTCGAGATCAGGCTGGTTCCGACGGGATTGGTCACGGTGACATCGACCGTCGTGCCGTTGGTGCCCGAGGGGGCTACGGCCGTGATCTGGGTCGGCGAGTCGACCACGTAGCTGGTAGCGTTCTTGGTACCGAACTTGACCGCCGACGCTCCACTCAGGCCAGTGAAGCCGGTGCCGGTGATGACTACGGTCGTGCCGCCCAGCGCCGATCCGGCGGCCGGGTTGAGCGCCGTCACAGTGGGGATACCGTAGCTGTACTTGCTGGCTGCGCTGGCCGCGCTCGCCCCGGCGGGAGTGGTCACGATGACATCGACTGTCGTACCGGCCGTGCCGGAGGGAGCGACAGCCGTGATCTGTGTCGCCGAGTTGACCACGTAACTGGTGGCGTTCTTGGTACCGAACTTGACGGCGGTTGCACCGCTCAGACCGATGAAGTTCGTCCCGGTGATGACAACCGAGTTGCCACCGAGGACGGGACCTGCTGCCGGGTTGAGCAGCGTGACCGTGGGGATGCCGTAACTGTACTTGTCCGCAACCACGATCAGACTGGTCCCAGCAGGCGTGGTCACCCTGATGTCCACCGTCGACCCGGCGGTACCCGCAGGCGCCACCGCGGTGATCTGAGTAGCCGAGTTCACCACGTAGCCGGTGGCGTCAACCAAGCCGAACTTGACGACGGTCGCGCCGGTGAAGTTGGTCCCGGTGATGACCACTGAGTTGCCACCCGCGGTCGGGCCCGAGTTCGGGTTGACCAGGGTGATCATTGGCAGCGCGGTCGTGAACGCGACCGCTTTCACCCGAAGAATGAGAGCAACCGCCTGCGCTCGCGTGAGATTCGAGCCGGGACTGAGATAGATGCCTCCGCTACGCGGCGCCCCTTGGACGACGTTGTGGTACGCCAGGTAGGCGGTCGGAGCCTTGTGGACGGTCGCCACGCTGGTCGCATCTGCGAATTCGGAGAGGACCGCCGCCCCCTCCGCTGCATACCAGGCGCTGAGCGACACGTAGTTGCCCTCGTCACCGGCGATATGCCCTCGGAGACTCATCTCCTTCTGGGCAAGGTACAGACCCAGGATGGAGTTGGCTTGCTGACGACTGACGGCGGACCCTGGACGATACGTGCCATCGACGAAGCCGGAGATGATTCCCGCGTCGACGCCGCCTTCGATCCACTGGTAGTAGAAGTAGCTCGGAGGAACATCGGAGAAGGTCTGGACGGCCGGTGTCGCCGTGCCGAGGCTGAGGCCATCTACGACCATCTTCGAAATTTGCCCACGGTTGATAGAGAGACCGGGCCGGAACGTCCCGTCATCGTATCCCTCGGCCACAGTCGCAGCTTGACTGGCCGTCACATGATAGGTGCTCACCCATTCCAGATCGGTGATATCGGTCCACCGATCGGCCGCCAAGGCACTGCCCGATACCAGCAACGCGAGCAACATGGCGGCCAGAGCCACAATCAAGAACCGAGCGGCCGAGCGGCCTCTCGAACGAGTCTTGTCTTTCTTTCCCATCACTTCTCTCCTCTGGCTGACTGTCGAAACCTTCACGTGCCCTTGTCACTTCTGCGAGAGCACACCATTCGGGAACGACGACCTGTCACCGGCATCCGCGCCAGTCTGCACCTTCCTTTCTGATCCGACGAGCGAAGATGGCTACCCCCCCTCTCCATTGCCCCGACCAACTCACTGTTGTCCCGCGGCTCACTATAGTTCGCATCGTCCGGCGTTGCTAGTGGCTTGGGATGAAAGGCTCGCACCTCAAGTATAAGTCTGCCACGAACAATTTTTGAGCCCTGAACGCAGAAGAAACCATGGTTGGCTACAATACGTCTACGGAAGACATGGTCCCGCGATCCAGCCCCGTACGCCCGAGGACCGGAGTCGAGTGAGAGTCGGTCGAGAAAGACGTAGCGCGCGCCAACGGCGCGCCAGCATATCCCGGAGGCGCCGCCCCATCATCTGGCTTGCGGTCCTCGTGGCCATACCCTTGATCTTCATCGGCGTGATCGCGGGAGTGCTCAGCGTCGGGCTCCGGGCCGTGGCGGCGGTCGAACAGGACATGCCCTCCCTGGAGGACCAGGGGACGGTCGCCCTCGCCCAGACCACGCAGATCTATGCCGCCGACGGCACCCTCCTCGCGTACCTTCACGGAGTGGAGAACCGCACCGTCATCAGCGGCAAGCAGATCCCCGACGTCTTGCGTCACGCTCTGGTAGCCGTCGAGGACGAGCGCTTCTACAACCACAACGGCGTCGACATGGAGGGCTTCTTCCGGGCATTCTTCACCAACCTTCAAGCCGAGGGGATCGTGGAAGGCTTTTCCACCATCACCATGCAATTGGTGGGCAACCTCTATCTCGACCGCCGAGAGATCACCACGAGCCGGAAGTTCAACGAGATGGTCCTGGCCTGGCAGTTCGAGCGGAAGTACTCCAAGAACGAGATCCTCGACATGTACCTCAACACGGTCTACTTCGGCTCCAACGCCTACGGGGTGGAAGCTGCCGCGCGCACGTACTTCGACAAGGACCCCATGGACCTCACCCTGGCCGAGGCGGCGCTCATCGCCGGCCTTCCCCAGGCTCCCAGCGCCTACTCTCCGCGCCGGCATCCCGAAGACGCTCTCAAGAGGCGCAATCAGATCCTCATCAAGATGCACGACCAGGGCTACATCACGACCGACGAAGCGCGGCAGGCCCTGAGAGAACCCCTGGCGCTCGCTCCCTACTCTCCATACAAGCAGGTGCAGGAACCTTACGTGGTGGCGTTCGTCCGCAAACAGCTCATAGACATGTACGGAGAGGACAAGGTCTTCAAAGGCGGGCTCCGGGTGGAGACCACCATCAACCCCGAGTATCAGAAGCTGGCGATGGATGCGATCTCATCCACCCTCGATCAAGAGGGCGATCCCTCGGGAGCACTCGTCAGCATCGAGACTTCCACCGGCTACATCCGGGCCATGGTGGGCGGAAGCGACTACGACAGCTCGAAGTTCAACCTTGCGGCCCAAGGTCGGCGCCAGCCGGGTTCGGCCTTCAAGACCTTCGTCCTTGCCGCCGCCATAGAGATGGGGGTCGACCCCTGGGACACGTACTACGAGTCGATGCCGGTCACCCTGACCTATCCGGGCGCGCCCAAGCCTTGGAACGTCAAGACCTACAGCGGCGCCGCCTACGGTACCTCGTCGGTCGTCCAGGCCACGCTTCGAAGCGACAACACCGTCTACGCTCAGATGGCCCTCGACGTGGGTGCGGAACGGATCGTCGACATGGCCCAGCGGATGGGCATCACCTCGTATCTGAACGCCGACCCGGCCATAGCCCTGGGTGGTCTCACCTACGGGGTGTCGCCACTCGAGATGGCTTCCGCATATGGCACCCTCTCCAACCACGGTGAACACATCGAGCCGACCATCATCCTCAGGATCAAGGACGCGCAGGGGAACATCCTCTGGGAGGCCCAACCCAAACGCACCCAGGCCATCTCCGCCGGAGTGGCGTACGATGTCACCCGCATCCTGGAACAGAACATACGGAGCGGCACCGGTACCCGAGCCGATATCGACCGGCCGGCGGCGGGCAAGACGGGAACGGCTCAGGAATACTACGACGCCTGGTTCTGCGGGTACACGCCGCACCTCTCCACGGCCGTCTGGGTCGGACATCCGGAGGCTCAGATCGAGATGAAGGACGTCCACGGGATCCGGGTGACCGGCGGCAGCTTCCCCGCGATGATCTGGAACAAGTTCATGTACGAAGCCGATCGAGACTACCCTGAGGTGGAGTTCGCGGAACCCGAGGTGAAGGCTCAGTACGATCCCTTCTTCGTCAGCACGTACGCGGTCGTCCCGACTTCTTCGACCACGAGCAGCACCACGACGACGAGCCTCCCGGACGATACCTCGTCCACCGACTCCACCGACACGACGACCACGTCATCGTCCGACTCGACCAGCACGACACGGCCACCGTCCACCGGCACCACGCGGCCACCGACGACCACCACGGGGCCACCGGCCACCAACTTCTAGCTCGTCGCGGCCGGCCTTGCCGTCGGCCGATATCTCCCCGCGCGCTGATATGCACCACCTCGCGCAGAACCCCTTTGCGGCGTTCCGTGGACCCATGCCAAGCACACCTCTTTCCACCCACGCATCTCTTGACATATATGAGTCGTATCATATAAGATTTTATGCGTCTTAACGTCATATGAACGCTCTTTCGGCCATGAGCACGCGCCGGAGCGAGGAGCACTGATATACATGCAACTGAGTCGCTTCACCTTGAAGACCCAAGAAGCCCTGGCCGCCGCCCAGCAGACCGCGCAAGACCGGGGCCACGCCCAGATCGAGCCAGAGCATCTGGCCGCTGCCCTTCTCGACCAAGAGGGCGGACTGGCCGTGCCCATCTTCCAGCGGATCGGGGTGAGTCACGCGGCGGTGCGCGCCGAATTAGAGAAGCGACTCGACTATTTCTCCACCGTTCACGGCGCCACTCAGATCGGCCTGGCCCGCGAGACGCAAGAGGCTCTCGAGAAGGCTCAGTCCGAAGCGGACAAGATGGGTGATGCCTACGTATCCACCGAGCACGTCCTCATGGGCCTGGCTGCCAACAAGGCCTGGCTGGGTGACCTGCTGAAGCGCTACGGGGTGACCCGCGACGCCGTGTTCCAGGTGCTCAAGGATGTCCGCGGCTCTCAGCGGGCCGAGGATCCAGGCGCGGAAGACAAGTATCAGTCCCTCCAGCGATTCGGCCGCGACCTCACCGACCTGGCACGGCGGGGCAAGCTCGACCCGGTCATAGGCCGCGATGACGAGATCCGTCGGGTCATCCAGGTCCTCTCCCGCCGGACCAAGAACAACCCGGTCCTCATCGGAGAGCCGGGTGTGGGCAAGACGGCCATCGCCGAAGGCCTGGCCCAGCGCATAGTATCCGGCGACGTACCCGAGGGTCTCAGGAACAAGCGGGTGATCGCCCTCGACATCGGGGCGATGGTGGCCGGAGCGAAGTACCGAGGCGAGTTCGAGGAACGCCTGAAAGCGGTGCTCAAGGAGATCGCCGATTCCGAGGGGGAGATCGTCACCTTCATCGACGAGATGCACACCATCGTCGGGGCCGGCGGGGCCGAAGGGGCGGTGGACGCCTCCAACATGCTCAAACCCATGCTGGCCCGGGGCGAACTCCGGGTCGTGGGAGCCACCACTCTCGACGAATACCGCAAGTACGTGGAGAAGGACGCCGCTCTCGAACGGCGGTTCCAGCCGGTCATGGTCAGGGAACCGTCGGTGGAGGACACGATCGCCATCCTCCGGGGGCTGAAAGAACGCTACGAGGTGCACCATGGGGTCCGGATCCAAGACTCCGCCCTGGTAGCGGCGGCCGTGCTCTCGCACCGCTACATCTCCGACCGCTTCCTGCCGGACAAGGCCATCGACCTCGTCGACGAGTCGGCCAGCCGTCTCCGCATCGAGATCGATTCCATGCCGATGGAGATCGACCAGGTGGAACGGCGGATCAAGCAGCTCGACATCGAGCATCACGCTTTGAGCAAGGAGAAGGACACCGCCTCGAAGGAACGTCGCAAGGCCATCGAGGCCGAGCTGGCCGAGTTGCGCGAACAGTCGGCCGGTATGAAGGCCCACTGGCAGGCCGAGAAGGAGGCCATCAGCCGCATCCAGGCCCTCAAGGAGCAGATCGAAGAGGCCAAGACCGAGGCTGAGAAGACCGAGCGCGTGGGCGACCTGCAGAAAGCCGCCGAACTGCGCTACGGCCGCATACCCGAAGCAGAGCGGCAGCTGGCCGCGGAGAACGAGCGCCTGAACGAACTGCAGCGCGACGTGAAGATGCTGAAAGAAGAGGTCGAAGAGGAGGACATCGCCGAAGTGGTGGCCAAGTGGACCGGCATCCCGGTCTCGCGACTACTCGAAGGCGAGGTGGAGAAACTCGTCCACATGGAAGAGCGGCTTCATCGCCGGGTGGTCGGCCAGGATGACGCTCTCGAGGCGGTCGCCAGCGCCATCAGGCGGGCCCGCTCCGGTCTTCAGGACCCCGACCGGCCCATCGGCAGCTTCATCTTCCTCGGTCCCACCGGGGTGGGTAAGACCGAACTGGGCAGAGCCTTGGCCGAGTTCCTGTTCGACGACGAGAAGGCCCTGATCCGTGTCGACATGAGCGAGTTCCAGGAACGGCACTCGGTGGCCCGCCTGATCGGGGCTCCCCCCGGCTACGTGGGCTATGAGGAGGGCGGCTACCTGACGGAGGCGGTTCGGCGCCGTCCTTACTCGGTGCTCCTCCTCGACGAGATCGAGAAGGCCCATCCCGACGTGTTCAACCTGCTGCTTCAGATCCTCGACGAAGGTCGGCTGACCGACGGTCACGGCCGAACGGTGGACTTCAAGAACACCGTCGTCATCATGACCTCCAACATAGGCAGCCAGTTCATCCTCGACCCGGATATCACCGAGGTGGAGATGGACGCACGGGTGACGGAGATGATGCAGGCCACATTCAAGCCCGAGTTCCTCAACCGGGTGGACGAGGTGATCATCTTCCATCGACTCTCCCTCGAACACATCAAGGGTATCGTCGACATCCAGTTGGAGCTACTCCGCAAGAGACTCTCTGAGCGGGACATCACCCTCGATCTGACCGACGCCGCCAAAGGCTTCCTCGCCAAGCAGGGCTACGACCCCGCCTACGGCGCCCGGCCGCTCAAGCGGCTCATCCAGAAGGAGATCCAGGACAAGATCGCTCTGTCCCTTCTGAAGGGCGAGGTCCGCGACGGAGATACGGTGCGGGTGGACGAGAGCAACCTGGGGCTGACTTTCGACAAGACGGCGTCCGCCCCGGATCCCGCCACCTAGAGCGCCGACTCTCGATCGCAGACCTGCGTAGGCGGGATCCACCGTTCCCTCTTCCTGTTCGGCCGCGCTCGCAGTAAGCTGGGGCCGTTTGCAGATGCGTGCGTCAGCGACAGGAGGGGGGCATGGACCGGAGTGTATGAATCGCTCGGGCAGCTGCTGCGCGACCTTCTGCCGGACCCGGGCACGGTGCCCGAGATCCCCGGACAGACCGGAGCTCTGGCTTGGTTCGTCTTCGCAGTACAGTGGTCGGCGATCATCCTCTCCGCACTCGCCGGGATCTACGCGGCCCGCAAGAACGGCCTCGACTTCTTCGGATCACTCGTCATCGCCTTCGTGGTGTGCGTGGGAGGCGGCACGATCCGAGACCTCCTGCTCGGCCGATTGCCGGTGTTCTGGCTGGAACAACCCATCTACCCGATCACCGTCCTTTTCGTCACCGCCGTCACCATGCCCATCATCCACCGGGCGGAGCGGGGGCAGAAGATGGCCTTGAAGATCGCGCGACCATTCTCGGAGATGGTCTCCGATCGCTCGATCCTCTTCCTCACCACCGACGCGCTGGCCCTCGGCCTCTGGGCGTATCTCGGCACTCTCTACGGGCTCCGAAGCGGTGTCTCTCCGGTGGTGGCGCCGATCCTTGGAGTGGTCACGGCATCCTTCGGCGGTGTGTTGCGCGACATCTTCTTCGCCCGAGTCCCTGAGCATTTCAAGCCGGGGCAACTCTATGCGATGGCTGCAGCCGCAGGGAGTATCGCGTATGCGATCCTATGGTGGTTCGGCTATCGGACGCTCGTAGGTTTCCTCGTGTGCTTGGGCCTGACCTTCGTGGTCCGAGTCGCGTCCATCCGCTTCGACATCAGATCGAACTGAGGGGAGGACCTGTGATCGGGTCGCACGAGGTCATCGCAACGCGCACCATGCAGTCGCTGTACATCTGGCTGGACCTCGCGTTCCTACTCGCGTTCCTGGTCTTACTGCTCTACTCGAGACGCTACCAGGCGGTGACGGCCGGGTTGCTGGCCGGCATCCTCTATTTCGCCATCGACTACGGCATCTTCTATCGGGTCCTCGGCACTCGGGAGGTCCGCGGCGCCGAGCCTTTCTGGTTCTTGCTCTGGTTGTCCATGAGCTACGGCCTGACCAACCTGGCCTGGATCTGGCTCTGGCTCGGCCGGGACAACCGCATCAGGGAGTAGTCGGTGTTCATCATCACCGGCTGGCTCTTCGTCGCCTTGCTCAGTCAGAGTCTGGGGTATGACTCACAGCCCATATCCATCGTCCGTGGGACCGCCGACTACCATGGCGTCATGGCCGCACTGATGTTCGCAGGTTACGGCTCTCTCTGCGTCTACAACATCCGACAGAAGGACGATGCGAACCGAGCGCCGCTCCTATGGGTGCTCGCTATCGGCATACTCGTCCAATTCAGTTGGGAAGCGGTCCTTGCGATCTCCGGCATACGGGGCTTCTGTTGGAACACCCTCGTCGTGAACTCCATCCTCGAGACGAACATGGGTCTCCCGTACTTCTACCTCATCCATCGTCTGGTCGTGCGCGGGAGAGGCGGGATTCAGGAGATACCCAGGGCATAGCCTCTCTCCCTCTCCTCGGAGACGTACGCAGGTCGCGTATACTCCCTCCGTGGCCAATGCGACTCCCAGACTTCGAAGGAACGATGCGCTCGAACTGAGTGTTTCCGGGCTCGCGTTCGGGGGCAAGGGTGTGGCGAAGCTGGACGAGTTCGTCGTCTTCGTCAACGGCGGCGTTCCCGGAGATGTGGTCCGAGCGGTCGTGACCAAGGTCAAGAAACGGCACGCGGAGGCTCGCGTCGTAGAGTTCCTCACCCTCTCTCGTGACCGAGTGGACCCTTCGTGCGGCAGCTTCGGGAAATGCGGCGGCTGCGTGTGGCAGGACCTGGACTACAGCGTGCAACTCGACTACAAAGCCCGACAAGTCGCCGAGTCGTTGGAGCACCTGGGAGGACTGTCCGGCTTCGAACTCCGTCCCGCGGTCGGCATGGCCCGGCCGTGGCGGTATCGCAATCGGGTGGACTTCTCCGTCGGCATGGCGGCCGACGGCGCGATAGTGGGGTTCCGTCCGCCCGGCAGATGGGACCTGGTCCTGCCCCTGTCCGAGTGTCACCTCGTCACTCCCGGGATGGAAGCGGCGAGGAAGACCGTCGAGGAGTGGCTTCGCGACAGTGGCCTCCCCGGTTGGGACCCGCGGACCAACACCGGCTTCGCCCGCCATCTTCTCGTCCGCTCGGCGCAGATGGGCTCGGAGCTGCTGATCAGCCTGGTGACGGCCCCCGGCGCCCTCCCCGACGAGAACGGGTTCGTCGAACGCCTGCGAGCCGCCCACCCGGAGATCGTGGGTGTCGCTCACGCCGTGAACGCCGGTCGGGCCGAGCTCAGCTCCGGACTCGGCGCACGCGTCCTCTGGGGTCGCCCCCACCTCCTCGAGAAGCTGGCCGGCATCACGCTCAAGATCTCGCTCGACGCCTTCTTCCAGACCAACACTCTCATGGCCCACGAGCTCTACAGCCTGGTCGCGAAGGAGGTCTTTGCGCTGGGCCACGTGCCGGACAGCGAGCGGCGAGCGATCGTGTGGGACCTATACTCCGGCGTGGGCTCGATCGGGCTGTCTTTGGCCGGCCGCGCCGCCGGGGTCCTCGGGATCGAAGCCGTTCCCACCGCCGTCCACGATGCCGAAGAAAACGCCCGACTCAACCAGATCGACAATGTCCGCTTCGTCGAGGGCGACGTGCGCCGGGTCTTGCGCGAGGTGGCTCAGGGATCCAGGCGACTCCCCGAGGGACTGGAGCGCCCCGACGTAATCGTGGTCGACCCGCCTCGGGCCGGTCTGCATCGCCGGGTGGTGACGCGGATCAGCGAACTCGAGGCTCCCCGGATAGTGTACGTCTCGTGCAACCCGAGTACGATGGCACCGAACATCGCTCAGTTCCAGGAGCATGGATACAGGCTGGAGCGGGTCACTCCGGTCGATATGTTCCCCCACACCCCCCACGTGGAAGCGGTGGGAGTACTGGCACGAAGGTAGGTCGAACTGAGTGGAGCCGCGGGACGGTCCGCCGAGCCGTCATCTTCGGATCCGGCCGAGAGCCGGACTAGTAGGGAGGCTCGTCCCGGAACCACTCGCCCAGATTGCGGAAGGCCCGCCAGAAAGCAGCCTTGGCCTGCTCCTCATCGAGGGCGTCGTCGATATCGGGCGTGATCAAGGCTTTGCAGAAGGCCGTGAAATCCTGCAAGGCGCCGGGTTCCCATGACAGCTCCTTCATGCCCGCCACCCGCTCGCCGTTGACCACTTCCATCGTGCGTCGACCCATCACCACCATGATCCGGGGTTGGGTGATGTGGAACTCTTCGAGCCAGTAGAGAGGACAGTTCTTCTCCCCTTCTTCGAGTTCCACGTCGTGGCACTTGAGAAGATTGGTCCCATAGACGACCAGTGGGTTCACTCCCAAGCGTTCCATGCTCTTGAGCACCGCGGTGCCGGAGCGGCCGAAGAAGGAGACTCCTTCTCGGACCTCGGGGTACCGGGGTTGGTACTTTACCAGGAGGATGTCGGCCATGGGGTGCCCCGACCCGACGGTAGGCAGATAGTCGCCCCGCCCGCACTTGCGGCAATGGGCTACCCGGTGGTTGAGATCGTTGCTCTCCGCGATGGCGCGTTCTTCGAGCTTGCGATAGATCTCGTTGGCTTCCGCGAGAGGCGGCGAGTCTTTCACAGTATCGCCCAAACCGGCTTCCGTGTAGTTTTGGCCACTCATACCCCCTCGGGGGTAGACACTATATTGGCCGGTCACTGGTGAATTCCTCCGGCGAGAAGGGGGATGAGGCTAGTCTTCGGGAAGCACCCGGTCGAGTGTCGTCTGTAACAGCTTGAGAGACTGCAGATACAGCAGATTCTTGCGCCGGGCGATAATGTCCGCCTCCCACAACGCGGCCATGAAGCTGGTCTGATCGGAGAACCGAGGCATGCGCAGCATGGCCGTCCCCAAGCCTTGCAGAACGTGCGCGTCGCTGCCGGCACCAGCCACCACATTGTATTTGGCCGCGAACCGCTCGGCGCTGAGATTGAAGGACGATAGTGCCACCTTGGCGTTGTAGATCTCGATGACATCGATCCGATGGAGGTTGTCCACCATCGCCCGGTACGAGGGGGTGGTCCGAAGAGCATCGAACGGGTGAGGCACGTACACCAAGCCGCCTTGACCCTTGATCAGAGAGAGGGTCTCGTCGAAACTGAGTCCCTTGGGTATCGCTTCGTTCAGGAAAAGGCCGATGACCTCACCCTCGGCTGTCTTGACCTCCTCGGCCACGATGACGAAGGGGTCGCCTTTGGCCAGTTCCCGCGCGCGAAAGGCCCCTTCGATCTCGTTGTGGTCGGCGATCGCCAGAGCACCGAGACCGATCTCGCGAGCAGTGGCGAGTATGTCCTCCACGGAGCTGGAGCAGTCTTTCGAGAATTCGGTGTGGACGTGGAGGTCGGCATTGATCCAGTCGGAGCGACCGGGACCCACGGCGGCATGGCGGAGGCGCCGGCGCGCGGACTCCTCGCCGATGCCCCGGAGATGGAGGGAGTAGCTCGCCGCAGGCGTCCTCGCTTCCGCCCCCTTGCGCCCCCTGGTCGTCACCAGTGTTTCGCGGTACGCCTGCTCGAGCCGACGGGTGACGGAGGTGGTCCCGTAGACGTCGGCGTCCCTGGTGGCCTGCCCGGGTCGAGCTTCAAGCACAGCGGCCACGCACCGGCCGAGCGAAGCCGTCTCGCCCGGTGAGAAGACGGCCCCTGCGACAGGGGCGCGGTCTTCTTCGCCCGATTCCAGGTAGTCTCTGACTGGGGGAAGATCCGGCCCCAACACGGGGCAGCCGCAGACGGCGGCCTCTGCGATCGCCGCGCACAGCCACTCACCACCCAGATAGGGAAGGATCGCCACCGAAGCCGCCCGATAGAGCGGAGCGAGTTCCGCGACGTCATCGAACTCGAACAGCGCCACCTGAGTACGGAGCTTCCGGGGGAGGGTCCGGGGCACCCAATGCCGGACCGAGGTCCGATGCAGCGCCACCACGACCCGGTCGAGATCAGAAGGGAAGCCGTTCGCAAGCGTGCGGAGCAACGCCCGATACGAGCGGCGCCCGTCTCCCCGGTAGACATAGAGACCGAAGGGTTCCCGCGGTGGCACGACCGCGTTCTCCGGAACCGGGGCTGGGGGGTCTCCGCCGACAGACGTGCCACAGGAAAGGACCTCGTAATCTCCAGGATATAACTCGGCCATCATCTGTGCGCCTCGCCCGAAAGTCACGAAGCGGGCGTCGAGCCTGAGGAGGAAACGGTCGAGTACCGACTGCCCAAGTGCATAGGCGGCGGCGCCCACGGGGGTCAGGTGGAAGGTGCCCACGACCGGGCTCCGAGCCTCGCGAAGAGCGGTGAAGCTCAACGACGGGGCCAGCGGTTCGTGCACGTGCACGAGGTCGAAATCCGCTCCGAACATCAGCTTCTCGAGTCGCGAGGTCACATCGACCGGCAGACCCAGGTTGGCGACTGCTCCGCTCAGACGTACCGGGAAGCTGTACCCCACAGGTACGACCGGGACGTGATCCTCGGGAGCGAGCGGACCGATGTCCGCCGACGGGAGAAGGAGCCGGTCCGGCTCGGCTCCCGCACGATACTCGCCCAGCAGCGTGACGACCTGACCGCGACTCCGCTGGAAGAGCGCCCGGGTACGGGCTGCCTCTTGCGCTTCGTCAGAAGAGGTCACCACGACGGGTCGGTGGCCGAGAGCCTTCAACGAGCGCGCGACGTCGGCCACGTGCTGATTGACCGCACTGGGAGTGCTCCACGAGAAGGGCGTCACCAGAGCTATATACAGATCTGCCTCCACGCGCGGCCCTCGATATGCCGGGGCCCGGGCGGCTGATGCCGCCCGGGCCCCGAGTCAGAGTCTTCTTCGACTACTCGCAGACCGTCTCGCCGGCGATGAAGGCCTCGGTCTTCCGACGAGCGTCTTCGTCGCTGTACTGGATCGGCGGCGACTTCATGAAGTACGACGCGGGCTCATACAGGGCTCCGGAGACGCCCCGGTCGAGAGCCAGCTTCGCGCATCGCACCGCGTCGATGACGATGCCCGCCGAGTTGGGGGAGTCGACCACTTCGAGTTTCAGTTCGATGTTGAGCGGCACGTCACCGAAGGTACGGCCTTCCATGCGGATGTAGGCCCATTTGCGATCGTCGAGCCATTCCACGTAGTCGGACGGGCCGATGTGGATGTTCCTGCTACCCATATCGTAGTCGAGCTGAGAAGTCACCGAGTTGGTCTTGGAGATCTTCTTGCTCTCCAGACGCGAGCGCTCCAGCATGTTGAGGAAGTCGGTATTGCCGCCGACGTTCAACTGAGAGGTGCGCTCGAGCTTGACGCCCCGCTCACGCATCAAACGGGTGAGCACCCGATGGACGATAGTGGCACCCACCTGCGACTTGATATCGTCGCCGATGACCGGCAAGCCTCGTTCCTCGAAGCGTTGCTGCCAGTATTTCTCCCGAGCTATGAAGACCGGGATGCAGTTCACGAAGGCGCAACCAGCCTCGAGGATCTGCTCCACATACCACTTGGTGGCCATCTCGCTACCCACAGGGAGATAGCTCACGACCACATCTGTCTTCGTCTCTTTCAGGATGCCGACCACGTCGTCGGTCGGTCCGGGGGCCTTCTCGATCACCTCCGAGAGGTACTTGCCCAGGCCGTCATGAGTCATACCCCGGTAGACCTTGACTCCCATGTCCGGCACGTCGCAGAACTCCACCGTGCAGTTCTTGCCGCCCTTGATGGCCTGAGAGAGGTCTTTGCCCACTTTGGTCTTGTCGACATCGAACGCGCAGGTGAACTCGATGTCGGAGATGTGGTACCCACCCAGGTTCACATGCATGAGGCCGGGGACGAACTCGTCCGCCTTGGCGTTACGGTAGTACTGCACCCCTTGGATGAAGGATGAGGCACAGTTGCCCACCCCTATGATGGCTACCCGCACTTTGTCGCTCAACGAATCCTCCCTGTTCCCTTTTCCTGGCCGAGTTGGCGATAGGTGTGGACGACGCGCTGGATGACCGTGAAGACGGTCAGCGCCAGCATTATGTAGATCACGTACGGCAGTACGTCGAAAAAGAGCCCTAGGGCGACGAGGATGACTCGCTCGGGCCGGCTCATCAGTCCCACTTTGCACTCGAGGCCAAGACTCTCAGCCCGTGCCCGAGTGTAGCTCACGAGGATACTCCCAAGGACCGCCAGCACCACCAAGGCCGCGTCGATGGAGCGTCCTTCGGAGGCCAAGAGATAGGCGATCGCCGCAAGGACCACGCCTTCCGATACCCGGTCGAGAGTCGAATCCAAGAAGGCCCCGAACGGAGTGACCTTCTTCGCCAACCGGGCCAGAGCCCCATCGAGCATGTCGAAGCACCCGGCGACCAAGAACACGATCCCCGCGTATATCAGATGGTCGAACACGACCAGGGCGGCCGCGCCAACATTGAGGACAGTGCCTGCGATGGTGACCTGATTGGGCGTGATCTTGAGCCACTGCAGGGCCGATAACATCGGCATGAAACCCCTGCGTAGCTGTATCCCGAAAAACTCGCGAATATTCTCCATTACCTGCTACTGTCTGGGTTGCCGAGACTACGTGTCCCAGCAGATGGCGATTGTAACAGTATCGCTCACCCGCCACAAACACGTGCGACCGTCCACGCTGCTATTCATCGGCATCGTCGGGCCTGATCCTGCGAGGCGGTGGAGCCCCCGAACGGGCCGGGATCAGAGCGATGCCGTCGTCACCAGCCCAGGGCGCCTTGGACCATTTGAACTGGTAGAAGGTGAGGGTATGGCGCAGCAGGGCGAGGAGGGGAAGAGACGCGATCATCCCCAGGACCCCTCCTATCTGAGCTCCCGCAAGGAGCGCGAATATCACCGCCAAGGGGTGGACACCCAACGAACTCCCCACGATGTTGGGCGCCAATATGTGGCTCTCCAGCTGCTGGATCGCAAAGTAGATGATGATCACCCAGAGCGCGGTCATAGGCGAATGGAAGAAGGCCGCTATTACCGGTGGCACAGCGCCTATCCAAGGACCGATGTAGGGGATCACCTCCGTCACCCCCGCCCAGAAGCCGAAAAGCAGGGCATACTGCCCTCCCTCCGGCCAGATTCCTACTACGTCCCAGCTGAGGATCCACAGGGCCAGCCCGCAGGCCAATCCGATCGTAGCCCCGAGCAACGCCTGCCCGCGAACGAATTTGCTGTAAGCGGTCTGAAGACCGTTGACGTAATCCTCTTTGACCTTTGGCTCCCCGGGAGCGAGTCGGCACAAGAAACGATAAAGTCGCTTCCCGTCAATGAGCATGTAGAAGCTGATGACGATAGTGAGGAAGAGGTTGATGGCCACCCCCACCACGCTCATGCCCACGGAAAATAGAGTCCCGATGGATTCAGCCCCGTGATTCTGCAGCCAGTTGACGATGTCGCTGGTATTGAGTTGGAGATTGACCTCGATGTTGTGGGTAGCAAGCCAGGCCTGCAAGTCTGCAAGGAGACCGTTCAGCGAGGTCAGCCAGCCGGGGATGGCGTCGAAGAGGCGTTGGAACTGCCGTACCAGTGGAGGCCCGAGGAAGATGATCACCACCACAACCACGGCGACGAAGACCAGATACACCACCGGCACCGCCAGCCAACGAGGGCAGCGTATGCGGCGCATCGACAGCACGACGGGGTTCAGCAGCAGGGTCAAGATGGCTGAGATCAAGAAGACGAAGACCGCGTGGCTCGCCGCCCGGCTGAAGTAGAGGGCAAGGAATATCGCCACGGGGATCAGCACCAGCTGGGCCCATCGCGGTATGGTGATACGCACCTACCCCTCCTTCGCGGCGATCCTCACTCGGGCGATCCGCTCTGCCTCACAGATTACCAGTCTCGGCACTCCCGCGCCCGCAGTGTGCGGCAATCTCCTGCTCAGGTGGGCATTCCCACCCCCAGGTGGTAACGTACCTGTGATGCGAGAAGGGGTAACCGCACCGGAGTCCTTGCGCCACGAGGAACTCCTCCGACGCAAGCGACGTGACGCCGCACTGTACCGCAGGCGCAGATTGAGACTCGGCCTGGGGTTCGCTGGTCTATGCGTAGTCATAGCCGCGATCGTCGTCGCCACATCGGTGGGTGGCTCGACCAGTCAGGTCGATACACAGAATCTTCTCATGAGCGATACCCCTTCACCGTCGGCACCGGTCGCCGCCACCGGAGAGGACAGACCGGCCTTCGCCCGTCTCGGCGACCGCAATCTGCTCCTACCTGTAGCGGCCGGCGATGCGACCATCATCGCGTACCAGCCGATCAGCGACGAACGGGCCGTGGCGCTCTCGCCCATCGGAGAGCAGGCCAACGCGAACGCGGTGGTGAGGTTCTTCCGGGGGATCTTCTCCGGTGAGCCCTCGGTGCGCTACTACGTGCTCGAGGGCGAAGGGGGAGCGGCCACCGGTTCGGTGCTGGTCGGCGCACTGCCGGGATCGCCCGTCACCTCACCCGTGTCCGGAGTCGTGACGGGGGTGAAGGAATACAAGCTCTACGGCAAGTACGACGATATCCAGATCGACATCCGTCCCGAGAGCATGAGCGGGACTACTATCTCCCTCCTCTTCATCAGTGATCCGGTGGTGTCCATCGGCGAGGTGGTATCGGCGGGCAAGACCCAGTTGGGCAAAGTCCGCGAGTGTCCGCCGGAGTTGGGTGCGAGCCTGGCGGAGTACACGCATGACTCTGGGGCCCACATCCACCTGCAGGTGACACAGGAACCGATCAGCTAGCGTCGGCATGGACGCGCGCTATTGCTCTCAGTGCGGCGGCCCCATCGAGGTACAGACGATCGGGGACCGCCCCCGCGACGTATGCTCGGTGTGCAAGACCGTGTTCTACCAGAACCCCCTGCCGGCGGCCGGAGCCATAGTGCTCGACGACGAACGCAGGGTCTTGCTCGTCAAACGTAGATTCGCGCCCAACAAGGGCATGTGGTGCTTGCCCATCGGTTTCGCGGAGTTGGGCGAGAGCATCGCCGAGGCGGCGTTGCGGGAACTCCTCGAGGAGACCGGGATCACCGGTCGGGTCACCCGATTGATCGACGCCGATTCGTGGAGCACCTCGTACTATGGCGACCTCTTGGTGGTCACTTTCGAGGTGGAGAAGACAGGCGGTCTCGAGACCCCCGGCGATGACGCCGCCGAAGTGGGCTACTTCCCTATCGACCGGCTCCCGCCTCTCGCGTTCCCGTCCAACGAGAAGGCGATCGGCTTGTGCGCCGATCTTCACCAGGACGAGTGGGCGATCCACGATTCGTTCCGCAGTCTGCAAGATGGGGCCGGCGCGGAGATGCTATCCGACAGTCTCGTGAGCTTCGTCGGCGAGCACGCCGGCTACGTAGCCCGGCTCTGGTTGGCCGACGTACGCTCGAACCGGACGACCACAGGATACCGGCGGCTCGACCCGGACTCGCTGCTGGAGGAATGTACGGCCGGCCTTCGACGCCTCGGACGTTGGCTCGAGGGCGAGAGCACGGAAGAGCAGATAAAGTCCTTCTACAGGAGGACAGGCGCGCGGCGCCAGCAGCAAGGAGTAGCGGTCTTCGAACTCCTGTCGGCGGTCATGCTCCTGAAGAAGCACATCTGGACCTACGCGCGCTCCCAGGGCGTATGGCAACGTCCGGTCGAGGCCTACAGGGTGATGGAGTTGCAGAGCCGCTTCGCGGTCTTCTTCGACAAGGCGATGTACCACTCGGCACGGGGCCACGCCTCCGCCACGAGGCCGAACGGCTAGCCGAGGGCGAGCGAAGCGAAGCCTGGAAGCGAAGCCCTGAAGCGAGAGGGCGAGCGAAGCGAAGCCTTGAAGCGAAGCCCAGAAGCGAGTGGGCGAGCGAAGCGAAGCCGAGAAGCGAGGCCTTGAAGCGAGTGGGCGAGCGAAGCGAAGCCGAGAAGCGAGGCCTTGAAGCGAGTGGGCGAGCCCGAGGCTCGCTATCGCAGCAGTCGCGCATGTTCGACCGCGCGCGGAGAGAGCGAGCCTCGGGCTCGCCCTCACTACACGTTGAAACGGAAATTGATGATATCCCCGTCGGCGACCAGATAGTCCTTGCCCTCGATGCGCAGGACCCCCGCGTCCCTACATGCCTTCATGGTGCCGTGGGTCATGAAGTCCTCGTATGAGACCACCTCGGCCCGGATGAAGCCCCGCTGGATGTCGGAGTGGATGGCTCCGGCCGCCTCGCGCGCGGTCTCGCCGTCGCGGATGGGCCATGCCCGCACCTCGTCGCTGCCCGTGGTGAGGAAACTGATGAGTCCGAGTTGCGCGAAGGCCGCCTGTGACACCACGTCGGCCGCCGGCCCGGGCAAGCCCAGAGCCGCCGCGTACTCCTCCTGCTCCTCCACCGACAGCCTGGCCACCTCGAGCGCGTCTCCGAACGGGAAGGCCACCACATGCCGGCCTCGGGCCAGGCTCTCGAGGTCCGACGGGTCCCAGGATCCCTCCGATTCGGTATTCACCACGATGAGTTGCGGAGTGAGAGTCAGGAACTGATAGCCACGCACGAAGGACAGGTAGGCTTCGTCCAGATCGATCGCCCGCAAGGGCTGTTCCGCCTCCAGTGCGTCCTGGCATATGGTCAGGGCTTTCTTCCCTATGTCCGGCAGCGGCGCCTTCTTGGCCCTTTCGAACGCTCGTTCGACCCGGATGAGGTCGGCCAGGAGGAACTCCCGATCCAACTCCTCGAGATCCTGTTCGGGGTGGATCGGCTCACCAAGCAGGGGACTGTCGAACGCCCGCAGAACATGCAGGTACACTTGGCCACCGGCGAGGGCATCCAGATACCGCTCCATCTCTCCCTTGCGAGCGCTGGCCTCCGGCCATCCCACCTCGCGCACCTTGAACTCGGCGAAAGTCGTCTTCTTCGGTTGGAAGATCTCCGAAAGGGTTCGGACCCGGGCGTCTCCCACGTGTACGGTGGCGATGTGACCGTCACCCCGGCCCTCGGCCAGAGCCGCCACCAGCGTCGTCTTCCCGCACCCCTTGAGCCCTATGATCCGCGCTTCCACGTGTTGCTCCCCGCTCGTCTCCCTTTCGGACCCAGTGTAACCCAGCACCCCGCCTCGTGCGCGCAACGGGCCGCGCACCGGATCACGCACCCAAGCCTGCTATCATCCGGACGATGACCGCTTTCATCACCGCTTTCGTCCTCGTGACCATCGCCGAGATGGCCGACAAGACTCAACTTCTCACCCTATCGCTCGCCTGCCGCTACCCTGCCCGGAAAGTCCTGATCGGGGTGGCCGTGGCGATCGCGCTCCTCAACATCGTCGCCGTCGTGATCGGCGCTGTCGCCGGCCGCTTCATCCCGGTGACGGCGGTCAAGATCGGCGCGGGAGCACTGTTCATAGCGTTCGGCTCGTGGAACCTCCTAGCCCGGGACAAGGCGGATGAGAACGAAGATTGCGAAGTCCGGCGAAGCAAGTACGTGATCCTGGCGATTGCCGCGGCCTTCTTCGTCGCCGAGATTGGGGACAAGACCCAGTTGGCCACGCTCTCCCTGGGGGCGCGGTTCGAGGGGAGCTTCTTCCAGTCTGTGTGGGTGTGGCTGGGAGCCACCATCGGCATGGTGCTTGCGAACGGCCTCGCCGTCATCATCGGTCACGCCGCCGGCCGGCGGGTACCGGAGAAGCTGATGAAGCGGATCTCGGGCGTCCTCTTCATCGGTTTCGGGATCTGGACACTGATCGAGGCGTTCCTCTAGCCTCGAAAACAGCGGGGCCCCGCCGCCCGGCGGGGCCCCGACGATCCAAGTCGTCCAGAAGAGATCCTACGGAGCAAGCAGGTCCATCATGTTCCACATTATCTGGGCGACTTCCTGACGAGGCATGCCCGCATTGCCACTGGCAAGGGGGATGCCGTTGAGGAGTCCGTTGTATTCGGCGATGCGGGCGTTGGCGGCGTGTTCACCGAGCATGTCACCACCCCATTGCCCGCTGTAGCCGGGCGGAGGAGCGGTGAGCGGACTGGTCGCGAGTCCTTGCAGAGCCCGCACGGTCATGGTGATCACGTGAGCCCGACTGATGGGGATGTACGGCTGGAAGGTACCGTTGGCATAGCCCATGGTGATGCCGTGGTTGTAGGCCACCCACACGTACTCGTGAGGATAGAGGTCAGTGGGATTGTCCGGCCCCAGATCGGGGAAATTGACCGGGGCGGTCATCCCTTCGGCCACGGTGAAGCCCGGCGCTCCGGCAGCATTCAGGGCTCCGCAGATGAACTTCGTGTACTGGGCCCTGTAGACGCTGTTGCCGGGACGGAACTCGTAGAATCCCCCGCCGTCAGGACCGTAGCCCTGGACCAAGCCCTGGGCGCCGAGACCCTGGATGGCGGTGTAGAAGGGGTGACCCGGCTGCACGTCGCTGAAGCAGTGCAGGATGATCTGCTGATCGAGCAGGACACCCTTGACGGTCGGCGGAGTCCCCGTGGCAAAGCCGCCGCTCTCCCAAGATCCCTTGTTGCTTGCATTGTTCGGGTCGGCGTCGGTCGTGTGGCCGAAGACGAAGTCCAATAGGTATGTGCCCCCGCGCCCGTGGGTGTTGACGTGGACGACCAGATTCACCGTCTGTCCGATACTCCACGTGCCCGCGGCGCTGTAGCCGCACCACCACTTGTAGCCCGCTTTGGCCCCGTTGTGGGCGTCATCGTCGGGCTTGGCCTGCCACTCGTCTTTGAAGTAGTTCGCCATAATCGTGGACGGGGTCGCACTTCCCGTCAATGCCCCGGTGAAGTTGACCGAAGTGACGTCCCAAGCCGAGGGGATACGGATGGCGACCGTAGTCCGGATAGGCGAGGTCCAGTCGACCTGGGACTCGATGTTCATTGTGATCAGCTGATCCGAGCCGGCTGTGGCGTTCGAATGCAGGTTGAGACCCGTGATCTGGATACAACTGCTCAAGACGAAGACCATGGCGATGAGCATCAGACACAGGATCCCCGCCAGCAGGACCTTCCGACGGCCGGCGAACCGGCCCTTTCGCGGGACCATCTTCATAGCGCTCCTCCTCTATCGGTTGCGAGCGTACTCAAGGTCATCCGGTCGCGGCCGAAGCTCACCTCCTCAGTGGGGGCGACCGACGCAGATCCAGTTCAGCGAAGCTATTCCTACTATCTTTCTAGTGCCCAGCCTGCTCTGTGTCAACAGGAGAACCTTCCAGCAGGTCCATCATGTTCCACATTATCTGGGCGACTTCCTGACGAGGCATGCCCGCATTGCCACTGGCAAGGGGGATGCCGTTGAGGAGTCCGTTGTATTCGGCGATGCGGGCGTTGGCGGCGTGTTCACCGAGCATGTCACCACCCCATTGCCCGCTGTAGCCGGGCGGAGGAGCGGTGAGCGGACTGGTCGCGAGTCCTTGCAGAGCCCGCACGGTCATGGTGATCACGTGAGCCCGACTGATGGGGATGTACGGCTGGAAGGTACCGTTGGCATAGCCCATGGTGATGCCGTGGTTGTAGGCCACCCACACGTACTCGTGAGGATAGAGGTCAGTGGGATTGTCCGGCCCCAGATCGGGGAAATTGACCGGGGCGGTCATCCCTTCGGCCACGGTGAAGCCCGGCGCTCCGGCAGCATTCAGGGCTCCGCAGATGAACTTCGTGTACTGGGCCCTGTAGACGCTGTTGCCGGGACGGAACTCGTAGAATCCCCCGCCGTCAGGACCGTAGCCCTGGACCAAGCCCTGGGCGCCGAGACCCTGGATGGCGGTGTAGAAGGGGTGACCCGGCTGCACGTCGCTGAAGCAGTGCAGGATGATCTGCTGATCGAGCAGGACACCGGTGGGACTCATGCCGGCGCTGCCGATCTGCCAGTACACCTTTCCGTCCAGCACATTCTCGGGATCGTCCGCGTTGGCCAGACCAGTGGCGAGATCGAGCGCATACTCGCCTCCTCGCCCGTGGGTGTCGATCGTGATGACGGCCGTGGTCGTCTCGCCGGCCGAGAAGGTGTCCGCTTCCGTGTATCCGGCCCACCACTTGTAGCCTTCCTTGTGGCCATTATGCCCCGGCCCCACGGGAGCCGCCTCCCACTCGCTCGCGTAGATCCCTTCCATCGCGGGCGACCGGGTCGCCTCACCCTCGAGCGCCGGTCCGGCGAAGGTGACCGACCTGACATCCCATATGGACGGTATCCGGAGGGCGAGCACCCCGCGCACGGTCGCTGTCGCACTGGTCGTGGCGGCGAAGGTGACGCGGACCTCGTGCCCGGAGCCGGCGGTCTCGCCATCACCCCATCCCACGTCCGAGATCGTGACGCAACCCCCGACCATAACGGCCACCGCCAGCAACATGATGCCGGCGGCCAACGCGATCGGACGAGCCGCCGCCCTGGTCGAACGCCGGTCTGAGGTGGACGAGACGCGTGCCCTCATGGGTGACCTCCTTGCCTGCCCCCGGAGTAGGCGCGGACAAGCGCCCTTCTCCCTGCAAGAATTCGCCGGATGAAGCCTGTATCTTGCCCGCGTTCGCTGTCCGGTGGGCGTGCAGGACTCGTCTGAAGGTAGAATACGGACCACGAGATATTCTGGTACGGAAGGAGACACGAGGTGAAGGATACAAAACGACGCCTGCGCCTGGGCGCGACGATAGCGATAGGGGTGCTGCTCGGAGCTGCGGCTCTGCTCGGCGGATGCGGCTCCGGCGATTCCGGCGAAGCAGGCGCCGATGTCAAGCCCTACACGGATAAGAACTACGGGTACAGCTTCGACTACCCGAGCACGTGGAAGATGCAGGAAGGTACCAGCGCCGACGTCACTGCCGGAGGCAGCGCCGCCGGAAGCGTGGGCGTGTACGACCCGAAGGGCACGGTCGTCGACGACATCTATATCGACATGGCCCAGGTGGCGGTGTACGAACTCGCCATCACCATCGACGAATCGATGATGCCCGATATCGAGACCGAGGTCGCCGCCGTCCTTCAGAACCTCGAAAGCCAGGATCCGAGCATCGAGACGGTCTCACCGCTCTCGGAGACCACGGTCGGTGGCCTCAGCGGTTTCGAGGTCACGTACCGGTTCACGAAGGAAGGAGCCGCCACCACCTCGACCCTCTACTTCCTCTTTGCAGGCGACAGGGAATACCAGCTGACCGTCCAGTCCGCCGACGAGACGTGGGAAGCGAACCAGCCGGTCTTCGACGCGTGGCTGGCGAGCTTCACGATCGCGCCCGCCGAGTAAACCCAGGGGATAGACGGAACAGCAGTATGATACGGGGCGACAAGATCTACCTCACCGAACTCGACCGGGGCAACGCCGAGACCATCCGCGCCTGGCTGAACGATCCCGAGGTCCACGAGTTCCTGCTGGTGGGCCATGTGCCGATCACGGCAGAGCAGGAGCAGCGCTACTTCGACGCCCAGGACCTCTCCTCCGACCGCTACACGTTCGAGATCCATATCGCCGAGGACGATCGCTACATCGGCAACGTCGGGGTCAAGGATGTCCATCCCGTTCACCGCAGGGCGGAGATGGGCATCGCCATCGGATCGAAGCAGGATTGGGGCAGGGGCTATGGCATCGACGCCATAGTCACCTGCCTCGGCTTCGCTTTCGAGACGCTCGGGCTGCACAGCGTGCGCATCCGCGCCCATGCGGACCATCAGCGCGCGTTGGACCTATACCGGCGGGTCGGGTTCGTGGAAGTGGGGCGCGAGCGGGAGACCGTCTATCAGAAGGGAAGGTTCGCCGACTACGTGGTCCTCGACATCTTGGACCGCGAGTTCCGCAGCCTCTACTGCTCCAGTAGACCGTAGAGCAGCGCGCAGACCTCAGCCCTGGTGGCCGAGGCGAAGAAGTCGTAGTCGGGCCCGATCCCCAATAGACTGTCGAGCAGACCGGCGGCCGCGGCTTTGCGGGCATACGGGTAGTGCACGGTCGAGAAATTCGAGAACGGGGGCACGTAGTCGGTCGGCGGCTCAGGAAGCCCGGCGGCTCGACTGACCATGGTGATCATCTGAGCCCTCGTGATGGGGCTGTACGGCGAGAACCGGTACGGCGCCGTACCCTCGGTTATCCCCTCCGCGTAGGCCACGGCCACGTAGTGGTAGGGATACAGGTCCCCGGGGATGTGCAGAACGTCGGTGAACGGAGCGAGATCCTGTTCGGAGACGGGGTAGCCGAGTACCAGAACGATCATCTTGGCGAATTGCTGCCGCTTGAGCGCCTCGAGAGGATGGAAGTACCCATCCCCCGTGCCCGAAACGACACCCATCGCCGCGAGTTGCTCGATCTGGTCGGCGTACGGGGTCTCGTCGTCGACGTCAACGAACCGGGGCGCGGTCGTGGTCGTGGTCGAGGGCGCCGTCGTGCTCGTCGTCGACGTGGTGCTGGATGTGGTGGTCGTAGTGGATGTGGTAGTGATCGTGGTAGTGGTCGTCGTGGTGGATGTGGTAGTCGAGGAGGTCGTCGGGGGCTCCGTGGTCGAGGTGGTCCCGCCCGCGGCCGCCTGAGAAACCGCCTCCTCGGCGTCGACCAGCCCCCAGCCGGTCTGGTAGTCCCAGCCCGCGGAGCCGAGATCGTCGGCGGAGTAGTTGAGCATGTCGGTCAACTCGCCCACCGACAGCGCCGGATCGGCCGACCTCATGAGAGCCACCACCCCAGCCACGAGAGGAGATGCGAACGACGTGCCGCTCCAAACGGCCCATTGACTCGTGTCCTTGGTCGCACTCACGATGTTGGTTCCTGGAGCCAGGAGATCGAGTTCGCTGCCGTAGTTCGAGAAGGAGGCGCGAGCGTCATACCTGTCGGAAGCCCCCACCGCGATGACGCCGGGTATAGCGGCGGGGTAGTAGACCGTACTCGAGTAGTTGTTGCCGGTGGCTCCAACGATCACGACGTCGTGGGCCAAAGCGTAGTTGACGGCCTGACTCTGCGTGTAGCTCCATTGCGCCCCGGCGAAGCTCACGTTGATGACATCGGCCCCATGATCGACCGCGTACCTGATCCCGTTGGAGAGGGTCACGTCGTCGGATTCGTTCGAGTTGGCGATCTTGACCGGCATGATCTTGACGCCCCAGGCCACGCCCGCCATCCCGTAGCCGTTGTTCCCGGCGGCCACAGCCACTCCGGCAACCGCGGACCCATGCCCGTAGTTGTCCTTCCAGGCCGGCCAGAGGTCGGTGCCGAGGATGACGTTGTAGGGGGAAACGATGCGTCCGGCGAAGTCGGGCAGATCGGCATTGATGCCGCTGTCGACTATGGCGACGATCACGTCGGTGGCACCGGTCGTCTCGTCCCACGCCGCAGGTAGCCCCACATGGGGCAGGGACCATTGACCGCCTCCGGAAGCCCCCGAAGGATACAAGGGGTCGTCGGGCACGATGCAGGCATACACCGGATGACTCTCCTCCGCCCAGAGGACCCCTGGCATGAGCCGGAGAGTCTGCACCAGTTCGCTCGCTTCGACCGCTCCATCCGCCATCGTCCCGGGGGAAGCGCCGTCAGTCCCGCCGGCCGCCGGCAGCCCCTTTGTGCCGGGTATCTCGAGCACGGATATGCCCAGCGCCGCCAACTCTCCGCTCAGCCGCACCGGGACGTCGGACGACCCACCCACAGGCGCCGCGAGGCCGCCTCGTACCACGCTGAGCGAACCATCGGCCTGTTTGACGAGTCGCACTCCCGGAGCCAGCCCCACCGCGATCCGCTCGACCGCCGCACCGTCGTCCTGATAGAAAGACGGCGACGTAGGTCCCGACGACGACTGCGCCAGACTCTCGCCCAAGCCGACACCCACCGAGAGGAGCGCAGCCAGCGCGAGCACGGCGACAACGGCTGCGACCGTCCCCACCGACCTGTAGGCGACGATCCGGTCTCGGTCTCCCGAGAAGCTTCTCAAACCGTGGTCCGCGATCGACTTCTCCTCACGTGGGCTGCGGGTACCGGGGCATTGTAGTGTAATTCGCGGCGGGCGACGATAATCCCGGCCTATCCTCCCGGCCCCCTGACTACCTCTGAAGCGGGTAGTCCCGGCAGATCTTCTCTTTGTTCCTGGTATCGGGGACGATGAGCTTGCCGTCGACCTCATCGAGTACGAACCACCACTTCTGGGTGGACTCCGTGGGATCGACGAAGTCGTTCGCGATCAAGCGGTCGCGCTGCTCGTCGACCCGCCTGTGAAGCCACTCGATATCGCCGTCCCAATCGGCGAAGTCGCGAGGCTCCTGCCCGGGGATGTGCCACGGGCAGACCTTCGTGCAACGGCCGCACACACAGCCTTCCTGGTTGAGGACGTCGAAATCGGAGCACACCTTGCTGTTCAGCTTCCAGGTGTAGTAGCCGTTGTAGAGGGTCTTCGGGCCCCGAGTGATGGCCCGCGAGGGGCACTGCTCGGCGCAGATCTTGCAGTCGCTGCAGTAGTCCTGCAGGCCGAAGTCGACGTAACCGTCGGTCTCGAGTTCCATGTTGGTGAGCACACAGGCCGACTTGAAGTTGCAGCCCAGGAAAGGGTTCAGGATGATCCCCATGCGCGATACCTCTCCCAAGCCCGCGTCGAGAACCACCTGGGGCATGAGAGTGAGGTACCGGTTCATGTTGGAGGCTTCGGCCTCATACCCCAGACGACGGATGTAGTTGGCCATGGTCTCGGTCTGCATCGCAAGCCGCTGGTAGGTCTGGAAGCTGGCCGGGTCGATTACCTCCTCCCAGCCGTTCGAAGCACTGATCGTGGGATCGTCCTTGCGGGCCAGGAAGACGATGGCGTACTTGTAGGGAGCCTCGACCTCGTTGCCCTTCATGTTGTGACTGTAGACCGCCGACTGTGACAACGGACCTATCCCTACGATATCAGCCCCCAGGAAGTGGGCGACCAGCTTCAGATGGCGGCTGAGCACTCGGGGATCGTCGGGGATGGGAGCCTTCTCCTTGGCCACCGGGTTGAGTCTCCGCTTGACCAGGTTGATGTGGTTCTGCATGTCGACCAGAGCGGCTCCCAAGGGGTAGCGCACTGTCATGCGGAAGAACTCGCGCTGGATCTCTTCCCCATATTCACCGTGGATCGACTTGCCAAAGGGGCTCTCCCGCTCGTCACGGCGCTCGATCGGGCCCACGATCTCGTTGGTGGGCTTGTCGACCCGCTTCAGCAGGTGCATCGGCCAAGGGCCGATGGGGTCATCGTTATAGAGGATGTCTCGGTACTTGAGCTGCTCCATCGATCAGGGACCTTCCTGTTAGACCAGGCCGTTTTCGGCCGCATTCCCATAGTACAAGCTCGCTTTGTCGGCATCGGACATCCCGAGGCCTTCGAGGAAGCGCATGCAGTCGCCCATCTCCTCATAGGGATAATCGGTCCCCAAGAGGATCTTCTCGATACCCAGAGCCTCCTGCGTGCAGTGGAAGGCCGCGGGCAGATAGTTACCGCTGGTGGTCATGAGCATGTTGTCGCGCAGATAGTCGCTCGGCACCCGTTTGAGATCGGGCACCACCTCCGGGTCGGACGCCCGCAGGTGCGGCCGTACGAACGCGTGATCGATACGCTGCATGAGGAACGGCAGCCCTTCACCATAGTGGCCGAGGATGATCTTGAGCTTCGGGAACGCGTCGAAGGCGCCACTCAACACCAGCCGCATCATCGCGGTTGCTGTCTCCACCCCGAAACCGAACGCCGCTCCGGCCAGGGGCAGCCCGTAGGTGCGGAGTTCCGGCATCATGGGAGCTACGGGGTGCAGGTAGATGGGCACCCCCAGCTCTTCTGCCTTGGCGAGGATGGGCCAGTAGCGCTTCTCGTCGATATAGGAGTCGCCGAAATTGGAGTGGCACTTCCAGCCCTTGAAACCCAGTTCCTTGACCGTCCGCTCGAGTTCGACCGCGGCGGCCTGAGGATCCTTGGGGGCCAGCGCCGCGAAGCCCATGAGCCGATCGGGATAACGGTCGATGGCCGCGGCCAGTTCGTCGTTCACGCGACGGGCGAGTGGCGTACCTACCTGCGGTTCCAACGGGTCGATCCCGGGAGAGGTGAGGGATACGACAGCCACGTCGATCCCGGCGGCATCCATGGCCTGGATGCGAGCCTCACCGAGGTCTCCGAGCCGGTCCAGTAGTACGTCGCCGTGAGGTTCGAAGGCGTCGTCGCGGTAGTAGAGGCGCCGACTCCCCCCGGGGCCGCTGTCCACGAACCGCGGGAAGCCGGGATTCGCGTACAGGGCCTCCACCCAGTCCTGCGTGACGAAGTGGGTCTCCAGATCCACCGTCCTCATCGCGACACCTTCTCTCTCTCGTTTGCCCGCCGTCCCCGGCGGGGCTGTTCGCTAGCCCCCGGCTATGGGGGTGAAGATCAACACGTCATCCCCGGCCGAGAGGATCGTCCGCCTGCCGGCCAACGCCACGATGTCGCGGCCGTTCACCATGATGCGCAGCGGCGCGTACGCACTCCCTTCCTCAGGTTCAGTGAAGTAGGGCACGAGATCCGCGCCTGCAAGCTCGACCAGTCGCACGAGCAGGTCTTCGACCGTCGACCCCTCGGCGACAGATACGTCCATCTCTCCCTGACCGAGAAGGGTCTTGATCACCGCGATGCTGCGGACGGTGATGTTCATGCCAGACTTGTCATGACGTCTGCCGGCTATACACCCAACTTGTCCGCGGCATAGCCGAGCCGCAACTCCTCGAGCTTCTCCCGGGTGGGGACGCCCTCGCGGGTCCATCCCCGCTCGTCGTAGTACTCGTCGAGCATCGTGTCCAGGTCGGCCTGCGAGATCAAGTGTCCCTTGGAAGGTCCTTCCGGGATGGGCTCGGTCTTGAGCCGTTCGGGGAGATCGTCGTCGGCCCGGGTGAAACCGGCCCCGATGTTGAAGACTCGGGCCAGGTTGTTTATCCGTTCCCCGACCTGGTGGACTTCTTCTGGGGTGTACTCAAGCCCCGTCGCCCCGGCCATCAGATCGGCCGTGTTCTCGAACATGAAGCCGGCGACGGCCATGTCCATGAGGAACACACACATGGTCGGCGAGTCGGCGAGGGCCGTGCGGGCGTCCTGGTTCCACTTACAGAGCCAGCCTTTTCCCTTGATCTCGAACCGGTCGATCGGATGGGGGATGGGGATCCCGAAGATCTCCTGGAATGCGTAACCCTTGTTGTGGTCGGCGCCCGTGAAAGCGGTGGCGAAGCTCAGGCCATGCGCTTTGGCGCCGCGCACGTCGTATGCGGGCAGTTCCAGACCCTTGACATGCATGGCGTACTTCTCCGAACCCTTGCCGATCTTGGCGGCAGCGGCTTTGGTCCCGTCGGCCAGTAGATCGCCCAGGCCTATCCGCTCGCCCATCATCTGAAGGAGCTTGACCATGGACTCGTGGTTGCCGAAGGAGAGATCCATCCCCCCAGTGTCCTCGAGGGTGAGGATTCCGCGCTCGAAGAGCTCCATGGCGAACGCTATCGTGACCCCGGCCGACATGGTGTCGAGACCGAGTTCGTCGGATATCCGGTCGGCGGCGATGATCGCGTCTGGATTGTCGACTCCGGTCACACCACCGAAGGAGTAGAGGGTCTCGTATTCCGGTCCCTCGGTGAACCAGCCGGCGTAGGGGGGCTCCTTGGCCAAGCGCATCTGGCTGCAACCGACCGGGCAACCCGCGCAGGCGGTCTTGCCGGCGCCGAGAGCCTCGATGGCGAACCCGCCGATCTTGTCGGCCGGGGTGAAGACGCCCGTGGCCTGCCAGTTCTTGGCCGGATAGATCCCCAGAGCCTGCGTCATGTCGAGGGTAGTGGAGGTGCCGTAGCGAGAGAATTCGGGATAGAGATGCGGACTGGCCTTCATGCCTTCCCGCATGCGCTTGCGAGCCGCGTCGTACTTCTCCTTGTCGGCGATCTCCATCTGCTGATCTCCGCGCAGGGCGATAGCCTTGAGATTCTTCGAGCCCATGACCGCGCCCAGACCCTTGCGACCGGCTACGCGCCGTTCGTTGACGATGCAGGCCATCTTCGACAGCTTCTCGCCGGCCGGACCGATACAGCTGATACGTACGTTCTGATCGTGCAGTTCGTCCTTGATGGCCAACTGCGTATCCATGCTGGGCAGTCCCCAGATCTTCTCGGCAGAGCGGAAGGTCACCTTCCCGCCCTTGATCCAGAGATAGGTGGGTTCCGCGGCCATGCCCTCGATGATGATGACGTCGTAGCCGGCCCGCTTCATCTCGACCGGGAAATGGCCGCCGGTCGTGGCGACGCCCATGGCCCCGGTCGCAGGCGATTTCGCGTTGATGGCCATACGACTGGCGCACGGGATGGTGGTGCCTGTGAACGGTCCCGGCGCGAAGATGAGCTTGTTCTCGGGGCCGAGAGGATCGCAGTCGGCTGGGACTTCGTCATATAGGAACTTGACCGTGAATCCCGACCCGCCGATGAAATCCTGGGCGACGTCCGCAGGAAGAGACTCTTCCGCGAACGTCTTGTCGGTGAGGTTGACCCTCAGGATCTTTCCGGTGTAGCCGCCCTTGTACATGTCGCTCCTTTGCTCCCCATGTGCCGGTAAGGCCTGCGTCTGAGGCATGTGCCGCAATGAGGCCGAAATAACGCCTCTATAGGATATCAGCCACCGCGACGCGGGTGGAGCAGACACGCCCGCTCCGCGCACCTCTAACAGGATGGAGCGCCCCGGTCCCCTCCCTGGTGGAGGGTCGGAGCGCTACCCAGGGGCTCAGGCGGCGACCGGACGATACGGTGGAGACCGGACGATATACTGGTCGTCATGGATAGGCCCGAGCACACCTACCGCATGCCCCGTCAGCGTCGAAGTGCGAAGTCTCTGGAGAAGATGCTCGCGGCCGCCGAGGAGCAGATCCGTCACGGGGGGCACGAGTCGTTGACGATCAACAGCCTCCTCGGCCGGGCGGGGCTGTCCGTGGGGGCCTTCTACACTCGCTTCCCTGACAAGACGGCGCTACTGCATGCCCTGCAGGATAGGTTCCACCAGCGGTTGGAGCCGGTCATCCACGCCGAGATGCTCGCCAAACCCGATCGGCCCGAGAACCTGGATGAGGCCGTACGCCGGACCATCCGGGTGATGATCCACCACGTCATGGGTGAGCTCGAGCTGTCACGAGCCTTCATGATGAACTCGGTCTTCGACCCCGACCTGCGGGCCTACGGCGAACAGGTCAACCGCAGGCGCCGAGAGGTCTTCACCTCGGTGATCATGGCACATCGCGAAGAGATCGGTCACGAAGACCCGGTCCTCGCCATCAGCATGGCCTACGGGATGTACGCCGCCGTCCTGCGCGGACGGCTCGTATTCGGACAGGAGCACGAACTCTACTATGGCATCGACAGCGCAGTCATCTTCGACGAATTGGTGGATGCGCTCATCCTGTACCTGCGGGGACGAGAAGACCCGAAAACATAGGGAGCCCCGCTCTCGCGGGGCTCCCTTCATCACCTGTTGGGTCGGACCTGCGGAACCCTGATGCGGGTCCGCCGATCTCTCCCGATCTCTGGATCAGGAGTACTGCATCAGCTGGACCGGAGCCGCGATCGGCAGTTCCGGGCTCAGCGCGTTGCTGACCGTGGCGGGCTCGAACGCGAATCTCTCGCCCTTGACCCACTGGGCGCCACCGACAGGAGGCGTGTAGATGTTCTCCACCGGGTGACGGGTCCCCATCTCGATGGGGGCGGTGAAGTCCATGGGGCCAAGACACGTCTCGAGCTTGGTCGTCTTGACCTTGTCTATGATGTCTTCTTTGTCGTCGAGGTTCGTCACGCGCTTGAACACGTCGACAGCCCACTCGAACTTCGCATACTGGCCGATCGGAGCGGTCCACTCCTCCCCGGTCTTGGCCATGAAGTCGTCCGCCAGTTCCTGGCAGGTCATGCCTGTGATCGAGTCCTTGAACGGCCAATTCGGACTCCACGTACCCTCTACCGTGGCGTTGTAGGCGATATCGCCGATCGCTTCGAGCGTCTGCGGGAAGAGCAGAGCCTTTCCGATGGTCAGGACTTTCGGGTTGTAGCCCTGCTGCACGGACTGCTTCCAGAAGTTCGTGAAATCTGGAGTGATGATCGTGCCGCAGCAGATCTCGCAGCCTTCCTTCTTGAAGTCCGAGATGTACTTGGTGAAGTCCTCGCTGGGGACCGGATACAGATCCGACAGGAAGTACTCGTACCCCGCGGCCTCGACCGCCGGCGGCAGACCGGTGGCCATGTCCGTCCAGGCTGCGCCGTCGGCGTCGTTGGCAAAGAGGAAGCCGACCTTCTTGTTGGTCTCCACCTGATCCCACATCGCGATGAAGTTGGCGACGATCTGCTCGAGCCCCAAGGCCTGAGCGTAGGTCCATTTGAACGGAGCGTCCGGCGCGGCGCCCCGGCCGAAGTAAAACGGCTGCCAAGGCACGAAATTGGCGATCGACGGACAGCCGAGTGCCTCACACTGGTCGGCCACCGGGTTGGCGGTGTCCGGGCTGCCCGAGGCCATCATCAGATCGATCTTGTTGTTGGTGACAAGGTCGCCCGCCACCTGAGCGGCACGGTTCGAGTCGGACTGGCTGTCCTGGCGGTCGATAGTGATCATATGCTGCATGCCGTCTCCGCCGATGATACCCTCCGGCACCGCGGCCAGGGCGAAGTCGACCCACCAGTCGTCCGCTCTCGCGAACAAAGCCAGCGGACCAGTGCTCGGGGACACCAGCCCCAACTTGATATCCCGACCCTTTTCCGGCCCGGTACTGACCGTCGTCGTGGTACTCTCGGCGCCCGTCGTCGTCGTGGTGCTCTCGGCGCCCGCCGTCGTCGTGGTGCTCTCTTCTTCACCGCAGGCGGCCAGGACGCCGCCGAGTCCCGCGCTCACGCCGACAGCGGCACCCGCGATGCCCGCCATCTTCAGGAACTCGCGGCGGCTGACCGATCTCTTGACGAGCGAACCGGTCTCTTCGCGTTCTACGTCTTTGTCCATCTCGTGCATCTCCCCTCCTTCAACCTACTTCCATGGTCTGACAAGACGGCACACGTCACGTGCCGTCGCCCAGAGTCACCCAGGCGGACCTCCTCTCGTGATATCCCCTTACCCCCGTCCCAGCGGACGTCTGACAGGCAGACGGCGCGCGGGCTTCGCTGTCGCGCAGAAGCGGAGAGGGACCCTGATCCCTCCCCTTTAGGTCATCCTAGCACCACGACCATGCCCGTGTGAACCACAATAGTGAGCGCTAGCTTCGGGGTGAGCCGGGGCGCGGGGTCCGGCCTCGGCTTCGCACCCCGTGTTGACCGGTGTCGCGGACCAGGTCGCGATTCCTCACGGCAACCTTACGCGGTTGCGGCTATACTTCCGAGGCGCCGCTTTCTTCCCAACTGCAAGTGAGGTTCGCGTGACTAAGAGAGTGATGGCCGTCGTGCTCGTGCTCGCCCTCGCCGCATTGTTCGGCTTGGTGGCGGGTTGCGGCGGTGATCTTCCCAACGATGCTGTGGCCAAAGTGGGTGACTCCTACATAACCGAGGACCAGTTCGACGCGCGGATCGCCTCGTTCGAAGCGCAGTACGCGGGCATGGTCCCGGACAAGGACGACGACCCCGAGGGCTACAAAGCGTTCCAGGTCGACGTCCTCGACTACATGGTCACCTACGAACTGGCCGCCCAGAAGGCCTCATCACTCGACGTGAGCGTGAGCGACGAGGAGGTCCAGACCGAGATCGATGCGATCCTGACCGACTCGTTCGGCGGGGACCAGGCCGCGTTCGATGAGGCGCTGGCAGCCCAGAACATGACCCTGGATGAGTTGAAGCAGAACTACAAGGAATCGATGCTCCTCCAGGCCGTCTACGAAGAAGTCACCAAGGACGTCACCACGGCGCCGGAAGCCGACATCTCCGCCTACTACGAGGAGAACAAGGCCAACTACTACGACGAAGAGACCCGGACCGCCCGTCACATCCTGATCTCTCCGATCCAGGACACCACGGATGACTCGTCCGCCTCGTCGGACACCTCCACGACGGTGGCGGAGCCAACCGATGACGACTGGACGACCGCTCTCGCGACCGCGGAGGAGGTCCGCACTGAGTTGGTGGGCGGAGCCGACTGGATGAAGATCGCCGCCGAGTACTCCGACGATACGGGTACGAAAGACCTCGGTGGGGATTTGGGCATGATATCGAAGGGCGAGATGGTCCCGGAATTCGAGGAGTCGGTGTTCTCGCTGGCGCTTGATGAGATATCGCAGCCGATCAAGACCACGTATGGCTACCACATCATCCAGGTCACCGGCATCACCCCGGCGAAGCAATACACCCTGGACGAGGTCAGGGACGAGATCACGAGCAATCTCGTGAACGATGCGAAAGGCGAGGCCTGGCTGGATTGGATCGCAAAGACCAAGACTGAGCTCGGGGTCATCTACAGGCCCGGCCTGGAGCCCGCCACCACCACGACGACGGTGGTCGCCCCGGACACCACTTCCACGAGCGCCGGGGCAGAGACCACGACTACGGCGGCCGGTCAGGACATCACGACGGCCACCACCGCGTCCTCCGAGACCACCACGACGGAGTAGTGATCCCCAGCCCCAGGGGAGTGGGGTCGAAGCGGAGAGCAGACAACGAGAGGCCGGGAGCATCAGCTCCCGGCCTCTTTCGTCTCTCCGTCCGTATCCAGTCCTAGCCTACGAAGATCTCCAGCTTGGCGGGAGCCGCCTCCCGATTGAGCTCGTTGGCGAACGCCGCCCAATCCAGACCGGCCCGGCTTCGGTACTGGTACTGCAGGTTGACCCGCTCGTCCACCACTGAGAGTGATTCGAGTCGCAACCCCCTGAGACGGGCGTCCATCAGCCCCTTGAGTCTGCCCTCCAACCGCTCGAAATCCGACTGGGCCAGGGAGACCATCAAGCTGCCACGAGCGCCCGCGGACGCTCGACCACGGACCAGCCAGTGGATCCCCAGGACGAGGAGCACGGCCGCGAACAGCAGAGCTGTGAGCATGAAGTTCCCGGTGGCGGAGCCGATCGCCGATGCGATGAGCAGAAGCAGGAAGCCGATCTCGGCGGGATCCTTGACCGGCGTCCGGAACCGGACGAACGAAAGGGCTCCCAGCAATCCCAGTGACAAGGGGATCGACGTCTGTATGCCGAGGAAGAGTACCGTTATCGCCGGGCCTCCGAGAAGGAACATCCTGTTCACACCGGCCCCGATGTGTCTCGATCCGTAGAAGACCTGGTACATGAAATAGGCGATGAGCGAGAACACGATGGAGAAAGCGACGGCTATCAACGCCTCCCCGACGCTCAGCGATGACTGCATCCCCTGCCATACAGACGTCAATTCATCCCACATGGTCACCCCTCCCCCTTAGTTTCGCCGGCTACCGCCACTCAGAACCGGCCTCGATCCATCGTCCCGGACGGCCACAGCCTGGAGACCGAGCCCAGCGCGCTCGAGTGAGCCTCGAGACTCGAAGAGTACTTCGAATAGCGACTCCACGCCGATCCGAAATCCAGCAATCCCCGCAGACCCGCGGGGAGTCCCAGCGACCGTCCTTTGACCTCGACCACCGCGCCCGGCAACTCGAGGTCCCGCTCCCCCCGGCCCAGACCGGGAAGGACCGCCGAGGACCGGATGCCCCAGTCGAACGACGCGCGCGTGCCGGTCCGGGGCTCGATGAAGCGCAGTCGCCGGTAAGAGACGAGGATCACGGGCAGCAACCGGTCGCCGGGCAGATGTCCGAAGCCGGCCAGAGTCTCCACCAGAGTGGATGAGGCCACGATCCCCATGGACATCCTGCGATTGCTCAGAGACTCGAGTCCGACCTCGACCGCTCGTCTCTGCTTGGTCGAGACGAAACCCCGGCGGGACTTCAGCTCGATCCACACCCGGATACGCTCTTGCGGGAGACCGTGCTCGGGTCCACCTCCATCGGGGGCGTCGTACCAGCGGACACGGACTTTGTCCTTGTCGTACTCACCCGAGAGCGACTTCTCGTGCTGGAGAAGAGCGATCGTATCGAAATACAGACTGGTGACGTCTCCGCGGGGATGCTCGCCATCTGCCCGGCAGGTCCGCCTCAGCAGGGCCAGCGCCAGTGTCATCCTTCCCGGCGGGATGAAGAACTTCTGCTCGATCCGACCGGTCACGGAGGCTTCCTCCAGCATCAGCCTCCTCCCTCCCCCGGGGGAGCTTGGGGCGTTTCCGGAGCCTGGGGTCGGTTTGCCGGTCGCTGGGCCGCGGGGTCGACGTCACCACCGGGTACGGCGCCGCCCTGGGGACCGCCGGGCATCCCGCCGCCGGGTACGACACCGGGCGGGCCCCCGAGTATCCCGCCGGGAGTCTTCGTACCGCCGTTCCCGCTGCCGTCGCCGCTGGCGGACCGTAGACTCCCGTCGAGTTGGGCCTTGATCGACGCAGTGCGGGCTTCGACGAAGCTCTTCAGGCCGATGAACGAGCCCCCCATAGCGCGCTGGTCCCCGGGGGCCGGGGAGATGTCGTCCGTGAGACCTTGCTCGAAAGCCTCGATGGAGTAGAACAGGTTCTCGTCCTCCCGGACGTAGGGACGGATGAGCGCGGCTATCTCATCGATGCGTTCGCTCATGCGCACGGCCGAGAACGGCCCTTCCAGCAGTTCCCGGAGATAGTCGTGGTAGCGTTCGAGGTACTCCGGCTCGGACAGCAACTGTTCGACCAGAGGGTATTCCGCCACCGCGGTCGAAGTGGGCTCGTCGATCATGAAATCGAGGATCTCCTGACGGCCAAGGCTGGCATTGAACCCGCCGAAGCACATGTTCAAATCCCAAGGGATCAACCAGAACCTGCCCCCATCCTCGTAGAGGTAGTAGTTGTGTCCCATGCCGATGTAGTTGTCGAGGTGGACCAGCACCACCGACGCGGCCAAGAAGCGAAGGATCTCGTCGACCTCGACGACCTGTTCGAGGTCGTGGGTGGAAGTCTGCTCGGGATCGGAGTTGATCACCTCCAACATGCGGAAGAGACCGGTGTAGTCGGGGGCCTCTTCGTTGGTCTTGAGACCGACTGAGGTCAAGAGATCAGACGCTCCCAGCATGTCGGGGAACCCGCCCAGCGGTCCGGGTTGCCCGGGGCGAACATCCGACGTAAGTGAAGCGTCCTCTTCGTCGGACGCTATCCTTCCCGGGATCCACCCGACGTCGTCCAGACGGGAGATGATCTCCTCCAGATCGCCGCCCCCGAGATTCAGTGACTGCGTGGTGGTCGTAGAAGCGCCCGCGGCGCCCGAGGGCACGACATCGGCCTCGGTCCATTTGAGGGTGCCGGCCCTGACCTCCGGTTTGTAGAGATTCCCATCGCCGTCGTCGAAACGGTCGGACAGGAAGGTCGCGTCGACCTGCTCCACCTGTGTGTAGACGCCCAGATGGGTGTCGTTGACCCAGAGATCGACGAAGCAGGCTCGCGGCGTCGGGATGCCGAGGCCCGCCATGACCTCGTAACCGATGAACTCCCTCATCAGGGTAGGATCGCTGAAACCGTTGCTGTAGTTGAGCTTCTTGATCCCGTGGTAGGAACGGGCCGAATTGAAGAAGTTGAAATCGACCTTGAGCCCGACCCGGATGCTTCCCGATGTCGCGACCTGGCGCAGAGAACTGTTGCCCTTGGTGCGGACGGCCACATCGGGAACGAGTTCCGCATCGATCCAGATGTCGGCCCGGTAATACTCTTCGAGAAGGACGTTGGCCTGCATGTCGTCCCAGTCTCCGTCGTCCATGACGATGCGGACCGTTTTGACCCGATCGTCGGGGAAGAGGTCATCGTAGCGTTCTTGGTAGAACTCCTCGGCCGACCAGGAACCGGCTGCAGGATCGGAGCTCTGCTCGGTCCCACATCCCGCGAGTGCCGACAGAGCGAGCAGGAGCGCTACGCAACCCAAAGGCACGACCAGCCTCGTCGAACGGACGCGCGCCATGTGACCCCCCTGGTCGACTTCGGTGTCCACCCGGCCAGGCAAGTCTACCGATTCTCGTGTAACTCCGACATAAGGTCTTTGTCGGATATGGTCCGCGGCAAGACCGAGGGCGGCCCCTCCGGGACCGCCCTCGTGGTCACTTCACCTCGTGTCGCCTGCCGCTCACGCGTCCGGTGGGTGGTACCCTCCGGCCGGCCGGCCCGGTCCTTCCGTGATAGGCGTGCCTGCCCGCTTCTCGCCCTTCTCCCATTCCTCGGGGATCCAGTTGTACATCCGGTCACCGACGTAGTTCGGGTCGTAGCGCTCGCGGATCTTGCGCTGGAAGATGTAGGTCCAGGGCTGTTTGGCGTTGGCCCACTTGTCGAAGGCCTGCTCGTCGTTGTAGCGCATCTCGATGTAGAGGGCTTCCTTACCGGGCGGATAGCCGATGGAGGCGGCATCGTCGACCGCGTCGTCCATGTGATACCAGGCGGCTTTGCACGAATCCATGTCGTTGCCGTCATACGAGACGAACTGCTCCAGACCCATGATGCCTCCACCGGGATACGCGCCGACGGTGCCCATCATCGAGTCCCCGCCGGCCTGGACCAGGAGGCCGCCGGCGTAGTCTCGTTCGTATGCCGCCGCGGCCACGGGCACGTAGCCTTTGACCCAGTCAGGAGTCCCCGCCTGCATCCAGCTTCCGATGTAGTTGCCGGCGTAGACGTAGTTGATCTCCTTGTGGCCCAGCCGGTTCATGTACATGTTGGTGAACTCGGCCATGTCCTTCTCGCAATAGCGCTCGACCTTCCAGCCGCCGACTTCCTCCAGGATGGCCTCCAGGATCTTGTCCTGGAGTTCGATGTCGGCTTCCGAGCGGCCGGCCATGACGATCTGCAGAGAGATGCGCATCTCCTCAGTCAGCTCGGCCATGCCGGGTTCCTTCATCATCTCCGGAAGGTCGCTGAGCTGCTTGGTCGGGTCGTTGTACATGAGCCAGAAGGTCGGCGCGAGCTCTGCGCCGGCCAGATTGTACTGGCGGTGGAGCGAATAGCCGATCTCGTTGTCGTAGATCTTGTAGTACAGGTCGCTCCACGCTTCCCACGTGGGAACGGCCACTGTATACGCCCGGAGGGTCTTGTCGATTGGCAGCCGATACGCCGGGACCGTTCCCTGGACCGACCAATCGGTGGAGCCGGGCCAGTGGGCCAGCCGGACCGCGCACTTCGTGTAGACGCCGAGCCCGCCCCGACATCCCAGAGTGCCGCGCATGATCCCGCGGACGCTGGGGCCCGGACCCTCGCCGCAGAACCAGCCATCGCCGGACCCGAGCGAGCCGTTGCGGACGATCTCGCCGCTGGGAGTGACCCATTCCATACCCAATACGTTCTCGGCGTTGCCGCCCATCCACATCGTGCCCGCTCCGATGCCGGAGTAGGCGCAGGACGCGGCGACCACCGAGCACGACGATCCGGCACCGATGATGTTGCAGCTCCAACCCCGTTTGATGGCTTCGGCGTGCAGCTGGGCGTGGATCACGTACGGCTCGACGATGGCGATGCCGTTCTTCTCGTCGATCTCGATCTTGTTCATCCGCCGCAGGTCGAGCTGGACCGTGTCCCGGTCGTCGTACATCGGAGAGGCCCAGTGATACCAGCCCGTGCCGTGGGGCTTGACGCCGAAACCGTATCTGTTGGCCGCCAGTACGACCTTCTGCACCTCTTCGGTGGACACGGGCATGACGATGGCCGCCGCCCGCGGCATGTAGTGGCTGCAATCGGGACGGACCAGCTCCGCCAGCATCTGTACCGCGTAGCCGTCGAGAACGGCCGGGTCGCGGGAGACGTTCCTCTCGCCGACGATATCTTGCAGGGCCGCGTAAGCCTCATTAGAGAGAGCCATGGTTCCTCCTCCCCTCCTCTAGAGAGCCTGCTCGACCAGCTCGAGCACGTCGATGACTTTCATGGGGTCGCCGTCCGTCGCGACCGCGCTGCTGAGCATCTTCTCGCAACCCGGACAGGCCGTAGCGATCGCTTCGGCCCCCGTGGTCTTGGCCTCGTCGAGCCGCTTGCCCGCGGTGAACGCCCCGAACTCCGGATACGCCTGGGGCACGGCCCCGCCGCCGCCGCAGCACCAGGCCGCTTCCTTCGTCCGTTCCATCTCGACCAACTCCACGTCGGGGATGGCCTTGAGCACGTCGCGCGGCGGCTCGTACACGCCGAACGCGCCGTTGTAGCGGGGACGCGGGGGGTCGTAGACCACCGCCTGGCCGAAGATCTTGGTCTCCTTGCCGTCCCAGGGGACGTAGTCCTCGCCCTGACGACCGAGATGGCAGGGATCGTGATAGGTGACCTTCATCGGGACCGGTGTCGTGAGTTCGAGCTTCCCGTCCTTGATCAGTTCGTCCACTACCTGCACGGCGTGGAGCACCTCTACCTGGGAGCCGACCTGTGGATACAGCCGCTTGAAGGCCCAGAAACAGGTGGCGCACGGGGTCACGACGGTCTTCACACCGGCATCGGTCCATTTCTTCAGGTTGGCTTCGGCGATGCCGGCGAAGTCGTCGCGATAGCCCATGTCGTAGGCCGTACCGCCACAGCAACTCTCCCCATCGTCGATGGCGAAATCGACGCCGCCCTTGGTCAGCAGCTTCGCGGCAGCCTGCACCGCGGTGCGGAGACCGGGGTCGAACGAGTAGCGGCACCCGGCGTGGAAGAGCACCTCCGTCTTCTTGACGCCATCGGCGCCAAGCTTCTTGAGGCCCAAGCCTTCAGCCCAATCGGACCGCGCCGCCTGCGGCGCACCCGCCATGTTGCCACTGCCGCGCAGCTTCTCGATGATCCCCGGATAGGCTTGGGGGACATGGCCTCTCTCGTTGAGGTAGTGGCGGAACTCGCGGGCAGCCGAGAGGATGTGCATGTCGTAGCGGCACACCTTGCAGCTCACGTCGCACTGCCCGCAGAGCGTGCACTCGTACGCGATGTCGATCATCTCGTCGCTGATCTCGCTGCGACCGTCGGTAAGGGACAGGATCGAGATCAGGCGACCGCCCGCGGAGTACGCGTGGAAATGGCGGTAGTCGACGCTGGGGCAGCCCTTGGCGAACTCCCAGCTCTTGATGCGGTCCTGCGGGATCCATTTGCAGTACGAGCAACGGTTGCAGCGCATACCGTCCGCTCGATAGTCTTCAAGTGCCATCTGGCTACTCCTCTTCTCCAGGCCTCAGAAGCAGAGCTTGCTGGGGTTGAGCACGTTATTGGGGTCGACGATCTTCTTCACGGTGCGGAGCGCATCGCGCGAAGCGGCGTCCCGGTTGTACACGGGATCGGCCCATCCGCCGTAGGGACGGGAGAAGTAGGCGCCGCCATCGATGAGCCGCTTGCTGGCGTCGTCGAAGAGTGCGCGCGTTCTCTCGGCCTCGTGCGGGTCGTCGGGAGCGTAGGAGAGGCTGAACTCGCAGTGGTAGGCCACCCCTTGGTGCTGGGGTTGGAGGTAGACACCCACGTCGGCCGTCGGGTACTTGTGCGCCGCCGCAGCGTCGAGCATGGTCGAGAGGAATCCGGGCGCCTTCTCCAACGGCGTGTGGAAGAAGATGTCGGCGACCGCCCCCTTGGCGCGCAGTTTCCAGTGATCGGCTCCGGCCACTCCCAAGATGGCCGCCTCGACCCGGCCGGTAGCCAGACCGGGGACGGCAGACAGAAGTTGCCTTCCATGAGCGGCCGCGGCCTCCGCGATGTCCTTCTCGGCCACCGCCATCCGTTCCTCGGGTAGGAGGGCTCGGCCGCCGACTCCGACCACCAGCGTCCAGGCGGGGAGCGCGTCGCGCAGAGCCGCGACGTCCGCCGCGTCATTACCGACCAGAGTGGCCAGATAGGCATCGTTCACCAGGAACAGCTCGTCGGCCACCCGGATCCTCGTCAACCTGTAGGTCAGGTCCACCAGATCGTCGAGCGTGTCGGCCGTCACGAAGAGGGTCTTCCTCGGGCAGGCGAGGAGCTCGCACTTGACCGAGGCCCAGGTGACGATACCGAGCGTGCCCTGCGCCCCAGTCAGCAGACGGTAGAAATCAGTCTGGGCAGGGCCTTTTGGATCGACCTGCCGGCCGCCCGCGGCCCACTGTCCCTCGAGGTCCGCCGGACCCCAACCGGCCTCTCCGGTGAAGAACCGGGTGCCGTCGCCCCAGATCACCCCGCAGTTGCGGAGAGGTTCAGGCAGGGAGTAGTTGTACCGGGGGATGAGGGTGGGCTGCCGCTCGAGGAGACTGGCGACCACCGATTTGTTCGCCCGGGGGAACAGCGGGGGAGTGACCCGCATACCCTCTTTCGCCAACTCCGGCTGCAGTTGTTCGTACGTGACGCCCGGCTCGATGACCACCATGCGGTTGCGCCGATCGATCCTCCGTATCTTGTTCAGACGAGTGAGATCGACGATCACCGCCCCCGGTACGCTGGGCACCGTGTCGCCATAGAAGTGAGGCGGGCCTGAGCTGACCGGGACGAGCGGCGTGCCCGTGCGATTCGCCCAGTCCAGAAGCGTCGCCACCTCGTCCTCGCTGCCCGGTCGGACTATGGCTCGAGGCTTCATGAGGGGGACGAGACTCTCGTCTTGGGCGTACGCTCCGAGGCTCGCCGGGTCGTCGAGAACGTTCTCCTTCCCGACCACGCCGATGAGATCCTGCTTCATCTCTTCCACGTTTCAGACCACCTTTCGGTATTCAACCCGCGGGCGACCCCCGGGACGGATATCGCTCAATATTATCCTGCTCTTGCCACCTATCCGGGCCCTCGACCGTTCTTTGCATCGGGCCGAAGTGCCATTACCGATATGCATGACCAAGGGGCTTACGACATCAAGAGCACCGGCTTCACCGCGCTGCCGGCGACCGATTCGGCGAAGGCCAGGTTGATGTCGGCGAAGTCGAAGGTCTTGACGATCCGGTCGACGGGGAAGCGCCCCTGCTTGTACCACTCGATCATCTGGGGGATGAAGATCCGGGGGATGGAAGCGCCGCCAAGGATGAACTGGAACGTCGCTCCTTTGGAGAGCAGCTCTATCGCCTTGAAATCGACCGGACCCGGTTTGGGCGTGGAGAGATTCGCGAACGTCCCTCCCATCCCGATGGATTCGGCGGCCGCCTGCCAGGACGCTTCGACACCCGAGGTGTCGATGGCGAACTTGAGACCCCGCGGAGCGATCTCTTTGATCCGGGCGGCCACGTCTCCCTCGCGGGCATTGAAGACATCAGAGGCCCCGAGTTCCTTGGCGAGGGCCAACCGATCGTCGTTGATGTCGACCGCGACGATCGGGTAAGCGCCCACGAGTCGCGCAGCGATGACGGCGCTCAGTCCCACTCCACCCGCACCGAACACGGCCACGTCGTCCTTCACGCCCACCCGGAGGGCATTGATGACCGCTCCGGCCCCGGTCATCACCCCACAGGGGAGGGAGGCCAGGATCTCGGGGGCGATGTCGTCCTCGATCTTCACCAGTGAATCGGCGGGCGCTATGGAGTGGTTCGCGAACGAAGACTGCTGGAAGAACGCCCCAGATATCCACTCGCCGTCGAGCTTCATGGTCGGAGAGCCGTCCAAGCGACGACCGCTGAACAGCAGCTGGAACTGGTTGTCGCAGAGGTCGCGGCGACCCGACTCGCACATGGGACACGTCATGCATGCCGGCCAGGAGATGACGGCCCTGTCGCCGGGCTTCACGTAGGTGACGCCCGGTCCCACCGCTTCGACGACCCCGACACCTTCGTGACCGACGACGGCAGGCATCGGCACCACCACCTGCATGTTCATGTCGGTGTGGCATACTCCGGCCGCCTCGATCCTCAGATACACCTCGCCGGCGCGAAGGTCGTCCAACTCGACGGTCTTGAGGGCGAACTCTTCTCCAGGCGCGTGGACCACAGCGGCTGTCGTCGTTCTGGTCATCTCTCATCCTCCATTCGTTCTGTTCGGCTCGACCGGCGCATCGAAGGCGGCCACTCCCTTTTCCTGACTTGTCATCCCCCTGCGAGAGGAGGGAAGACGAGTATCTCCTCCCCGTCCGATAGCGGGGACTCCGTATCGGGCATGCCCGTCGAACCGCCCCGCGACACCATCATCCTGTCGGAGAACCCACCTCTTTCGCTATCCCACGCCCAGGAAGGCAATCTGTCTTCCACCTCTGGCCCAAGCGCGTTCAGCAGGTCGCGGAACGTCGCCTGCTCGGGCAGCTCCAAGTCCACCCGAGCGGTCCCCATGAGATCGCGCAATATACCGAGAAAGCTCACGCGGACGAGCAACTTGTGGAGTCCTCCCTCGTTCGGAGCGTGCCGCCTCTTGCTCCTAGAACTCACCGGCTATATCGGTCAATCCCAACTCTTCGAGCTTCTGCGGAGTCGGCCGACCCTGTTCGTCCCACCCACGCACTTTGTAGTACTCGGCGATCATGAGGGGCATATCGGGGACCTGGCCCACGTGGCTGCCGGCATCCACCGACTCGAGAAGGCGTTTGGGAAGGATGTCGTCTGCTCCGGTGATGCCGCACCGCAGGCTGAATATCCTCTGCAGGTTCGTGATGCGCTCTCCCGCCAGACCCACCGACTCGGCGGTCCATGGCTCTCCGGTCGCAGCCTCGAGCGCTTCAGCGATCCCCGCGTAGATCATCCCGTCAGCGGCGATCATGCACAGGACCATAGAATCGACCACCGAGGCCTTGTCCTGAGCCACCATCGCAAGGATGCCTTTCCCCGCCTTGTCGAACCTGTCCACCTCGGCCGGTATGCCCGTATCGGGTCGAGGTGCCCCTTGCTCCAGGATGAACGAGGAGCCGTGCATGTGGCAGGCTCCCCGGGTACCTGTAGCGTACGTGGTGGCCATCGACATGAAGGCTCGCGGATCGTGGTAGGGCACTTCCATGCCCTTCACGTGGACCGCGTAGTCCTCCGTGCCTCGACCCAACTCGGCGGACGCCCGCTTGACCCCTTCGCCGAGCAGCGCCCCCAGGCCGCGGCGCTCGCAGATCTGCTCGGTCATCTCGATCATGGCGTCCACGTTGCCCCAGGTGAGGTCGCAGCCGGCGTCCTCCTTGGAGATGATCCCCTTCTCGCAGGCTTCCATGGCGAACGCGATGGCCGAACCGGTGGAGATCGTGTCCACCCCGTGCCGATTGCAGAGATCGTTGGCCCAGCAGACCGCCTCCAGGTCGTCGTTCATGACCATGTTGCCGAAGGCCGCCAGAGTCTCGTATTCGGGACCGGGCCCTTCCATGGCGAACGGTCCTTCTTCGATCTTGATCCACCGGGCACACCGGATGAAACAACCCTGACAGGCTTGATGCGGTCTGAGGATGGTCTCGGCCATGCGTCGGCCGCTCAGGGCCTCACAGCCCTCCCGCCACTCGCCTTTCTTCCAGTTCATCTGAGGAGTATCTCCCGATACCCACGAATGCTCGAGCAGTGAGGCCGTGCCATACGGGGTGAACTGCGACACGACCGGGTGACCCTTGATGATCCCGCGCAACTCCTTGGCGATCCCGCGGAGTCTGGCCTCATCGGCGACCGGGACCTTCTTGGTGCCCCGTACGGCGATCGCCTTGAGGTTCTTCGAACCCATCACCGCGCCGGCGCCACCCCTGCCCGCGGCGCGCCCCTCGTCGTTCATGACGCAGGCCAACCGGACGAGCTTCTCGCCCGACGGCCCTATGCACGACACTCGGATCTTCTGGTCACCCAGTTCCGTCCGGATGGCCTCTTGCGTCTGGTCGGAATCGAGACCCCACAGCGCCGAGGCGTCGCGGATCTCGGCTTTGTCGTCTTGGATCCACAGGTATACGGGGGCATCCGCGGCCCCTTCCACGATCACGCCATCGTATCCGGTCAGTTTGAAGTCACGAGCCCACCAGCCCGCTGAACTCGTGGCGAGCCACATGTCGGTCAGCGGCGACTTGGTGCACACTTCATATCGCGCCGTCGTGGGGAACACCGTCGCCGTGAGCGGTCCGGTCATGAAGACCAGCTTGTTGGCAGGCCCGAGAGGATCGACCGAGCCGGACACCTCGTCGTGAATGATCCGAGTGGCGTACCCCGCCCCTCCGATGAAAGCCCTGGCCGTCGCCGGATCGATCGGCTCTTCCTTGATGCTTCGGTCCGTCAGGTTCACCCGCAGCAGTCTTCCCATGTAGCCCTGCACTCGTCTCACCTCGTCTTCCCCGTGATCCTTGTGGATCGTTCGGCTTCGCCGCCCCTTATGATGGGATGGGCCGCGCCGCTTATGCTACGCGGCGCGGCCCCCAAGAGCAAAACCTGTTCTATGGGTTCAGGGGGGTCAGATCCTGTTGGACGGTCACCGGATTGTTGTTCGGGTTGCTGACGATGACGATATCGAACGGGTACTTGCCCGTGCCTTTGACCCACTGCCCACCGTAGAGCGGGGTCACCACCACGTTCTGGACCGGGTGCAGGCCCGCCATGTCCACGGGCGCGGTGAAGTCGAGCGGGCCTCCGATCGAATCCTTCATGTTCGTCGCCGCGATATTGGCGATGATCTCTTCCTTGTCGTCCACGTTCTTCGTGCGCGTGAGCACGTCGTAAGCCCAGTCGCCCAGCATGTGGTGCAGCAGTGGTTGCTGCCACATATCGTCATTCTTGGCCTCCCATTCGTCGGCCAACTGCTGACAGGTCTTTCCGGTCAGAGGTGAGGTGAAAGTGAAGGTCGGGTGCCAGAACATGGGACCGGAAAGGTTGTGGCCGATCTCACCGACAGCTTCCATAGCCGAGGGGAAGAGGATGGCTTTCGCCAGATCGAAGACCTTCGGCTTCCAACCTTGCTGGGTGGCCTGCTTCCAGAAGTTCACGAAATCGGGCGGGATCATCAATCCCGTGAAGATCTCGGCACCGGAATTCTTGAAGTTGCTGATGATGGAGGTGAAGTCCTCGTTCGGCTCCTGATAGAGGCCTCCATCGACCACGGTGTAGCCGTTCTTCTCGATGAACGCAGGGTACGAATCGCGATAGGCGTTTCCGTCAGTGTTGTTGGGCCAGACTGCGCCTACGACCTTGTTCGTCGGGTATTGGTCCCACAGGCTGAGACTCACGTTCTGGATCTGCTGCATACCCCAAAACGCGTGGTAGGTCCACTTGAAGGGAGTGTCGGGAGTAGCGCCCCGGCCGAAATAGTAAGGCTCCATGGGGCAGTCGCAGGTGAGACACGGAGTGGACTGCGCCTCGGCCTGGTCGGCCACCGGGTTCACCGTGTCGGGCGAGGCGGCGGCCATGATGATGTCGACCTTGGAGTTCTGGATCAGATCGCCGGCAACCTGGGAGGCGCGCATTGAGTCGGACTGGCTGTCCAGCACCTCGAACTTCACCGGGTGCTTCAGGCCATCGCCACAGACGATGCCATCGCCTATCCCCTCGGTCCACTGATCGATACAGAACTGGTCGGCCATCCCGAAGGCCGCGATCGGTCCGGTGATGGGAGTGACGTAGCCGATCTTGATCTCCCGACCCACCTCGGGCCCAGTGGCCACGGTCGTGGTGGTCTCCTGCCCGGCCGTGGTGGTGGTCTCCTGCCCGGCCGTGGTGGTGGTCTCCGCTTCCCCGCCGCACGCGGCCAGCACGCCACCGAGACCTGCGCCCACGCTGACGGTCATTCCCGCGATTCCCGCCAATCTCAGGAACTGGCGGCGACTGACCGACTGCGCCGAGAGAGGCGCGGCTTCTTGATCCCGGTTCCTGTCTTGGTTCCTGCTGTCGCCCATGCTGCCCCCTCGAATGTAGATGGCCGAAGCGGCGGACCGCCAGGCCGTGTACTGTCCCAGACGCCGGGCAGCGGCCCGGCGTGCATCCCACTATAATCGTGCCCGAGACCGTCACGGGTGCTTCGTATCCACATTGCATCGGTGGTCACTGGCATAACCATCGTGCATACGAATGCGCCAAGCGTAAGCGAGCAACCGCTGCAGAAGAGGAGTGTCGACAGAACGATGACTACCGACTATGACCTCGTGTTCGTGGGAAACGTGGTCCACGACGAAATACATCCTTTCGGGGAGGCGCCGCACGAGTTCTTCGGCGGTCCGGTGTTCTTCTGCGCCATGGCAGCATCGTGGTCATCGAAGCGCATCGCGATGGTCACCAAGATGGCGGACAGAGACATCGTCCATCTCGATCCCGTGCGAAGAGCGGGTATCGCGGTCCATGTCTCTCCGTCCAAGGAGACCACCTATCACATCGTGAAACATCTCACCGCCGACGTGGATCGTCGGGAGATGACCCTTGCGACCAGCGCAGGCTTCTACTCCTACGAGGATCTGCCCAAGACGGAGCCGACCCTCGTCCACTTGGCCGGCCTCAACGACCGCGAATTCACGCTCGACTTCATGCGGGCGCTGAAGGAGCGAGGCTTCACCCTGGCTCTCGACATGCAGAGCTTCGTCCGGCAGGTCGCCACCCAGACCGGCGTCACGACGCTCGCCGACGTTCCCGACAAGCACGAGATCGCCGGGCTCGTGGAAAGACTCAAGCTCGACGTCGTCGAGGCGGAACTCCTGACCGGGACTGACGATATCGAGGTAGCGGCCAGGGAGATCGAGGAATGGGGCTGCCCCGAGGTGATGGTCACGAGCGCCAACGGGGTCGTCGTCCGCTACAAGGGAGAGACCTACTTCTCCGCTTATTCGAACAGAAGCGTCCTCGGTCGTACCGGACGCGGAGACACCACCTTCGGTTCGTATCTGACCAGACGTCTGGAGTCCGAGCCGGAGGAGTCGTTGCGTTTCGCCACCGCGCTGGCATCGATCAAGATGGAGCGTCCGGGGCCGTTCGCCGGGACCCTGGAAGAGGTCTTGGAGCGGATGGATCCGACCCCGTGACGGCCGGCAGCCAAGCGGGCAGAACGGAACCAGGCATGGGGCTTTCCTACGACCTGGTGTTCGTGGGCGACGTCTGTATCGGCGATATCCATCCCTTTGGTGGCAAGCCCTACTCCTTCTACGGCGGACCCGGGCTCTTCTGCGCGATGGCGGCCGGGTGGTCGAGCAAAGACATCGCTCTGGTGACGAGGCTCGCGGAGGGCGATGCTGGTTCCCTCGATCAGCTGAAGAAGTCGAGCATCGCGGTACATGCCACCTTCACTCCACAGACCTGTCGAAACCGGATAGACCATCCCTCCGCCGATATCGACGAGCGCCGGATGACCCTGCTCGAGACCAACGGGTGGTTCGCCCCGGAAGACCTGCCCGATCTCGCACCCACCTCTCTGCATCTCGCCGGCTTGAACGACCGCGACTTCACCGTGGAGACCATGACAAGACTCCGCGAGAAGGGGTTCACGCTCTCCACTGACATGCAGAGTTTCGTCTGTCAGGTCGAGCCGGATACCGGCGAAGTGGTGATGGCCGATGTACCGGCCAAACGCGAGATCGCCACGTTGCTCCGAAGCGTCAAGCTGGATGCAAAGGAGGCGGAGTTACTCACGGGCACAGGCGATCTGGAGCAGGCCGCCATCCAGTTCGAGAGATGGGGGACCTCCGAGATCATGATCACCCGGGCCGACGGGGCTCTAGTGCGTCACGGCGGACGATCTTACTTCGAGCGTTTCTCCAGTCGGGGGACCCAAGGACGGACCGGGCGCGGCGATACCACTTTCGGGGCTTACCTCGCTCGCCGCCTGGAATCCGAAGTTGCCGACTCGCTCCGGTTCGCCGTGGCGCTCGCGTCGATCAAGATCGAGACACCCGGGCCATTTGTAGGGACGTTGCGAGAAGTCCTCGATCGCCTCGAGGATGGGCGGCAGGAATAGCGGGGCGCCGTCTAAAGTCCGGTCAGGATAGCTGGGTCCCCATTCTCTCCAACACCTGATCCACCGACCCCGTGAAGGGACCAGGCGTCTCCACTTTGATGGAAGCAAGAGCGCTGGCGAAGGCGAGCGACTCGGTTATGTCGTGGTCGAGACGTCGTGCCAGGTACGAGCCGAATACCGTGTCGCCCCGACCCGTCCGGCCCGAGATGTTCCGGTACGAGAAACGCTCGCGGTAGATCCTGCCGCCATGACGGACCACCACCCCATCCGCGCCGGTCACCATGACCTCGGGGCAGCCCCACCCTTCGATAATGGCCGCCGCCTCCTCCATGTCGGACGTGCCGGTCAGATACCGGGCCTCAAGGACGTCGAGCTTCATCTTGGCCGTCATGCGCGCGATCTCCTCTTTGGCGGCCACGTCCCCGTAGGCCACGCTCCCCGTGCTCGTGTCGACATGCCGCACGAAACCCTGCATGTCCACTGTGCACGCGAAGCCACGATCGTGAAGATCCCGGATGAACTCGACGGTGAAGTCCTGGTCGGTGACCGACGCCAGGTGCACCAGCGTCGGCTCCATCGGGGGGAGGTCGTCTATGGAGAAGTGGCCGGCGCTCGCCGGCTGCACGACCTGTCGATCGTCGATGTTCTCGGTCGGATGGAATGCCTGATGCCGGGTGGTCACCTCCGCGGGCGAGATATGGATGGCGATGCGGGTGTTGCGCATCGGCTCCAGCAGGGGAACGTCCTCCAGCGCGATCCGGGCGACGAGCGCTATCTTCCTCTCCGACCAAGCGGTCGCCATCGCTGCGAAGTAGACGGCACTCCCGAAAAGGGTGTGGGGCTCTCCCTCGAAAGGATGGATCTCGTCGAAGGCTATGTTCCCGGCGAACACCAGGTCGTACGACAGCGGGGGCAAGTTACATCGTCTCCTCTCGAGTGAGTCTCTGGAAGGCCGACTTTCCTCGCCTCCCATGCGGGCGGGGAGGTCACAGATCATTCAGGTCCGCCCGCCTCCTGTCCTGTTTGTAGGGAGCGGGTGCGACGGTGGCTCTGATCTCTCTCTGAGGTCCGCCCGGGTCGCCCCAGATCACGGTCACCTCGGTTCCGGGGTCGCTCCATCCGAGGTCGATCACGCACAACGAGATCATCTGCCGGAAGAAGTAGCTGTAGCCGCGTGAGGTCGAGACACCGACCGATTCCCTGCCGCCGAGGACCTTGTCCGCCCACAGGAAGCCTCGCTGGTCGCGCGGCATATCCATGAAACGGTACGGATCTCCGTCGCGGAACAACGATGCGTACACGTCGACGACGTCCGTAGCGTTCCATACGAGGGTTCTCACGGTCCGCTTCGGACTCGCCACCTCTTCTTCGAGCGCCCGCCTACCGATGAAGTCGTGGTCGAACTTGATGTTCCGCGTCCAGCCGAGTTCGACCGGACTCCGGTAGTAATCGCTCAGATCGGCTGCTTCGAAGCTCCCCGCCAGATTCAACGTTGTGACGTAATCTGGCATCGCCGCGTTGTAGACATCCAGGTAGTCGCTCATGTCCTCGTCGTAGATGGCAGGCAGGTAGTCGGTCATCCTGGTCGGGAAACAGGCTTCGAGGTGATTGATGAAGACCGCTCGGCCGCCCAGGCGGCGGATGCCGAAAGGCCTGCCGGCCTCGAGTACGGCCGCGTAGACGTCACCAGCGTGTGACTGCGGGCCCTGCAGTTCGAATCCCACTTCTCCCGCCATGCCCTGACGCAGGGCCCGAACGGGGCAGTCCCCGACGAGTATCTCGCGCACGTGCATGAAGGGTACGTCCCTCATGCTCGTGCCGCTCAGGGCTTCAACGACGTGTATGGAGTCCGGGCCGGAGACCTGGAACTTGAACCAGTCGTCCGTCTCGGACACGGCGTCGTAACCTCCGCGCCGCAGCATGAAGTCGGCCCAGAGGCAGCCGCGCCCCTGAAGCATGAACTCCTCTTCGCCCAGGCGGATCAGTATCCCCTCGGCGATCACCTTGCCCGATCCGCCGCAGTGGATCGCGTGCTTCGCCTGACCGATCTCGAATCCGGAGAAACCGTTGACCGTGATATCCGAGAGCAGGCGGCGAGCGTCGGGCCCACTGAACCGACGATCCCACAGCCACGACCAGTCTCCGACGTAGCATGTCTCCTTCCACGACATGCTCTCGTCCATCCAGTCCGTGTACTCGGGCAGTCCCCATCTCGTCGTGAAGTACCCCTCGGGGGCGTCCCGCATAGCTCGGCTGGGGATAGGCACCGCCCTCTCCCTACGTACCGGTCGGAGCCGAGGACGTCGGCCGTTTTCGCGCGACGCTCAATCGTAATACTCAGGCGCAGCCCTCAGAGTGGAGAACTGCTCCTGGTCGTGTCCGAAGAAGATCTGGCCTTCTT